>Ga0310038_10000001_pt1 | contig 636902 bp, 602 predicted proteins | sample Sb_taG_6_FD_200461 | JGI IMG/M metagenome (GOLD analysis project Ga0310038, IMG submission 200461) | Peat soil microbial communities from Weissenstadt, Germany - Sb_50d_4_PS metaG (v2) (version 2) | ecosystem: Environmental > Terrestrial > Soil > Wetlands > Peat | place: Germany: Weissenstadt... | reverse complement strand
AAGTACCAACGCACACAGACGAGGATGATTGGACCTTCGTAATGCCGCCAGAAGAAAGGATCGGTCGGCCGAATCGGCATCGCTTTACGCTACCGCAGTCCGATTCCGGTTTTTCGCAACACAACCCACGGCGAGACTGTTCGCATTAGCGTCGAAACCGAGAATGCGCTGGTTTTCGGAATGCTGGAGGCCAGTGTGGAAATGCGCGCCGAGCGTGTCGTATACGATCCGCAGAACCCAGTCGCGCCGGAGCGTTTCAGCGCGGCGTCGGGATCGTCCCCACGCGTTGCGTATGTTCTAAATGGCGTTGAGGCCCAAAAACTAGCGGGCGTCAAGGGTCCGGAAGAGGCCGCTCTCAAAATCGCCAACGAGAGCGGAGCCGAGGTGGTTGTTATCAAGAGAGGTGCAAGGGGCGCTCTCGTCTGTGCTGAGGGGCGATGTGACCGAATCCCTGCGTACAGGACCCAGCGGATCTGGCCTATTGGTTCAGGTGATGTTTTTGCGGCTGTCTTTGCTGCCCGGTGGGCTGCGGAAGGATTGTCGGCTGTGGAGGCAGCGATACAGGCTTCGCGAGCGGCCGCATTGTACGTCAATGATCCAGTGCTGCCCATCCCTGCTGATGCCTTAGTCATGACGAGCCCATTCCCCTTTGATCCTGTTCTACTCGACGAACGAGCCCTTGAAGCCATGGAGTTCGACGTCTACCTTGCCGGTCCCTTCTTCAACATCGCCCAACGATGGTTGGTGGAGGAGTCGCGCCTGGCGCTTCAGGAAATGGGTCTTCGGGTCTTCTCACCTCTCCACGACGTTGGATTGGGCCTTGCGCACTATGTCGCGCCGAAGGATATAGAGGGCCTGCAAGCCAGCCGCGCCGTGCTGGCGCTGGTGGACGGCCTCGATACCGGTACCGTGTTCGAGATAGGATACGCTCGCTCTCTGGATAAACCAGTAGTGGTGCTCGCACAATCGACGCCCGAAGAGCCGCTGAAAATGCTGGCTGGAACCAACTGCGAGATTCAACCCGACTTTGTCACGGCACTCTATCACGTAGCCTGGGCGGCGCGAACTTGACCAAAAGAGCGCTGTTGCTTTCGGGCGGTATGGACTCAATTGCTCTGGCCTGGGAGCTGCGACCTGACCTTGCCATAACAATTGATTACGGACAGCTCCCCGCCGAGGGTGAAATCGAGGCGGCCGCGGCGGTGTGTCTAAGCATTGGGTTATCGCATTGGGTTATCGCATCGCGTTATTCGGGTCGATTGCCGAAGCCTTGGATCGGGCGACATGGCCGGCACGGCCGCCATGCCAGTAGCGCCAGTAAGCGAATGGTGGCCATTTCGGAATCAACTGCTGATAACGTTCGGTGCCGCCGCAGCACTTCAAGCTGGATTGGCCCATCTCGTCATCGGTGCTGTTTCAAGCGACGCATTGCATATGGACGGCCGGCGTGAGTTTTTCGAGGCAATGAATCGCATCCTGCACCTCCAAGAAGGAAGTCTGGCCTTGGAGACACCCGCTCTGGAAGACACCACGATTTCACTATGCCAACGCTCGTTCGTTCCATTTGAGGTCCTGGCCGGTCGCATTCGTGCCATGTTTCTGATCGTGCTTGTGGACGGTGCCGCGGATGCTGCAAGCATCGGGAGAGCATGCAGAAATTGGGATATGGAGATTACTGAAGAGGAACCGATCAGACTTGAAAACCCCGGTCCGTACCAACGATCGGAGTTGCCGCTAATTCGAGAGATGCCGCTCCCCCGACCGCAGGAGCTTCGCGGTTCGTTATTCACAGCTCTTGCAAAGCGTCGCTCCGCCCACGCTTTCACGCCTATAGACATTCAGGAGCTGTCAACGTGGTTGCACTATACGGCCTCGATTCAGGCTATAAATTCGGAGGATCGGAATCGGCAGCAGCGCTTCGTAGCCTCATTTGGCGCACTGCATCCGACACACATTGTGTTGGGCGGACCGGACGACAATTGGACCGCATACATTCCAGCTAAGCGTGTGTTGGGCGAACTCCGAGTGGATGCGACAACTGCCGCGAGCCTCCAAGTGAGGGCACGCGAGTATTTCAGCACGGAGAACGCGACCTTGATCGTCCTTCTCAGCGATGCAGATCTCGTAAACCACTATTACCTGCATCCGCGATCCCTGATGCTTCGAGATGCGGGCGTGCTGCTGGGGCACGGATCGCTTGTAGCGGCGGCTTTAGGACTCGGATTTAGGATTCTGGGGGGCACCGGGACGCCCCTCGTCGAGAAATTAGTGCGGGATCTACCCTTTCGGCCTGCGGCAACTGGTCTCGCATGGATAGGTGGCGCGGGCGCGGCGTGATCGCTTCATACGGCGCCACCAAGCGGGAAACAAGGCGCGGACTGTTTCGCATGTTGCGCCAGATCAGCGAATCCAGATCGGCGGCAGGGACCCTCATCGCTGCCGCGAGGTCGAGAAACCGGCGCTCCATTCGCAAATAGTGTTGTTCGACTCGATCGGCGGTTGTGTATAAGCCCATCAATTGACCGGCCCTGATGATGTGGATATCGAGAATCGCGATTTCGCTGGATCCGAGCCAGTTTCGGACAATCCAGGAGGCTGTCTTCGGTCCGATCCCAGGAAAGCGCAGGAGATGATCGCGCAACTCGCGCGGAGAGTCGATCGGCAGCGGCTGTTCCCGGAGCAGTGTGAGTGTAGCGGACAAGTATCGCGCCTTCTGCGACCAAAAGCGATAGACAATTTGCCGGCCACCTAGCGTCAGTGGCTCCCTAAGGCTCTCGGATAGCGCCCGGACACTCGGGCACGGCGCGGCAATAAGGCCGCGATCACGCAAGCGTTCGAACGCAGTAAGTCCGATCTCTGCGAGGATACCGTGGCCTCCTAGCAGGCAGGCTGCAACCTCCTCCTCGAACGTTTGGCCCAGACGATGGCAGCGGTCCGGGAACACGCCCTCATGCATCCAGTACTGCGTCATCCAATACGCCGTGGTGAACAGCACATCTGCTCGGCCCCATGGCACTCCCGGCAATACGCAGCATTCAGGTGCTGGGATTGAGCGCTCAACGATTTGGTCACCCCTCAAGAAGCGGAAAACCTGCATTTTCGTCCTTTTCTTGCAGAAGATCGTCGAGCCACTCCGAGAGGACATGCCTCTCCGGAGAGGAGAGCGTGGTGATGCGGCGCTGGAGGCGTTGCAAACGACGCTTAATGGTCTGGCGCTCTCGAAAATCATCGCCAAGGTGGCGCGGATCATGCAGCCGTTTAGGAGCTTCGAAGTTGAACCACAGCTTTTCTTGTCGAAAGTCGATATGCGTCTTGGCCATGAAGATTTTTGCGCCCCAGCCTGCGAGGCACTCTTCATACAGCTCGGAAGGATAGCCGGAGACAACCACCCGGCATGGCAATTTAATCAACACGCCAAGGAGCCGTTCGTGATCTGCTGTGCTGTAATCGTGCCGATAAACCCGAGCGCGTCGGCGAGTGCTTGAAAGATAGGGAGGATCGCAGTAGACGAGTTCATCTCCGAAGAAGTGCCAAGAAGCCAGAAATTCGACTGCGTCTGCTTCGACGTAGGAGGCCAGCGAAGGAAAGAGACGCCGCCAATTTCGGATGACGTCAGGATCAAGGTCCACGCCGATACTGTTGGAAGCTGGCTTTTTATGGCGGAGGACAGCACCTCCACCCAAGTGCGTTTCAATGTAAGTGTCGTGCGGCGGAAGGATGTTGATGATGTGCTGGTAGCACTTTCCTTTGCCACCTGGGTACCGCATGGGACTGATCATCGCCATTTGTGACGATGAAGTCAAGGGGGTTGCGCGACGGCTGTGGAGCTGGCCGCGGCCCGGTGGAATGACGTCTTCGACGAGGTGACATTCGATCCAAGGTTCGCCACCTTTGAGCGATTGGAACGCGAGCAAACAGCCATAAGCATGGGTTACCGCGATCCCTTTCGGCGATTCAGAGTTGCGGTCGCCTGACGGAGATCGTGCTCGCAGGAGACGCGAAACAACTTGCGGAGTGGTAACGCGCGCGCGACCTGCGAGGCGGCGTTACATTCGCTGCTCCAGAGGGAAACAAGCGTCCACAGTGGCTACCACTTTCAATTGGCGCTGGACCAATGAAATTCGCTATCGAAATCGCCTTGCAACGACTGGGTCTTGCTAATCTGCTGCTAATCCGACTGGCCAAACTCATGCGGTTCTGAACGGGATTCCGGTGAACCAAACGGAACGCGTAGCCACGTAGTCTGCTGATGTTGTGGGACATCCCGGCATTCGCCGGCATGAGCAGGAACGCTCAATCTCGCATTGCTAAACCGTGCATTAGTGAATGTCGGGGCTCGAGTAAACGACTTCCATTTTGAGGATGGCACCTTGGCCAAAATACCAAAAGCTCCTTGGCAACGATCGGATCGGAAATTTCGATTCGACAAATCGCCGACGGCCGTTGCCAATAAAACACTCCATTTTTGTAAAATACTCCACGGCGGCACGAGGCAGCATTGGCTTTCGCACCGGATATGCCCATATCTCCCCGCCGACGACTTGATTTTTGCAAATGTTCATCGAAGGGTTGAAATGCCGACGTGTTGCTACGGAGCTCGTCCGGGATTGTAAGGAGCTGATGCGGCAAGCCACAGACCGGTGGAACTCGGAGCTTCACGGTAGCGGGCGCCTCGCTGATCATACTGAGCAGAACGACTTCGCGGTTGACCTGCTTACGGCAATCGAGCAGGCGTCCGAGGCTCCGCTGCACATCTGGGCCGAGTCGGCACATGCGGGAGGATCCTCTCGTGAGCAGTTTTTGTCTGCCGTTAGGGAGGAAACCGCGCCCAGGCTCGCGGACGCGATCGAACAGTACTTTACGGAAGCAGTATCGGGTGGCATATTCGTGAACAGCGAGCTTTCGCGCTGCACAACGCTGGACCGGCACACAATCAGCGTAAAGGGTGGCGAATCTCTCAAATGCCAGCCGTCTCAACACCAAAGCTCCTACGTCGAAATCGACGAGGTGCAGCGAGGCTGGATAAGGGGTTTCGCCAAACTTCTCCTCGAAGAACTTGCGGCGAAAGCCTTTGACAGCATTGCTACAGAAGCAGCAGCGCCGGCGCTGGCCGAATTCGGGGAGCCACGGCCACCCGTCTCCGAACCGGACATGCATACCTTAGATAAAGGGGGACCGACAACTGAGGTGAGTCGGTCTTTCAGCGGTTCTCAGGAACCCGAACGATCGCCGGCCTTCGGTCGCGACAACGAAACCGCGCCGGCGGCGCCATTGCAGACGCGACCCATTCACGATCCGTTCGCGAGGTGGGAATCGCGCTGTGGCATAGTAGCAGACGCCACCAAGCAATACGGGAGCACGCGGAAGCTCGCAGAGGAGATGGACGTTCAACCGAAGCACCTCTACGAGTGGCGCAAGACCAGAAACGTCGCTACAAAAATGCGGCCATCAAGAGTGCCGGGCAAAATTGAGGATTGGTTCAAAAAATGGATAAAGGAGAGAAACTTGTGTTGAACCTCTATCGCAGACACCTGTCAAAATGCCCTCACCGAGTCAAAGGGCGGGAGTACATGAAGTGTTCCTGTCCGATCTGGTGTGACGGCGTCCTAAACGGGAAACGGTGTCTCCGTTCGTTGAAAACGCGCGACTGGCAGCGTGCGCTACGCTTGGCCGAGCGGCTGGAGCGGCCGAACGCTGAACGCTCAGACCTGATTCCGTGCGCCCAGCCTGGCTGCACGGAACGTGTGGAGGGCGGCCGATGTGAACGGCACCGGAAGACGATCGCGCAAGGGGTCGAGGCATTTCATGCAGCAAATGCGGACCTTGGCCACGGTACCAAACGCAACTATCGCCGGACGCTGAAGTATCTGGGCGCATTCACCGAACACTTGCGCGCCGAATTTATCCATGAGATCGCACCTGACATGATCGACTCGTTTCGTGTCACTCGCAGGATCAGACCGCTTACCTGGGTCAAAGAGCTGCAAACGCTCCGTCATTTTTTTCGCTTTGCCGTGGATCGGAAATGGACTTCGGAGAATCCCGCTGCCGCGGTTTCAATGCCGAAGAATGTTCAGCCCACCGATAAGGAACCCTACACGAGAAACGAAATCACGAAGATGCTGGCAGCGTGTGATGTCATCGGGCAGTATCCATACGAGCGGCTTCGCGCGCGCGCCATGGTCCTGCTGTTGCGCTACACGGCCCTGCGCATCTCGGACGTGGCGCTGCTCGCCAGGGATCGGATCCGCAACGGCGAGATTTATCTGCGCACGATGAAAAACGGCAAAGTGGTTAAATTGCCGGCGCCGCACGAGCTCCGCCGGGCACTTGAATTGGTGCCTGTTCCACTGAGGAGCATGGGCGCACCGAAATACTTTTTCTGGAGTGGCAACGGAACGACGCGCAGCGCGATTCGCGATGTCACGAGAACCCTGGAGACGGTCTTCGCAAGGAGTGGTGTGGCCGGTGCTCACGCACACAGATTCCGGCACACGCTCGCCACGGAGCTGCTGGAAGCCGGTGGTAGCCTCGAGGACGTGGCCGAGATTTTAGGGAACTCGCCTAACATCATCCGCAAGCACTACGCGAAGTGGTCACGCCTACGGCAGCAGAGGATTTCCACACTGATGCGCTTGGTTTTTGATACACCAGCGATACACGGCGAAATCGGCTCCGTAACTGATGATTCTAAAAGGGAAAAGCTGGTGGACGAGATGGGATTCGAACCCACGACCCCGGCGTTGCGAACGCCGTGCTCTCCCAGCTGAGCTACTCGCCCACTCTATATGGTCTTTTAGCTTATGATATCACCGCGGCGTGGAACGGCTCAGGCCTTGCCATGCTCAAAGGCCTGCTCCTGCTTGCGGCGCGCGTCCCAGTAGCGCTTCATGCGCTCCGATACTTCCTGCCGAGCCTGTGGGTCCATGGACTTCCGTCCCCGCCTTTTTTCAGGAAGCGGTATGCCCGGAGCGGCCGCATTGCGCTGCATCTCTTCGAGAGAAGCAATCACGCGATCCAGCCGTTTCTTTTCCTCGTATAACTCGCGAATGGCCTTGTTGATGTTCATAGCGCCTCCCCTCCCGGCCGAAGGCGCATCACTGTCGCCCTGATGTTACACCGATCAGGCACAACGATTCCAGTACACCAATGTTTACTTTAGCGGGCGAAGAACGGCCAATGCGTCACCAGGTGGTACCCGTACCGCATAGCCAGAAAGTACCCTATCGCCATTAACAAAAGTAAGATCGGGATGGTCCACTTCAGCGCTGTACGCCACGGGAATGCGCGCTGCTCGCGGTGGAGCACCAGCAGATAGCTGGCAAAAATCCCGAAGTAAAACAGCAGGCACATGGGGACCGCAAACAGCATCATGTTGAAGACGTCGGGTGTCGGCGTTACCACCGCCGCGATAATCGTGATCCCGAGAATGGCGTAACGGCTATGGGCGATCAGGAAACGCGGGCTGGTGATGTGCAGCAGCGTCAGGAAAAAGATCAACACCGGCATTTCGAAAATCAGGCCGATGCCCAGCATCACGTCGACGAAGAGATCGAAATACTCGGTCATCGAAACCATGGGGGTGACGTTATTCATCATGGCCAGGCCCAGCAGGAAGGTCAGACCGTAACGGAACGCGACGAAATAGCCGAACAGGCCGCCGGTGATGAACAGACCGGCCGATGAGATGACGAATGGCGCAGCCCAACGGCGCTCGCGCTTGTATAGCCCCGGCGCGATGAACCCCCACACCTGGTAGAGAATCCAGGGCGATGCGATGAAGATGGCCGTCAGGATCGGCAACTTCACCCACACGATGTTGAATGCCTCCATGGGCGTGATCAGCACGAGTTTGGGGTCATGAACCCCCAGCGTGCGCAAAGCATTCGTCGCGGGCGCGGAGACCATCTTCCACAGCCAGTCGCAGAACGTCAGGCTGAGAACGAACGCGACGCCGACGCCGCTCAAGGCCCGCAGGATGCGCGAACGCAGTTCCTCAAGATGCTCGAGGAACGACATACGCAGCATCCCATCTTCTTCATCGCCGTTATCGGAATCGGGCGGCGGTGGCGGTGGCGCTCCGCCCGATCCTCTTCCTCGGGATGCCGGAACTAATGCGGTGGAAGCGGCGTCCCCTGAGGACACACTTTCCCCGGCCGGAGCAGGCGCTCCATTTTGATCTTCGGATGAGGCCATTCTTAGGTCTTCAAAGCTTGATGCTCAGTCGCCGGTAAATCGCTCGCCGGATGATAGGACTCTCCGGATGCGGAGACTCCCGGCTCAATGGCCGTCGCAGTGGAACCTTCTGTTCCCGCAGCGGGAATACTCCCGCTGGCGATAGCCCCGTCCGGGACGGCTCCCGACGTTAACTCAGCGCCCTGAGGTGCGGATGCGCTTGCAGTGGTTACAGCAGTCGTTGCGGTGGAATCGTGCGATTCGGAATTGTAAGATCCCGAGTCGTATGAAGAATAGTCGTAGTTGTACGTGTCGTGGTGGTAGCTGCTAGTCACTTCCTTCAACGATTCGTTTTCCCGCTCAAGGCTTCTCATCTCGCGCTCAAACGTAGCCTTCAGCTCACTCTGAGCGCGACGGAATTCAGCCACTCCCTTCGCCAGGTGCTTCGCCAGTTCGGGTAGCTTTTTTGGCCCGAACAGGATAAGAGCCAAGACAAAGATGGCGATCATTTCCTGCCAACCTACGGGACCCATCTTGCTGCTTTCCTCCAGACTCTTTGGGAATCTAACTAGATCATATCATTTGAGCAGGAGGCGTTGAAGTTCGCGGGGTCACTCCGAGCGCAACGCTTGTATCACGTCCACCCGGGCGGCCCGCAATGCCGGCAGGACCGAGGCCACCACAGCCGCGGACAGCAGCACGAGCGCCGATCCAACCACCACCGCCGCGCCCGGCATGCGCACGAACTCAAAATAGGCGCCGGCCAGTTGTGCGAGCGCGTACCCACACACCGCGCCCGCGCCGACTCCCGCAGCCGCCATGATGGCGCCGTCGACGATGACGCTGATCAGAAGATGTCGTGGCTGCGCCCCAACTGCCAGGCGCACGCCGAACTCCCGCGTCCTGCCGCTCACCGAAAATGCCAACACTCCGGCCACGCCGACCACAGCGATCGCCAGCGCCACCGCGGCGAAGCCTCCGAATACCAGCGTATTCAGCCGGTTTGGCGCCAGCACGTCGGCGCGGACGTCTTCGAGCGTGGCTGCGTGTTCTATCGGCTGGTCAACGGACATGTAGCGCACGATGTGTGTCACCGGCGTTACCAGCGTGTAGGGGTTGGTGTGTGCGTGCACAAACAAGCGGCCGCCCCAGATCTGCTGCTGTTCAAACGGGTGGTAAACGGTCAGTACCGCGCCCGGCACCACGTTTTCATCGTCGATATCGGCCGCCACGCCCACGATGCGCCGGGGCGTCGAGCTGATGTCAATGAACTTCATCACCGGGTCGGTCCACATGATGTGGTGGTTCACCGCGTCCTGATTCGGGAACATGCGCTGCGCAAGTGTCTGGCTCACGACGACCACCAGCTCTCCATCGCGGCGATCAGCATCGTTGAAATCGCGCCCCGCGATGATCGGGACTCCGAGCGCCGCAAAAAACCCTGGAGAAATGGTACGGAGCTGCGCGCGCGAGTTTTCTTCTCCGGGCGCTTGGACGTGACCTTCCGCCGAGAACTCGAAACCGGGGCCGAACTGGCCCGCATCCCGCCACGGAACGACCGTACCCAGAGCGACGCGATCCACCCCCGGCAGCTCAGTGATGCGCCGAATGACTTCTTTGTAGAACCCGACAATCTGACCGGGTGTGCGTCCGTACTCCATTGCAGGCACGTTCAAAGCCAGCACCTGGCGCGTGTCGAAACCAGCCTTCACTCCTTCCAGATCCAACAGTGTCTTGAGCAGCATTCCGGCTCCCGTCAATAGCACAAAACATGCGGCAATCTGCGTCATAGCGAAGATCCGCAGCCGCCGGTTGGTGCTGCTGGTAATGCGCAGCCCACTGCTGGTCAAGCCGATTCCGGCCTGAGCGGAGGATGAAGGGAGGCGCGGCACAAAAGCCAGAAGTACTGCTGCGACGACGGCTAAGGCGCCGCCAACCCAAAGCACACTGGCGTCCACCGTGAAATCCAGGGCACGGACCGAAAACCGGGAGGCATATCGGGCCAGAATGGCGGCCATCGGCTGTGCGCTCAAGACGCCGATCACAGCGCCCGCACCGCCGAGCAGCAGGCCCTCTGCCAGCAGTGTCCGGCGTAACGCACCGGTGCCGGCTCCGAGCGCCGCGCGGATGGCCAGTTCGCCCTCGCGCCGGACGGAACGGGCGAGGATCAGGTTCGCCACGTTCGCCCAGGCGATTACAAATACGAGGACCGACGCCGCGAGCAGTACCATCAGGATGGTCCTGGCCCGCGACGTGATCTGGTCACGCATCAGGACGGCGTCGATCCGGACGTCTTTATTTTTTGGATAGGCTTCGGGATGTTCGTCCACCATCGAGCGGTGTACGGCCCGCAGCTCGGCGCGCGCGGAGTCGAGAGTTGCACCGGGAGCGAGCCGCGCGAATAGCTCCGTCATCCGATGAACTCGTCCAGTGACCATGGTGGCCGAGAGATGATGCGGGCTGGTGACAACGTTGGCGAAAAGCTCAGTCTCCGACGGATACGGTACCGACGGTTCCAGCACCCCTACGATCGTTGCCGTCCGCGTCCCCAGCCGGACGGTTTTTCCGAGAACGTTTGGATCCTTTTTGAGCCCCGAGGTCCAGAAACGATACGTCAGCACAGCCGCGCCGTCGGCATTCGGACCATCGTCGTGCGGGCCGAGAAGTCGTCCGAGCACGGGGTGCAGTCCCATCACATCGAAATACGACCCGCCTACGACTCCTGCCCGAATCTCGCGCGGCTCGCCGAGTCCGACCATGGTGAAGCCGATGGTGGAGAAATCGCCAAAAGCGCTCAGGGACTTCACTCGCGCTTCGAGATCGCGGAGCTCGGGAACGGAAAATGTGCTGTTAGCCACACCGAGGCCGGGCGCGCTCTGGCGGATGTAAATCAGCCGATCCTCGTCGCGATTGACCAACGGCCGCAGGAGCACGCCGCGCACGACGCTGAACATGGCGGAGTTAGCTCCGATGCCGAGGGCCAGCGTGAAAACGACAGTAGCGGTAAGTCCTTTGGATCGTGCCAGCGAACGTATGGCAAATTTCAGGTCGTTGATGAAGTTGTGGAAGGTCTCAGTCATACAAATTTGCCCTCTCTAATGTGTGGGTAAGCCCTTTAGCTCCACTACCTGGCGAACTTCGATAATTGACGGGCTCCTGGTTCCCAAAAAGCCGGTAGCGATACGGGTCGCCTCATCCATGTCTTTCGCCTCGATTAGCGTATAACCGCCGATTTGCTCACGCGTTTCGGCAAAAGGACCATCCGTGACAAGCGGCTTGCCCTGTCGCAGGCGGACCGTGGCTCCCGTGGACGTCGGATGTAGCGGAGCGCCGCCCAGAAACTTTCCGCTCGCCATGAGGTGCTCGATGTGTGGCGTGCATTCGGCCATCAACTGCTGTTGTTCCGCCTCGCTCAGGCTGAGCCAGGCTTTCTCATCCAGGTAAGTCAGAAACATGTATTTCATTTCGATCTCCAACAGTAAGTCGATCTGGATGTGGCCGGATCGACACCAAGCCAACTTTTTTTGGCTTCGTTTTAAGCGACCTGCGGCCCTTCCAGCACGCAAACGTCCTGCAAGTTGCGGTAGCGCTCCCCGAAATCGAGGCCATAACCGACGACAAACTCGTCGGGAATTTCAAAACCGACATAGCTGACCTTCACCGGACGCTGGCGGCGCTCGGGCTTATCGAGCAGCGCAGCAATGCGGATCGATCGCGGTTTGCGCTGCTGCAGGATATTCATCAGATAGTTGAGCGTCAATCCTGTATCGACGATATCCTCCACCAAGAGAACATGGGCGTTTTCCACGGCCTGGTCCAGGTCCTTGGTCAGCTTGACGGCCCCGGAAGTCGTGGTGCCGCGCCCGTAGCTGGAGATGCCCATGAAATCGATCACCACGTCGCGCTCGATGGCGCGCGCCAGGTCCGCCAGAAAAAAACAAGCGCCTTTCAGGATGCAAACCAGGTGCAGAGCGCCGTCCGGATAGTCCTTGTCGATCTCGGCGCCCATCTCCTGAATCCGTTTCTGAATTTGCTGCGAGGAAAGGAGCAGGCGAAGGGTGTTGGCGGACATGCAGATATTCTATGCCGGGCGCGCTCCGCCGCCGCAATGCCCTGTGATAGACTGGCCGTTTCCGCGAGTTTCCCAAAACCTCATGTCCGAGCAGATCCTGTTACAAGGCAAAATTCTGGGCATTGAGCCGTTTGTCGCCTCGGGCGATGCGACGGTTCCCGAGGAACTGTTCGCCGGACGCTCGCAGTGGCTGACCCTGATCTCGGAAGTGTTGCCGCGAGCCCTGCTGGCGGAGCTGGGCCTTTCCCGCATTCTGCTCGGCACGAGCGGTGGCGGCCAGTTTCTGCTAGTGCTGCCGGGGGAAGCGAGGGGCGCAGCCGAGCAGTTCCTCGGCGCTGCGGCCCAACAGATGGGTGCTCTGAGCACCGGACATCTGAAGCTGCTGTGGAGCGTCACTGAAAACCTGGGCGATTGGAGCGTGGTGCGCAAGCGCCTGAACGAGGAGTTGCTGCGCAAGCGCTCTGCTCCGCTCGCAGGCGTTGAAGCCGGTGTATTCCAGCCGTTTGCGCCGCAAGCCGAGTCCACAGGATCAGAGGCAGATCGTTATTTCTCCACCGCTTTGGGCCTGAAGGTTCGGGAAGCTTCGCTCATCGGATGGTCGCCGGGGGCGCCTGCGATGGTGACGCCGGGCGCAGGCAAGCATACCTGGGCCATCTCGTCCAACCTCTCACTGGACGGTATTACGCTGGCTCGCCATGCCGCTCCGACCGACGATGGCACCAGCGCCGCCAGCTCTTCAGTGCTGGCCGGCCGCGCGCAGGGGAGGCTTCTCTGGGGCGTACTGCGCGGGGACGTGGATCACTTTGCGGTGCGCATGCGCCGCGTGCAGACCATTGAGGAACACGTCCAGCTTTCCGTGCTCTATAAGCAGTTCTTCGCGGGCGAACTGGAAGTGCTGTGCTCGATGCCTGAGTTCTGGAGAAAAGTGACAATTCTCTACTCCGGCGGCGACGATTTCGCCGTCTATGGATCGTGGGACGCCCTCATCCTGCTAGCGCGCGAGCTGCAAAGGTTGTTTCATCGCTTCACCGAGGAGAATCTGAAAGACTTCCCAGGGGCGGAAGCCAAGACCATCTCCATGGCGCTCGCCATTGCGCCCGACCCGGATACGCCGCTGGCTGCCGTCTACCAGCAGGCGGGCGTCAATCTCGACCTGGCGAAGTCCTCGGACAAGGATTGCATTTATCTGTTGGGCCGCGTACTCGAGTGGAAGCGCCTGGCCGACGCCGCTGAGCTAAAAGACAACATCACGCAGATGCTCGAGGAATTTCGCGGCGCGCGGCAATTCCTGGCGCAGCTGCGCGGTTTTTATCAGAAGGAGATCGTCGTGGGCGCCTCGCCGGACGCGGATGCCGCCATCAGCCGGCTGGGACGGTTCCAGCGCCGGTATCACCGCGCCCTGGGAAGCTCGCGCGACCGGGAGTTTCAGAAGTTGCGCGCGCACCTGGTGAATGAGATCGTAGGGAGAAAAGCGGTACCGCAGGGGAAGCCCGGAGCACGAGTAAAGTTGAGGCCGGCGGGCCTGGTGGCAATGGAATGGGCCAGGCTTGCCAGCGAGGTTTAAATCAGCATGCCACAAGAGCAGGAAATCAAACGTGAAAACCGGCCGCCGCGCGAAGGCCGTGAAGGGCGTCCGCGGGAAGATGGCCGCCGCGACGACCGGCGTGGCGATCGCGGAGATCGGGGCCGTCCCGAGGGGCCGCCCGAGATCGATCTCGACAAGCTCATCAGCGACAGCCTGTATCTCGACAATCAGGCGCACGGTATCGTGAGCCGCATGCGGGATATGGACTCCGCCACCAGGAGCCAGCTACGCCGGCTCTACAACGCGGTGCGCCGGGCCAACCGCGCACCGGAGAATGAGCGCCAGCATGAGTTCGTCATGCTGCGCGCGCGGCTGGCGTATACTATTGCGCGCCACTCGCTGCGCAGCCTCGATCAGATCGAGAAGCTGCTGCTGCAGGTGACCCGCAAAAATGACAGCCGCGGCTACGAGCGGTTCCGAGATCTGTTCGAAGCCATCGTGGCATACAACGAATAGCGCCTGCACCAACAGCCAAACACGCGAGGAAGAATGAGCGCGCACACTGCACAAACTGAATTGAAACTGATCGGCAAACTGATTCTGGAAGGGCAGCTCCATTGTGAGACGGGCCTGCACATCGGTGCCGGAAAGGGGTCGCTCGAAATCGGCGGCTCTGACAACCCGGTGGTCAAGGACGCCGCCGGCCGCCCGTACATCCCCGGCAGCTCTCTGCGAGGCAAGATCCGCTCGTTGCTGGAGCAGTTCTCGGGCGCGGCCGTGCCCTCGGAACTCGTGTACCTTTCCCGCCGCAAAGGCCAGGAAGTGCGGATTCACCAGAGCGACCGTCCGGACGACGATATCTGTCTGCTATTCGGCCGCAACGCGGGGCGCATGGAGCGCGTGACCGGCGATGCCGTGGAGAGCCACAATGCCACTCCTGCACGCCTGGCCGTTTTCGACGCTCCGCTCGAAATTGAAAGCATCACGGCGCCAATGCGCGAAAACCTGGACGACGAGCTCACGGAAGTCAAGAGCGAGAACGCCATCGATCGGATCACGTCTCAAGCCAATCCGCGCACGCTGGAGCGGGTACCCGCCAGCGCGCGCTTCAAGGTCCGGTTCGTCGTCGACCTGCTATGCGATGAGGATGCGCCGCTGTTCACCCTACTCGTACAGGGTCTGCGCCTGCTCGAAGACGATGCACTCGGAGGCGGCGGCTCACGAGGCAGCGGTCGTGTGCGTTTCTCGAATCTCAAGCTGGTGTGGCGCAACCGCGACTACTATGCGTCTGGCGGTGCAGAGAAAGAGCTGATCGCGGGCGCGGATGTCGCGGGACTGCAGAAACTGGTGCAGGAATCCGCGATGTCTTTTGTAAAGGAATGACGCCTGCGCAACAGCCGGGGCTTGTGGTCAAGCTGCGCCCCACCGGTCCGTGGCGCGTGGGTCCGGATTCGGGTGCGCGCGACGCCGTGGATCTGCTTTATCACAGCGACTCGCTATATTCCGCCGTAACCGGTGCCATGCGACTGCTGGGTCATCTCGAAGAGTGGCTGGATGCTACGGCTCGACGGCCCGAGGGCGCGGCGGTTCGCTTCAGCTCATTATTTCCCTTCCAAAACGAAGTCGGATTCGTGGTGCCGCCGCGCAGTGTGTGGCCTCCACCCGCGTCGACCAAAGTTCGATGGAAAGCTGTGCGGTTCGTCCCGCTGGGCTTGATCGGTCCGCTGCTCGGCGGGCAGACGCTGGAAGAGGACCGCTGGGACGTTGATGGCATGAGTCAATGCCTGGTTCCCGGAGGCCGCCTCGGCCCATTCCGCTTGGGCGCGCGCTCAGCGGCCGCGGTGGATCGTCTTGCAGCCAACATTGAGCCGCACGAGGTGGCATGCGTCGAATTCCTTCCTGGCGCGGGGCTGTGGACGGTAATTGCGTTCTCCGGCGAAGACCAGAAGGACAAGTGGAATGGACCGGTGCGCGCGGCATTGCGATGGTTGGCCGATTCCGGATTCGGAGGCGAGCGCGGGCGCGGCTGGGGACGCGCGGAGGTGCCGGAGTTTATTGAAGGGACACTGCCGCAAATGATTCTGCCGGATCGACAGGCAGAACCCGCTGCCACTCCGGAAGTGGAGTCCCCTGCGCCGGTCGAAGTGCCTGCTCCTGAGCCTGCGAATGCATACTGGCTGCTCTCGTTGTTCAGTCCAGCGGCTGACGATTTGATCGACTGGAACCGGGGCAGCTATTCGTTGGTACCTCGCGCCGGTCGGGTGGAAAGCCCTGTGCGCTCCGGCGATCTGAAGAAGTCGCTCAACATGATCAGCGAAGGCTCGGTGCTGCTCGCGGAGCATCCCGTGCAAGGCGCGGCGCCCGATGTGGCGCCTGATGGCTTCGCGCACCCGGTCTACCGCGCCGGCTTTGCGCTCGCCATTCCGATTCCGTGGCAGGGGGCCGCATGAGATACCGGCTTACTTGCTTGACGCCAGCTTTGGTAGGGGACGGCGGCCGGCTTTCGGCCATCGACTACATGGTCTGGAAAGACCAGGTTAATGTGCTTGCACAGAACCGCATATTCAAATTGCTCTCCAAGGGCCCGCGCCTCGACGGCTATCTCGCGCAGCTCAAGAAAGCGACCAAGCTAGACTTCGCGTCGTGGGGCGGCTTTGCGCAGAACTTCGCCGACCGCCGCATTCCCTTCGAACATGCCGCCTATTCCAACTACTGGAATCACGCCATGGGTGACAGCCTCAACATCCCGACGTTTGCCAGCGGCGCATCCGGGCCATACCTGCCGGGTTCGGCCATCAAAGGCGCGCTGCGAACGGGGATGCTGTTTTCCCGTCTGAGGGATAGCACTCTGCACGACCTTGCCGGGCGCATCCACCCTGAACGGCCGTCGCGCCGGCCGGCCGAACCGGCCGAAGAGCAATTGATCGGAACCGGCGGTAACAGCCGTACCAGACCCTTCGGCGCTGCCGATTCCACGCCGGTAGATCGTTCCCGTTTCAAAATCTATCTGCTGCGCGTCGCCACACTCGTCAGCCGCGGACGCGACGAATTCGCACTCGGATGGAAGCAAAGCTCGCGTGGCGCCGCCGATGGCCGCAGACCGGAAGACGGCGCGCCGACGTTTGCGGAAATGTCCGCCCCTGGGAGTACGTTTGAGGGCGCCTGGCGCGAGAACCACTTTTTCGATGAACCGGAAACTCGCCGGCTGCTAGGCTGGCGCGAGCCGGTGGAGCGAGCGCAAGTATTCGAAGCAGCCAATCAGTATGCCGCGGCGCTTCTGACGCTGCACAAAAACTACGCGGCACGAACCGGCCTCCAGTTACTTACTAAGACGGTTGACGAACTGGAAAGCAGGCTTGCCGAAGCCCGGACTGCCGGTGCCTGTCTGCTCTCGATTGGATGGGGCGCCGGGCTGATCGGCAAGTCCGCATGGCTCGACACGGCCAACCCCGACTACCGGCAAATCCTCAAGAGCATCTCGGTTTACAACAGCGCCCTCGCGTCCGGCCTGCCCTTTCCCAAAACCCGCCGCATCGTGTTCCTCAGTGACCAGCCGGCGACTCTGCCTGGCTGGGCGAGGCTGGAAATCCTGTCGTAAGGTAGAAGGATGGCCCGATCGGAAGTCGCGGTGCTGGGTGGCGGTTGTTTCTGGTGTCTGGAGGCCGTTTACCAGCAGATGGAAGGCGTGGTCTCGGTCGAGTCGGGGTACATGGGCGGTCGCAGGCCGAATCCGACTTATCAGCAGGTTTGCAGCGGCGCGACCGGGCATGTCGAGGTCGTGCAGGTCACCTTCGACCCGGATATTACACCCTACCGTGAAATCCTCGAGGTCTTCTTCGCCTTTCACGATCCGACCACGCGCGACCGGCAGGGTAACGACGTCGGCAGCCAGTACCGATCCGTGATTTTCTACACGTCGGCGGAACAGCAAGCGACCGCCGAGCATTTGATCCGTGAACTGGACACTCAGCAAATCTGGCCCGACCCCATCGTGACCGAGGTCCGGCCGGCTGCAGAGTTCTATCGGGCGGAAGATTACCATCAAAACTACTTCCGTAGCAATCCGGACCAGCCCTATTGCGCTTTTGTTGTGGCGCCCAAGGCCCGGAAATTCCGCGACAAATTCAAGCACAAGCTCAAACAAACTGCGGCACAGCCGCGCTGAGACGAGAGGACGCGATGGCACGTAATTGCACGCATCTGGATCAGGTCCACAAGGTCAAGCCCAAGACCCACGGCTGCGAGGAATGTTTGAAAATGGGCGACAGTTGGGTGCACTTGCGGTTATGCCTGAGCTGTGGCCACGTTGGCTGCTGTGATTCCTCCAAGAACAAGCACGCGACCAAGCACTTTCACTCCACGAGCCACGCCATCATGCAGTCGATTGAGCCGGGCGAGGATTGGCGCTGGTGCTACGTGGACGAGATGATGTTGGATTAAGCGACGGCGGCGGAATCTAGTGGCGCGCCTGTTGGCCGGTGAAAGCGTCCAAGCGGCTGCTGAGATCGGCCAGTGTGCTGTCTTCGGCTAATGGCAGCAGAAGGGAAGTCCGGACGATCGGAAGCCGTACGCACCCGTTTCCAATCTGCACTGCTGCCTCTAGCTGGCCACCGGCAATGCGCTGGACATCCGCCTCAACTTCGGTGGGCGCCTCACTGCGCTGGATGACCGCCAGAAATGCCGGCCCTGTCCATCGGAACAATTGGTCTTCTGGTAACAGAGACGACCTGAGGTGTTCGCAAAACTCGCGCAGGATGCGGTCGCCAGTGGCGTATCCAAATTGAGCGTTGATCAGGTGAAGCCGGTCCACTACGAAGAGTGCGGCGTATGACACGCCACCCCGCTCTACAGCTATCCCCATAGCCCGCTCGGCCGACTCGCGCACTTCCAGTCCGGAGACCTTGTCGATTTCGGGCGCCAGCATCGCGTCGTCGCCGTCCCCCGCCTGCGCAGCCGCGACCTGCTTCTGCAAGCGTGTGAAAGTCTGCGACATTTCCTCACGCTCACGGCGAGTTGCGTTGCGCAGCGTTTGGAGGCATTCCTCGAGCCGAAACCGCAGCACCCGGACCCCCTCCAGTCCCGAGGTTTCTTCTATCTGCTCTTCGATCTTGTCCAGCCTTGTAGCGCACTCGTCGCTGGCCGAGCAGATGTGGGACACGGTCCGCGCCACGGCTGCCAGTAGAACATGCAACTGCTGTGTTTTCAGTATTGTGGACGGATCGAACTCCAGCGTCAATTCGGGCATAGGCTAGTCTGCCCGGCCGCTTTTGACAGACGCCAGGCTCTTACTGAACAAACATCGGGATTTCTCGGGAAAAACGTTAGGCAGTGGGCGCGGCTGCGATGACCCGCCGCCCCTCGACGTGGAAGTTGCCGCCGAGCATGACGCGGATCGCCTCGCTGTAAATGACATGCTCCTGAGTGAGGATGCGCGTTGAAAGGGACTCAACGTTGTCCTCGTCCAGCACGGGCACCGCTGTTTGGAGAATGATCGGCCCTGCATCTAGAAATTCATCCACCAGATGCACCGTGCATCCTGTGATCTTGACTCCGTGATCAAGCGCTTGCTTCTGAGCATCCAGCCCCGGAAACGCCGGCAACAGCGACGGGTGGATGTTGAGGATGCGCTGCGGAAACGCCCGGACGAACGTTGCGCTCAGCAGACGCATGAATCCGGCGAGGCAAACCAAATCTACTTGGTTCGCCTCAAGCTCCCGGATCAGCAGGCGGTCGTACGTCTCGCGATCCGATCCCTTTGAGGGAATGCACACGGCATTCAGTCCGCGCCGCCTCGCCACTTCCAGACCGCGGGCTTCGGGGCGATTGCTGATCACAACGGCGATTTCCGCGGGAATCGAGCCGGCCGACACTTGATCGGCGATCGCTTCGAAATTGGAGCCTCTTCCGGACAGCAGGATGCCGAGCCGCTTCACTGGTATTCTACGCGCGGGCCGCCGCGCCGTGCCTTCACGACGCGCCCCACGGTGTAACACGGCTCACCCATCTTCTTCAGAATCCGCTCGGACCGGATGGCATCCTTCTCTCCGACCACAAGGATCATCCCGATCCCGAGGTTCAGCGTCCGCCGCCAGTCGTCTTCCGGCATGTTTCCGATGTCCCGCAACAGCCGGAAGATGGGTGGAACCGGCCACGCAGCTACGTCGATGGCCGCGGCAAGGTCAGAGGGCAAAATTCGAGGCACGTTGTCCGTAATGCCTCCCCCTGTGATGTGCGCCGCACCCTTCAACACACCGGCGGCCACCAGCGCCCGGATGGGTTTCAAATAGCTGCAGTGAACTTTCAAAAGCTCCTCGGCTATTGTCGTGCCCAGTTCGTGCCGCCAGGTGTTCGGTTGGTAGCCGGCCACTTCGAACAGCAGCTTCCGCGCCAGCGAATACCCGTTGGTGTGCATTCCTGTGGAGGGCAGACCAAGGAGCACGTCACTCGCGCGAATCGTCCGGCCGGTAATCAGCTTGTTCCGTTCCACGACGCCGACGATCGTCCCGGCGAGGTCATATTCGCCGTTCCCATACAGGCCCGGCATCTCAGCCGTCTCGCCGCCGATGAGGGCGCATTCGTTCTCCCGGCAAGCCCGAGCGATCCCAGAAATGACGCTGGCCGCCACTTCGGCCGCCAATTTCCCCACCGCAAGATAGTCCAGAAAGAAAAGCGGCACAGCCCCCTGCACCGCGATGTCATTGACGCAGTGATTCACCAGATCCTGGCCGATGGTGTCATGTCTGCCCGTAGCGAAGGCGATTTTTAGCTTGGTACCCACTCCATCGACGGAACTCACCAGCACTGGCTTCTTGTAACCGGTGAGCGCATAACATGCACCAAACGTCCCGATATCGGTGAGAACATTGGGCCCGAAGGTGCGCTGGGCGAGCTTCTTGATGGCGCCGACGGCCCGGTCTGCCTCGTCGATATTTACGCCTGCGTCGCGGTACCGAATTCGCCTGCTGGGGATCATTTATAAGCGGAAATTTCATTATATCGCACTGTCGCGACTGGTAGTCGTCACGACCAGAATGTTAGTACCGCTCCTTTTGGTTACGGCTCAGAAAAGCCCACCAGAGACTGAGCCGCAACCAAAGGGAGCGGTTGTGTCATGCTAACGAACTCACTGCGACAAGCTAGGATGAAACGCCGGTCACGAATGGGATGTCTGGACCGAATCACATACCAAAGTTACGGGGCCGTCGTTCACCAGGTGGACACTCATGGAAGCGCGAAAAACCCCGGTCGCGACCTGGATGGGCGCTGTGCGCGCACGATTCACAAAGTACTGATACAGCTCCTCGGCTTTTTCCGGATCGGCGGCTAAGTCAAAACTGGGCCTGCGGCCCTTGCGGCAGTCCCCGTATACCGTGAAATTCGATACGATCAGTAACCCTCCCCCAACGTCCACCACGTTGCGATTCATCTTTCCGGCATCGTCGGAGAAAATACGGAGACCTAGTATCTTATCCACGAGATAGTCAGCGTGCTGATAGGAGTCCTGTTTAGCTATGCCCAGCAATAAAACCAGGCCACTTCCTATGGCGCCGCTAACTCTGCCGCCTATCTCGACCCTGGCCTCACTAACTCTCTGAACCACAGTTCGCATAGAAATGATGCATTCATATTGACACAAGTAAGTAGCGCCTATGATATATTGTGCGAGGGAGAATTCATGCCAAGAGGGCGATCCGCACATGATCCGACTACCTTAAGGATGGCATTAGTCGGATACGAAATTGAGAAGCAGAAGGTCGAAGAGACGATTCGCGAGATACGAGCACAGCTCGGCGGCGCTAAGACTGGCGCTGCGGTTTCCACAGTTGCGGCAAAGGCAGGCGCCCCACGCCGTAGACGCCCGTTGAGCGCGTCCGCGCGCAAGCGTATCGCCGAGGCACAACGCAAGCGCTGGGCTGAGCATCGGAAAAAACTTGCGCAGGCCGGCAAGGGAAAGTAAGTCCAACCTAAGTCACTCTTCGAGGGAGCGGTTGCCAACCACCCTGCCATGATTCTCGGCACCGGTGTCGATCTCGCCGAAGTCAGCCGTATCCGTGCCGCTATTGCGCGCTACGGCCGCCGCTTCACTGAGCGCATCTATACCCCTGAAGAGATTGCCTATGTCGAGCGCAAGGCCAACCGCTTCGAGCGCTACGCGGGACGCTTTGCCGCCAAAGAAGCTGGAATGAAGGCCATTGGTACCGGCTGGAGACGAGGCGTTCGCTGGCAGGATTTCGAAGTGGCCAATCTCCCATCCGGCCGCCCCACGCTTAAGCTGCACGGCGCAGCTGCCCGCATTGCCGGCGAACTAGGTGTGAAAGCCATCTCGTTATCGATCACACACACCGCGGAACTGGGAATGGCGCACGTAATTCTGGAAGGATAGGGGGAGCGAGCTTTTTTTTGACTTAGCCCTTCGCGCTGGCCGCCGTCTCTTCTTCCGGCACCGCGCGCAATTGCGCTTCTTCCAGCCGCTTGGCTTCCTGCCAGGTGTAAATCATGCGGTGAATCACGGTGAGGTTCGAGAGCACCGCGATCACCCACAGCACCGGCGCCATGCGGTCGAACAACGCACCGATGATGATCAGTACTACGCGTTCTGGCCGCTCCAGGAATCCGACTTTACACTTGGGTATCGTGCACTCGGCGCGCGCGCGGGCATAACTCACCATTACCGACCCCGTCATCACAATTGCGGTCAGCACGATATAGAAAAAGCGGTTGATCGAGGCGTAGTAGACGAGCAGGCCCATGAACAGCGCGAGATCCGAGTAGCGGTCGACCACCGAATCGAAGAAGCCGCCGAATCGCGTTACGCGGTTGGTCTCGCGCGCCACGCGGCCATCCACCATATCGAACAGGCCAGCCAGAATTACCACCGCTCCCGCCCAACGAAAACTGCCCGCGGCAAACAGGAACGCGGCCCAAGTGTTGATCACCAGGCCAAGAAAGGTCAGAACATTAGGATGAATGCGCGATAGGGCGAGCGCCCCAACAATCCGGTCGATAATCTTTCCACAAACCCAGCCGATCCCGCGCGTGAAGGTCATGGCTCCTCGGTTTTCTCGTGAATGGTGGTCAGTTCCAGTATTTCAAACTCTCGCATTCCTCCAGGGATTTGAACCTTGATGACATCACCCACTTCTTTGTTCAGCAAACCGCGGCCGATCGGCGAAGTGGTGGAAATTTTCCCGTTCGCTGCGTCGGCTTCCTCACTTGTTACCAGATTATATTTGATCTGCTCGTCCTTTTTCATGTCGAGCAATACCACGCGCGAACCTAGCCCCACGCGATTGTGCGGAATTTTCGTAAAGTCAATCATCGACAGGTCCGCCAACCGCTGCTTCAAATGATTTAATTTGGCGTTGACGAAGCCCTGCCGCTCCTTGGCGGCGTGATATTCGGCGTTCTCGCTGAGGTCTCCATGGGCTCTTGCCTTCAGGATCTCCCGTGGCAACTCGACGTGCAGCTCGTATTCGAGCGCGGCAATCTCGTCCTGAAGTTTCTTCTTAAAATCGGCCATCGACCGAAAAATGCTCCTACTCGCACATTATAGGGCTTTGTGGAGCTGTCCGGCTCCGAGGAGTTTACTTTTCTTGTGTTCTCAGCGCCTCGGCGGCCCAGCGTTGACCCTATTCTATTGACTGATGATGGTAACGGTTTGCGTGAGATTCCCCACTTGAATCTGAAAATCGTTGGAGCCCGCCGCCGGTCCCAACTGCACGTTCAGGCCAAACACGCCCGGGTTGGTTACGCTGTGATCCACGATGCCCAAGACCGAACCGCCTCCATCGATCACAGTGGCAGTGGGCGTCACTCCGGGCACCGTGATGCCGGTCGCATCCGTTACGCGAAACAGTGCGGCATCCGGAACGATGGATCCCGCCGAAGGAGTGGTGGCCGTATTCAGTATCGTGATGTGCGCCGGAACCGTGGAGCCTACCCCGTACCAATAGGGCACACGCTCGTCGACACCTGAATTCGTTCCCAGCACATGCAGAAAGCCTTCATACCCGCCGGGAGGCAATTCGAATCCGATGATGCTAACACTCAATAGGCCGCTCGTTCCCGGCGCGAGCGTCAGGGTGTTCGGGGTGACAGTGACCACAGGAAGTGCGTCGTATGTGTCCAGTGCTGCTGCCGTCCGGCTGCCGGGTGGTATCGGACCGGATGGCGCATCGCGCTCAGTCACAAATAGCGCGAAAGTCTCCGGCGCACTGCTCACATTCGTGACCGTGACCCCCGTGGCCAGTTGCACCGTACCGTTCCCGACTCCGAACGATAACTCCGTGGGCGCGATAGCCCCGCTCGCCCGGAGCGCCGCCTCCACATCCAACAGGCCCGCGCCGCTCTGTTGTATGCGCGCCGGAACGCCCGGTGCGAGAAAGGCCGGGGCCGCCGAATGGATCAGCAGAGACCGGTACTGTGCCACGGTCAAGCCAGGACGCGCGGCTTCCACCAGCGCCACCGAGCCGGCCACAATCGGCGACGAATAACTGGTGCCATCCACGAATGCGTATCCGTTGGCGCTATAGAGTTCGCCCTTGGAATCAAACGTCTCGGCCGCAGTGTAGACATACTGGCCCACTGCCACCAGGTCGGGTTTGATCGAACCATCCACATTCGGCCCCGCCGAGCTGAAACTAGCCAACTGATCGGGATCGACGAAGAACGCCGTCTGGGTGAAATCGAGTGTGGCTGACTCCTGACCGCCTCGCGCCAGCTGGATCTTGATCTTGATGCCATCGCTGTAACTCACCATCATCGCGGGAAGCGCTAACGAGCCGACGTCCATCACGATGGCTTCCGGTTGCGCCTGGTCGGTGTACACCAGAGCGCCAACTGCGCCCGCCGCCTGCGCGTTCGTGAGCTTGTCCGTAAACAGGCAGGTTCCGCGTAGGATCAGCGCAATGTCACCCTTCAGACTGTTGGCCGGAAGCGCCGAGCAGGCGAGCCCATTGTCACCGAGCGTGGTGATGTCGAGGATCGGCGCGGTGACAGCTTGCGCGGGCGCGGGTCCGGTTCCGGGCAGAGACTGGTACGGCACACTACCAACGGTCGCGTCGGTGGTAAACGTCCTATTGTTCACCGAAGCGCCCGCCGTGATGGCTGCCGGCGCGCTCGATGGCGACCCGATCGTCTGAGGATCCGGCCCCGAGTTACCCGCCGCCACCACCACAACGTGGCCCATCGCCGCGGCCTGCTCGATTGCCGAGACCTCCAGGTCTTCGCCCAGCACGATCGGCACTGGGTCGCTCAAACTCAGGTTCAGCACGTCCATGCCGTCGGCCACGGCGTCGTCGATCGCCTTGAGCACTGCGTCCTCGCCTGCGAAATCGTTCACTCCCGGCGAGCCGAACACCTTGTAGTTCCCCAGGAACGCCACCGGCGCCACGCCGCGAATTGTCGCCAGCGGCCCTGAATTCAGCACCCCAGCTGCCGCCATCGCCACCGAGGTCCCATGGCCCACGCGGTCGCGAGCCGTTTGGTCGGGATCCGGTCCCAGCAGCGAAACGTAGCTGCGGGCTACGATCACCTTATTGTTGGTAAATGGCCTGTCCGCATCGTTGTCTACCTGCGGGTAGCCCTGCGGAGGCGTGAGCGACGGCGCCTGAAACGCCCGGTGCGTGTTCTCAATTCCTGTATCGATGATCGCGATCTTGATTCCCGCGCCTGCATTCGCCAGGCCCACCTGGTTCCATGCATCCACGATCTTGTGCACCACCACCGCATGATCCATCACCGGCCAGAACTGGCGCACGGGATAGACATGCTTCACGCCGGGTAAGTTTCCCAGCTTCGCGGCGTCGCTCGCGCGCATGCGAACGAAGATGGCGTTAGCCACAATGTCCACACTGTCGAGCACCTGCCCGCCCGCCTGCTGAATGGCGAGCTTGGTAACGGCCTGCTCGCTCCGCACCTCGGCGCGCCGCCGCTCCACTTCCAGCCGATCAGGAGGCCGCCCCTGCGCCGCCACCCTGCCGGCCACGGGCTGTGCCGATAGCTCCACTATGTAGCGATCCGGGACAACTCCCGCAGTCGCTGCCAGGCAGATAAGTCCCACCGAGAGGCGGAACCACAAGGAACGCTTTATGACACTCGAATCCGTCCTCTTACTGTACCGGCAAATCGCGGGTATGGGAACTGTACGGACGTTAGGGGTATGGAGATCTAGCGTAGCTTCGTGCACGCGACAGGCTCGCGATCATCCTGTGCCGCATCTGCCATGATGACTGCATCGATTCGCTGGGAGATCTCCTCGGGTTCGCAGCCGCCGTTGACGCGATGGTAGTGCGGCCCTTGGTAATACTGGATGAGTGGCTCGGTCAGCAGACGGTAGGCCTTCAGGCGCTCGACCACCACGGCGGCGGCATCATCGCTTCGCTGGATCAATGCTTCTCCATCGCCATCGCATTGTCCCGGCCGCGCAGGTGGCTGTGCCAGAAGATGATAGGTCCGGCCGCATGACGGGCAATAGCGCCGCGACGAAAGGCGCGCCACCAGCACTGCATCCGGAACGTCCAGGTGCACAATCGTCGGCTCCGGCAATCCTGCGTTCTCCAGAAACTGCGATAGCGAGGTCGCTTGCGGGACTGTGCGTGGATAGCCATCCAGGATGAAACCCGAGGAGCAATCCGGTTGCTGCAACCGCCTCGCCACGATTGCGTTCATGGTTGCATCGTCCAGCAGGCTGCCGTTCGCGAGAACCGCGCAGGCTGCCTTGCCAAGCACCGTCGCCGCACGGCACTCGGCGCGCAGCATGTCCCCCGTAGAGATAGCGGGTATGCCTCTCGATTCCGAAATGAATCTGGCTTGAGTACCCTTGCCCGAACCCGGTGCCCCGAACAGCAGAATGATCATGAATCCCCTCCGACGCACGCTGCATCACCCTTGGACAGCGCCAGGCTCGAGATCCCCCATCCCGCCTCGAAGAATGCAGTCGGTTTCAGGCTAGCGTATCCGAAACCCCGGGGTCAAGGGTAACTGCTGAGGCCGCTGGACTTTTCTTATCGGGAAAATCCCTTAGTCGCCGGGACGATGTCGGCAGGCCGCTACAGCCGGCGGGATTAAGGGGGCAGTTACTGGATCAGGTATTGGTCCAGTTTTCCCTCTGGGGTGGTGAAGGTGCTCAGGTGCAAGGGCGGTTTCCCTTTCCAGGTGATTTGGAAATGGCGATAGGTCATACCGCCGCGCAGTTCGACCGAAGTCTGGGTGATGCTTTGCGGAGCGCCGAGCGGCTTGAGGCTTGCTTCGGCATCGGCTAAGACCTGCGGGGTGAAGAAGGCGTCGGCATTGGACGTGAGGCGTGAGCGGTCGATTTTGCCCTGCTGGAGATCGCTGAAGATGCGGCGTGCCTGCTCGAGTTCTCTGGCGGCATCCGGGTCAAGCTGTTGCGTTACCAACAATGGTGCGATCTCATCGGTTATCTTGCCGGGCGCGGCTGAGCCATCCAGATTGGCGAAAACGACCACTGCTACACGCGCGTCGGGCCAGACCGTGTTCAGAGTGACAAATCCCGATACAGCGCCGCCATGACTGAGCTTCGGATGATTGTCGGCATCGCTCACGCCGATGCCAAGGCCGTAATCGGTAGGCGCTCCGTTCTTGAGACGGACCGGAGTCATCATCGTGTCAAGTGATGCGGGCTTGAGCAGCTTGTGCTCGATCAACGAGACGTCCCAAAGGGCGAGATCGCGCGCGGTCAATCCCAGCTCGCCGGCGGCGTACAGCCAGCCGGGACCTTCCGGCGGGACCGCGTGCACAGGGCCCGTTGCAAAGCGCGTGTAGCCCCCGGCATCGTAAGCGGTGAGCGGATGCTGAGCCAGATCGAGAGCATCCGTGATGCCTAGCGGTTTGAAGATGCGAGCCTCAAGAAACGCAATGAGCGGCATGCCAGTGACCCGCTCAACGATGCTGCCGGCGGCGACGAAGTTGGTGTTGCTGTACTGCCAGCGAGTGCCGGGGTCGAAATCGAGCGGCTTCGTGGCCCATCGTTCGAGGATTTCGCGCGCGGTGACCGGTTTCAGCATGAACGGGGCAACGTAGTCGAGCGGGTAGTAATCCTGGTATCCGGAGGTGTGACTCAGCAGTTCGCGAATTGTGACCTCGTTCGCGCGCGTAAGCTCCGGCAAATAGCGCGCCACGGGATCGTCGAGAGAAAGCTTGCCATCCTCGACCAAAATCAAAATGGCGGCGGCGAGAAACTGCTTGCTGACAGAGCCGATAGAGTAGTGCATCTCCGGACGCGCGGGCACTGCGGGATCGAGACGCGCATTGCCGTAGGCTTTGGCATAAGCTATCTTGCCGTCTTTCACGACCGCGAGAGAGACGCTGGGCGCTGCGGTTTCGGTCAGCACCTGGGTGACGATGGCATCGATTCTCTGGGATTCCGCGGGCGGCAACTGGGCATGCAGGCTGCCGGAGGCTGCCATTACCACGAGGAGGATCACGCGAAACTGCACAGTCATTCTGATGTGCAGAATGATATCAGACTGAAAAGCGCCCGACCGTTTGCGGGCGCCTCAAGCGCTACGAACGGCTCAGAATCTGGCGGATGGCGTTTTGGGCGGCGCGGGAAAGATCCAGTGGCGGAACCAATCCGAAGCCGCGACCGGCGGGAGCTGCAGATTCGGCTTTGGCGGCGAGCTGGCGTAATTCGGGCAGATCTGAGTGATCACCCAGATCGCCGATGGCGCGGAGCGCGGCCAGCCGCAACGGAACGTCCTTCGTCGCCATGAGGCGGCGGGCGACAGCCAGTACGCTCGGATCGGCGAACGCGACCGCGCGGCTCAGAGCCATGGCGGCCACCAGACCGCCGTTATCCGCCAGATTCAGCAGATAGGGCAGTACGGCGCGATCCTGATAGTGGCTGAGTCCTTCAAATGCGTTGGTTGCAATCATCAGATTGGGATCGCGGGCCGTCTGGGCAAGAACGTCCATCAGCTCGGGCCTTGTCATAGCGCCCAGCTCGCGAGCGGCCACGGCGCGGATTTCGGGATCGGACCCCGCAAGGGCGCTTTTGAACGCGTCGACCGCGCCAGCTTCGCGCAGATTGCGGGCGGCGCAGGCACGGACAGTGGGACTCTCCAGCGCGCGCGCAAATGCGGCCAGGGCTTCGGGCGAGCGGACGTCACGCAGCGCGTAACAGGCATCATTGCGCTGTGAGATGTTGAGCTTGCCATCAAGCATGCGGGAAATGTTGGCATCCTGAGCGTGGAGCGCCAGGGCAGACATCGCTAGGAAAAGAAAGATTGTTTTCATGGGTGATCCTTGAGGGGGCGACTCGTCGGCCGCCCCCAACATTTTGTTAGAACGTCGGCATGCCTTGGCCGTTCGTGCCGTTTTCCTGGCTGTGCGCGAAGCCGGCGTGTGGCGGCGCGTGGAACGGAAAGCGGTCGAGATACGGAATGTCGTTGGAGTTGACGCCGTCTCCCAGTTCATTGTTCGGCGCGACGTCGAATCCCTGCACCAGGACGCCCGCCACCGCGCGGAATCCGATGTCGACCACGTCATCGCCGGGGCGCCGGCCGCCGAAGGGCCAGCCCGCGTTGTCGCCACCTAGCGGTCCCAGGCGGCTCTGCATCGCCGCGGGAGTTGGCGGGATAGTGAGGTCGATGCGCGTGATGTCGGGGACATAGACGGACAGCAAGTCGTTGCGCGGCGCACTCGGCACGTTCAGGCCGAAGACGCCGTGGAATACCGCGGAAGCCAGAACGGGATCGCCGATGAAAGCAGCAAACTGCTGGTCGTCGGCGGGCTGGCTGCGATTCCACTTGTCTTTGAGAGGCAGCGGAATCAGAGCTTCCACGGTTAGAGGATTGCCGACGCGATCCACTTGCACAAACTCGCCCAGACCCCGCGGATCATTGGTACCTTCGCGAACCGTCAACGCCTGCCGGTAGGTGGCTGCCCAGCCTGCGATCTTGGCATCGGATGCCTTGGGATCGGTGGGGATGGCTCCATCAGAGGTCAGCATCGAGATGGGAGCTTCCACCGCGATCAGGCTGATGTTGTAGCCTGCGAATCCATCCACCGCTTTCGGAAAAGCCGCGCCGGCCCCAGTGTCGGCAGACCCCGCCAGCACCGGCGCTGGTGCGCGGAAGTTCAGGAAGTCAAAGGTCGCGCCGCTATCGAAATAGAAAGCGTCGTCGCGCGGTCCGGCGAAAACGCGCATGCCGTTGGGCAGCGTGAAGACCGAAGGCAATCCCAGAGCCGTCTCATAGTTGGGCGTGGCTTTGGGGCCTTGGTTTGGCGGCGCTACGGAAAGTGCGTGGCCATTGATGTCGGTCACGTATGTGCTCTCGGTGCCGCGGCGAAGATCGCGAACCGTGACCGTGTAGGTCTGGTAAAGCAGAATGCCCGGGCTGTCGATGGAATCGATCACGCCGAAGTAAGACAGGAAGGTCTGGTTGGGTCGGAGGGTGGTATTGAACCGGAAATCGACCTGCATGTCCGGGTTGCCGTCCAGACCGCGCGCGTTATTGACGTTGAAACGATAGAGGACGCTATCAGAGAACTTGTAGTAGCTGGGGCCGTTGTCGGGATTTTGGAACCCTTGCACGCTCAGGCTCAGGACGACGTCGTTGGTGTGGCCCGTCTCCCAACTACGGAAAATGTAGAAGTCGTTGAGGTTCGCTGTCTGATCCTCCAGCAGCATCGGCCCATTGCGGTGGCTGGCGGCGAAGGCGCCGGCGCTGATCATCAGGGCGGCCGCGCAGAAGCGTAGAATTCGTTGTCGCACGTTCATCTCCTTTAGGTGAGAACTTTCAAACGGAATACGGCAGGGATTCCCTTTCGGATTTAGCGTGCGGAAAAAGATTGTTCTGGTTTACGAGTGTGAACGGGTCGCGGGGTTGGGCTACTTCAAACTACCGTTCCGGCACGGTGGCAGTCCTGAAAATGTGGTACGCCCGAGTGGATTCGAACCACCGACCTTTTGCTCCGGAGGCAAACGCTCTATCCATCTGAGCTACGGGCGCACGTGAACACTTCAATTGTACCCGAACATTCGCTCCTACGACCGTGCCAGCATGCCGGCCTGGCGTTGGATCTTGCGAACCGCGTCAGCGATCTGGTCCATGTCTTCGCGGGGACCGAGCAGCATCGTCTGGGTGAACCACACGGCTTCCTCGCAAAGCTGGTCGTTTGCGGGGCAGTGGTTGCGCTCGAACCACTCACCCAGCTGCTTTGCCGGATAGATTGCGCGGTAGGCGCGCGAATCCAACGTGTTCTTGAGAAATGGCTCTTTGTTCAGCGGCGTGTAACCGCCGGAGCACGGGATGCCCTCGGCCTCGAGCGCCTTCAGAAATTGGTTGCGTGGAAGGTTCGCGAACTCCGCCTTGTCGTAGCGAAACATATAGAGATGGTAGGCGTTGCGTGTGGCGCCGGGGTACATACGCGCCGGCCGGATGCCGGGAATCTCCGCGAGCTGCCTGGTCAGATATGCCGCGTTCTGCTCTCGACGCCGCGACTGCTCCTCGACACGTTTCAGTTGTTCCGTCAGGAGCACAGCCTGGAATTCAGTGATGCGCAGATTGGCGCCGTTGCGCACATAACCAAAGCCTGAACCGGTGTTGCCGCGGCCGTTGTTGTGAAAGCTCTGGCACACAGGAAAAAGATCGGTATCGTTGGTCAGAATCGCTCCGCCCTCGCCCGAATTCAGATTCTTTGACGCCTGAAAGCTGAAACAGCCCAGCGCTCCCAGGGTACTGACTTTGCGATGCCGCCACTCGGCCAAGTGCGCCTGGCATGCGTCTTCGACTACCGGCAGGTTGTGCTTGCGGCCAATTTCGAGAATGGTGTCCATGTCGGCCGGCGAGCCTCCCAGATGCACCGGCAGGATGCAGCGCGTTCGGTCGGTGATCACCGCCTCAATCTTACGCGCGTCGATCTGGAACGTCTCCGGATCGGTATCCACGAAGACGGGAATGGCGTGCTGCATCAATACTGCATTGATCGTCGCAACGAAGGTGTACGGCGGAACAATGACCTCATCGCCCGGGCCGACACCCAACGCGTTCAATGAAATGATCAAAGCGCTGGTTCCGTTGGCCGTGGCCAGGCAATGTTTCGCGCCGAGTGTGGCGGCCCAGGTCTCCTCGAATTGCCGCGCGCAGTCGCCGTCGAGACGGTTCCATTTGCCGCCGCGCAGCACTTTCATCCAGGCCCGCTCCTCGTTCTCCGCGATCACCGGCCACGAGGGGAACGGCGCCGTCCGCACTGGATTCCCGCCCATGACGGCGGGTTTATCCGAAGCGGCGGCACGCGCGGCCTGTGTCACGAAAAGTCCTGTGGACGCGGCTCCGAGCAGTTTGCGGCGCGTCAAATCTCCATGCATGCGTACCTCCTACTTCATGTTCAAGAGACGCCATAGCGTTCCGCTGAAAATATTCGCCTGGGCTTCGGGCAGTACACCGCAGGCATCCAGCATTTTGTGGTAGCGCTCCAGCTCGCGATCGAATTCTTCCAGTTCACCGCCAAAGACATCGGAGCCGAAAACAATTTTCTCAAAGGCGTTGGGGCCGCCTTTGGGTGTGTGCGGGCTGACTATGGCCGACCACCAGAAAATCGACTTGAAAAACGTGTAGTCGTCCTGTTTCTTGATCAGCGTCGAACCGGAAAGATCAAAGTGGATATTGGGATTCCAGCGGGCAACTTCCGCGGCCCACTGATAGTCGGGATTCCCCAAATGCGCGCCAATGATATTGACCTTGGGATACCGCCGTGCAATGTTGTCGAGCGTCGTGGCGCGTATGCGGTCCACGCTGATATCGGCTGGTATTTCGGGCGTGGTGCGGTTCACGATGCCGGTGTGAAACAGCAGGAACATGCCGTACCGCTCCGCACGATCGTAAATGCGGGAATAGGCCGGGTCGTCGTAGCGTCTCAACGGGCCGGAGAGTTCGCCCAAGCCGCGAAATCCGGCGGCGTGAAAGCGATCGATCTGATCGAGCACCTTGGGATGATCGAGCTCGATCTCGCCGAACCCAACCAGCCGGTTGGAGTGCTGCTGGATGGCGTCCTTCACGCCATCCAGGTCCTTCGGTTCCACCAGGAGGAACGCGATGCCGTCCACCTGGTCAAGTTTGGCGAGCAGAGCTTTCAAGAAAGCGGGATCGCCGTTGTAGTGCAGATGCGCGTCGATGATCTTCGGCTGGGCGGCAGCCCAACGCGTGCACATCACGCAACACAACAACGCCACATACGGGCACTTTCGTGAAATCATGCGGCTATTCTACTCCGCGGGAGCCGCTCGTAGGGACACCGCCGGCAGATACTCGCCCTTGAGCTCGCGTTTCCACCAGTCGCCCGTCGCGCGTCGCTCGCTGAAGGTCGTGAAACTGTAGTCGTACAGCCGGGCGCGGATGTAGCGCGGCGGACTGGATGGGAATGGATTCCGCCCCAGTAGCGCTACCACCTCCGGCGACCCTTCGAGCAACCGGACCGCGAGATTGACGAACCACGGTTCAGCCTGATAGTTATCGAGAGCCGCAAACCACATCTGCCAGTCGAGCCTCGGCTGATAGGGCTGCGCCCAGACGGGCGCGCGCTTCAGGTCACCAGGTTTGTATCGAAAGGTGTACTCGCGCCATGTCTGGCCGTCGTTCGATCCCTCCGTAATGATTTCCGGGCGTGACGTGGTCATCACCGCGAACAGGCCATAGGTATTGACGACGCCAAACGGGGCGATTGCGTGCACTACCTCGGACGCCGGGAGAGGTATGGAGCCGGAGAATGTTTCCACCAGCTCGAATCCGCTTACAAACAGGATGAAAACAGACAGCGCTACCGAGACGGCACGCTGCGTCACGGGCGGCCGCACGCGCGGCGCGGGCGCGGGATGAAACGCGGCATCATCGAATAACAACAAACAGAGCGCCACCGTCAGCAGATTAAAGAACGTGTAGTTACCAGTGATGAAGATGAACGCCTGAAACGCGATGGTCATCGTGGCCCCGAAGAAGCGCACTCGCCGTGGTGCGAAAAATAGAAATGGCACAACCAGCTCGACGAAGAACATGAGGCCGCAGCAGAATTTCTCAATGCCCAGCGGGAACTGATGGAAGTACCACGCGAAAACAGTTGGCAGAGGCTGCGTCTCATAGTGGTAGCGGAGCGCAGTCAGGTTGCGCCAATTCGGATCGTGGCTCAGCAGTTTCGCCGCTCCCGATAGCAGCATCAACCGGAACAGCAGCCAGCGAAACAGCCACACGCGCGGGAATGCCGGCCGAAGAAAGACGGCGAGGAAGCCGGATTCCAGCAGCAGAAAGTCCCACTGAAATGACAGAAACGTCTGGCCGGCGTGAACCAGCGATAAGTAGAGAACAAATGCCGCCACGAGCGCGGCGCGGCGCGCGAATCCCAAAATGATGGCGATCGACACGACGGCGCCGGCAATGCAGGCGAGACGCAGCATCGTGTCGCTCGCGCCGAATAGAAACAGCGTGGGAACGCGTAGCCAGGCTGATCCGCCGTAGTTTTCGCGCACCGCTGCCAGAAATCGTTCGGCCGGCAAAATGCCCCGCCCGCCGATGAGGCCGGTGATTTGCACTGCGAGCGACAGGAAGGCGATCAGGTAGATCAGCCCGAGCGATCGAAAGAACCAGCGGATCGCGATTTCATGAGTCGCCGGCTCGGGATGCTTTCCCCATAAGAAAACTGTGGTGTGATAACAGAACGAACGGTTCGCTGCAATGCGGCGGTAACTCCACTCCGTCACTGCCGCAAAGCCCGGAACGCGATGGTAGGCCCACAACAGCCACGCATATCCCGGCACAATCGCCAGGGAACGGAACACGGCGTGCGCGGCGCTCAGTATCTGGCCATCCGGCAGTATTAACTGGACGGCCCGCGCAAAGTTCTCTCGCGGAATTTGCGCGAAGCGTTCCGCGACTTCCTGGTAGGGCGCGTAAGAGATCGCGTCTCCCGTGAGCCGCTTCCAATATCCGATCCAGGCGCGGCAAAAGGTGCAATCGCCGTCGAAAACCAGCAGTGGAACACTGTGCGGAGGTTCGTTCGACAAATCGGGTGAATTCACGTGGTCAAGCGCAATTCTATCGGATTGCTGAGGAGGGAAACTGCTACGGAAGGGAAGCAAGCGGGCCGCCCGCCGGGTCAGGCCGGCAGCCCGCGCTTAAATTACCTCGCGAGACGGACCGAAATCCGCTCGGCGACCGAATTGAAAGCCGCGCTCAGTTCCCCCGGATCGGGCGCATCGGCGAAATAGCCCACCGTCTGCACGCCGTTATTATTCTGTGCTGTCCAGTAGTTCTGAGCCGTTTGGCTGGGGTCGTTTTGCATCGTCGGGTCGTTCGCCATCTTGCGCAGCAGCAAGGTGTCCGGCGGATCAGTGGGAGCATTGCCTTCGAGCGCGATCGTGTAGATCGTAGGCTTCAGAACGGCGTCCTGCCGGATAGCGGTCGCCATATTATCCACCGCGTTCACGGAACAAATTTCGATCTGTTGCGGACTGGTGACACTCAAGTTGCAGGCTTGCCCACCGTATGGCGCGTTCGGGTTGTTTTGGCTGTAGGTGCCGACGGTGGAATTGCCGTGAATGTCAGTCGTGGGCATGTTTTTGATATCGTTCGTCGGCGCGCCGCTAATCGCCGTATAATTACTGCCCGACATTGAACAGCCCTGGGCTTGTGGGTTTGGTGCATTGCCGTCGGTTCCTGTGCCATCGACTTTGGTGGCAATCTCAATGCTCAGACCGGCCGTTGGGCCAGTCGGAAGTGGGCCGCCGGCCCATTGTTCCACTTCGCCTTCCAGTGTCGCCTTATTGGTATCACAACTACCCGGGTTTTTGCGCAGGTCTATAGTTGAACCGCCCGCGCCACAGCTCTTGCAGTAGTACATCCCCGTAAGTCCGTTGGGCCTGCCATCGGTCATCAGCACAATCACATTCGCCCGTGTACCGGAATTCGCAATCTGGAGCTGGTTATAAGCCTGGTACATTGCTTCGACTGTATTCGTGTTGCCCCCGCAAAGGCCGATCTGGCCGATTAACGACGCCGGAGTATTGCCGTTCGCGTCCGGCGTGGTGAAGGTTGTAGTGGGAGGATACGTGTACACGGATGATCCGAACACCACCAGGCCCACCATGTCGCGGCCCGGCGCGAAATAGTTCAGGAACTGCGTCGCGTCAGTAATCATGACGGCGCAGGCCGTCGTCCCTTGAAATGAATTCTTCATCGAGAACGAACGGTCCAGGACCAGCATCATGGCCACGTCACGCCGGCCGGCCTGAGATGACGCGGCGATCGTGGTCGAGTTCTGCCCAAGGACCCGGAGGAAGTAAAGAGGCGCAGTTAACGTGGCCGAGATGGTCACCGATCTGTAGTTCGGCGTGCTGACACTATCCACCGTGGGAGTAGCAAATTGAATGTTGCTGACTCCCCAGTACCCGGCGGGCATGTTGGCATTAAAAAACTTGGTGGCTTCCGTTTGCGCGTTCGCTGCCTGCGCTGCCGTGTTGGCTCCTTGCGCCAGCGCGCGCGCTCCCGCCAATGCGGCCGCGTCCACACCTTGCTGAAGCTTTCCGCGGATCATAAACAGGACGCCGACGTCAACAGCCAGTCCGACCAAGGGTATGCACACCAGCATGGTCAGGGCCGTCATAATGACTGCAAAGCCTTTTTGATTTTTCCTCGTGTTTCTTACTCGCATGGACATCCTCCGAAATTCCTCAAAAGATTGCATTTTGATAAGTTGCTAGACCGCCGAACACTCCTGGCACCGCCAAATCCGGCGCGGTTACGTAACTCTCCGCCAGGTAAGCAATTTCTCCATTATTCAAAGTCATCAAATTGGTGAACGCGTCCGCCCGTGCAGTGGTATCGCTCTGATAGTTGGGCACGTCGCCGTTGGAGTTAATGGTGGCGGGACTGCCATAGGCGGTGGTGAAGAGCGAATTGTTACCGATCACAATTCGATTCATCACCACCACGTGGCCGCCGCAGTTGGTGCAAGATCCGGAATTGAGATACGTCAGCGTGGTGAGCACTACCACTCCGTATCCTGAACTGCCGCCAGTGACGTTGCCGTTGGGGTTAGCGATGATATTCATTCCCTGGCCCAGATTCGCGATGCTTTGGCTGCTGCTGGACTGGGCGAACAGGGCCTGGTTGGCTGCCACGGAGAAATCGACGCCACGCGAGTACATGTGGCCGATGTCACGCGTGAGCTGAACGGCTTCGACCGAGCGGATGATCGCGAAGCCATAGGTAAAAGTGCCGATGATCAGGGGAACCAGGAAGAAAGAGGACACAAGGACGAATTCAATCATCATCGATCCCCGTTCTCGCCGTTTTTGTGTTGTGTTCATGGCAATATCTCCTAGTTTTACGGGCACGTGGGTGGCGTGGGATTCACCGCCGCGGGGCATCCGGCAAGCGGGCATTGTTCCATCACGTCCGACGCCGAGACACTGATGTTGATCGGGGCCGCGCTTTTGAGAATCGCGCCTAGCGGCGTGTACTGGTATCCGGTAATCGCGATCTGCAATATGTCGCCACCAGTGGCCGTTGTGACTGCTCCGCCGTAGGGGTCGAGATAGTTAATAGTCACTTGGCAAGAGGGTTTAGTGATAAATCCCATGGCGCTCGCTTGGACGACCTTGCCAATCGAGTCGCTCATGTAGTTGTCACCCGTCAGTAGTTGCTCGGTCACGCCAAATCGTACGCCGTCACGTGCGGCTTCCTGCAGCGTCGATTTGATAAAGAGGGAAAGCGAGACATCCATCAGCAGAAAGATCAGGCCAAACATGAGTAATGTGATCATCCCCGCCTCGATCGTCTGGCTGCCTCTCTCCCGGCGGCGTCTTTCAGATTCTGGAATCGCGTTGGTCATCATCAGAAATCTCACTCGCCCCCTAAGACGAATGAAGCCCAATGATTCTTTAATTCCGTGGAAATTCTTTTTTTTGTTAACTGTAGACTGACGCGAAGTTGCCGCTTTTTACTAACTGATTTAAACGGAAATGAAAGATACTGCGCAAACAACCTCAGCTGGGGTTAACTTTGGGTTAACTGAGTTTACTAACTTGTGGTAGTAGCCGGTTAGTCGGGATTGAATGACCGGCGACCGGTTTCTCGCGCTAACGCTTCTCGATCTGGGTCCGGCGATACACATCCCGCTTCGAAATCCGGCGCTCCCGCGCGACCTTCTTCATTGCCTCCATCCTGCCCATGCCACCACGAACGTACGCGTCAACCGCGTCCTCGATGGAGGTCAGCACAGTTGGCGGCGCAATGGCCCTCCCAATCAGCAGCGTAATCTCGCCCTTCACTGCCGGGCGCGCCGCCAGGGCCGCGCGTACCTCGCCAGCCGTCCCGCGCAGAAACTCTTCGTGCACCTTGGTCAGCTCACGCGCAACCACCACCGGCCGCTCACCCAAAACTGTCTCGATGTCCCCAAGCGCTTCCACAATGCGATGGGGCGTCTCGTAGAAAATCAACGTCGCTGTTTCGTCCTTCACGGCCTCGATCGCTCGCACCCTTGGGCCGGACTTGGCCGGTAAAAAACCGCCGAAGGTAAACTCATCGGTCGGGAGACCCGATGCCGCGAGTGCCGCCACGAGCGCCGAAGGCCCCGGCACTGGCACGACGCTTATCCCCGCCTGGATGGCCGCATGCACCACCCGATAACCCGGATCGGAAACCAGCGGCATGCCAGCGTCGGAGACCAGCGCCACACTCTCGCCCGCTTGCATTCTCCGCAGCAGCTCTTCTGCGCGTGTGGCTTCGTTGTGCTCGTGGTAGCTCACTAGCGGCCTGGCGATGCCGTAGTGATCCAACAGTTTGCGCGTCTGGCGTGTGTCCTCACACGCGATCAGGCCGGCTTCCCGCAGTGTACGCACGGCACGGTAGGTGATGTCTTCCAGGTTGCCGATGGGCGTGGCAACCAGGTACAACGTGCCGCTCATGCGTTTTCCAGTATCCGATAGTTCACCAGCTCCACACGCGATTCCTCGATGGCCCGCCGGGTTTCCGGCGCCGTCAACGCGGCGAGCTCTTCCTCGCGGCTTTCCTTGAGACGCGTCGGCGCGGCTTGTAGCTCCACCGTACATTTGCCGGGATGGCACATCAGCTCGGTCGAACCCTCCGGCAACGCCTGAATGAGCGCTACCAGCTCACGCGTGCGAAAACGTCCCGTGATCTGGAATCCGGCGAAGTGATCGGTCGTCTTGCAGTGGCCCCGGGCCAGTACGCGTTGGAATCGGCCGCGAACGAAGGTCAGGCCGCTGCTGGTGGCACGCTTGCCCCGAGGCGCAGTGCCGCGGGCCGCCGTGATGGGGAGGTCGAAAGGCCGCCGCACCCACCGGATGCCAAACTCTTCCGCGATTCGCGTCACCGCTTCGAGCACCGGTGGCGCCAGATGGGTGTGTTTATGGGTATCGAGATGGGTCAAGTGTATTCCCGCGTCCAAGATGCGCCGCACTTGCGCCGCGAGTTCGTCGTATATCCGCAGCCGCTTGAGCGCAATCGCGGCCAGCAGCCGCGCGACGCTGGGAGGGAGAGGATCATGAGACCCAGCCAGCCCACGCCCGCCCACCAGGACCAGGTGCGCCCCGATATCGAGCGTGCGGTTCTCGCGCGCCAGTAGCACGGCATCTTCGAAGGCATCGCCGTTCGCCATGAGCGTGGTGGCCGTCAGAATTCCCCGCTGGTGCGCCTCGATGATCCCCTGGTTGACATCCCGCGTGAAGCCGAAGTCGTCGGCGTTCACCACCAGTTGTTTGCGGCTGCTCAAAAGACTGAGAACTTGAGCTGCACGAACTTCTTCGGGTTGGCGCGCACCTGCTGCAGCATCAGCCGCAGCTCATTCGTGGCGCCGTTCATGCTGTCATACAGTTGCGGGTTCACCATCAGTTGCCCCAGCGTGCCCTGCCCTGAATTCAATTTGTCCAGGGTCGTGTCTACCTTGGCAAGCAGATGGACGAGGCTGCTGTGCAGAGTGTCATCCTTCAGCAGCTTGCCCGCCGTGCCCCGTCCGGCCTGCAGGTCCGCAAGCAACTGGTTGGCCTGCGCTGTCGTCTTCTTCAGATCGTCGAATAGCCCTTCGTCTTTCAGGAGTTTCCCGGCCGTGCCGCGCCCCTTCTGCAGATCCTCCAGCAAGGCATTAATTTTCTCTAGCGATGCGTGGAAATCCTGGTAGAGACCGTCTTCATTCAGCAGCCGGCTGAGCGTGCCCTTTCCCGTGCGCACCGCCGTCAGGATCTGCTGCGTCTCCGCTACCGTGGCATTCAGGCGCGCAAACAGCTCTTCATCCTTAAGAAATTTGCCGATGTTGCCATGCCCGGCTTCTACGTAGCTCAGGATGTTGTTGACGCGCGTCAGTAGGCTCTGAAACTGCGCGAGCAGGCCGGCGCTTTGTGCCATCAGTTCCGGGATATCCTGGTTCGGCACGCTCCGTATCTCGTCATTCGGTTGCACGTGCTCCGGGGCCGCGCCCTTGGTAATGTTGATGAACTTGTCGCCCAGCAGGTTGGCGGCGGAAATCCCGGCCATCGAGTCTTTGGGGATCTGGGTCACGTATTCGGTCCGGATCGACATGTCGACCTCCACAATGCGCTGCGGGTCCTTCGAATCGGTTAGCTTCAATGCCTCGACCATGCCGACTGGAATTCCGTTCAAGCGTACCGCCGCTCCCTCAGCCGTCCCCGAAGAGTCGGCCATGAACGTGCGCAACCGGAATGTGCGCGTGAAAAAATTCTGTTGTCCCGTGAGCAGAAAGATGAGGACGGCGATGATCAGCATGGCGGCCAGCGCCATGATTCCTACCCGCATCTGCGCAAAACTTACTTTTTGGGGATTGGCCATCGCTTACCCGCCACTCTGCCTTCGGAATTTTGAGACATAGGGATCTGTCACCGCTTCCAGCTCAGCTTGCGTTCCCAGAAACACGATCTTCGCCTCATGCATCACAATGAACTTGGTGAGGTGCCGGTCCCCGTTCTCGCGCGCCGGGACGAGCTGGCCACTGTCCGGATTGTATCGAAAATTCGCCGTCAATAACCCGTCCTGGAAACGATGGGTCACGATCAGCGTGGTCGTGTTGGCCAGATCGCGCTCTTTGATGAGGAGCGCCATGATGGTGTACGCCGTGATGGGATCGAGTCCCGCGGTGGGCGAATCGTACAGGACCAGCGGCGGTTCCGTGACCACGGCCCGTGCGATCGCCGCCCGGCGCCTCATGCCTCCGGATAACTCACTGGGGAAGCGCGCTAGCGTCTGGTCCAGCTCGACAAAGTGCAGCGCCTCTTTCACCCGCCGCTCGACATCTTCCGGAGGGCACTGGATCGCCTTTTGGTTCACCAGGGGATAGGCTACGTTCTCCTTGATCGTCAGCGAATCGAATAGGGCGCTCTCCTGAAACAACATCCCAACCTTGCTACGAATACCGAAGAGCTCGTGTTCAGTCATGCGCGTGATATCTTCGCCGAATAAATAAACCGCTCCTGAATCCGGGCGCGCCAGGCCAAGGGCCGTCTTCAGTAGCACGGTTTTCCCACTACTGGCGGCGCCCAGAATAATGCGCGTTTCTCCCTCGCAAACCTCGAACGAGACGTCGTCCAGAGCGCGCACGCCGTCAAACGACACGGTTACGTGCTCGAATCGCACCACTGATTTGGCGCCGCTGGTGGCCATCAAGGAGAGGAAGAATTGGATACGAGCTGGCTGGTAAAGATGCGAGTCAGGACGAACGTCAGGATGAAGATCCAGACTGAAGCGGTGACCATGGCCTGGGTCGTGGCGCGGCCCACTCCCTGCGTTCCGCCTGCGGCGCGTAATCCGTAATAACACCCTACCAGGGCGATGATGAATGCAAAGACAAAGGGTTTGAGCAGGCCCTGTGTCAGGTCATTCCACTGCAGCGCCTGCCAGGCCGTTTGCCAATAGCGCGGTCCGTTGAGGTCAAGCAGTCCCGCCGCCACTGCGTACCCGCCGAATATCCCGATGAAATCGGAGATGACCGTGAGCAGCGGCAGAACCGTGCACGTCGCGATCAGCCGTGGGGTCACCAGCTTCTGAATGGGATCGGTGCCGAGAGCACGCATGGCGTCGATCTGTTCGGTCACTTTCATGGATCCGATTTCACTCGCCATGCCCGACGCATTGCGCCCAGCCACCATCAGCGATGTGAGCACCGGACCTAATTCGCGGACCAAAGTGATGGCGACCGCCGTCCCCACCTGTCCTTGCTGCCCCCATTTGGCGAGAGCGCGGGCTAGCTGCAGCGCCATCACGGCGCCGCTGAAGAAACCGGTCAGCACCACAATCGGCATGCTTCCCACGCCGATGTAATCCATCTGCAGAAAGATGTCGTCGGAATAGTGCGGCTTGCGGAATATGTTGCGGATTGCCAGCCCCGCCAGCGTAAAGAAATCCTGCACCGCCAGAATGAGTCTGATTAGGAAACCGGGCAACCCGAGTCCACCTCGCTCTCGATGCTACCATACAACTACGAAAGGACTTACCGACATTTTGGGCATTCGTGTGGGACATGCGTCCGACTATGACGCGCTCACCGGATGCACGGTGATTCTGTGCGAAGCGGGTGCCGTCGGAGGCATCGATATTCGCGGTGCGGCCACCGGCACTGAAGAAATCGACGTGCTCCGCCCGGCGCATATTACCGATCGCGTCCATGCCGTCGTGCTGGCGGGTGGCAGCGCGTTCGGCCTGGAGGCGGCCTCGGGTGTGCGCCGCTATCTCGAACACCGCGGCGTTGGATTCCAAACCGGCGCAGCCGTGGTGCCGATTGTTCCCTGCGCCATCTTGTACGATTTGGCGATCGGCAAGGCTAACGTCCGGCCCACTCGCGAAATGGGCGAATCCGCGGCTGCTGCCGCAACCGATAACCCCGTCCAGCAAGGTGCTGTGGGCGCGGGAACGGGCGCCAGCGTCGGCAAAATCTTCGGCATGGCGCAGGCCATGAAATCCGGCATCGGCTCGTTCACCGTGAGCTTGACTGAAACCGTGCGCGTGTCGGCGCTAGTCGCGGTGAACGCGTTTGGCGACGTTCTAGATCCGGAGACGGGTAAGTTGATCGCCGGCGCCCGCCGCGCCCGCAACAGTTCGGAACTCGCCGGCACGGAATCCGAAATGAAGCGCGGCGCGCGTGGTGGCTTTGGAAGGCAGAACACGACACTGGCCGTAGTGGCCACCAACGCCAGACTCTCCAAAGTTGGCGCCACGCGCCTGGCTGAAATGGCGAACCTGGGCATGGCACGCACTATCTTCCCGGTTCACACCGCTTTCGATGGCGATCTTTGTTTCGCTCTGTCCCTGGGCAACGAGTCCGCGGACCTGAATACTCTCGGAGTTGCCGCCGCGGAGGCCGTGGCAAAATCAATCGTGCTGGCGGTCCGCAATGCGCCGGCACTCGGTGGCCTCCCCGGAATGGCTGGCCCCGAAAAAAAATGAGAGAATTTCCCACACCCGTCCACTAAACCAGTTCTCATCATTCATCGCTGCACGCGTCTTAGTAGCCGGTGGCTCAAGTCGGCGAGGGTGCTGTGTTTATGGAGCTTGATCCACGAAGCCGCGTTTCCGCCCCTGTGCCGGATGAGGCCCGCCTGGCTGAACTGGTGAAATCGATTCGCGAAGGCGTCGCGGACGGAAGAGCCGATTTGCATCGCATCTTTTACCCGGGCGCTTGCTTTCTAATCCGGCGCCGGCTGGGCCGTTATGACGTTGATGCGCAGGTGCAGTCAGTGCTCGGTGCCGTGTTTCGGAAGATCCGCGAGGACGATTCGGTTGATGGCAAAAACTTACCCGGTCTGGTGAGGCGGATTCTTGTGCAGAGCTTCCCAGCCAACACGAACGGAAATGTCGGTAAGGATGGCGTAGACCGTCCCGCCGTCTCAGTCGCCGCAGGAATTCTGGAGGCCATGTCTCCAGTAGAGCGAGACGCCCTAAGGCGGTGTTACGTACTCGGCGAGCCGCCGGAGTCCTTTTTGAACACCCTCAGGCTGACCCCGGACCAGTTTCGCGCGATCCGGTTACGGGCATGGGCCGAGTTCAGTACAAAAACACACGAGAGAAATGTTGCGTAACAAACTTGTTTTCATTACTTGGTGAAAACTTATTGAGAACCTCCCCCGCTTGGCGCCACTCCAAGATCAGAAAAAGATGAACCCCACCTTCCCATAATACGGCTTCGCGCTCCCACGTTTGGGGGTGGAGGGGGAAAGGGTATACATGGAGAACGAACAACATCCTAGCGAGGAAGTCCTGGAGCGTTATTTATTCGGCTCACTACGGGAGCAAGAAGTCGAGCAACTGGAAGAGCACCTTCTCGTATGTCATTCCTGCATTGAGACAGCGGAGCAACTCTTGTCTTTTGTGCAATCGCTCCGCAGCAGCCTGGGATCCAGTCGCAAGCTTAAGGTGCGGGCCGCCGGTCGAGACGCCGTGCTCGACCGCTGACGGAATCGGCGTGGAAGCGCCGAAGTCTCGCAAAATCAGCGTATTAACTTTATTCAGTATTGCCGCACGCAGCCGCGAGAGCGATACCTGAGAGAGAGGTAGCAGGCGTAGAGCCTGCGCCTCTTCCTCTAAGGAGACCTCGTGGCAACGTTGCGGAAGCTGTTGGTTCTCTCTATCTTCTTCGGCGCACTTGCTTGCGCCGCCGACTCCTCCCTCCTCAATCTGGTAATGCCGGACGCGCAGGTGCTGTGCGGTGCCAACGTGGAGCGAATCCTCGGCTCGCAGATTGGCAAGGAAATTGGCTCCCAAATCCAGGGCAAGTTCGGGGGATTGCAGCAAGCTATACAAAAAACAGGGTTTGACCCTACCAGAGACCTCAAAGAGGTACTCATCGCAGCCACCGGTAAAGGACAGAACGGGCCGGCTCTGGTTCTGGTTCGCGGGTCGTTCGATCCAGACAAGATCCGCGCCGCTATTGCCAGCACGGGGCGGATGCCCGAAACCTACCAAGGCGTGCAAATTCTCGACAATCCGTCGCAGAGCAACGGCGCTTTCGCATTTCTGGATGGCACCATCGCCGTGGGTGGCGATCTCGATCAGGTTCAGGCGGCAATCCGGCGGCGGTCGCACCCGACGACGCTGGGTCCGCAACTTGCGGCTCGGGTCGCCGCCATCAGTGATCGCTACGATATTTGGGTAGTTTCCGCCGCCTCGCTAGGCAAGATAACGGAGGGCATTGCCAGCCCACAAATGAAGCAGGCAGGCGACCTGGTGAAGTCCATCGATCAGGTGAGTGGCGGCTTGAAGTTCAGCGAAAATCTGGACTTGGGTGTGGAACTGACGACGCACAATGCGAAGGAAGCGGAGAAGCTTCGGGATTCTGTGCAACTGCTCGTGAGTATGGCGGCCGCAAGCCAGAAGGACACCTCGGCAGTTGATCTGAATGCCCTGAAGCTGACCGCCGAAGCAAAGACGGTGCGCATTGCGTTCACCGTCACGGGCGAGCAATTGAAGAAGACGTACGAACTTCAGATGGCCCGGATGCAGCACTCCATCGCCGATGCGGCGAAGCAGACCTCCGTCACGGTGGCGAAACCCGTCGTGCAGGACACCGGCATCACGATTCAAACCTCGGAACGCGACATGGGTACCGTCGTCCTCTCATCTACAAAATAGCGACGCGCGCCGGTCAGAACTGCGGCATAATAGCCAGTCGATGTGCAAAACGATTGCAACAGGACTGGCTTTTTCTCTCATCGCTATGGCCGCAGTGAAAATTGAAAAAACAGATTACAAAGGGTGGCCGAACAGCTACCGCATTTCGAATGGCGACGTGGAGCTTGTCATCACGAGCGACATTGGGCCACGCATTATGCGGTACGCATCCCCCGGCGGGCAAAACGTTTTCAAAGAGTTCACGGAGGGACTCGGAAAATCGGGGGAAGAAAAGTGGCAGCTTCGCGGCGGGCATCGCATCTGGTTTGCGCCTGAGGACGCCGTAAAGACCTATGCGCCGGATAACGGTCCCGTGCGCATTGCGATCAAGGGTGGTGTGCTCGAAGCGACCGAGCCCGTCGAACCACTGACCGGGCTTGAGAAGCAGATCACGGTGAAGCTTGCGGCAACGGGCACCGGTGTGGAGGTACTGCACCGCATCCGCAACACCAACAAGACGGCTTTTGAGCTGGCGCCGTGGGCGCTCTCGATGATGGCGCAAGGCGGCGTGGGCATTCACGGATTTCCACCGCGCGGGACGCACCCGGAAATCCTGGCGCCGACGAATCCGCTGGTGATGTTTGCCTTCACCGATCTCTCGGACAAGCGCTGGCAGTTCACCAAGAAATACTTGATTCTGCGGCAGGACTCCAACAATCACGGGCAGCCGCAGAAACTGGGAAGCTTCAACCAACACACGTGGTCGGCTTACCTGCTGGGCACGGACCTGTTCATCAAACACTGCGAAGCGGACCCAAAGAAAACGTATCCGGACATGGGGGCATCGTTCGAAACATTTACCAACGCGGATTTCCTGGAACAGGAAACGCTGGGGCCGCTGACGAAACTCGAGCCGGGGGCTTCGGTCGAGCACATCGAGCGCTGGACGCTGCACAGAAATGTGCAAATCCGCGAATGGACCGACGCCGAACTGGATCGCGTGCTGTTGCCGCTGGTAAAGCAGTAGTCGCTGCTCAGACGCAGGACAGGCAGGAATGCCTGTCCTACCCGGCTAGTGGCCCTGCTGCGACGTATACCGGCGAATCCGCGGGATCCACCGAGGTACCCGTTCCGCATACTGCAGATAGACAGTACCCCACTTTTTCACCATCTGCGGTTCTTCGTAAAGGATCACGAATATGTGCACCATCAGCGCGACCACCGACGCATATCCCAACACTCTCCAAGACTTGAAGAAAAGACTCTCACCCAATAAGACCAGTATCAAACTGAAGTACATCGGATGCCTCAGGAACCCGTAAATCCCACGCGCCACAGGCAAGGGAGGGCCGAAAGAAAGGCCGATAACGGCAAAATCCCACGTGCACCAGAGATAGCCAAACGCACCGGCGCCAATCAGAATCGCCCCGGCCACAGTGAAGGGAGCAAGTTCTGTAAGGGATCTTCCGGGGTGCGCTGACAGGATGGAGTAGGGACTCCATGCAACGACGATGAAGCCAACTATCAGCCGGAATGTCAGCAGGGCGAACAGGATTCGGAGCTTGGAATATCGGGTCACCCTCTCCACCATCACAAAGAACCTCTTGAATTCTTCACTCACTCACGCGGTACAGTACGCAGGCATGCGGCTGCAAGGTGAGCTTGAGAGAAGTCGCCGGCCTCAGGTCCTTGTGCTCCCAAAGGTCGCGCAGTACGTACCCTTTGCTGAGCGACAAGCCGACTTCGTTCCACTCCAGCGCAATGTTCTCCACGCCGTCTCCTCGATTGAAAATGGCCAAGTAATGGCCTTTGTCATTTGGGGGACTGGCTGTCCAGATCACGGTGCCGTTGGTGGTTATCAGAGGCCGATTGCCGGTTGAGTGCTGGTTCACGGCAATCACCTCCGCGTTGGTCAGCAGCGACATTGTCCATTCATCGTTGTGCGGCAGGTCGCCACCGATCATCAGCGGCGACCGCATAATGGACCAGAAAGTGAGCAGCGCGCGCTGCTCGTCATGAGAGAAACGGGTCTGGCGTGGGGCGCCCAGCCCCGGCCGGGGACCGATGTATCCGATGGGGAGCATATCGGCGTCCGGCCAGTGGCCCGGTCCGATGTAGGGCGCCCAAGCGGCGGCGGTCGCGAACTGGCCGTGCAGCGTCTGCGCCCAGCTCGGGTCGGCGGCAGGCGTCCAGAAATCCCAAAGATCGTCGGAGATCCGCCACATTTGCGCGTATTGGCGCACGTCCTCGGCGACGGCGAGTGACGTGGGCCCGGGTGACAGGCTGAGGACGATCGGGCGGCCGGTCTTCTTCAGCGCGGCGCTGATCATGTGAATCTCATCGGCTTTGTACGGACGGCTCGAAATGCAGTCTACCTTGATAAAATCGAGATCCCAATACCCGTAGAGCCTCGCAAGCGAATCGTAATAGGCCTGTCCTGCCGCGTTTGCCTTGACGCCATAGTTGTCGGGATTCCACGCGCACGTATCCGATTTGTCGGCGGCATCGGCCGCGTGATACGGAGAGCCGGCAATGGGGAGGTTCTTCACCACTGCCTCGCGCGGAATGCCCCGAATAATGTGGATGCCGAACTTCAGGCCGAGCGAATGCACATGATCGGCGAGGGGCTTGAAACCCGCACGGTTTGCGGCTGAGGGGAAGCGGTTCAACGCGGGCACGAAGCGACTTTCCGGATCGAGGGCAAATTGCCACGCGGGCTTTCCGCCGCTTTCCGGGTTCTGCAAATACCAGCCTTCATCCACCACGGCATACTGCCAGCCGAATGGCTTGAGGTGCTTCGCCATCCAATCGGCATTAGCTTTGAACTCTGCTTCGGTGATGGTCAAGCCGTAGGCATCCCAACTGTTCCAGCCCATGGGGGGCGTTGGGGCGAGTTGGCCGGCGAACGCCGTCTCCTGGGCTGAGAGCGGCAGGAGACTCGCTGTGAGCAGGATGATTGCTGCGAAAATTGCGCGTCGCATGGGAAGTGGTTCCTCCAATCCAAACAATCATCTTACGCGGCCTGTCACAAGTGAGTTCGTATAGCGTGACGCAACCGCTCCCTTTGGTCACGGCTCAGTCTGAGGAAGCTGTCGATCTCGTCATCCCATTTGTTCCTGATACAACCCAATCAGATTGCCGGCGGGGTCGCGGAAGGCGGCGATGGTGCTGGTGCTGCCGGGCGAATCGGGATGCGGAGAGTCGACAATTTCGGCGGCTTGGGCCTGCGCGCGAGCGATGATACCTTGTATGTCATTGACCCAGACGTAAGGCAGAATGCCGGGATCGCGCGAGGCGGGGCGGCCGGTGACCCAGGCGCCACTCACGTTTCCCGCGGCGTCATCGAAGCTGGGACGCGCGCTATCGCGATGGCGGATGTTCCAGCCGAATACGTTCTCGTAAAATGCAGCGGACTGATGGACGTCGATGGCGGGAATCTCGAGATAACAGATGCGCGGCTGGGGAAGCAGATGAAAACGGTGTTTGCAACGGCCGAGGGTGGCGCCGAAGTCTTCGGGATTGACGTCGCGGGCGTGACGTGAGAAGAGCCAATGGTGGCCGTCGAGGTCCGCGGCTGCGTACTGCAACTCGCCGTAAACGGTTTCGTGGAGATCCTCGAGGAGTTTGGCGCCGGCGGCTTTGGTCCTTTGGAAATGCGCGTCGACGTCTTCGAGAAACACGGTCAGGCTCTGCGTGCCGTAGCCGAGTTGCGATGGGCTCGCTTCGCCTGCTTCCGCTTGTTTGAGCATGATCCATGCGGTGCCGATCTGCATCTGCGCGCCACTGATGGGCTCGCCGTAGCGGTAACATTCCGTGAAGCCAAACGTCCTGGTGAGCCATGCTATGGCATCGGGAAGATTCTGATACATTACGTGCGGCAGCACTGTATCGGGTGGAACGGAACGGTTCGAGATCACGGCAATACCTCGGGATGAGTTCATGATAGTGCAATGCGGCGGCGCTGTATTGTAGAAAAGCGTCAGGCGTGGGAGACGGGCACGTGGTTATGTTCGGCGGGGGAACGCGGGCGATATGCGGCCGGTGTCAGGCCGGTGAGGTCGCGAAAATCGTGGATGAAGTGGGACTGATCGGCATAGCCGTGACGGGCGGCGATGTCGCACCAATCGATTGGGCCGGGATCGTTGATAGATCCGAGGACCCGTTGCAGGCGGCGAACGCGCGCAAAGCGCTTCGGCGATAAACCTACTTGCTTCCGAAAGCGGCGGACGAAGGTCTTGGGCAGCAGGCCCAGGCGCGAGGTCACCTCGGAAACAGCCAGGCCGCGCTCAAAGGCGGAAGCAGCGAAGGGGATTGCGGGGTCGGGGTCTCGCTGGTTTACGAGATGCTCAAGGAGGACGGTTTCGAGGATGCGCAGCATGGCTTCGGGTGATCGCGCATCGAGCAGGCGTTCCCGAAGCACGCGGCCGTCGCGGCCCCAGAGTTGGTCGAGCTCAACCAGTTGATTGTGAGCTTCGCTAACCGGCGCCCGGAAGAAGGCGGAAGCGCCACCGAGCTTGAAGTCGGCCGTCACAAGACAGCGCTGCTCTCGAGTGTCGATCACGGTGGCTTCGGAAGCAGGGCCTCCCAGCACGGCGCCATGTGTGCGATGAATGGTGGCGGAATCCAGCCCGTAGTAGGTGCGGAATTCATCCTCGTAGAGATCCACCATCAGGTGCACCCTGCCGCCGGGAAGAATGCGCTCCTTCGCGTCCGGAATTTCACCCTCGTGGTAATGCAGAGACGCGACGAAAGGGGACAGAGCCAGGGAGCGCGGGCGCAATGCCACGGTGGGCATGATGGTTTAGATTAACAGTTCGGAACGGTAATTATTCAATTGACATGCAACCATACGGTTGCATATAATCCAGGCGTGCGATGGCGACAGACGCGGACAAGTTGTTCAAGGCTCTGGCCGATCCAAGCCGCAGAAAACTGCTCGACATGCTATACGCAAGCAATGGGCAGACGCTGGGCCGGCTTGCGGAGCGCCTGGAAATGACGCGGCAAGCGGTTACGAAGCATCTGACGGTGCTGGAAGACGCCAATCTGGTGGCGACGGTGTGGCGGGGACGCGAGAAGCTGCACTATCTGAACCCGGTGCCGATCAGCGAAATCTACGAGCGGTGGATCGGCAAGTTCGAACGCCAACGGCTGCGCGCATTGCACGATCTCAAAAAAGCTTTAGAGGGAAACGAGCATGAATAAACCGAAGTTCGTCTATGTGACCTACATCAACACCACGCCAGAGAAGGTCTGGAATGCACTGGTGGATGGCGAGATGACAAAGCAGTATTGGTGGCGGCATCGGAACGCGTCTGATTGGAAGGCCGGCTCGACGTGGAGGCACGAGGACTACGACGATCCCAAGACGGTTGACGTTGTGGGCAAGGTGGTGGAATCCAAACCGCCGCGGCGGCTGGTGCTGACGTGGGCATCGCCCGCTGACGCGGAAAACGAGGCCAAGCATTCGCGAGTGACGTTCGAGATCGAGCCATACATGGAGACCGTGCGCCTGACGGTGACGCACGATGAGCTCGAGCCGGATTCCGCGATGCTGCGCGGCATTACGGAAGGGTGGCCGAAGGTGCTGGCGAGCTTGAAGACCTTACTCGAAACCGGTAAGCCGATGGCGATGGCAACCGAGCGGCCATCCAGAGCGAAGTGACGGGCAGATGCCCCGAAAGCGGACCACCCTCTGAACTGCTACAGTAGCGGTTCCGCATGAGTGCGCGGTTGCTGTCAAATCTCGCCATCGTTCCGCTGTGGCTGGTAGCGGTTTCCGCGGGCCGGGCGGCTGACTGGCAGATCGGGCCATTCATTCGCCCGCCTGACGCCCGTCCCGTCATCGCGCCGAACAAGGATTCGCTCTTCCGCGACCCGGTGAGTGGAAAGCTGGTCCATTGGGAAGCACTGCACACATTTAATCCGGCGGCGATCGTGCGCCAGGGCAAAGTCTCGATCCTCTACCGGGCGGAGGATGACACAGGCGAGATGCAGATCGGAATGCACACTTCGCGCCTGGGCCTCGCCGAAAGCGACGATGGCATCCACTTCATCCGCCACGCGGAGCCAGTCCTCTATCCCGATAACGATTCACAGAAAGAGCGCGAGTGGCCCGGCGGCTGCGAAGACCTGCGCATCGTGGAAAGCGAAGACGGTACGTACGTCCTGACCTATACACAGTGGAACCGCAAAACAACCGACGCCGCGATTGCCACATCCAGGGACCTCATTCACTGGACCAAGCATGGCCCGGCGCTGGGAACGGAAGGCAAGTACGCGGCGCGATCGTACAAATCGGCAGGCATTGTGACGCGTGTGGAGAACGGCCGCCTGATCGCCGCCAGGATCGGCGGGAAATACTGGATGTACTGGGGCGAAGGAGTGGTCCGCGTGGCTACTTCAGATGACCTCATCCACTGGGAGCCGGTTGAGGACGCGCATGGCGAGCCGGTCGCCGTTCTAGCCAAGCGTGCCGGGCGCTTCGATAGCTCCTTCCCGGAAACCGGCCCGCCGCCGGTGCTGACGGCCAAAGGTATCGTAGTGCTCTACAACGGTAAAAACGCTCCAGACAATGGCGATCCGTCGATCGGGCCGAACGCCTACGCGGCCGGCGAGGCACTATTCGCGGCGGACAACCCCGCGAAACTTCTCGCGCGCACCGATGAGCCCATGTTCAAGCCGGAACTGCCGTTCGAAAAGACAGGGCAGTACGCCGCCGGGACCACCTTCGCGGAGGGACTGGTCTGGTTCCGGAGTCGATGGCTCCTGTATTACGGCTGTGCGGATTCGATGGTGGGAGCCGCCATCATGTAACCTCGGCTCTAACGCTCGCGTCTTAGGGATTTTTCCCGACGCCCACCAGACCAACTTCCTGTCGCGGGCCCGGTATTATGACAATAGGGTAATTGGGGCGCCACATGCGAATCATCGGGATCAGTGGGCTCGGGAACGCGATGCGATTCAAACAGGCGTACTGGCCCGGATTGGACGCTCGGGAGTATCGGATCTCTCAAGGTCACGATTCCGCCGCGGCCTTGGTCGTGGATGGCGAAATCGTAGCGGCTGCCGCAGAGGAACGTTTCTCCCTGCAGAAGCATACCGGCGATTTTCCCGTACACGCAATTAACTATTGCCTTTCCACGGCTGGCATTTCGATCGAAGAGGTCGACGAGATCGCGCATTGCTTCGATTACTCCCCGTATGAGCAGCTCTATACGCTCGATCCGATCACGCACGAGCTGTATCGTGAAGTTTTCTCGAGGCAGGTTCTGCTCGGCCAGGTGAAGCGTCATTTTCCCAGCTTTCCGGCGGACCACGTCCATAACGTGAACCATCACTTGGCACACGCTGCCAGCGCTTATTTCACTTCCGGCTGGAAGGACTGCTTGACGGTCATCATCGACGCCATGGGCGAAGTCCAGAGCGTCACCGTCTACGACGCGAACAGCGGCAAATTGCAAAAGCTTCGCGAGGTCTCGGCGAACGACTCCATCGGGATCCTCTATTCCCTGGTTACCCTGCACCTGGGCTTCGATTTCAATGCCGATGAATACAAGATCATGGGACTGGCGCCGTACGGAAATCCCGAACGCTTCCGTCATTTTTTCGACGAGGTGGTCGAGTTGCATCCCAACGGATCCATCCGCATCCCCATTCTGCACTCCAACCGTTCCCGCGAGGAGCGCGAAAACTATCTGGTCACGCGGAACTACCTCTCCGTGAACTTGATCCCCGAGAGGCGGCCGGATGAGCCGATTACCGACGCGCATCGCGACGTCGCGGCCGCTTTGCAACAGTGCCTCAACCGCGCCGTCCTGCATATCTGTAAGCACTTTGGCGAAACCACTGGTGTGCGCCGTTTGGCTTTGGCCGGCGGCGTTGCCCTCAATTGCACCGCCAACGGCATTCTGATGCGATCCGGTGCGTTCGACGAAATCTACATACAACCTGCCGCGGGAGATGACGGGGCAGCGTTGGGCGCGGCCTTGCATCGCGCGGCACTGAACGGGGGCATCCTCAACCGCCGGATGCCGGTGCCATTCCTGGGGCCTGTCTATTCCATGGACTGCATCGAAGCTGCCTTGCCGGAGTTCGCGGACAAGATCCAGGTGACTCGATTCTCCAGCTTGGCGGAAACCTGCGCGGAAGCAGCCCGCCTGATCGCAGAGGGCCGGGTGCTGGCCTGGTATCGCGGCAGAATGGAGTTCGGCCCGCGCGCGCTGGGGAACCGCAGTATTCTGGCGGACCCGGGACATCCGGAAATGCGTGACCGCATCAACGCCATGGTGAAGAAGCGCGAAGCTTTCCGGCCATTCGCGCCGGCGGTGTCGCTGGAGCAGGTGCACAAATGGTTTGATGTGACCCCATTGACCGATCTGCCGTACATGATCGCAACCGTCAACGTTCGCGAAGAGCATCGCGCCCTGCTTCCCGCGATCACGCATGTGGATGGCTCTGCCCGAGTGCAGACAGTCTCCGCAGCCAACAATCCGGAATTCCACACGTTGCTGCAGGCGGTTGGCAAAACTACGGGCAGGGAGATGGTGCTCAACACCAGCTTCAACGTAAAGGGCCAACCGATCGTCAACAACCCGCGCGAAGCCATCGCCACGTTCCTTGGAACAGGGATCGAATTCTTATTTATGGAGAATACGTTGGTTGCCCGCCGCTAAGGGCAGGCGCAGGATAGCCGTACGCATCGCTATTGGCGCGGTGTGTTTACTGGCTATTCCGGTTCTGGGCTATGAGCTTCGCCTTCATGCCGGAAGGTTTCTGGTTTGCTCCAACGCGCCGGAGCCAGCCGATCTGATTCTGGTCCTCGGCGGCGATTTTTACGGGCCCAGGGTACTGAAAGGGGCTGATCTGGCCGTGCAAGGTTATGCACCGCTGGTGTTGATCAGCGGTCCTCCCTATCAGCGCGGGCGGTCGGAAGCCGAATTTGCCATTGACTTTTTGACATCCAAGGGCTATTCAAGGCGCCTGTTTCAGGCATTCGGACATCACGCGGGTTCAACGGTCACGGAAGCCACAGTCGTTGGTGCTGAGCTCAAAAGACGTCAGGTACACCGCGTAATTCTGGTGACCGCCTCGTATCATTCGCGCAGAGCGGACATAGTGTTCCGTCTCTTCTACCCAGGCATCCACTTTATCTCAGTGTCTGCTCCCGACCCCCACTATGACCCTGAGCATTGGTGGACAGACCGGGGCTCCCGGCGCCTATTCTTCTCGGAATGTAAGAAGATCGTGGGTACTGTCTTGATTGCCTATCCCGAGTTTCTGTTCGGCTGGAATCGCCAGTAACTTAACAGACGCTAATCTAAATCCCGTTTTTTTGCTGGATTCCCGAGGTTTGGGACTTTGACGAACGAGCCTGGGCCGCTACAATCCGGTTAAATCTGATGGTGAGAAGCACGTTAGCCCGTCACTACCTTCTGGAACATAAATTGCGTATCATTTTTAACAATAAGGACTCTAAGTCCGAACGCCACTTTGAATTTGAGGAGGGTAGTATGGGCGCTGGAGCCGCCCTTAAGCGTGCTGTTGCGCCGCCAACAGAAAGCCCGCGTGACCGGCGCACAAAGCGCCGCTATCCCATTCATTTGGAAGTTCAGTACAAGCTGCTGAAACATCGGCGGGTGGAGCGGTTGGGGGCGGGGCGAACGCTGAACATCAGCAGCGGTGGCTTGCTTTTTGAGGCCGACGGTCTTTTGCCACCCAGCGGGCCAATTGAGTTGGCTTTAAACTGGCCGTTCCTGCTTCATGGGTCCTGCAATCTAAAACTGGTGATTCGGGGCCGAATCGTCCGCACGAACGACAGGGCTATCGCCATACGGGCCGAGTTCCATGAATTTCGCACCGCGGGCGTTCGCAGCCCATTAGTGGAAGTCACTGACGCTCAAACAGCCTTCGGAGCCTTGTCCGCCTGATTGACCTCGCTTGTTGATCACGTATTTTCAGATAACACACTGAGATATCGGTAGAAAACCGCATTTGCGGGCGCATCCGGAAAGAGCTAAAACAATTCAAGGGGGAAGAATACGCTATGCGCGTGACGGTGATCGGTACAGGCTATGTCGGAACAGTGACAGGAGCTTGTCTCGCGTACTTGGGGCATCGAGTCACCTGTGTGGATCTGGACGAGGAGAAGATCGCCAAGCTACAGCGCGGCGAAATGCCGATCTATGAACCGCACCTGGCGGAGCTGCTGGCTGACGGAGCGGCACGTGGAGGCATCGACTTTTCCACCGATCTGGCGCCGGCCGCCCGGGCGAGCGATGTCATCTTCATCGCGGTGGGAACTCCACCGCGCCCCAGCGGGGAGGCCAATCTTTCATACCTGGAAGCGGCGGCGCGCAGTATCGGGGCCGCCATGGACGGCACCAAGTTCCGCGTGGTTGTGAACAAATCGACCGTTCCGGTGGGTTGCGGCAATCTGGTTGAGACGTTAGTGCGGGAGGGCGTTCGCGAGACCCACCCGGGAGAAGAGAAGCGTGTTCGCTTCGGGGTGGCCAGCAATCCGGAGTTTCTGCGGGAGGGCAGCGCCATCGCCGACTCGCTCTATCCCGATCGCATCGTTTTGGGCGCCGAAGAGGAGTGCACCACCGAGGCTTTGCGAGAACTATATGCCCCGATGATCGAACAGACTTTCACTCCGCCGTCCTACATGCCACGGCCCGCCGGTGTGTCGCGCGTGCCGCTGGTGACTACCACTTTGACCAGCGCCGAAATGATCAAATACGCCGCAAACACTTTCCTGGCCATGAAGATCGGTTTCGCCAACGAGGCCGCCAATCTTTGCGAACGCGTAGGCGCGGACGTGAAGGAAGTGATGGCGGGAATCGGCCTCGACTCGCGGATCGGCGGCAAGTTCCTGAGCGCAGGCCTGGGGTGGGGCGGAAGCTGTTTTGGGAAGGACGTTCAGTCCCTTCTCCACACTGCCGAGGAGTATGGTTATCAGGCACGCTTGCTGGAGGCTGCGCTGGCGGTGAATCGCGCGCAGCGGCAGGTAGTGATCCAAAAGCTGCAGGAGAAACTATTCATCCTCAAGGGCCGAACCATTGCGCTCCTGGGCCTTGCCTTCAAACCGGATACCGACGATCTCCGCGATGCTCCCAGCCTCCAGATTGCCGAGCGGCTGATCCAGTTGGGCGCCCGCGTGAAGGCGTATGATCCCATCGCGATGCCGGCGTGCCAAGCGCAGCACCCCGAACTGCGCATCCAGTACTGTGATTCGGTTCGCAGCGTTGTGCTGGATGCCGACGCCGTTGTGTTGGTCACCGAGTGGGATGAATTCCGGCACGTCGATCTGGAGCAGATCGCGCACTTGATGCACCAGCCGGTTCTGGTGGATGGACGCAACCTTTACGATCCTGAAACGGCGCGAAACGCCGGTTTCGATTATAGCGGTATCGGCCGGTCTACCCGCGCGCGCGCGTCTCGCAATTCTCAAAAGGGAGATGCCCACCCTGTGAACTCCCAGGCTTCCCCCGAACCAGTGGCGGCCCTGGTGGATGCCACTCGCAAATAAGCTGTGGCTGATTCGCCACGGCGAAACGGAATGGAGCCGCTCCGGCGCGCACACCGGACGCACCGATCTTCCTCTCACACCAGCCGGCGAGGCTAAAGCCACGGCCATCGGGCGCTATCTCCGTGGAATGAAGTTTGCGCTGGTCCTGACCAGCCCGCTGCAGCGAGCGCGCGAAACCTGCCGGCTCGCCGGATATGGAGACATCGCACAACTGGAGCCCGACCTCATGGAGTGGTCCTATGGCGCGTATGAAGGCCGCACCTCCGCGGAGATTCGCCAGGAAATTCCGGGGTGGAACATCTGGATAAACGGAGTGGCCAGCGGGGAAACGGTGGAACAAGTCGGCGCCCGCGCGCGCCGGGTGATCGAACGAGCGTCCACCGCCGAGGGTGACGCAGCGCTGTTTGCGCACGGCCATGTTCTGCGCATACTCACCGCATGCTGGCTCGGGCTCGAGCCGGCGGCCGGCCGCCTGTTTGCGTTCGAGACCGCGTGCCTGAGCGTGCTGGGGTATGAGCGCGAAATTCGCGTGATCGAGCGGTGGAATGAATCGCCGGAAGAGCGCGACGCCGCATGAGCCCTGCGATTTTCGGATTGACACGCCGCTTTTGCGGCTGCCTACAATGAATTGATGGAGTTGCGCCGTGTCGCTGCTACCGCTGCGCTCTCGTGCTCGGTCCTGGTCCTGACGTCTTGTCTGGCGCGTCAGCGCTCAATTCCGCGGATCAAGTCGGCGGCCACGCAGAAGCTTCTGACCGCCGACAAAGAAGCGTTGTTGCATATCCTGCAAAGCGAATCTCAATTGGTAGAGACGCTCTCCGCTACCGTCGACATGGTTCCATCGCTGGGAAGCGCGAACAAGGGCAAGATCACCGAGTATAAGGACTTCATTGCCTACATTCGATACAAAAAGCCCGTGGACATCCGCATTATCGGGCTCCTTCCCGTAGTGCGGACTACCGCTTTCGACATGGTGGCGAATGGCGCCGATTTTCGCCTGTATCTTCCGACCAAGGACCGTTTAATCGAGGGCCGCAACGAGCCTCCCGCAAAACCTTCGCCCAACAAACTCGAGAACATGAGGCCTGCGGTTTTTCTAGATGCCCTGTTTATCCCGCCGCCTGCACCCAACCAGACCATATTTGCGAAAGACTTCACCGACGAAGACAACGCAATCTATATCCTGCAGATCCTGGACCTCGGTCCGGACGGCCAGATGCGCGGAGAGCGGGAAATTTGGTTCGACCGGCTCAATCTCCACATCAGGCGTCAGATGAGCTACGACGAAAAGGGCGAGACTCTCTCCGACGTGCGCTACAACGGCTGGAAGAACCATAACGGGGTGCCGTTTCCCACCGTCATCGATATCAACCGCCCGCAAGATGAGTATGGCGTGGTGATGACCGTGCAGAAAGTGGAAATCAACAAGCCGATCACCGGCGACCAGTTTGTGATGGAGAAGCCGCCGGAAGGCACTGTCATACAGGTGCTGGGAAGCAAGCCTGACGAAGCGGCGGGGGCGGCAACGCCTGCCGATTCTTCGGCCGCACGAAAGAAGAAGAACGATTGACCTTCAAACTCATCTTCGAAAACATGCGGTACCGGCCATTGCGCAGCCTTTTGAGCGCGCTGTTGATTGCGATTCCGGTGACGCTGATTCTGACGCTGGTGGGGATGAGCGAGGGGATGCTGGCGGAATCGGCGCGACGCATGCGTGGCATCGGTGCGGATATTATGGTGCGGCCGGCAAATAGTTCGTTCGTCGGTTTTAGCGGCGCCCCATTGTCCGAGAACCTAGTACCCGCGCTGGCTAAAGAACCCCACGTCGTTCTTGCTGTAGGAGTAATTGTGCAGGGAACCGGCGCCGTTAGCAACGTGACCGGGGTGAATCTCGACGAATTCAAACGCATGAGCGGTGGCTTTGAGTACTCGCAAGGCGGTCCTTTCAAGCAACCCGGCGACATCCTGGTCAGTAAATACTATGCCCGGCAGCAGAATGTGCGCCTGGAAGATACTGTCAAGATTCTGAATCATTCCTGGCGTGTGGCGGGGATTTTTGAGCCGGGTAAGCTGGCGAACGTGGTGCTGCCGCTGAAGGTGGTGCAGGACCTGACGGCGAACGCCGGGAAGCTCACACTCATCTATCTCAAAGTGGATAATCCGGCGAATGTTGGTGCCGTGGTTGACGATCTCAAGGGGAAACTCAATGCCACGGTTGTGCCCATGGAGGATTACCTTTCGCTCATCTCGGTCGACAACGTTCCCGGCCTGCGTCCATTCATCAACGTGATTATTGGGATCGGCGTCGTGATTGGCTTCGCGGTGGTCTGCCTCTCCATGTACATGGCGGTGCTGCAGCGCACCCGCGAGATTGGAATTCTGAAGTCGCTTGGCGCTTCAAAAGGATATGTGCTCGGGTTGGTGGTGGCGGAGGCACTCGTGATCGGCTTCTTCGGGACTGTGGCCGGCATTCTGCTCAGCTTCGCCGGACGCTGGCTCATCATGACCCTGGTCCCCGCTTCTTTGACTCAGGCGATTGTGCCCAACTGGTGGCCCATCGCCGGTGCCATCGTCCTCGTTGCCTCGCTGCTCGGTGCGCTCTATCCCGGTTTACGCGCCGCGCGGCAGGATCCCATCGAAGCGCTCGCGTATGAGTGAAGCGCCGATCATCGAAATCCACGGATTACGAAAAATCTATCGCGTGGGCAGGGTCGACGTGGAGGCGCTGCGCGGCGTGGATTTGAATGTCGCCCGTGGCGAGTTTCTCTCCATCGTGGGACCGTCTGGCTCCGGTAAGTCGACGCTATTTCATATTGTGGGCGGCCTGACGCCACCGACCGCAGGTGTGGTGCGCGTGGCGGGGGAAGATGTGGGCGCCATGTCAGACGCGGGCCGCACGCGCATGCGAAAGAGCACGGTCAGCTTCGTATTTCAGAAGTTCAATTTGCTGCCCAATCTGACCGCGGGCGACAATATCGAGCTTGCGCGTTACCTGGGAGGCAAAGATCATACGGAGGACTCGGGATTTCAAGAGGCGCTCAAACTTCTGGGCATCGCGCACCGGCTGGCCCACAAGCCCAGCGCACTCTCGGGAGGCGAGCAGCAGCGCGTGGCCATCGCGCGCGCCATCGTGAATCATCCCGCTATCCTGCTGGCCGACGAGCCGACGGGTAACCTCGATACAGCAAACTCCGGCGCCGTTCTGGAGGTGCTGCGCGACTTGAATGAGCGGCTGGGCCAGACCATCCTCATGATCACGCACAATCCCGATGCCGCGGCCTACGGGCACCGTACCGTGCACATGCAGGACGGGCGCATTACGGAAGCTGCGCCAGGAGCGTAGGCAGCCTCCGATCAGGGGCTGGGCTGTTGACGTAAAATGACCAGACCTTCCGGAGGTGGAGTAGGTGTCAAGGACAACAATGATTGAATGCGCGGGAAGGCTGGCACTTTGTCTTTCGCTGGCCTATGCGCCGGCGCGCGCAGCCGAGTTGTTCGAGAAATCCGAAGTCATGGTTCCGATGCGCGATGGAGTCAAGTTGCATACGGTCATCTTCACTCCGAAAGACCGCGCGGGAGCGCTGCCGATCCTGTTTGAGCGAACTCCCTACGGTGTCGCTTTGGATCCGGCCCAAAGCGGAACCGATAGCGCGTGGAGCCGGTTCCTGGCCAACAAGGAATTTCTGATCAACGATGGCTACATCTTCGCTTTTCAGGACATCCGTGGCCGGTTCAAATCGGAAGGCGAATTCGTTATGCAACGGCCTCCTCGCAACCGGGCCGAACGAGGCTCCGTCGATGAGAGCACCGACGGGTACGATTCGATCGATTGGTTGGTGAAGAATGTCCCGGGTAACAATGGGCGCGCCGGCATCCTGGGGATTTCCTATGGCGGCTGGCTAGTCACCATGGCACTGCTCGACCCGCACCCAGCCCTGAAGGCGGCCTCCGAGCAGGCAACCCCCGCCGACATGTTTCTGGGCGACGACTTCCACCACAATGGCGCCTTCCGCCTTAGCTATGGGTTCGAGTATGCGGCCTTGCTTGAGACGGCAAAGGAAGCCAACACAAACTTCGCTTTTGATCGCGCTGACACCTACCAGTGGTATCTCGATCTCGGCGTGCTCTCGAATGTCAACGAGAGATATTTTCATGGCCGGATGCCAACCTGGAACGATTTCGTTGCGCATCCGAACTACGATGAGTTCTGGCAAAAGCAGGCCTTTCCTCGATACATCAATGGCTCGCCTACGGTGCCAAATCTCAACGTCGCGGGCTGGTGGGATCAGGAGGATTTTTACGGACCGGTAAAGGTCTATGAGCTGTTCGAGAAGTCCGATCCGCATCATCTGAATTACCTGGTGGCAGGCCCGTGGAACCATGGCGGCTGGGCCCGCACCGACGGCAGCAAGCTCGGCGAGATCCCGTTTGACAGCAACACCAGCAAATATTTTCGCCAGCATATTGAAGCGCCGTGGTTCGCTTACTGGCTGCATGACAAAGGCACGCGCGATTTCGCTGAAGCCACGGTTTTTCAGACTGGCAGCAACCGATGGGAGAAATACGATTCGTGGCCGCCCGCATCCATCCGCCCCACGAACATCTACATGCGGTCCGGGGGCAAGCTGTCGTTCGATCCGCCGGCCGCGGACGAAAATGACACTTTCGATAGCTACGTGTCCGATCCCGCGCATCCGGTGCCGTACCGGCATCGGCCAGTCTCCCCGACCTACCCCGGCGGCGGCTGGCCCAGTTGGCTCGTGGAAGACCAGCGGTTCGTGGATAACCGTCCCGATGTTCTCACCTGGCAAACCGAGCCGCTGAAGAACGACATCAAAATGGCAGGCGATATTGTGGCGCAGATTTTTGCCTCAAGCTCCGGCAGCGATTCCGATTGGGTGGCCAAGCTGATCGACGTGTATCCGGAGGCCTACCCGCAAGACCCGCATTTGGCGGGCTACGAGTTAATGATCGCGGATGAGATATTGCGCGGGCGGTTCCGCAATAGCTTCGAGCATCCCGCGGCCATCGCGCCGGGAGCCATTACGCCATACACCATCGACCTGCACACCAACGATCACGCTTTTCTCAAGGGTCACCGCATCATGGTACAGATCCAAAGCACCTGGTTTCCGTTATATGATGTCAACCCGCAAACGTTCGTGGAGAACATCTTCAGCGCGCGGGCATCCGACTATCAGAAGGCCACCCAAAAGGTGTACCGCTCGCCGTCGGCGGCTTCTCATATCGTGCTGCCGGCCGTGCCCTGAGCTCCAGCAGTACGGGCGGATTACGGTTGCTGCGTGACGTCGCGGTGACGGTCGATCCACCATGCCCAGAGCGGCACGAGCCAAAGTGCGAGGGCGAAGACTGCTATGGCGTGGGCACTGGGCGGCGGCGGGCCGAGGATGTTCGCGACATACGTCAGAAGTCCGAACGCCAGGAACCCCCACAAAGAGTAGGAACCTACGCGATCGCGGGCGCGAGTCATCGACAAATACAGCCAAGCGCCCGCTACATACATTGCGACCTCAATTGCAATCGTGGCCGGAATCGAGTTCCACAAACCGAGGCCGACGCGCGGGCCGCCAGGATACAGCGGCATGTCGGGACGGTGGGTGACGAAATCAAGCACCCAATGGCTCACCACGCTGAAGGCGATCACGACCGCGCCGCGAATGTAGCGCGTCAGTGCCCAATACAACAGCGCGAACAGCACGCCCCAGCCGCAGGCCGTGAGAAGGCTATGGGAGATGGGATAGCTGACGAAATCGAGCGGAGTGAAAGCGGTGTTGCCGGGATCGATGCGCACCTGCTCCCAACCCAGCAACAGGAAGATCGGCCAAAGCAGATCGAGCAGATTCGGGGCCGCCATCAGCACGCCCAGAGACGCGCGCGGCGCGACACGCTTGGAAGCCAACCCGACGGCGAAGTGCCCGATGAACATCAGTGCGGCATTTTCCCGAACGGCACGCGGCGCTGGTACATCTGATAAATATGATGCGCTTCGTGATGCACCATGTACTCGATCTGGAAGTGCACGTCGTAATGCGGAAAATCGGGGTGCCTGCCCGGGCGGTGCCACGCCGCCGGCGATAACTCTTCGAGCCGCCCGGCCAGCCGTTCCCGATCTTCCAGGAAAGCCGTGATGCCGTCTTGAGCAGGCCGTGCAATCATCTTTTCGAACTCCACATCGCCATCCGGCATGTACGATGCGATGGCCGGATTATCCTGAGCGAGCACCGCATTCACGCGGCCTTCGAATATTTGCTGGACGCGATGCAGGTGGCAGACCAATTCCTTCAGCGACCATTTATCAGGTGTGGTGCGCTTGGCGAGCGAGGCTTCGTCGAGACCTGAGGTAAGGCGCACCACGTCGCCGGCCTGCTGGCGTAGGCGCGCCACCAATTGGCGGTGGGCTTCGTGCTTATCGGAATGCGTGTGATGTGCGGACATGGTCTCCTAACTCCAGCGGCCCGAGAGCGCCTTCACGGGCTCGGCAATGGATTGAAAACGAATGAGCCGGATCGCGTCGCTGCCTTTGATGGAAAGGAGCGGCATCAGGCCATGATCGAGAATGGTTTCGGCTGCCTGTTCGGTAAGCAGCGCCTCGGCGCAGGGCTTGAGGTGCGATTCGCCATCGGCACGATGCACGTAGAGAGGCAGCCCGCTGATTTCGCCCACTTCGCCGGGACGCAGATCCCATCCCGATTCAGAGAACGCCTCTCCCAATAAATACGTGCAGGCCAAACCCGGATTTCCCCAGAGGTAATCTTCATGCCGCGGCGGGTTGCCGAACTCCTCGAAAGCGAAATGTTCCGTGGAGTTCGTCTGCTTGCCGTAAGGAAGCCGCAGCAGGAAGCGGGGGAGCGCCAGGCCGATCCAGGTTGCCTGCGGGATGCGGCGCAGTGCGTTCCAGGAATCTTTATCGACGGTCCGCCAGCGCCGCGGCTCGGGAGTCTCACCGAGCGAGTTGCATCCAAAAATCGCCGGCGAGGCGCCCGCCAGGAACGGAGCGCGTGCATGCTTGGCCACGGCAGCCATGCGGCCCAGCAGGCGAACATCATCGTCGGTTTGATCGAAAGTGTAGTTACCTGCGAGCACAGCCCAGGGCTCCTCACGCGGTGTATGTTCGATCAGGCGCTCGTAGGTGGCCACCATGTCGGTAGCCAGCTCGGGCTTGGCAATATCCAGCAGATAGATCTTCAAGTTGGTGTCCGTCGAAAGGCGCCGGACCAGGAAAAATAAGGCACGCCAAGCGGATTCGAGCGCCTGAAACTGCGGATGATGCAGCAAAGCGCGCATCTGTCCGCTGATGGCGGCATCGACTTGCGCCACCAGTTCCGGCTTTTGCGGGTCGGGTTTCGGCTCAACGTAGGGTGCGACGATATCGCGCAGCAACGCCTGGAAATCATCCATGGCACGCGCCGGGCTGGCGCCGCCGCTGCGCGCTTCGGTGGCACTGAGTGTCTGCTCAAACAGCTCGCTCGCGGAAAGACGCGCGATATCCGGAGCAGGCTTGGCTGGCGGAGCTTGCGGCGTCTCGACTGCGCCCGACCAGGATCGTACTTGGGCCGCGGCAGCGTCGTATCGCGTAGGATCATGCAACCGCTCGCGAGTTTCGCGGAGCGCTTGGAAGATCTTGAGTCCCTCGAAGATGCGGTCGGGATGGAAATCCTCCAGCTCCCGAAAACGAAGCGGGACAGGCGGGCCGCCGGAGCCGCCCAGAGGCAAATGCAGCTCCGGTGCGAGCTGGGCGAGCACATCGTCAAAATTGTCGCGATCGATGAGGAAAGGCTTGCGGCCCTGGAGCTTGGCATCCAGCGCACCGCGATTTTCCCGGCCGCTAAAATCGCCTAGAACCGCTATATGGAACGGCGCATCCGGTTCCGGCTGCTCAATCTTCTGGCGCTTCTCGCCAGTCTCGATTTCCACCTGGGCAAAGGAACTGGGTCGTGGCATGGCATCTGCAACGTTACCGCAAGTTCAAACAGAAATCGAGAGGGGGTAAGACAGAAAACGGCCGGGGCAAAAAAGGAGGTTTGGCAGACCTCGCGAGCCTGCCAAACCTTTTTGGCAGGGTTGTTACTTTGCAGGCGCTGGGGTAGGAGTCGTGGCCGCAGTGGAAGCAGCGACCTTCTTCGCGCTCTTTTTGTTGCTCTTCTTGCTGTGTTTCTTGCTGACCTTGCTGGTGGTGGTGGCGGTTTTCTCGGGAGCCTTAGCAGCCTCCTGGGCGGCAAACGCCGTGCCGAGAACCATCGCAGCCCCGATCATCAAAGCTGAAAATTTCTTCATGTGTGTATCCTTCTCTTTCTGGGGCTTCATCATCGCCCTCACTATGAGAGACGATTCTGATTCTGTAGATTCTCTGAACGCGCAGTTAAAGTTCATTCACTTGCCGGCTTGGCTTCCAGCAGTAAATGCTTGTGGAATGAGATATCTAGCAGCGCCGTGGGGCCGCGCACAGTTCCGAGATCTTTTCCGTTCTCGTAATCGGTAACGCGATAGGCGCGGTTATCGAGTCCCCTTAGCTCGACCTTGCCAGTCCAATCAGGAGCGTAGAACGCGTAATACATGGCGCCGGGCTTGCGGATGGCGTGCGCTTCCGGACGGTCGAAGCCGATGTCGTAGAGACCGCCCAAGTATTCGCCGCGCGAAAGCATCTTGTCTTTATAGATGGCGACCCATTTCGTCCAGATCTGTTCCTTAGCGGGCGTGAGATCGTCGCGATTGCGGCCGGCCGAGTTGGGGGGCCAGGTGAACTCGGATCCCACAACGCCGCCGACACCGATGGTTGAGGCGAAATCGTCGTGGCCTGTGCTCAACTCCACGTGGTCGCCGAAATAGGCCGTGGCGTCTCCGTGAAGCGCTTTGAGCGTTTTGGCTTTGGAGCGCACCTGGAATGAACTTTCGGGATCGGAGGCCACACTCATATTGATATATGGCAGAGTGAAGAAATTCGCCGCGGTGCCGCAAGGGCACCACTCGACCAGCACGTCGGGCTTGATGCTGCGGGCAGTGTCGTAAATCATTTTGAAAAACAGCGGCATGGCCTCGACGGAATCCTCCGGCCGCGTATGGTGGTGGGCGGGGTTGTAGCAGGGCGGTGCCCCATTCATGTGCATGCCGTCGAGCTTCAAGCCGTCGTAGCCCCAATCCCGGATGATCTTGACGACTAGCTTCCGGTAGTACTCGACGACTTCGGGAACAGCCGGGCAAAGATAGTAATCATCGAAGAAGGAGATCTTCTCCTTCGAGCCGTTGGCATTCAGCAGCAGGAACTCGGGATGCTTGCGGGCCAGCTCCGCTTCGGGCCGTGTACCCAAAGGCAGCCACCAGAGCTGCGCGCGGAAGCCCTCGGCGTGGATTTTATCCACTAGGGATTTCATGTCGGCGTCGCCATGGGGAAATTTGTCGGGTGCGAGAGCCCAGTCACCGTCGACGGTCTCCCAGCCATAATCCACGCCGACCCAGTTGAAGCCGACTCTCTTCACTGTCGGCAGCGCGTTGATGATCTGGCTGACTTTGAAATGGCGCTCGAAACCCCAGGCGCACCAGATGGGCTGGAAGGCGCTCTCGGGGGCTGGGTTGAATTTCACGCCGTTCTGCTGCATGGCGTGACTGTAGTCCACGAGCGCTTGGAAGTAGTCGCCCTGGTGCACGACGACGAACGTCCGAAAGGTCTTTAAAGTTTCGCCGGGCTTGAGGACTTGATCTTTCTTATATGTGACGGCGAGGGTGGCGTGCTCGGCGTCCGGCATGGCTACGGGCACCGAGACCAGCTTCGGCGACATTTCCAGGTGGCCAACAGCGATTCCCACGTCACGGCGCCAAACGTCGGAAACGGGCGTGCCACCGCCGTAATCGCTGGCGTTCATGCCCATGAAATTGTCCTGGTGGAAGCCGGGCTTGAGCGGGACGACCCAGTCCGGTCGCTTTTCGTAAGAGCCGCTCTGATAGGACCAGAAGGCTTTGCCGGAGATGGAGTAGGCGTTGTTGGTCCAGGAGGAGATGTGGAGGTCCCGGGGGCCGGTGTTGGTGTATTCGACTTGAAAGATGGCGATCCTGGGGTCGAACTCACTCCAATCAACAAAGATTGTTTTCTTCAATGAGGGCGCTGTACCGCTTAGACGAGCGCGCCGTATGCCCATTGCCTCGTACATCGCCTCGCCGAAAGCGAAATCCAGGACGGGCTTGCCATTGACGATGAGGAACTCGCTCGGTGCGAAATCGCCTATCGGGATTTCGTTGCCGGCAAACTTTGCGACGACGCGACTGTGCATGGATTTGTCGAACTCAATGCGGAAGTTTTTGCCGTCTATTTCTCCCGAAGGTTCGGCGGAGAAGGATAGTGGAGTAGATAGCAGGACGAAGGCGAAAGTCTTTGGGAGGCGCACAAAACGCAGCCTATCATGCCTCGGGGCCAGCCGTTTGAGACTCAGGAATCGTAAAATGGAAGCAGTGGACAGGATGATGCGCCGGCTTCTCCGAGTGCTGGTGTGGCTCAGTGCGGCCTTGGCCGCGCTCGCGCCGGTTTACGGCCTCGATCCGTCCCTTGCACTCACGCAGTACATTCATCGCATCTGGCAGGTGACGCAAGGCCTGCCGCAAGCCGCCATTTACTCTATCTGGCAAACACATGACGGCTACTTGTGGCTGGGAACGCAGACGGGACTGGTACGGTTCGATGGCGTGCGCTTTACCTCGTTCGATAACCCGAACGTGCCCGGGTTGAAGAACGCCTGGGTGGGAAACCTGTTCGAGGACCGGCAGAACAATCTGTGGATCGGCTCGAGCGACGCCGGCCTGTTCCGGCTCCGCGACGGCATCGTGCAGCGGTTTTCGTCGGCCGAAGGTTTGCCGTCGGACGGCGTGCACTGCCTGGTTCCCGCCCGAAATGGCGACCTCTGGGTCTGTACATCGCAAGGAATGGCCCGCATTACTGGCGACAAAGCCGTGGCGTACGGACCAGCGCAGGGACTTCCAGCAGGCGCCATCTTCGCCGCCACCGAGGCGCCAGACGGCACGTTGTGGCTCGCCGGTGAGCATTCGCGCCTGGGCTACTGGAACGGCAAAACGTTCCGCATCCAGCCGCTCAAATGCCTGCCCGAATACGGGAGCGTGCGCACCCTGCTTTCCTCGAACGACGGGACGATTTGGGTGGGAACGACGAACGGATTGATCCGTCTGAAAGCTGGCCAACAACATCTGCTCACCGTAAAGGACGGCCTGGCGGACAACAGTATTTTCTCGCTCGCCGAAAGCAGCGATGGAAGCTTGTGGATCGGGACCAAGAACGGCTTCAGCCGGATGCGCAAGGGCGAGTCGGAGAGCTTTCGCACCAACCAGGGACTGTCGCAAAGCACTGTATTCGCTGTGTATGAGGACCGGGAAGGCGATCTCTGGGTCGGGACCAAGCACGGGCTGAACCAGTTCCTGGAAGGGCGCGCGATTCCTTTTACGGCTAGTGAAGGCTTGCCCAGCAACGAGACGGGGCCTGTTCTGCAAGACCATCGCGGCACGATTTGGGTTGGTACGCTGGATGCCGGCTTGGGGCGGTTTGACGGACGCCGCGTCTCAGTGGTGACCACCAAAGAGGGTTTGCTTTCCAACTCGATCTACGCCCTCGCCGAAGACGCCCGTGGCGATTTGTGGGTCGGGACTGGCGGCGGGCTGAACAGGCTGCGGGAAGGCCGTGTGGCGGAGACGTTTACGCCGTCAAGTGGTTTGCCCGCTGGCCGCGTGCAGTGCCTGTTCCGCGATCATCGGGGGACACTCTGGATCGGGACCTCCGGCGGTCTTGCTGGGCTTCAGGACGGGCGGCTGAGCCATCCGGTAGGAAAGACGGCGGGGCTTTCCATTCTGGCGATCGGCGAAGACAGCGCCGGGCGTCTTTTCGTGGCCGGGGAAGGCGGCCTACGCGTCCTGGAAAATGGGCAACTACGCGAGTTCGCACCCGACGGCATCCCGCTACGGGATGTGGATGCGTTATACCAGGGTCCGGAAGGTTCGCTGTGGATGGGAACGCTCGGAAGCGGGCTGCTTCTGTGGAAGGATGGAAAACTGTTCCGCTACACGGTGAAGAACGGCCTGTTCGACGACGAGGTCTACGGCATTGCGCGCGACGCACAAGATCGTCTTTGGATGGCGTGTAGTAAAGGCATTTTCGGTGTCAGCCGCTCCGATCTGCTGCGTTTTGCAGCCGGGCAAATCCCCAATTTCCAAAGCACGCCGTACAGCCCGACCGACGTGTTGCGCACCATCGAGTGCAAAGCCGGAGTGCAGCCGGCCGCCTGGACGATGCGGGACGGCAGCCTGTGGTTTTCGACCATCCGCGGCCTACTGGTCATTGATCCGAAAAACCTGCTGCGCAAGCTCCAGGCGCCCGAAGTGGTCATCGAGGAAGTGACCGTCAACGGCCAAAGCGAGCGGCCCGCGGACCTCAATCAACTCGCGCCGGACCAGAAAAACATCGAGTTTCGATACACCGGGCTGAGTTACCGGCTGCCAGGCCGCATTACATTCCGGCATAAGCTCGAGGGCTTTGACAAGAACTGGATCGATGCCGGCACCAGGCGCGAGGCGTACTACGCCAATCTCCCTCCGGGCACGTACCGCTTTCGTGTGACGGCCTGTAATGTGGACGGGACCTGTAATGACGCCGGAAGCACGGTGGCTTTCACGCTTGCTCCTTATTACTACCAGCGGGCCTGGTTCTGGCCGATGGTGGTGGCGGCGCTGGGCCTCGCCGCATGGCTCGTTTATCAGGTACGGATTCGGGCGCTCAAGAAGCATTTCCAGATTATCCTGGCGGAGAGGAATCGCATCGCGCGTGAACTGCACGATACCTTGATCCAGGGATTTTCGGGCGTCACCATGCAGATGCAGGCGCTGGCCGCTCGTTGGCCGGGCTCCGAGGATCGGAAGGTACTGGAGGAGATTGTCCAGGATGCAGGCGCCTCACTGCGGGAAGCCCGCCGATCCGTGGCGGGGCTGCGCAGCCCGAGCGGAACGAAATCAGGGCTTTCATCGGCCATCGCTGACGCGGCGCGCCAGATCACCGAAACCGGCGACATCCGCCTGCGCCTGGAACTGGATGAAGGACCTTCAAACCTCGGGGCGGAGGCCGAATACAACCTGCTGCGCATTGCGCAGGAGGCAGTGACCAACTCGGTGAAGCACTCCGGCGCCCATACCATTGAAGTGGCGTTGCAATCGGAGCCGGATGCAGTACGTCTATTAGTCAGGGATGATGGTTCGGGCTTGCCTGACGGCAATGGTGTTTATTCCGCGCCGGGCCACTATGGGCTCACGGGAATGAGGGAGCGAGCGACGCAGATCGGAGCGCGGCTCCAGGTGGAAAGCGCGCCTGGCGAAGGCACCACGGTGCGCGTCGTGCTGCCTGCCCACAAAAACGGCACTGTGGAAGCGTAGATGGCGGAAGAGCAACCAGGATCGCCCATTCGCGTGCTTTGCGCCGACGATCATCCCTTGATCCGCAAAGGCATCGCGTCGATCCTAGCGAACGAAGCGGACACGCTGCTGGTGGCCGAGGCATCCAACGGCCGCGAAGCCGTCGAGTTGTTTCGCACTCACAAGCCCGACGTCGTGCTGCTGGATCTCCACATGCCCGAGCTGGACGGCGTCGCCGCAACCAAGATCATTCTTCAGGAATGCCCCGATGCCCGCATCATTGCCCTGACCAGCTACGATGGCGACCAGGAGATCTATCGCGCCCTAGACGCCGGCGTTCGCGGGTATCTGCTCAAGGAGATGGTGCATACCGAGGTGCTGCGGGCAATTCGCCGGGTGCATTCCGGTAAGCGGCTCATCCCGTCCGAGGTTTCCGAGCGGTTGAGCGAGCACTTCCCGCAAATCGCCCTGACGCCGCGCGAGACCGAAGTCCTCGGTTGGGTTGCCGAGGGCTTAGGTAACAAAGAAATCGCCGACCGTCTAGGCACGGCCAGCGGCACGGTGAAGAATCAGATTCAAACCATTCTGGGCAAACTCAAGGCCGCCGACCGTACGCAGGCGGTAACCATCGCGATTCGGCGGGGCATCTTGCACGTGGACTAGACCGCGGCCGCTACTCCGTCCGCAACGCCTGCATCGGATCCAATCGCGCCGCCCGCCGCGCGGGAACATAGGCGGCTACCAGAGCCGCCGCCAGCAGAATCGCCGGCGCGCCAACGAACGTCCACGGATCGCGTGGCCCGACCCCGTAGAGCAAGCTCTTGAGTAATCCGGTGAGCGCCAGCGCCCCCCCGAGGCCCACGATCGTTCCGCCGATCACCAGCCGCGCAACCGATCCCACCACCAGTGAGACCACGCGCCCCGGTTCCGCGCCCAGAGCCACGCGCACGCCGATTTCTCTCGTGCGCTGCGAAACCGAGTACGCGAGCACGCCGTAAATCCCCACCGCAGCCAGAGCGAGCGCCGAAATCGAGAACCCCGCCAGCAGCACTGCGCTGAATTTCAGCCGTGCGGAATTCTCGCCGAGAATAACATCCATGGTTTGAACATCGGCAATCGGCTGCAAAGGATCTAGCCCACGGACGATGCGCCGCACTGGCTCCGCGTAGCTGAGCGGATTCCGCTCCGTGCGCACCGCAAAGGTCATAAACGTGAAACTCAGGTGAGAGTAGACGTAGTACACCGTCGGCATAGGCTCTGTGTCGATCGACCATTCCCTCACATCGCCCGCCACGCCAACGATCTCCCCAAATGGGTTCTCCGCGTCCATCAGGACCCGAATCTTCTTTCCGAGCGGCTGTTCCCCACGCATATAGCGGCGCACGAATGCCTCGTTGACGATGAAACGGTAAGGGCTTGCTTCCGTGTCGTCAAGCGCTGTGAAGTCGCGGCCCTGCTTCAAAGGAATCCCCAACGTCCGGAAATACCCTGGCATGACGCTCCGCACCGTCGCATCCAACTCCTCACCTGGCTTCGCGGGCGGGCGGCCTTCAAACCGGACCCAGGTCCCAAATCCCTGACCGTTGAACGGCAGGTAGTTCATCACCGCCGCCGAGTGCACGCCCTGCAACCGCTCAATCTGCTCAATCGCACTCCGGAAAAACTGTGTGCGTTCCGAATTCTTATACCGCGCGGCAGGCAGCGGGACGCGGAACGTAAGGATATTCGAAGGATCCAGGCCCGGATTCAGCTCCTGCAAACCCACCAGGCTTCGAAACAGCAGCATCGCGCCCGCCAGCAGCACAACCGATATCGCAACCTCCACACCCACGAGCCATGCGCGGAAGTTACTTCCGCCCGTCACCGACCGTGTACCGTCGCGGAGCGCGCCGCTGAGATTGCCTCCGGAGACAATCACCGCCGGCGCCAAGCCGAAAATCACGCCCGTCAGTACCGAAAGCACCGCCGCGAACAGAAGAATTCTCAGGTCAAACTGGAGGTCCGTCGCTTTTGTCAGATCCACCGGCGCCAGCGCTACCAACCCATTCACGATCCACCGCGCCAGCACCATGCCCGTGACACAGCCGGATAGCGCGAGGAGCATGCTTTCCATCAGTAATTGGCGAACAATGCGCCAGCGCCCCGCCCCCATCGACGCCCGCACCGCCATCTCCCGCCGCCGGGCGCTGTAACGCGCCAGCAGCAAGTTGGCAACGTTCGCGCAGGCGGCCGCCAGCAGCAGTCCGACGGCGCCGAGCAGCACCACGAGCGCGGATCTGGCCTGACCCAACATCGAATCGCGCAGCGGCTCCACGTCCGCTGTCCAGTTTTTATTGAATGTAGGGAATGCCGCTTCCAGCCGCTGCGCCAGCGCCCTCAGCCGCGCCTGCGCCGTGCCGTAGCTGACGCCCGGATTCATACGCGCTACGCACAGCATCCATCGGCCCTCTTTGCCGCGATAGTCATACCCTGGATCGAGACCGAGAGGCTCCCAAAGATCCACGTCGCGGTCCCTGAAGTAAAACCCGCGCGGCAGCACCCCGATGATCGTTCGCGGCGTTGAGTTGATCTGCACCTTGCGTCCGATCACTTGCTCATCGCCGCCATACCAGTTCTGCCATAGCCGGTAGCTGATCAACAGAAGCGAATCGTCGTGCGCCGCCGCCAAATCCTCTTTCGCCGTGAACCGCCGGCCGCGAATCGGCTGCACTCCCAGCAGCGGCAGGAAATCCGCGGTGATGCTCTGCTTGCCGAACTCTTCGGCACGATCTCCGTCGATCAGGACCGAGCGGCTGTCCCGCAATCCCGCCATCCCCTCAAAAACACCACTCTGCGTTTTCCAATCGAAATAGTTTCCGGGTGAGACAACATTGTGGTCGTATCCTTGCACCCGGCTGGCCTCCCAGATCATGACCAACTGCGATGCATCACGAAAGGGCAGCGGCCGTAGCAGCAAATGGTCCGCTACCGTGAAAATCGCCAGGCCCGATCCCAAGCCGAGCGTCAGAGAAAGAATCGCTGTGATGGCAAACGCCGGGCTGCGGCTGAGCCCGCGAAGTGCATATCGCACATCCTGCCACGCCGTTTCCAGCCACACCAGCGTCCAGCCGTCGCGCATCGATTCTTTGGTCGATTCCATCCCGCCGAATTTCACGAGCGCCGCTCGCCGCGCCTCTTCCGCGCTCATCCCTGCGCGCATATTGTCCTCGATGTGCATCGCCAGATGCGATTCAAACTCCGCGGCCAGCTCCCGTTCGCGCCGGGCCCGGCCGCGCCATCCGGCCAGCCTGAGAAAGAACGCCCGCAATCGCCTCATGAGGCTTCCCCGGGCGTAAGAAACCGTGCAATGATCGCGCTGGTCTCTTCCCACTGCCGCGCTTCTTTCTTCACCTGATTCCGGCCCGCGCGCGTGAGCCGGTAGTATTTCGCCTTGCGATTGTTGTCCGAAACTCCCCATTCGGAGGCGATGAATCCCTCCTGCTCCAGCTTCAGCAGGGCCGGATAGACCGTCCCGTAGTTGATCGCCAACCGGTCGCCGCTGGTCTGCTCGATGCGCCGGGCGATCCCGTATCCGTGCAGCGGCCCCATCGCCTCCAGTGTCTTCAGCACCATCAGAGCAAGCGTGCCCTGCCAGATATCGGTCTTGTCATCCATGGACTTCTATTGGTCCCCCATACAAGTATGGGGTTAGGTCCTATGGGAATGCAATAGAAAAGTGGCGGTCGGATGCGTGTTCGGTCGCTGCCGATGATTCATAGTACGCTCTAGCAATGCGCATTGTTGCTACATTCTGGCTCGCTGGGGTGACGGCGTTCTGTCAGGTACCCGCGCCAGCTGACATTGCGCAGCACAGCGCCTCATCGGCCTGGATTGTGATTACTCATGTGACCGTCATCAATCCGGGCACTTCACAGGTTCAGGCCAACCGGACAGTGGTTGTCACCGGCGATCACATCACATCCGTTGCTGATGCCGCCGAGGTCCAGCTGCCGAAGAACGCCCATGTTATCGATGCCACCGGGCAATATCTCATTCCAGGCCTTTGGGACATGCATGTGCACACCGCCTTTGGCGATTGGTTTCCCGGTGGACGCGACATCATCCTGCCGCTTTTCATCGCTAATGGTGTCACCGGGGTGCGCGATATGGGCGGAGATGTTCCGGTTCTCATGGCGTGGCGCAAAGAAATCGCGAGCGGCCACATCGTCGGTCCTCGCATGGTCATTTCGGGCCCCATGCTGGATGGATATCTGCCCGAGGGCAAACTGCGCTTCCCCAGTTCCATCCACGTCACTACTGCGGCCGATGCGATCGCCGCCGTCGACTCACTGAAGAAGCAGGGGGTGGACTTCATCAAAGTCCAGTCTGTGATTTCGCGCGATGCTTATCTTGCCGCTGCGGCGGAAGCTCACAAGCGGGGCTTGCCCCTAGTCGGCCACGTCCCCGACAAAGTTCGTCTTCGGGAAGTTGTCGCGGCTGGGCAGAGCAGTATCGAGCACCTGATGGGCATTTTCGAAGGCTGCTCCACGGAAGAGGACAAGTTCATCAAGGGTGAAGGCAACCTGAAGATGCTGCTCGCCACGCAGGATAAGCAACGGTGTGACGCGCTCTCCAAATTGCTCGCGCAAAACCAGACCTGGCAAGTGCCCACTCTGGCCTGGCAGCGCGGCGGAGAATTCCTCGACCAGCGCGACCTGAAGCATCAGCCCCTCGACAAGTACGTGCCAGCCTATTGGCGCGACGTCTCATGGCGCCGCTTTACCGATGAGATGATGCCTGACCTTTTACGCGACCCTCTGGCATTACGTCAAGAATACTTCGCGCGCAATCTGCAAATAGCCGGTGCGCTACATCATGCCGGCGTGCCCTTCATGGCAGGGACCGACACGGCCCCGGGCGTGTACATCATGCCGGGCTTCAGCTTGCACGATGAACTGGCCAATTTTGTCGAAGCCGGTTTCACGCCGATGGAATCGCTCCAAACAGCCACCAGCAATCCGGCCAAGTTTCTTGGGATGCAATCCAGCTTAGGTTCGATCGAATCCGGCAAGGTCGCTGACTTGGTGTTGCTGGCCGCCAACCCACTCGAAGACATTCGCAACACCCAGAAAATCAGTGCCGTTTTGGCTCGCGGCCGCATCTTCGATCGTGGCGCGCTCGATCAGATTCTGATGCAAGTGGAAGCCGCAGCGAAGCGGCCGTAGGCGAACAACGGTTGGCTGCTCCCTCTAAACCATCGGTCGCCTCACCACAACCTCGGCCTCGGCCCAGACGACCTAATGGAACCCATTGACCGGAAGGCAACTATTCGACAAACGGTTCCCGCCAGTTTCCGGTAATCCCGTTTTATCAGCCGGGCGCGACCGTGCGGACAGCAATCATCGGGATACAATGTTGTTTGTTCACATGGCCAAACTCTGGTTCTGTGGCGTTTTGATTACTGCACCGCTGGTCCTCTGGGCCGATCACGGAGAGCTGAATAGGCTGATTGCCGAATCTACCCGGTTGCGCGAACTTACCCCCAATGCAAACCCATACGAGGATCATTTCGGCAGGTTGACGCGCCCGGACTGGACAGAACTGGAGAATCGTCTCCGCGACTGGATCGAGTCGAGGCTTCCCGCCAATATTTCGACGCTGGGAGCAGCTCTTCCCACCATGGAGGCGCAACTGACATCGGAACTCCGGCGGGCCGCCGTGTTTCAGCCAGAGAACCCGGATGCAGTTGTGGGACATGTCTCTATGCTGAAGGTCTCTCGCCCAGTCGAGTACCCCAACGTAGTGGCCGTTCAATCAGGCATTTCGGTTCCTTGCGGTTCCGACGTTACTTTCCATCTCTATCGCTTCACCTCGACTGGACGGGAGCGTGTGCTCGACGCAAACGGGAGCAGCAACTGGGGCAACGACGGCTTGGACACAAGATTCTCGGCTCCTGACCCGGCGGGGAATCGTGTGTTATACCTTTCGTGGTACGGAGTGCAGTGTGCCTCCGTATGGGACGGCCTCGAATACCGGGTCATTCGCCTTAGCCCCGAGGCTGACCACGCTGTGACTGTGCTTTCCGACATTCACACCTTTGTGATCGATGAGGACGTGCACGTGAAAATCACTCCTGATGAACTTCTGTTGGAATTGACGGCAGAGGCCATGGAGGGTGGGTTCCGGCGGACCTATGTCATGCACTACCGCATTAGCGCAGGCACTGAACGGATCGACCCTGTAGCCCTCCAGCCGCAGGATTTCGTTCACGAGTGGCTCACGCGATCTTGGAGCGAAATGCAGTCTCGGTCGTCGGCTTCGGTGGCGAAGTGGCACAAGTTTCTGCACGCGGACTATGTTGGTGGCGAATACGCGTTCGTGCAGCCTTGCAAGGAACGTCCCGGCATCACACAAGTCGGTGTGGGAATGAGATCCGTCGGGGACCTGGAGTTTCCTGAACCTCTGGGTGTCTGTTTTCTTGTTGAAGATATGGGCGACTATCGATTCAAGATGTCCGAAGTGAGTTTCGACCGCCAACCCGGCTGTCCGGGCGAATCCTACGCCAGCTACGACAATCCGCCTTCCTTATTCAAGAAGCAGTAGCTGTCTGCCCAGGTGCTCTTCGGTTCCCATAGGGACGCGAAAGGTGCGCTTATCGGAAAGTGGGTTCTTATTGAATTTCGGAGTTACATATGGACGGACAATTCCCACGCCACAAATTGAGTCTCACGTAGGTTTTGGCGCCGTCAAAACAACAGGCGCCTGCCTATTCCCGCACGATCTTTCCTTCCCGGTTCAAACGCAGCCTGATCCCCCGCCATTCCACCGTGGAGCCAACTAGCCCCGCGACCCAAACACCAAATCCCCAAAGATCGCGGAACGGAATCAGACACCAAAGCCGCACGGTATCCCGGTCTCCAAGTACGAATCTGCCTGTCACGACGCCGGCCACGAGACGCATCGCCAGCGCCGCAACTGCAATCGGCCACGCGCCCGCGGCCGCCGCCACTAACGCCCACACGCTCGCGTTCGTGATCACGTAACCGAAATAGCCTGACGTGCGCGACACACGAATCGTCCGCGACCACCGCACCTGGTGCCTCCAGACCGCGGTCCAACTGTCGTCCGAGAGCCGCGTCTCCACCACCGCCGGTGCCAGTACGATGCGGGAGCCCAGCCTCGTAATCCGCAGGCCCAGTTGGTAATCGTCGGCCAGATAGTCTCCGATCGCCGCGAACCCGCCGATTCTTTCCAGATCCGCGGCGCGGATCGCCATCGTCGAACCCAGTGCGAACTCGGCAATGCCGATTGCGCGCGCCACCAGCACGCTGGGAGCGAAATCGGTCGCGATGCCCAGCGCCTCCCACCGCGCCGGCCAACTTTCTCCTGAAGCACGATAGAGGCACGTAACCAGACCCGCCTGCGGATCCTCAAGCGGCGCCACTACAGTACGGAGATAATCCCGCTCCACAACGATGTCGCTGTCGTTAATCACCAGCACCGGATACCGTGCCGCTCGCGCCAACTCCGCCATTGATGCGACCTTGGCGTTAGGCATATTAGGCGGGCATTCGATCAGCCGGATCGTGCGCTCCGGGAACTCCGCGGCCAACCGCGCAATATCCGCGCGCGCCGCGTCGTCCGGATCGTTCAGACCGAACAGAATCTCGTACTCGGGGTAATCGAGCACCGCGTGCGAGCGGATGGCTTCGTAAAACTTTGGATCACGCCCGTGCACGGGCTTGAGAATGGAGAGGGCGGGGTGAAATCCAGACTCCTGATTCTTCCGCGCCCCCGCGTGCCGCAGCGCCGCCAGGAGAGCAATCAGATGATAAATGCCCGCAAGAATGGCGGGAAATGCAAAGTATGGCACTAGACCGTCAGAAGTCCCACGCCGGCCGCCACCAGCAGCACTCCGGCCCAGCGCTTCGCCTCCACGTTCTCTTTGAGGAGGTACTTAGCAAGAATAGTTTCCAGAATGTACGTGCTCGCGGTCGCCGGCACGGCGAAGCTCAGTTCCGCAATCGATACCAGCGCCATGAAGGCAAAGAACGAAACCGCCATGGCCACCACCGACGCAATGATGTAACGCGATTGCACAAGGGCCGCCGCCACTCGCCCCAGCGCACCTAAGTGGAAGTCGTGAATCTCCCCATGATGGCGCATGCCCAGAGCTTGCAAGACATTCCCTGCCGTTGTGGCAAGCACGATGATCCAAACCAGCAACCACCTCACGTGCGTACCTCTTGGCTATGTCTACCGGCCGTATTCGGATTGGTGCTGCCGACCAGCGCGACTCCGGCCATGATCAACAGAATGCCCGCCCAGTGCGCCCATGAAACAGCCTCATGCAGAACGAACCGTCCCACCAGAGCTACCAGTACATAAGCCATGGAGGTCACCGGCAGCACATAGCTGAGATCCGCCCAGCTCAGTAGCGCCATCGTCGATAGCAGCCACACAATGAGCAGGGAAGTCCCTAATGCCACCCATGGATTCAGCAGTGCTCGAATGTAAGGGATGGGCGATAGCGATACCAACTCGCCGACCGACTGCATACCGCGGCTGAGAAACGAATTTCCTAGAACATTGGTCGCTACCACGATCGCCGTGAAGATGCGTGTCTTGGAGCCGGGCGATGCGGTGGGCATACGAGAGGAGGAGGACAGCTAGTCGCCAGCACTGCCGGCTGCGGTCGCTGCCTCTCTCTGATCGCTGATGAACCGCTTCCGCTTGGAGCGCAGCGACAGGTATTCGCGAGCTTCCTTGGTCAGTCTTCGCCGCTCCTCGCCGTTGAAAATGGCTTTCCGCACTACGCGCCAGATCACCTTCGGTCTGAAGTAATACTCGCCGTAAAACTGCTCGACCGCGTCCATCAATTCCGCCCGGTCCAGGCCCGGGTAGATGATGTTGGGCAGTTGATGCCCGGAATCATCGGTCAGCGAGTCGATGGTGATCAGTCCGTTTTCCTTGACGTAATCGTAGAATTCTGTTCCCGGATACGGATGCGCCACCGAGACCTGGATGGTCTCTGTATCCAATCGCTTGGCAAAATCGATCGTCTTCCGGATGCTCTCTCGCGTTTCACCGGGAAGTCCGATGATGAAGTCGCCATGAATGGTCAGGCCAACCTTCTTGGCGTTGTCGGTGAACCGAATCGCCATGTCGATGGTCGCGCCCTTCTTGATGTTCTTCAGGATCTGCTGCTCGCCGGACTCATACCCCACAATCATGAGCCGGCAACCGGCGTCCTTCATGGCTTTCAATGTGTCGTAGTCGGTTGTGACGCGGGAATTACATGACCAGGTGAAATTCAGCGGCGCCAGCTTCTTGCAAAGCTCGACGGTCCGCCCTTTTTGGTAGTTAAACGTGTCGTCGTCGAAGAAGATTTCCTTGGCGTTGGGATGCGCCTCGAGCGCATAACGCACTTCGCTGACTACGTCGTCGACGGAGCGCTGGCGCCACCGATGGCCCGAATGCGTCTGCGGCCACAAACAGAAGGTGCACATAGCCGGACAGCCACGCGTCGTGTACATCGAAACAAAGGGGTTAAGCAGGAACGGAACGTTATAGCGCGTGATGTCCAGATCGCGCTTATAAACCTTCGTGACCCAGGGAAGCGCATCCAGATCTTCGATGTAGCCGCCCTCGGGATTGTTCACTATGCGGCCGTCTTTGCGGAAACTGACGCTCGGAAGCTCTTCCAAAGGCTTCCCCTTTGCGTAATCCGCAATCTGGTAGTCGAACTCGCGGCGGACAATGAAATCAATGGCCTTGTTCCGCAAGGCTTTCTCGGGATCGATGGTTACGGGCGGCCCGACGAAAGCGACCTTGAGCTTTGGGTTCGAATCCTTCATCATGCCCGCGATCTCGATATCCACCTGGAATCCCGGCGCCGAGGTGAACAACACAAGAAGCTCGAAATCCTTGGCCATGGTGACGGTCTGCTCGATCGAGATGCCGTGCGGCGGAGCGTCCACAACCTTGCTATCCGCCAGCATTCCAGCCGGATAGCACAGCCAGACCGGGTACCAATAGGACTCGATCTCGCGGGTCGCGGGCCAGCGCGAGCTGGCGCCGCCGTCAAACTTCTCAAACGAAGGCGGATTCAGAAACAGTGTTCGCATGGGTTTCCGTTCTCTCCGAGCTACTGGCCCGACCCGGCCTCTACAGATAGCGAAGGACTTCCGGACAGTGCAACGTCATGGAAGCGGATGGTCAACTCCGCTTTGCCTACCAGCCGTGTTTCTACCGTGCTCTCGATTTGCCGTGGAATCGCGAGCCCGTTCTCAATATGGTACTCCCGGACGAAATCGATCCGCCGCACAAAAAGTGATGGATTTTTCACCCAGCGGCCCGATTCCCGCACCGGCAGGCAGGTCTCGGAGTCCAGCCACAACTCGCCCTTGAACGCCCCTACGCGCTTCTTTCTCGGCGTCAAATGAAAGACATAGACGTGCCGCCCGGCATCGCTGATGATGCCGGTATATTTGAATTTGTAGTTCGCCGGGGTGACGGCAAGTGAAGAGTCGTCGTTCGCCTGGGCCTGAACATCGGCGGCCAGGTAGCGCGCGATCACATTGGTCTTGACGGTGCTATCTCCTTCGAAATGAAGGATTTCGTAGGTAATGCGGCCCAGCCGCGAGATGTGCCGCAAGGCGTGTAACCGCCCTTGCTTCTTCAACTTGGGCAGGGCGGCCTCGATATCCACTTCCATCGAGGAGCCGCGCAGCCGTTGGTTTTGCGCACTGGAAACCGCAGTGTAAGTATCGACGACCGATAGTGGCGCGACCGCCGACGCGTCGGCCCGGAGAATAAAGACGAGAGGGGCAAACCCGATGAGGGCGCGCAGGAACTTCATATCTAGTTGCAAGATCGTAGTTTACCAGTCCGATGAGGATCTATACAACTGGATTGGATGCCGGGAGGGTGGGGTTCGGTTCCCTGAGGCGGGCATTTCTGCCCGCCTCGTGCATTGCGGGAGCTGCTTTCCGTCTACTATTGAACCGGAAGGGGATATTGAACCGGAAGGAGAGCAACTGGCGAATTCACTCCGCCAACCTGAGCCATCACCGGTGCGTCCCCATTGGAGGCGGTAGCGGGAACTGTAATCACGATCTGGTACAGACCGGCACTGGTCAGGTTCGCGGAAGCAACCGGTATGGCCGTCCCACTGAACATCATGGTGGGCATGTTGACCACGGCCAGGGGCGTCGTGATAACCATTCCATTGGGAATCGACGGGCTCGTGGGCCCGAAACCGGTACCGTCAAGCGTGATGGTTTCACCGGGTCTGGCTGGGCTCTTGGTGGTAACGCTGGATCCATCCGAATGAGTCGCCATTACGTGCTTCCCATCAGCGCCAATGAAGAACGCCGGCGCCAGCGCTTGCACCTGAATCTGAGCCTTCGCGCTGATCAGGCCGTTGTTGTTAACCTGCACCTGCGCGGTACCGGTGGCCAGATCCGTGGAGGTGAGGACGTTGAGTTGAGTCGGGCTGACGTAAAACATGTAGGCGGGATCGCCGTTCACCGTGACCCTGACGCCGTCCATTTCCACGGGCAGGTTGCCGTTCAGGGTGTCTCCGGCATTCTGAGTTCGCGTGGTCTCCGCGAGGTTCGGTCCTGTAATGCTAATCCAGGTGTTCGGCGCGATCGCACCCTTGGGATCGGCGCCGTTGGCCACGCCATTGGCAGCAATCTGCGGGCTCGCGTGGAGCCGGCCGAACAGCCCATGGTTACCGTTGTCCGGGCCCGGAATTCCCGCGGTGAAGTAGATGGCAGCGGATTCGCCGCCGCTGGCGCCGTTGCCAGCCTGCAGGGCCCACAGACTGGGAATCGAAATCGGAGCGCCAATGGTATCGTTCAGTTGAGCAACAAAAGCTCCAGTGGTGGGATTAAAGACGTTGATGGTTCCGTCGCCAAAATTGCCGACCAGCAGATCGCCGGTGAAGTCGCCGAAGCCGGTTGGAGCGATCGCCAGACCCCACGGGGTGTTGAGCGGTCCCTTGGCGATTAGCTGCCGCATCAAAACTCCATTGGGAGCGAAGACATCCACATAACCAAGGCCTGGACCGCTGACAGAGAAGCTTTGGTTTCCATTCTGCAGCGCATAGGCGACGTAGATGTTGGCACCGAGAGCCTGGACGTTGAACGGAGCATAGCCTGGGGGGATGGAGGGATCTTTGAATCCGCCAGGGATGGCGATCCGGTTGTAGTTAGTGTCGAACACGTCGATCATCCCGGAATGAAAATTAGCGGCATAGAGATAGGTGTTTGAACTGGCAGGGTCCAGGGCCATGGTGAGGCCGAAGTACTCTGCGCCCGAAGCGGAATTATCCACCATGATTTGGGTGTGCCCAGTGGCGACCGCCGGGCTCCAACCCTGTATGGTCCCGTCGAATGTCGCGAATAGAAACGGCGTAGCCTTGCCAGCGGCGACCTCGAACCCGCCGTTCGACGAATTCCAAACCGTGCCCGTCGGCGATCCGGGCGATGAGGCTCCCGATGCTTTCGAAGGGGCGATCGCCGGGACCAGTGGGATCGGGGTGCCGTTGGTGCTATAGAGCGTGGTGAAGCCAGAGCCGGCGTCAGAAACCCAGAAGGGGCTGGTCGGCGATTCGGAAATACCCCAAGCGCCGAGCAGGTTGGGATCGGTGTGGTCGGCAAGATCCGGGATATCCGAGACCAGGTAGCGCACCAGATAAGCGTCGTTGGCTTCGAGAGAGCGCGAAGCCGCCAGTGCGAATAGGCACAAAGATGTTAGCGCGATTGTTCGTTTCATCATATTTGCGAGTCCGTTCGGCTCAGAATAAGTCAGAATGGGTCCGGATGATGCGCAGGGGCACGGGATTTAACCTATTCTTTACAATCCTTAAGGGAATTTTACGTTTGTGTCCTGAAAAGCACTGAACACTTCATTAACGCTGATATCAGCAGCCTCCTACAGGAATCCAGCTCCCTTTCGAGTTATCCAGTCGTGCGGCAGAACAAGTGGGGTTCAATTGTGCTCGTGGCGCTGCGCAAGCCGACTGTGATTTTTTCGTCTGATGATTTGACAAGCAAGCACCAGGTGCAACTCGAGCTGACGGCGACGCCGATTCCTTGAGCGTTGCGTTGTGGCGTGCGCTTCAGCGCGCGGCGGCGAACTTCAGTTCGCCGCCTCCCAAGCACTGGACCACCGATACTGCGATGTCTCAACCGTCAGCCCGGCCTTCACCGGATTGCTTTCTACATAGGCCGCAATCCGCTCCAACTCGCGCCCATCCCTCACCCAGTGATCGTAGGATTCCCGCTGCCAAAACGGCCTGCCGGTCCGAGCCAGCATCCGGTTGGCATCTCGAGCCGTCGTGCCTTTCAGCCACTGGAGCACACGACTGACCGGCCGTTGCGGACGAAACAAGACGTGAACGTGATTGCTCATTACGACAAAAGCACGGAGATCGCAAAGCCGCTTGGCCAGACCCCGCCGTAGCGTGGCGACAACCAAGTCCGCAACTTCCGGCCGCCGCAGAAACGCCGGTCCCAGCCGGGTAGTGTCCAGATAGCGGTCCATCCAGACAAAAGCTTTTCCGGCCGAACGCTTGCCCGGAGGAGGATATAGTGCCCGAGGCAGACTGCCATGCAGGTGCCAGGTAACGAACAACCAGGCGCCTTCAGGACAGATATGCGGCAAGCGCCTTCGCGTCCTCTTGCTGAAAACGAAGTGCACTGGGTGGACTGTTTCTCTCGGACTGCCGGCTGAAGCCGGCAGCAGCACGCTGAAGCGTGCGCCACATCGGGGCATCAGGCCCGTGCGCGGGCTACGGCTGCCTTCCATCCCTCGAACAAGCGGTCGCGGGTGGCGGCGGGCATCTGGGGCTCGAAGCGGCGCTCGGCGCGCCAGAAGCTTTCGACTTCGGCAAGGCTCTTCCAGAATCCGGTGGCGAGGCCGGCGAGAAAGGCGACGCCGAGGGCGGTTGTTTCTACGTCGACGGGGCGCACGAGGGGCTTGCCGAGAATGTCGGCCTGAAACTGCATGAGGTGGTCGTTGACGGCAGCGCCGCCATCCACGCGCAGCTCGCGCAACTCTTCTCCGGAATCGGCTTGCATGGCTTCGACCAGTTCCCTGGTCTGATACGCGATGCTTTCGAGAGCGGCGCGCACGATGTGGGCGCGTCCTGTGGAGCGCGTGAGGCCGGTGATGAGACCGCGAGCATCGGGATCCCAGTGCGGAGCGCCCAGGCCGACAAACGCCGGGACGAAGTAGACGCCGCCGTTATCGGGAATGGAGGTGGCGACCGCTTCCGATTCGGCCGCGGTGGCGATGGCTTTCAATTCGTCGCGCACCCACTGGATCGCGGCACCGGCGATGAACACGCTGCCTTCGATGGCGAACTGGGGCTGGGTGTTGGTGGAAGCGGCGCGCGTGGCGAGCAGGCGGTTCTTAGAGACAGGCTCACGTCCGCCAGTGTGCAGCAACGCGAAACAGCCCGTGCCGTATGTGTTTTTTGAAAGCCCGGAGCGGAAACAAGCTTGGCCGGCGAGTGCGGCCTGCTGATCGCCGGCGATACCCGCAATCGGAATGCGGGCGCCCAGATGCTCGGACGCGGTCTCGCCGGCGATAGCGCTCGATGGCACGATGCGCGGAAGCATCGCACGCGGCACGTCGAAAATGCGCAGGAGATCGTCATCCCAATCGCCCGTGGCAAGGTTCATGAGCATGGTGCGCGAGGCGTTCGAGACGTCGGTCGAGTGAACCGCGCCGTTGGTCAACTTCCAAATCAGCCAGGTGTCGATGTTGCCGAAGAGCAGATCGCCCTTCTCCGCGCGGCGGCGCACGCCGGGAACGTTTTCGAGAATCCAGCGAATTTTGCTGGCGGAAAAATAGGCGTCGATCACGAGGCCGGTTTTGCGCGCGATGTCGCCCGCTTGGGGAGATGCCGCGAGCTTGGTGCAAAATTCCGCGGTGCGGCGGCACTGCCAGACGATGGCGAGAGCGACGGGATCGCCGGTGATGCGGTCCCAAACCACGGTGGTCTCGCGCTGGTTGGTGATGCCGATGGCCACGATGTCGGCGGGGGCCACACGCGCCCGGGTGAGGACGGTGTGCGCGGATTCCAACTGGGCGCGCCAGATTTCAAGCGCATCCTGCTCCACCCATCCCGGCTGCGGATAGCGGCACGCAAATGCGACCGATTCCATGGCCACGCGGCGGCCCTGCTCGTCGTAGAGAGCGGAACGCGCGCTGGTTGTTCCTTCGTCAAGCGAGAGGATGAAGGGCATGGGGGCAATTATAATAGAGACATGTTTTTCCGCCACGAACGCCCGAAGGAATTGACGTTTGAAGATCGGCTGGGGCGGGTCCGGCAGGCCGGTTTCACGGTTGACGTCAAGCCCGTAACGCGCGGTGTGAAGATCAGCCGCAATGGCTGCGCGGTGGTGCTGAATCTAGAGGACGGAGCGGCGCGAGTTGTCGAGCCGGCGGGCCTGCTGGTGGGCGGCGAGACCGGCGCCTTGACGGACAGCGGATATCAGAAATTTTTCCTGACGCCCAGCGGGCATCGCAAGCCGGCGCTGGCCAGTGAACTGAAAGCACTCCACGATTTTCAGGAAGATCTGCGGGAAGCGCTGGGGCAGACGAGTTTGTATAACGAATCGCTGGGCACGGTTTCGACTTTCTATTTGTACGACCGCGTGAAGGACCGGGATCGGGGAGTGCCGAAGCGGGCCTGGGAGTAGAGGGTGGCGGGTAGGGCGAGCGCCACGACGATAACCAAATCATGAGGTTGAGGCGGCTCACTCGCTCATACGGGTCATGGGAGTTGACGGGTATGTTCACTGGTCTGTACTTCTAATCGGAACTCTCATGCTGTTGGGCGCTCTGCGGCGGCCAGTGCTAACACTTATGGGGTCGGCCGCCTACCTGAGGTCTTGCTAATCCACGAATGCGGCCACCTGATTGTCGCTCGATTGAGAGGCTACGATGCCCTGTGTAATGGGGAGAACGGCCGCAGGTACCCGCAAACAGCGCGTGTCCCTGCGCTACGACTGACTGGGCGGTATCATCGCATTGAGGCACTGGCCGATCCATGAAGCGTGCCGCGCTGCCCGTTTTTGCCGGCTTGATGGTGACCGGGGTGGGCTTTGCTCAGGATTTGCCGCCAGGAGTGCTGGTTCTTTCGCGGACCAGGGACCACATCAAAGAAGAGTTGCAGCGATTGGAAAACATCAGTTGCCTGGAGACCGTGCAGCGCGAGCACCAGCCACCCACCGGCAAGATGCGGCCTCTCGATACGGTTCGCCTGGAGGTTCTTTTCGACGGCCACAAGGAATTCTTTACGTCTCCGGGCGGCCGGAAATTCTCGGAAGAGAATCCCATCAGCTACGTGGGAAGCGGCATGATCGGCACCGGAGTTTTTGGGGGATACCTGACCGACGCTTTGCTAAACGCGAGCGTCTCTGTTGAATACAAAGGGGAAGAAGAGATCGCCGGACGCCGCCGGGCGCGCTACGACTATCGGCTGCCGCTGTTGTGGAGCAGGAACACAATTCAGATCGTGGAAGGGTCGGGCACGGTGGGTATGCACGGCTCGTATTGGGTGGATCCGCGAACGTACGATGTGGTCCGGCTGGAAGTGGTTGCCGACGATATTCCGCCTACGCTGCCGATTACCGAAGCGGTGACGAGCATTGAATTTGCACCAACCCGTGTAAGCGATCATGTGGTGGTGTTGTTGCCTGAGTCGGCGGAATTGCGTATCGCCAAGTTCACTGGCGAAATCGACCACAATCGAATGGAGTTCACGCACTGCCGCGCGTTCGGGGTGGAGAGCACGATCAACTTTGGCGCGGACTCCGCTGACGAAACGCCGCGGTTCGGAGTCTCGTCGGTCGACGACACGCTGCGAACGCTGCCCACGGGGTTGCAGATTGCGGTGAAGCTTCGCAACGGGATTTCGGGCGATATGGCGGTCGGCGCGGTGATCGATGGCGTTATCGACGGTGACTTGATGTTGAAGCACAGGGTAGTAATCGCCGCGGGCTCACCCGTGCTCGGGCGGATCCGGCGTTTGGAGCGCTACACGGACCCGTTTCCGTATTTTGTGGTCGCACTCGAGTTCACAGAAGTGCAGGTGCAAGGCATCCGGTACCGTTTTTACGCTGACCCGGTAGACATCGAGCGCATCGCCGGTGTGGAGCAGAGGCTTGGGATTAAGGACGAATACGAGACGAGAAGTTTGCTCGGCGGTGGCAGCTCAAGCAAACAACGCAAAGAAAGCCTCTTTTTGCCTGATCTGCCGGGAGTAGCTGTATTCTTTTTCAAGGGCGCCAAGCTGGACTTGCCGCAGGGATTCCGGACGGAGTGGAAGACGCGGCAGCTGAAGCCGTGAGGAATCCCAGGCGTTCGATCGTCTGTCCTACAATCAATCCCGGAACTTATGCGCAGTCTTTATGTATCCGTCCTGGTGACGTTCGCGGCGCTATTGCCGGCCGCTGATAAGCCAGCATTTCGCACGTCTGAGCAGCTAAACAAGCTTGTACGCACCACGGCCAGCGCGGCGGTGGAGCGCTTCGGCAAGGGCGGGCTGACCGCAGACAAGATCGCCATCACGGTGATCGATCTTGCCGATGCGAACAAACCCGCACGCGGATCTTATCGAGGCGATGCGCCCACTTATCCGGCGAGTGTCGTCAAGCTCTTCTATCTGGCTGCCGCGCATCATCACATCGAGACCGGTGCGCTCGCGCGGACGCCGGAGTTGGAGCGCGCGATGCACGACATGATCCTCGATTCCTCCAACGACGCCACAGCGCAGGTTGTGGATTTGCTTACGGGGACGACGAGCGGGCCGGAGCTGGATGACGCCGCGATGCACGAATGGCAAAACAAGCGGAACCTGATGAACCGCTACTTCGCGTCGCTCGGCTACGAAAACATCAACGTCAATCAGAAGACATGGTGCGAAGGGCCGTACGGGCGCGAGCGGCAGGGGCTGGGGAGCGATTTCCAAAATCGCAACAGGTTGACGACGGATGCCGTGGCACGGCTCTGGTATGAGATCGTCACGGCGCTTGCGGCGTCACCGGCGGGAACGCGCGAGATGCTGAACCTGCTGCATCGCGATCCTTGGGTCAAATCCGATGATCCCGACGATCAGGCGACCGCGTATTCGGGAAAATCGCTGCCGCCAGGCTCGCAGTATTACTCGAAGGCGGGCTGGACGTCGGAAACACGGCATGACACAGCCTATATTCGACTGCCCAACGGCGCAGAGTATATTCTGGCAGTGTTCACAGTGGGCAATAGCAAGCAAACGGACATCATTCCATTCGTGTCGCAGTTGGTAGCGCAGGAGTTTTCGCAGACCACGCCCAATGCAGACCTCGTTCTGACCAACGGTCGCATCTGGACGGGCAATGCGGGGCAACCCTGGGCTGAAGCGGTAGCTGCACGCGGCGAGCGGTTGATTGCGGTGGGTACGAATGCCGACATTCAGAAGCTCGTCTCGAACGGCACGCGTGTGATCGACCTTCAGGGTAAATTGGCGCTGCCCGGCTTCATCGACGACCACACGCACTTTATCGATGGCGGCTTTCAATTGCTGTCGGTCGACTTGCGCGATGCGGGCACCCAGCAGGAGTTCGCACGGAGGATCGGCGAGCAGGCGCGCAAGCTCGGCCCGAACCGCTGGATCACGGGCGGCAACTGGGACCACGAGCTGTGGCCTAGGGCGCCGCTGCCCACGCGTGAATTGATCGACTCAGTGACACCGCGGAATGCCGTGTTTGTCTCACGGCTCGACGGCCACATGGGCCTGGCAAATTCCGTGGCGCTGCGGCTGGCCGGTGTCAGCAAAGAGACTCACGATCCGCCCGGCGGCATGATCGTACGGGACCCGAGAACAGGCGAGCCAACCGGCGTCATGAAGGACGCCGCGCAAGACCTCATCGAAGCGGTGATGCCGAAGCCGACGGACGCCGAGTACGACGAAGCCATGCGCGCTGGCCTCGTAGAAGCCGCACGCGTGGGCGTCACCTCCATTCAGGACATCACGCTGTGGGATCACTACCCGGTGTATCAACGTTTCCGCGATACGGGCCGGCTGACGGTGCGCATTTACTCGCGCACACCGATGAGCCAGTGGAAGCGGCAGGCGGAGCTGGTGGGGCGCATGGGTCCGGGCGATTCGTGGCTGCGGCTCGGCGGCCTCAAAGCGTTCATGGACGGCTCGCTGGGCTCGACCACGGCGCTGTTTTTCGACGTCTTCAACGACGCGCCCAACACCGCGGGGCTGATGGCCAGCGACAATCTGCCCGAGGGCAAGATGGAAAAAGATATCCGCGATGCCGACAAAGCGGGCCTGCAATGCTCGGTGCACGCGATCGGTGACAAGGCGAATCACTTGTTGCTGGGATATTTCGAGGGCGTGGAGAAAGACAACGGGCCGCGCGACCGGCGTTTCCGCATCGAGCACGCGCAGCACCTGCTGGCTTCGGACATTCCGCGATTCGCCCAGCTCGGTGTGATTCCTTCCATGCAGCCGGCTCACGCGATTGACGATGGGCGCTGGGCGGAAAAACGCATCGGCGCCCAGCGCATCAAGACCAGCTACGCTTTCCGGTCGCTGCTCGATTCCGGTGCGCGCCTCGCTTTCGGAACCGACTGGCCCGTGGCGCCGCTCGATCCGCTCGTCGGGATCTACGGCGCCGTGACACGAGAGACGGCCGACGGCAAGAATCCGCGCGGATGGGTGCCCGAGCAGAAGATCAGGCTCGAAGAAGCTGTGCGGGCGTACACCGCCGGCTCCGCCTACGCCGAATTCGACGAGCGCGAGAAAGGGACGCTGGAAGCAGGTAAGCTGGCAGACGTGGTGGTGTTGTCGGAGGACATTTTCCGCGTTGATCCGGAAGAGATTCCGAAGACCAAGGTTGTGCACACCGTCGTAGGTGGGAAAGTGATTCGGTAGACTCTTCTGTGCTACGCGCCCCGATCCGTATTCGGCGCGGGTGGCTTCTTGATTACGTCAACAATTCTTTCGAGCAGCGCTTTAGGCAGGAACGGTTTCTGAAGGAAGTGCCAAGTCGAATCCAGCACCAAAAGCCCTTGCAGCGTAGGCGATAGCAACACGATTCTGAGGTCCTGACGGGTGCGGCGCATCTCCTTGGCAAGATCCGCCCCAGTCATACCCGGCATTTGAATGTCCGCCACCAGGATATCGATCCGGCCTTTGTGTTCCTCGGATTTTTGTAACGCTTGTTGCCCGTCCTCGACGACTAGTAAATCGTAGCCGCCCTGCTTCAGTAGCTTCTCCAGCATGATGCGAATATCCGGGTCGTGTTCCGCGAGCAGGACGACGACCTCTCGATCCAGTGTCGGATTTTCCATTTTGTTTCAGTAGGACCAGTGTAGTGGGACAGTCGGCCATTCGCAAACTTTGCGGCTAATCCGTTAATTAAGGGAAATGTTATTGCATTTGTCAGAAACTTAAGATATTATCCTCAATACGGTACTCAGTACCGCGCCACAGGGCGTGAACTGACGTTCACGCGCTCTGCTCCACTTCACAGCCACCTACATTTTGAGTAATGAGGAGTGTTGTCGGATGAATTCGTGGCGATATTTGTTTCTCCTGATGGTTCCAGCGGCGTTTGCCCAAACTGGCATCAACGTTGTGCCCGGGACGGCGGTTGCGGGCGGCGCCGGCTCGGCAAGCATCACTATTAATTCATCCTCTTCCAGTGCTGATCCCAGCGCCCTGGAGTGGACCCTCACGTATTCTACGAGCACGTTGAGCGGCATGAAGCTCACCGCCGGTTCCGCCCTGAGTTCGGCCGGGAAATCACTATCCTGTGCCAGCGGCACCGGGCAGGTGCGATGCATCATCTGGGGAGACAATACCAAATCCATTCCGAACGGTGTGCTCGCTACGGCGAACTTTGCGGTGTCCTTGCTCGCACCAGCGTCGTCCGCACTCGGCCTTACGGGCCTGACGGCGGTTTCCGGGACGGCAAAGACCCTGGCGGCGACGGCAAGCGGCGCTACACTGACGATTCGACCGGCTGCCAAAATCTCTAAACTGTCTTGTAAGGCAACGTCGATTCTCTCGCTTGGCAAAACGACCTGTACTGTAACTCTGACGTCCGCGGCGATCGAGGCGGTGAGCGTTGCCCTGGGGCTTGGGTCGGATTCAGCCAAGGTCACCATACCTTCGTCCGTCAGCATTCCGGCCGGCGCCAGTAGCGCTTCTTTTACGTTGTCAGCCGGCACGGTGCTAGCGAAGTCCACAGCGATTCTGGTTGCCAGTCTCGACGGCACTTCCTCAAGCATTGCTTTGTCTCTGCTGCCGTAGCCAGTAGGGGAAGCTACACGCTTCGGCGGTTGCCCCACAGCTCGATGTGCAGGCGCGGACTGAAGCGGAAGCCCTCGCGCTTAGCCAGCTCGGCCAGCCAGGCTCCGCGCTCGCGAAGGATGGAGGGCTCGATTCCCTCGGGCATCAGAATGACTTTGCCGCGGTCAGCCGGGAGTCGATCGAGCATGCGCCGGATCTCGTCAAGATCGCCAGGCTGGGCGACCACAAACTTGAGCTGGTATTCGTAGCTTTCGATCAGGCGCCGCAACACGTCCGGGTGGAACCGGAGCCGCTCGTGCTGAGTGGCCCAGGAACCCGTGGGCGTCGAATTGGCGAGCTTGGGGCTAATACTCATGAGGTCGCACGCGACTGGCGCGAACACCGTGCCAGCGGTCTCGATGGTGACGTGCAGACCGCGTGCCCGCAAGCGCTCGGTGAGCGGCACGATCTCGGATGCGATCATGGGCTCGCCGCCAGTGACCACGGCGTGACGGGCCGGGTAAGCCGCTACTTGTTCGAGAATTTGATCGAGCGAATACTTTTCGCCCTCGGGCTGCCAGGACGTATACGGCGTATCGCACCAGGAACACCGGAGATTGCAGCCACTGGTGCGAATGAAGATGGACGGCACGCCGATGAGGGAGCCTTCGCCCTGCAGAGAGTGGAAGATTTCGGCGATGAGCATGGGAAAGGCGGGTGCCAGGTGTTAGGTTCCAGGTGCTAGCAAACCTACTGGATCTATTATTCCCGCTGCTTCAAACCCTTTCCGTCGCAGTAGGCAGGAGTCGCATTGGCCGCAAGGACGGCCGCGGGCGTCGGGATCGTAGCAACTGTGCGTCAGGCTGAAGTCGATACCCAATTCCGTCCCCAGTTTCACGATCTCAGCTTTTGACAGGCGGATCAACGGGGTGTGAATTTTCACGTGCGTGCGGCCCTCGACGCCCGCCTTGGTGGCGAGGTTAGCCATACGTTCGTAAGCTTCGATGTACTCGGGGCGGCAGTCGGGATAGCCGGAATAATCGAGCGCGTTCACGCCAATGAAAATGTCGGAAGCGCCCAGGACCTCGGCCCAGGCGAGCGCGAATGAGAGGAACACGGTGTTTCGCGCAGGCACATAGGTGACGGGAATATCGGCAGTCATTTCAGCGGGCGCGCGGCCTTTGGGGACGTCGATGTCGCTGGTGAGCGCGGAACCGCCGAAGACGCGCAGATCGATGCGGACTACCAGATGCTGTGCAGTGCCCAGACTCTTGGCGACGCGCGCGGCGGCCTTGAGTTCCACGCGGTGGCGCTGGCCGTAGTCGAATGAAAGCGCATAGCACTCGAAGCCATCCCGGCGGGCGAGGGCGAGGGTGGTGGAGGAATCGAGGCCCCCGCTCAGGAGGCAAACGGTTCTACGATCGCCATTCATTTCGGCAGCTTCAGCGCCAGCAGGAATCCCAGGAGTGGAAACGCCATCAGCGCGGTGAAGGCCGTTTGCATCGAGAACAGGTCCGAGACCCATCCCGTCAGCGGGATGAATACCAAACCGGCGGTGCCCCAAGCGAAGCCCATCATGAGCGCGGAAACCGTGCTGATCTGAGACGGCGCGAGTTCCTGGGCGATGACGACGTTCACCGGGTTGGTGCACAAGAGAATCAAGCCACTAATCGCCAGGGAGACGCTCGATATCCAGCCGCCAGTAAAAAGGAAAAGTGCGAGGAAGGGAACTGAGCCGATCATCGAGATGATAATCACGCTGCGACCGCCGAAACGGTCAGCCAGATTGCCGCCCACCAAGCCGCCGATCGCGCCTGTGCCGAGGTAGAGCGTCAGATTCAGACTCGAGTTGGCAAGCGAATAGCCGCGCTGGGTGCTCAGATAGAGCGGCAGGAATTGGGTGAAGGTGATTTGCACCGTCGACCGGATGAACACGAGCAGGAACAGGATAGTCATCGGCTTGCGAACGGCGCGGAGCGGCTGCCAATCGAAGCGCGGGGGCGCGTGTGTCTCGCGTGCAGGCGGGCGGAGGAAGAAGAGCAGAAAAATTGAAAGCGCCACCCCGGGCGCCGCGGCCCAGTAGGTTCCGCGAAGACCCAGGCGGCCTGAGACTGCGGAAAAGTAGGTTGGCCCGAAGGCAAGTCCCGCGGTGCCGGCACTAATGAAAATGGCCATAGCGCGGCCGCGATGCCGGGTGATGCCGTTGGTGGCGTTGGAAGCGGCATGCGGATGAAACGAGGCGATGCCTGCGCCACCCACAAACACCATCACCAATAGAAGCGCGTAATTCGGGGCCCATCCCAGAGAGGCAATGAAGATGCCTGCTACGGCAGGCGCGAGCGCTGTGAACAGGCGCGAATGGAAACGGTCGGCCAGATACCCCCAACCCGGCTGTAACACGGAAGAGGACAACGAGAGGACGCCCGCCAGAATTCCCGCCTGGGTGAAATTCATGCGGAACGGCCCGATCAGCAGCGGCTGCAATGCACCCAGCGCCCCGGAGTAAACGTCGATCATGAAATGCGTGAGAGTGAATAGCGTGAGCGAGATTAATGTCGCGCGCGCCATGGGAGAAAGATCGGCGCTGTGGGTGGGTTCCACCAGGATTGTTCGGGAAGTCATGCCGCGGTGGTCAATTTATTATACGTTTCGCATGCGCACGAAAGGCGAGATCACTGGCGCCACATACAATGTTTGAAATGACCAAGCGCGCAGGGTGGTCTTTGTGTCTGGCCGCCGTGGCACTGTTTCTTGTTCTGAACCGCCCGGCTTACAAAGGCTATTTCCAGAGCGACGATTTCGACACCATGGGGTGGGCGCGCGTCCTGCCGTTGCAGGATTTTGCGAAGTGGCTAATCACACCGCAAATGTCGACAGCGAATTTCCGGCCGGTCGGCGCCTTCTACTATCACGTGATGATGAACACGTCCGGCCTGGATTTTCCGAAGTATCTGGTTCCGCTGCACGCGCTGCATCTGTTGAACGTCTGGCTGGTGTGGCTGCTGATTCGCAAGCTGGGTTTGGGACCACTTGCCGCTACCGCCGGCGCGTTCTTCTTCGGCTTTCATGCCGCGCTGATCGACGCCTGGTGGAAGCCAATGTTCGTCTTCGATCTTCTCTGTGGCACGTTTTCACTTGCTGCGTTCGTGCTCTACGTTTATGACCGATGGATCCTAAGCCTGGTGGCGCTGTGGCTGGCCTACAAGTCGAAAGAACTCGCCATCATGCTTCCCGTGGCGCTGGCCTGCTATGAGCTGTGGTTCGGCGGCAAGCGCTGGAAACGGCTGGTTCCGTTTTTCGCGGTCTCGGCGCTGTTCGGATTGCAGGTGCTGATCCTGCGGCCGGGCCGGGACGCATATGAATTGCAGCTCGGATGGGGAGCGCAGTCAACTACCCTCGGCTTTTACGCGTCGCAGCTTTTCTTTGCGCCCTACGCAGGCTTGTTGCTGCTGGCGGTGCCGTTGGTGATCCGCAGCCGGCAAGCCTGGTTGGGTGTTGTGACCATGTGCGCATTCATCGCGCCGCTGCTTGTGCTGCCGGGACGGTTGTTCGCGGTCTATTGGTACGTGCCGCTGACCGGCGCTGCAATCCTTGTGGCGAGCTTGGCCGAAAGCCGGCGAGGCGCCGTGGTGACAGCTGCCTTCCTGGCGCTGTGGATACCCTGGGACTTCGTTCACTTCCGTGAGATGCGCCGGCCGAATGAACGGCAGGAGCAGCAGTATCACGGTTACGTAGCAGCGCTCCAAAAATACGCGCGCAGGAATCCGGATCTGCGGTTGTTCGTCTGGGATTACCTTCCGGATGGATTCGGCCCTGCCGGCGTGACGGGAGCTTTAGAGTGCGTTTACCTAACGCGCGAGGTCACTGTTCGCTACATCGACGAACCCGGCGCAGACGATCTCATTCAAAGAGGCGACGCAGCGTGGCTGCGCTGGAATCGCATCTTCAACCGGCTGGACGTGGTCCACTACCCTCACACGGTACAACCGGCGTCGTACGTGGTGATGGATTCCATTCTGCCGGCGGGTCAACTGGTTTCCGGCTGGTACCGGCTGGAGGGCAATATCCGATGGACGCAGCCGGATGCGACGGCGGTTCTATACCGCCCCGAGGGTGCGCGGGTTTTTGAGCTGGTGACCTGTTTCACTGACGGGCAGGTTGCGAACCACAAGACCGTCAAAGTCGGAATATGGCTTGATGGCCGGCCCTTTGTCGGGCACGACTTCAGCACGATCGGTTGTCAGACAGTGCGCTGGTCCGTACCGCGCGGACCAGCAGGGCCGGTCAAAATCGAGTTCCACATCACGCCTCCCCACCGCTATCCGCCGGATCGACGCATCTTCGGGATTATCGTGAAGGCGTTCGGGTTTGTGTCACTGTGAGAGGCTATTTCGTGATTCCCACCTGACTCAACAGCCAGGCGTACTCGAAGGCCTGGTCCTTCAACCGGTCGTAACGGCCGGACGCTCCGCCATGGCCCGCCGGATCCATCTTGGTTTTCAGCAACAAGGGATGCGAATCGGTCTTCACTGTGCGCAGGCGGGCCACATACTTTGCAGGCTCCCAGTACATTACTTGACTGTCGTTCAGGCTGGTAGTCACGAGCATCGCCGGGTAAGCGCGCTTTTCGAGATTGTCGTACGGGCTGTAGGTCTTCATGTAATCGTAGGCGGCTTTCTCATTGGGGTTGCCCCACTCCAGATACTCTCCCACGGTGAGCGGCAGCGATGCATCCATCATGGTATTCATCACGTCCACGAACGGAACCGCGGTATGGACGGCCCGGAAAAGATCCGGCCGCAGGTTGACGACCGCGCCCATGAGCAGGCCGCCCGCGCTACCACCCTCGATCACCAGACGATCCTTCGAGGTCCAATTCTCCTTGATGAGGTACTCAGCGCTGTCGATGAAGTCGAAGAACGTATTCTTCTTCTTCATGAGCATGCCGTCCTCGTGCCACCGCTCCCCCATCTCATCGCCGCCGCGAATGTGGGCGATGACAAAGGCCATTCCACGATCGAGCAAAGCAAGCCGCGAGCTCGAGAACGTGGAGGGCATCCCGAGTCCATAAGACCCGTAGCCATAGAGAAACAGGGGGCCTTTGCCATCGCGTTGGAATCCCTGCTTGTAAATGATAGAGAGCGGCACCTTGACGCCATCGCGCGCGGTGGCCCACTGGCGTTCCGAAACATATTGTGCCGGATCGTAGCCTCCAAGTACTTCCTGCTGCTTCAGCAAAATCGAATTGCCCACGTGCGTGTCGTAGTCAAATACGCTGGGGGGAACGATCAAGCTCTGATAGTTGTAGCGGTAGGTGGTCGAATCGTAATCGGGAGTGCCACCGGGAAAGGCGGCGTAAACCGGCTCTGAGAAGGGAATTGTCTTCCAGGTCGCGGATTGGAAATCATAAATCCGCATTCGGTTCAGGGCCTGCGTCTTCTCCAGAGCTACGGCGAAACCGTGGAAAAGATCGATGCCCTCCACGAGTACGTCATCACTGTGCGGCACGAAGACTTTCCAATTCTTCGGGTTGACATCCGTCTCCGGTGCGGTGACGATCTGAAAGTTCTTGGCGTCTTTGTTGGTCCGGATGTAGAAGAGGCCCTCGCGATGGTCCACTTCATAGCGATGCTTCTTTTCGCGAGGGAGAAACACAGCGAACTCAGCCTGCGGCTGGCCGGCGCGTAGATAGCGAACCTCGTTGGTGTCGGTGCTGGTGATCTCCAGCATCAGATACTGTTTGTCGCGCGTTTTGTTAAGCCGGATGCGATAGAGTTCGTCCTTTTCCTCGTAGATTGGTTCGAAAGTCTTCTCACCGAGCGTGTGGCGCCAGAGGTGATCGGCGCGCTTGGTCACCGCATCTTCGGTGGTGAGGAATAACGTCCGGTTGTCGGCAGCCCAGTGCACGCTGTCCACGCGCTCGGTGGTATCGGGCAGAATCTCGCCTGTGCGCAGATCTTTGACGTGGAGGCTAAACTGCCGGAATCCCACGAAGTCGGTCGTGTAAGCGAGAAGATTCTGGTCATCGCTCACTTCGAACGCGCCGATCCCGACGAACTTGTGGCCTTGCGCCAGCTCATTCAGGTCGAGTAGCACCTGCTCCTTTCCGTCGGGGCCTTTTTTCCGGCAATGGATAGGATACTGCTTCCCTTCCTCGGTGCGCGTGTAGTAGTAGAAATCACCGCGGCGCTCGGGGACGCTGAGGTCGGTCTGCTTGATGTGGCCCAACATTTCCTTGTAGAGCGCCTCCTGAAAGGGCTTCAAGTCTTTCGTTAGCGCCTCGGTGTAGGCGTTCTCTGCTTCCAGGTAGTGGATGACTTCGGGGTTGGATTTTTCACGCAGCCAGAAGTAATCATCCACGACGGTCGCGCCGTGACGTACCTCCCGGTGCTCGACGCGTTTGGCGACGGGAGGAGCCGGCGCAATTTGCGCCGTCAGCATAAAGCCCAAAGTGAGAACGAGCGCCAGGGCGGAGGGGGGAACTGCGTGCCAGGTAATGAACATTGTGCCAATTGTAAGCTGGCGGAGTATCGTGCTGAAACATGCAGCCTTACGGGGTTCTGGATCTATTCCCGGACGGCAGTAGGAGTAATCCTGTGCGGTTCCTGGCGGTTTCTCCTATCTCCGGCAGTGCCAAGGGGAACGATCTAATTTTCAGAAGTTGTACAAAACACACTGCCGATAGTGTCAATACGGAGGAGATCATGATGCGCCGCAGAATTGGTCATTCGGACGAGCGGGGGTTCGCGCTCATCGCCACAGCTGTCAGCTTGGTCGGGATCATCGGCATCGCCGGAGTCTCAGTGGATGTCGGCCGCATGTATATCGTCAAGAGTGAACTGATGGCGTACACGGACGCGTCATCGGTGGCAGCAGCCCTTCAGTTAGATGGCACAGTAGCCGGTATCACGCGGGCGCAAAACACGGTCACAGGTATGGGGAGCGGAGCCAATGCCATGGGATGGGATTTCGACTCGAAGACTATCTCGGGTGTCACCGTGCAGTTCGCCAGAGGATTGGCGGCCACACCAAATGTGCCGGACGCGACGACTTGGAACGCCAACCCGGGCAGTCCCGGCGACTACCGTTTTGTACAGGTAACAGCATCCGCGAACGTGCCATTAACCTTCATGCAGGCGTTTGGCATTCTGCAAGGGGGAACGAGCAGCGGCACGGCAATCGCGGCGGCTTCGAGCGTCGCGGCACAAGCGCTGATCACGCAGTTCCCGGCGGGCCTGCTGCCATTCTCTCCGATCGCACCATCCAATGTGCCGGACAACTTCGGCTTAACTACCGGAGTTCAATACACGATTCGCTATCCCTCCGGGGGCGCACAGAAAAAAAGCAACGTGTGCGCAGGCGACCAGTCCCAGACCTACTGGAACAATCTTCCCTCACAGGACCGGGGATTCTGGGGAAGCACGAGCGCGGCGGCATTGCGCGGAGAGGTCGTGGACAATACGCAAAGCCAGCCCATAGAGATCGGGGACCCGGTTCCCATGGTGGGAGGAAATAAGAACACCGAAGGTAGCGCATTGGATACGCGGGTGAATGAAGATTCGGATCCGAACTCGGCCACCTACGCCGACTATATGGCGCTCGGTCAAGGAAATGGCCGGCGCGTGGTCGCCGTGCCTGTGAACGGCGGGCCACCTGACTTCATTGCGATCGGGATCGGGGCGTTCTTTCTTCTGCCGACCCCAACCTACTTGGGGGTTACGGGCAGCACGCCGATTTGCGCCGAGTACATCGGCACTTTTGTCCAGGGGAGCACGCATAGCGGCGCGGGTGTGACCGCAAACACCGGGGATACCGGCGGGTACATAGTGAGGCTGATCCAATGAAGGCCAGACTCACGCGCGAGCGCGGCAGCGCGTTGATTGAATTCGCATTGTCGTTCTTTCTGATCTTCTCGGTCTTTTCCGGCATCTTCCAATTCGCCTACAGCTTCTACGTCTACAACGCGCTGGTGGCAGCCGTGCGAGAGGGCGCCCGGTACGCCTCGCTCAAGCCGTACGACTCGACTAACACCACGCCGTCCGCCCAGTTTCTAACAGCGGTCCAAAACATGGTGGTTTATGGGAACGCCAGCCCGGCGGAGGGCGCCGTCCCGTTGGTTCCCGGTCTGCGAGCCAGCAACGTGGCGCTGACCGTCACCGGGGGCGGAACGGGAACTCTCACCGCACCTTCACAAATGACGGTAACGATTTCCGGGTTCACGGTGAACGCCGTTTTCGGCACCTGGAACATCACCGGCAAACCCACCTGCACGTTTCCGTATACCGGCATTCTGACGCCCCCGTAGGAGGTCCATCTATGCAGATCACCAAACGAAATCGACAAACTGGCGGAGCGCTGCTCGAGTCAGTGCTGACGCTCGTCGTGTTCCTGGCGTTGTTCATCGGCGTTTTTGACGTTGGTGAAATGCTGTTCGTGCATCAGACTTTGACAGATCGTGCCCGCAATGCAGCTCGCTGGGGCGCCGTCAATACTTTCGACCCAACCTCGATCCAGAACCTGGTGTTATATGGCGCAACTGCGCCCGCCCAAGGCCAGACGCCAGCGTTCGGACTCTCGGCCTCCAACGTCACGGTCACCCGGCCTGCCGCCAGCGTCGGGACACCCGAGGATCGGATTGTTGTCACCATCATCTATCCCGTCAGCCTGGTTTCTGTCTTCATCGGCCAGTCGGCAACGTGGTCGGGGACATCGGCTCCGACCTGGAACCTGCAGATTCAGGTCGGCACACCATACGAGGTTCCAAGCTAAGTTCAGGGGCCTTGATGGTCCTGTTGATTTTCTTCACCGTCTGAACGTGCCCGCTTCTCTTCTGGCCCTCCAAAACGGTACTCTAGAAGGCCGGTGAAAATTCCCAAGCTCCGCTGGACCATCGCGGCCCTGCTGTTTTTGTCCACGATGATCAACTACGCCGACCGGCTGGCCCTCTCGATCGTCTCGCGCGACATGCGCACCGAGTTTCACATGACCGAGCAGGATTACTCCCACATCGTTGCGGCGTTCCTGGTCGCGTACGCGATCATGTACGCGGGCTCCGGATACCTGGTGGACCGGCTGGGAACGCGGCGCGGATTTGCGGCCTTCATTTCCGCCTGGTCGGTTGCCGCGATGCTGCACGCGTTCACCACTGGAATCTGGTCGCTGGGTGCGGTGCGTTTTCTGCTGGGCCTGAGCGAGCCGGGCAACTGGCCCGCTGCGGCGAAAGCGGTGGCCGAGTGGTTTCCGCCCAGGCAGCGCGCTCTCGGTGTCGGCATTTTCAATGCCGGATCGTCACTGGGTTCGGCGATCGCGCCGCCGATGGTGGCGTATCTTACACTGCGGTTCGGATGGCGTTTCGCGTTTGTGGCGGTCGGATCCTTGGGCCTGCTGTGGCTCGTGGCGTGGCTGCTGATCTACCAGCCCCCGCATTTGAACCGCTTGTTACGCGCCGAAGACTACGCGCGCATGAAGAAAGATGTTCAGCCGCCCGAGGAGGCATCCGCGGCGCCGCGTGTCGACTGGCGGAAAGTCATTCGCATGCGCCAGTGCTATACCCTGATCCTGGGGCGCTTCTTTACCGACCCCGTGATCTACTTCATGATCTTCTGGCTGCCCGAATATCTGCGCAAAGAGCGCGGCTTCGATCTCCAGATGGTGGGCGACTACGCCTGGGTGCCGTTCAGCGTTGCCGGCGTTGGATATCTATTCAGCGGCTGGCTTTCGGGAAGACTGATGCAAGCCGGCTGGAAGCTGCCGAACGCACGCAAATTCGGCATGTTGATCAGCTCATTGTTGATGCCGGTCGCAATCCTCGCGCCGCTCGTTCCCACCGCGGGTCTGGCGATCGCTGCGACCTGCTTCATCACCGTGGGCCACGCATTTTTCGTTTCCAACATTCAGACCCTGCCCGCCGACCTATTCCCCGGTCACGAGGTGGGCACGGCCTCGGGATTTTCGGGAATGGGAGGCGCTATCGGCGGCGTCCTCGCCAACCTTGTGACCGGATACGTGGTGCAACACTTCTCCTATGCACCCGTGTTCTTTATGGCGGGTTTGATGCACCCACTGTCCACTGCGCTCGTCTTTTGGCTGCTGCCGAACCGGTATTTTATGAGCGATTAATCAGAGAGGAGAGGTGATATCCGGTCGCATTTGGCAGCGTATAACGAACCAGAATGCTGCGTACTTGTTTCGGCTCATAATCTTGTTTCGATCGGACGAACCCCGCAGAACTCGTAGGGGAACCGACTCCGGCACGGTTCGACTATCTAGCCCATCTTGTAAGGTCGCCAGTTGATCGGCCTCAATCACCAAAATCGTGCTGAACGGCGGGGCGATCTATACTATTGAAGAGAGAACGGGCGCAGCATGGCAATCGTCGTCGATATCGGGAGCCTGATCGAGAGATCGCCAGACATCCGTAAAGGCCGGCCCTGCATCGCCGGTACCGGGGTCACTGTTCGCCGTATTGCGGGGTGGTACAACCTGGGTCTGACTCCCGAGGAGATTGCCGCTAAAATAGAGCACCTTACGCTTGCGCAGATTCATGCGGCGCTCGCCTACTACCACGCCAATCGCGACGAGATAGACACCGACACCGCCGCCGAGGATGCTGCAGTGGAAGAACTCTTCGCGCCTGCAGATGGGGCGTGAAGAGCCTTAGTCTGTACCTAGACGAAGACGCCATGGACGGTGATCTCGTTCGGGGTCTTCGCTCCCGGGGAGTAAATGTCCTTACTGCAACCGATGTTGGCATGATTCGCCAGGCGGATGAAGAGCACCTCAGGTTCGCCACCATACAGGACCGTGTGCTGGACTCGTTCAACGTGCGAGACTTTCACGCAATTCATATTGCCTGGACATCCAGCGACCGTCCGCACGCTGGCATTATTCTGGCTCATCAGAGACGGTATACAACGGGCGAACAGATCCGTCGGCTCTTGCGTCTCATTGGGACTCTGTCGTCAGAGGCAATGAGAAATCGGGAGGAGTTTCTCGGCCGGTGGTGAGGCCAATACCTACGCAAACAACTTCGCAAACCGCGACCCCTTTCGCACGATCGTCTGGTTTCGCTCCGGCCCCGTCGAGACGCAGCCGATCTCCACGCCCGTGCGCTTCTCCAGGTACGCCAGGTAGTCCCGCGCAGGTTGTGGCAGCGCGTCGTAATCTGAAATGCCTACAGTGGATGTCCGCCAGCCGGGCAGGCATTCGAACACCGGCTCAATAGCTTCCAGCCCGGCCGTTGTAGCCGGCATATCCGTCACTTCGCGACGCCCGGAGCGGTAGGCCACGCAGACGGGAATTTTCTCGAGTTCATCCAGCACGTCGAGCTTGGTGACCACGAGCGAGTCGAGACCGTTCAGCATGGCGGCGTAGCGGACCTGCGGGATGTCAAACCAGCCGCAGCGGCGTGGCCGGCCGGTTACCGACCCGAATTCATTGCCCCGATTACGTATCTGGTCTCCCATGGCGTCGAGGGCCTCTGTGGGGAACGGGCCGCCGCCTACGCGTGTCGTGTATGCCTTTGCCACACCGACGATGGCGTGAATGCGCGTCGGCGCAACGCCTGTTCCCGTGCAAGCACCTCCGGCCGACGCACTCGACGACGTGACGAACGGATATGTGCCGTGGTCCAGATCGAGCATAGTGGCTTGCGCACCCTCGAACATGACGCTCTTGCCGGCGTTGATGGCGTCGTTGAGCAGACGCGCTGTGTCACACACCATCGGCCGGATGTGCTCTGCGAAACCCTCATACTCGGATCGTATGCGCGCAAGATCCAGGTCTTCGGCGATCCCAAACGCGCGGGTCGCGATGCTCTTCTCTTTCGCCACGGCTTCAAATCGCTCACCAAAACGTTCGGTATCCAGCAGGTCGGCTACGCGGATTCCACGCCGCCCGGCCTTGTCTTCATAGCAAGGGCCGATGCCACGTGAAGTGGTGCCGATGGCCTCCAGCAGCCGCTCCATGGTGCGGTGGTATGGGAACAGAACATGGGCGCGGTTGCTGATGGAAAGTTGCGCGGGGACGTCGATGCCCATCGCCTCGAGCGATTGCATCTCGCTCAGCAGGGCGGCCGGATCAATCACCAATCCGTTGCCGATCACGGCGCGCTTCCCCGGGTGCAGAATCCCCGAGGGAATTAACTTCAGCACGAACTTCTGCGCGCCGATTTGCACCGTGTGGCCGGCGTTGTGGCCGCCCTGGTAGCGCACCACGATGTCGAAACGATCGCAGAAAAGGTCCACGATCTTCCCTTTGCCTTCGTCGCCCCACTGCGCGCCAAGAATAATGATGTTGCTCATGCCCAAACCCAGTTATTGTATCGCGCCCGGCGCTCGCGCCGCGCTGTGTTACGCTGCCATCATGCAGCTTTGCGACGTCTATCGGAAGCTCGGAGAGGAACAATTCACGCAACTGGTCCGTGGCATTTCCATGGGGAAGCTGAAAACCTACCAGCTTTTCGATGCGCTCAAAACCCGGGCACATATGGCAAAACTCAACACCGAGCATCTCCGCAAAGCCGCGCCCCGGCTCTGGGCCAGGATCGATCAGGGAGATGAAGAGTTCGCCAAGGATTTCGCCCAAGCGGTGCTGGTTTCGCATCTGGACCTGATCGGCGCCGTGCTCGATTTTCTCAGCATTCCCAACCAGAATGGATTCTTTGAGAAAGATCTGGATGCCAGCCAATATCTGACGGAAGGCTGGGCGCAACGCACATTTGAGAAGTTCCGCGGCTCCTATCCGGAGGCGGTGCTGGTGTTCTATCTCAACCATCTCGCCTGGGAGTTAAAGGGTGAGCCGTTCGCTCCCGCCGCGTAGTACCTATTCCAGACCTATACCACCTTGCGCGAGCCATGCTCCGAGTTTATGGTGCGGATAAAAACGTTTTTTCGAGACTCCTCACCCAGGCTTTGATAAAATGGACCATGAAATTCAGTTGGGGGAATGTTTAATGCCCAAGAAGCATCACGCAATTTACTCCGATCCCACAGGTGCTGCCGCCGCTGCCAGCCAGGTAAAACGCCGTGTGCAGCGCACGAAGCATGCGGAAGCTTCGGTAGACGGAAAAGTCTCGACAGCATCTGAAACCGCTGTCCAGCAGGAAATGCTTGTAGATCGCGCAGCGGTCGCGCGCCTCGCGTACTCGTACTGGGAAGCCCGAGGTTTCATCGGTGGCACGCCGGAAGAAGACTGGCTGCGTGCCGAGCGCGAGATTCGCGAAACTCTGGCGGCAAGCGCCACGGCATAACCTTTCGCCGCGGCCCGAAGCGCGGTGAACAGAGGGTTATTTGTACTTCCGCAGAACTGCGAGAAGCCTTCCTTGTATTTGCACGTCGGTGGCCTGTGCGTAGATCGGCTGTAGTGCTGCGTTCGCGGGCTGCAGCCGAATGCGGCCACCAGGCTCGCGATAGATGCGCTTGAGCGTGGTCTCGGTTCCGGAAACCAGGGCCACGACGATCTCGCCATCGCGCACCTCTGTAGTGCGCTCCACCAGAATCAAGTCGCCGTCACAGATGTGGTCTTCGATCATGGAATCGCCGCGCACTTCGAGGGCGTAGGTGTCGCGGTGACCGGCGAAATCGGCGAAGCTCAGCGTGGCCCGCTGCTCAACGGCTTCAACAGGCTTGCCCGCCGCGATTCTGCCGAGTAACGGCACTTCCATCTCCCGCTGCCGCCGGTGTTCCTGGACATATTTCGGACCGAGATCGAGCGAGCGGCTGCGATTGAAACCGCGCTTGAGGTAATTCTTGGCTTCGAGCGCCAGAATGTGCTTGTGTACCGTAGCTAGCGACGCCAGCTTCAGCCCCCTCGCGATTTCCTCATAGCTGGGGCTATACCCATTCTCCTCGACAAACCCGGCAATGAAATCCATCGCCTGCTTCTGCCGCTTGGTGAGTGCCATGTAGATATTGTGGGCGAAGAAAAGGGAAAAGGCAAGAGGGTTGTGACGGATCGCCGGCACCCTGGGCCAACTGGTTCCCTTGGCTCCAGATCGCGGTATGAAACCATCCGTTTGACAGAGGTACTCGTGCTCTATAGAATATCGTAATCGAATGAAGAAGACGAAGCTAGATTACGAGGACGCCGCCGTTGACCGGGATCTTTACTCGGGACTGATGCGCCTCCACATCCTGCACCATGCCGTGGAAGGTCCCATATTTGGTTTGGGCATGCTGGAGGAATTGGGGCGGCATGGGTATCGAATCAGCCCCGGAACCCTCTATCCGTTGCTGCACGGGCTGGAGAAGAAAGGATACATCCGCGGGACCGAGCGGCGCGACGGCAAATCACTTCGCAAGGTCTACCGGGCTACCCCGCTGGGCCGCAAAGCGCTGGCGGCAGCCAAAATCAAGGTCCGCGAGTTCATCGGCGAACTGTTCGAGGGGAAATAGTGAGCCTGCTGAAGAAGCTGTGCGTGGTGTTCGCCGCCAGTGCCGTTCTTTGCGCGCAGCAGTCGACACCACCGCCCGGCATGACGATCGCGCAGGCGGTGGAGGCGGCACTGCGCAACTATCCCTCCGTGCGAGTGTCCCAGGAACAGATGAATGCCGCGGCTGCCGGTATACAACTTGCGCGCACGGCTTACCTTCCGCGGGTTGATTTGTTAGCGCAGGCGAACCGCGCCACCCGGAACAACGTTTTCGGCCTGTTGTTGCCTCAGGGCATCCTTTCCTCTATGTCCGGTCCCGTTCTGGGGACAAACAACTTCGGAACCGCGTGGGGCAGCGCCATCGGAACACTAGTAAGCTGGGAGCCCTTCGATTTCGGCGCCCGGAAGGCGACAATTGCGGCCGCTACCGCCACACGCGCCCGTTCCGAGGCCACCCTGAGGCGCACGGAGTACGATGTCGCCGTGGCCTCCGCTGACGCTTACGTCACCGTAGTGGCCGCGCAGGAAGCGGTGCGTGCGGCGCAAGCCGGCGTGGATCGGGCGCAGGTACTGGCACGGACGATCACGGCCCTGGTCAACGCACAGTTGCGCCCCGGAGCGGACGCTTCCCGAGCGGAAGCGGAATTGGCGGCTGCGCGGACCGAGCTTATTCAAGCGCAGCAAGCCGTCGAGATCGCGCGCGCCAATCTCTCCCGGTTTGTCGGCTTGGAGCCAACCCAGATTATTCTTGCGGCACCGAGCCTGCTGCGGCTGCCGCCAACTCAGCCAGCGGCCCCGTTGAACACCGCCGCGAATCCCCTTGCCCTGGAACAAAACGCGGTGGTTGAACAGCTACGCGCGCAACTCAAAGTAATGGAGCGGTCATATTTCCCGCAGTTCCTCTTGCAGGGTACGGCGTACGCGCGCGGCACTGGCGCCGAAACCGACGGACGACTCCTGGGAGGGCTAAACGGGCTCGCTCCCAACACCCAGAACTACGCGCTTGGCTTCACCGTGACGTTTCCAGCCATGGATATTGTATCGATAAGAGCACGTGAGGCGGAGCAATCGGCAAACATGCGCGCCGAGGCCGCCCGTTATCAACAGATCGCTCTGGATTTGAAAGCCCAATGGAACAGCGCCGTCGCAACCGTGCAAGGTGCTAGAAACGTCGCCGCCAACACGCCGGTTGAGGTGGCGGCGGCGCGTGCGGCCACCGATCAAGCCACCGCGCGTTATCAATCCGGTTTGGGCAATATCGACGAGGTTGCCGAAGCCCAGCGGCTGTTCACGCAAGCCGAGATTGACGATGCGCTGGCCCGGCTGGGCGTCTGGCGCGCCCTTCTGGGAGTGGCCACTGCCGCCGGAGACATTCACCCGTTCCTGGTGGAGGCGAGCCAGTGATTCCGTGGGGAGGTGATGGATGCGTTTCGTCTTAGCCGCGCTCAGCCGTCCGGTCACCGTGGTGGTGGTGCTGATCGCTCTCGCACTGTTTGCGGTTCTCGCCGTGCAGCGGATGCCCGTCGATATCTTCCCCAAGGTGGGTGATCCGGCTATTTACGTGGCCCAGCCGTACGGAGGCATGGACCCGGCCCAGATGGAAGGCTACCTCACCTACTACTACGAGTATCACTTCCTGTACATCACCGGCATCGCCCGCGTCGAGAGCAAGAGTATTCAAGGCGCCTCGCTCATGAAGCTGGTCTTTCATGAGGGCACCGACATGGCGCAGGCGATGGCGGAGACGGTCGGCTATGTGAATCGCGCCAGGGCGTTCATGCCGCCTGGCACGGTGCCCCCTTTTATCACGCGATTCGACGCGGGCAGCGTGGCGGTCGGCCAGTTGGTTTTCAGCAGCGCCACCCGCACGCAAGGTGAGTTACAGGATTTCGCTCTCAACAGCGTGCGGCCCTTGTTCGCCACTCTCCCAGGAGTCTCTGCCCCGCCCCCATTTGGTGGGAACCAGAGAACCATCGTCATCACACTCGATCCGGACAAGCTCCAGCAGTATCAGATCTCCCCGCGGGAGGCGATCTCCGCAGTCAGCCGGGCCACGCTGGTGATGCCCTCAGGAAACATGTGGACGGGGAAGATCAACCGGATTGCCAGAACAAACGCAGCGCTTGGCGGCAACCTCGCGGAGTTGCTCAGCACGCCTATCCGGCCGGTATCCGGCGCCACAGTTTACCTCAGAGACATCGGAACCATCGAAAACGGTACGGACATCATCACCGCCTACGCCCACGTCAACGGCAAGCGAACGGTATACATTCCAGTAACCAAGCGCGCGGATGCCTCGACCCTTGCGGTGATCCGCGCCGTCAAGGCGGCGATACCGGACTTCAAGAAGGTCGTGCCGGACGATGTGGACGTGAGCCTGCAATTTGACCAGTCACCGTTCGTCACCAATTCTCTCCGCGGACTGGTCACCGAGGGATTGCTCGGCGCCGGCCTGACCGGCCTGATGGTCCTGATCTTCCTGCGCGACTGGCGCAGCGCACTCATCGCCATCATGAACATCCCGTTTGCCCTGCTGAGCTCGGTGCTCCTGTTGTGGGCCACAGGCCAGACCATCAACATCATGACGCTCGGCGGGCTGGCGCTGGCGGTCGGTGTTCTGGTGGATGAGGCAACGGTGGAAATCGAAAATATCCACACGCAGATGCTTCCGGGCGTTACCCGCGCGCGTGCCGTCGTGGAGGCGTGCAGCCGCACAGCTCTCGCACGCCTGCTCTCGATGATCTGCATTCTCGCAGTGTTCGTTCCTTCGTTCTTCATGGTTGGCGTAAGCCGCCAACTGTTTGTGCCGTTGTCCATGGCGGTCGGTTTTGCGATGATTGCGTCGTACCTGCTCTCCAGCAGCCTGGTACCGGTCTTCTCCACGTGGCTCATGCGCGAAGCACATCGCGGCGAAGAGCACGAGGGGCTTTTTGGACGCCTTCGCTCATTCTACGAGCAGTATCTCGCGCTGGTACTGCGTTTCCGCTGGCCCGTGGCGCTTGTGTACTTGGCCACTACCCTGGGGCTCCTCTATCTGCTCGTCCCGCGCATGGGGACCGAACTGTTCCCGGATGCCAATGCTCCGCTGATCCGCGTGCGTCTGCGAGCGCCAGCAGGCACCCGCATCGAAGAGACCGAACACATTGTCCTGCACGCCCTCGGCGTCATCCAACAGGATGCCGGCAAAGACAACGTGATCCTCACCAGCGACTTCATGGGTCTGATTCCGTCGAGCTACCCGGTCGACCTGATCCACTTGTTTAGCAGCGGCCCCCAGGAAGCCATCATTCAGGTTGCCGTGAAACCGGATACGCCGCGGGGCGAAGCTCTCCGGGAACAGATCAGACAAGACTTGCGGCGCGACTTGCCCGACTGCCAGGTCTCTTTTGAAGCCGCCGACATTGTCTCGCAGGTAATGAGCTTTGGATCGCCCACGCCCATCGAGGTGGCGGTGCAGGGGGCCAGTCTCGCCAACGACTACGGATACGCCCAGAAGGTTCGAGCTCAACTCGCCAAGCTGAGCTTCATCCGGGATCTGCAATTCGCGCAGGAATATAACTACCCCACCCTCGACATCAACATCAACCGCGACCGGGCGGGCCAGTTCGGGCTCACTATGGCGGATGTCGTCAATTCCGTTGTGCCCGCTACATCCTCCTCCCGGTTCACTCAGCCGAACTACTGGCGCGATCCCAACTCCGGTAACGCGTTCCAGATTCAGGTGGAGCTTCCTCCCAACAGGATTCAGAGCATCGACGCCATTGGAAGCCTCCCTGTCATGCCCAGCGGACGCACCGAACCTCTGCTCGACAACATCGCCTCGTTGAAGCTGGGGACCATGCCAGGATTGATCGAACGCTTCAACGGCCAGCATATCGTCAGCGTCACCGCCAACATTCACGGAATCACGCTTGGAGAGGCGTCGCAAAAGCTGACTCAGGCGCTGGCCGGCGCCGGCGCGCCACCGCGAGGCGTCAAGGTGGTCATGAAGGGTGAGCTCCCGCCGCTGGAGCAAACCATCTCCGGATTGCGAACCGGACTGCTCCTGTCTGTGGTGGTGATCTTTCTCCTGCTCTCCGCGAATTTCCAGTCCGTACGGCTGGCGCTCGCCATCGTTCTTACCGTTCCCGCCGTGCTTTGTGGGGTTCTTCTCATGCTGAAGGCGACCGGCACAACCCTCAATATTCAGTCCTTCATGGGTGCGATTATGGCAATCGGCATTGCCGTTGCGAACTCCATTCTGCTAATCACTTTCGCCGAGCGATCGCGGCGCGAGAACACGCCGCTCATGGACGCGGCTCGTGAGGGCGCCGCCAGCCGTCTTCGAGCGATTCTGATGACTGCTGCGGCCATGATTTTCGGGATGCTGCCGATGGCCATAGGCTTCGGCGAGGGCGGCCCACAAGCGGCGCCGCTGGGCCGTGCCGTCATCGGCGGCCTCCTCGTATCCACCTTCGCAACGTTGACCATTCTTCCGTCGATTTACGCCATTCTGCAAGGGAGGGCAACTCTGACTTCTCCGTCGCTCAATCCGATGGACCCGGCCAGTCGATACTATGACGCACAATAAGTGTTTCCTCTTCCTGATATTCGCCTTGGCGCAGCCTGGCTGGTCCCAAACGGGGGATTTGGTCCCGGTCGTATCCAGACCCGTGTCGCGAACGGTCGAATTGCCGGGCGAGTTTCTGCCGTTCCTGATGGTGTCCCTACACGCGAAAGTTCCCAGCTATGTGGATCGCGTGCTGGTAGACCGTGGAAGTGTCGTCAAGCAGGGAGATTTACTCGCCGAGCTGAGCGCTCCGGAGATGGCGGCGCAGATTGCCGAGGCGCAGTCGAAAGTGCAAGCAGCCGAGGCAGACCGCCTACAGGCCGAGGCTCAGCTTGCGGCGGCGGAGAGCACGTATGACCGCACCAAGACAGCCGCGCAAACACCCGGGGCCATTGCGGGCAATGAGCTGATCCTGGCGGAAAAGCAGAGAGATGCGGCCCGTGCACTGGTGAATTCGCGCCAGCAGGCGAGCCGTGCTGCCGAAGCAGCGGTCCGCGCACTTCAGGATTTGCAGGCCTATCTGAAGATCACGGCGCCCTTCGACGGTGTCGTCACCGACCGGTTGGTTCATCCAGGCGCCTTGGTCGGTCCGGGAAACGATGCCGCGCTGCTAGTGATCCAGCAGGTGTCCCATCTTCGGCTGGTAGTGCCCGTACCCGAACAGAGCGTGAGCGGCATCGTCAACGGAGCCAGCGTTCCATTTCAGGTACCCGCCTGGCCTGAGCGAACCTACTCCGGCATCATCGCGCGGGTCTCTCATGCGCTCGATCAGAAGACGCGCACCATGAACGTCGAGCTGGACGTGATGAATCGTGACGGCTCGTTGGCGCCCGGTATGTATCCGGCGGTGAAGTGGCCCGTGCGTAGGGCGCAGCCGTCTCTTTTCGTGCCGAAGACTAGTGTCGTCACTACAACGGAACGCACGTTCGTCATTCGGGATGAAAACGGCCGGGCGGAATGGGTGGATGTCAGAAAGGGCGTTAGCGAGGGAGATCTCGCGGAAGTGCTCGGGAATTTGAAACCGGGCGACAAGGTGCTCCGCAGGGCAACGGATGAAATACGGGATGGCGCGCCGATCCAGATGGCGCGCCACCCGTAGTGCGGTTACACTGTGTCCCCAGATTTCCGTCAAGGCTATGGCCGGCGAAACAACAACACTGCATATCGCAGTACGGGTTGCATGTCGGCTGGTAGCACATCTCCTTCGTAAATCTCCAGGTAATTAACATGCCGGCCGGCACTGTTCGCCGCCATCCCTTTATCAATTGATCTTCTCAGGGCCAGGGGAGGGTTGCCCTCGGCGCCCATGACTTTGCTGGGGACAGGGCCTTGGGAACCGCCACGCATTTCGAAGCCGGTGATAATTCGTCCGCTATAACTATTGATGAAATCGGTGCCATCGGGAGCTTCGACCTGCGCGCGGCCGGCGTGAAGATCGTTCGACTGAATTGCCAGGCGCCGTCCGAAGACCCGCATCGCTCGGTCGACGACTTCATGCTTTGACCGCAAATGGGCGGGGGGATCGCGCCGGCCTTGCTCGAGAATCGGGAGTTGCGGAGCTGCAAGCGAAACGCACTGATTGGGAAAGGTGTCGGCATAGACATGAAAGGTCTCTTCCCATGCACCTAGATATTTGGCGGGTGTATAACCGTCACTGAGCCATTTCCGGATGGCCGGCGGACCGTTGGGCAACGTCATCTCTTCGGAGACCGATGTCGGTCCGCCAGCCGCAATCATTCTAAAAGCCGGTGACGTTCCGTACCTTTTGCCGAGTTGTTTCAGAAATGCGAACCAGCGATCGAGGTAGACGCGATCCCACGGCATCGGAAGCCTCGTGACGGTGCCATGGCCGGGCCCATATGGGATCGGGAACAGATCGGTCTTTGCTCCTTCCAGGGCCCATTCAGGCGAAAAAAAGCCGGCGAAGATGTCGAGCTGCACCCATTTCTTGGATGAAATCGCGGCAGCAAACAGCGCATCTAGCTTCGACCAATCCGGCTTCCCCTGGACCGGCTCGATGTCGCGCCAATTGATCTGAACCGCGACACCGCTCACGAAAGGATTATTCAAGGCTTCTAGATTCCCCGATTTATATCCCTTCTCTCCTGAAGGCAGAACGACGGCGATTCCACTCGGTATCGTGGCATCGGTCGATGCACACCGAACAATCTCCCGGGGTTTGAGGTCCTGATCAACGAGGTCCTTGGGCTGAGCAACCGCCGGCAGCAAGGTCCATGACGAGATGTAAATACCAAGCAGAGCTCGAACCGCATGCTGAAGCCGTGAAACGCCCATGCAGTGCTCTCCTCGTGCAGCGTGGAGAGGTGATGCCTCGGTCCATTCTGTCACCGTGGCGACCCTTCCGGCGGCGCGCATCGCTCGCGTTGCACTTTCGGGAGTTCGCAGCGGCATGGCCGGACTCCACGAGCTTCGCCGTCGGCCACTGGATGGCTGCGTGGCGAGACCGACCAGTCCCAGAGTCGAGCTTCCGGGTGGCATCCTTGATCCAGCCAATCGCGTACGGCCCGACGAAACCGCCCCTACCCGTTCCAGGACGAGGTTCGAGGGGATCTCGAATATGAAGTAGCCGATGAAAAAGATGCCGACCCCCAGCCCGAACATCTCGGCAGTGGAACCGAGTTCTTTGTTCATGGTCAGCGCAGCACAGGCGGCGTTGACGCGGTCTAGAAAGGCGATGAAATAGCATAGGATCAGAAACGGAATGAGGCGCCACGCGACTTTGCTCGATGCGCTTCGGCCGAGGTTGTTCATCTGTGTCCCCCTAGAACTTGGTACCGGCACTATGCTACGTGACTTTACCACGTACGCGAAGGGCCGAGGCGACGTCTGTTCCTAGGGAAAAGGAGGGAAAAGGGGACGGCGGTTGAGACTTTCCCACCGGCAAATGCTCTAGAACGACAGTCGTTTGGCCCGCAGTCCGTCAGCCACACCCTGAAGATTTGATGTTTTCCTTTTCAAGGTAATGATTTCCTTGAGCTTCATTCATCCTCAATTCGCAGGCCACGCTGGCAGCCATAATGTAAAGCCTCGTTGGAGGGATCTGTGGGTCAGTGACGCGCTCTTCATCCCTGGCCGCCGAAATGCCCGCCATCTCCCGCCGCAGCTTTCGTTCGTACTCGGCCAGCCTGGCTTGAACGTCTCGGGCGGCCGCCGTCTTCTTGATCACGTCCTCCCGGTCGCGCCGCAGGAAGTAATCAATGGTTGGTGTGCGCACCTTGTCGGGTCCTTTTAGCAGCGCCGACAGCACTCTTGCAGTAGACCGACTGACGGAAAATTCTGGTGAGCGCGGAAGGAATCGAACCTTCAACCTAGTGATTAAGAGTCACTTGCTCTGCCAATTGAGCTACGCGCCCGATCGCCCTGACAACAACAGATTTTGCGGGAGTTGAGTCCGGTTACGACCAAACTATTGTAGCATCGCCCTCGCGGACGCGACACTCCGAAGGGTCGGGGACATGGGACATAATGGGTGTTCCACTTCTTGGGGGGCCTGGGATGGATTGTGTCGACGAGATATTCGCGCTGTTCGGTCGGCAGGGAAAGGCGGCGTACTTTGGCGAAGCTGTGTCGCAAGAGGAGCATGCTTTACAGGCCGCGCATTTCGCCGCTCAAGAAGGGGCGCCCGAAGCCCTGGTGGTGGCGGCGCTGCTGCACGATATCGGCCACCTGATCGATGCACGTGAGGACGCGGCGGATCGCGGGATCGACGCGCGACACGAGGACGCGGGATGCGATTGGCTCGCCCGCCACTATCCGCCGGCGGTCACGGAACCTGTGCGCTTGCACGTTGCGGCGAAGCGCTTTCTGTGTAGCGCCGATCCGGAATACCTGCGCGGGCTATCGGCAGCTTCCGTCAAAAGCCTGCAGCTTCAAGGCGGCGCTTTCACACAAGAGGAGGCGGCCGAGTTCCGACGCCTGCCGTTTGGTAAGGATGCCGTGCGCCTGCGCCATTGGGACGACGCGGGCAAAGTCGTCGGGCTCGCGGTGCCCGGTTTGGCCGCCTATCGTGACGCGCTGGTGCGGCAGTTGAAGCTTGGCCGTTGAACCGCCAGAATAGTCCAAAGTGCCCGAATCCGAAGTTCTCGAACAGATGCGCGCGGACTGGAACCAGCGCGCCCGCGAAGACGTTCGCTACTACGTCGCTTTTGGGCGGCGTGGCCAGGATGACGAGGAGTTCTTCGCCTCCGCAGCCGACGTGGTGCGCGCGCTCGAACAAGAGTTGAAGCGGCTGCCTCACCACTTGCAGCCTGTGGAACGGCGGGCTCTCGAGATCGGCTGCGGCCCGGGCCGGCTGTTGCGGCCCATGAGCCGTAACTTCGGCGAACTCCATGGCGTCGACGTTTCTGACGAAATGATCCGTCTCGCCCAGGAGCGGTTCGGCGCCTCACGAAGCATCCATCTGCGCGTCACGAACGGCTCCGACCTTGCCCCGCTCGCTTCGGACTATTTCGATTTCGTCTACTCCTACGCCGTGTTCCAGCACATTCCCAGTCAGGAAGTTGTGCTGAGCTACTTCGACGAGATCCGGCGCGTTCTCAAAACCGGCGGCTTGGCGCGATTGCAGCTGAACGGCCTTCCACCGGGTGGCAAATCGCCCGACACTTGGGAGGGTGTGCGATTTACGCGCGACGAGGTGGCCGAATACGCACGCAAACACGATTTCCAACTCCTGCTGCTCGAGGGCGAAGCCACGCAGTATATGTGGACCACCTTTCGCAAGCAACCCGACGGATGGCGCGCACGATTGAAAAATCCCGGAACGCTGTCGAACGTTCAACGGATCAGTGATGCGCGCACGGGCGAACCCGTGGTGCCGGCATCGGGGGCCTTCGCCTACGCTTCGTTCCGACTGGAACAGCTTTCCGAAGATTGTGATCTGAACGATCTCCGCATTCTGTTCGAAGGCACTGCGGGCACTCCATGTTATATCGGCCCGCCGGAGTGGGATGGCGTCAGCCAAATCAACGTGCTGCTGCCGCCCGGCGTCCGGACCGGTATCGTTCCCGTGGAGTTGCTGTGGTTAGGGAAGCCACTCTCCGCTCCTGCGTGGGTGCGTGTGATTCCGCGGGGGCCGGCCGTGCCGCGCGTGTGCTGGGTCAGCGACGGAACCAATCTGCTCGCCGGGCCGCGTATCGAGAGCGGTGTCTTGAAGCTGATGATGGAAGACCTGGTCCACGGCGCGGAAGTCACCGCGCTGGTGGATGGTAGGCCATTGCATGATTTGGAACTGTTTTCGACCGACGCCCTGACCGGCCGTTTCGAATTCAATTTCCGGCTGCCCGCGGATCTGGCGGCGGGGCCGCATCAGCTCGAAGTGCGGCAGGGATCGCGCCGCTTCCCGCCGATTGCGATTGAGGTGGCGTAGTTGCGGCTGGCCGCCGTAACCGCACTGCTGGTCGCGGCCGTTGCACTCGTGTGGCGGCAACCGCCAGCGGGCACTACCGCGGAAGCCGTGATCCGCCGGGCGCTGCGCACCGGGGCCACGATAGAACTAGCCGCCGGAATGATTGAGATTCAAGCGGAGATCGACATTCCAACCGGCGCCACCGATATCGAGATCCGCGGCGCCGCTTCCGGAAGCACGCTACGCGCGTCGAACCAATTTCAAGGAAGAGCCATATTCTCATGCGAGCGCACGAGCCGCATCAGATTTGCAAATTTCGCCATCGACGGCAATCGGCTTGCACTCGAGCAGCGCAGCGGACTGCCCGGATTCAGCACACCGTTCGCCCGCTTTACCAAAGGCAACGGCATCCTCGCCGTCGGTGTGGCTTCGCTCAAGATTTCCGACGTCCAGTTTGTCAACGTGCCTGGGTTTGCGATTGTGGTGAGCCGCTCACGCGACATCGCGATCGAGAACGTCCAGGTCGTCGATTCGGGCTCGCGAACGCCGGCCGGGCGGAACAATGCCACGGGCGGCATTCTGCTGGAAGAAGGCACGCGTGACTTCACGGTAACGCGTTGTGATTTGCGGAATGTGCGTGGAAACGGCATCTGGACGCATTCCCTGGCGACCGCGGCGCAAAACCGTGATGGGCTGATTGCTTCGAATCATTTCGAGCGTATCGGCCGCGACGCGATCCAAGTGGGCCGCGGCGCCCGCGTTCACGTGGAAGACAATACCGGCAATGAGATCGGCTACCCTCTCGAAGCCGTCGACATGGAGCACCTCGCGACCCCTGTGGCCATGGACACCGCCGGCGACACCAGTGATTCGGAATACGCGCGCAATCAATTCTCTGAAGTGAACGGAAAATGCCTGGACCTTGACGGCTTTCACGATGGCAAAGTTCGCGGCAACGTATGCACCAATCATGACGGCCCCGAGCACTATCCCGACGGAAACCTGGGTATCGTATTCAATAACAGCGATCCTGCAATGCATTCGCAAGGAATCGAGCTTGAGGACAATACACTCGACGGCACTCTGTTCACCGGCATATTTTTGATTGGCGAGCATCACCGGATCGCGCACAATCGTCTACGCCGCATCAATCTGGCTCACTGCAATGGAAAAACGGGGCATTTCGGCTGCAACTATGCTCCCGACCAGCCCGGCTTACTGCGCAGCGGCATTTACCTCGCGAAGGGCGGCGAGTATCCGTCGCCCGCGCGCGCAAACGTGATCGAAGACAACGAAATATCAGGCTTCGGCATGTCCGCCCACTGCATCAACGTGGCGCCCGGAGTCTCCATTGCATCCAACACCATCGTCCGCAACGTGTGCAAGGACAATCCGGCGCAATGAGCATCGTGAAGCCCACCATCGCCGAACTCCCGCGCACACTCGGGCTGATCGATTCGGCCTCCATCATAATCGGCATCGTGATCGGCGCGGGAATTTTCCTCGTCCCGCGCTTAGTGGCGCAAGCGCTGCCTTCAGCGCCCCTGATCGTCGGAGTCTGGCTCGCTTGTGGCGTCCTCTGCTTTTTCGGCGGGCTGGCATATGCCGAACTCGGCGCGATGATGCCCGAAACCGGCGGACATTACGTTTATCTCCGCGAGTGCTACGGGCCGCTAGCCGGTTTCCTGTGCGGCTGGACGTTCACGCTGGTAGTGATGTGGGCCGCCATGGCCTGGCTGGCGGTTAGCTTTTCCATCACGCTCGCGTATTTCGTCCCGCTCACTCCTCTATCTTCCAAACTGATATCCGTACTGCTGATCGCGCTGTTTTCCGTCGTGAATTATCGCGGCATACGTCTGAGCGCCACCGTGCAGAAGCTTTTGACAGCCTTGAAAGTTGCCGGCCTCTGCATCGTCATCGGCAGTGCGCTCGTGCCGGGGAGCGCTACGGCCGGAATCGATTGGACCATCCCTAAGGGCGCTTTTTCATGGGGGGCGCTCGGAGTTGCCATGGTCCCCATCGTGTTGTGCTACGACGGTTGGCCCACTATCAGTCATGTCGCCGGCGAGATTCGGGATCCCCATCGCAATATTCCGCGGAGCCTCGCCCTCGGCATCGCGACCGTCATTGTCATTTACTGCCTGGCTAACGTCGCCTACCTTCGCGTTCTGCCGGTCGGCATCATCGCCAAAACCGACCGCACTGCGGCAGCCGTGGCCGAGCACACTCTAGGCCACGCGAGCGGCGCCATTCTCTCCGTCACCATTCTGCTTTCCATCGCGGGCGCCCTCAACGGTTTCGTCATGACCGTCCCTCGACTCTGTTTCGCCATGGCGCGCGACGGTCTTCTGTTCCGGAGCCTGGCCGCTATTCACCCGCGATACCAGACCCTCTCGGTGGGCATACTGGTCCAAGCCCTTTGGGCCGCGATTCTGGTGCTCTCGGGATCGTTCGAGACCCTGGTTCCCTACGGCATGATCGCCGCGTGGTTCTTCTATGGATTGACCGTTACGGGCGTTATCATTCTGCGCCGCAAGTACCCGGATCGCGCGCGGCCCTATCGCATGTGGGGCTATCCCTTCACGCCTTTACTGTTCATCACAGTAGCCGTATGGTTCGTCGCCAACACCTGGATCACGCAGCCCGGCCCATCCAGCGTTGCGTTTCTGATTATTGCGAGCGGCATCCCGGTGTACTTCCTCTGGCGGCGATTCAGCGGCTGAATCTCCGCACCATTCCGCGGCATCACAGAGGTATGTCCCACTGTCTCGCATTCGTGTCTGACGACGTTGTTGCGTCTCAACTCCAAGCCCCTCCCGAAGATAGCTCCGATGATCGCGAGCTCTTGGACGCCTATTCACGCGCGGTCATCGGGGCAGCGGAAACCGTCAGTCCCTCGGTAGTCAACATCGAAACGCGGCACCGCCTCCGCGGTCGAGAAGCCGGCGGCAGCGGTTCCGGCTTTATCTTCACCCCGGATGGCTTTATTCTGACGAACAGCCACGTAGTGCACGGCGCGGCGCGCATTGATGTCACACTCTCCGATGGCCGCCGCTGCCGGGCTGACCTGGTCGGCGACGATCCCGATACTGATCTCGCCGTCATACGCATCGATACACCCAACCTGCCGCCGGTCGCGCTGGGTGACTCGGGCCAGATCCGGCCCGGCCAACTTGTGATCGCGATCGGCAACCCCTACGGTTTTCAGTGCACCGTGACATCCGGGGTGGTTAGCGCGCTCGGCCGCTCGCTGCGGGCGCAATCCGGCCGTCTCATCGACAATGTCATCCAAACCGACGCGGCGCTCAACCCCGGTAACTCCGGCGGTCCCCTTGTGACGTCCCGCGGCGAAGTCATCGGTGTAAACACCGCGGTGATCCGTGGCGCCCAGGGAATCTGTTTCGCGACTGCCATCAACACCGCCAAGTTCGTCGCCGCCCGGCTGATCAAAGACGGATTCATTCGCCGGGGTCACATAGGCGTCGTCGGGCAAGACGTTGCGCTGCCTCGACGGGTGGTCCGGTTCCACAACCTTCCGGTGGAGAGTGGAGTGCGCGTTGAGGAAGTACTGGCAGGTAGCCCGGCCGAGGCAGCGGGGGTCCTGCGCGGCGACGTGATTGTGGCGTTTGCTGGCCGGCCCGTTGCCGGAATCGACCATCTGCACCGTTCGCTGACGGAAATGCAGGTCGGCGCGCGATGCGAAATAGGCATGATCCGTGGAGTGGAAAAATTACAGCTGGCGGTCGTTCCACAATCCCGTGTAACTGATTAAATTCACTGGCTAAGCCGTCCTGTGTTAACTTGGCGCTAACTAAAGTTATCAATTAACTGCTAACTATCTTTGGCTACCTAAAGAGATCGGAAAGTTTGCTTGCTTATTCCTTCATCGAGCGTCACAATTATAGCCAAAGTTAGTTAAGGACTAACCAAACATGTTGACGAATTACGATGCTTTGCCCGACGCGAGAACCATTCTGGTTGTGGATGATGATCTTTCCGTACTCAGCGTAATTAAATGCATGCTCGAATGCGGCGATTACAACGTTCTTATAGCTCACAGCGCTGAGAGTGCCATGCGGATGGCTGAACGCGACGATCTTTCTATCGACCTGATGTTGATGGATGTGGTGATGCCGGATATCAGCGGCCCTGACTTGGCCGAACGTATCCTGGCGTTTCGCCCGCATCTCAAGGTGCTTTTCATGTCCGGCTGCACGGAATCCGAGGTGGTGCGAGTCAAGATTCTCGATCGCGCGCTCGGCTTCCTGCCCAAGCCCTTTACGTCCGATAGCCTGTTGGAGCGGGTGCAAAAGGTACTCAGCCCACCTCAGCCCCGCGCCTTCGGAGCAGCCGGCGGCTTGAGCTGGCGCTAGGCGCGTATCAAGCCAACGCGATCCGGTTGCGCAGCACGCCGACACCCTGGATATCCACTTCCACAATGTCGCCCTCACTCATCCGGCTGGTGTGACCGGGAGTTCCGGTATAAATCACATCACCGGGTGTGAGGGTTGCATATTGGCTGATCCAGCTCACGATTGCGGGACCATCGAAGATCAAATCCGAGGTGTACTGCTTCTGCACAACGCTGCCGTTCAACCGCGTCTGTAGGAGCAGGTTCCCGTAGTCGAGGCCGCGCACAATCGCCGGACCGAGCGGCGCGAATGTGTCAGCGCCCTTCGCGCGCCACCACTGCAAATCTTTGTCCGGCCCGCCCTGCCAGTCGCGCTCGCTCACGTCGTTGCCGCACGTGACTCCAAAGATCGCGGCGCGTGCTTCCTCGATTGAGGCTCGCCTGGCTCGCTTGCCGATCACCAGCACCATCTCGCCTTCGTAATGTACGTTCTTCGCTGACGCGGGAATGACTATGTTATCGCCCGGATGCTGAAGCGCCGTGATGGGCTTATAGAAGATCTCCGGTCGCTCTGGAGCTTTGCGATCGCCCACGTGACTCTTGTAATTCAAGCCAACCGCCAGGATCTTCGGCGGCTCGCAGGGATAGAGTAGCTTCACGTCCGCAAGCTGGAGTGTCTTGCCGGTCTCCTTGTGATCGCCGAACAGCTCGCCGTGGATCTCGCGAATAGTTTCACCTTCAAGAACCCCATATGCAGTCGTGGTGTTGTGGCGATAGCGTATGTACTTGGTCACAGTGTTTTTCCCTTGTGCGGCCATCGCCGCGGCGGCGATGGTTCCGAAAAGTTGTCTGCGAGTGCTCCGCATGGGTCTTAGTCTATCGCGCCGCCGGCTCCATGTGTTGCTTCAGAAACTTGATGCCCTCGAATGCGATCGACTCCGGTGTGGGAGCGAGATCGCGCCAAATGGAAGCCGCCGCCGAGATCTCGCCCATGGCAAAACCGAAGCTCTCGATCGTCAGCCATCCATCGTAATCCATATCACGCAGAGCCCTGAACACATCCGTCCACTCCACATGTCCCGAGCCGGGGGTGCCCCGATCGTTTTCGCAGGTGTGAACGTGCTTCAGGTGCCGCCCCACCGTGCGATACGCCTGGCCGATGTTCTTCTCCTCTATGTTGGCGTGAAAAGTATCAAACAGTATCCCGACGTTCGGATGGTTGATCTGCTCGCATAGCGCCGCCGAATCGGCCGCTGTGTTGAGAAAGTACGTTTCGAAGCGATTCAACGGCTCGATGGCAATCGTAACACCGTACCGCTCCAGCACCGGACCCAGCGACCGGTAACTTTCAACCGCCCATTTCCATTCATCCGCCGTCCGCCGGCGGCCAGGCAAGTATCCGACTGGAGTATACAGCGGCCCGGCAAGAATCTTGGCGCCGGCGTCAGCCGCCAGTTTGACGCAGTCTTCGATATGAGTACGTGCTTTCTGCCGCACGGATTCATCATTAGAGCCGACACTTAGACCGTGGGGAATCACCGAACAAGCGGTACATTCGAGCCCGTTCTGCTCAACACCGCGGCGAATATCATTCGCACGAAACTCCGCGAGAGAGAATATCGGAACTTCGATGCCGTCAAACCCACGCCGCTTGATCTCCGGCAGTAGTGGCAGATGCTGGCGCGTGAAGTTTGCGGTCCAGATCAGGACGTTGACACCGAATTTCACTTCTTAACCCCCTTCGCGTCAGGGTTGCCTGGGCCAAAATGCTTGAGCATGACCAGATCTTCCTTGTCGCTGCGATTCGTGACCGTAACACCGCGCCTGGCCGCTTCCGCCGTAACGAAAAGCTCGTCTTTGGTCATCTGGCCGAAGCGAATGAGCGACGGAGTCTCCACTTCTGTCTTACCCACCCATCCCCAACCTTGTACCACGATAACTCCATAGGCGGCCGCGTCACGAATTGTCGCCGATCGAGAAGGATGCACAGTAAGTTCCTTGGCGGAATAGTAACTGGCCGAGTAACTCACCCATTTCTCGGAATACCCTGCTTCCGTCATCTCAAGCTCGTCTTTGACAGGCTTAGGCTGAGATAGCCGGTTCTTAGCAAAGTGCGGATCTACGTTTGCTTCCCAGTCAAGCAAATCGATAATGTAATCAAGGTCGCGGTGATACTCGGCGGGAACATCTTTCACTAATAGTGACCACGGTACCGGCCGGCCCTCGACCATGGACTGAAACATGGCGAACACGTCTGAGTTTACTTGAGGTTCATAAGTTACCACCGACCCCGGTGCGTGCAGAATGCCAGGATCTATCTGCCATCCGGTCCCAGGCTTCAGCTTGTAAGCCTTCGAATGGTAGAGGATGCCGTTATCGCCCTCGTTCCACCGCTCCAGGCAGCGTCGCACATCGTCTTTTGTGGTACCCGGCTCGAGACCCATGAAGGTGTAGGGAAAATTGTTTTCCTTGACGTTATATTGCGGCGGAAAGTAGTAGGCTTCCGGCTTACCGTGCTGCCCAACCTTGCGCGCATCCTCTTCGGACTGGTGCATATGATGCGGAATCGGCCCCAGGTTGTCGAAGAACTTGCAGAGCACGTTCCAGCCGCCCTGTTCGCGCATCACGTCCGGGCCCAAAAACTCACCCCCAAGCGTGTCGATGGCCTCTTTGAGGAGTATGCGCTGGCCGTCGATCGCGATATAGCTTAGTCCCTCGTCGTCGGGTGTCCCGGGTCCGTTGTCCGCTTTGGTTGTCGAAGCGAACCAACGTTCATCGATGCCGCCGCGGTGAGCGCCGAGAGCGTAGAGATCGCGCGGATCGAGCTTCAATCGACCGCCCGGCATCAGGAACGACCGCGGCACCCAGCAGGGGGCCAGGCGCACAATCCCCTCGCTCGCCGCCAGAGCGTCCTTCAGCAGCGCTCGATCGGACATTTATTTGTTGGCTGCCGGCTTGGTGAATACAGTGTTCACCATGGAGCCGCCCGCCTGAAGTTTTGCTTGCACCTTCAGAGTTATCGGCTCCGCGGCATAGGAATTCTGCTGGCCGCCAGCACGCGTCTCAATCTCACCCGCCACTACGATTTTCTGCTCGATCGCCTGCGCGCTCGGCAGGGCTTGCAGCACAAACTTGCGGCGATTCTCGGTTTCGGTGATCAGAACACCGTTCAGACCGACGTCCAAAACGAGCACGCCCGGAGGCAGATTGCGCACCTCCACTGGCACGCGCCCGCCGTACTCATTGTTCCGCTCGATGGCGACCTCGATTTCCGCGGTTCCGCCCGGCTCCAACGTCACGTCCTTGGTCTCGGCGGTCATCACAATGTCGGGCTTGGGCATGAGAGAGATCAGTTTGAGCCGGTCTTCCGGATTGGCCCAGCGCTCCTCCCATCCCTTGCCGAGTTGTGCGCGCCCCACTACTTCGAGCGGCGCCACATGATCGAGATGGGAATCATAGGCCGCGCTCAGGAGCAGCACCGTGATCATCTGATCTGGCGCGATCACTCCTTGTGTCGCATGCAACCCCGCAGGCAGGTCTTTCATCGTAACTTCGATCGGCCCATCAAAATCATCCAGACGCTGCGCCGTTACCGTGACCGGGATTCGCCCGCCGATGGGAACGTTGGGATTGCGCGGCGAAACGCTGAGCTGGAAATCCGGCGTGGGCGGCCGCATCGTCAGGCGATAACTGTAATCCGGCCCCTTGAGTTTCCGCACGTCGCGAAGCCGCACCAAGTAGTCACCGTCCTCCGGAGCCGTGAAGTGTAGCAGCGAATCCTTGCCGTAGCCGGGGCCTCCGTCATCGTTTCGGAACATCACATGCACTACCGGCAAGCCGTTTGGGGCAAACCGTTGCCCGGGCGGATAAATCTGCACCTTGTACACCGCCTGATCGATCGCGTGCGCTTCGGACGTGGTGTCCAGATACGCCAGCCGCTGGCCGCCAAAACCCTTGAAGAAGAAGTCATCATCCGGACCGCGCGGCATCGCCTCCACCTGGATGATCTCCGCGCCGATCATGAGGTAATCTCCCACGGCAAGCCCGGCCTGCGAGGTGATGCGAATGCCGCGATCCGACGAATCGCGGTCGGCGAGCGTTGTAGACGTTTCCAGCACGCAGCGCACCGTGGCGCGTTCCACGGGGGCGCCCTTGCTGTCCAGAATCTCTAGGAGCGAATCGAGCGGCGAACCTAGCCGGTTGGCGTTCACTTCGAATACCAACTTCTGATTCTTGTGGGCCCGAAAGCGGTAGTAGTTTTCGACCGCTTCGAGTTTGCCGTTCACCGTCAACGGACCACTGAGCGGCTGCGCTTGTGCGAGCGTGGTGTTGGCGCCGGAAGCCAATACTTCCGGTTCTGAACCAAGCGCCAGCCGCACGCGATTGAACGCAGCACCCTTCTTGGTTTCAGGCCGGAAGATCACCGACCGCCGGTCCTCGGGCGAGGGCTCGCCCTTCACGGCAACCTCGGAACTCAGGTTGTAGGCCGTAAGATGGATCTCGGCTTCTTTCCCTTCCTGCAATCCCAAAGGAAATGCCGCCAGCGCCAGCGGAAACTGTCCAACCTTGATGCGATAAAAGTGCCGGCTGTTACCGCCGTCTTCGTAATCAGCCACCCGGATGTAATAGGTGCCGCCCTTGGCGAAAGTGTATGCGAAACTGTTGGCATCGCGGCCGCCGTCTTCACCGAACGCCTTCAACAGATTCTGGTTGGCGTCGTAAATCCCAACCACCGGTTCGAGATTCGATCCCAACTCCGGCGCGGAGTTCTGAAAAACAAGTTGCTCGCCATCCTTGACCGCAATTTTGTAATAATCCACATCGCCCGGTTTGGAAATTGTGCCCACCAGAATTGAAGGTAGGTAGGTTTCCACGGCTTCTTCGGGTGTGTCGTTCGGCTCGCGATCCGGGCTCTCGCCGTAATACGGTTCGATGGCAAATCGCGCCACGGGACTCGTGCCGAGTGGTGTCTGCAACCGCATCTCGATCGTGCCCACAGGGGCATCCGGGCTGACTTCCAATTCGAGTGTCACCTGATTGCGCGGCGGCAGCGGGCCCAGATCTACCGTGGAGGTCGTTCCATTCGATCCCAGGCGAATATCTGGAAGGTCCGGCAGTTCCTTGATGCGGAGGATGCGCGCCTTGATGCCCGGCTCGCTGAAATACACCGCGCTGGTCTTGGCCAGATTCAGGCCTTCGACGTTCATCTCCACCGTAGCGCCACGCGCAACGCCCATCGGCGATACCGAGTTGATGGTCGGTGGCGTCGTGCGGTTTCCTGTGGGCGATTCCGTAGCTGTTTGCGCATAAGCAGCCGCAGTGATGGCGGAGATGAATAAAAGTCGTTTCATACAAACCTCAATGGCTTACACTGAGCGCCTGGTGAACCGGCGCTGTCGAAAGTTTCTCGACGTTGTAGATCTCGAGCGAGCCATCATACCGGCCTGCCGCGAACGTTTTCCCGTCCGGCGAAAATTCGAGCGATAGCACCCAGTCCGGTTGATTGGCGTACGTCTTGATTTCCGTTAAATCATGGACGTTAAAAATCTTGATCGTCAGGTCAGCGGCGCTCGACGCGATCCACTTGCCATCGGGCGAGTATGCCAGCTTCAGGATGGCGTCTTCGTGCGCGATGAGCGAGATCAGCAGAGTGCCGCCCTTCGGTCCGAGTTCCCATATCCGAACAGTCTTGTCCAGGCCGCCCGCAGCCACGAACTTTCCGCTCGGATCGAGCGCGATCGCGTTCAGCCCGTCCTGCGGCTCGCTGAGCGTGTACAATCGCTCGCCCGTTGCCGCGTCCCACACTTTCACGGTGCGATCCGCCGCGCCGGAAATCAGCCGCTTGCCATCCGGCGTGAACGCCAGCGCGTAGACGGCATCAATGTGATCTTTGAACGTACGGATCTCCTGGCCAGTTTCCACGCTCCATAACTTGATCAGCTTGTCATAACTCGAAGTCGCGATGCTCTTACCGTCGGGCGAAAACACCACGGCGTAGATGCAATCGCTGTGACCTTTGATGGTCCACAATTCTTTGCGCGCCGCGACATCCCAGATTTTCACTTCGCCGGAGCGTGCCGGGAGTCCGCCGGCCGCCGCCAGCAATCCGCCATCCGGCGAAAACGCAATCGCCCGCACGGCTTCGGCATGCCCCGTGAGCGTGGCGACGGTCTGTCCCGTGGCTGGATCGGCAAGCCGAACTTCCTTGTATGTTCCCAGCGCCAGCAACTTGCCATCGGGACGGAACGCGAGAGCACCGATCTGCGGATGGATCGGCCCTTTCGGCTTGATGTCGGGAATCGCCGGAGCCGCCAGGTGAGCCGCCAGTTCCCGCGCCTCTTCCGGCGTCGGCGGCTTGGCCCCTGCATCAATCCATTTCCGGATGGTTTCGACGTCACCCTCGGCCAGCGGCTTCCCGCCCAGCGGCATGGCCGGCGCGATTTTGCCCGTAACCATCAGATAGAGGCGGCTCTGCTCGCTCTTGCCCGGTTCGATAACCTTCCCGTGACTCCCGCCCTTCGCCGCGCTATCGTACGTCTCAAGACTCAGACCACTCATGCGCGCATTGCCGCCGTGGCAACCCGCGCAGTTTGCCGCAAAAATGGGCGCGACGTCTTTGGCGAACGACGGCGCATCCTGCGCTCTCGCCAGTAGACTCGCGGTAAAAATGACTGCACCGATGAGCCGCATCAGTAGTTAAACAGGAATTCCTTACTGGTGAGCATGGCCCACATCATGTCTTCCAGTGCCTGCCGCCGCGCTTCCCGCTGCACGTCCGGCGAGCCGGTCGTCGCGCGCGCTTTTCGCAGTGCCTCCAGCATGGGCTGCTTTTCCGCGTCGCTCGGATATCGGCCGTATGACGAAAGGAACAAGTGGTCCAGTATCCGCGAATCTGACAAACCTAGCTTGATCGCCAGCGCGGGATACGCATCCGGTGCAGCCAATTTCAGATTCAACGTGTCGCCGTTAATGACGTGTAGCGCCTGCGCCACGCTGGGCGCGCTCGTGCGCTCCGCGGCGTCGCACAAAATGCGCGGCGGCCGTCCGAACGACGCAAGAAATTCCGATTTCACCTGCGTATCTGGTAATTGCAGCGCGCGCATACCAACCGGATAGTTGCTGAACTGTGTGGGCACTCCAGTCACTTGCGACATGGCATCCAGCAGGACTTCGGCCGGCAGACGCTTCACAATGTACTTGGAATAGTATTTGTTATCGTTCGCGTTAGTGGCATTGGCTTCCGCCGATAGCTGATAGGCCGCCGAATTCATGATGGTGGCAACCAGGTGCTTTACGCGGAAGCCGTGATCGACAAAATCCTTGCACAGCGCGCGGAAGAGTTCTTCGTTGGACGCCGGGTTGGTGGCGCGCACGTCATCCACCGGGTCCACGATTCCGCGGCCCATGAAATTGCCCCACACGCGGTTGACTATCGCACGCTGGAAGTAAGTGTTGTCCTTACTCGTCAGCCACTCAGAAAAATGCACGCGCCGGTCTTCGGTGGAATCGAGCGCCATGGGCGTCCCATCCAGCGGTGTGGGTGCAAGCGGCTTCAGCAGCCGCGGATGATTGATGTCGCCGGAAGCTTTTGCGAACACCACAATATCGCCCGGTTCGGCGCCGTCCTTCTCACCCACGCGCGCGAACAAATTCGCGAACTGGTAGTACTGCTTCTGCGTCCACTTTTCGAGCGGGTGATTGTGGCAGCGCGCGCAAGTCAGCCGCTGGCCGAGAAACGCCTGCGTGGCATTCTCGGCAATATCAATCGGGTCTTTGTGAATCACGAAGTAATTCAGTGCGCCGTTCTGCCGTGTGTTGCCCGATGAAGTGTAAATTTCGCGCGCGAACTGGTCCCAGGGCTTGTCGCTCTTGACGCTTTCGCGGATCCAATCGTAGAACGACCACATGGCGTTCGATGCCAGCTTGCGGCTCGACACCAGCAGCAGGTCGGACCATTTGTACGCCCAGTAATCCACGAATTCATCGCGATCCAATAACCCGTCAATCAGCTTCTGGCGTTTGTCGGGCGATCTGTCGGCCAGGAAGTCCTCGACTTCTTCGGATGTCGGCAGGATGCCCCCGGCATCCAGATACGCCCGCCGGATGAACGTGGAATCGTCCGCCAGCGCAGACGGCGCAATGTTCAGCGTCTTGAGTTTCTCGAGAACCAGGTCATCGATATAGTTATGCCGGGGAAATTTCTCGTAGACCGCGGCATCCACCTTGTTCGGATAGGGAACGCTCACCCGTGAGTAGAGCACGCGGCTCGAGTACCACAGCGTGATCGCGGCCTCTCCGTTGCCGTTCATCTTCACGTGACCCAGATCGTCCACCGAGGCCACACCTTCGTCGCTTGAGCTGAACTTCACCCAGCGTGTGATGTCGCGCATCTCACCGTCGGAGTACCGGGCACGCACGACAAGCTGTTGTTCGGCGCCCGCCGTCAGGCGCACAGCCGCGGGCAAAACTTCGAGAGCCGTCACTTGCGGATCGTCGTCGCGCGGCCGCGGCATGCCCTCAGCTATCCAGCCCGAAAGAATCTTGTACTCGATTGAATTCGAATCGAACCGCTTGCCACCGCCGTGCGGCACAGCCATCGTCGGCTTGAGCAGCATCAGGCTGCGTCCCGGCTCTTCCGGATCAATGCGCCGCCCCACGGACTGGCGCGTCAACGTGTCGTAGTCCACGTCCGGATCGTAACCTCGCAAGGTCAGTTTGAAACCGTTTTTTCCCGACAGCGCTCCGTGACACGCACCCTGGTTGCAGCCAACCTTCGTCATCACGGGAATCACGTCGTTGCGGAAGTTCCAGGTGTGGGCGGCCTGCGAATTCTTCACATGAACCGTTGCGGTCGCCGTGCGGCCATTGGCCGTCGCCGTAATGGTGGCATCGCCATCCCCGATGGGCCGCACTTCGCCATTCGCGTCCACGATCGCGACCTTCGGATCCGACGAACGCCATTCGGTTTTGCGCGTCCAGTCCTCCTGGTGATCAGGTAAGGACGCTTCGGCGAGCAGGTGCTGGCGCGCTTCGGAGCCGTTAAGCTCGATGGTTCCGGGCAATATCGCGAGTTCATTGCCTGCGCAGAGCAAGGTACCCGTGACAAACAACAAGGCAAGGGGTTTGATCATGATCCGGCCTAGGTGAACAATTCCTTGATCGGTTCCACACCGCGCTCGACGAGCGGAATCGGCCGGTTTTGCGCGCCGGGCAATTCCAGTTCGAGCGGCACACCGAGCGCATGGTAGATCGTAGCGGCGATTTGGGCAGGCGTGGTCGGCCTGTCCTTCGGCGCGGCGGCAATGTCGTCGGATGCGCCGACCACTTGCCCGCCTTTGACGCCGCCACCCGCCATGAGAATGGTCCAGCACTGCGGCCAGTGATCGCGACCACCCGCCGGATTCACCTTCGGCGTACGCCCGAACTCGCCCATCCCAACGATCATGGTGGTATCCAACAGCCGCCGGTCCTGCAAATCCTGCACGAGCGAGCTGAACCCGTGATCGAACATCGGACCCACCAGATCGCGATAGCAACTGATCGGACTGAAGGGTTTTGAGCCGTGGATGTCCCAGGTGATCTCGTCGAACACGGTCTCGAACATGTTGATGGTGACGAAGCGAACGCCCGCCTCGATGAGCCGCCGGGCAAGCAGGCAACTCTGCCCGAAACGGTTCAGCCCGTAGCGCTGGCGGACATCTTCCGGCTCCTTCGCCAGTTCGAACGCTTCGCGCGCCTTTTGCGAGGACATCAGCGTATAGGCCTGGTGGAAAGTGGCATCGAGCAGGCGCGCATCCTGCGAAGTTTCAAATTTGCTGACCGTGTGGTCGACCATTTCGCGCCAGTTGCGGCGGCGGTCCACGCGCAGCGCCGAAAGATAGTCCGGCGGCAGCATGTCCGGAACTCTGAAGTTGGGATCCGAGGGATCGGCGTTTAGCACGAACGGATCGAAAGTCTTTCCCAGGAAGCCCGCTGTTTGTCCGTGCGGCATATTGCCGCCAGTGTTGCCGATGGGATGCGGCATCAGTACGTGCGCCGGCACGTCGCCCTTCGGTCCTTTGAGCTTGGAGAGCACGCAGCCGATGTGCGGATATTCAATGCCGCCCTGGAACAGTCGGCCGGTCTGCATCATCTGGTGGCCCGTGTCATGGACCGCGGCGGCAGTGTGATAAACACTACGAATCAGCGCGTATTTATCGGCATGTTTCGCCATTAGCGGGAAGTTTTCGGAAATTTCGATGCCGCTGACGTTGGTCTTGATGGGCTTGTACGGCCCTCGAATCTCCGCCGGCGCATTGGGCTTCATGTCCCACGTATCGAGCTGCGAGGGCCCGCCGACCAGCATCAGCATGATGCAGTTGATGTCGCTTTTGGCGTTATCCACCGCGCCCAGCGCCTTCAAACCAAAGAGTTGATTGAGTCCCAGCCCGAGGAATGACAACGAACCGGCATGCAGAAAATCACGCCGTCGCAAACCATCGCAAAACTCCACCGGCTTGTCGGCATCCAAACGAAGCATAGCGGCAGTGCTCCTTCTTAAGGAGTGAAAACTGTCAAGATTTTACCACCCGCCGCCGACCCTGCAAAACCGCTGCCGGAAGGTATATATAGGTTGGATGCCCGATTCCGAGCCCGCAGCGAGAGCCGACTTCTATTGCCCGCAGTGCGCCAAACCAGTGCGCTACCCCCTGGTGTGCGGCGACTGCCACGCCCTGATCTGCCGCGATTGCGGCACGCCGCTGGAGACAGTGGATGAGTTGGGGATGGGGTAGGAGGTGGGCACAAAAACTTCAAGGCCGAGGCGCCGAGGAAAATCTTGGGGGAGCTGGGCGGTCTCGCCCCGGCTTTCCGGCCCCGCGAAGGTTGTGTAGGCGCTAGATGGACACGATGAGCCCCCAGGAGCGCAGCAAGCGCATGGGGTTGGTGAGGAACGCAAACACGAAACCGGAGATGGTGATCCGGCACCTTGTTCACGGTATGGGTTACCGCTATCGGCTTCACGTTTCCGGCCTGCCCGGAAAGCCCGACATGGTGTTCCCATCCCGATGTAAAATCATTTTCGTGCACGGATGTTTTTGGCATAGGCATCCCAGCTCGCGTTGCAAGCTGGCCCGTATGCCGAAATCCAAGCTCGATTTCTGGAGGCCGAAACTGGAGAAGAATCGGAGGCGCGACGTGACAGCAATCCGGTCTTTAAGGCGCGCCGGGTGGAGGGTTCTGACTATCTGGGAGTGCCAGATCAAAACGGCCCGTCTTGCCGATAGAATAGAGAGGTTTCTGGAGGGTTGATTGACGTCGGTTGAACTCTTTGCTGGAGCTGGCGGTTTGGCTCTCGGTACTTCATTGGCAGGTTTTGATCATAAGGCCGTTGTTGAAATCGACCACGACGCCTGCAACACGATCCGGGCCAACCAAGATCGTAGGCTCAAGCCGGTCGTTGACTGGCCGTTGTACGAAGCGGACGTAACTACATTCCCTTTCGCCCTCTGCGGTAAGGGTATTGATCTTCTGGCTGCGGGGGTCCCCTGCCAGCCATGGTCACTGGGCGGTAAGCACAAGGGAATGCAGGACGTGCGCAACTTGTTCCCACAGACCCTGAACGCCGTCCGCACGCTGCGTCCGAAGGCGATCTTAATCGAAAACGTTAAGGGTTTGCTGCGGGAATCGTTCGCCAACTACTTCCAGTACATTAAGCTCATGCTCGCCTTTCCTGACGTGACCCGCAAACAGGGGGAGCAGTGGCGACACCACCTCGCGAGACTGGAGCAACACGAAACTTCTGGTAGCCAGTACGGACTGCGCTATCACGTGATCTCCGAGTTATTGAATGCCGCGAACTATGGCGTTCCACAAAAGCGCGAGCGCGTCTTCATTGTTGCTTTTCGATCGGATCTTGGGATCAAGTGGAGTTTTCCTGAACAAACCCATTCGCAGGAGTTACTCTGGGAAAGCCAGTTCATTACTGGCGAGTATTGGGACGAGCACCAGGTTGTGAGGAAAGACCGCCCCGCGCAGGCCGGCCGGAAGCTCGAGGGGCGTTTTCAGGAGCGAACGATTTTCGTCTGCACCCAGCAACGTTGGAGGACGGTTCGCGACGCGATTCGAACTTTGCCGCCGCCGGGCTCAGGCAATATTCCCAATCACCAGCAACAGCCGGGCGCGCGCAGCTATCCGGGACACACGGGTAGCGTGCTTGATGAACCCGCGAAAACGCTGAAGGCGGGCGACCACGGCGTGCCCGGAGGCGAGAACACCATTCTCTACCCCGACGGCCGAATTCGGTACATGACCGTTCGAGAATCCGCCAGGATTCAGACCTTTCCGGACGAGTTCGTGTTTGCTGGTTCCTGGAGCGAGAACATGCGCCAACTCGGCAACGCAGTCCCAGCACAATTAGGTCGGATTATCGCTAGCAATATCCGCGAGCGGCTTCTGGAGTGCAAGATTGCGAGTTGAGCAGCAATACAATCCTTTGGACAAGAAGAATCTTGGAGTCAGCGTTGCCGATGCACTACTCGCCCGCCCGCTTTGCCCTCTCCCACCAGAAGAGAAGTTTATCGGTGCAGGTATCTATGCCATCTACTACACGGGCGACTATCCGGCTTACAGGGCCCTTGCGGCGAACGACGAGACAGGGGGTCCAGCTGGTCCGATCTATGTGGGCAAGGCGGTCCCCGCTGGGGCGCGGAAGGGTGGCTTTGGGCTAGACCTTCCCGCTGGGCCAGCGTTGTACGGTCGGCTGGCCGAGCACGCGGAATCCATCCAGGCGACCAAGAACCTTGATATCAAACACTTTTCTTGCCGCTATCTCGTTGTAGATGATATTTGGATTCCCCTTGGTGAATCTCTCTTGATCGAAATGTTCTCGCCGGTATGGAACCACCTGATCGACGGCTTTGGCAATCACGATCCGGGGAAGGGACGCTATCAGCAGCAACGCTCTCCGTGGGATGTACTTCACCCAGGTAGATCGTGGGCGGATAACCTTCAACCGCACCCGAAATCGGAGCGTGATTTCTTAATGGCGATCGAAAAATTTCTAGCCGAAGGAAGGGTGAAGGGCTAGATCAAGGTTGGCTGCATAGGGAGCCCGGCGTTCTATTAGATATTCCGCCGGCGACACCGGCCAGAGGCGATGATTGGCGAGGCCTGGCGTGCGCGGCCTTGTCGGGGTCAGAGCGAAGCAGTTCGGTTGCGTAAATAGGCCGCGCGGTTCGGTAATTGCGGGGAAGACGCGAAAAGAGGCGCTACGCCACATCGCGATCCGCGGAATTCCTACCGATTGAAATACGGATCCTTCACCATGCGCATGAACGCCGCTTCCGATGCCGGAGACGAACTGAAGCGCCAATCCCGTTCCTTGTTGATGTCGAACCAGATGAGACCCTTGATGAGCGGGAACTTGGTGCGCAGAGTGGGAATGATGTCGTCGATCCACTTGCCCTTGTCTCCGCCAACTTCAGCGGACGCCATCTCCAATCAGGATCGGCTTCTTCTTCGCCGCCAGGAGCGGGTAGATCTCGCGGAACACCTGCTCGAAGCTCTGCCAGCCGCCGTTCTTCACACCCCAGTTGTACCCATCGACTCCCGTCCAATCGACGTAAGCATCGCCGGGATAGTAGTCCATCGTCGTCCGGTTCCCGCCGGGCGTATCCGTGACGTTCGGACACCACGCCCAAACCACGTTAGTAGCGCCCGCGGCAACGAAGAGGTCGTGAATGTGTCGATAAGCGGAAACGTACAAGGGGGCGTTGTTGCCGCTCCACGCCTCATCGCCATTCATCTCGGCGGCGAAGTCGAGGAAGAACTGCTTGCCGAGTGCTTTGGAGCCGTTGGCACGCGCGATGATCGTTGCATCGAGGCTCCCGTCGATAATCTTGGCGAAGTCGATGTGGTGCGGTTCCCAGTTGACGAGAGGGATGCGCCCTTCCGCCAGGTCTGCCTTGGTGACGCTGCCGGTCCAGTCGGCGGCCCACGCGTAGTACGTGAGGTGAACCGCGGGTGTACGCCCGAGCTTCGCCGCCGTCTCGGCCACGCTGCCAGCGCCGTAATATAGACCGAGCAACGCACCCGATGCGGGCTCGAGAATGGACGGCGCGCTCGAAGCCCCGTTTACGTTCGGAACCAATCCGCTATAGACAAGAAATACGATACCCGCGAGGGCAGCTCCGCAGAGCACTTTTTTCATGATGATGGCTCCTGTGGCTGCGAAATCGACTTCACATTGTAGACCAGAACCTAACCTTGGGCTAGAAAGATGTAGCGCAGGGACACGCGCCGTTTGCGGGTACCTGCGGCCTTTCGGTTTGTCACGCCAAAAAAGCCGCGGGCCTTCCGCAAACGTGGCGTTAACCTCACGCTGGAATGGAGTGGTTCAAATCGCGAATGAAACGCATATAATCGCTATTAATGAAGAGAATCTCCTTATTCCCCGTCCCAATCATCCTCCTAATCGGCATTAGCCCTGCCGCCGACACCCCGCCGTTGAAAGAGGGACTCTGGTCCATCCACTCCGTAGCCACTGACCAGCCTTCCGGCAAGAAGAGGGAAGTCACCCGATCGATCTGCCGCAATCACGCCTATGATGACTATGTGCGGGAGAAGGCAAAAAAGATACCACCGACTTGCAAGACCATCAGTGACACCTCGTCGGGCGGAACGACCACGCTGGAAACCGAGTGCACCGCACAGGACACGGTAGTCCACGGTAAGACCACGACTACGATTGTCAGCGAGACTGCTACTCACTCCGAGACGCACACCACGTACACGCCGCCACTGGCCGGCATGAGCGAAATGAACATGGTGATGGATCAGACCTACACCGGCGCGTGTCCGGACGGCGTTGAGCCGGGGGACATGATGACCCCGGACGGGAAGAAAGTCGCCTCCTGGAAGCACTGAACGGGCGGGCACGAATGCCCGTCCTAGTTGGGTTCAAAGCCCCCCGTGGAACCTTCCGAACGCGTGGGCGAGCATGAGCGACTCGAGCACAATGCCCGCCCCTAGGACGAGCACGTGCTGCGTCTTGCGCAGATTGAAGCTGCCGACACGACAGACGAGCAGGTAGCCGACGGCAAGGTTGAAGAGGCCCCATAGGACATTAACCGTCGAGGATGACAATCCCTCGCCGGGTGGTGATGCGAAGGGGCTCTGGAACGCATGCCCCGAGATCCCATTGCCGAGATGGGGCAGGGAATTTGCGAGGAATGCGCCCCCGAAGAAGTACGCCACATAGTGGTACCAGCGCATTGTTGCTCCCTTCTGGCCGCCAAACTTCGTGGGATCGACTGAATGTCAGCCCAACCCTTCAATGAAATGATGTAGCCGGTCGAGACCGCGCGTCAATTCGTGCAGGGAGGTCGCATAGGAGATGCGGATGTGGCGGTCGGTGCCGAACGCCTCTCCTGGAACGACGGCAACATGCGCGTCGGCGAGCAACCGTTCCGAGAATTGCAGCGTGTTCTGGATGCCCTTCTTGCCCAGCGCAACGCCGATGTTCGGGTAGGCGTAGAACGCGCCTTTCGGTTCGGCGCATTTGACACCGGGGATCTCGTTCAGGCGCCGGACTACAAAATCGCGGCGGCGGCGGTACTCGGCTAACATCACCTGCACGGAATCCTGCGGCCCGCGCAGCGCCTCGACGCCGGCCTTCTGCGAAATCGAGGTCGGGTTGGATGTCGAGTGGCTCTGCAATTTCAGCATGGCGCCCGCGATGGGCTGCGGAACCAGACCGAAGCCGACACGCCATCCGGTCATGGCATACGTTTTGGAGAGCGTGCCCGCCACCAGCACGGTTTCCTTCGCTCCGGGCAGCGATGCGATCGAGTACGGCGTGCCCTGATAGAGAAAGTGGCAGTAGCATTCATCGGTCAGCAGATAGATTCCGCGCCGCGAGGTCAGGTGATAGATCTTCTCGAACTCTTGCCGCTCGAGCACCGCGCCGCTGGGGTTTGAGGGCGAGTTGATCAGAATCATCTTCGTGCGCGCGGTCAGGTAAGGCTCGATCATGGCCGCGGTCAGCGTGAAGCCGTTCAGCTCGTCGGTTTCCACGAAGATGCACTTGCCGCCGGCGTAATTCACCACGTCTTTGTACGTCACCCAGTAGGGCACGGGGATGATCACTTCGTCGCCGGGGTTGACCAGCGCCTGCGTGAGATTGAAGATCACGTGCTTGCCGCCCACGCTGATGATGCATTCGGCGGGCGTATAGGCCGTGCCGAAATCGTGGGCGTGGCGCTCACAAACGGCTTGTTTCAGCTCCAGCGTGCCGCCCGCGTTGGTGTACTTGGTGAAGTTCCCTTCGATGGCACGGACGGCAGCCTGCTTGATGTTGTCGGGAGTTGGGAAGTCCGGCTCGCCTGCGCCGAAGTCGACCACGTCGACGCCCTGCGCGCGGAGTTTTTCCGCATCGGCCGCAACCTTCATGGTGGACGAAACGCTGATCAGAGCGATTCGGTCTGCAATTTCAGTTTTCAGTTCGAGTGCCATGTTCTCCTATTCCGAATGTTTGTGTGCCCCTGTCGTGACGGCGTGAAGGCGTTTGTGGAGCCGCGCCTCGACCGATGGCGGCACCAGTCCGGCCACATTGCCGCCCAGCCGAAAAACTTCCTTGACGATCCGCGAGCTGATGAACGAGTGGGCTTCGCCCGCCATCAAGAACAACGTTTCAATGTCGGGGCGCAGCCGCCGGTTCATGAGCGCCATCTGCAATTCTTTCTCATAGTCCGATATGGCGCGGATGCCGCGCAGCAGCACCGTGGCGCCGCGCGTGGCGGCATAATCCACCAGCAGGCCGTCGAAGTGATCCACTTCCACGTTGGGAAACCCGCGCAGCACCTCGCGCAACATCTCAACTCGCTCCTCGACGCTGAACAACGGCTCCTTCTCGTCGTTGCACAGGATCGAGACGATCAGCCGATCGAAGAGCTTCGAGCCGCGCTCGATCAGGTCCAGATGCCCGTTGGTGATGGGATCAAACGAGCCGGGATAGATGGCGATGACGGTCGGCGGCTTCGTGGCCAAATAGAGCCCTTTCGATGACGGTAACTTCCGATTTTACCGAAAAAAAGCGGAGCGCACAGAACGCCCGCCGCGACGCGACGCGAAGTTTGACTGTTCCGGTGAGTGACGCTAGGATAAGGGTGCGGGGTGGAGCAGTCTGGTAGCTCGTTGGGCTCATAACCCAAAGGTCGGTGGTTCAAATCCACCCCCCGCAACCAAAGCTCCTGCCTGAAGCTCCGTTTCAATTCAACTGTTTGCGGACGGCTTTTGAGTTGTCCGGCTCCCCGGTGTCGGACTCGGAATTGGCGATTGTGCCCGAGATTGTGCCCAAACTCTGGTTTAGGCGATGCTCCATCTTCTGAGCGGCGTCGGCCAGCTCACGTGCTCCGACGATGGAATATCGATCAAAGACCGATCGTGTCCGGTGTCCTGAGATCTCCATGGCAACGTTCTCTGGAATGCCTGCCAATCGCATATTGCGGATCGCAGAGCGGCGCAGATCATGGAACAGGAGGCCAGGGACCTGGGCGCGTTTGCAGGCTGAAGCCCACGCTTTCCTGAACTCCACGATCGGCTGACCTTCGTGATGGAACACTAAGGGGCAAGCCGGAAACCGGGCGTCCCGGATATCTCGCTGAATCAGAAGCCACTCGCGCATCTCCCCGTAGATGGGCAGGGTCCTGGGCTTTTTGTTTTTCGCTGTGCGGGCGGTGATGAGGATCTGATTGTTCTTGAAGTCGACCTGCTCCCACCGCAACTTTTTTAGCTCGCCAAGCCGGTTTCCAACGTGATACGCCACCACGAACAAGGGGATCAGGTACTCGGGCAGCGCCTGCTTTAACAGCACATAGCCCTCATCATCGAGAAACCCGGTCCTGATGTTGTCCTCTTCAAGCATCGGGATGCGGACGAGGCGTGCAACCTTGGGCGGATCGGACTCCGACGCAAGGGCGAACGCCCGCTCCACGACCTCCAGCTCTCGATTGATGGTCGCGTTGCTCGCCTCGTCGTGCCTCCGCCGCGCTATGTAGCGCTTGATGTTTCCAGTCGAGAACTCGGCGGCTCTGATTTCTCCGAATGCCGGCCTCAGGTGGTTCTTCAGGCGTGATTCGAGTTGAGCAAGGCTCCGCCGGCCCTTGATCACGTAGTCCTCGACCACATCGTTGAAAAGCTCTGCCATCCTGATCCGCTCAACGGTCAGACCGGCAAACTTTCCGGTCACAACCTCCCCCTGCCGCCTTTTCAACAGCCGCTCTGCCTCCTCGTAGCTGTCGCTGTGGGACGACTCGCGGAATGCCTGCCCCCTCCGGTAATACTTGATCCAATAGGTTCCACCACGCGCGTAGATGCTCCCAGTCCTGGGTTTCCGTTTCTTCATGTGTTCGCCTTTGCCGGAGATCAGAATACCGGCGGTATCGATATTGCGGCGCGCTGCGCCCGCCGTCAAGAGATTCCGCGCTGTTTGTTGTCCTCAATCCAGGCGTCAAGGTCTAGTACGTCTACGAAGACGCGCCGATCGGAGCGCACCGAGGGCAGTTTGCCGCCGGTAATGAGGTGCTGAACGGCCTCTTTGGTGCGGCCGATGTAGACAGCAGCCTGGTCCACAGTGAGCAGCCGCGGCTTCACCGGCGCGAGGCCATTTTGCGTGCGCTCGGCAACCTTAACGGCCACGAGCTCGGCAAGCGCATCGATCAGCGCATCGAAATTGAAGCCGTTCTGCATCGCTCAGATTGCCCTACCGCCTCCCCGTCTCCTCGAACGGTAGTCGGCATTGCTTTCGATTCGATGACGAGCGCATGACGCCGCACTGCTCAAGATCGTCACGCGTAAGGCGTTGAGCCAACGAGGAGTATGACGATGTGACGATGATGACGATGATGACGATGATTTGCCTACCTCTTCGGTGTACCCTCCTACGCTTCCGCCCCTTTTTCTCCCTCCAATCTCAGAGGAAAAGAAAACTAGGGGTCCCCACGCCCGGTTCAGCGTCATCAGGTGCGTGGCACGCGGGAACCGCAATTGAATGCAAAACATCGTCACGATCGTCATAGCCTCGGTTTCGAGCCGCTTAACACTCTTGAACGCATGAACATACGCTAATGACGATCCGTCCCAAAGGGACCGTCATAACTCCGTCAAGGCGTCGTCACTTTGGGAGCCCGCGCGGACTTCGCACGAATCGTTATCAGCCTCGAACCGGACCTGCGGTGAAACTGAACGTCTGTCCCGACTTGCCGAAGAAACGGCGCTGCCCGTCGTAGCCTACTCGTGAGCACGTTGGCGGTCTGTGGCCAGTGCTTGTTTGCTAAAGGAGTTCCGTTGATGCGGTCGTTCAGTTCGCTCAAGAGAACTGTAGCCGTGCCCTTCCACTCGGAACGAGCTCCCTTAACGAGTTCCCGGACGGCGCATGCGACCGCGTCGGACTCCAGAGCGGTCCTGACCAATCCCTCTTGGCTCTTCTTATAGACCCGCAGAAAAGTCCCCGGTTTCCACGGCAACACCTCCTCGGCGCTGGCGATCCAGTGCACCGCATCCGCCATGCGCGGCAGTTGATTTATCTTCAATGTGGGCGAATTGCGCAGTGCTGCACTGACCGCGTCCAGCAACGCACCCAGGATCTGCGGCCGGACTTGCTCAAATTCCGCCCAAATCTCGCGTTCCAGCTTCCTTTTTCTGGGTGGGAGGGGCGGTAAAGTGACGATGACGCAGCGATCCGCCAGGTCATTGCGGGATATCAAATCATCAATCGATGCAATCACAATCGGCCGTTTGGCGTCAGTGACGACCTCGTCTAGATTCGTGTACAACTCGCGACTGGAGCCGCCTGCCCCCGTAGCCAGCCGACACAGTTCGTCCGCAAGCCAGGGTGGAAGTGATGAAAGGTTATCCAGCGCGATAACCCAACTGTTGTGTGCGGCGATTGAGAGGTCCGATTCATCGCGTGGTGGCCTGCGAAGCGGCGCCTTCGAGGGGTCTAACAAGGACCGAAGGATTCTGGCCGCTGTGCTTTTGATTGACCCCTGCTCGCCATTCAATACCAGGATCAGGTATGGGCCTTCAGGGTGCAACGATCCAACTAGCCATGCAATGAGGAGAACCCAGACGGCCTGGTCCGGCGCATTGAGGAACCTCCGAAGCGCACGAAGGTCGCCGCCTCGTTCCGGACGGGGCAGAGGAAGCATGCTTTTAGAGCGGCGAAATTTCACGGGCGGGTAGTTGATGATCTGCCAGCCATCAGCGCCGATTTCAACTACCTCCCAGTCCTTGTTACACAGGTCGAGGTAAACGTGATTCTCGAACTGCGCGACTCTTACATAGACACGATGCTCCCGGCCTTCAAAGAGCGCTTGAGCTTCGAGCACCGCCAGCGTTTCTGCGAGAGCCTCACTGCTGACGGCTTTGCCCTTGTGCTCAAAAAAGAGTCGTTGGAGCCAAAGCTTGAAAGTCTTCGATTTCAGCGGACACACTTCGGCGTGGTTACCGACTTGGAGGTGTCCGTAATGCTCGGAATCGGGGGTGTGGAAGAAGGTTGCTTTGGACCGTGCGAGCCTTATGAGAATTTGGGACTGGCTAAGCCGCTCCTCTTCCTGGTCTCCATCGGGTGCCTTGGGTCGTGGTCTCGATTTTCCTTTTGATTTTGCTCCTGCGCCCTTGGTGGAATCACCGTTGTCAACCGGAAGAGGTGCGGCCGTTGAGCCAGTGGGCCTCTCTCCTGGCTTCTCCGCGTCCACCTGCTGGTTGTCGGTTTCGTTCGGCCGCGAGCCAGCGTTGGTTGTCAACTCTTCCGGGAGATTCGAGATATTTGAGGCGTCTCGTGGACTTTCGGGTAGATCTTGCTCTATGCTCGACATTAGGAAACCTTGTCTTGACCAATTTGACCTGATCGGGTTCGGCCTGTACGCCGAGCCCGGTCAAAAGGGCCTCAAGCTGATCGTTTTCTCAGCTCACTTCCCCCTCTTTCAAGCAAGTAAGTTCTCAAATCCTGGTCCAAAACGATTACTCGCCTACCGATCCGCCGGGCCTTGAGAGCTCCGGATTTGATTTCCTTGCGAATGAATCCCTGGCTCAAAGGTAAGCTCGCGCAAATCTCCGGAACGCTCCAAGCCAAGCGTTCATTTGTGACGTTTCTCAGATTTTGGCGTAAGTCATTCATGAGCACTCCTTGACACCAAGATATGCTTGTTGCAAGCTAAAGGCAATGGATTCGGTCCAATCGGTTTCGGCGAAAAGCCAGATAGAAACGTCACGGCTTAGGCCTGCGCCAGAAAAGCTTGCGAGCGTGATTCAAACTGTCAATTCATTCAAACGACGGGACGGAAGCGCGCCAGCGTCTGTCGACGAAATCTTCGATGCATTTCACGCCAAACAGTCCGACGAGGTATCAGATTTGATCGACGAGTACAAACGCCAAATCGATCAGCTCCCCCAGAACCTTCAACAGTTCATTGGTCCAGTTCGACGAGAGACCTTGCCGGTGGTGCATGAGCGGTACTCTTTCTTGGTGGCGGCTCGTAACGCACTCCAGGTCCTCACGCAAAGCCGAGACATCAATTCTGAAATACAGCTTGAGGAGCCCGCACAAGCCGACTTCGTACGCATGGGCATTGATGCAGAGGGTAAGGTCGTTTTCCATCGCACTATGCTCCTCGAAGCGCTGGACGGGATCGAGGCGAACCGTCTCCGCCGATGTGAAATCTGCCGAGACTTTTTCTGGGCGGGCAGAAAGGATCAGTTCAGGTGCACTCGCGAATGTGCCCACATCGCGCGAACAAGACGTTGGCGTGATAAGTACCAAGTCCGGTATAAGCCCCAGAGAATAGCGAAGGAAGCCAGAAAGCCCAGAGTCACCTTGACAACGGTGAAATCGGGCCGGAGCACCTCGATTTGTTCGTAATCGCTACAGCCCCAATTTGCCGCGCTGCTCTCCCTGAACCGGCTCCCACCGAGGATGAACCGCCACACCAATCTGAACCGACAGATGCCCGGTCTGACGCAGTCCGGCAAACGGATGGCTTACCAGTGCGGCGCTACGGTAGGGGGAACGCAGCACAGATTACACTATGGGCAACACGCTGGAGAGAGCCGCAAATTGAGCGGGCGTCACCACATTCAGCCGGTTGTCGATGTCTCCAAGTCCTTGAATGAGAGGAAGCCCGGTGGGGAACACGACGGCACTCAGCCGAAGGAACGACATCGCCGTTCCGCCTAAGTACCCAAGCCGCTCCGCAGTACCCAAGCCGCTCCGCGGCAGCGCGCAGACCCGGCGCGTCGGGGTCAGTCCACAACAGACGTGTACCGAAGAGGGAGCGAGGGGCTTGTTGAATTCGCCCCGCACCCAATAGCAACACAAGTTGGGCGGAGTCCGACTCGCGCCAGAACACGAGCCACAATCGCTCCCCGGCCTGCGGAGTTCCTGGTCACGGGCGGAGTCCTGGCGGGCTGCACCAAATAGCTCGGTGGGTTCGTAACAGACTTTGCGTGCCCGCGGCATCCACCGCCGCGTTTGAACCGCAGTATATCCAGGCTGCCACGAGAGCCTCCTAAAGCATCTACCAACCGCCTCACGCAGTAAGATCTACCACTTTGCCATGTTTGCTTTCACGGCTTCGATGAAGCTGACAAAAACCTCAGCAAGGTTAACACGCCCGTTGACCTCCTTCGTGTATGCTTCAATTTTTCCATGGTCAAAGGATGCGCCGACGTAGAGCGCGCCGTCCGAAGCAGAGATCATGTTTGCAATGGTCAGCCTCGTTGGATGACTGTACACGTGATAGAAATCTTGTGCGCGCTCAATGGCCTTGACCGCACCTTCGTCTACCCCGATTCTCTCGGCCTGAGCGCGTAGATCTCGAATTGCTTTATTCGTAGAGTATTCATCCGCCATGAACCGCTGTAGGATCTGAAGATCTTTGTGCGAGCAGAGTAGCGCCAGGGCGATCGATTCCACTACCTGACGGAACAGATTGCCAGCCGCGACGGGCTGGCCGGCGAAGAATACCTTCATCGATTGCACGTGTAGCGTGATGGCGGTATAGACCAAAGCAGAAACATATGCACGGTTCTCGTTCTTGCCGATGTCGCGGTCGAGCGAACGCCACGCCGTGACGGCATCAGACATGGATTCAGCAAAAGCTTCTGCTTGATCCTTAAAGTGCTTGATGTACTCGCTTCGGACTTCTGCGTCGTCCGACAGGATTTCGGTTAGGATTTTGTCGCGTGCTTCATCCCTGTTTTCCATATCTGAGCCCTCGCTACGCCACCGCCTCCGTTACAGCCCCAGCTTGCCTGCGCTATTCTCGCGGAATAGATTTCCCTCCCGAATATACCGCCGCACCATTTGCACGCTTCGATGCCCGGTCTGGTTCATGATCGACCGCTCTGACGCTCCGGCAATCGCCGCGGCTGTCGCGTGTCCGGCCCTGAGCGAGTGCCCCGCGTACTTGCCAGCGTCCAGCTTTGTGCGCTCCGCCAGCTTCTTGACGATACGCGCCACATCTTGGCCAGACAATCGGCCCGGCTGTAGTTGTCCATGCCGATTGATCGACCGAAACAAAGGCCCGCTGGTGATGGCTGCCTGCTCGATCCAGCCTTGCAGAACCCGAACCGGGCACGTCTCGGGATTCGCGCCGTAAGGTATACCGATCTTGCGACCCACTGCCTGCTGATCGATCTTGGACCGGCGCAACGTGATTGTCAGGCCGTCTCTACTGAATGCGCAGTCCTCAATGTCCAGCCCGATCAGCTCCGACCGGCGAAAGGCCCCAGCGAACCCGAGCAAGATCAGAGCACGGTCGCGCAGGCCAATCAGTCCCGCGTCCGTGGCGTCCACCATGGCCCGGATATCGTCCGTCAATGTCGGCGCCTTTTGATTCGCCGCTGTTCCCAAAGTCCGGCGGATGCCCTTCATGGTGTTGGCCACGATCGGGCTATGCGTAGGCGATTCCAGGGTCATGGCCTTGTGCGCTTCGGCGATCGCGTTTAGCCTGCGCTGGATGCTGCCGACTTTCAAACGTCCGGCGCACTCGGCGATGTAGGCCGCCACTGTTTCCGGCAATGCGGGCAGTGGGCTAAGGCTGTGCGCCTCACACCACCCGCAGAAGTCGCGCCAGTCGCTCTGGTAGCCCCGCAGCGTATTTTCTGCCTTGGACGCCTGGATGAACTGCCTGACCTGCTCTTGCAGTGGAAGCGAAGGGAGCGGAGCCATGTCCGCCCCCTTGTGCTGCGCCACCTGTACCGGGCCGATCATGTCAGTCTCAGGGGTCATGATCGCACCGCCGTATCTGAGGCGTGTTCCGGCCCCAGCGTTACCAGTGCCAGCCCGAACACAGCAGCCAGCACCATAGCCACTGCAGCGGGCGCCAGATCCGCCCAGAGCGTGACGGATGCTGTGAGGCCGAACATCGCGGCATCGCAGAATGATCGGCGGAGGCCAGTCATAGCCACCTCCGAATCACGCGGTAGAGAAACGCATGGACATACCAGCGGAACAGTGTGAGCCGTGTTCTGAGCGTTGGTTTGGGCGAATGGCGATCAGTCATGGCCTGCCGCCTTGCCGTTCTTGGTGCGAAGCTTGCCCGCGGGCTTGGCTCGCTTTCGCTTCAGCTCCGCGGGTGACGGAACCACGTCATCCGGGTCTTGGTAGCGCTTCTCCCACTGTCGGCGTAACCGGCCGAACCGTGTCCAGTCGTCCTGCTCGCGGCTCTGCAGGGCTGCCAACAGTTCGAAATCGGCCCAGGCCCGTGTTTCTTCGACCATCACTTGGAAGTGGCGCAGGAACTTGCGACGGAAGAACGGGAAGTCTTGTAGGCGTCCGAGATCCGCCAGAACCTGCTCAAATCCCTGGTTGAGCGAGTGTAGGGTTTCGTAGACCCGGAGTTTTTGAGGAGTGGATTTCATGCCGCCACCTCATCCGTTCGCACTTCGTCATCCGCGTAGGCCGTCTCATCCGTGCGACCCGGTTTGAAATGCTCCCTTTGTCCGCTCAGCAACTCCAGTTCGCGCCAGTACTCCAGTTCCGCGCGCAGTTGCTCTTCGGCCATGCCCGCGAGTTCCTGATGTCGCGCGTAACGCTTGCGCCAGTACGCCGTGTCCTTGTTTCGGCGGTTTAGATTCTCCGGCAGAAACCATTCCACCTCTAGCGCCCGCTCCTGACAGCGTTGCTGGGGTACTATGGGCGGCAGGGTGAAAGCACGCGTGGCCGAATGCTTGCGCGGTTTGGCTGTCCCGCTTGCCGTAATAAGCACGTGCGGATTGGCGCCCGTCAGATTGAATTGCACCTCATAGGCCAGTCCGTCTCGATGTAATGACCGGCACAGTTCCGCGAATCGGCGCCATGACTTGTCAAAGCGCTTTTCATCGCGCGCGCTTTCGACGGGAGTGTAGATCAGGTATCGGCCGGTCATGCGCGCACCTCCGCTGCCTTGCGCTGTTCGGCCTCAGTCAGCCATCGCCACTGAGAACCGTCCCACAGGGCCCGTTGCGCGTAGATGCTGCCCCACATGTAAAAGCTAGTGGGGCCCTGGGCGTTGCTGCGAAGCCATGCGACGGCTTCTTTGTATTTAGGCCAGCGGATCATGCTGCCACCTCCGCTACATGCGCGGACTGCCCTGCCTGCTGAATGAGGTAATCCGCAGCCTGTTGCGCTTTGGACGCGGCTGTAAAGATGGCCCGCTTGTCAGCCTTCAGAACCTTGAGCCATGACGCGATGTACTGCGCATGATCCGGCCGTGGTTCACTGCTCAGCCCCAGATGTGCCAGAGTGAACGCGGCCGTAAGTTCGGCTACCAGTTCTTCCACGCTGTAGGCGTTATCGCCGAATCGCTTGCCTAATTGCCGATCGCAACGGTTAGCCGTGGAAGTCCAGTGCCCTGTTTCATGGGCCCGCGTGCTGTAGTAATCGATCGGACTGAAGAACGCAGCGAAAGGTGGCAAGGTAATCGCATCCGTATCAGGAGAGTAGAAAGCCCGATTGCCCTGATGCGTGACGCGCGCGTTGATTTGTGAGAAGAACTGCTCAGCGGATTCAATGCGCTGCTCGATGGGCGTATCCGCATCAGCCTTAGGCGCGTAGCCATCCACTTGTGCGGCATTGAACACGGAATAGCCACGCGTAAACAGCAGCCGTGATCCAGACTTAGGCGTATCTTCGCCATCGTCCGTCTCGCTGGCATTGTTAGCGAACTTCCAGAACACTACCAGCGTGGCCTTTTCACCCTTGCGAACCTGGGCGCCACGTTCCTGCCATTGCTGATACGTGCCCCACTCCCCACGTTCGTACCCCTTGGCTTGAGCAGCAGCCCACAGGCACACGGTATTGATGCCCCTGTAAGGCTTCCGGCTCACTACATTGACGGGAGAGAAGGCAAACTTGCCTGAGGTATGCCAGGGCATTCTCCAGTTGCTCACCCCTTGTTCAATTGCGTTGACGATTTGGGACGTGACGCGCGCGTACACGTCCTGTTTCTCTGATGATGCGGTATGCTCGTTTGCAGACATCGTGAAACCAATCCTTTCGCGGTGGTTAGGGGCCGTGCCAAGTTGACGCTTGACGCGGTCCCGATTGTCCTGATGTTCGATTCGCTCTAAGAATCGATCACCAGAACCAGCCCCAGAATATAGCTTACCGGCCTAAGGTACAAGAGAAATCTGCAGGTATCTTTCGACGCGGATATGTCAGGTAGGTTAGGTGCAATGACTATCGAGCACGCGAAGTCAGCCGCACGATTGCATTGTCCAGGGGTCCCCTCGCCCTCCCCGGTCTCAGTCGCGCCTGACCGCGGGCACTATGTTTTTTTTTTTGACTTTCGGGAGTCCAATGCAGATCCGGGACATGGATGACAGGTGACACCGGTGCAGTTGAACCCAGGCACTATTATTTTTTTGTCCAGCGAAAGTTCTAGTTTTGTGAGGACTGCTCTGAGAAATCCAGCGACTGTACTAGATCGGCCGAGTTGAACGCTTATTTGCCAAGCTGCGCTACATATGTACAGTTAGGGAACCTTAGAGTAACTTAGTGGGCTAGTGACTTATTAAGGTAACTGGACGGCTCTACGGCTGCTCACTCCAGTCTCTTTGGCCAGCAGGCATCGGCCATTCTCCACTTCTACGAGGAGGGCGTTTCCCGTCCAGATGAACTCGGAAATTTCAAGAGCGCCAGATTTCCGATAAGCGCACCTATCGGCCCCAAGCACTTTGCGCGTGAATCTACACTTGACCGTTACTCTCCATGAAAACTGTCAAACAAGGCCCGGTCGGCGTATCGGAAGTGTACGTGCCGTTGGCGGCATTGCAGTCTGCCGGACCAGGTGCGGTTTCGCGTCATCACCTGAGTCTTGGCGTCACGGCCGCAAGGCGTGACGCCAAGTCCGGCATTTGCATTTCGCCTTAATGCCAATTGGCGAAATTGAACTGTACCAGGCTGGAGCTACCGCTTACGATCGCGGCAGCAACGGAGAGCACATTGTTGTCGGGGTGGGGGTTCAAACTCTCGTACATAAACATCTGCGTGCTGCCCGTAGCGCCGGCGGGTATCCACGTGTACGGCCCCGTCTCGGCGAACGCGCTCGTCATGAAGGCAATGCTGTAGTTGGCGAGATCGGCGAACACGGGGGTTGTACCGCACGATGCCAGGCACGGCCGCTCCATAATCCACTCCGCATGGGTGCCCTTGAAGGGGAGGCTCTTGGGCAGCGCAGTGGTGACATGAGTCCCGATGTGCGTAGTGTTATTCACGATCCAGGCATGGAAGGAATTGCCATATGGGTCTACAGCGGTCCCCGACGAATTCATGATATAGACGTGGACGAAGACCTGATCGCCAGGACTCACGGCGACGCCCGTCGGCACTTCAGTAGGCTGGACCGGTACAAGCTCGGTCCAGGAGTAATAATTGTTGAACGAAACCCCGCCGGCATCAACGACATCTTGTTCCGTTCCGGCCTGCAACAGTGGTACATCCGTGCTGCTTGCGCCATCGAGTCCGACCCAGAAGGCCGAAGAGGTCGAATGGCCCGGCTCGCCGAGGCCGATGGGGGTTGCGGGCACGTTCCACTCGGCTTGCACCGCCTCATAGGTGTGCGCCGGCCCGGTCAATTTGTAGCCGCTCCAGTTAGCGGACGTCGCGAGGCCCGCCTGGTCGCTGGTGCCCGCCTCAACGCCTGGCAAGTGAGAGCGGTCGGAACGGCTCCCCGAGTCCGGCGGGACCAAGGTAATGGGCCGGGCTACCATATCGAGCCACTTCGCATAGCGATCGGGTGAAGCCGTGGCGTCGGGGCGCGGCGGGTATCCCAGCGCGATCACATCACTGTCGGCGAGGTACCGAGCGGCGTCCTCTGTCATCGCCGGCAGCACTATCGCGCCCTTGGGCGTGGGCATGGAACCCTCCGGCGCCGGCATGTCCACAGTGGGCTCGGAACCGGCCCGTAAACGTATGGGATAAGTTGTAGCGGCCGCAGAAGTCGTGCAATCCAGTAGCACCATCATGTCCTGTCCGGACGCTTGCTTTACGTTCACATGAGCGCGAATGTAGCCTTCGGCGTTCGCGTAGAGCCTCATCCTATGGACCGCGTTGTTTTCATCCGCGGGATGCAGATCGCAGGCCGCGCCGGGCTCGGTCTTGAAGACCATCGGCGTTATCGCGTTTGGCGTGATCGTGAAGCCTTGTTCCGGCGCGATCCGAGATACGGCTGGGTTCTGGGCTAAGGCTGGAACTGCCAGGCTGCACAGAACCGCGGTCAGCGTCAACAGACAGCTCCGGTTCCTCTGCGAACCCGTTTCAGCGACCTGGTTGGAAAAGCAATTCGCGGCGCATGCGGCGAATTGGATGTTTTGGGCAATCGTATGTTTCGACATTGAGGTTTCCTCCGTCTTTCTCTCGTGTTCGGGTTGATCCCGAACGTTCTCTACCCTCTAGGGCGGAAAAAGCGCGGAAAAACCGTAAAGTCAGGCCAGGAAATCTTCGGGAGTGGTTCCGCGGGGATCGGTTCTCGCCGGTCCCTTGGTGCTGCGGTGCCTGTCCTTTGACCACGGCAGGAAAACGGGATTATCACCAACTTCGCCGGCGAGCCATGAGGATGGCCCCAGCCCGGCGTGATGGAAGGAAAGCGCACATATCATTCTCGACTCGAAACCCCGACAGCCCAGTATGGCCTTGGCTGCAGGCGTGTTCGCCGGTATGCTGAGGGCATGAACAGCAGAGTTTTGGGAATAGGCATGATCGTGCTGGCGTGGGCCGGACCAAGCCCGGTGCGGGGACAGCGAGTTTCAATTGATGCCGCTCTCCACACGGCGGAGAAGCCGTATGTACAAGCGACTGGTGAAGGACCGTGTTGGCAAAACCCGACCAAGCGGTCGTCGAGATTGGCGTGATCTCGCAGGGAGCGACGGCTGTCGCCGCGGCAGCTCAGAACGCGAAGCAAACCGATGTAGTTTTGGCGGACCTAAGCAGTGCGCTCGGTGGAACCACCAAATTAAAGACGACGAGCTATTCAGTCCAACCGAATTACAGATACCCAAAACCGGGAGCGGCTTTGGAGATCGCAGGGTATACGGCCACCAATGTCCTGGAGGTTAAACTTGACGATTTGGTTCAAGTCGGTAAGGTGATCGACGGCGCGACCCATTCTGGAGCAAACGTCATCCGGAAACTCGAATATAAGCTCAAAGACCCCAGCGCCGTACGCGGGGAGGCCCTACGAAAGGCCGCCGAACAAGCGAAGGCTAGCGTGGAAGCAATCGCTTTAGGACTTGGCTTGCGGGTGGTAAGGGTGCTGTCAGCCGAGGAAGTAACCTCTGAAGAAGGGTTCGGCAGTTACAAGAAGGCGCCCCCACCCCCACCGCCCGGGGGAACAACAACACCGGCGACTCAATTGGAGGTCGGTGCGATTGAAGTCGGTGCCAGTGTGATTGTTCGTGCAGAGATAGGACAGTAACAATCAAGATTCGTCAGCGCCGTTAAGGCTGATACACGGACCTGTCGCGACATGGGAGGTCAAAAAAACGGGCTTACCGGAAACTGGCAGGAGCCATGGCTGTATAATCGCTAAGCCGCGGAATGAGGCAGCGCCCTCATTCTGACCGGCCACAGAGGAAAGCGTAGAGCGTTTCGGCGACGAAGAGGAGACTTAGGCGAGTACGGTCCCAGATGGCACCAACATTAGAACACCTTTCGGAACGTAAGATTTATGCGAGCGGCTCCCGTCAGCGGATGTTGCCCGTCCTTCAGCGGAGCGATGCCGTGATAGACGAACCGTGCGGGACCGCCCCACACCGCGACATCACCGTTTTCGAGCCGTAGGCGGCGCACCGGATCGGAGCGACGTTTGCCACCCCACAAAAACACCGCAGGCAGGCCCAATGAGACGGAGACGATCGGAGCCCAGCTGTCGTTCTCGTCACGGTCTTGATGCAGACCGAGCTTGGCGCCTGCGATGTAGCGGTTGATTAGGCAAGCGTCGGGATCGTAGTGGGCAAACCCGGCCTCGGCGGCGGCGCGCGCAGCGAGGTCCAGGAACGCACCGGGCATGGCGGGCCAGGGCGCTCCGGTATCAGGGTCCGTGGGGTCGTAGCGGTAGCCTGTGGGGTCGGAAACCCAACCGACACGCCCGCAGTTGGTCATCGCGACAGACATGGTGTAACCGCCTCGTGTGATTAAGTGGCGGAACGGCGCCGCCTGCACGATCCGAGCCACTTGTTCGAGCAGCACAGGCGCTTCCGAAGTGGCGAAGCCGCGCAATAGCACGGCTCCTTCTTCCAGCCGCTCGCGGGAGCGCGGCAACGAATCGCTGTCGAAGAGAGTGGTCATAGTGCGCTTCCGGAGTAGCTGCGGCTTGAGACAACCCGTGTCATTGTGATCTCACCGAAGTCACGATTCTAACCCCGGTCATAGTCAAATATTGTCCATCACGGCAGGACCTTTATTTTGGGCATCAGTGGTGCCGCTCTTGCCGCACTGCAGCACCTCGGTGGGGGCGAATGCAACTCCCTTGTGCCCGCTGCGTTGCGACGGAAGTCGGCCAGTAATCACAGTCGCGATGCCGACTTCCCGTTCCCTATCCGGCAAACTTCCTCGAACGCCGTTTCCGGCCATGTACGGTAGCCGACGATCCAGACAGGAAGGTGTAAGTTCCATAAGCCGACTTCGGGCGCGTGCCGTTTAATTAAAGCGAGGACACCTCGGCAGCGCAGACAGTCTGCGGCACGCCATACATCAACCAAGAGTCACAAAACGACAGCTGATGGTTCCTCGCGGCTGGCGCGGCCTGTTTTTGCGCGAGCGCTTCGTCCGGGCTCGGCCACTTGAAGGACCGCGCATAGTTGAGGGTAATGTTGAGCATGCTGAAGCCCATAGGTGATATTTCGAGAAGTACACGCGCATACCGAGTGTCATTGCTTCATTATCTCGGAGGATTCACCAACTACTTAGTGGTCAAGTGTCGTGACGAATGCGGTGTCGATCACGAAATCGCGGATGTTGACCTTGGCGAGGCGCATCACGCGCCCCCGTGTGCCTACCTCATAATCGGAGATTACAGCGGGACGGATGATCTGGACGCCGAACGCAGCTTCTAACCGCACATGCTCAATGTCCCGACCGTCGATCAGGCATGCACCGGGTTTGAAGGATCGTTGCGCCGAGGCTGTCATTGGGTGAATGCCTTCCAGCAAGTCTGCGGTAAAGAACCCCAACAACCGCTGTGCGTAGACTTCATCCAGCCAAGAGTTCAGGTAGTCGGTCAGGAGCACGTCAGTGCCGCCAATTTGCGCGATCTTCCCTTGGACGTCAATCGGGTCCATGTTCGCTCCAGTCGAGCCCATGACGCGAAACGTCGTGCAGCATTTCACGCTCGCGAGTGCGGTAATGTGAAAACCCTCCGGCGGCGAGGCGCTCGTGATGTCGTGCTCAGTGGCGTAGAGGATCGTCATTCTCGGGTCCTTCGCGGACTGCGCGAGTGCATCCTTCGTGAAGGCCTTCGCGACGAAGTAGCCGCGCTGGGCCCTCGCGGCGTCGATCTTCTCCGAGAAGATGATGATTTCGTTCTTGTTGACGGGAGCTTCCCAGTTTTTGCATTCGAAGATGAAGGTGGACTCGTACCCTTTCGCTGCTCCTACCGTAACGAAGATGTCGATTTCGTGGTGTACCCCATCAACCGTGATCGTCTTCCGCCGCTCGATCTCGAAGGGCTGCCCACGCAGCGACGGCGAGGATTCCAAGATCACCGCCTCAATCGCATGGACAGCGACTTCCAACGCGACGCCTTTGTCATCAGGAGCCATCAAGAAACGCTACCAAAAAGCGAGGTGTCGGACATCTGCTGCGTCGTCCTCGCGGCTGTCATACACTTTAAAGTTTATGACGGTCGCGCTCGCGTGGGTCGGGAGACGCAATGATGGCGTCCAGCACCTCTACTTCGCCTCTGATAGCAGGGTCACGGGTGCCAGGTCCGATGCTTCGCCAAAAATCCTAACGCTTCCACGGTCTGATTGCGCGCTCTGTTTCGCAGGGGACACGCATGCGACATATCCGATGATGCTCCAACTCGCGAATGCGATAGCGGCCCACCAGCCGGCGCGGGAGCGGAGTCTTGACATCTCTCGCGTGAAGGACCATCTCTTGCGTCTGTTAAAGGACTTGGTGCGCCGCTATGAGGTGCCTTTTAGCAAGGCGGACATCCAGTTCATTTTCGCTGGGTACTCGTGGCGGAGTAAAGACTTTCGCATCTGGTCAATCGGGTACCTGCCGAAGACCAAGGAGTTTTATGAGCGCGAGGGATCGGGATTCTGCCCGCGCCTGAACAAGGTGTCATTGATTGGTGATTGGGCGAAGCGTGTGCGCGGGGCCGTGGCAAAGGAGTTGCTCAAGCCCGGTCCGGCGGCGAACCTTGAGCCGTTGCGGGTCTTGGCGTCGTTTCTGGACGCGGCCAAGCCGGAAGATTCGATTGGCGGACCGCCGCAACTCGTTCGTATCAGCCAACACATGACCACGCGACCCTTTTGCGTGAAGTGGAAGGGAGAGGATACGCTGCTCGGCCGTCCGCTCTTCGACTACGAGAACGTCGACTACTGGTCCATCGACCCCGTCACGGGCGAGATATTTCTCCCCCGCAAGTTCGGTCACCGCGACGAGCGCGATGCCGAGCCGAAGCCGCAGGAATGACCGGCGGTCCCGCTCGATACGCTATGCTAAGGAGGGTGGCGGTAGTTTAATTTCTGGAAAAACAGTTCCCTTTCCAGAACTTGCGACGAAATTGTGAGTTCTGGAAATAGAACAGATCGTGGGTTCGAGACCACGCCGTCCACTCCAGCCTCAAGATACTAACTTCCCACGACGCCCCTCGCAACATAGTTGCGGAGTTGCAGCTCATCGAACATTCGCTTGCGTAGTGGGGTCATATCAACGAACTCCTTTCGTTCGTTGGTCTATCTCGCCCCCGCTAGAAACGCTACGGGGTCCGCCTGCCGCTTGCGACTTCGTTCAAGTCGGGTTCTGGGGAAGTTTCTCTTGGATAGAGAACGATAAACGCCGCTGCGTCCGGAAATCCACTTTGGTCCTAAAGTCAAACCGCACCTCTACCTACGCCTCCTGAGCGGCGTAGGCGGGGTGCACCCAAGTCACGCGCTCGGCGCAGTCAGGCAACGGCGTTCGCTATTTGTGCCGACGTTGCGCGGCCGAACAGATCGGGCGCTCCCATACTGCGGCGTTGCCCTTCAAACTCCGGCTATGGTCCCTTCCACCGAAGGTCCTCCACCGTATCAAAGACGGGCGCATCGAGCCGCAGAGTCGCGAGTGTCCGAAACAACAGCGCGTCGTCCCAGGAGTTGAACAGCGATGTGGACAGCCGGCGGGCGTTGAGGATCGACGGATGCCAGTCGCGCCAGTCCTTCGGGATATTCTCAAGCTTAACTACGTCTCATAGAGGTTTGCGACGATGCTTGTCATTCCGTCTCATGTAGAACTTCAGCATGGCACATCAGGTGCCTGGGCCAAGCGCAATTCCTGAGCTGCTCATTTGCCGGCAGCAATCGGAGGCTATTTGGCTTGGCGTCAGTATAAAGCAGTCAGACTAAAAGGCAATTCTTAGAATCTCCCATTCAGGAGTTCACCCCGACAGACCGGTCCCTCCGTCTTTGTCATCCCTCAACACCACTAGCTTCAAACGGCAAGAATTGACGGCGGAGGGCAGCAAGGCTGAATCGCCGGGCCTGGGGTGATGGTCTAGCATCCCTTGGAAACTAATCGCGAAGGATTGAAAGGAACAAGAAACCTACAGCGATCAGGAATAAGCCAATCGTGATGCCGAGCAGGATGACGATGGCGAGATCGAGGGCTGACATCAATTTAGGCGGTGCCGGCACTCGGTATCTCTCGATTCCCATCGAGTCAACGTAGCTAGGTGGCGGTCGTTGCTGGTGCCGTTGTCGGTAGCCGCGCTTCAGCATTCGAAGCAACGCGAGACAGAGGGCGCAAGCGAGTAAGCCGAGTACGAGCAGGATTTTCACTTTCGCCGCCAGTCCAGGCCCTCGACTACCGCCGAAATGGTTCCAAGTGAAAAGTGCCGGCCATCACTTGCTCTTTCATCATCTCAAGGAGCGCGTACGTCCGAGTTCCTGATTAGACACCCCAACACCACATGCTGATGCTCGATCCGTAGGGCCCTTTTTCCTCAATGAATTATCACGTATAGGCACAGTCCAACCCAGAACCACAGGAATCCTAAGGCGAGCCCCCAGAGGATCACGCCTGCGCCGTCAAACCGGTCTTCCGCCTCGGGGGAGGCCATGCAACCGAGTTTGGCAACACGAGCTTTTTCTGCAAGTAAGAACACGGGTAAAAAGTACCTGGACCGTACCCATCGGTACCCGTCGATTATGTTTGGCAAGATCTCGCGAGCGACAGATCAGCACGTCCACATCGCTCCGAGTATACGGGAATGCGTCAGCGGGAAAGGATCGGCTGTTTCCATCTTCTTTCCAGTTTCCGAGCGCCCCGTCACTCGGGAGCGGTTCGCGTCCAACGATTGCCGTCAACCCTTGTGCCATTGTAAGAGCGCGTGCTTTATCGCTATGCTGCTTGGGTACCCAATGGGTAAGGAGTAGAAGGAGGATTTTCATGTCCAAAGTCTGGTTGGTAACCGGCAGCGCGAGCGGTTTAGGCCGCAACATAGCTGAAGCCGTGCTCGCGTCAGGCGATCGCCTCGTCGCAACAGCCCGCGATCCGCGCCGCCTCCAAGATCTGGTGGAGAAGTATGGTGATCAGGTTCGCGCCACACCCCTCGACGTGGCGGATGAAGGAGAGGCATCTGCAGCTGTTCAGGTGGCTGTGGACGCCTTCGGGCGCCTTGATGTTGTCGTGAATAACGCAGGCTACGGCGATGTCGCACCGTTCGAGCAGTTGAGTTCGGAGAGGTTCAAGGCGGTGGTTGACACGAACTTCTATGGCGTAGTCAACGTCACACGCGCTGCGCTGCCGATCATGCGGATGCAACAGAGCGGCTGCATCCTACAGATCTCGTCAGTCGGCGGCCGGTTGGCCCTGCCCGGCAGCACACCATACCATGCCGCAAAATGGGCCGTGGGAGGATTCACCGAGTCCCTCGCCCAGGAAGTTGCTCCTTTTGGCGTCAAGGTTTGCGCCCTCGAACCCGGAGGAATGCGGACAAACTGGGGCGTTCGTGCGCACAAGGACGTGCCTGACCTGCTCCCGGATTATGAACCTTCCGTGGGCGCGGTGATCAAGGCGCTGGAGTCTCTCTGGGGCCATGAGAATAGCGATCCGTCCAAGGTTGCTCAAGTCATCCTTCGGCTGGCTGCCAGCGATCGCTTGCCCGCACATCTCCTGCTGGGCAGCGACGCAGTTCGATACGCTGGCGAAGCCCAGGCGGCTCGCGCAGCCGACGCAGACCGCTGGCGAGAGATTAGCGTGTCGACAGATGTCGACGCTTCGGCATCCATGGCTGCTTTGCGATTCTAGCGGCGCGCGTACCGAACGCGATTCGCGCTGGCCGGCGTTAAGGTAAGCCCACGTGAGTGGACGTTAATCCGCGAGGCCATTAAGCCTAGGCGCACATTCACGTCGAGCAGAGCGAGCCAATACTGAACGGATTGGAGCGTCAAGCCGATCAAAATCAGGCCCACGCCAAAGACCCCCGTCCATTTTTCGGGCACATGGTCGGCCGCCCACTCGACGAAAGGCGTGCACGAGCCGATAATCGCCGTGACCACGCCAATGGCGAGTCCTGCTGTCAGTCCCGTTGTCAGTCCCACTGCGATTGCGTGTTACCGCTCGTGCGCCACCAGGCTGCTGACATATCCCGCAAACCATGTAGCCGGCCGTGCGATTCGCAGCCGCTAACAATTGAAATCGCGTCAGCCGCGGACGCGTGGCGGGTTTGTAGTCGACTGTCGGACGTATGCCAACCCGATAGGCGATCGCCTGTCCGATCGTGCTCAAAACGCCAAAAGTGACGCCGAACGCAGCGCCGAATGAATAACAATCCGCTTGGACGAAAAGTCAGCCTCGCGGAGACTTGACCAAACGGGGTCAGTCACGTTGGAAGGATCAAGCCGATCGCGTGCCAACCATCCCACCTCACCCGCGTCCTTACCCCCGTTAGCTGCTACCATGACACCATGCCCAAACGCATCCCGCCCGAAGTGCTCGACTACCTGCGCCAGTTGGGCAAGACCTACGGCAGCCAGGGCGGGAAGAAGGCTGCGAAGAACATGACGGCGGAGGAACGCTCCGCGCGCGCGAAGAAGGCAGCCAAAGCCGCGGCGAAGAAGCGGACGGCGAAGCGTCTAGCGCGCGAACGTGCCAGCTCACAAGGGAAGAAGAGCGCGAAGAGGACCTGAGTTGTTCAAACAGGTGGTTCAACCAGCGGTCGCACTTCTGATTTCTTCGTGCTTTTCACGTTCTACCGGATGGTGCGTTTGCCGGCGAGGGTGGGCTAATTGACCTTGGCAAGAATAACCGGTACGAGCCAGAGATTCAAGGGCCTTCCAATCCGACTCCAACTGCGACAAAATGGCGACGTAGAGGTTGAGATGGAACAACAAATCGAACGAGAGCGTGTCTACAAATTCATCGGAGCCGTCACAGCTATTCGCGACGGTCGTGCACGGGGAGTAACGCTCTCGGAGTATTGGCCTCGCGAGATCGCCGACGCCATCCAATATCTGATTGATGGCGCCGTCCAGCGCGAGCGCGAAGCCTGCGCGGCGGTTGCCGATGCAGCGGCCGAACCCGCCGGGTTCGCTGCGCGCGGCCAAGCCTTCGAGGCAGATCCTAGACGAAGAGAAGTCGCCTTGGACATCGCCGCAAGCATCCGTGGTCGACGCTGAACATAAATGCTTCGCCGACACACTGGGCGTTTCCATGTTCGAATATTACCAAGCATCAGTTCGACGGAAGCTATAACCCATGTCCCGAAAATCCGCACAAGCCCAAGCAAGCCAGGTCGGCTACGAACTCCATTCGCTTGGCTGGAAAGGCTTTCAAGACCTATGTGCAAGCGTTGCCGCTGAAGTTCTGGGGCAGACCGTGCAGGTGTTCCTATCGTCCAAAGATGGCGGCCGAGATGGTGCATTCCATGGCCAATGGAAGCGATCCAAAAATGAAACTTTCGAGGGCTCCTTCACGGTGCAATGCAAATTCACAAGCAAGAAGGATGCTCCACTTGCAGCAACAAGCCTCGATGATGAATTGAAAAAAGCGCAGCGCCTCGCGACTCGGGGCCTCACGGACACCTACATTCTGATGACGAATCATGCCGTGTCGGGCGTCGTCGAGGAGCAACTGAGGATTCGTTTCCTCGCAATCGAAGGAATAAATCATTTCTTGGTCTTCGGCAAGAGTTGGATCGACCTGAAAATTCGAGAATCCGCCCGTTTGCGGATGATGGTGCCCCGCGTATATGGTCTTGGGGACCTAAGCCAGATCCTCGACGAGCGGGCGTACGTCCAAGCAACGGAGATCCTGAGCTCTCTTGGAGATGACCTCGCTACGTTTGTCATCACCGACGCCCACAGAAAGAGCGTGAAGGCACTTGCCGAGAAGGGATTTGTCTTGCTTCTGGGCGAGCCGGCTGCCGGCAAATCAACGATTGCCGCTAGTCTCGCGCTCGGGGCGATTGATGTTTGGGGTTGCTCTACGATCAAAATCCGGAACCCGGAAGAGTTCGTTCACCACTGGAACCCGCACGAACCTAAACAGTTCTTCTGGGTTGACGACGCATTTGGCCCCACCCAATATCAATGGGATCTGACAGTGGCGTGGAACAATGCACTCCCACACCTCAACGCGGCTGTCCGAAAGGGGGCGCGAATTGTCTTTACATCGCGGGACTACATCTACCGCTCAGCCAGACGCGATCTCAAAGAGAACGCTTTCCCGCTTCTGGTCGACGCTCAGGTGATCATTAACGTCCAGTCGCTCACGCGAGCCGAACGGCAGCAGATTCTATATAACCATATCAAGCTGGGCGATCAGCCCAGGGCGTTCAAAACTAAAATCAAACCGCATTTAGCGACAATCGCTCAGCACCACGAGTTTCGCCCCGAAATCGCCCGGCGTCTCGGTAACCGTTTCTTCACACGAAACCTCAACACAACGCAACATTCGATTCTGCAATTCGTTGGCGAGCCGGTCCTATTCTTGAAGGACATTATTCGGTCACTCGACGTGAATAGCAAGGCCGCAATTTCAGTGATTTTCATGAATGGCGGAGCAGCCGACAGTCCCTTATCCTTGACCCCAACGTTGCAGCACGCTGTAGAGATGCTCGGTGCCGCTCCCGCAGGGGTCAGGCAGGCCATTTCGGCGCTAGACGGCAGCCTGACAAAGCTCAGTCTTTCGGGAGGGCAGACGAAGTGGACGTTCAAACATCCAACGATTGGAGACGCATTTGCTGAAATCGTGGCTGAAGACCCAGAGCTTTTGGACATCTATCTGCACGGTGCGAAGGTCGAGAAGCTCGTTCAAGAAGTCGTGTGTGGAGATGTTCATCTAGCTAACGCTAAGGTCGTAGTGCCGCAGAAACGCTTCGTCATGCTTGCCAATCGGCTAAATCTTGAACTCCCAATTGAACGAATATGTACCTTCCTTGGCTTACGCTGCAGCTCGGCGTTCCTAAAGCTCTATTTTGACAGTTGTCCACAGGTTCTGGATTACTTGTGTTCTCCGCATTCCTATCTGCAGGCGACGCTACAGACTGAACTTATTCCTAAACTGCGGCGGTACAAGCTGCTGCCGCCGACTCATCGACACAAACTGATCGACACTGTCATGGATTTGGTCGTCACCACTCCAGACGCCGACTTTCTGACCATCGAACGAGTGAAGCGTGTCTTCACTCCGGCCGAGCGACGGCGATTTGTGAATGCAGTTCGCGGGAACGTAATTCCCAACCTTCGTGACATCATTTGGGACTGGAGAACCAACTATGATAGTGAACAGGACCCGGAACAATACTTTGACATGCTCGATGGAGCACTGCGGGCATATCGAGAAGAGTTTAAGGGAGACAGTGAAGCCCTCGAACTTATCGTGGCTGGCCTGAAAAGTATCCAAGAGACGATCGCGGAGCTCTCCGAAGGCTACACGCCACCAAAATCGAAGTATTGGGAGCCAGAAGGACCAGCAATGCCGATCTCACCTTGGGACCGAGATGTTTTCGACGATGTAGATCTTTGATCGATTTTCTTATGCCCATCGCCGCTACAATCCGGCCCCAAAAGGCGGAGGGTACCTATACCACATTCACCACCGTCCGAGCTGGCATGCTCTCGCCGCACCAGCCCCGTTTATACGGAATGTCGGATCGGCACCGCGACGAATGGCAAATGAAGATCTGCCCGCATTGAAGAAAGCCCAGGTGGACGTTGTTGCCATTGACAGGTTTGTCCCGCAGGACGCTCATCTATGCGCGGACGGCCGCCACAAACCGCATCCAAGCAAAACCAAAAGCTGCTGGTGGTGTTCGCCGAAACTCGGTGGGGAAACTGGAGTGAAGGATAGCCGGCATGAAAGGACGTTATGTTGGACGTAACGGGAAAACAATGCTAGGCTCGGTGCATGCGTGGCCTGGCCGTCATTTCAAAGACGGCGGGTCTGCTTACAGGGTCTGGGAACCATGCTTTACGCCCTGCTTCAGAAAAAAGATCGTGCTACTCGCCGGGCCATCGCTCAGGCGATTTCGCAACACGACAGTCAAGCAATCCAGCCCTTCGTTGTTGGCAGCCTTATCGTCCATGTGATGAATGCAGCCACAGCCACCGGGCCTCTATTTTGCATCTACTGCCTAGATCGGGTCTTACCGACAAAGGCTAACCCCCCAAAAGGGCGTCAGGCAAGCAACAAGTGGCACTTTCGACACGCTACGATCAACGATTGCATCGGAGAGATACGTGCACCACTTGGTGTGCTGAACCCGGATCGTCACGGGTGCTATGTCGCACTGGGCTGTGAGACAGTAAAGGGTCGGAAGCGCAAGAGTTGCCAGACGATAAATCATCAGGGGCGTACTTATTGCCATCTTGGCGTGACTTTTGTCTGTGTTTAGGTGGGTATCCTAAAAGTGAAGCGTCGATATGGCGTAACGCGGCAGCTAAGAGCTTACGGGCTTCGCGTCAACCGGATATTGATCTAACCATGTCACAATCGTCTCAAGCACCTCTTACGCTGCGCGGAGCTGTTCGATATCACTCCGTGTGTCCGGCCGAAACACCTGTGCGCGAACATCGCGTGATAGACTCACTCCCATGAGTGACGACCATCCAACCCGGCGTGAAGCCCTACTAGGGCTGGCTGTCACACAACTGCTCGCGGGCACTTTGGAGGCTCAGGCAGCCGATTCCTCTGTATGTTTCATGAGCGCGGTTGAGATGGCCCGGCTGATCCGCGACAAAAAACTGTCGGCGCGCGAGGCGCTGACCGCGCACCTGAAGCAGATCGAGCGCGTGAACCCCAAGGTCAATGCCATCGTGACCCTGGTACCGGAAATGGCCGCCGCCGATGCCGCGAAGGCCGACGAGATGCAGGCGCGCAAGGAGCTGCTGGGGCCGCTGCACGGTCTGCCGGTCGCGCACAAAGACCTGCTGGAAACCCGCGGTATCCGCACAACATTTGGATCGCTGCTCTACAAAGACTACTTCCCCACCGAAGACGACATTGTTGTCGAGCGGATGCGACGTGCGGGCGCGATCACCATCGGCAAGACCAACACCCCAGAATTCGGGGCGGGATCGCAGACGTTCAACAAGGTCTTCGGCGCGACCCACAATCCCTACGACTTGACGAAGACGTGCGGCGGGTCCTCCGGTGGCGCCGCCGTCGCGTTGGCCTGCGGACTCGTTCCTATTGCCAGCGGCTCCGATACCGGTGGCTCCCTGCGCAATCCTGCAGCCTTCTGCAACGTGGTTGGCTTCCGGCCTTCGATTGGCCGCGTACCGAACCCAAAAGCGACGTTCGCATGGTTTACGCTGAGTACCTCGGGCTGCCTGGGGCGTTCAGTGGCCGACCTTGCCTTAGTGCTGAGCACGATTGCGGGTCCCGATGCTCGTTCACCGCTCTCGATCGACGAACCGGGAGAACACTTCGCCCGCCCGCTCAACCGTGGCTTCAGAGGTGTGCGAGTGGCCTGGTTCAAAGACCTGGGCGGAGTGCCCTTCGACGCGCACGTGCGTACTGTGGTGGACGGGCACCGCAAGACATTTGAATCGTTGGGGTGCAGCGTCGAGCAGGTGGAGCCAGATTTCGCCCCTGCCGAGATCGCCTTTCGCACGCTGCGCGCATGGAATACCGCGAATACCCACGGTGCCCGCCTGCATGAACACCCCGACGCTTACAAGGACACACTTAAGCGTGAAATCGAGGAAGGGCTGCGACTGACAGGCACGGACCTCGCGCACGCCGAAACCGCCCACGGGCAGCTCTGGCGGAGCTTTCAAGCGTTCCTTGAGAAGTACGAATACTTCGTTCTGCCTACCACTCAGTTGCCGCCATTCGACATCAACACGCCATACCCAACGGAGATCGCGGGTGTGAAGTTCGATAACTACATCGACTGGTTGAAGTCCTGCTGGTACATTTCGGCAACGGGCAATCCAGCGGTCTCAGTGCCGGCCGGGTTCACGCCGGAAGGACTTCCGGTCGGCGTGCAGATCGTCGGCCGCAACAAAGAAGACTTCAGCGTTCTGCAAATGGCGCATGCATTCGAACAGGCGACTGGCTTTGGTAAGAAGCACCCGGCCATTGCGTAGATAACGCGCACGTGTTCATCGCGGGCCGCGGCGGTGCGACGCTAAAACAATCCCCTCATCTGCTTCCACGCCTGCACAAGCTCTTGGATTGACTGGCGGCGTGCGAGTTTGCCGGGACGGTGGGACTCCTTGTTGGAACCTGGTGGCCTCTGGCCGGATTTGCTGGGGGAATTGGTCTGGTCCTCTATTTCGTCGGAGCCATCGTATCGCATCTGAATGTCGGCGATTTTAAAGGCATTGGGTCTGCGGTATTCATGTTGGTGGTTGCCGCAGCAGCGCTCGCCCTTCGTGTTGTGACAACATGAACCGCCAGTCTAGGCACGGTATTCTGGTTGAAAAGGGGCTGGCATGGATCGCTTCTCGGACCTCGTCCGAAACCACATTACGGAACTCGATCGTGATTACTGCGAAGATCTTCCCTCGGATCAGAGAGCGGAAAGCGAACAGGCATCATCGATAGGACGCTTGGTTGTGGCTGAACTCATTGGCTGCCGACTTCGGATCACGACCCAGCAGTTCCTGGAACAGCTTGAGCAGGTATGGTCTAAAGACAGACTTGAGGAAAGCTTCGACGAACATTACACGCGCGAGCTGCTCGAACAGATTCCAGCATTGGCCAAACGAACGACGCGTTTGTCACTTCTGCTGGCACAAGACCTGCCCTCCGAAGGAATCAACGTGTATCTGTCGGAAGCGGCGCGAAACTACATCTTCGGCTTTTGGGGTGGATGCGTCGCGCTTTGCCGTGCCGCTCTTGAAGCCGCGTTGAAAGAGCGGCTCCGCGAGCGACTCGGCCTCGAATTGAACTACGATCTCAATGAACTCATTCGGTTCTCAGGCGGGCAGAAACTCCTGGACGCGCACGCTGAATCAGGCGCACGAGAGGTACAAAGAGCAGGCAACCAGGCGCTACACCCTAGTTCGTCACCTGCTCCTTTGAATGAAAGGACGGCGTTCGACACATTGAGTAGCCTCCGCGGTGTACTACTGCATCTGTATGGAGGTTGAGTCGTAGAATCCGCAAAACCTTTGTAATCTACCGCGTGGTGTTTACGGTGACGTTGATCCGACCGCGTTCCAGAAGGCTCACGTGCGTGCGATGCAGCTCGCAGGCTTCCGCGGGGCTCTCCTGCGAGCCAGTTGAATACCAGGCTCGTCCCGCCGGACCGTCCAGCGAGTTCGACCCACGAGGATCAAGTGGGCAGCCGAGGCGAGCAAGCTGGAAATAGCTATTTCCGGACAAGCCGGCGAGCCTGGCATTGGAAAAGTGCTGGTCAACACTACGGCGTTACGGAAGAGCTATCTCCGACCAGAGATGCGCTCTCGCGACGAGGAGGGACCCACACCTCAGTCGAACAGGCGTAGAGTGGAGGCGTGATGGAGAAGATCACCATGACGGTTGGCGCGGTTGCGATCGGTGGGTTAGCGATGCTCGCATCGCTCAGGGCCCAATCGACTCCAGCGAATTCGACCATTACTGCCGTTCCAGGTATCAAAGTCGGCCATTTTACGCTCACTGAACGTCCTACCGGCTGTACTGTGGTTCTGACCGAAGCCGGGGCGACAGCGGGAGTTGACGTACGCGGCGGGGCGCCTGGTACGCGCGAGACTGATCTCCTGAACCCGATCAACAGCGTTCAGCAAGTGCACGCCATAGTTTTGGCAGGCGGTAGCGCGTTCGGACTCGATGCTGCGTCCGGCGTTGTACGTTATCTGGACGAGAAGAATGCCGGGTTCAAGGTCGAATCGCATGGTCAATTGGTGAACGTGCCGATCGTTCCAGCCGCGATCCTTATCGATTTGGGTGTGGGAGGCAGTCCGAAGATACGGCCGAATGCTGACTGTGGGTATCGGGCAGCTTCTGCCGCAACAACGGGACCAGTCATTGAAGGGAATGTGGGCGCCGGAGCTGGTGCGACGGTTGGAAAGATCGCCGGATTCAAGCGCGCCATGAAAGGTGGCCTCGGTAGCGCGGCGATAAGAATGCCCGATGGTCTGATTGTGGGCGCGATTGTTGCGGTGAACGCCCTTGGCGATGTGATTGATCCTGCGACCGGCCGAGTCGTTGCCGGCGTTCGAACGGAGGATGGTAGGCATTTGGCCGATGCCCGTTTGCTTCTGAGATCTGACAGAATCGAGCGACCCCAAATAGGAGCCAACAGTACGATTGGCGTGATCGCCACGAACGCGCCGCTAACCAAGACACAAGCGACAAAGATCGCGCAAATGGCGCAGGACGGGTACGCGCGCGCGATTTCCCCCATTCACACGCCAGCAGACGGCGACACAGTTTTCGCCCTTGCTACGGCCACCAGCAGAGTCGAGATCGATATCACAAGGATCGGCGCTCTGGCGGCGGACGTGATGGCGGAAGCCATTCTGCGTGCCGTGCAGCAGGCGACGAGTATACCCGGATACCCGGCCGCTCGCGATCTCAAGAATTAGGATTGAGTAGGCTTCGCCACAATCGATTACCGTGATCAGTCGCCCAGCGTTTACCGATGATCCATTGCCCATGACCTGAACATTCCGGTCGGTTGAACGGCGTATACGGACGTTCGCCAGAGAGTCCGAACGTCGAAAGGCTGGCGTCTTAGCTGGTACACTCAGTCTGATCAATCCGGGCGAAGCGGCGAATGACCACCCGCAATGACGATCGACGACGTGAGCGCCCCTCGCGCTATTCCCACGAGCAGCAACCCATCCAGCCACGCGTTACCGATCAGGAAATCCAGAAATGGATCACTCGCCAGCACGGCTTCGTGCCCGAGAGCGCATGGATTCTGTACTGCAAAGAGCAGTTCGGCCTGGTAGCGCCAGGAGCCGCGCACCCAGAGAATCCGTGCCCGCCGGAGAAGGTCGCGGCGATTCAGCAGGCGTTCCGGCGGTTTGGGCTGCTTTGAACTGCTGGGCGGCCAGATTTTCCGTAACACTGTCAATGGGCGAGATGCGGACTTCCGACCCAGGGACGCGGTTGGCTGGCACAGCCCACGCTCCAAAGCCGAAGATGCAAGTCCGAAGATTCATCCGAGTTTCACATCATACTCTTGTCCCCATTTGAGCAGCAGAAGCGCAAGCGCGCTCAATCCCTTCGCCACGAGGCTAATCGTTACATATTAGAGCCAGTTGACCGGTTGTGAGCAATACTAATCCCGGAAACGGACAATCAAGACCTTTAATTCCTCTATTATCTGTAGCCCATCCTGGCACAATGATTGCTCCGGCCACGGGCATGAGCCTGGAACCTTTGTGGCAAGATCTCCGTATCGCCCTCCGGGTCTTGCGCAAAAACCGCGGGACAACGCTTTTGTGCATTGTTTCCATCGCTTTGGGCATCGGCCTGACCACCGGCATCTTCGGCCTGACGGACGCCATATTCCTGCGCCCGTTCGCCTTCGATCGGCCTGGCGAGGTCTACTGGATCTCGTCGCGCGGAGATGACGGAAACCAGATCGCCTTCTGCTGGCCGGACTATCAGGATATGCTTCGTGCTTCCAGCAATGTCGCGGATCTCGTGACCTATGAGCGCGTGGGCGGGACGCTGGGCACGGGGGATGACCGGCAGTCCGTGCTTGTTTACCCATCGACTCCGAACTATTTCCAGTTCTTGGGGGTGAAAGCGCTCGTCGGCCGTGCGTCGCTTGAGCCGATTGGGGCGGAACCCGCAGTGGTTATCGGTTACCGTCTATGGCAGCAGAAGTTCGGGGGCGACCCGCAGATTGCCGGAAAGAAAATCATATTGAGCGGCCACGGCTTCGTCGTCGCGGGCGTTATGCCTGCCGAGTTCACTGGGTTGCTGCGCGGAGTCCCGAATGACATTTGGATCAGCATGGAAGATTGGTTCAATCTTCCGGGGCGTGCGGCTGAGAGATATGAGCGGGATGCAGGAAATTTCGAGATCATCGCGCGGCTGAAACCCGGAGTGAGTCCGCAGCGGGCAGCAGCGCAGTTCGATGCGGCGATTCGCGGCCCCGAGAAACGTAAACCCGCCCCAGCGGGACAAACCGGTACAGTCCTGGAGGTTAAATTTGCGACGGGGTGGGAAGACACGCTGATCTATGGTGGCGGGCTGCTGCTGGTGCTCGGCCTGGTGCTGTTTGTGGCCTGCGCGAATGTGGCGCAATTGCGGCTCGCGCTGTCGGAGACGCGCAAAAAAGAACTTGGAATCAGGTTGGCTTTAGGCGCGGGTTCGTGGCGCGTTGCAAGACAGTTGCTGGTCGAAACGGCGTTGGTGAGCTTCGCCGGTGCGGGAGCTGGGTTGTGGCTGGCGGGGTTCCTCATGCAACAGGTCTCCGCATTCATTACGGCGGCTTCGCCTTATCTGGACTATGGGCTGCGTCTCGATTACCGCGTGTTGACCTTCGCCATGGCTTCCGCCGTGTGCGCCGTATTGTTCTCCGCGCTCGCGCCGACGCGGCACGCCGTGAAGATGAACGTTAGTGAGGTGCTGAAATCCGAGCAGGGGACAACCGGCGCCGGTCGCACGTGGCAGAAGCAAGCGTTGGTCGTCGGCCAGATCGCCGTCAGCGTGATGCTGTTCGGCATGGCCGTGCTCTTTTTCGAGAGCTTTCGCAACACCGCGGCGCTACGGCCCGGATTCGATCCGAACAAGAGAATGCTTGTTGTGGACCTGGAGTCGTCGCCCCGAATGTCAGCGCTCATGTGGTGTGAGCAGGTCTCGGAGCGGCTGGCTGCGTTGCCGGGAGTTCGCGGAGCAACCTTTGCGCGGCGGCTCCCCTTGAGCGGCTCAGGTGGCGGAATGACCGTGCGGTTCGAGATTCCAGGACAAGCCCCACGAGGCGTTCCCGTGTACAACGTCGGCGGCAATTACTTCTCTGTAATGGGCACCCGGGTCCTTGCGGGCCGCGGCATCGACACCAATGATCGCGAGAACAGCGCGCTCGTGGCTGTCCTTTCGCAGCGACTGGCTCACCAGGCGTTCCCCGGCCGGAACCCGATCGGCCAGTGGGTTTCGGTGGATGGGAAAATGCGGCAAATCGTCGGCATCGCCGAGGATGGCCCCGTGGAAGACCTGCACGAGCCTCCCGCGCCTTCCCTCTATCTGCCGTTTTCGCAAATGCCCTGGGGCGGTATCACGCTCATGGTGGAGACGGCCTCAGACCCTGGCGCTCTCACAAAAGCGGTACGGCAGGAAATTAAGCGTTTCGACCCCGGAGTGCTGGTAGCCACTACAACTCTGCGCGCCTTCATGCAACAGGCGCTCGCGTTCGATCAGTTGCTCGTCAGGGTGAGCAGCGGATTGGGAGTTTTCGGCTTCCTGCTCACGGCGGCAGGGCTGTTCGGAGTAATCCAGTACGCCGTGAATCGCCGGACCCGTGAGATTGGTCTGCGCATGGCACTCGGCGCGCATCCCAGCGAGATCAAGCAAATGGTGCTGCGGGAATCGCTGCGCCTAGCGGCTGTGGGAGTGCCGTTGGGCCTCCTGCTCCTCGCGCCCCTGACGTGGTCCGTCCGCTCCGTTGTGATTGGAGTGACGCCGCTGTCCCCGCTTATGTATCTCGCCAGCGCGGCCGCGGCAATTGTCATCGCCTTATCGGCAGCCTGGCTGCCAGCCCAGCGAGCCACGCGCATCGACCCCATGTCTGCCTTGCGCTCTGAGTAACGTCTAAAAAGGGGCAGTGCCTACTTTACCGTCAAACTCTCCTGACGGCGTTCGAGGAAGTGTGATCCGTGGCGCGTTGACGGTTTAGCCGACCTTCTTTGCCTTCGCCAGCGCCCATCTCTTCCGTTGCGCAGCCGCAATTTTCCGTCGCGCTGCGGTTACTCATTGTACGCTTCGTCCTGACCGGCTTCGACGGAGTCGATTTCGCCTTGACCTCCGCCCACCTCTTCCGTTGAGCTGCCGCTATTCGCCTCCGCGCCGCCGGGATCAGTGGGCGCCTACGACTTAGTGGATATCCCACCTCTCCAAGGAGGGGCTATCTTTCGGCCCAGGACTGTCGCACAATCGTTGCCGAGAGGTTGAATATGGCCTTTTCTATAGCCGGCGTGTTCGTGACGTTGCTGGCGCTGTCGATATTTCTTCTGTTCCGCTCTCGCCCGCACATCTAAATCCGAGCCCAAACCGGACGCGCGCATTGGGCACGCCTGGTTGAAGCGGCCGTACTCCTCTGTCCCCTATCTACGGTGCGCCCGCTGATTTCAAGTCCGGCGCGTCGAACTCGCCCTAGTTCATCACCTGTAGATCGGCGTTCGTATCCCGCGGACTGTCTCCGTCCGGCTGGTTCGGCATGCGTGTTTGATGTACCCCAAGCAAGAAATGTCAGCAGACCCGACGGCGCCGGTCGAAGGTCCTTGCCCTGAGAACCGGTTGGCTGGAGAATGGTTGCGTGCCATCCGCAGAGGCGCGCGGTGTTCGATTGGAAGGCGAGCCGGCTTGCCAGTACACGATCATTTCGGAAGCAAGCGATACCCGCGGCAACGCAACGACCTGGGCTAAGGGCGACGATGGGTACTGGTACCGCTGCATTCAAGCTGTGGACGGTCGCAGGGTTTGGACGCGCTTTCCCCCAGAATCCGAATGGGCGGCGGGCACGATCCTCCGCACCGTCGCGCCGAGCCGTCGCCATAAGCACATGAAGTTCTCCAGTCGAGCATATTAACCGCGTTTACCCTGCCTGACTGGGCTGTGCCTGACATCCCCTTGCAATCTGGCGCGAGCGGGCGCATACTTCCCATAAAGGATTTATGGGAGAGAAACCTGAACGTACATCTGGCGTCCTACAAGGCACGCTCGACATGCTGGTGCTCAAGGCGCTGGCGCGCGCGCCGATGCATGGGTACGACGTGGCCGAGCACATCCTCGCGTGGTCGGGCGATGTGTTGAAGGTGGAAGAAGGAGCGCTCTATCCGGCGCTGCATCGTCTGGAACTGCGCGGCCTGCTGGCAAGCGAATGGGGCGTTTCAGCGAACAACCGGCGGGCGAAGTACTACCGGCTGACCGCAGCGGGGAGGAAGCAGTTGGCAGCGGAGTCATCGGAGTGGGCGCGGATGAGTGGGGCGATCGCGCGCGTGATGGAGGCGTAGTATGCGAGGGCTATTCACGAACCTACGTTTACGGTGGCGCGCGCTGTGGAAGCGGCGGCAGCTCGAAAGCGATCTGGCAGACGAGCTGGCGTTTCACCTGGCGATGCGGGAAGAGAAGAACCAGGAGGCGGGTGTGGCGGAGAGCGCGGGGCGGTCGTTCGGGAATCCGGTGCTGGTGAAGGAAGACTTGCGGGACCAGTGGACGTTTCGGGCCATGGAGAACTTCTGGCGGGACCTGCGCTATGCGGCAAGGATGCTGTGGCGCAGTCCGGGATTCACGCTAGTGGCGACTTTGTCGCTGGCGATTGGGATTGGGGGTAACACGGCGATATTCAGCGTCGTGGATGCGATTCTTTTGAAATCGCTGCCGGTGCGGGAGCCGGAGCAGTTGCGAGTCGTGGTTTCCACGGGAGAGGACCCATTCAGCAGTCACACTGGCTATCACGCGACGAACCGGGCCGGTATTAGCGTCTCCAGTTCGTTTTCATACTCCACATATCAACAGTTTCAGCGCAGCGTGCGACAATTTTCGGACTTCATCGGATTCGCGTCTGCCCAAGTAACAGTGCTCGCGGGGGCCACCAGCCACTATGCGGACGCTGATTTAGTTACTGGCAATTACTTTACGAGCCTGGGAGTGACTTCCCTGGCCGGAAGGACTCTTACGGCGGAAGACGACCGTGTTGGAGCTCCGCCGGTGGCCGTGATCAGCTATCGCTATTGGGAGCGGCACTTGGGTCTGAATCCGGAAGCCGTGGGAAGAGCGATTTTCGTGAATGGACATTCGGTAACGGTGATTGGCATCACGCCACAGGCCTTTCTTGGAATTTGGCCCGGACGTGAGCCGGACATTTTCGTGCCAATAACGCTCGCGTCACTGTTTGGGCATGAGTGGTATCGCCTCGATGATGATGATAACGCCTGGGTACAAGTGTTGGGACGGCTGCGACCGGGCGTTAGCGATCAGCAGGCGATGGCGGGGCTCAGTGTTGTCATGCGACGGTTGCAGGAAGCCGCCAAGAAAAAGCGTACGGGCAATGAGGGCCCGTGGCGGCCAGTGCTGGAAAATGGCGCGGGTGGAATCGAGATTTTGCGCGATCACGCATTTCCCGTCCTATTAGTGCTGGCCACTGTGGTGGGCCTGGTATTGTTGATTGCCTGTGCGAACCTGGCGAACCTGCTAGTGGCGCGGAGCGTATCGCGGCGACGCGAAATCGCGGTGCGGTTGTCGATTGGTGCAGGGCGATGGCGGCTGATTCGGCAACTGTTCACCGAGAGCCTCCTGCTTGCTGCGTTCGGAGCAGGGTTGGGGCTGGCTCTGGCGAATCCACTAGAGAATCTGGTTCTCACCGTGGGCGCCGAGAACGCCGTCGTTGATGCACACTTGGACTGGCGGACGCTGCTTTTTACGGTTGCGGCAGCGCTTGTGACGGCGTTGCTGTTTGGACTGGCGCCTGCTTTTCGTGCCACTCGATTGGATCTGACGCCGGCACTGAAGGACGGCGCCGGTGGGACGCAGGGACCTAGTCCGAAATTTCGCGTAAGCCGACTCTTGATTGCGGCGCAGGTTGCTCTTTCTACTCTGTTGCTAGCGGGTGCTGGACTGTTTGTTCGGACACTCATGAACATCTATCGCGTCGATCCGGGTTTTCAAACGGCACGGCTACTGTTGTTCAATGTGGACGGGTCGCGCAGCGGGTACCAAGGAGAGAAGCTACTGGGTCTTTACGAACAAATTCGCGGAAAGGTGGCGATGATTCCGGGTGTCCAGTCGGCGACACTGTCGGATTTTGCATTGATTTCTAACAGTACGAGTAACAGCGACATCACGATTTCTGGATACGTGCCGAAAGACGGCCGGCCAGCTCATCCGCTTGTTCTACGTGTGGGTGACCGCTTCTTTTCGACTATGGGGATTCCGATATTTTTGGGAAGAGCACTGGGCGAACGGGACGGTACGAAGGCGCCGAAGGCCGGAGTCGTTAATGAGGCGTTTGCACACAGATATCTTCCAAAGCGGTATCCGATTGGGCAGTATTTTTCGTTCGGTGACGGCACTAACGCACGTCCGGAGGACAGAATCGAAATCGTCGGAGTGTGCAGAGATGCTAAATACGACGACTTAAAAGACGAGGTCGCCCCCACGGCATACCTGCCATATTTGCAAGACGACGAATTAAACAGGGGTATGACTTTCGAGCTGCGAACAGCGATGGCGCCGATGTCGGTTGCCGGGGCGGTACAGAGAGTGGTTGCGGCGATTGATAGGAGCGTGCCGGTGGCGGAGATGCGGACGCAGGAAGAGCAGATCCGCGAGACACTCGGACCTGAACGGATGTTTGCGGGCGTGGTGGGATCGTTCGGAGCGATTGCGGCGCTGCTGGCGGCAATCGGATTGTATGGAGTGATGGCTCAAGCGGTGACGCGGCGGACGAATGAAATTGGCATCCGGATGGCGCTGGGGGCAGGGCGCGGAGACGTGCAGTGGATGGTGCTGCGGGAGAGCCTGTGGATGGTGGCGGCCGGGCTGGCAATTGGGATTCCGGCGGCGCTGGCGTTGACGAAGCTGGTGGAGCAAGCGCTCTATGGGATCAAGCCGAATGATCCGGTGAGTTTTGTGGCGGCGGGAGCGCTGATAGTGGCAGTGGCGGCGCTGGCGGCGTGGATACCGGCGAGGCGTGCGGCGCGGGTCGATCCGATGCCGGCTTTGCGGTGCGAATGAACGTAGGGGACCCCATCAGGTAAAGCATCTATCGCCCTGCCAAATCCCAGCTTGACATCAGCTTTCTCCGCGCGCATACTTCCATAGACATCTAGGAATCATGAGTAAAGGCAATCCTGATTCCGTTATGCTTTAGCCTCGCAGCAACTCACTCAGCCTCGTCTTCATCGCCTGCTCATTCGGTTTCCCAGCGCTCTGAATCCACGTCTCGACCTTGCCCCACTGGACCTCGTGGGAGGTGGATTCCAAACGCGTGCGGATCATCGAATGGGGATTACCGGCAAGGAAGAAATCGCATCGTTTCCCAAGGCTCGAAGTCCGATCGCGCCGATCTTGGTCTTGGACGTGCAATTCAGCGTTCCGCGCAGCCCAAAAAGCGCCGGGAAGAGATAGTTCGCCCAGTGGCCCAAGGGGTTAAGAGCCGGTACCACCACGGCATTCGGAATCACAATCCCCAGTGAGTTCCGCGCTGTGCAGAGCACATTGGTGTGTTGCATGGGATCCAGGTTCGCCATTGCAATGCCCGTATAGATTTGCGCGCCAGTCGGCGCGAACGTCGTAGCGTCGAATGGGATCTCGAATTCAGTATTTCCAGTACTCGATGGAACCGCCGCCTCGTAGTAGGTGTTGTCTGCGCCCTGATGGCGGAAAAGTGCCTGTATCGTGATTGAAGCACCCGACGTGATTACACCAGATCCAGCGAGAAGGGGGCCCTGCGGATTGCCCGTTTCATAGTAGCTTGCTCCGTTCGCAACGACGGTGTCGGAGAGCGTTGCGAGAGTACCCAAACCGTTAAAAGGAAGTGAAACAGGATTTCCCTTATCGTCATAGAAGCTGATCGAAAAGTTTGCCGGTTGATTGCTGCTGTTGACAACATAAAAGCCCGTCACGTACGACCCGCCTGCCGCGAGATGGGGGAGCACGCCAGTCGCGGGGGAAGCAGCCGTATCCTGCTGTAACTGGCTCACCTGCGCGGCGGTGAGAGCGGTCCCGAAGATCGCCGCCTCGGCCAGCAGGCCGTCATAGGGGACGCCTCCCATATCGCGCGCGCTGATCGCCACGGGAACGTTGTTCAGCGTGGTCATCCCATTCAGACTGTCTCCGTTTCCAAACAGGGTTGTGGACATAGCGACTCCATCAACATAAAGCCGGATGCCGCTCGCATGGCCGCCGCCGTCGTAGGTAGCCACCAAGAAGTGCCAGTTGCCGTCGTTCACTGAAACCATGGCCTCGACACCCAGAAAATTGCCGCCAACGCCCCCGGCCGCGCTTGGGGTCGCTTGGAGAAGAAAGGCCAAACGCCCAGACCCTTGGGGAGCCACTCCACCAGGGCCGTTGTCGATGGCGAGATACGGTCCGCTGTAGTTGCCGCTGTTTGCTTCTTTGGCGAATAAGATCATGTTGTTGGTGGTGTAGCCGGTCTTCGCCCAGATCGTCATGGTCAATGGGTGATACCAATCCAGAGCAAAGAGTTGATTTGAGGCCGTCGTTGGCATGCTGATGTACTGATCCTGGGCGATGTTGAACACAGCAGCCCGTTCAGTGGGATCTCCAATCGGTGGTCCACCGCCTGGACCGGTGAAGGTCACGCCGTTTGTGAGCGTGCCATTGTTGCCTTGGCCGGTTGCGTCATTGGCGTTGCCGTCCAACCGCCAGTAACCCAGCGGATTGAGCGCCAGCACATCATTCACGTACTTGCTCTGGGCCATGCCCAAGGGCGCCACAAGCCCTATGGCTAAAATCAGCTTTGAAGGGTTCATGGGTCTCTCCCGTTGCGATTGACTCTATCACCACTCGCAGCGGGTACGGTAGTCGACTAAATTGTTCCGCGACCGGAGATGCACGGTGCCGTCCGTCTTGATGGCCAACGCGCGGTAGCCGTCCAGCTTCAGCTCGTATGCCCAGTTTCGCGCCTTCTATGCCATCGCGATGTGGTCCAGCAGCGAACGTGCGAACCGGCAAGCTTGGACGGCGCGATGAGGTTCAGTGTCCGGCTTGGCCGTTTCCGGTCAACTTGGCCTACCACCAACTTCCAAATGCGCCGTAATACGACAACTGACCGCGCCGAAAGCTCTACCCTACGCGACCAGTCGCTCCCCTCTCCCCCAACAACTGAGAGACGTTGCTCCGGCGGCAATTTATGGCTCGCCGTAGGGGCGTATCACCTTTGCGATTTCGGGCTCTGCCAACCCGCCGTGCGATTCGAGCCGCCTGCGCTTCGCCTTCCCGGCCTCCTCAGTCTTTGGATCGGCCGACCCCCTGTGGTCCGGAAGCTGGATCTGCTTGAATGGCCACTTCAGAAGATCCACAGTTTGAGCAACATCCGGTCTCAATGAGGGTAGATTCCATAGTGACGGCTCCAGACCGGTCCGGCGATGAAGCTACTAGTGGACCTCTTCCCCTTCCTGGTCTTTGGGGTTGAATGGGCGACTTTGCTAGCCAAACCGTTCCGAACTGCAATTTTTAACAATTGGCATCACTATGGATCTTGACGAATCATGGTCCTGGTGCAATACTGCGCAACATAGTAACTCTTCGCGCGGAGGTGAACCTTGGCAGATTCCAGTTTCGGGGAATCCGACAATATTGGTCGAATGATCGATCTGCTTCCGGACCTCTACTACGCGGTCAATCAAACACTCGAACGTTGCACTCCAGGTTTCTCAAAGAAAACAGGTGTAGTGCTGTGGGTGATCGCCAGCTCCACGGCTGAGGATGAGCAGGGACCTTTCCGTTTGTATGGCGAGATCTGTGACCGGCTAGCGGACTGGTTTGCGATGAAGCGCGAGAACGCGCGGTCTGAGGTGGCAAAAGCCAAAAGAATTCTGATGAATAAGGGACTTATCTTCATCGCAGGCCGGAATGACCATGTACACCTCACCCCGCAGGGGGTCGATTACGTCAGCCGCATGCGTCAGGTCGCCAAAGAAACGGTGAAAGAGGCGTTGGGCGTGTTGGAACCCTCTGAGCAGATCCAATTCGTTAACTTCGTTGAACGACTCATTACTCTGCGTAAGCCTCCGATTCGCGAATCTGACAATAGCAGTGCGAGTCAGCCTAACGCGATTGAAAAATCTTGAGTTGATCGCTGGAACTGGTCAAAAACATTTCTTGGCATTTGTATCGAAGCCGAACTCTAGAACAGTGGTTTCCTTTCTCCCAAAGTTTTGTCTCAACAAGAGTTTCTGTTTTCCTTGACAACTAACTCAAGTTCGAAGTACGCTTGCTTTGAGTTTCACAACCTGTGTGGGACTCTCGAACCGATGTGAAGGCCGCCTGTGTGGAGATACGGGCGGCCTTTGTCAGAATCAGTTTGTCCTTCATCAAGCCCTAACATAAATCTGTTATTCAGTGTTGATGGGAATGTGCGAGATTCGGATCTCCACCGGCGCTGGAGTGTTTCCAGCACTGGTCCGGCTTTTCGCATTATTTGAACGCGAACCCGAGATGGATTCGCCAACCGTGTAGGGCTTGGCGGGCTAGGCCCGCAATGAATCGGTTCGAGAGGCGTTGCCTCTCAGCTAACAGTTTGAGGGGCCAACATGACCAGCAGGCTTCATGTGGGCGCCGATCCTCGTCATGGGCAACGGCCTATGGCGGGCAATGGCAAAGCGGTGGGAGTTACGGCAGGCGCCCGGAGCAAGAGCCATCGACTTGAGGGGCCGAATTGGCGTCGATTCGTCTTGGTGGCAGCTTTCGCGGCACTGTCCGCCGCTTGTGGAGATCGGCCTCGATATGTTGTTGCGATCGGCAGTCCTTTCAGACTGACCGGCAAGACCGTACGGTGCCTTGGCCTCGGCCTTCCACGATCCGAACGTTGGCGCGTCAGCACAATCAACGGCGTGTCCGGTGTCGGTGCTGAGATCGATCTGGGAGGCCCCCTGACCTCACGGAATCTCCAGTTGCTGGCCGAGATCGCAGCAAGGACGCCCGAGGCTGTTATGATATCAGTGTTGAACCCCGGATCGCCGTTCTCCAGTGTTGTCAGTGTGGAGCGGCGAGGATCGATTGAGATCGTCGAGTTCGCGAAGGAATTTGGTTCTGACAACTACGTTAGAGCTGTGCCAGACGGTGTGTTTGGTCAGACGTTGTTTCCGATGAGAGAGCCGCTGGTGCCCGACACGCTTTACTCACCACACAATCGTTTCGAGATCTACGTGGCTGCTGATCAGTCCGATTCCGAGATCGCTGCTACCCTGTACCACGAACTAGCACATGTGCGGTTCGGCGCCGGCCACACGAGAGCAATTCTGAATGCCGAGGCCGAGGCAAGACTAAGCGCACAGGTAAGGTAATACGAGGGTTGGTGATGAGGGCTAGCCGGTGGAAGAGCTTCCAGCTCTCGATAATATTGCTCATCAGTCAAAGTAGTTCGGGTGCTCCTCGACAACGGCAAGAGTTCGATGTCGGTGCCTGTGCCGAAGATCCAGCGACGTGGAGTAGCAAGTTCTCCGAATTAGCGCACTTGAGCACTCCTGAGCTCGAAGCACAAGCAATTCGCAGGGTGGAAGCTCACGTCCCGTCGTCACTCCGGGCTCAAGCTTGTATTCCCGTTGAGATTATTGTGTCTTCTGATGGAAGGGTACTGTGTGCCCGCTCCCAAAAAGGTCACCCGCTCTTGCGCGCCGCGGCCGAACGAGCTGCCAAACGATGGGCATTTACCCCGTTCAAGAGTGCCACGAAGACTCATCCAGTCACCGGAGAATTGCTGTTCTCTTTTAATACGTCGTCAGATGCCGATGCCTGTCTGGACATTCGAACTCTTGCCAAGCAAAAGCCTGAGCACTAGTCAGCGTGCGTCGTGGTGCTCCCGCGCCCGTTTCTCATTCATCTCCATTTTGTCTATTATGTCTTCATCAATCTCCATCTGAATTCCTCTCTCATGGGCATCGAAGATCTCTTTACCCGAAATTCTCAGTGCTTTGTTTACTCCAGCAGAGAGGCCATCGAAATAACCGTCCGAGTAGCCGTCTCGATGTCGCTCCCTACCAATTAGCGTCGCAGTCAGAGAAATGTTCAGAACCAGCAATGCCCCATCCCACCAACTATCGAGCAAAACCACCGACTGCCCTCGATGGAGATAGCCTTGCGCAGCAAGTAGCAACAGCATCGCACCACCAATAAACCAGTTCGGGATTAGGCGGCTTTCCCTTTTCTCCCGATCATAGCATTTACGCACCTTGTCCCAGTCGTCTCTGCTGAAGTCTTTCAGCTGCTTGACTTCTCTGGCGCTCAGTCCCCGGTAGGTGATGGACTGATTTATCTCGTGCTTGAGTCGGTAAGCGTCGGCGATGCAGACTTGCGAACCATCTGCTTCGCCAGCGTCTGTCGGATTCTGAATTCCAGACGCCTCGGGTTGATCCGGGATGCTGTCATCATCGGTCATCGTTATCCCCTTTGCTGAACAAACTCCGGCGCGTGAAGACCAAACGGTCACGATGCGGGGCACTCGCAAACGACAGTCGGCTGGGTAGGCGTCAAACGTTCCGCTTATCGAAAAACCTCCCTCGTCAGATTGGCGTTCATCGTGAACTTGCCGTAGTTCGCCTCTGCGTGCGCGACCCACGCCACGTAGCCATCCTTCCTGACCGCTACTCCGTTGATTTCCACCGCAGCGCCGGTTCCGTCGGTAACGAAGCCGCCTTGTCAATCGTGGTAGCAGGGGACCAATTGCGTTGCGCCAAATGGATGTTTCAACGCGCAATCTCGAAGTCAATTATTCGGACCTCAACCCTAGTACTCGGTTGTGCTCTAAATATGCTCACGGTTGTGAGCCAACGGACACTAGGATCAACTTTGCCGGTAACTCGCTTGGCCAGCCCGGCGCGAATGACTCCTTCATACCGGACGCTGTCAGTGTCGATTGCATTGCCGTTGCGGTCATAGAAGATGACTTCGCAGGTTACGTTCTTGACTCCATCTGATAGCTGATTTTGAACTGTGAATGTGTAGCTGCCATCGATGCCATTCCAAAGCAGGTCTCCACCCTTGATCTGTCCACTAGGCAGAGCCTTGGATTTGGTAATGGCGTCGGAGAGTTGATTGGCCAGATCCTGATCAAGGTTCTTGAGGATCTGAGATTCCTTAACGGCACTGTCAATCTTTCCACTCCTCAAAGAGGCCCAGCCGACACATAGATGCGAGTAAGCGTCATTGGGGCTGAGGTGAACCGCTTGTTCACAAGCCTGCACTGCCTCTTGAGAACGACCGAGCCTGTCATATTGTGTGCCCAGGCTTGCATAAGCGACGGCGAAATTCGGCTGAAGTTGAATAGCGCGTTTCAAAACCAGTGTTGCTTCAGTGAAAGCGGTGGCATCACTATTGTGCAGTCCGAGCGCTTCGTAGGCCAAGCCAAGTTCGTAATATGCCTCAGCGTTAGTGGGCCTAATTTGCACAGCCTGCTTGAATGCATCTACTGCTTCCTGGTACCGCCCTAAACCATAATAAGCAGTTCCTAACGCCTGATATGCGAAGTAACCGTCTGGTTGAAGCGCAATCGCTCGTTCTGCATGGTTCAAGGCTTCATCGTAACGACCGAGTCTAACATAAGCATTTGCTAGATCTTCGTGTGCGAGGATGTATCCAGGATTGGCTTCGATAGCTCGTTTCAAAAACTCGATTTGCTGTTCAAGTCGGCCGAGGAAGCCGTACTGGTCGGCGAGCCAGTAGTAGGCGTCAGCGTAGTCGGGTTTGATTTGGATTGCATGTTTGAACGCTCTTATGGATTCATCTCGCTGTTCAAGCTTGCTATAAGAATAGCCAAGGTGATACCAGGCCTCCGCGTTGCGAGGCGCCCTCTGGATAAGGCCTTCGAAAAACGCGGCGGCCTTCTCGTAATCGTGTTTGTCATAGAGGAGCTTGCGACCCTCCATCAGCGAAGCGTCCTGCGGGAAGGCTGGCCCACGGAACAAAATGAACAGGACAAACCCAGTGCGTGCACAGTGTGCTCGATTCAGGGTCATCAATATCGGCCCTCGATCCCAGTAAGGGGTGCGTTCATGTCCTGGTCCCGACAATTGCCGACAAAGTGACATGCGGTCCGCATCTTTCCAGTTTGAAGGTCCGGTGACGCGCCATCAATCTTCTCGCTGGTTAGCGCCCTTCCTGTTATCCAAGGTTGGTACCAGCCAGACGGGAGTCCCGAATCGGTGAGCACGATCGACACCTGCCTGCGAGCAGGTAACGTGGGCTGGACGGCCGGCGCGTGGCTTTCGCAACAAACAGGACTTCGTTCACGCGATCTTCCCTCTGCTGTGGCTCGCCTCGACCTGACACCGAAAGCCACTGAATAGCCGCAAGCGCCTCATTTTCCTCATGCCGGATTACCTGCTGCAGGGAACAGTCGCTCGCGCAATCGCAGCGCCGGGCACTCAATCATCCTCGCCATTCCAACACCGATGGCGACGGATGCCACCAAGTACAAAGCGAAGATCAAATTCCGCTCCCAATGGAGCCGCTCGTACAACACTACGGCGCTAAACCAAGCGATCGGCATGTGATACAGATAGATCGAGTAGGAGTAATTCCCGATCCCGCTCAACCCGCGCACCAACCAGGAATCATGGCGGACGAGTGAAACCGTGTAGAGAAGCAAGCCGCCGTAACCCAAATAGAGGGCGGTCACACCGAAGACCAACATGAAGGGCCGGTGCTGCTCGAACAGAAGCGCCGGCATCAGGCACAACACGCTCAAAGGCGGCAACAGGCGGCCGTTCTCCCGCAGGAATGCGGTCAGCCGCTCGGGATAGAACTCGCGGATGTAAGAGAGCAACACACCGAAATACAGAGCATCGAAATCCCAGCAGCCCACCATCTTGTGCACCCGTCCGGTGTAGACATCGAGTGCCCGGAGCGCCAGACACGCGAGCATGACCACCCCGGCAAGGACCGGTACCCATCGGAACGATCCCGTTTTCCGAGCCAGCAGATAGAGGGAAGCTGGCAAGAACACATAGAATTGTTCCTCCACGCCCAACGACCAGAAGTGACTCCACGTACCCTGCCAATGATTTTGCAAGAACAGCAAATCCGGCCACAGATGGTCCCACTCAGCCGGCATGACGATGCCGTGCCATGCCGCGCGATGGGCGCGCCCTCCGAGGTAAAACCCCGCTACTGTCAACGCGAGCAATAGGTAGTAAGCCGGGTAAATCTTGAACCCTCGGCGGATCAGGAACCGCTTCAGGTGGAGCGTACCCGTGTCTTTGTAATCCCGGAATAATAGGCCCGAGATCAGGAACCCGCTCAATACGAAAAACAGGTTAACTCCGGTCCAGCCGAATCTGACCCACGCGGGGTACGCGGTAAGGTGACAGCCCAATACCAGCAGGACTGCCACGGCGCGAAGCGCATCAAGCTGCGGTAGTCGTTTCATGTTCAAGCACCAACTCACGGCCCGATAGGGCAGGGCGCGAACTTTCCGTGTCAGCACCTGCTTATCTGCTGCAAGGGAGGGGCTGGCCAACGAAAGCGAGGAGCGCAAACACAGGCAAGGCCCATTTCTTTGAAACGGTGTGTCTATGTAAACAGTGTCTATGTAAACAATGTAGACCGCGCCTGTATCCTAACCCGAAACTCAGGAGCGTGCAAGATCAACCAGAGTTAGCATTGCAAAAGGCCCTGGGAGAGCGCATTCGCGAACTCCGAAAAAGGGCCGGATACTCCCAGGAGGGCTTTGCGGACGCTGCTGGCGTTCATCGCACGTACATGGGCACTTTGGAGAGGGGTGAGGCGAACGTGAGCCTCGGCAATCTGCAGAAGATCTCCAAGGCGCTGGACATCACGCTCTCGGAATTGTTTCGAACGGTCGAAAAACGGGTGGCAAGTCCGCGGAAAAATCCTGTGAAGTGAGTAGAGATCCGGCGGACCTGAGCACGATTTCGAGTTGAAACTTCAGACCCAGGATTTTAAGATTTGCAAAGGCCTATTTGCAGTCAGTCCTGTCCTTCCAGGCCGATAGCGTTACCGCGTCGCTTACTGGTGCCGCAGTGCCACCGAGGGGTCGACGCGGAAGCTGCCGAATTGTCGCGCATGCCACCGCAGCCGGTGACGCGTACGGTACACTGGCTTCCAACGGCAACTGACGAGCGGAGGCAGGAGTGGTTGAGCAGGTTGGCCGGTACAAGATCAAGGGTCAACTGGGCCGCGGTGCGATGGGCATTGTCTACCTCGCTGATGATCCGCTGCTGAACCGCCAGGCGGCCATCAAAACAATCGACCTCGGCATCGAGGACGCCCAACAGCGCGAGTTTCTCCGCGACCGCTTGCTGCGCGACGCCCGTGCCGCGGCCGCCTTGACACATCCTAATATCGTGGCCGTGTTCGATGTCGTCGAAGAAGGCGACTCGGCCTTTCTCGTGATGGAATATGTCGACGGGGAGACGCTGGCGGCGGTGCTCAACCGCAGCTCCATTCCCGATCCGGCGTTCACCATTCGCGTTCTGCACGACATGGCAGCGGCGCTGGACTACACCCACGCGCGCGGCATCGTCCACCGTGACATCAAGCCGGCCAATGTCATGATCGACGCGAGCCAGACGGCGAAGATCATGGACTTTGGCATCGCGCGCATCGTCGACACCCGCACCAGCACGCCGACCGGGATGGTGATGGGAACCATCGAGTACATGTCGCCGGAACAGGTGAAGGGTGAGACGGTGGACGGGCGCTCCGACCAGTTCGCCTTGGCGGCCGTGGCATACCGCCTGTTGACTGGCGCCACTCTGTTCGGCCAACACTCGCTGGCCACGCTGGCGTACAAGATTGTCAACGAAGCGCCTCCCACGGTGCGGATGCGCAATGCCGGGCTGCCGTTTGCGGTGGATGCGGTGGTGTCCAGAGCCCTTTCCAAGTCGCCGGAGAGCCGGTTTCCCTCATGCACCGAGTTTGTAGACGCGCTGGCGGGCGCCTTGGCCTCACGCGGACGGGAAGAGTCCAGGTTGACCATGCCCTTGCCAGCGCAGATTCCGGCCGAGCCCGCGCCGCAGATAGCGACAGCCGCCACATTCGCGGCTCAGAAGGCTCCGGCGAAGAAAGGCTGGGGCCCGGCGATGGCAGTCGCCACGGCGTTGGTCCTGTGCGCGGGAGGCTTGGCGATCTGGCGGCCCTGGGAAAAACCGGCCGCGCCTCCAGCCGTTCTCAACCAGACAACGGACACAGCGGCTCCGAGCAAGGCGGTCGCGCACCCGAACACCTCGCAGCACTCGGTCACGCCAGCTAAGCCTGACGTCTCGATTCCAGCCACCAGCGCGGCTGTTCCGAACAAGCCCGAGCCGGTCCCGGCGAAGGAGCCACCTGCAGTCGCACAGCTCGACGAGACGGCGACGGACGTGGAAAATACCTCGGCCGAGCCGGCCCCTCCCCAAACGCCACATCCGGCGATCGACGCGGACAAACGAGGCCTGGAGCTTCTGAAAGCGAACCAGCCGAGGGCCGCTGTCGATGCATTCTCGGAGGCCATCGCAATTCGTCCGGGGTGGCCTCGACCCTATTTAAACCGTGGCCGGGCCTATCAGAGCCAGGGTGACTACGATGCCGCGATTCGCGATTACGGCCAGGTCCTGCGAATGCAACCAAACAATGCCGACGCCCACGCACTCCGCGGGACGGCTTATTTGCGTCTGAAGGACGACGGCCGCGCCTCTGAGGATTTCAACTCCGCGCTCACCCTGAAACCTGACCAGTCGATGGCCCTCTACGGACGAGGCATGGTCAGGCTGAACCGGGCTGCTATCCGGTTGGCGTTGGATGATTTCAACGCCGCTATCCGAAAGTCCCCAAACTATGTCGCGGCCTACACGGCACGGGGCAATGCCAAGCGCAAACTGGGCGACCATGCGGGTGCAGACGCCGATTTCAAAAAAGCGCGCGAACTGAGCGGACATTGATAGATTCTCCGTTCCCGCCGATCGCCGGCACCACGTTCGGCGAACAAAGTCCGCGGCTCCGACCCGGACCGCCGAACCGAATCTGGTGCCAGCATCGACCGGCGATCGTGCGGTGGCCCTGGGGCTGGGATGGCCATGCCGCGCATGGTTGACCAGGCATACCGGGCGATACCCCGGAGAATCGAAAGCGGAATTACCGGGGGCGCTACCTCGGCTCGTCAATTACGGGAATTCTCGGGACGATGTCACTCGCCGTCGACACCCGCGAACGGCCGTCGGCGTGACGGATCGGGTTTGGGATATTGCGGACCTCCTGCTCTCATTTAGTTAGCCCAAGTTGACGGACGTGGTACAGTGGGGTTGCTTGAGGCGCGGCTATGGCTTCCCCACCATTTTCCAATATGCAAGTGGTTGCCGAACGTGGCGACAAGATCTACAACGACAAATACCGGGCGGCTTACGAACAGCAGCACCGGGGCAAGTTCGTGGTCATTGATGTGCTCACGGAAAAGGCTTACATCAACGACACGCCAGAAGGTGCCTTGGACCAGGCGAAAGCAGATGCCCCTGGTGGTCTTTTTCATCTGATACAAGTGGGATTCCCTGGGGCCTTCCGGGTGAGCTACAGCAACCATGCCACAATGGATCGGATCTTTCGGTAGCACCGGATCCCCCACTTTATCCATTTCCGTCTCGGGTCCGTTTTCGACAGGTGTGGATTTCGACGCCATTATTGATACGGGGTTCACTGGTTTCTTGTCCATACCACTCGTTGAAGCGATCCGACTCGGCCTTGTTCTCCATGGGACAACGAGCCTCACCTTGGCAGATGGATCAACGTCGTATCGTTTAACCGCTCGCGCAAAAATCACGATTCAAGGGGAAGAGAAGATCGGAGTAGCCGTCATTGAATGGAGTTCTACGGAGGTTCTCCTAGGCATGGCGTTTCTGCGGCAATTCTCCAAGCTTTTGTACGTTTCGCAGGGAATTGTCATTATTGAAGACGAACCAGCGCCAGTCGCGCCGACTTCAGCAGCGTCGACTCCTACGCCAGCGCCGTGATGCATCTCCACGCTAAGACCCCACTACCCATGCGGCATCACGTATGTCTCCTCCCGCCATCGTGGTATTATGGCCGTCGGGAAGGCACACTACCCATTCCCACGCCTATGGGCGGTTGCGGTCTGGACCACCACAACAGTCTGAGCCGTGCGGAGGATTAGTCTTCGCGCTCAATTCATTATCGCAGGAGAATTGTGCGTGAATACGACTACTGAACGGGTCCTTTGTAGTTGCGTAGAAATTCTTCAATCGCTTCGCTGTCCGTGGGACTATGCAACGCGGCGAGAAACCCACGAAGTTGCGCGAGGTCAGGAAACGCCTCCACCTTCGCCCGTTCGCTGTGAAACTGTGATTCCGCAAAAACGCCGCGGCTCAAGCACAGATTGAACATCGTAGCGAACCCGACGTGCAGATGGTAAATCTTATCGCCGAACACCTGAATGATCGATAGAAATGTCTTCTCGTCCATCCCCGGCAGTCTATCACCAGAAACGGCGGTGCTGTGACCAGCGAAAGGTTTGACAACGAGGTCCGCTAGATGTTCAGCGTCTCAAGAAACGATTTGGCGGAGCAAAGCGGCGAAGTGAAAGCAGGCGTTAACATGACAAACATGAGAGAATGGGTTTGTGGGTGGAGGGCGGGGGGATCGTACCCCGATCGCCCGGAACCATCTGCGGTTCATTAAACGCTCCCAGCGCCAGCTAGATCGCCCTTCTATTGCGGGTGCCGACCTCGGCCCGATCCGTTCGATCCTGACAGAGTGAAACGGATCGGGCCTCGCTGACTACTTCCCCACAACGCCGGTCGGCTCGCGGTGCGGGGCTGATCTTCTTGTCATTTCCTGCCCTGCCTTCTGTGGACGATCATATAGTACGGACAGAAGTACGCTGTCTCCGCTTGCACTCCAATGTGTCGCTCGCGTCTCGCTTATGTCTACTTTGTGTCTCGCTTGTCCAAAGTTCTTTGGTCAAGAACGCGTTTAAGATCTTTGGTTTTGAAACGCTTACGTGCCCCAATTCCTACGGGTGTCAATTTGCCGTCTGCGATCCATCTGTCAAGGGTGCGCGGCGTTATGCCTAGCGCCTCTGCCGCCCTAAGGCGGCTAAGAGTGGCGTCTGGATTTCCCAATAATTCCGGCTTGGGTTCGGGGAGGGCCCTTTTCTGTAAGCCCTCGGATTTGCGTTGTCCGCTTTCAGGAACCGTTGGGAGTTGAATTTTGCGCGAAAGCGCATCAGCCATTTTCGTCTGATGGTCCAGCCACATGGGATCACCCTTCATGTGCTGAGTCGCCTTCCATTCAAATCGGGCCATTTCCTGCAAGCTGCCTATCGCTGGATGATTCATCTCGTAGAATGAGTTTCTGGTTAGCGTTTGCAGGAAGATCTGCGTGTGGCTGCGGGCCGTCTCCCCATTCCAAATCCCCTCTATTACTGCTTGGAGCACCTGGGAGCAAAAGGCAAAAAAGACGGACTCGATGTAGCGGAGTATTTCCTGCTCTATGTTCCTGTCGGATGCTTGCGTATGCAGCGCGGAGGCCGTGAAGACCGCTTCTGCCTTTGCGATCGCTGTATCGATAGGCCGTTTGAGATGCTCAGGAAAACCCGTCGGGTATTGCATCGCTCCCTTGCAACCGGAGCGATAGAGGGCGTACGATGAGGGTGTTCAGGTCTCATCGAGAAGCCCCGGCCTCGCGCCGGGCTTTTCGTTTTCAGAAACTATTTTAGCGGGGAGTCGCTGACGAGTGTAGAACGTGCTCCATGCACAAGGAGCTCTCAATTTCGGGTGCTGACCTTCGTCATCTTTGCGTAGAGTGCAAATGCGGGGCGAAGATCATTCTTGACCTTCGCGGCTTCCTTGACGCATCGCGAGTAGTTGCTCCAAAACTGGGCTCGAATGCGCATCCGAGGAAAGCACTCGCTTCATACGGTCCCCCTCGGCGAGGGGTTATGGGATCGACCAAGTCCCCTGACTACGCGGCGTTAGTAAAGCTGCTGCCCACGCTCAAGCACCCAGTCGACGCGGTGGGTGACGTGATACTTATGCCGGGTGAGGCCGAAAAGATCCAGACGTTCGGTTTTGCTGCCCACCCAGGCCGCTGGCCGGTTCCGCCCGTTCCACCTGAGCTGGTGGCGGGCAACGGCCTGCTGGAGCACCTGGCTAGCCGCTGGGACCCATTCTGGGTGTTGCGGCGGAGTGATGAACAGCGAGTCGAAGCGACCCATGCCGTGTTTTCTACTGATGCCGCGGTCCCGGCCGCGGTATCGGCGGCGCCGCCATCGCCACCGACAAACAGGGGCGTGGCGGTCGGCGTCGGCCAGCAGGACCTCTACAACAAACCAGCAAGGCCGCGCACGGATCGTCGGGAGCCAAATGCTCGATCGACGGCGCAAGTTCAAATCTTGGGTCTACTTGAACGCCACGGTCGAGAGATGCCACGTCGCCTCTTGCAGCAGAAATGCTGGCGAAGAACGGCCGAAGAGTTCAACCAGGCGCTGGCAGAACTCATCGAGCGGCAGGCGGTTATCGAAGAGGGCCCGAGCATCCGTGTTACACGGGCTGTTACACAGGCACCCGGACCTGGGGCGGCGCCAACTATTACACTGCCAACTGCTGACGCTTGACCGATTCCGGCGCCCGGCGCAAGGCATCCCACCGCCGAGTATCACGATTGTATAGAATCGTGCTACGCTTGTGGCGAACAGCCCGTACGGCTCGGTGGCACTTGGCGACAGCTTGTGGAACACGAATAGATGCCTGCCCGAACACAAATAATACCCAAGCTCAACCCCATTCGCTCCCTCAGCGATGGCCTCAACTACTTTGCTCTCTTTCTTCCCGGCGGACTTGAAAATGTGATCGACTTGGCGCGGCTCTCCGAAAACGAAAAGGTGCAGGAGGTCGCCCGTCGCTGGTACGCGCTGCCGCGAAAGGACCGAAAGCATGCCTCGCTCGACGAGCTCTGCAAAGCATCCGGTGTCAGCGCCTCGAAGTTCCTCGGCGTCGTGGTCGCTACAGCCCACGAACTCGGCATGGATGTCCGCGGTGTGGTCAGAGCCATTGTAAACGCCCAAACACTGCCAGCCCACATGGAGCGTGTGGCGAAACGTGGAGGTTTCAAGGATCGCCAGAGGATCTTGCAATCAGTGGGACTCTATCCGCGCGACGACAGGCCCAGGGCGGATCAGCCAGCGTTCGAGTGTGAAGGCCTTCAATCGTTCGAGGAGGAGACGATCGAGTTCACCCGGCTCGTGGAAGGATGGTGATATGGCTGAATGTTTTTGGCGTGCCGGCATGGGCACACCCAGTGACAAAGACGACGCGGTAGAGCGCGCAATGAGGCAGTCGGCTCAAGCCCCCAAGCGTCCTAGTGTCCAAACTGGTGCGCCGCAGTCACGGCCGTCGGCGCCACCGCCACCCAGTACCGCAGGGTTTGGACGCCACCGGCCCAGTCCCGCGGCTTCTCCCCGTCAAGCGCCAAGCGGGGTGAGACCGAAAGCGCCCAGTTGCCTGCGGAAGCGCCCGTTGACCCCTTCGGAGCGCGCGGTCTGCGATTGGGTGAAGCAGACTCGTGCGGAGTTGCAAATCTCGCAATCTCAATTCGCCCGCCTGCTAAACACCGACGTTCGTACCGTAAAGCGATGGGAGTCGTACCAGTGCAAGCCCCGCCGGCATCAGCGCCATTGGTTGTGGACCTTCTCCGAGTTCGTCAAGAACCACGGCGCGGAGGCGGCCCGGAAGCGTTACCTGCAAGACGAGGAGCCGCGCTTTGAAAAGCCGGGCCCGGCCGGAAGGTTAGGCGAACTCCTGTTCGATTCCCAGTTGAGACCGAAGCCAAGCACGGTGCTGGGAGGTCAGGGGTGACGGCCGCGGCTGCGGAGGAGATCGCCATGCGCAACGGAAACCGTGGCAAGCGCATCCAACTGTTGAGCTGTGGTCTCTTGGGTCCAGTTAGCACAACCGCGGCGGCAGCCACCGACTGTTACACACCTCCCACTCTGGGCCAGATGACAGAATCTGGTGACAGAATTTGGTGACAAGTCGGGTCAAATGGTCGTGCAAAATTGTGCCCGAAATTGTGCCCGTCGAGGGGTAACAGGGGGCGGCTGGGCGCGGAAGCCAACGTTGGAAACATTGGCTTTAACCGCCTGGAAACGCCCCGAGTCACCCCGGAAATGGGCTCATAACCCAAAGGTCGGTGGTTCAAATCCACCCCCCGCAACCAAAAGAACACATTTCAGGAAGCGAGTCGCCTCCGGCGCCGGCTTGCGGCACTATAATGGCAAGCAGTGAAATTCGGAAAGTCGTGCTGCCTGGGTGTAATTGGGTTGGTGGGGGTTCTATCCGCCGCGCCGGGTGAAGCTCCTGGCAAACCGGTCGATTTCGATCGCGAAGTCCGCCCCATCCTTGCCGACAACTGTTTCGCCTGCCATGGTCCGGATGACAAGAAGCGGATGGCGAATCTCCGCCTCGATACAAAAGACGGATTGTCTGCTGTTGTTGCTCCCGGTAAATCCGCTGATAGCAAGCTGTACCAGCGCATCAGCGCTCCGGAAAAAACCAGCCGCATGCCGCCACCGTTCGCCGAGCGGTTTCCGGATCAGAAGCAGGTCGAGCTGATCCGCCGCTGGATCGATGAAGGCGGGAAATGGGACACGCACTGGGCGTACGTGCCGCCCAAGAAACCGGAGCCGCCAGCCGTTAGTGATCAAGCCTGGTTGCGCAACCCGATTGACAATTTCGTTCTGGCGAAACTGGAAAGCGAAGGGCTGAAACCGTCGCCCGAGGCCGACAAAACCACTATCCTGCGGCGGGTGACTTTCGACCTGACGGGCCTGCCACCAACGCCGGCCGAGGTAGATGCGTTTGTTCGGGACAAGTCTCCGCACGCCTATGAAAAGGTAGTGGATCGGCTGCTGGCTTCTCCGCGCTACGGCGAGCGTATGGCTATGCAGTGGCTCGACTTAGCCCGTTACGCCGACACTCACGGCTACCACATCGACAGTCACCGGGAAATGTGGCATTGGCGTGACTGGGTGATCGACGCCTTTAATCGCAACATGCCGTTCGACGAATTCACGATCGAGCAGCTTGCCGGCGATCTGCTTCCGCACCCGACACTGGCACAACGCATCGCCACGGGCTTCAATCGCAACCACATGATCAACTTCGAAGGTGGCGCAATCCCGGAAGAGTATCAGAATGAGTACGTTGTGGACCGCGTTGAGGCCACCTCGGTGGTGTGGCTCGGCATGACCATGGGTTGCGCACGATGCCACGACCATAAGTTCGACCCCATCAAACAAAAGGACTTCTACCGCTTCTACGCATTTTTCAACACGATTTCGGAAAAAGGTCTCGACGGCCGTCGCGGTAATGCCCAGCCTTATGTGCAGGTTCCGTCGGGTGAGCAATCGCGAGAAATCGCGCGCGTCAGCCAGGAAATCTGCGCACACGAGGACGATATTCCGAAAGATCGCGAACTCGATGGGATGCAGGCGGAGTGGGAGAAGACGGCTCTTAAGTCATTGCCGGATGCCCCGCGCGATGGATTACTCGCGCATTATGAATTAGATGGCAACTTAGTGGATAGCTCCGGGCATTACCACCACGGCCGGATCGTGAAGGGCGATCTGGGTTACGGAACGGGGCCAGTGGGTCGGCAGGCCGAGTTCGATGGGCAAACGCAAGTGGAATTCGGCGATGTCGGTGGCTTTGAGCGTAACCAGCCTGTTTCCATTAGTTTCTGGTTTTCTCCGGGTGATCGCCAGGAGATGATCGTCCTGCAAAAGATTGATCGCAATGGGCGTGGTTGGGAAATCGTCCGCGAGGAGTCTATCGTGCTGCCGCGATTGCGGCGCGGGTCGCGCCTTTCGTTTCGACTGATCCACCATCGGCCGGACGATCCGCTCGAAGTTCGGACGAAAGAGCCAATCGTCGAGGACGTGGACCACGCTGTTGCAATTACTTACGATGGTTCAGGCATCCAATTCTATGTAGATGGCAAGCCGAAAGATGTTGAAATCGTTCGGAATGCGCCGGCGGGTTCGATCGCCAACACCGCACAGCTTTCGACTGGTGAAAACTTCCAGGGTTCGCTCGATGATTTTCGCATCTACAGCAGAGTTTTGTCAGGAAATGAGATAGAGGAACTCGCAGTTCACCAGCCGGCGCGGGCAGTAGTCATGATTCTGCCAAAGAAGCGGGATAAGTCGCAGAAGGAAGCTCTGCGCGACTACTTCCTGACCTTTGCGGCGCCTGCGGACCTTCGGAAAACGTACGCGGAACTGAAAGAACTGCGGAAAGAAAAAGAAGACCTGGATTGGACCGTGCCCAACGCCATGGTGATGCAGGAAATGGATACACCGCGGGAGACGGCGATCCTTGGCCGGGGCGATTACCGGAATCGCGGCGAGGTGGTGACTCCGGGAGTTCCGGCGGTGCTGCCGGCGTTCGGGAAGGATCTGCCCGTGAACCGGTTGGGTTTGGCGAAGTGGCTGGTGGACTCGGCGAATCCGCTGACGGCGCGAGTAGCGGTGAATCGATACTGGCAACTGCATTTCGGGACGGGGATTGTGAAGACGGCGGAGGATTTCGGTTCGCAGGGAGAGCCGGCGAGCCATCCACTGCTACTCGATTGGCTCGCTACCGAGTTCGTTCGCACGAACTGGGATATCAAGGCAATGCAGCGGTTGATGGTGACGTCGGCGGCGTACAGGCAATCATCGCGCGTGACGCCGGAGTTGCAGGAGCGCGATCCGGAGAATCGGTTGCTGGCGCGTGGGCCGCGATTCCGATTGCCGGCTGAAATGGTGCGCGACAACGCGCTGGCGGTGAGTGGGCTTTTGGTGGAGAAGGTCGGTGGTCCGGGTGTGATGCCTTATCAACCGAAGGGGCTTTGGGAAGAGATCGCATACGGCGATGTTTACTCGGCGCAGACTTATCGGCAGGGGCACGGGGACGATCTGTACCGCCGCAGCATGTATACGTTTTGGAAGCGGACGAGCCCGCCACCGGCGCTGATTACTTTCGATGCTCCGGACCGCGAGAAATGCACGGCGCGGCGCGCGGTGACGAATACGCCGCTGCAGGCGCTGGTGCTCTTGAATGATCCGACATACATTGAAGCGGCGCGGGTGCTGGCAGAGAAGATGATTCGCGAGGGTGGTGGGGATGCGACGCGGCGCATCCGGTACGCTTTCCGGTTGGCGACGGCGCGAGATCCCAATGCGAAGGAGTTGCAGGTGCTGCGTGAGCTGGAGCGCTCGGAATCGGCGGAATACCGGCGCAACAAGGATGCCGCGCGCAAGCTGGTGGCCGCCGGCGAGAGCAAAGCGGACGCAACGCTCGATCCAGCCGAACTGGCGGCCTGGACTACGGTGGCCAGCACGATTCTGAATCTGGATGAGACGATCACGCGGGAGTGATAGCCATGGATGATTGTGAATATTGCCGGCTCGCGATGACGCGTCGGCACTTCTTTGGCCTAGGCAGCACGGGGATCGGCACCGCGGCTCTGGCATCCCTGCTGAACCCTAGCCTATTTGCCGGGGCGATGGACGCGACCTCGAAGACCGGCGGGCTACCCGGACTGCCGCATTTCCCGCCTAAAGCGAAGCGCGTGATCTTCCTGCATCAATCGGGCGGGCCGGCGCAGATGGACCTCTTCGATTACAAGCCGAAAACCGTGGAGCATCGCGGACAGGACTTGCCGGCGTCGGTGCGCATGGGACAGCGGATTACGGGCATGACGTCGGGCCAGTCGACGCTTCCAGTAGCGCCATCAGTATTCAAGTTTCAGCAGTACGGGCAATCGGGCGCGTGGCTGAGCGAGCTGCTGCCGCACACGGCGAAGATCGTCGACGACATCGCGATTATCAAGACGATGAACACCGATGCGATCAATCACGATCCGGCGATTACGTTTATCCAAAGCGGCAGCCAGCAGCCGGGGCGGCCCAGCATGGGCGCATGGGTGACCTACGGGCTGGGCAGCGAGAACCAGAATCTGCCGTCGTTTGTCGTGATGATCTCGCAGGCCAGCGGGTTGAATATCGATCAGCCGTTGTTCTCGCGGCTGTGGGGACCGGGATTTCTACCGTCGAAATATCAGGGCGTGAAATTCCGCGCGGGCAGCGACCCGGTATTGTATCTTTCGGACCCGCCGGGAATCGATAAGGGCACGCGGCGGCGCATGCTAGATTCGCTCGCCAAGCTGAACGGCATGCATGAGCAGGTGTTCGGCGATCCGGAAATTGAGACGCGCATCGAGCAGTATGAGATGGCGTTCCGCATGCAGACGTCGGTGCCGGAGTTGGTGGATTTATCCAAAGAGCCAGAGCACGTCTTCGAGATGTACGGTCCCGATTCGCGCAAACCTGGCACGTACGCCTGGCAATGTTTGCTGGCGCGGCGGCTGGCCGAGCGTAATGTGCGGTTCGTTCAGATTTACAAGCGCGGGTGGGACCAGCACAACGATTTGCCGCGCGACCTCACTCTACAGTGCAAGGCCGTGGATCAACCTTCGGCGGCGTTGGTGCAGGATTTGAAACAGCGCGGGCTTCTGGACGATACATTGGTCATTTGGGGCGGCGAGTTCGGGCGCACAGTTTACTGCCAGGGCAAACTGATGGAGACCAACTACGGGCGCGACCATCATCCGCGATGCTTCACGATGTGGCTGGCGGGCGGCGGCGTGAAACCCGGAGTGGTGCTGGGCGAGACCGACGACTACTGCTACAACGTAGTGTCAGACCCGGTGCACATTCACGATTTGCAGGCGACCATTCTGAATTGCCTGGGCGTTGATCACAAGCGGCTGACATACAAATTTCAGGGCCGGCACTTCCGGCTGACGGACGTGGCGGGGGAAGTGGTGAAGAAGGTGCTGGCGTAGGGAGAAGCGGTCGTTAGTGTGCGAGCGACGCCCGCCGCCGACATTCTGTGCGGGCGGTGGTAGCGGTTCCTAGAAAGTTAAGCCGGCTAGTACAGTCGAGCCTGCGTCGAGGCTTCGAACTCCCTGATGGGACCTCGGTCGAAATTGCGTTGAACATCTTCAATGTCCTCAATCACCCCGCGTTTGCGGACCCGGTTCCGTTTCACTCTAGCCCTCTGTTCGGACAATCGACGTCGATGCAGAAGTCGTACGTGCCTCACTCCGGGAGTACCGGCTGTCTCCAGAGACTTCAAAAAAGGGCGCCCACGAAAGCGCCCACAGCAATAAGGCTAAGAGAAGCATAACCGCGGCATAGAAATCGAGACCTAAAGCCAATAGCAGACGAAGTAGCGGCTTGTACTGGGCGATGGCACCCAAAAGCGAGAGCGCGCACGCCGCAAGGAAGAATCGGCGCGCGACGGCCTCACGTGAATTTCGTACATGTTGGCGTTCTTCCGAGTACAAGGCTGCGGCGACGAGAACGGCTGGGCCGAGTGAGATCATCCCGCTCTTGAGACAGAAGGGCTCTAAGAGGGTGAAGAGCGAAAACGACAAGCCGTCCCACACCCAGCGCTTGCTTGGATGACAACGCAGCATTGCGATGCACGCAATCGCATAGAGCATGCTGGCTGCCGCTTGCCACGCACGGACGACCAGACGCGGAGGAAGAGAGAGCAAGTGAACATCTGGGAACCCAGGGATCCAGGGGGCAGCGGCAGTCAGATATCGAAGGAGAACTCCACGCAACGACTGCCCTGGGAAATACCAGCTCTCGGAGGGCGTTGTCGCGCTCTGAAACTCCGAGCGGTACCACTGGCGCAGGAGATCAACGTAATCGGAAGGGCTCCAGATGGTCAGAGGAAAGAGCCAGAGCAAGAGGACAACCGGAATCAGCCACACGAGAACCAGTCGGCGGCGACGATGCAGGAACCATGGAAGGAAGAACACCGGCCATATCTTGAATGTGATCGCTAGTCCCAGGAGACTCGCAGCGGCAACACGATGCGATTCCGACAAAAGCAAAGCGGCAAAGATCATTGCGATCAGATAAGGTTGCACATTTCCCGAGCGAAGAGCGAGTACGACGTAGGCAAGCAGATAGCCGCAGGCCGCCACCACGGCATGCGGAGCCAGATTCAGGCGCTCTGTGCGAATCGCGAGAGCGGCCGTGGCAATTGCAGCGGTCCAGGCGCCAACCATCCAGATGACGCCGGCCCAATAAAGAGGGAGTCGGCTGAGCGGCCACAGTAAGAGGTACGTCACGGGGGGGTACCGGTAGTGCATGGGGAAGCCAAGCCCGCTTGCCGGCCCGTACAGGGGACGTGAGCCGTCGAAGACGGCAGTTGCGCCGTACCAGTACACGCGAAAGTCGATGTTTCGGGTCAAAAGGAGCGCCATGACAACAACGACCGCAGCAAGCAGTCCGCACAGAACGAGCCGGCGGCGCTGTGGCTTTGTTAGATAGTCCATGCTTTTGTGAGATTTCGGCAGGCGTGCGTAAACGTTAGACTTTGGGCCACGGGCACACTACGGGCACACGAGTCGCGTGTCCACCCGTGGTGGAGTCTTCGCAATGAGTCTGTCTGTTGGTAGCGGTCCCTAGAAAGTAAAGCCGGCTAGTACAGTCACTTCGTTCGCGTTCGGGTGCGTCAGCTTCGTGTAACGGACTTCCGGCGAGATCCTGACCTTGCCGAACTTGAAATCTATGCCGACGCCAGCCGCGGGCCCGTGGCGATTCACGCTGCTGCTATGACTATTTTGGGAAGAGACGGAAGAAACCGAAGAACCGACGCCTACGGTGGGACAGGCATCCGGACCAGCGAGGCAACTAATCGTGAAATCCGAGGATGCGTGCGCAAACTCGTACCCGCCATCCACAAAGGGGTGCATCGTGCCTGCCTGGAAACGGTACTTCAGCAGAAGTGGGAAGTCCCACTCTTTAGTGTTCCCGCGGAAAAACGCCGAAACCGGAACCGTCTGGTTGGTGATCAGCGAGGTGCCGGACAAGATGAAGGTGCCACCCAACGACTGGAAACGATACCCGCGAAATAGAGCGTCAGCCTCGAACGACAGATGGCTGAATAGCCGTACCTCAGCGGTCGGACCGACCGTCCACCGTCCCGTGTCAACCATGGAATACGGGCTGGCGTCATAGGGGAGTGCGGACGTCACCGGAGCGCCGGCTTTTACGCCAAATGAAAACGTCTGTGCCGGCGCGGTCAGCGAGGCCGCGAAGAAGAGCGGAAGAATTAAGCGTCGCATATGGATTTGAGAGCCTGGATCTCGCCGTTTTGCTACACCGAAAAACATTGGCGCCGCCCTGTAGGAAAAACCATTCTCGCGGGCTCTCACTCATTAATGGCAGAATGCGGATGGGAATGCCGACCGGAGCCCGCGACGGATGAGCGTCCATGAGCGCCTCGAGGAGATTTACGTGGCAGAACGCAACCACATCTATACGTACCTTCTCTATTGCGGTGTTCCTCCGCAAAGGGCACAGGAACTGGCACAGGACTCATTTTTGAAGCTATATCTAAAGATGTCCAGAGGGGAGGCAGTCGAAAATCCGCGAGCCTGGTTGTACCAGGTTGCCCATAATTCAGCGCTTCGGCACCACCAGCGTGAGCCTGTCTTCGACCAGATCGGTTCCAACCTCCGCCTCGCCGAGCCCAGCATGGATCCGGAGAGCGCCCTCATTGACCGGCAGCGAAGGTTGGCGCTGGTAGCAGCCGTTCGCGATCTCTCGCCGCAGCAGCGGAACTGCCTGCACTTGCGTGCGCGAGGCCTGCGCTATCGCGAAATTGCCGCGGCGATCGGAATCAGCACTTCGACCGTCAGTGAATTCTTGCGACGCGCGGTGGTGCGGCTGAAGGAGGCAATCGATGCCTAGGGACAGGCTGGCGCATCTCTCGGATGAGGAGTTGGCCGCATATCAGGATGGAGAACGGTTCCCGGCCGAGGCCGCGCACGTGGAAGCCTGCGCGGAATGCAGCGCCCGTCTGCGCGATCTGCAGGCTGCCATCGCGGCCTATGCGGAATATCGCGACTCGATTCGCAGTCCGCAATTGCCGCCCGTGCCAATGCCGTGGCCGAGGCTCGATCGACTGGTCGCGGAGCATGAATCCCAACATCGCAGACGGGTCTTGCAGTGGTGGCTGCCTGCCCTGGCCGCGGCTTTTGGCCTGGTGGTGCTGGCTGGGCTGGGACTCCGGACCAAAGGGGCGGCCGACCGGCGGGCGAATGAGTTGTTGGAACGTGCGGCCGTGGTCTCAATGCCCGCGGACCAAATGATCTCCATGCGGATACATGGACGTACCCTCCTCCGCCCCGCACTGCTGATCCGCGATGCCGGAGTTGACAGCGACCCCGAATTGACGCATGCAGAGAAGCTGTTTCAAGCGGCCCACTACGGCTGGCGAGACCCGCTCAGCCCGCGCACATTCCAGGCCTGGCGTGGAGTTCAGAAGAACCGGACGGACTCCGTGAACATGATCGTCCGAGCCGGGCGAGAGCGCGTGTACCGTGTGCGCACGGATGTCCCATCCGGTGTGCTCCGCAGCGCCTCACTGATCCTGCACGCCGAGGATCTGCGGCCCGCGGGCGCGGATTTTGACTTTGAAGGTGAAGGCCCGGTTTCCATGGAGGAAGTCCCGGCTCCTGTGACGCCCACTCCCGCTTCGCCTTTGCCTGCTCCTACCGAACCCGTGGTAGAGACTCCCGTTGGCCCCGCAGAGACTCTCCACGTCTTGGCAGCACTCGACGAAATTGGCGCCGATGCCGGTGAGCCCATCGATGTCACCGAGGACGCTGCCCATCGACACGTAGTCGTTCGAGCCGGCGGATTGAGTGCCGAGCGGCGACAGGCCGTCCTGACAGCGCTCGCGGCTGTTCCACGCGTGACCGTGGACTTCCAATCCCAGGCGCGGCCTGCGCCATCTCCCACCATCCCTCCGCAAACTTACTCCAGCAGCATTCCTGCGCAGTTTCGTCAACGGTTTGAGGAACGCCTCGGCGATTCCGTGGCTCTGCAGGAAATTACGAACCGGGTTCTCGAATCCAGCGCCCAAAACCTGGCCCGGGCTCATGCGATCGAGGTCCTGGCCCGGGATTTCCCTCCGGAAACGGAAGCCGGTATGAACTCTCAGGATCGTCTGTTGCTGCGCCAGCTGCGCCGTCGCCACCTCACCGAATTGGAACGGCTCGCCAGGCAGATCCGGGACGCTCTCAAGCCTCTGCTGGACACACCCGATGTGACCCCCCGGGCAGTTGGCGACAATGGAAGATCGCAGACTTGGCAGTCCGGCGTTTCCACTGTGGTGGCGTCTGCCCAGGAAACGGACCAGTTGTTGAACCACCTTCTGGCCGGCAGCTATTCCCAATCTTCAGGAGAAGAAATGCTTCGCAGGCTGACGGCTGCCCTTGGGAGGCTGGAGTGGGCCGTGCAATCCCAGTCCAAAGTGGAGTGATACACGCGATGACGCCGCCGTCCTTCCTGATAGCGCTGCTGCTGGCGTCTGCCGGGGCGGCCAGCGCCCAAGGGGTGATCTCCGGAACGGTGCGGGACACTTGCGGTGACGCGCTCCCGGAAGCAGAGGTGCAGGTTCAGAGTGAGTCGACCGGCGCCCGCTGGAAAACGCAGTCGGATGATCGCGGCTGCTATGCGATCTCAGGCCTCTCGCCCGATCGTTACAAGATCACGGTTCGGCTACCGGGCTTTCGAACGGTTGCGCGCGGCGGGGTAGCGCTGGACTCCGCAGCGGACCTTCCCCTGGATTTCACGCTCGACCTGCTTGGCCTCCACCAGGTAATCACTGTGACCGGCGGCAAAGAGGAACTCGACCCCTCCACCGGCGAGAGCCTGATCATGACGCGAACCAGTCCCGGCGCCACTTTGCCCGCCAATGGGCCCGACTTCCGGGCGTCCTTCGATCTCATGCCTGGAATCGTGGTGACGCCCGCCGGCGTGAGCGATGGCGGCCAGTTCACTTCCAACGGCCAGCGTCCCAACGCCAATACGTTCCGGGTAGACGGCGCCAGTGCGAACACCGGGGTAGGCGGAACCATCCTGCCGGGGTCGTTCCCCGGCGCTTCGCTGCCCGCTATGAGCGCGATCGGCAGCACCGAAAATCTGGGATCGCCGGAGAGCACGCAATCGGTCGAACTGCGCACCTCCAGCTTTGCTCCCGAATCGGGAACGCGGCCTGGCGCGGAAGCGCTGGTAGTTACGCGCGCAGGGTCGAACGAATTCCACGGCGAGTTCTTCGGCCATGTGCGTGACAACGGCTGGAGCGCGCGCGACTGGTTCGCGAATAGCGTGGGCTACGCCTACCAGCGGCCATCCTATGACAGTCTGGGAGCAGTGCTGGGTGGTCCAATCCGGCATAACCGCACGTTCTTCTTTGCCTCGGTAGAGCGTTCTGTTGTGACGGACACCGGTATGCAACTCATCGCGGTGCCATCCAATTCTTCGCGGCAAAACGCGCCAGACAAGCTGAAAGCGATTCTCGACGCTTTCCCGAACGCGACCGGGCCCGATCTCGGCGGCGGCGAGGCGGAGGCGATCTCTGGGAACAACAGCAATGCACGCCTCCGCAGCTTGAGCCTGCGCGGCGATCAATCGCTGGGAACGGCCGGGAATCTGTTCGCGCGTCTGGTGGTATCGCCTTCCGCGGGCTCTTATTTGCAGAACAACTGGGTCAACAGTAATTTCAATTGGATCAGTGCCACCCTAGGTTTGACGATGGGGCGGAGTGAGGGGTTCATTCACGATCTGCGCCTGAGCTACTCGCGCGCCACGTTGAATTCCTCCGACGGTTCCTCCGCGTGGGCGCTCTCTGCTTTGGTAGGTTCCGGCCTGCTGCCCGGCGTAATCGTCCCGGCCTTTACGGGAAGTGAAATCTACACCCTCGGACCGGGTCTGGGTCCGATATCCCTATCCCTACTGGGGCCTCCCGGCAGTGGAGGCAACACCTTGCTCGGGCTGTCCGTGCCCGGTCTCGGGCAATTCGTTTCCAACGCTTTCGGCCAGGGCAGGCAAGATCAGTGGGAATTGCGTGATACGCTCTCCCGGCGCATGGGCCGCCACGAGTTTCGGGCGGGGCTGGACTACACGCTGCTGAGACCTTCTCGCAACGCCACACTGAGCAGCGTTTTGGGCGTCGCTTCCAGCCTCGAAGGCCTGTTAGCAAACGATCCGCTCGCCGTCACCTATTCACAAGCTGCGCGGTACGGCGGGCAGGTGAATGCTATTTCCATGTTCGCGCAGGATACAGTGCAGCTGAGCGATTCTCTAAATATCGTCTACGGGCTGCGGTGGGAAGTGACTCCGCCCACCGCAGGCCAGCCGCAGATCCCGACCATCACTGGCCTTTGGACCGGGACGGACTGGCAGACCACCAACTACGCCGTCATCAATGGAACCGCGCCGTGGCCGATGCGGTATGGGCAATTGGCCCCGCGGATCGGCCTGGCTTGGCGGCTTCCGTGGCGCGGCGTGGTCCTGCGCGCGGGCGGCGGCCTCTTTTACGACCCCACGCTGGGAGCGTCCATCAATCCGATCAATGGCGCTCCGTTCAACAGTTGGCTGCTGGCCGGCACAGGACCGGGAATCGATTCGTCCACGGGCTCTCCCGGCACTTCGCAGCCATCGCAGGGAACCTCCGCAGACGTGGAACGGTTCCTCTCGGATACACCGCCGCCGTTGCATCTTCCGGCATCCTATCAATGGCGGGTCTCGCTGGAAAAGCGCACCGGCGGCGGAGTCGCGTCGGCGGCGTATGTGGGGGCCACGGGCAGGAATCTCCTCGGAAACCAAGCGTACGTTGAACCCGATACCGGAATCCTGGACCGCCAGATCGCCCTTACCGAAGGGTCCTCCAACTACCAGGCGGCGCAGTTCCGCTACAGCGGCACATTCACGCGGGACCTTTATGGCTCCGCGGCCTACACGTGGTCGCACTCGATCGATGACGGCTCGAACGATTCGTCGCTCTTCCTGATCCATCCCGGATACCAACTCAGCGACGCCCGCGGATCGTCCAACTTCGACATCCGCCAGGAGTTGACGGCGGCACTATCCTACCGCATGCATGGCAACAGCCTGCCAGAGGCGCTTCGTCACTGGACCGTCAGCGGGATCTTCCGCGCGCGCAGCGGCTTCCCGATCGACGTGATGAGCAGCCAGCCGCCGCTCGGGCAGGGTTTCGACAACGCCGGGCGCCCGGACCTGGTACCTGGAGTACCGGTCTGGATCACGGATGCCTCGGTTGCCGGGCACCGCCGCCTTAACCCGGCGGCATTCCGCGCGCCTTCGGCAGGCGTCACTGGATCGTTGGGGCGCAATGCCATCACCGGGAACGGCCTGGCGCAACTGGACGCCAGTCTGCGGCGGGAATTTCCGCTGCTCCGGCAACTGTCCCTTGAAGTATCGGTGAATATCTTCAATGTGCTCAATCACCCGGCGTTTGCCAACCCGGTATCTTTTCTTTCCAGCCCGTTCTTTGGACAGCCCACATCGATGCAGAACTTGATGCTGGGCTCGGGTACACCAAACACCGGTTTACCGCCGCTCTTTCAAACCGGAGGCGCGCGTGCGGGCGAATTCTCCTTTCGATTTACGTTCTAGCGAGGGCGTTGTGGAGAGTCAAAACTCGAAGGCGACGCAAACCGGGTTGGTCCCGCAGAGATCGCAAGTGTGGATCAGACCCATGTACAGATCGCCTACCTCGGTGCCGTTCAACGTCTTGTAGAACAGCGAATTTTTCCGATGCAGAATCGCTTTCTTACCGAAGGTTGTCGCATTGACATTCGATGGGGTCAGAATCGTTTCCAGGTGAGTATGCTGACCTGCGCCACTGCGGGCATAGCGAGCATGGGAGCCAACAGACACTTGATGAAATCTCTCGTCACGAAATAGCCCCTTTAGCGGTCACACTCAGGATCACCCGGCGCGGAGATTATCCAGCAGATGTTCCGAGGCGCGCAGCGAGAAGGCGAGAATGGAGATCGTCGTTGTCTTATCCGTGCAATTCAGGAATAGACTGGCATCGGCGACGTATAGATTCGGCACGTCGTGTGTCTGGCCGAATCGGTTGGTCACGAACTTCTTGGGATCGTTACCCATGCGGCAGGTCCCGGTTTCGTGCAGGCTGTAGCCAGGGATTTCGGGTGCCTCCGATGCTCCGGTCAGCTCGCCTCCCGCCGCCTTCAGAACATCGGCACAGGCCTGCTTGGCGTGCTCCCACATGAGCAAGGTGTTTTCATCCCAGCGAAAATGGATACGCGCCACGGGAATGCCGTACGCGTCCTTCGCTTCCGGGTCGATATCGACGTAGTTGGTGTCGCGGCGCAGACTCGGGGCTTGCATCGTGAAGCTCACGGGCGTCGGATAGCGGCGCTTGATCTGGCGCTTGAAATCGGAGCCGAAGCCTTCGATGCTGTCGAAATACCAAGGAAATTCACTGCATCCGCCGCCGGGATACACGGAGTAGCCCCGAATGAATTTCTCCTCGTGCGGGTTGGCCAGATTCTGCCAGCGCGGCATCCAGGCGATGGTTGAGCCGGATACATTGTCGGGGAAGCCCGGTTGACCCGCGAGCTGCGGCAGGTAGCCTTCGGCGGCGCCGCCGTACATGTGGTCGCACAGGTTACGGCCGACTTGCCCGCTCGAATTGGCGATTCCGGTGGGCCATTGCCGCGATTTCGAATTGAGCAGGATGCGGGCGGATTCCACGCACGAAGCAGCCACCACAACCGCGCGGCCGTAAGCTTCCACTTCCTGTTTGGTTTGCCGATCGATGTAGGCTACTCCGTTGGCACGGCCGTTCTCATCGACCAGGATGTTCTTGGCAATGGCGTTCGTGCGAATTTCCAGGTTGCCGCTGTGTTCGGCCGAGGGCAACAGGAACCATGGAGTCGAAAAGAACGAACCGGTATCGCAGCCATCGGTGCAGTTGCCGCAATAGTGGCAGGCAGGATGGCCGGCATGGGCCTGGGTGAGTTGAGCGATTCGATCGGGAAGATAAGGGACGCCGGCCTTCTTCGCTCCGCTTTCGAGAATGCGGTCGATGCAGCGAAACTTCATAGGCGGCAGGTATTCTCCGTCGGGATTGCTGGGGCGGTTCTGAACGGTGCTCGCGACGCCGATCATCTTCTCGACGCGTGAATAGTACGGAGCGATCTCTTCGTAGGTGACCGGCCAATCGACATCGTAGCCATCGCGGCTGGCGGCGCGGAAATCGATTTCGGCGAAGCGTGCCGAGGAGCGCCCCCAAAAATTCGTCTTGCCGCCAACGGCGTAACAGCGCGGCCACATCCACTCCGTGCCGGGCGCTGTTGTGTAGGTAATCTCGTGCTCCCAGATGCCGTCGGTGTACTCGTTATCCATGTAGCCGTAGGACTGAGCGCGCTTCTTGGGATCGTTGAAGCCGCGGAATTTCATGTCGTATGGCATGCGGTGATTGCGGAAATCCTTTGAGGGATTCAGCCTGCGCCCGGCATTGATGGCGCAGACCTTCAGGCCGGCGTCGCAGAGCGTATGAATCGCCATCCCACCGCCTGCTCCGGTGCCGATCACGATGACGTCGTAAACCGTCTTAGGCATTGGATTTCAGGTGTAGATGTTCGGGATCGTCATGGTGTGGGCATTCCGGAGATGCCGAGTAGAACTTGAGACCGGGGTAGTTCAGCTCCTCAAGTCCGATACGGCTCGTATAAAAGCCCATCACTGTGTAGCGGCGCACCAGATGGAAGAAGCTGCGGCCGTCCTCTTCGGCGGGACGGTTTTGAGCGTGATACGCGAGCGGCTTCAAGACGTCGGACTGCTGTTCGGGCGCGAGTTCTCGAAAGGGCTTGCCGTGCAGTGTCCGAGCATGTGCGTCCAGCCAGGTGAGGCCCGTGCGGAACTCGTATTGCACCGCGGGCTCATGCGCCACCATGAAGTCGATGAACTCGGCGACACCGGCTTCGCGCGCGCCTGGGCTGCCATCCGAGGGGATGATGATGCCGGTGAGGCATTCGAGCGTCGCGTATTCCGTGGCCATGAAGAATTGGGGCGTATAACTGGCGGGACGGACGGCGGTGACGGCGGCTTGATCGTTGTGCTGGCAGATGAAGCGCCAGCGGTGAAAACCGGAGAAGCCGCTTGCCGCCGCGGCAAGAGAGAGAATTTCCAGGACTTCACGACGTTCCAGACCTTGGCCTGCCATCCTCCAAGAATCTATCGAATGAAGGGAGGGTACGCAAGCAGATTTGAGGCAGCTCTAGTACAGTGCGGCGTGGAGGGCCAGGATTATCTTGTCGTTCAAAACACCGCTCCCTTTGGTCACGGCTCGGCAAGAGTTGGCCCTATACTGTGCTAGTGGGGAATATCACGCTCAGGGTAGAGAACAAGGTGTTGGCCGCAGTGCACCGCTATGCCACAGAACGGAACTCGACTGTTAACGCTTTGGTTCGCGAATACCTGACCAATCTCGCTGCACAGGACAACCGCGCAAAGCGCGCCCGAGTGCGTCTACGGCAGTTGAGCTGGGAATCGCAAGGGAGGCTGGGCAAGCTAGCGTGGTCGCGGGAAGAGTTGCATCACCGTTAGTTCTTTCCAGTCGAAAAATCCGCATTATGCCAGAATTTCCGCGGACGTAATCACGCGCTACAGTTAGTCGTGGATTCCGCTCACATCGACGATCCTCGCATGCCGAGGACGGCATCGCTGGGCGCTGGGTTGCCTCAGGTTTGCCGGCTGGGGCTGGCGACGCGCGGGAATACGCATCTGAAATGCGAGGACGTGGAACGCGCTCTGGAGAGCGGCATCAACTATCTCAACTGGTGCGGGCAAGTGGACGGACTCAGCCGCGCAGTAGCTCGCATGGGCAGCGCGCGAAACAACGTCGTCGTGGCGGCGCAATTCCAGGCCCGGTCCGCTCGCGATGCCGAGCGAGAGTTCACCGCGATGCTGGAGGAACTGGGAACGGATTACATCGACGTGTTGACGCTTTATTACGTCGAATCCGAAAACGAGTGGCGTGAGATCGTGGCTCCGGGCGGAGCGTGGGATTATCTGGCAGAGGAGAAACGCAGGGGACGAGTGAAGCTGATCGGACTCACGAGCCACCAGCGTCCCCTGGCGGCACAATGGGCGGAATCCGGCAAATTGGATTTGCTCATGCTCCGGTACAATGCGGCGCATCGCGGAGCGGAGCGCGAGGTCTTTCCGATTGCGCAGCAGATGCAGATTCCGGTTGTGACATTCACAGGTTTGCGTTGGAAGGCGTTGCTGCATGGGACGCCGGACGATCCGGAGGGATTTTCGCCGCCGTCAGCAGTCGATTGTTATCGATTCGGCCTGGCGCATCCTGCCGTCGCGGTGGCGTTGATGGCGCCGGGAAATCGAGCGGAACTCGAAGAAGATTTGAAACTGCTCGATGATTGGAGAGAACCGGATACCTCGGAACGCGAACAGTTAGTCGAACATGGCGAGCGCGTCAAGAGGCACGCGGGCACCTTCTGGTAATAGCGGCTCAGGGCCAAACCTGGTTCAGTAGCGCGGCCAGGCGAGTACCGGCGCGAGCTAGCTGGCGGCGAATCACGGGCGATGCGGCGCTGAGGTATCGCTGATCGATCTCCTCATGAAGTTCGTACATGCGCTTGCCCATGTCGTGATCCGCACAGCTCTCCACGGGCCGCGGCGGCTCGACCGCGATCTTCCTAGGCAGCTTGCCATACACGGTCTTGACGGCCACCTTGTGACTCTCCCAGGCCCAGGCGTCCACATCGACCGGCTGGCGAATCCAGCGCTTCATATCCGCGACGAACTGGGTGCGCAGAGCGGCTGCGAAGGCCGCGGGCTCATCGCCCTGTGACACGCGCTCGAGCAGATCAGTGTCCCAGACGCCGTGCAGATTGGGGCGGTAATTCTGACCGGAACCGGATGTTTCGGGCTTGTGGTCGAAGAAAGCAACAGCCACGCAATTGCCGCCGCGATCGTCATTGTCGGCGGAGTGAAGAGGTTGATGCAGGTCGCCCACAAAATGGACCACGAACATCAGCGCTTCGGCCTTTTGGCGCTTACTGGCCGAGGTAGAACGCAGAATCTCGACCTGCTGGCGGATGGCGCTGGTGACACATCCTGAAGCAGGACAGGCCTCTGTCACACTTTTCTTCCGGCCGTTGAGCGGGATGTCGATGAAATGCCAGCCGGCGGTTTCCTTGCGCTGGTTGCGGACGTCGTCGGCCCAACTGGCGAGGTCGGCAAGCGGCGGAAGCGTGCTCGCGGGGCAAAAGCGGCGAAGCGTGGCATCGTAGATGGGGCCCTCCAGCAAGGTGTTTGCTTCCATTCGGGCGTGAGAATTCAATTGCTCGAGCGCAATCAGGGCGACAATGCGATGCCCCTGGCAGCCCCAGGGGAAAGCGGGCGGCACGAACGTCACACACGACACAAGTGTAAGAAGGCGAAGCGTTTTCAGGGCGCGGTGGATTGTTATAATCATGGGAAATCTCAATTGCAGCACATTTTTTTTGGAACCGCGCGGGGGAGAACGGGATCTCATAGTCAAGAGGAATCAGACAGATGGGCATATCACAGGTGAAACTTGCGGGTGCAGAACAAACGCCGGAGAACGGGCTTGGGCCCCAGCCGCAAGGCGAGCCGCGGATGTTCAGCCGCATAGTCGATTGGATCACCAGCGATCGGATGCAGCTCATCAATATCACGGATCGCATCAACGAGATCGTCCGCAAAAGCGGCATTCGCGACGGGCTGGTGCATTTGCAGTCCCTTCACACCACGACCGCGGTTTTCATTAATGAATGGCAGGATGCGCTATTGCACGATGTGCGGACTTTCCTGGATGAAGTTGTGTGCCGCGAGAACGGATGGAGGCATAACGATCCGCGATACTCCGATTGCGAACGCAAGAATGCGGATTCGCATCTGCGCGGCATGCTGATGGGACAGAGTCTCTGCCTTCAGGTGCGCAACTCCGCCGTCCTGCTGGGAACGTGGCAGAGTATTATACTGGCGGAGTTTGATGGCCCGCGGAGCCGCTCGATGTCGATCCTGGTATCGGGCATTTAGGCTCCAAGAAGCCTGGCACGAGCCTTTCTGCATGTCAAGACGCTTCACTTTACACACGGCGGAAAGGCTTCTTCCGGAAATCGAAAACGGGCTGCGCGAAGCGATAGGGTGCAAGGCTGCATTCGAACAAGAGCAGAATGAGTTACAGGCCGTGGCGCAACGCGTGATGATGCTGGGCGGCGTGCTGGTGGATCGCGAAAAGGTCAACCAACACAAGCTGCATCGCGATCAGCATGCCCAGAATCTCAAGACGGTCGTGCATAACATCCAGGAACTGGGCTGCATCATCAAGGACCTGGATGTCGGCCTGGTTGATTTTCCCACCTTGTTTCGCGGAGAAGAAGTGTATCTTTGCTGGAAGCTCGGCGAGCCGGCGATCGAGTTCTGGCATGGAACCCAAGAAGGCTTTGCGGGAAGAAAACCCATCGACGAGGAGTTTCGAGAAACGCACCGGGGAGACGCCGCGAGTTAGGATTCCGCGCGCTTCGCAAAGCTGAAGTGATAGACGGCCGCGCCCGCGGCGATGGTGGCGGCGGCAGTGAGCGACGCTTTGGGCTGCCAGATCACTCCGTAGACCATCATTCCCACACCAACCAGAATGTAAGCGCCTGGAATCAGCGGATACGCGAAGCTGACGGGAGCCGTCCGCTGCCAACCGCGGGTTGGCCGGAACCGGAACAAGCTGGCCACCGACATCACGGTGAAGAACGTCAGGCTGAATCCAACGTAGGTCATGAGTTGGGGGAATGGGGTCAGCGTCATCAGCGCGGAACAAACGCCCTGCGCGACGATAGCTGCCACCGGCGTGTGCCACTTTGGATTCACGTTGGCAGCCGATTTGAAAAAGGCGCGGTTTTTCGCCATGGCGTAATAGACGCGCGGGCCGATGGTCACCTCGGCGTTGACGGTAGACGTGATGGAGATCGCCATCAGCGCCGCGAAGATGCCGGCGACCCGCGGACCAAACAGATTTGACGCTGCCAACGAGCCGACAGCGACGACGCCCTTCATGGATTCCAGCGGCGTGGAGTAGATGTAAAGCAGATTGAGCCCGAGAAACAGGGCGGTCACAAGCGCTGTGCCAGTAGCCAATGCCAAGGGCAGCGTGCGGTCGGGCTGTTTCAGCTCTTCCGCCACGTATGTTGCCGCATTCCATCCGCTGTAGCCAACCATCACCCAGAGAAGGCTGATCATGAATTGCACGGGGAGGGAAAGGACTGACGTGCGCACAGCGGGTTGTGAAAAGTGACCCCAGTCTCCTGAGCCGGCCAGAAAGCCGATCAGCACGAAGGAAGAGATGACCACCAGTTTGGTTCCGGTGAGGACGTTTTGCACTCTGGCAGCCCGGCCGACACCGAAGCAGTTGAGAATCGTGAAAACGGCGATCAGCGTCGAGGCAAGTAACTGCGCGCCACCGAACCGCAGCGACAGCGCTCCTGAGCCCAGGGTGAATTGCGCGTTGGCTTGCTTGAAAGCTGGAAAGAAGTATCCGACATAGTCGGCAAAGGCAAGCGCGGCCAGAGCAATGGGCGCGGAAAATCCAGCGAAGAAAGAGACCCATCCGGTCATGAACCCCCAGGTTGGACCGTAAGCGCGTGTAAGATAGACGTACTCGCCGCCGGAGCTTGGAAAATTAATGCCCAGTTCGGAGTAGCTGAGCGCGCCGCACAGAGCAAACAAAGCGCCCACAAACCAGCAGAGCAGGATGAGCTTGGAATCTCCCAAGTCTCCAGCCATGAATCCGGTGGTGGCGAAAATGCCTATTCCCACCATATTGGAAACCACCAGCGCGGTGGCGCTCGTGAATCCAAGCTGGCGGAGAAGTCCGGCCGATTTGCCCGCTTCGAGTGAGGTTGCCACGCGCGTTTGCTGGTGTCATTGTGGCATAGAACTACGGGTGATCCCAACGGCGCAGGTGCTGATAAACCAGCTCGATGGGCAAACCCACCACGTTCGTGTATGAGCCCTCAATTTGGCGGATGAATTTTGACGCCAGGCCCTGAATGGCATACGCGCCGGCCTTGTCCATCGGCTCGCCGGTGGCCACGTACTCCTGCAACTCACGCTGGGTGAGCTGGAGAAACCACACGCGGGTCTCGGCGACGTCGAGGATCGTCTCGGTGGAGCGGCGCAGGCAGATGCCGGTGAGGACTGTATGCTCGCGGCCAGCCAGCGCTTCGAGCATGCGCAGAGCGTCGCTCTCATCGCGCGGTTTGCCCAGAATTTGGCCATCGATCACCACCACCGTATCGGCGCCGAGCACGATGTCGGCCGGGCCTGCATCCACCGCGGTGGCTTTTTCCTCCGCCACACGCTTAACGTAGGATTCGGGCGACTCACCGGCGAGGACCGACTCGTCCACGTTCGCAGGACGCGAAATGAATTGAATTCCAGCCTGTTGAAGAAGCTCACTCCGCCGTGGCGACTGCGAAGCCAGAATCAACATTCAGTTGGCTGCGTGGGGGCTGTTCAGTTCGCCCGCCTCTACCGCGACGGACAGATGGTTCTGTTTGGGAGGAAGCGGGCAGGTGGCGTACGGAGTGAACGCGCAGGGCGGATTGTGAGCCTGATTGAAATCGAGAACGACCTTGCCGTCTGCCGGGAGGGCGGTGTAAAGGAATCGTCCGGCGGGATACGTTTCTTTGCCGCTGGTCGCGTCTTTATACATGAAGAAGAGTTGGTCACCTTCCAGCACAGGTTCAAGACGGCACTGCTTGCCTTCCAATTCGAACATTGCGAAGCCAGGGCTGGGAGTCGGCTCTGTATCGCCCAGGATGTTGAGGATGGGAATCATCTTGGGTTGCGGATAGGAGGTGAATTGCGCCGTAACGCGATAGGATTCTTTGACCGGGAACCATCGCGTGCCGGCGAAGTTGAGCCTTGCAGGACTCTGGTTATCCCAAAGGCGGATGCCGTAGCGCGCGCCACGCTGGATCACGATCATGCTGAGCCGGCCTAGAGCGATGCGATCGGGCTCGCCGGAAGCATCGGGCTCAAGAGTGGCCGGCGATGGGACCGGCTTTCCATTCAATAAGACCGGCGCGCCGGAGTTCACCAGCAATTGCGTATTGCCCTGGTGAAAAATGAAGCTGCCGGCAAAATCCGGCGCCGAACCGGGCGGAAGCACGATGGAGTTGCTGGGCGCCGCGCCGAACTGGTTGGCGCCCTCTTTCAGCCAGAATAAGCCCGCGAGCGCCACCCAGCCGTTTTCCTGCTTGAGACTGGCCTCGTACCCGGCGCGCCACTTCTGCATTTCCTCGCGATAAGCGCGATCACCCGATTCGGCCGCAGTCAACCAGAGAGCGAGTGTTAGGCAGCCCCAGTGACATAGCGTACGGACGGGCATTTTTCGAGTGATTTTGGCGACCAGTCTAGCACAGCCGTCATGCTAGAATGTTTGCTTCCGGCCAAAACATGGAACGTGCCAGCAGGGTGCTCGGGAAACTGAGCCTTCCTCAGGGGACCTTCACTCCAGAAGCGATGGTGTGCGCGGCGTGGGCGAGCGCTGTGGGTAGGAAAATCGCGGCGCACGCGCGTGCCGCCAAGCTTGTGCGCACACATCTGATCGTGGAGGTGGAGGACGCCATCTGGCAGCGGCAGCTGTTTGTTCTGCGCGAACAGATCCGGCGCAAGATTAGCGAAAACGTGGGTGCAGGCATCGTGGAAGACATCGAGTTTCGCGTGATGCCGGCACGCCTTGGCCCGCAGCGCGCGCAGCGTGCGATGGCCAGCGCCGACGAAGCGAACGGCATCGGCGATCCAGTGCTCCGCGAGATCTACAAAGCGTCGCGCAAAAGGCAACTGGCTTGAAGATTACGGCGGAACAAGTGCGGTACGTGGCGGACTTGGCCAATTTGCATCTCACCGAAGACGAGGTGCGGAAGTTTCAGGCCGATCTGGATGAGATACTGGTGCACTTCGACCGGTTGAATGAGGTGGATACATCGCGGTCTGACGCCATGGCGCAGGTGCTTTACGAGGCCGAAGAGACCGCCACGTTGCGGCCCGATCGTCCGCGGCCGGGGCTGGGGACGGATCTCGCTTTGGCCAATGCGCCCGTTGCCGGCGCCGGATATTTCAAAGTGCCCGAAGTCATCAAACGCTGATCTGCCGATGGACATCCCCGCACTCACGATCGACCAAGTCCAGGAAGGCTTGCGTGCGCGCCGCTTCAGCAGTGTGGAACTCACCATGGCAGCTCTCCAATTTGCGCGCGAGGAAAACCCTAAGACGAACGCTTACCTCACCTTTTCCGAAGAGCGCGCGCTCCGGACGGCCCGGCGTGTGGACGAGCAACTGGCACGCGGCGAAGATCCAGGCCTGCTGGCCGGTGTGCCGATCGCGGTGAAAGATGTCATCGTGACCAAAGGCGTACGAACGACGTGCGGCTCAAAACTGCTCGCCAACTATGTTCCGCCGTACGATGCCACCGCGGTGGAGCGCCTGGAAGCGGCGGGTGGCGTGATCATCGGCAAGACCAATTGCGATGAGTTTGCAATGGGCTCATCGAACGAAAATTCAGCTTTTGGGCCGGTGCGCAATCCGCATGCGCTCGATCGTGTTCCCGGAGGCTCGAGTGGCGGCTCGGCCGCGGCTGTGGCGCAGGGTACCGCGGTAGTGGCGCTTGGCTCGGATACGGGAGGTTCCATCCGCCAGCCGGCGTCGTTTTGTGGTGTAGTGGGCGTCACCCCGACATACGGGCGTGTTTCGCGCTACGGTCTTACCGCTTTTGCCAGCTCGCTCGATCATATCGGCCCTTTCGGGCGTAATGTACGCGATGCCGCGCTGTTGCTAAACGTGATCGCGGGCCGCGATCCGCTGGATTCGACATCGGCGGAGGCGCCTGTTCCGGATTATTTGGCACATCTGGACGGCGATATAAAAGGCCTGAAGCTTGGACTGCCTCACGAGTATCTAAAAGACTTGACGAGCGAAACCGGCGATCTGATTTCCAAGGCCATCGACCAGCTCAAGAGGCTTGGATGCGAAGTGCGTGACATCAGTTTGCCGGCCACGGACTATGCGATCGCCTGTTACTACGTGATCGCAACCGCTGAAGCCAGCTCCAATCTCGCACGCTACGACGGCGTGCGTTATACTTTTCGCGCGGCGTCTTCCGAATCGCTGAGCGATATGTACCGGAAGACACGGGGCGAGGGTTTCGGCGCGGAATGCAAGCGCCGCATCATGCTGGGGACATACGTGTTGAGCGCGGGTTACTACGACGCGTATTATTTGAAGGCTCAGAAGGTCCGCGCTCTGATTGCACGTGATTTTACGAACGCTTTTGCCGAGGTAGATGCCATTGTGGCGCCGGTGTCGCCTTTCCCGGCGTTTAAAATTGGAGAAAAGATCGACGATCCGATGGCCATGTACCTTTCGGACATCTACACCATTACCGGAGATCTGGCGGGTATTCCGTGCATGAGCGTGCCGTGCGGAAAAACCGCCGAAGGACTTCCGGTTGGATTGCAAATTCTGGCCAAACATTTTGACGAAGCGCGCATGTTTCGACTGGCCGATGCTTTTGAACGAGCCGGTGGCGCTCAAAACTGAGCGTGCCGGAAAATCTAGATCACAGGAGGCTATATGCCATTCTCACTGCCACCACTACCGTACCCGACTGACGCGCTGGAGCCTCACATCGACAAGATGACGATGGAGATTCACCACGGCAAACATCACAACGCCTACGTGACGAATCTCAACAAAGCGCTGGAATCGGCGCCCACCCTGGCCAATAAGACGGTCGAGGAGCTCCTGGCCAACAACGGCGCCATCGTGCCGGACGCCATCAAAACCGCTGTGCGCAACAACGGCGGCGGCCACATCAATCACTCCATGTTCTGGACCATTTTGTCTAAAGGCGGTGGCGGTCAGCCCTCCGGAGCGCTTGCCGATGCCATCAAAGGCACGTTCGGCGGCTTCGATGCATTCAAGGAAAAATTCAACGCCGCTGCAACCACACGCTTCGGTTCGGGGTGGGCCTGGCTGGTGAAAGACGGTTCCAAGCTGGACATTTACTCAACGGCCAATCAGGACAGTCCGGTGATGGAAGGCAAGTTTCCCGTCATGGGCCTGGATGTCTGGGAGCACGCGTATTATCTGAAGTATCAGAATCGCCGGCCGGATTACATTGCCGCATGGTGGAACGTGGTGAACTGGGCCGAAATCGAGAAACGTTTCGCGGCGCACAAGTAAGTAGAGAGGCGTGGTCCAGCCGCCGAGTCCGATACAATCGCAAGAGAGCATTGTATGCAAGCTCTCGAGTTTTGGAAGACGGTCACCGTGGATCACGCCAACCTGCTCGAATCACTGATCGGGCTGCTGCACGATCACGAGGTGAAGTATTGCGTGATCGGGGGGCAGGCGGTGAATGCGTATGCGGAACCAGTTGTAAGCCTGGATTTAGATCTGGTCATCGCGACTGAGCAGCTTCCGGACGCAGAACGGTGGCTTGCGGAGCGATTCGAAGTGCGCCGGTGTCCGCACAGCCTGAACGTTTCAGCGCTAGGCTCCGGCCTGCGAGTGCAGATCCCGACCGATCCTCGCTACGCGAGCTTTGTGGAGCGTGCGATTGTTCGCGACGTGTTGGATCTCAAATTACCGGTGGCTCAACTGGAGGACGTTCTGAGGGGAAAAATCTGGGCGGCATCGGATGGCGAGCAACGCGTGAGCAAACGGTTGCAAGACCTGTTTGATATCGCGCGCCTGATCGAGAACTATCCACAATTGCGAAGCGAAGTTCCGTCGGATATTCTGTCGCGGCTCGGATAGCTACCCGCGCTTCTTCGCCGCCATCAGTTCTTCGATGTTCACCAGCTCAGTAGGATAGTCGCCCGTGTAGCAGGCGTAGCAGTATTCATGTTTGCGATCGTCGTTGACGGCTTTGCGCAGGGACGCGAGCGATAGGTAAGCAAGCGAATCAGCCTCAACAAACTTGCGGATCTCCTCGACCGTATTGTTTGCGCCAATCAACTCCTTCTTGGTAGGGGTGTCCACGCCGTAAAAACACGGTGAGACGGTCGGAGGACAGGAGACACGCACATGAACCTCACGCGCGCCTGCCTGGCGCACCATGCGGACGATCTTGCGCGAAGTAGTTCCGCGCACGATGGAATCGTCCACTAGAACCACGCGTTTGCCCTCCAGCAGATGACGCACGGGGTTGAGCTTCAGCTTCACGCCGAAATCGCGGATCACTTGCGACGGCTCGATGAACGTGCGGCCAACGTAGTGATTGCGAATCAAGCCGTGGCGGAACGGCAGCCCCGATTCAGCGGCATATCCGATGGCCGCGGCCACTCCGGAGTCGGGCACCGGCACCACGAGATCGGCATCGGCCGGCGCTTCGAGGGCGAGCAGGCGTCCCAGCATCTCGCGCGACTGCTGCACCGACTGCTCGAACACGATTGAATCCGGCCGCGAGAAGTACACGTGCTCGAAGACGCATTGAGCGCGTGGCTGCTCCGGGGCGTAGCGCTCGCGCGTCACCCCTTCCGGACCGACGATCACCATCTCACCGGGTTGCACTTCGTTCAAATACACAGCGCCAATCAGGTCGAAGGCGCAGGTTTCCGATGCAAAAACATGCGCAATGCGCCCGCCCGAGAACTCCATTTGTCCGGCGGCCAGCGGCCGGAACCCGCGCGGATCGCGCGCCACGATCACGCGATCCTCGGCCAGAAATACTAGCGAAAAAGCGCCATCGAGCTGCAACAGCGCGTCACGTAACGCACCCGAAAGCGTGCGCTCGCGTGAGTGCGCTACCAAATGCAGGATCACTTCGGTATCGCTATTGGACTGGAAGATGGACCCTTGCCGCTCCAGCTCGCGGCGTAGTTCCGCGGCATTCGTGATGTTGCCGTTGTGGGCGACAGCGATGCGGCCTTTGTTGCAAGACACAGAAAATGGCTGCGCGTTGAGCAACGCCGTGTCGCCGGCGGTTGAATAGCGCGTGTGGCCAATGGCCTGTTCGCCCGGTAGCGTTTCAATCACACCCGGCGTAAAGATTTCCGCCACATGACCCATGGACTTGACGCAGTGCACCTCAGCGCCGTCGCTGGTGCAGATGCCCGCGCTCTCCTGGCCGCGGTGTTGCAGCGCATACAGCCCCAAATACGCCAGCTTGGCCGCTTCCGGATGGCCATAAATGGCGAAGACCCCGCACTCTTCGTGGAATTTATCAAACATACGTCACGCTCGCAGTTTGCTTTCGAGTCCCCCTTCGAAGATTTTGCGTAGTGCATCGACGCTTGCCTGGATCAGCGCCGCGCCGCGATTGCGAATAACGATGCGCCCTTCGGTTGTCACGCCAATGCGCGGAGCCTCCACTCGGTATCGAGCTGCGATCTCAGCCACGCGCTCCGGCTCTGCCGTCGAGATGAGTACGCGCGAGGGCCCTTCATGGAAGAGCAGCAGCTCCGGCTGCAAAGCGGACGCCAGCTCGATCTCCGCGCCCACGCTTGCCGGACCGAACGAGCATTCGGCTAGCGCCACCGCGAACCCGCCGTCGCTCAAATCATGCGCCGATTCCGAGAGTCCCGCCTGAACCATCTCGCGCACCGCTGATTGCACGCGCTTCTCGTAATCCAAATCGAGCGCCGGTGGCAGCCCCCAGAGTTCGCGCAGCACGGCCTTGGCGTATTGCGTTCCACCGAACCGCACGGGATCGCACTCGCCCAATCCGCCTACCAACATCACGGAACGGCCTGTCTGGCGGAAATGAACACCAACCGGTGCGCCGGTTTTCAGCAATCCCACAACGCCTACGACCGGCGTAGGCCAGATGCCTTCCCCAAGAGTTTCGTTATAGAGGCTGACATTGCCGCCGGTAATTGGCACGTCGAAAAAACGGCAGGCGTCCGCCATCCCCTCGATGGATTCCACCAACTGCGCCATGATCTCCGGCCGTTCGGGATTACCGAAATTCAGATTATTGGTCGCACCCACCGGTTCGGCGCCCACCACCGCCAGATTCCGGCAACACTCGGCGACCATGAGCTTTGTTCCTTCGCGTGGAGCGAGGTAGCAGTAGCGCGCATTGCCGTCGAGCGCCATGGCGAGCGCCGCACCGGTTTCCTTAACACGCAGGATCGCGGCATCCGCTACCGCCGGGCCGGCTAGTGTGTTGGTGCGCACTTGGTAGTCGTATTGCTGCCAGATCCAGCGCTTGGAGCAGATGTCGCCGGACGCCAGCAGCGTTTCCAGATCGCGCGTGAGATTGTCGCTGGAGAAGGCCGGCGCTTCCATGGGAGCCGTGCGCAATGGCTGCGTATGCGGGCGATCGTACAGCGGGGCGCTATCGGCTAAGGGCTGATTCGGAATCTCGGCGACGATATCGCCGTGATGCCGCACGCGCAGGAGGCCATCCCCGGTGACTTGCCCAACGGTTACGGCATCGAGGCCCCACTTTCGGAATACCTGGAAAACTTCCTCTTCGCGGCCTTTTTCCGCCACCAGCAACATACGCTCTTGTGATTCCGAGAGCATGATCTCGTAGGCGGTCATTCCGGTTTCGCGCTGCGGCACGCGATCCAGCTCGATCTCGATGCCCGTTCCACCGCGGCTGCCCATCTCGCACGTCGAACAAGTCAGCCCCGCCGCACCCATGTCCTGAATGCCTACGATGGCGCCGGTTTGCATCGCTTCGAGACAAGCTTCGAGTAGCAGCTTCTCCAAAAACGGATCGCCCACTTGCACGTTGGTCCGCTTCTGCTTGGATTCCTCGGTGAACTCGGCGGACGCCATGGAGGCGCCATGAATGCCGTCGCGCCCGGTCTTGGCGCCGACATAGATCACCGGATTGCCGAGGCCAGCCGCCTTGGCGTAGAAGATCTCGTCGCTCTTGGCGACCCCCAGGGCGAAGACGTTCACCAGAGGATTGCCGTTGTAGCAGGCTTCGAAGACGCACTCTCCGCCCACCGTCGGTACGCCGAAACAGTTGCCGTAATGCGCGATCCCCGATACCACTCCCTCGAGGATGCGCCGGTTGCGAGCGCCGTTCACAGGGTCATCCAGAGGCCCGAAGCGAAGCGCATCCATCACCGCAATGGGACGCGCGCCCATCGTGAAAATGTCGCGCAAGATGCCACCGACGCCCGTAGCAGCGCCCTGGAACGGCTCGATGAAGCTGGGATGGTTATGCGACTCGATCTTGAACGCGGCGACATAGCCGCCGCCGATATCCACAATGCCCGCATTTTCGCCGGGGCCTTGCACCACGTATCGTCCGCGAGTGGGGAGTTTCTTCAGGTGTAGCCGCGAGCTTTTGTAGGAGCAGTGCTCGCTCCACATCACGCTGAAAATTCCCAGCTCCGTGTAGCTGGGCTCACGGCCCAAAATCTGAACGATTTTGTTGTACTCCGCCTCCGTCAACTGATGTGTAGCGATCAGCTCCGGTGAGAGAGTAGTCATGCGTGCGCGAGGGCGGAAACCATGGAACGGAATATCAGCAGGCCGTCGGTTGACCCCATGAGCGGATCCGACGCCCGCTCGGGATGCGGCATCATTCCCATCACGTTGCGCCTCGGATTCAGCACACCCGCGATATCGCGTGCCGATCCATTGGGGTTACCGAGATAGCGAAAGATCACACGATTCTCGGCTTCAAGCTCGTCCAGAGTGCGCTCGTCGGCGACATAACAGCCTTCGCCATGGGCAATTGGCACCCGCAGCACCTGCCCTGGACGGGCTGCCGCGGTGAAGGGCGAGTCGATGGTTTCAGTACGGAGCCGTACTTCGCGGCACACGAACTTGAGACCCGCGTTGCGCACCAGCGCGCCCGGCAAAAGCCCGGCCTCCACCAGAATCTGAAACCCGTTGCAGATGCCCAGTACCAGACCGCCATCAGCGGCGAAGCGCTTCACAGCCTGCATCACTGGTGAGAACTTGGCGATCGCTCCACAGCGCAGGTAATCGCCATAAGCGAATCCGCCAGGCAGGACGACCCCGTCTACATCTCCCAGCTGGTCGGAATCGTGCCAGATGAATTCCGCTTCCTGACCCAAATTCTCACGGACCGCATACCAGGCATCGTGATCGCAATTGCTTCCGGGGAAGACAACGACACCAAATTTCATAGTCCTGACGTTTGGGGGGAGATGAAACTTAATTTTAACAAATAAGCGGCCGCGCCCGCCGGAAAAAACATCCGAGCCGTGCTCTCTGCAAACCAAATCCCAAATCCCAACCCCCAAATCCAATCCCATCACTGCGGTAAACTGTCGAATTCATGCCTGGATCTCGGATTGGTACCCGGCCTGTGCTGGTGTTGGCGGCTCTATTGAGTGTTCCAGCTCAGCCCCCGCAGGCTTCCGCCCAAGCGCAGACGGCCGGTCCTCTCCCCGCAAAGCAGGTGCTTCTCTATAACGTGGAATGGCGTCTGGTCGAGGCCGGCAAAGCGAAGCTAATCTGGACTGAGTCTTCCCAAGCCTCACGGCCCGGATGGCAGGTTAGCCTGCATCTGGAATCGGCCGGGCTGGTTTCCAAGCTCTACAGGGTCAATGACGACTACGCGGCGGACTTGAACGGCGACTTCTGCGTCCAGAATACCCACCTCCAGGCACACGAGGGCGGCCGGCAGCGCGAAACAGTGGTGCACTTCGACCCGGCGGCCAGGAAGGCAAACTATCTCGAGCGCGACCTCATCAAGCACAGTGCGCTCACACTGGAGACCGACATTCCGGCTTGCGTGCACGATGTCATCGGCGGTTTATTTTTTCTGAGAACACGGAATTTCGAGCCGGGACGATCCATCGAGGTTCCGGTGAGCGACGGCAAAAAGACAGTTTCGGCAAAGGTGGAAGCGCAACAGCGAGAACAGATCAAAGTGCCCGCGGGAATATTCCAGACGGTCCGCTACGAGGCATTCCTGTTCAATGGAATGCTCTACCGCAGGCCCGGGCATCTGTATGTATGGCTCACCGACGATGCCCGGAAGCTTCCCGTCCGCATTCAGGTGCGGCTGCAATTCACCATTGGAACTATTACTTTTCAACTGGAGAAAGAAGAAAAAACATGAAGCGTGTAGCAGCACTCGGCGCCCTTTTGCTGGCGGCGCGGGCGCTTTCTCCGCAAACTCAACAGGCAACTCCGAACCCGGCGCAGCCATCAGCGAGCGCGCTGCTTTCCAATAACGACGCGCTTGCTTTGCTGAAACGTATTTCGCAGTTGATGGAATCCACCATGCTGGCAACGCCCGGCATGTCCCGAGCCGCCGCGCCGCTTGCCGAAAACGTCCGGCAGGCCCTTGTAAATATCGAAGCCGGTTCGGCGCAAAACTCCAGCCAGGTTTATGCTCTGATGGCGAATGTACGGGCGTACCTGGCGCTTTCCGACGCCCTGCCCAAACAGTATCCGTTTGCCGACACGGCAGTGAAGCAGATAGGGGAACTGCGCGATGCCATGAATCGTATGGACGCGAGTTTCCAGGCGTTGCTTGAGCAGAAAGACGGACAGGGACGCAATTCCGATCGCGACAATCTCACACGCTATGCCGAAGAGGATTCACGGCTGGGTCCGCCCTCGGGGCAAACGCCCCGCGTGGTGTTCCTGGGTGATTCGATTACCGATGGTTGGCGCTTGATGGAGTATTTCTCCGGGCGCGACTTCGTCAATCGCGGTATCAGCGGCCAGATTACCGGCGAGATGTTGGGGCGCATGACGGCCGACGTGATTAACCTAAGACCCGAGGCTGTGCTCATTCTGGCCGGCACCAACGACATTGCGCGCGGCGTGCCGATAAGGACCATCGAAAACAACCTCATGATGATTGCGGATCTGGCTGTTTCTCATCAAATCCGGCCGCTATTCGCCTCTATTCTTCCGGTGAGCGATTATCACAAAAACGTGAATCCGCAATATGCCAGAACGAGCCAGCGGCCGCCCGCAACCATCCTGACCCTGAACAACTGGCTGAAGCAGTTTTGTTCGCAGCGTGGCTACCAGTACGCGGATTACTATTCCTCCCTGGTCGATTCCGCCGGTTTCCTGCAAGCCGATCTCGCCGACGACGGGCTCCATCCCAACCCGAAGGGTTACCGCGTGATGGCCCCTATCGCTCTCAACGCCATTGATCGTACGCTCGGATCTGCGCCGAAAAAGAAGAAAGGCCGATTGTTTTGAGCGCAATCTGTCGCCATCCCAAATAGCGCCCCGGCCGCCGTTGTTATACTCGGAAGTTCGTGTTTCACATACTGGAAAAACGGGTTCAGGAAGCCTTTCAGAACCACATTAAAGCAAGATACGGCGTCGATCTGCCGATCGCCATCGAGCAGCCCAAGCAGCCGGATTTCGGCGAACTGGCGCTTCCCGTTGCGTTCCAACTCGCCAAGCAACTAAGGCAGCCGCCGAAGAAAATCGCTGCTGAGCTGACGGCCGAGATTGGCGCGATCGACGGCGTCGTGGCGCTCGAAGTGGCCGGCAACGGCTACATCAATGCGCGCTTCGATCGCGCTCGATATGGCATGGCCCTACTGCGCCCGGTGAAAGAGCCCGATGCTGCGTCCAACGAAAAGATCATCGTCGAACACACCAACATCAATCCCAACAAAGCTGCGCACATTGGCCATCTCCGTAACGCCACGCTGGGCGATACGTTCGTGCGCATGCTGCGAGCTCGCGGCAAGCGGGTGGAAGTTCAAAACTATATCGACAACACGGGCGTGCAGGTGGCGGACGTGGTGGTCGGGTTCCAAAGACAGGGGATGCAGCCCCAGGATGTCGAGGCCAAGGCCAAAGAGCCCAAGTTCGACTACTATTGCTGGGATCTCTACGCCGACGTATCTGCATACTATGAGAAGCACCCCGAAACTCTTCAGTTACGGAAGGATGCATTGCACTCCATCGAGCAAGGAGTCGGTGGCACAAGTCAGATCGCCGAGATTGTCTCCAACGCAATAGTTAGGGCACACCTGCAAACCATGCTTCGTCTAGGAGTGAAATACGATGTGTTGCCCCGTGAAAGCGAAATACTGCGCCTACATTTCTGGGATTCGGCCCGCGAACTGCTCATGAGCCGCAAGGCCATCGAATACGTCGCGGAAGGGAAAAATCAAGGCTGTTGGGTCATGCGTGCAGCCGCCTTTTCCGAAGGATCTGAAGATGACAAAGTCATTATCCGTTCCAATGGCACCGTCACCTACGTTGGCAAAGACATCGCCTACCAACTTTGGAAATTCGGCCTCCTCAACAAAGACTTCTTCTATCGAAAGCTCGACTATGAGGAATACGACCTCTGGGTGACAACTAACCAAATCCCAAATCCCAACCCCCAAATCCCGCTTTTCGGCCATGCCACCTGCGTCTACAACGTGATCGACGTCCGCCAGTCTTACTTGCAGGATGTCGTCGTCGCCGGCCTGCGCGCGCTCGGTTTCAACGATCAGGCCGATCAGTCGGTTCACTTCTCCTACGAAATGGTCGCGCTCTCACCGCGCTGCTGCGCCGAGCTGGGTGTTCCTCTCTCCGAAGAGGATCAAAAACGGCCGTACGTCGAAGTGTCCGGACGCAAGGGCCTCGGCGTAAAAGCCGACGATCTCATCGACAAGCTCATCGAGAGCGCACTGGAAGAAGTTGCCTCCCGCCATCCCGAGTCATCGGCGGAAGAACAGCGCTCAGTTGCGTCGCAGATCGCCATCGGCGCCCTGCGCTATTTTTTGCTGAAGTACACGCGGACCTCGGTGATTGCTTTCGATTTTCAGGAAGCGCTCAGCTTCGAAGGCGAGACTGGGCCTTACGTGCAATACGCCGCTGTGCGCGCCCGCAACATCCTGCGCAAGCTCGAAGAGAAGGGTGAGCAAGTACCGGATTTCCGCGCCGAACTAAATGAAGAAGCCTTCCGCCGCCAATTGCAGTCTGAAGACTTCTGGCAAGTGCTGTTGGCGACGTCGAAGGCGGACGCTTCACTCGAAAGGGCCGTCACAGCGGGCGAGCCCGCCCACGTCGCCAAGTACGCGTTTCAACTTGCGCAGGCGTTCAACAATTTCTACCATCTTTACCCCATCATTCACGAGCAGGACCGCGAGAAAAAGGTCTTTCTTCTTTGGATGACCGACTTCTTCCGCACTCAACTGGAGCGCACGCTGGGTGTATTAGGCATTGAAGTTCCTCCTTACATGTGACAAACCGCACGCCCGGCGTGTGCCAAAATTGAATTAAACACTATGGCCAACAAGAATTCTTTTGGCGCGGCGGCCTCATTACGCGCCGGTGACACTTCGTACCAGATCTTTCGCCTCGCCCGGCTGGAAGAAGCAGGCGTGGGCAAAGTCTCCCATCTCCCCTTCTCCACCAAGATCCTCCTCGAGAACCTGCTGCGCCAGGAAGACGGGCGAAAAGTATCAGCAAAAGACGTCGAGTACGTCGCTCGCGGCGCTAGCGGCGCCGACGCCAAAGAAATCAGCTTCATGCCGGCGCGCGTGCTGCTGCAGGATTTCACCGGCGTTCCATGCGTAGTCGACCTGGCCGCAATGCGCGATGCGCTCGCCGCCATGGGCGCTGACCCGGCGCTGGCAAACCCGCTGTTGCCCGCCGATTTGGTGATCGATCATTCCGTGCAGGTCGATCAGTTTGGCAGCAAGGACGCGTTCTCCATCAATGCATTACTGGAGTTTCAGCGCAACCGCGAGCGCTACATGCTGCTCCGCTGGGGCCAGACGGCTTTCAAGAACTTCCGCGTGGTGCCGCCCGACACAGGGATCGTGCACCAGGTCAACCTCGAGTATCTCGCCTCGGTCGTGTTCCGTGCCAAGACCGATCAAGGCTGGTTGGCGTACCCCGATTCGCTGGTCGGAACGGATTCGCACACCACCATGGTGAATGGCCTGGGCGTGCTTGGATGGGGTGTCGGCGGCATCGAGGCGGAGGCTTGCATGTTAGGCCAGCCGATCTCCATGCTGCTGCCGCCAGTGGTCGGCTTCAAGGTCCATGGCCGACTTCACGAGGGCTGCACCGCCACCGATCTGGTTCTCACCATCACGCAAATGCTGCGCAAAAAGGGCGTGGTGGGCAAGTTTGTCGAATTCTATGGGAATGGCCTGAGCGCGCTGAGTCTGGCGGATCGCGCCACCGTCGCCAATATGGCGCCAGAGTACGGAGCGACCGTCGGCTTCTTCCCAGTGGATTCCGAGACGCTGCGATATCTGCGGTTGAGCAATCGCCCGGCGGATCTCGTCGCGTTAGTCGAAGCGTACACCAAGGAACAAGGCCTGTTTCGCACCGACGCCACCGCCGATCCGCAGTTCTCCGATACCATCGAGCTCGATCTCGCTACAGTCGTGCCGTCCATGGCCGGCCCCAAACGCCCGCAGGACCGCGTCAATCTGCCCGACGTGAAAAGCAACTTCCAGGCGGCATTCAGTTCCGCGCCTAAAACGAAAGTCGCGATCCGGATGAACGGCACGAGCGCTGAGCTCGAGAGCGGCGCGGTCGTGATCGCTGCCATCACGAGTTGCACGAACACATCCAATCCTTCGGTCATGGTCGGCGCCGGATTATTGGCGAAGAAGGCGGTCGAGCGTGGTCTGAAACCAAAGCCGTGGGTCAAGACCAGTCTCGCGCCCGGGTCGAAGGTGGTTACGGACTATCTCGTAGAAGCCGGTCTGATGCCGTACCTCGAGCAACTCAACTTTCATCTCGTGGGCTACGGATGCACTACTTGCATCGGCAACAGTGGGCCGCTGCTGGAGCCGGTCGCGCAGGCCGTGCAGAAAGAAAATCTCGTGGTAGCGGCCGTGTTGAGCGGCAACCGCAATTTCGAAGGCCGCATCAACTCCCTGGTTAAGGCGAACTATCTGGCTTCGCCACCCTTGGTCGTTGCCTATGCGCTCGCTGGACGCGTTGACATCGACCTCGATACGGAGCCGCTAGGTGAGGATAAGTCTGGTGCGCCCGTCTTCCTGCGTGATATCTGGCCGACAACCACCGAAATTGAAGAGACCGTCGGCCGTTCCGTTCACGCCGAGATGTTCCGTCAAGAATATGAGCGGGCGTTCGATGGCGATTCCAATTGGAAATCGCTTCCCACGCCCTCTGGAGATGGGACCTACACCTGGGACGCGCACTCCACCTACATTCACAAGCCGCCGTACTTCGACAATATGATCGATCCCGGCAAGCCCATCGAGGATCTGCACGGCATGCGCGTCCTAGCGCTGTTGGGCGATTCCGTCACCACCGACCACATTTCGCCGGCTGGATCGATACCGGCGGAAAGTCCCGCCGGCCGTTACATGATTTCACAAGGCGTCAAGCCGGCCGACTTCAATTCCTACGGTGCGCGACGCGGCAATCATGAAGTCATGGTGCGCGGCACGCTGGCCAACATCCGGCTGCGCAATCAACTGGCCCCCGGTACCGAAGGAGGTTGGACCGTCCATCTTCCCGATGGCGAGCAGACGTGGATCTATGACGCGTCCGTGCGCTATCAGCAGGAAGGCGTGCCGCTCATGATCATCGCCGGCAAAGAGTATGGCTCCGGATCGTCGCGCGATTGGGCGGCGAAAGGGGTGCTGCTGCTCGGCGTGAAAGCCGTGCTGGCGGAAAGCTTTGAGCGCATCCACCGCACTAACCTCGTGGGCATGGGCGTGCTGCCTTTGCAATTCCTCGACGGCGCAACTCCCACAACCCTCGGACTCACCGGGAAAGAGACGTATCACGTCGAAGGCGTGGCGAAAGCGCTCTCGGGAGGCGGCAAGATCACCGTCCGCGCTGTCGACGACAAAGGCTCCGAGAAGCGGTTCGACGTTCAGGTCCGTGTGGACACGCCCCAGGAGGCCGAGTACTATCGCAACGGCGGCATCCTGCCTTATGTCCTTCGCCAACTTGCCGCCGCGCCCGTGAGCGCATAGAATCTTTGATTGGATATGTCTGATCGCGGGTTCTGTTTTTCCTTTAGCTGTATCGTCATTCTGGCGTCACTTTGCGCCTCAGTCTGGCTGGTCGTCACGGGCCAAGCCGCGTACGTGGACGGTCTCTTTCTTCTGCTGACCTGTCTGCTGGTGGCGGCCGCGTTTGGCTTATACGTGATGTTTATGATCCATCGCGCCATGGAGCCGGTCGAATCGCCCGCCGCCAAACCGGCCAAAGCCACCGGTGCCGCACAACCCAAAGCAGCGCCACTGGTTCCGGCCGAAAAGGCGGAATAGCCACTACAGCCCGGGCATTCTGCGCGAGACAGAGCAGCGGCGTCCCACACGCGAACACTTCCGCCAGCGCCAAGTACCGCAACCTTATGTACCCATGGCACTTATGATTGGCAAGCGACCTGCTTGACCCATGCCTATGGACTTGAAGTTTGCGCTGCGATCGCTACGTAAGAATCCAGGTTTCACACTGTTGGCGGTCGCTGTGATGGCCCTCGGAATTGGCGCCAATACGGCCGTCTTCACCGTCGTCAATGCTGTATTACTGAAGCCGCTGGCTTTTCGCGAGCCGGACCGCATCGTAACGCTCTCGACGCTTTGGAAGAAAACCGCTGGCCATGGGTTCGTTTCAGCGCCCGACTTCCACGATTGGCACGACCAGAGTACGGCATTTACGGCGATGGCGTACTACAAACATGCCGACGTCTCGGTCGGGGTCGCACGCGCCGCCGAGTATGTCCATGTAGCCGTTGTGACTCCGGACTTCCTTCGCGTCTTTGCCGTCGAACCGGCGCTTGGCCGATTCTTCGATGCCGACGAAGTAAGACCCGGCAGCGCGGCGGCTGTGGTGATCAGCTCGTCCTTCTGGCAGAGCCACTTTGGCGGTAGCCCGGACGTGCTCGGCCAGACCGTGCGCATGTTCGATAAGAATCTGACCATTGTCGGGGTCTTGCCCCCCGGTTTCCGTTTTCCGGAAGAGACGGAGGTCTGGTTTCCGGCAAACACGATTTTCGAGGAAGTAGCGTCGCGCGGCGGGCACAATTACCTGGTTGTGGCCCGGCTGAAACCGGAGGTTAGTTTAGAGCAGGCCCAGGCGCAGATGACTGCAATCGGAACGCGTCTGGAGAAGCAATATCCGGATACCGACCGGGGAAAAAGCGTCGCGGTCACGCGCCTCCGCGATGAGATGGTGAGCCATGTACGCCTGACGCTCGTTCTGCTGTTGGGAACCGTAGGACTCGTACTTCTGATTGCCTGCGCGAATGTGGCGAATTTGCTGCTGGCCAAGGCAACGGTGCGCACGCGGGAAATCGCGATCCGTGCGGCGGTCGGGGCAAGCCGCGGCCGGATCGTGCGCCAATTGGTTACCGAGAGCCTACTGATGGCACTAGCGGCGGGCGCGGCTGGTCTGGTTCTGGCGGCGTGGGGAGCAGATGCGCTGGTCGCTCTTGCCCCGGCTGACGTTCCGCGCCTGGCCGAGACGCACATCGATCCCGGCGTGCTGGCGTTCACATTCGGCATTTCTGTACTCGCCAGCCTGCTATTTGGCTTGGCGCCGGCCTTGCAGCTATCGCGAACGGATCTCAACGAAGCCTTGAAACAGAGTGCGTCGCGCGCGGTGACTGGGGGCGGTGCCGGACGGATGCGTGGCGCATTAGTTGTTGGGGAAGTCGCGCTCGCCGTGATCCTGCTGACCGGCGCCGGTTTGCTAATGCGTAGTTTCGCCGCCCTGCACGATGTCGCGCTGGGTTTCCGCCCGGAGAGGGTATTAGTTATGGAAACGAGCGTGCCGACGTCGGAGGATCTCGAGAGCGTGCGCCGCGCCGCGCGGTTCTATAGGACCTTGTCAACGGAAATCGCTGCCCTCCCGGGAGTGTCGGCGGTGGGTGCCACCCGGTCGCTGCCTGGAAAAGCGGAATCCAACGGTGATTACTGGCTTGACCACCTTCCAGGGCCGGGAGAAACGAACAACCCGCAGGCCGTGTTCTCGGTTGTGGCGCCGGGCACATTCGCCGCGCTCGGCATCCCGATCGAACGCGGACGCGACTTCAATGAAACCGACCAATACGAAGCGCCTTTCACGGTCATCATCAACCACGCCTTGGCCCGCAAGACATTTCCCGGCCGGGATCCCATCGGGCGCACTATCCTTTGCGGGCTGGACTTCGAATCAATGAAGCCCATGAAGATCGTCGGCGTTGTGGGCGACGTGCGGCAATTTGGTCCGGCCACCGCGCCTTGGCCTGAGATCTACATGCCAAATGAACAGCACCCGCATAGCTCTACCGGTCTGAACGTTTTGATGCGTACCTCGGTCGAACCTGGCGCGCTGATGGACACGATTCGCCGCAAAGTGCGCGCACTTTCTTCGGATGTGCCGGTGAAGTTCACCACTATGGAGGCATCCCTCGCCGAGAATACGGCTGCGCCGCGTTTCCGGACGTTGCTGCTCGGAATCTTCGCCGGACTCGCCGCGTGCCTGGCGATGGCGGGCGTTTACGGTGTGATGGCTTACGTGGTGGGGCAGCGGTCGAACGAAATCGGCCTCCGCATGGCGCTGGGGGCGACTTCGGGCGATGTCCTGCGCCTCGTGCTCCGCCAAGGACTGGCGCTTGCTGCAATTGGATTGGCTCTCGGGCTGGCGGGTGCATTTGCCGCCTCGCGCTTACTCACCAGCATGCTGTTTGAAGTCAAACCGAACGATCCCGTAACCTACGCTGGCGTGGCCGTGCTCCTCGGTGTTGTGGCGCTCGCTGCAAGCTACATCCCCGCCCGGCGCGCGGCTCGGATTGACCCTCTGGTTGCGCTGCGACAGGAATAGCCAGGCGACCTTGGTCGGGATGATTCCCAATGCTGTTATCGCACTCGCTCGAGGGTTTGACCGCGGTCGACATTAATGTCGGCGTGTTCGAGATCATCGAAGCCGCCAAAATGTCGGTGAAGAGCGGGAACTCGGTAGCCCTGCCGTTGCAAGCTTAGTCGTCGACTTTGTAAATCGTCAGCCCCGACAGCAGTTTTGGATAGAAATCGGTCGACTTCTGGGGCATCACGCCTCCCGAGAACGAGATGCGCGCCACGTCTTCAATGGCAGTCGGGCGCAGCAAGAAAGCGATCTGCGCTTCACCCCGCCGCGCCGCTTCCATGGCCTTATCCAGCCCGCGTATATAGCGCAGATTCTGTTCGGCCCGAACGGCCTCTTCAGTGATGCCGAGTGCGTCACGGAGGATCAGTTCGTGCAGGATGGGCACGTCCAGTTTTTGCGAAGGCTGTTTCAGCCGGAGCAGGTAAAGCTTATCGCCAATGGCGGCACTGATCGAGCCTGCGGGAACCTCTTGTAATTGAGTGACTTCTTCGACGGCGAAGTGATCGCCGGCGCGCCTGAGGAACCCGGCGGCATCAAAATTGACCAGACCGCTTACTAACCGGTGTGTTGCCAGGATCTTGAGTCCTGGCGAATGCATGTTCACGAAGGTCATCATGACGCGCGATGCGCCGGCAAGATCCGGATTCTCGTTGCGAAAGGCGAGCGCCGTTTCGTAACGGTGGTGCCCGTCGGCAATCAGCAGCTTCTTGTCGGCCATCAGGGAGCGAATCGCGTCTATTTGGGCGCGATCGGCAATCTTCCAGAGCCGGTGCTCGGCGCCGTATTCGTCGGTAACTGCTGCTGTTGGTTTCGCTTGCGCGGATTCTTCAAGCAGCCGGTCGACTTGCCGCTCGGGATCCGGGTACAGCATGAAGATTTGTCCGAAATGCGCAAGCGTGTGCCGGAGCAGCTCCAGCCGATCCTTTTTGGGGCCGGAGAGCGTTTGCTCGTGGCGGTGGACGACGCCGGCGGAGTAGTCCTCGACCGCTCCTAACCCGATGAATCCACGGCGCGAAAGCCTCTCGCCGGTATCCGGGACGCAGAAATCCTGGAAATAGGCGAACAGGCAAGGTTCGGGCTCCCGAACCAACGTGCCACGATCGATCCAGTCTTTGAGAAAGCCCGAAGCGCGGGTGTAGACGTTATGGCTTTCGCTGTCGGAATCAAAGCGCTCGCCGAGGATTAAACGCACTAAATTGAACGGGCTGAGCGCGAGATAGCGCGCCTGCATCTCTTGCGAAATCTTGTCATACGGCTGAGTTACAAGGTGCGCGAGCGGTCCGGCGGCAGGACTATAGCGATAAGGTTGAAACGGATAAATACGAGCCATGCAGGTGGAATCTTTAGAATACCAGATCCACCCACACGGCTCGCAGCATGGGGTTGAAGGCGGCTAACTGGCCGCCGCGTCACTCATTACTGAACTAATCTTCGAAAAGACTGTGCTGATGCTGGATGAAACACTGGGCATCAGGGCGCCAGCCGCAACTGCCACAAAACCAGCCATTAACGCGTATTCAATAAGATCCTGACCACGCGTATCCTTAAAGATCCGTAAACGCCAAAGGGTTCGCCACGTGAGCTGCTCCATGATTCCTTCTCCTTTACTGGTACAGATCGGCGTGGCGTGGTTTTCCGGGCTCGGAAAGGAACCTTATTACTATGAGGAAAAAGGCTTTAGAGTGGCACAGGGGGCGCCCCTTCTGGCTCCCTGCCTGTGCCGTTGGAATTCCACAAAGGCGCTTTCCAGCCCGCATGGAACGACGGGGCAGCCAAAACTCGCCCCGGGAGGAGCATTCTTTAGCGGGAGAGTGCAGCGGGATCGGGAGTTTTCTCAGAATTTTTTAGTTCGCCGGCACCCCGGCCAGGATGGCATTCAACGATTTGGGGGGTGATGCCGAAGCGCTCGTGGTAAGCGGCCGAAATCTCGTGGCGGAACCGCTGGCCGGCTCCACGGCGCAGCAGGTTGACGGTGCAGCCTCCGAAACCTCCCCCGGTCATGCGCGCACCGAGGACTCCATCAATGCCGACGGCGGTATCGACCAGAAAATCAAGTTCCGCGCAGCTCACTTCGTAGTCGTGCTGCAAGCTGAGGTGGGAATCGACCATGAGCTGGCCCATGCTTTCGATGTCGGCGCGGCCGGCCGCATGGACGAACAAGGTGACGCGCTCATTTTCCGTCACGACATGGCGCGCTCGGCGGGCGATTACATGAGGCAGCGAGGGCACGGCCTTTTCGAGGAGAGCGACCGTCACATCGCGGAGACTGGAGACTGCGGGATCGAGGCGGCGGATGGCGTCCACGGCGGCCGCGCACTCCTCGGTACGCTGTTTGTAGGCGGATTGACCCAGAGCGTGCTTGACCATGGAGTTGACGGCAAGGATCTCGATATTATCCGGCAGCGCGACAGGCCGGCCCTCGAGGCTCCGGCAGTCAATGAGCAGGGCAGCGTTTTCGCGTGCGAAGACGGAAACGAACTGGTCCATGATGCCGCAGGGCGTGCCGACGAAGCCACCTTCGGCGGCGCGGCACAGTTGGGCCAGGCGCAAGGGCTCAATCTTTCGGTCACCGAGCAGAGCGAGGGCGCACGATACTTCGAGGGCCGCCGAAGAACTCAAGCCGGAGCCTTCGGGGACGGTGCTGTGTATCAGGCACAATTGCGGATCAATGCGGTAGCCGGCCCGAACCAGTTCGCGAGCGACGCCGGCGGGGTAGTCGCTCCATTTGTGAGCGGGCGTGAGATCCCCTGACGCGGCGGCGAGCCACTCTCGGGATTCGTGCTTTTCCTCGGAATACACGCGAAGCCTACCGTCGGGCGACGGGGCGGCGGCCACATAACAGGCCAAGTCCAAGGCCACGGGAAGCACGAAACCCAGGTTGTAGTCGGTGTGTTCACCGATCAGGTTGACGCGGCCCGGTGCGCGAAAAACGCGCACGCCTTGATCGGTTCCGTATTGCCGGCGAAAGGCTTCGCGGATCACGACCGTTTCCGGTAAGCCAGGAACAACATGATACCGCCGAAAACCAACATGGCGAGGCCGCAATACAGATTCACGTTCACCGTCGTCAGCGCCGCCCGCAACTCAGAAGAAAAGATGCCAAGACCCAGTAGGATGACGCCGAGAATCGAGAAGAACCAGCCCGTAGGTGCGCGGAGATCCAGCATGTTTTATCGGAACCAGAGGTTCAGCACGACAAGCATGGCGATTACGCCAACCGCCACGAATCCAGGCCTTCGATACCAGATTACCCCAGAGTCTTCCGGGAGTTTGGTCAGGCCGTAGACCAGGCCTTCCAGTTCCTGGGGCGGCCGCGGCTTGGTCACAATACTCACCAGGACGGTCACGGCAAAGCAGGCGCAGAAGGCGAAAATCGCGATCCAGAAATTCTGCGCCATGGTGGACGGAAGGTGGATGAGGGGCGATATCCATCCGCCTTTGTTTTCGGCGACCGTGAGGCCGTGAGTGAGCGAGGCGGCGATTGTGCCGGCCAGCATCCCGGAGAAAGCGCCGTGACCGGTGCTGCGTTTCCAGAACATGCCAAGCAGAAAAGTCGCGAGCAGCGGAGCGTTCACGAAACCGAACACGAGCTGCAGGATATCCATGATGTTGTTGTAGTGCTGCGCCACGTAGGCAGCGGCAATGGAAAGCAGGGTGCCGACGATGGTGGTGATCCTGCCCACTTTCAGGTAATGGTCATCGGTGGCGTGCTTGTGGATGTAGCCCTGGTAGATGTCGTAAGTAAAAACGGCGTTGAAAGCCGTCACGTTGCCCGCCATGCCGGACATGAACGAAGCCATCAACGCGGTCAACCCGATGCCGAGCATCCCGGAGGGATAGAACTGGGCCATGAGCGTGGTGAAAACCTGGTCGTAATCGTAACTGTCGCCTTTCAACGGCAGCACGTAGCCGGTGTTCATTTTGGCCAGCGCGAGCGCCGCGATTCCGGGGAGAATCACGATAAACGGCATCGCCATTTTGGGGAAGGCGGCGATGATGGGCGTGCGTCGCGCCGCGGACATGTTCTCGGCGGCCATGGCGCGCTGCACAACAAGAAAGTTCGTGCACCAGTATCCGAACGAGAGCGTGAAGCCGAGCCCGAAGATCATGCCGAAGACTTCGACGCCCATGGGATTCTCGCTGGCGCTGTGCATATATTGCCAACTGTGGGTCATGACCGGGGGCAGGCGGGACTGAATGCCGGCCCATCCGCCCGCCTTCGCGACCGCCAGAATGGCGAGGGGAGTGAAGCCGAGGACGATCAGGAAGAACTGCAGAACTTCATTGTAAATGGCGCTAGTGAGGCCGCCCAAGAATGTATAAACGAGGACGATGGCCGCCGAGAGGAGCACGGATGCGGTGAAGCTCCAGCCGAGCACGAGCTGCAAAAGCAAGCCGAGGGCGTACATCGAAATGCCGGACGAAAATATGGTCATCACGGCAAATGTGATGGCGTTCAGCCCGCGCGTTTTCTCGTCGAAGCGCATCTTCAGATATTCCGGGACGGAGCGCGCTTTGCTGCCGTAATAAAACGGCATCATGAAGATGCCGACGAAAAGCATGGCGGGGACGGCGCCGATCCAGTAGAAGTGCGCGGTCATGATGCCGTACTTGGCGCCGGAGGCGGCCATGCCGATGACTTCCTGAGCGCCGAGATTGGCGGCGAGAAAGGCGAGGCTAGTGATCCATACGGGGACTTTACGGCCGGAGGTGAGGAAGTCGCGGGCCGAGCCGACGGACTTGCGCAAGCGCCAGCCGATGCCGAGCACGAAGGCGAAGTAGATGGCGAGGATGACGTAATCGATCCATTCGAGTTTCACCCCTAGATCCCCGCGGCCTCCCGATTTTGAACTGGAAAGGTGAGTGTATCGCGGCGGATGGTGGGAAGGCAAATGAAGAGGAGTTGGCGCCCTCAGCTACTTGGGATGTGGAGTAACGTCTTCGATCCGGTACACATCATCGGCGATCGTGAAATAGAAGCGCCAATTCCGGTTGACCCTCCCCTGCCAGAGATCTTTGGGATTCGTGGTACTTTTTGGCGCGGACCTACGGATAGTGCAGGTTGTTGACCAGGAATCGCAGCTGCTTTTCAAAGGCGCGCCGAACGCTTACGGGGGCATCTTTCAGGGACTCAAGAGCACGATCGGAGAAGACGACCCTCATGGTCAGGTGGTCTTGCGCTTAATTGATTTCCGACTTCGGATTTCCTTCCGGAGGAATTTGATGGCTTCGTCAGCGGTATCGAACGGTCCATGGTAGGGCCCCTTGTGGGCTTCGGACAGGCGCGAATCGATAATTCGGCGCTGGGCGGGTGTGTACTCATCGTCAGCTGACGGAAGTTTCGGAACAATGCTGATGACGCCCCGAGAGGCCTTCACCTCAAGTTCCTGACCGCTCTTAAAACCGGCGCGCCGCAAGGCTTCCTTAGGAACGACAACCGGGGGATTGTTTTTGACAGCAACAGTCATGGTAGTTGTTCCAGGCGATAACGCCGTAAACTTCTTCTTCCTTCTTCACGATAGCAGGTGGATGGGATTCGTGAAGCGCGACGGTTTGCAGGGCGGGAGCTGGAGGATAACATGAGCCGAATTCAGCCAGTCCCTGGTTCCATCCCTATGAGGTGGAGCCGAGGGCGCTCGTGCAGGCAGTGAACGGAACGCTGAGTGGTTTCCTGAGGACTTCATGTTCCAACTCACCATGGAGGAGTTCGCAAACTTGAAATCACAGATTGTGATTTCAAACTGGAGAGGCCTCCGACGCATAGAGCCGGAGGCTTCAACCAGTAAAACGGATGAGGCGAATCGAATGTGACTCGCGTACTGCCCGTCTGGCCCGAGGTTCTTCTTCCAGAGGCCGGATCAAGAAGGTTCAGCTCGTCTTCTTCGCGCGTAAACGGCTCGCGCCACCCAAGAGGACGAGAGCGCCACCGAAGAGGGCAATCGAGGCTGGCTCCGGAACTGTTGTTCCCCCGCCGCCCCCGCCGCCCGACGCGGTTTTCTGACCGAATACGACGAGGCCGTACACGCTTCCAGCTCCAGCACTCCAATGCTCTAGAAGGGTTCCGGTAGCAATATCAAATTCGGCCACGTTGCCAGCAATGTCAGCCGTCCAGAAGGCCGTACCATTCGGGTCGATGTTCAGAGCAAAGTCCTCTGAGGTACGCCCACTCCAGGTGTAGGTCTGGAGGATCGTAGATCCGTTCGCGCTGAGCAGGATTGCGTCGGACCTATTGGCAGCGAGAACGTCCCCGGCCATGGCTCCCGACGGGATGATCCGGAGGGCGAAAGGGCCACCCAGCGTCGTGAAGTTCGGATTGGCAGTGTTCGTTGCCACATCAACGCTGTGAATTATGCCGGATTCGTCGCCATACAACATTGTGTGCTGATCAGAGGCAAGGTCGATCCAGTCGGTTCTCGTGCCGACGATTGACGCGCCGATAGCGCTGCCGCCGGAACTGGTATATTCAGTGATTCCAGTGCCCCCCACCGAACTGACATAAACATCCCCGGTGTTATTAATAGCAATCGACTCGGGTTCGGATATGCCGGTGGCGAACGCCGAATTCAGCAAGTGTCCACTGCTGTCGTATTGGACCACGTGGCCGCTGGAGAAGTCCGTCACCAGCAGGTTGCTGTTACTTTGGAATGCCATGCCGGTTACGAACCCGCTAAGGCCACCGCCGTTGATGGTCTGAACCAGGGTACCCGTCGGCGTGTATTCGTTTACACCCGTGCCGGTAACCCCGAGAAAAACGTCGCCTAACGTAAACGGGGATGCTTGCATCATGCCAACGGCACCAATAAACATAGGCAGAGATAGCAACAAAAAGCTTCTTCTTAACACGTGACCTCCCTTTCCTGGCGCTGCGCGTATCGACAGGTTTAGAGCCGACCTATGGAATTGCCTTTGCCAGCTCTGCCCTATAGCAATTTGGATGCCGGTTCTACGACACTGCGCTCTGCACCGACTAACTCATGCGAAACAAGGGTTAACCCGTAATTTACCCGACCGGGCACCCAACCTGTTGAAACTGAAGAAATCCCAAATTTCGGTTCACTGTCAAAAACGCGGGCAAAACAGTCTAAAACGCCGGCACCGTATGAATCTGGTAAAGCGAGAGTCGCGTTCATCGCCCAGGAGCCGGGCATCACAGAATGGTGCGGCCGGACATTTCCGGCGCAGGACCAACTCCGAACAGGCGCAAAATCGAGACAGTCAGGTCTTTTAGCTGGGGATCTTCCACAAGTATCTTTCGCCCGCTGAACAACACTCCGGGAACTTCCCTGGCGTCAATACAGTGATCGCCGATCCAGGCGTCGTGGTTGTCGTCGATGAGCGATTCCGTTTCGACGACAAAGGCTAATTCGCCGGTACTCGGGAGAGCGCGGACGGCGAGGGCCGAGTGCCAGGACACGCGATAGTCGCGAGCGTATCCGACGATCAGATCGGGGGCCGTCTCGGAGCGCGGCGGAGCATAGACGGACTCGACTACTGGTTTTGAGCCATCCCGGAACGCGAGCAATTCATCGCGGAGCTTCCGGAGGATATTCTGGCTTTCCGGCCCTGGCGAAACGATGCCTTCCTTCTCACGCCCGGCAAGATTCAGATAGAGGCTCTGTAGACCGAGCGCGTAAACCGTGGTTCGCGACCAATCCACACGCGCGGTGGGTGCCTCCTTTTCCCCGGGGGCTCCCTCGAGGCCCAGGTAACCGTGCTTCCAAAGCCAGGTGTTCAGGTTGACAGCGCGTCCGAAAGTGGTGAAGCCGTGGTCGGACATCACGATGACGTCGGCGCCGTGTGCTTTATCCATCAGCTCGCCGATGGCTGCGTCCACGGCGCGGTAGGTGCCGAGTAACTCCGGCTCGTGCTTGTCCCAGAGCATGTGCGAGTTTTGATCGATGCTGGAAAAGTAGACAAACAACAAACCTTCGTGAAACCGGTCTAACGCATACCCCAGGAGCCTGTGCTCATCCTCGAATACCAAACGGCTCTGGACTAAATAGTCAGGCACACTGAGCACGTTCTGCCGCAAAGCGGAGGTATCCTCGGCGATGCCCAGCGTGTAGAAAGGGCCGATCGCGCGAGCGGCTGCGCGGCTGTAATCAGCGGGCGCGGAAATGGGGAACTCAGGGTCTTCCGGGTCGATGTTTACGGGCGAAACATAAAGTTGGAAGCGCGGGCGCAACTCTTTCACGTAGACACGAAACATGCCCGCGGCGCTTGCCAGGCCGGGAATCAACGGGAATTTAGCATGCAGCCAACCGGACCATTGGCCCTCCGGCACGAGGGCGGATGCACCATCCACTGTTAGTCGGGCGGCCTCTTGCTTCGGATCGAGGGTTACAGACAAATCAACCGAGGAGATACTCTGGTCCTGACGGAGCGTGTTAGCGGCTCCGTCGATCCGAAGCACGGTCTGAGTCTCAAAGGCTGGAACCTTTACGATGCGTCCTCCGTTGACGGAGCGGGTGATTTCTTCCGGATCGTCTGTATAGAACGTGAATGTGCCAAAACTGTCGAGCAGATCCGGCGTGCCCATGCCAGCAATTGCCTGTCCCGCCTGGATGGGAGGATAGTTTGTGGGCATGCGGATGATAGTCACCGGAATGCCGTGCTCGGCCAGAATCTGCCAGAATGCTTTGCCCTGGCGCAAAGCAACCACGCGGGCCTTAGGCAGCGAAAACAGATAAGGTCCCAGCGAAAAAGTGTGTTTAGGGTTTTCGGTGCTCCATAATGAGGCGACTGGCAGATATGTCTGGGGGTTGCGGCGCACGAAATCATAAATGCCATGGCCATCCGGGTCCATGCCGGTTATGAAGGTAGACCATGCCACGGGGCTCTGTGGCGGCACTGTGGTTGCCAGGGGCTTGAAATCCCCCCGGAGACGAAGGCGGGAAAGATTAGGCAGCGCGCTCCAGTGGCGCTGCACGAATTGCGGGTCCATGCCATCCACACCCAATACAATGACCCGCACGCCATTCGCATGGGAACGCGGTGCGACGCAGCCAACCGCCAAGACGCACGCGCCAATGAACATGCATACGTATAACGAATCCCTCACGGGAACGACTCCGAGCGTGCCTATCATAACTTAGCTGCCACTATCCCACGAAACCGAGCCTCGGCTATCACCTGAAAACTGGCTATACGTTTATCACTTCAAAACCGGCCAACAGACTTCACTCAGGCACTAAGATCTTGTACCGTGCCGGTCGCAATTCCGGCAAGATTTTTTTCGATTGAGGTGGGAATTCGGGAGAGGCAACGAAATTCCGAAATGGGCACCATCGGTTTGCAGCGATTGCCGTAGGCGGAATTTCGAAGCCAGTCCCCAAATTGCGGCTTACTTCGAAGGGGCCGGACATGTCCGGCCCGCCGCCTGCGAAATGACTGGGACACTACACTAATCGAAAACCACGGTCTTGTTCCCGTAAAACAAAATGCGATGTTCCAAATGCCAGCGCACGGCGCGGGATAGCACGACTTTTTCGAGATCGCGGCCCTTCTCGATGAGCTGGTCGACCTGGTTGCGGTGCGAGACGCGCGCCACGTCCTGCTCGATGATGGGGCCTGCATCCAGCTCGTCGGTGACGTAGTGGCTGGTAGCGCCAATGATCTTAACGCCGCGCTGGAACGCCGCATGGTACGGGCGCGCACCGCTGAATGCCGGCAGAAACGAGTGATGGACATTGACGATGCGGAGGGGATACCGTGCCACGAATGCGGGTGAAAGGACCTGCATGTAACGCGCCAGCACAATCAGGTCGATGGCGCTTTTCTCCAGAAGGTCGATTTGTAAGCCCTCGGCATCATCCTTGCGTGGGCCGTTAACTGGTACGTGGTGAAACGGCACCTTGTAGAACTCCGCCAACGGCCGAGCATCCTCATGGTTGCTGACAATCAAAGCAATCTGGCATCGCAGCTCTCCGATTTGGTGGCGATGCAGCAAGTCAACCAGACAGTGCTGGTATCGCGAGACGAAAATGGCGACGCGGGCCAGAGCACTCGTTTCCTCGCAACGCCAGCGCATGTGGTACCGGTCAGCAATAGGTTGAAACTCGCGCGCGAAGTCTGCCATATCCAGCGTGAAATCCGCCAGGTCGAACTCCACACGCATGAAGAACAGGCAGGCTTCGTTGTCCTGGTGCTGGTCTGAGCTCAAGATATTCGCGCCGTGCGAATAGAGGAAACTCGAGACGGTGGCCACGATTCCCTTTGCGTCCGGGCAATCAACCAGCAGGACCGCTGTTCGCCTCATTGAGCTTGTCTGCAAGAGAACCTAGAAAGTGTGCAAGTAGTGGTCGCGCTCCCACTGGCTGATGCTCTGGTGGTACTGGCGCCACTCCTCGCGTTTCACTCCGGCGTAATAAGCAGCGTAGTCGCCGCCAAGAGCCTGCTGCAAGACTGTGTCGCGCTCGAAACAGTCCAACGCCTCACGAAGCGTGGTGGGGAGGAACGTGATGTTCCGGCGCTCGAGCTCCTGCTCGGGCAACTCGTAGAGATTTTCGCTGTTGGCGTGGCCGGGATCGATCTTGTTCTCGATGCCGTCGAGTCCCGCGGCAAGCATGGCGGCGCTCGCAAGGTAGGGATTGGCAGCGCCATCGACGGCACGGTTTTCGATGCGGCCAGGACCTGGGATGCGGATCATTTGGGTACGGTTCGAGGCGCCGTAGGTCACGTACACCGGTGCCCAGGTAGCGCCTGAGCGGGGCGCTCCGCGGATCAAGCGTTTGTAGCTGTTCACCAGCGGAGCGATGACGGCCGCAAGCGCGCGGGCGTGGTGCAGCAATCCGCCCATGAACCAGCGAGCCAACTGCGAAAGACCGAGTGAGTCGTGCTCATCCAGGAACAGGTTCTTGCCGCTCTCGGCGTCGGCCAGACTCATGTGATAGTGCGCGCCATTTCCGGTCAGGTGGGCAAACGGCTTGGGCATGAAGGTTGCCCACAGTCCGTGCTGCTCCGCCACGGTCCGCACCATCCACTTAAAGAACGTCTTGCGATCGGCCGTGGTCAACGCGTCGGAGTAGGTCCAATTGATTTCAAACTGGCAGTTGGCGTCCTCGTGATCGTTGGCGTAGGGGTCCCAGCCCAGCTCCTGTATGTAGCGCAGCAAGGTGGTCATCACGTCGAGGTTGCGATACAACGCGCGCAGATCGTAACAGGGCTTGGCGATGCTATCGAGGGCGTCCCAGGGTTCGTACTCTTCGCGCGAGTTCTTCTTGAGCAGCATGAACTCGGGTTCCACGCCGACGTGGAAGATATAACCCTTCTGCCACGCATGCTCCAACTGGCGTGTCAGAATGGTGCGCGGGCAATAAGGCCAAGGTTGGCCGTTCACATGGAGATTGCCCGGCACCCAGGCCACGTTCTTCCGCCAAGGCAGCACCATGAGAGATCTGAAATCCGGAATGCTCATGATGTCGGGATCGTGCGGTCCCTGGTTCAGGTCTCCGGCAGCGAATCCGGCGAAGCCTGCGCCTTCGCGAGCCATCTCGTCGATGTGCGTGGCGGGCACCAGCTTAGCTTTCGGCGCCCCGCTCAGCTCCACAAAGGAGCAGAAGAAGTATTCGATGCCGCTGTCTTTGACCATGGACTTGATCTGATCCAGCATGACTAACCTCACTTAGGATGAAACCGCGGCCGCCGCCTTCTCACCGACCAGTTGCCCGCCGTAAAATCGTGCCGGCGAAAAAGCTTCAATGATCTTAGGCGTTTTACCAGTCGCGATCAGCTCCGCCATATTTTTCGCCGCAGCGGGGGCGGCCTTGAAACCATAGGTTCCCCAACCGACGTCGACGAAGTAATTTTCGAGTTCCCGTGAGACCCCGATGATGGGTGCGTAATCCGGAGTCATATCGCAGATTCCCGCCCACTGACGCAGCACGCGCAGGCCGGAGAGCTGGGGGAAAAGCTCAAGCGTGTAGGAGGCCATCTGCTCAAGAGTGGGCAGCGTGCCCCTCAGGCTGTAGGACTGATACGGGTCGATCTCGGCGCCGATCACCAGCTCGCCCTTGTCGGTCTGATTCACGTAGACGTGGAGGCTGGCCGAGACGATAACTTTGTCGAGAAATGGCTTGAGCGGTTCCGTGACGCAAGCTTGTAGCGGATGGCTAACGATGGGCAGCGTTACGCCGGCCAGTTTCGCCACCATCGACGCCCAGCCCGCCGTGGCGTTGACGACGGTGCCGGCAGAGATCTGGCCGCGGTTCGTCTCCAAGCTCTGTGCCTTGCCGCGCGCCACGCCGACGCCGGTTACTTCCGTATGTGGATGAATCTCTATGCCCATCCGGTCACATGCCCGCGCGTAACCCCATACGACCGCATCGTGACGAATGATACCGCCGGGCGGATGGTAGAGAGCGGCCAGAATAGGCAAGCGCGGCCGGTCGCTCATATCCATCGTGGGGACCAGCCGCCGGATCTCGTCGCGGTAGATCACGCGGCTATCCACACCCAGCACCTGATTGTTTTCGGCGCGCACGCGCAGACCGGCGATGGCGGAGTCCGTATGCGCCAGCGTCAAATGCCCGCACTGGCTGAACAGCAGGTTCCATTCCAGCTCTCGCGAGAGCTGCTGGTAAAGCTGCACGGATTCTTCGTAGAACGGGATACCCTCGGGCGTGCGGTAATTGGATCGGATAATCGCCGTGTTGCGCCCGCTGTTGCCGCAGCCCAGATAACCGCGATCGAGCACCGCGATATTGCGGATCCCGTGCCGCGAGGCCAGGTAGTAGGCGATGCCGAGTCCGTGGACGCCAGCGCCGATGATGGCCACGTCGTAGGCCGGCTTCAACTCATGCGAGCGCCACATGCGCTGCTTGCGGAAAAGCTGCATCACGCCGCGCCACCCAGGAATTCGAGCGCTTTCAATCCGAAGGGCGCCAGTTCAAACTCATGCCCCGCGTGCAGAATGGCTTCCCAGACGCTTTCACCGTACTCCCGGCTCACTAGAATGTGGAACGCCAGTAAGTCTTGGAAGTCGTCGCGCAACACCATGCTGTGCACGTGCGCGAGGCTAGCTTGGCCGCAGGCAAGGTTTTCCAAAGCCGATACATTCAATGAAGTCAGCTTGCGCAGGATGTCGCGGCTTCGCGGCCCGGCAAGAAGAAACTGCGCGTAAACGGACGTCACATCCGTGATGTAGATGGGGGGCGGCAGCGAGAGATCCCGAGAAGCGGGCGACGAAAGCAGATCAGCGGTGATGGCTTCCCGTTTCGGCGGCGCACAGGCCACCAGATAATGATCCGGCCCAAGAGACCAGGCGCGGCCGTCGCCAACCGGCGGCGGAGTCTTGAGGCCCCAGCCTTTGAGATCCAGCTTCGTCATCCAGCTCAGATCGCCGAGGCCGGCTCTTTTCGAGAGTTGCTCCGCCTCTTTCTGCGCAAAGGTGAAGTACGCCGGTACACGCCAGCCGTGATGCTCCATCAGGCTGGCGCCCGCTTGCTCGTGCGCGTGAAACAAAGGCGTGTGGCGGATGGCGGGCATGGTCACATTTTCAGGCGCTCACCGGCAGGATCGTAAAAAGCTTCCTGCACGATGCGCGCGCGCGCGGTGCCGCCGTTCACGCGGATTTCGATCTCAGCGCCATCTGCCGCAGATTTCGCGGCCACCCAAGCGAGCCCGACGGCTTTCCCATTTTTCGGCGAGTAACGTGAACTCGTAACACGGCCGGCCAGCATGCCACCCACGAGGATCGCGGCGCCATCCTGTGGCACTGCGTCATCGTTCATGATGAAACCTACCAGGCTCTGCTCGGGTTTGGCTTCGGCCTGGCGCGACAACGCGTTGCGTCCAATGAAATCGGGCTTATCGAGCTTGGCCACCCAAGCCATGCCCGCTTCGTAAGGATTCGAGAGCGCGTCGGTATCCACGCCCACGATCACGTGCCGCTTCTCCAGGCGAAGCAAGCGCTGGGCCTCGACGCCGAACGGGCGGAGATCGAATGCCTTGCCGGCTTCCAGCAGTTTCGACCAAAGATATTCGCCATATTCGGCAGGAAAGTGAATCTCCCAGCCGGTTTCGCCGACGAACCCTATGCGCATCAGCAGCGCTGGCACTTCCGCCACGTCCGCTTCGCGGCACGCCATGTAGGGGAACGCCTTGCTCGAAAGATCGCAGGTCGTGAGGGTTTTGAGAACATCGCGCGCTTGCGGACCTGCCAGGTTCACGGCCGCTCGTCCGCCGGTGACATTCGTAATGTGGACGTCCCAGCCCGTTCCCACCAGCCACCATTCGAGCCACTGCTGGACGAAATCGAGATTGCCTGTGGTCGTGGTGATGAAGTAGTGATCTTCGGCGAGCCGCGAAATGGTGCCGTCATCCAGCATGATTCCGGCTTCATCGCACAGAACGGAATAGCGAACGCGGCCGGGCTTCAGGTCGGAGAAGCGATTGGTGTAGACCTTATCCAGAAGCTTACCGGCGTCGCGACCCTTGACGTCGAGCTTTCCCAACGTACTGACGTCGATGAGTCCAGCTCGCTCGCGTACGGCGCGGTACTCAGCTTCGACGCAGGAACGTTCCGTGTTACACGAGGCGTGCTTGTAGTAGCGAGGCCGCTTCCACTCGCCCATATCCATCCAGACCGCGCCCGACTGATCATGTGCATCGTGCATGGGCGTACGGCGGATGGGATGATGGCGTGGACCCGCGAGCGCGCCGAGCGAAACCGATGGATTCGGCGGCCGGGCGGTGGTGACGCCCGTCTCCGCCATGGTACGGCCCGTCTCGTGCGCACAGACGCCGATGCCCGCCAACTGGCACATCCTGCCCTGGCACGGACCCATGGTGAGGGTGGTGTAGCGTTTGAGAGTTTCGATATGATCGAAGCCCTCGTTAATGCCGTCACGGAGATCAGCCGTGCTGACGTCGGAGCAAAAACAAACGAACGAGCGCTTGTTGAAGGGCACGTGCTTGGGCGGAAACGGCATAGCGCGGGTGAGCCAGGCGCCGGCGACCTCACCCGCCGCGCTCACATTCGGCGGCAGATCCGCGGGCAAGAACGCACCGCGATCCTGATTCCACATCAGCTTTCCGCCCGCCTGGTGCAGCAGACCGGCATCCGGGACACGGTGCCCGCACATGACGACCAGGTCACAAGCGAATTGGCCGTTATGGGTTCGAATGCCTGTCACGTGCGAGGAGCCGATTGCAGAGATAACTTCATCGGGTGAAAGGACCGAGACCAACTCGATGCCGACCGCACGCAGGTCGTCCGCAATCTCATCGCCTTGCGCGCCGCCCGAAAGCACCACGGCACGCTCGCCAGGCTTGATGCCGTGGAGATGGATGAGCCTCTGAACGGCGGAGGAAAGCATTACGCCCGGCAGATCGTTGTTCTCGAAGGTGAACGGAACTTCGTAAGCGCCCGTGGCGACCACGACGCGCTTCGCTCGCAGGTGAATCAGACGCTCGATCGCGCCGGCGTGCGGGTTCGCCTGCAGCACGCCCAGCAGGTTTCCTTCGTACAGTCCGAAACAGTACGCTCGCGAAATAATTTCGACGGACGGCATCGACTGGAGCTGCGCGATCACAGCGGTTGGAACCGCGCCCACCCGCTTGCGATACCGGAGGTGGCCACCCAGTTCGGGCTGATCATCGATGAGCACAACTTGAGCGCCGCTCTTGGCAAGATCGAGCGCTGCCTGCAATCCAGATGGTCCGCCGCCAATCACCGCGACCTCCGCATGCATCCAGGCATGCTCGTAATCCTTGGAGCCAGCGCCCGGCTCCGGGACCTCGCCTAACCCGGCGACTTTGCGAATGAAAGGCTCGGCGGCGTGCCACGACCATTCGTGCGTCATGGTCTTGTAGTACCAGCCCACGGGCATCAGCCGATCGAGGTGCTGCACCGCCGATAACCAATCGTTGTCGAGCGACGGATACGCATTCTGGTGCCGCACCGCCATTCCGGCGCGCGCAGGTGTAATGCACGCTCTCACGTTGGGAGTGCCGTCCACATTCATCATGCAGTTGGGGCACTTGCCCGCCAGACAGAGCAAACCGCGCGGGCGGTGGTACTTGAAGCTGCGGGTGAAAATTCGGCGCCCGGCGCGGTAAAGCGCCGATGCTACGGTATCGCCGGGGCGTGCCTCGATGGCTTCGCCGTCGAATTGAAATGTGAACCGATCCGGGTTGTCAGCCATTATTCGGGAAAAAATGCCTCGAGAACTTCATTCGTCGTCGTATTTCTCAATGCCTGGAGCCATTGCCGGCAACCCGACCGATGAAACCACCACTCCTTCTGCACGCCCGCTTCGTTCGTTTTCGTATATGTGTACTCCATCCAGTCGGTGGCCGGCGCATCGGGCTGCGGCCTGGTTTTTACCTCGCCGCCAAAGCGGAATTCGTAGACACTACGGTTGCCGCAGTGAGGGCAGGGAATCAGGAACGACACGCCATCACCTCCCGAAGACCTTTCTCGTTCCGGCCAGGGGAATGCCGCAGATAGCAGATGCCTCCATGGACAGCGCTGCCATGTCCTCCGGCTCGAGATGATGAATATCCGACTTGCCGCATGCGCGCGCCAGCATCTGGATCTCGAGCGTCATGGCACGCAGCAGATTGGCAACTCGCTCCGCGCCTTCGTCGATATCCAGCCGCTTCATCAATTCCGGATCCTGTGTCGTGATTCCCACCGGGCAGCGACCGGTGTGGCAGTGATGACAATGGTGCGGCTCGGTGCCCAACTGTTGGTAATCTTCGACGTACAACGGCCGGTTGCAATTGAGCGCGATCAGCGCCGCGGTACCTATATATACGGCGTCCGCCCCGAGCGCGATAGCTTTGGCGGCGTCCACGCCGTCACGGAGACCGCCGGCGATGATCAACTGCACTTCGCCATAGAGGCCAATATCTTCAAGCGCCGCGCGAGCTTCGCAGACCGCGGCGAGTGTCGGAATGCCGGTGTGCTCCTGCAAAATCGCGGGCGATGCGCCCGTGCCACCCTCCATACCGTCCACCACAATCACATCCGCACCGGCCTTGGCCGCGAGCTTTACGTCATCGAATACGCGGCTCGCGCCCATCTTGATGAAGATGGGGATCTGCCAATCGGTCGCCTCGCGCAACTCTTCGACCTTGATGATCATGTCGTCTGGTCCGAGAAAATCGGGGTGACGCGCCGGGCTGCGCTGATCCACGCCCACCGGCAGATCGCGTTGTTTAGCGATCACATCCGAGATCTTCGACCCGAGCAGCAATCCGCCAGTGCCCGGTTTGGCGCCTTGCCCAATGGTCAACTCAATGGCGTCAGCCATGCGCATGTGGTGGATGTTGATGCCGTATCGCGAGGGCAGCACTTCGTAAATCAACGTCCGGCTGTTTTCACGCTCGGCCATCAGCATGCCGCCGTCGCCGGTGGTGTTGGAGGAGCCCACAGTCCGTGCGCCGCGCGCCAGCGCCACTTTGGCGTTGTATGAGAGCGCACCCCAGCTCATGCCGGTGATCATCACCGGGATATCGAGCTCGATCGGCTTGCGCGCAAATCGTGTGCCCAACACGGTCTTGGTGGAACACTTTTCGCGATAGCCTTCGAGCGGAATGCGCGTCAGCGAACAGGGGAGAAACGTGAGGTCGTCGAAGGTGGCCCAGCGGCGCTCGCGCAGAGTGCCCCAACCGCGGATGCGATACAGTCCGGATGCTGCCTTGGTCTGGATGTCCTCGATGACGGCAGGTTGAAATGTCGCGGAGGACCGCAAAACGTCTTTCACAGCGCCTCCTGCCAGACTTTCCACTCGCGTTTGTCGAAATTCCAGAGCTTGCGGCCGGCCACGACCTTTTTGAAATTTCGACCGCGCTGAGCGGCGCCGGGAAGATATTCAGCAAGTGTCGAATCGAGCCAGGCGACATCCTCCTGGGATGGTTCCTCCACCACGGCGTCGGTGCCCAGACCCTGGATGCTGCCGCCAACGAAGCACTGAGTTTCATACAGGGAATCCGCAAAGGCGTCGCCCGCATCGCCGCAGACCACCAGCCGTCCCTTTTGGCCCATGAAGCCCGCCATGTATCCGCAACTTCCCGCAACCAACACCGTGCCGCCCTTCATAGAGACTCCCAGCCTGGCCGCGGCATCACCATGAATCACGACTGTTCCCCCGCGGATGGCCGCCGCTGCGCCGTTACCCGCACTGCCGCGTACCACCACCTCGCCACTCATCATGGATTCCGCCAGGCCCCAGCCGGCGCTCGCATCGATTTCGATGCGCGGCCCGTCAATCATGCCGGCGCAATAGTACCCGACACTGCCCTCGAAGCGAATGCGCACGAGTTCCAAAACTGCGACACCCAGATTGTGGCGGGCGCCCGGGTCCTGCACCACGATTTCCCGTTCGCCGGCAGCGATGGCCCGGCGGATCTCCGCGTTGATCTCGCGAGTCGTCCGGCCGCCGCAGGTTATCTCTGCCATACCCGCACTTCTCTGACTTGCGCTTCGCGTACCGAGTACTTGCCTGGCAGCGCTGAGCGAAGGGCGATCTCTTCGGTGGCGACCGCGACGAAGTCGTCGGTTTCGGCCATAACTAGGGGCTTGAGGGCAAATGCGTCCTTCACGAACCCGAGTTGGCGCTCAGTGGCGGCCAGACAACTGTAGGATCCGTCCAGATCCCGCAACATGCCCTCCAGCGCCTTCTGCAGGCTTGCACCTTTGTTCAGCTGCTCAGCCAGGTAAATCGCTACCACTTCAGAATCGTTCTCGGTGTAAAAGTGCACGCCACGCTGCTCGTACCTGCGACGAAGCTGATGGTAGTTGGTGATATGCCCGTTATGGACGATGGCCAAGTCCGGAAAACCGTGGCTCCAGAACGGCTGCGAGTGGCTGAGATCCACGCGGGATTCCGTGGAGAGCCGTGTGTGGCCGATGCCGTGCGTGCCCCGAAAATGCGATACACCGTAGGTCTTCTCGAGATTATCCGGCGAGCCGGTCTGCTTGATGATTTCCAAACGGCGGCCGACGCTGACAACCTCGAAGTCCTTGTTAAGTGATTCGATCGTGGATGCGAGGTGGTTGAAATCGGTCTCGCCGCCGGCCAGAAAACGTGCGTAGGAGGATGTGGCCGAGAACTGACTGCATCCCGGAATCGTCTCCAGCCGGGCGGCCATCTGGCGGGCCCTCGATTCCAGATCGCCACTTTCCCCCAATTTGACACGCACCGTGAAGCGGCCGTCATCCGGCGTTCCGAAAAGAGCAACGCCGGCGGAATCGGGACCGCGGCACCCGAGAGCGCGGAGCATGCCGAGGATAGTTCGCCCGACCTCGGCCTGTTCACCGTCCTTCGCGAAAAATCCGACGATGCCGCACATTGGCTTCTGGGATACTCGCAGTATACTACCAGTATGCTGGGCGCTCAGGCAAGCGCCCGGCGATCGTCAGAATGGCCATTGCGAATTCCAAAGCCGACAGTCAAGTGGAGGGCGAGGTCGAGCGTGTCTATCGTCTGCTGCGAGAGTGGCTGATCACCGCGCAACTCCCGCCTGGCGAGTTCCTCTCAGATGCCCTGCTGGCTGAAAAATGCAAAACCAGCCGCACACCCGTCCGCGAGGCGTGCAGCCGGCTCGCACAGGATAAGTGGTTGTCTCTCATCCCGCGCAAAGGCTACCTCGTCAAGCCGATCTCCGTGCGGGACATCGTCGAGCTGTACGAATTCCGTAAATTGTTGGAATGCTTTTCGGCCGAGAAGGTAGCGCAGTCCGCCACGCCTGAGTGCGTGACGCAGCTAAAGAACATCGTCGCGGTGGAGAGCAATGGCCACGCGAATCTGCACAAGATCCTGATCGCCAATGAAGCGTTCCACGTGCGACTATCCGAAATTGCCGGGAACCAACGCGTCATCGATCAGCTCCGGCTGGCGCTCGGTTACGTGCGCCGTCTGGATACGCTTTGCACACAGACCGTGCCCGGCTGGATCGGCCACCGGGAAATCATTCGCGCTATCGAACAGCGCAAGCCGGCCGAGGCGCGCAAGGCCATGGCGGCACACGTGGAACAGTCCCTCGAAAAGATGATTCGCCTGTTTAGCAGCTAAATCTTACGGTCAGGAAATTCTGGCGGAGAGGGGGGGATTCGAACCCCCGGTACAGCTTTTGACCGTACGACGGTTTAGCAAACCGCTGCTTTCGACCACTCAGCCACCTCTCCGTCGAGGCTCTGGCAGGTTCAGTTTGCATGGTAGCACAGGCCTGCGAGCGCTCGCGGAAACTGGTTGCGAACACAGCGGATGCGGGCCGACGCGATTATGGCTCCGACGCCACCACAGGAACAGTCAGAGTTGCCAGCGTCCCTTTCGGCGTGGTGTTCCCCTGCTGTTGCAGGAAGAACTTCATTCCGTTGGTTACCGTGTCACCGGTCGGTTGAACGGCCTGGTACAGGACAAAGAAAGAATCGAACTGGCCGGTAGCGATCCGATTGCCGTTCGGAGCGTTAGCGCGGATATCAAAGTTGCAGGTAGCAACCGCCGTGATAGTGGTGCTTCCGGTCAGTGTGGAAGCAACGATGGGACTCGGCGTGGCCCCGAAGGTCAGAACCATACAAGGTAGAGTGCCGGTTTGTACGCCAACCGCCAACTTCTGCAGCGTGCCCTGCGCCGTGGTGTTTCCAGATTGCTGCAGATAGAACGTCGTGTTACTGCTCACTTGGGCCGTCCCCGAAAACGTTCCACTGCCGCTGCCGATGAGCGAACCGCTGGGACTGCCAGTGCGCACATCAAACTGGCACTTTGCCGCGACAGAGATCGTCGTAGCATTGGGCGGATCGTACAAAGTAATGGGATTGGGGTCCGCCGTAAAGTTGGTCACCTGGCAGGCCGGAACTTGCGATTTTACCGTCACGGTGACAGGCTGCGAACTCGATGCGAGGTAGTTGCTGTCCCCGCTGTATGTCGCGGTAATCGTGTTATTCCCTTGCGGAAGCGTGGCTGTGTGCAACAGCGCAACCGCGTTCTGGAGACCCGTATTAAAATCACTATTCGCGCTCACGAACCGTGTTCCGATTGCTTTGCCGTTGAGGAAAAAAGTCACACTGCCGGTTTCCAGAGCGCCAAACGAGCCAGCAAGTTGGGCGTTTCCCGCTTCGACAATAGCCATGAGAGTCACTTGCTTGCCTGATTCCGCCTGTCCGACACTGGGCTGCACCGTCGTCGTGGTTTGTGCGGGAGTGATGGTGATGTTCACGGGCTGCGAAACGCCCGGTTGGAAGCTGGCATCTCCGGCGTAGCTCGCCACAATGGAATGCTGGCCCACGGGAAATACGAAGTTCGTATTGAAGGTGATGGCTTCGGACTCCGTGTTGAGCAGACCTGTGCCTCCTTTGAGCTGGTTGCCGTTGTCAGTGAAAGTGACTTTGCCCGTGGCTGTTCCCTGTCCGCTCGCCCCGGCCACGCGCGCGCTCAGCGCCACCGAGACGTTCCCGTATGGTCCACCTGTATAAAATGCATACGGAATATCAAAAACATACAATGCTCCGGCAGTGACCGTGCTGGCTTCAGGGGAAACCGTCATCGGGACTGCCCCGGAATCGCTTGGAGCAAATGCCGAATCGCCCGAGTAGTGACCGTGCACCATGTACGTGCCGCCGGGGAGCGCGGCCAAGGTGGAAGCCACCGACCCATTAGTGAGCGGAAAGACTCCATACCCCGTGCCACTCGCCGCCTCAACGGATACGCTTCCCGTGGGTGTGCCGCTTCCGTTCTGCGGCGCGACGGAGGCCTGCACATTGGCCTGGGTGCCGTGGGGGATCGTACCGGGACTGATCGTCATGGTGGTGCTCGTCGCATTGAAGCTGACCGAACCCCAGTTGTTCACCAGATTGGCGACATTCAGAGACCCCAATCCGGTCGCCAGGTCGTAGCCCACTCCCGCCGGAAATTTCGCGTTCGATTTTCCGTAGTTCGGCTCGCCCGGTACGGAGCTGTCACCGGAAGTGATGTCGTAGAAGATGCAAGAGCTGTCGGGCGCCTTGGTAGTACTCGAGCCGTTGCACTTGCTGTACTGCTGCGTTGCCGCCAGGTGATAGAGCACGTAGTTCACCGCCCCCTGCCGCGATTTCATCTTCTGATCCACCAGCGCCATGATGCCCGCAAATGAGGGCGTCCCGGCTGATGTACCGCCGATCGGCGTGAAGCTGTTAGATGTGATCGTGCCCTCGCACGTCTGGCCCAGGCAGATTAAGTAGGGTGCATTTTGTGCCGACGCCGTCAACGATATGTCCGGAATGTCGCGGGCTCGGTCGGCGGGGATTCCCGTTACGCCGGATTGCCACGAGGGCTTGGTGAAAACCTTGCTGACCCCACCACTAGAGGAGGCCGCGGAAACGTTATTGGCACCGCACTTGGCAGCGCTGCAGCTATCATTCCAAACGTCTTCCGGGGGATACGCAATGGCGGAACCCAGCGTTTTCGAGTTGTTCGCCGACGAGAAATAGGTGGTGCCGATAATGCTGTTGCTGGTGAATTCCGTTCCGCCGACCGCGACCACATACGGAGAAGCAGCCAGGATGTTCACTGTGAGCGGCCCAGGCGGTGTGTCGACATTATTGAAGCATACGTAAGGGCCCGCGTCGCCTGAGCCCACCATCCACGTGATACCCTGGGCAGCCGCCTGCTCCCTCAGCGCGCCGATCATCTGCGCGAAAGTCGAGGATGTCTCACTCTCGCAGCGGTAGAAGCTCTCCGTCAGAATGTCCACATCATTGTTATCGACGGCGAACTCCTCGGATAGCGACAAGCCATCTGTAGTGTCAGTGTCCGGCGCCAGGATGAACTTAACCGTGGCGTTCGGAGCGATCGCTCCGGCCCAACTGATGTCCAGCGTCCCCTCCAGGTCAGGACCCGCCAGGTCTAACTCCTGCTGAAAATAATCGGGCGTGGTTCCGTTGACGACCACCTGGGGCGGATTCTTCGGCAAATCGAAAACTTTACGAAAATCCGCAATATCCTGCATCAGTATGGGCGCCGCGCCCACCACACCAATAGTCACTCCAGTTCCGTCAAGGCCGGCCTTATAGACCGGTTTGATGTTGTAGATAGTAGCGAAGTCGGCTGGCGCCAGCGCGCGGCCAAAGTCTGCGTTATATTCCGGCCAGTAGTGTCCTCCTTTCCTCGCCGCCGTGGGCCACTTGTCGGAGAAACGATACAGTGGCTTTGCCTTGAAGTTATGCAGTGTAGCGACTCCCGCTACCACCGGAGCCAAGGCTTCGGGAATCCGCGGGTCGGTCGAGTTGGCCCAGTGTTCCTCGCCGTTTACGACAAATTTGTGGATCTCGGTGTGGAAGGCATTGCGCACCAATTCCGCCGTGCCGGAAAACTCAATCACGGTTCGCCCTTTGGCGATGTGATGCACTTGAAACCCGTGTGACTGCAACCACGATGAGACCACTTGCACGTCCTGATCCGCCGGGCCGAACTGGCGGCCGAACACCTCCGGAGTCAGCCACTTGTGAAAGCTGGCCGAGGAGTTATCCTGCTGCGCGTCGAGCAATGCGTGGAGCGCCGTCTGTTGCTCGGGGCTGCGCGTCAGCACTAGTTGCATCCGTTCCATCGGAAGTGCTGCCGGCGCCGGGCCGCGATCGAATTCCGGGAGCGCCATCGGATGCGTGTTTCCCTGCAACGTAATCAGGCGAGATTCGTCCACGGCCTCTGTAACTCGAGGGCGGACAGGAGTGGTTTGCGCGCTGCCAATACCGGCAATTATCTGGAAAAGTACGAAGAAATAGCCATATGAATGACGCCGGAACATATTAAGATCCTCCGAACACGGCGAGACTAGCTGAGTATACCTCGGCGGCGCGCCTCGGGAAAATGGCGCTTAAGATTTCACAATTGCCGCCGGATTACATCCGGAGCCTAACCAAAGGCATATGTACTCTGCTGGAACTCGGGTTCTAGAATTGAGAAGGGGTATGGTATCCCGCCGTAGGTCGTTACCGGGCCGCTGGATCTCCTTTGTCGTGAGTCAGAAAGACTGGTCGCCATCCCATAACACACCTGGAAAGATTGGGAGAGAATCTTGATCTCGATTCGCAAAGAAATCGACGAATCCCAGCAGCTCGCCGACCGTTTCACGGCGCTATTGCAAGCGTTCCTCGACGTGGGCGCTACCATTCCCAAGACCGCTCTTCCGGCTGATCCGGAACTGTTCGCCCGGTGCGGGCAGACCATCGAACAAGCGGCCGCCAAACTGAAGTCCCGTCCCCCGCTTGCCGCCATTCTGAGCGCTCGCGATCTTTCGCTCCAGCAGATCGACCAGATATGTGCCGCCAACCAAGCCGCCTTCGAGGAGCGCGACGTTGCGGTCAAAGACATCGTCGCTATGGTTGCGAAAGCCATTGGCGGCATCAAATGCGACGGCGAACGCCAGAATTCCACTCTAGCCAGTTTGGCCGACGGTCTCGAAGCGCTCTCGCGGGTCGAGGACGTGCAGGAACTCCGCCGGCGTCTGAAGGATGACGTGCATTCGCTGCGCGAAACGGTGGAGGAGATGCGCCGCGACAGTGAGGATGCGGTCCGGCGGTTCGAGGCGGATGTTTCCGCCTTCGAGCAGCGCCTGGAAACCGCCCGGAAAGATTCCGGCACCGACCGCCTGACCGGCTTAGGAGGCCGTCGCGCCGCCGAGGTGCACTTACAAAAGTCGGCTTCGAGCGAGCGTCCCATCAGCCTTTTGCTGTTCGACATCGAAGGCTTCCGGAAGATCAATGAGGAGGAAGGTTCCCTGTTCGGCGACAAGCTGCTGCAAGCCCTCACGCACATGTTGCGCGCCAAGTTCGGCGAAGAGGCGGGCCTGTTCCGCTGGGCGGCGGATGAGTTTCTCGTGATCCTGGAAGGCCAGGCATCCGTGGCCGCCGTTCAATGCCGGACCATCTGTTCGGCCTTCGCCAGTAACACTTACTTTGCCGTGAAATGCGGCACGAAGGTGGCTTTGCGCGCGCAAGTTGCTTTCGGCGTTCATCCCTATACCCGCGGCGAAACCATCGGCCAGTCGTACCGGCATGCGCGAGAGGCCCTCGAGCAGAGCCGCGAGGCGGCGCGGGTGTGAGTTACACAGACCTGCAGCAGCGGCTCTCGGCTCTGGTTGCCTTCCAGTGCGCGTTGATGGGGCTGCGCGGCGTCGATCCGGAAGCTTCCGAAGAGATGCTTTGGCAGACCCTGCTCGCGGACCTCATCGCTCACTATGGCTTTCGCCGCGTGTGGTACTGCCAGTGCGTGGATTCCGTCGTCCGCACGGTTGTCTCGGCCCCTTCGCTGGCGCGCGACGAGGAAGACGTCCCGATGGAAATCGAAGATTCTGCGCCGGTGCTCGGGAGCTCCGATCTGGCGTTGACAATTTCCGTTGAAGGCCGCACAGAGGGGCGGCTGCTCATCTACAACGATGGCGCCGTGGCGCCCGATCAAGCCGAGCAGATTCGCATCCTGACCGAGGAAGCAGCAACCATGCTGGCCGAGCGGCGCTTCCACCGTCGGAGTGAAGAAGCTCTGAAGAGAGCCAAAGCCCAAGCCGAAGCGGCCAACCGTGCGAAGAGTTGTCAGCTCGCCAACATGAGTCACGAGATCCGGACGCCCATGAACGGCATTCTGGGAATGATCGACCTGGTTCTCGATACGCAGCTTTCCCCGGAGCAGTGCGAGCTTCTCGGCGACGCGAGGCATGCGGCCAAGTCGCTTCTGGAGTTGCTCAACGATATCCTCGACTTGTCGAAGATCGAGGCGGGCCGCCTGGAGCTGAGCCCCATCGAGTTCTCACTTCGCGATTGTGTCCGCGACGCCGTTGCCACATTGGCGATTAACGCCGGGCAGAAGGGCCTCCATCTTTCCGCGGGCGTCGCGCCCGATCTTCCCGACAAGGTGACCGGCGATCCTCTGCGCCTCCGCCAGATTCTGCTGAACCTGCTGAACAACGCCATCAAGTTCACGCGCGCGGGATCGGTCGGGTTGTCGGTTGGCTTGCAAGAACTCCAGAGCGGCACCGTTACTATGCATTTCTCGGTCTCCGATACCGGGCCTGGCATTCCACCGGATAGAATCGGTTCCATCTTCGAAGCGTTTCGGCAGGCCGATTCCTCCACCGCGCGTGAGTACGGGGGTACCGGTTTGGGCTTGACCATTTCGGCCCAGCTCGTGGCCCTGATGGGCGGAAAAATCTGGGTCGAGAGCAAGCTCGGCTCGGGCAGCGCCTTCCACTTCACGGCAAGCTTCAAACTGCCTCAAGCACTTCAGGGCTGCGGGCCGCAGCCGGACTTTCAACTCGCCAATTCCTGAGTTCGGTGGCGGTCTTGTCACTGGCGACACTGTTCCGAATGAAACGCCTATCCCTGTAGCGCGGGGATACCGCGGGGTTGGCGGGATACCCGCGGCTTTTTCGGCGTGACGAACCGGAAAGGCCGCAGGTACCCGCAAATGGCGCGTGTCCCTGCGCTACATCGGTCGATCGACGTCCCGCGCCATCGATCAACGCAGAATTAGCCCACTTCCCCACGAGTGATTCTCCGCATCTAGTTGTAGAATTCTGTAAGAGTGTGATGCACATACTGCCCCGGCTTTCGATGGCGAGTATGGCCCTGGCAGCGTGCGCTTGGGCGGCGCCCCGCCAGCCCTACGTCGATAGCAGCCAGGCAGATCTCATCAAAGCGGCGCCTGAATTAAGCGCGCTTTCGTTTGACTCCGACCAGAGCACTTTAGACGCGCTGCTGCGCACAGCGGGTGAGCAGTTAGAGAGCGTATTCGCGAAGGCCGTAAACCTCTCGATGGCCGAAGAGGTGCACGAGACGCGCTTCGATAGCGCCCACCTGATGTGGAAAGAGCATCGCGATCGGTTCCGATATGTGCTGCAAGCGCGTCCTTTCGCTGAGTCGCGCAGGCAGACACAAGGCCCGGATGCGGCGCAGCCGAATGCCAGGAGCGCCTTTTTGATCGCGGGGCCTTTCGTGGAAATGCTCGGCGATGTGCTACCGGAGAATCAGGAGCAGGCACGCTTCCGGTATCTGGGGCGGATTACGGAAGGCGGCAGGCCGAGTCTTGTGGTGGCATTCATTGAGAAGGACGGGACGAGAGAAGGTCTCGTGTGGCTGGATGAGGCAACCAAACGAATTTTGCGTTTTCGAACAGACGTTTTGAATCATCCCAATGGAGGGAAATTCGATAGCTTCACCCGCGATGTCCGCTTCGTTCCGGTGAATTTTTCGGCGCTCGCAACTACGCTGTGGCTGCCATCACGCGCAACGGTACACGCACGGTTTGCCACCGGCGAGGCGCATACCATTCACCGGTTTTCCGATTATCGAGCGGACAAAAACAATGATATCGGTAAGGCGGATGGGCCAACCGGGATGGAAGACGACGCGTTTGAGATGCTGCTCAAGGGAGTTGCGGCGCTAGAGGCAGGAAAGCCGGAGTACGCGGTGGCGCCTTTGCGGGCGGCGGCCGGGCAACTGCCGGAACGGGTTGAGCCCGGCTACTACCTGGGATTGGCGTGCCACGAGACGCACGATTGGGCAGGCGCGGAGACTCAGTTTCGCGAAACAGTGAAGCGCGCTCCGAATCTCGCGGCCGCCCACGACGGCCTGGGTGCGGTGCTTCTGAAAAGAGGAGATCAGCCGGGAGCGGTAGCGGAGCTGCAAGAGGCGCTACGCCTGGAGCCTGGGAACGTCAAAATACGCGCCAATCTCGACGCAGCGACGAGATCGCCGGCGGATCAAAGAGTCGCGAAGGACGCGCCCACGGCGGGCGAGGTGACCATCAAAGTGGATGTGCGGCAAGTGCTGGTTCCGGTAGTAGTGACCGATAAGCAAGGGCATCATGTGACCGGGCTGGCGCAGACCGATTTCAAGGTTTTCGAAGATGGCGTCGAGCAGAAGATCACGGCATTCTCGAGTGAACGGGCGGATGTCACGACTCCCGCCGCTCCCGCAATTTCGAAGGCGGAGCCAGTACAGCCTACCCCCGCCGCGGTCGAATCGCCAAAGCCTTTGCCAGCGCGGCACACCTACGTGATCTGCCTGGATACGGTGCACACTTCCTTTGCCGACTCCGTGCATGTCCGAGGCGCGCTACAGAAACTGTTTCAGCAGGAGGAGGCGGGCGACTCGCGATACGTGGTGATCGCACTGGGGAGGAGCATGGAGCTTATCCAAGACGCCACTTCCGACCCGGCGAAGGTTCTGGAGACGCTCGACGGGCCTATGTTCCGCAATCTATTTCTTCGCGGGCCGAACGGTTCGGCGCAATTTGATGTCTCCGGCTTTGAGCAGGACCTGCAACGGGTGCGAGCCGCGTGCGACGCGCATGAGCCTGCATGCCAGATTGAAAAACAAGCGCTGCCGCCCCAAACAGATGCCTATGCAGAACGGGAGAGGTCCCGGACCACGGACTTTCTGGCTCAACTCCGTTCCGTGGTCGAACAATTGGGGCGCGATAGCGGGCGGCGGACGATGGTTTTGATCTCCGATGGTATCTTGTTGGCTCCCGGCCGAATCCCGTTCGGGCTTCTCGAAGCATACTTCCCGGAATTCCGCTCCACGCGCAAATTCGAAAGTATGCACGACGTCATGGAACCGATCTTCAGGCAGGCAGTAAAGGCCAACGTGACCATCTACACGATCGACTCGCGCGGCCTGTACACCTCTTCAGGAATGGACGCGTCACGCGGTGGATACGTACGAGAAGTTGCCCGCGAATGGGACGACATCGCGACGGACGAGGGGCTCACGCTTTCGGAGATCGCCGCGGCCACCGGCGGCACAGCCTTTAAGAACAGCAACGACCTGTTTACCGGCTTGCAGAGAGCGTTTGCCGACGGACGTGAGTACTACACGCTGGCTTACGTCTCGACCAATGAGGCCCAAGACGGTAAGTTCCGCAAGATCGCGGTTCAGGTGCGCGACAAAAAGGCGGTAGTCAACGCGAAGCGTGGCTACTGGTCGGCTGCGCAATAAGCCTACTGCGGCGTACCTGCCGGTTGCAGTTTTGGCGCCGCCGGGGCCGTCGCGGCTGTACTGACCAGTTCCGACTTCTTATACTTCGGTTCGCTTATGTAACCCTTGATTTCGTCCTTGTGGATCTCATTCACCACCAGCTCCACCGGCTGCGGGCGGTCGGAAAGCGTGATCCACACCGGTTCGAAAAGATTCACGTTCTTCTTCTGAAGCTGGAAGTCATCCACCATCATGTTCAGGTCGTAATGCTTCTTCTTGAAATCCACCTTGCGCAGCGACAGGCTGATCGGTCCCACGCGCTGGAAGTTCTTGGTTTTATCCAACTGAAACTCAACGTAGTTCTTCTCGCCGCGTTTTTCGAGCGCCACCAGCTCATCGTGCGTGCGCGCGATCGAGCCGTTCAATTCATCGCGAGTCGAATTCAAGTTGCCCTGCAGATCGTTGCGCGCCTTCTCGACTTCTTCACGTGTGGACACAAGCTCCTTCTGCTGATCGGAAAGCTGCGCCTGCATCTGCTTCCAGCGAGGATCGTCCGCGGCCCGGCGCGCCGTCATCCGCCGCTTGGCGGTGGCGTTCCGCTTCTCTGGCGTCGGTGACGGCCGCTCAACGGTCACGGGCGCTGGTGGCGGCGCCGTCGCCAGGGCGGTCAATTTGTCCGAAACCGCCGCAAGCTGGCTTTGCACCTGGCTCAGCGACGCGGCCAGCTTCTGATTGCCGGCAGCCAATTCCTGCGTCTGCCGATGCTCCCGCATCAGAAAGAATCCGCCCAGGGCCACCGTGCAGCAAAGCAACACAACCAGAACGACCACGCTCCAATTCGAAGTCGTGGACCAGCGACGCTCAGGAACTTCTTCCATATGACACACCTCCAGATTCTGGGGACTCCCATGCAAACAATTTGCCAGGGTCTAAGTGATTGAAATTACATATACTACTGAAAGCTAAGCCGTCGGCTGAGAAGAAGTTACACGGTAACGCTGGCCGGGTCCAGCAACGTCAACGACGGAAACATCTCGCGGTAGAACCCGCGATCACGCGAGAGTAATCGCGATGTCTGCTCCTCAGCGTGTGCGCCGATAAGAAAATCGGCCAGAATGCGGGTACGCTTGCCACCATGAGCGCGGTAGGAGCGCCAAGTCCGGCTGGCGAGGAAACTGGCGGCTCGGCTGAGGGGCTCGATACGGATTTCGAGGTCATCTATGAAGGCATCGCACTCGCGCTGGCTCGCGAACGCGCCGCACAACTCGGCATATACGAGATCGCAGATGACCAGAGAGCCTTCGGCGGCGGCTTGCTCGACCGCCAGGGTGGAACGGCGTACAAACGCTTCGTTCGGCAGCAGCAGATCGATCAGGACGTTGGCGTCCACCGCGGTGATCATCTTCCGCGGATATCTTCGATGAACTTGTCCACCGAAATGTAGCCGAGTTCCCGGAGGCTATCGCGACAGCGGCCTTTCCATTTTGCGAGATTTAGCTTCTTTGGCGCTTTCTTCAGAATGATGACGCTCTTCTGAACCTCGAATTCCAGCTCGGTCTCAGGTCCGATGCCGAAGCGCTCGCGGATCTCCTTAGGTATCGTGACTTGTCCGCGTTCGCCGACTTTCATACTTTTTAGTATGAACTACAATTCATATCAAGGCAAGCCTGCCCTCAGTGCCCTTCCGCCTCGATCGGCGTCACCGGGTCCATCACCAGCCAGAAGAAGCTGCCGCAGAAATATACCGCCGCGGAAACGTAGAACGCCACCGACCAGTTATTGTGCGTCCATTGCAGAATCAATCCCACAACCGTGGGCAAACACGCTCCGCCGAAGTTACCCAGCATGTTCATGGTGCCGGAGAGCGTTCCGGCGTACTTGCCGCCTACATCCATGCAGGCGCCCCACGAACCCGGCATCACCAGATCGTTACAGAAACTGGCGAAGCCCATCACGACCATGGTTGCGACCGGGTTGGGAAGGTGGATGGAGAGAATGAGAAGTCCGCTGGCGCCGGTGAATCCCACGCACGCCAGTAATTTTCTCGCGCGCGCCACGCTGCCGAGCTTGAGCGCGAGCGGGGCCGCGATGAGGCCGCTGACGAGACAACCGATGCCCCCCAGAAACAACGGCAGCACGCTTAGCACCGCGGTCTTGCCGAGTGTCACTCCCCGTGATTTCTGAAGATAAGTGGGCAGCCATGTCACATAGAAATACCATCCGTAGGAGAGGCAGAAATATTGTGCGCATAACAGCCAGGTGGTACGCGCGCGCGCCAGCTTCCCCCACGGAACATGAGCGTGCCCGGCGGCCAGCTCGCGATTCGGACGCAGCAGTTCGAGTTCGGCGGCATTGATCTTTTTGTTATCCTGCGGGTCATCGTGGAACCAGCGGTAAAAGAAAATCGCCCACACCACCCCCGCGAGTCCCAACACCATGAACGTGTGACGCCACGTCAGGTATTGAAACATCACATACACCAGCAGCGGCGTGAACGCCCCGCCCCAACGCGCACTCAGCCACAGGATGCCTTGCGCTCGCACACGTTCCGGGCGCGGCAGCCATATAGTAAAGGCTTTGGTCAGATTCGGGAAGCAGCCGGCTTCGCCCGCGCCGAACAACGTCTGGGTCGTGAACAGTGAGGCGAAGTTCCAGGTGAAACCGGTAAGCGCAATGAACGCCGACCACCAGATCACGATCCGCATCAGCACCTTGCGCGGACCCATCCAATCTCCGAGAAAGCCGCTCGGAATCTCGAACCAGGAATACGCCCAGACGAAAGCGGAAAACGCCAGGCCCAGCTGAAAATCGGAGAGATGCAGGTCGCGCGAGACCTGCGGCGCCGCAAACGACATCGCCACGCGGTCGATGTACGTAATCACCGCCAGCGTGACCGCAAACACAATCACGTAGTAGCGAACGTGTGTAGGACCTCCGCTGACACGCGTGCGGTCCGGGGCTTGCGTGGCCATCGTTCCGCCATCAGATCACGCCGGAACCGGCGAACGCAAGTCACGCGTACCAATGGGTAGTGGGGCGGGTTTGAACTGGTTGGATGGCAGCTCGTATGGCCGCGGGCGCGGACACCGGCACTGGCTTCCCGGCGGAGGTCGTAGCCGATATGATGGGCTGGCCATGGCTGAAATTCTGAAGTGTCCAAGCTGCGGGGCTGACACCGAACCTGATTCGCGGAAGTGCGGCAAGTGCCAGCGCTACCTGAAATCTGAGCTTGAATGCCTGCGTTCGATTGATGCCTCGGTCGGAATCATGAAACGCATACTCATCTGGTGGGTCTTCGTGTCGTTTCTTGGAGCGGCGGCCTATCTTGCCACCAAGCGATGGTGATGGACAGGGGACGACCGCGACCGCCACATGCGTTCGCATATGATGGAGGCGGACGAAGGGATGGCGCGTCGTGCGCAGCATCGGATTGCCGGAAATTATCGTCTTACTTGGCGCCGTGGTTATCGGCGGAGTGATCTGGTTGGCGTGGCCAAACATTCGACGTGACAATCCGCCGGCGCTCGGCTCCCGGCAGTGCCCGCATTGCGGCCAGCGTATTCCGGATTTTGGAAGCTTTTGCGCAATCTGCGGACAGAAGATCGTCTGATTTGCGCCGCCCGTGCTACCATGTGGTCCACCTCATGTTCGTCGGTCACCTCGCCGTAGGCTTTGCCGCCAAGCGGATTGAGCCGCGAATCTCCGTCGGCACCACCGTGCTCGCCTCCATGCTGCCTGACCTGCTGTGGAGCGTCTTCATGCTAACGGGCATCGAGCATGTTGAGTTCAAGCCTGCCATCGGAGCCGGAAATTATTTCGCTGCCTCGGACATCGCCTTCAGCCACAGCTTATTGATGGATACGATCTGGGCCGCTCTGCTCGCTCTGGCCTATTTCTTCCGGCGCCGCAATCCGCGCGGCGCGTGGGTCTTGTTTGCAGCCGTTCTGAGCCACTGGGTCCTCGACGTCGTCGCCCACAGGCCGGACATGCCGCTCGCGCCAGGCGTGCACAAGTTACTCGGGCTGGGTCTGTGGACCTCGATCCCCGCGACTCTCATCGTGGAAGGTGGTATGTGGCTCGCCGCCATTGTCGTTTACGTTCGCATCACACGCCCCAGGAATCGCGCCGGCACCTACGTGTTCTGGCTCGTCGTCGCGCTTGTTACGCTCGCGTGGTACAACAACATCGCCGGCCCGCCGCCTCCCAACCCTTCGGCGGCCGGGATATCGAGCCTGATTTTCTTCTCGTTGACGATCGCATGGGCTTACTGGATGAACCGCCTCCGGCCGGCACAAACTGAAGCCGCTTGATGCGTATTGCCGTCGTATCCGACATCCACGGTAACCGAACGGCGTTTGATGCGGTCCTGGCGGACCTGCGGCTAACCTCTCCCGACTTGATCCTTCACGGCGGCGATCTGGCAGACGACGGAGCTAGTCCCGTCGAGATTGTGGACCACATTCGCGATCTCGGTTGGCCCGGCGTAATTGGCAATGGCGAGGAAGCGCTTTCCATGCCCGAAACACTCGAGGCGTTTGCCAGCCAATCGTCCGCGCCGCCCGCACTTTGGACCGTGATCCGTGAATTGATGGACTCCACTCGTGCATTGCTCGGAGACGGGCGCCTTGCCTGGCTGCGCAGCCTCCCGCGTACGCAGCTTCATGGTCCGATGGCCCTCGTGCACGCCAGCCCGGAGACTTCTTGGCGCTCGCCCATGCCGGAAGCGAGCGATGCCGAATTGCAGTCCGTCTACGGACCGCTTGGCCGGCCGATTGCCGTCTATGGGCATATCCATCGCTCGTACATTCGCAACCTTGCAGGAATGATTGTCGCCAACGCAGGCAGCGTGAGTCTTTCCCATGACGGTGACCGCCGCGCAGCATACCTTTTGCTGGATAACGAAACACCGTCGATCCGTCGCGTTGAGTACGACTTAAACCGGGAGCTCAAGGATCTTTCCGGGCGCGGACTTCCGCACGCAGACTGGATTGCGAAGATCCTCGAGAGCGGCCGCCCTCAGATGCCGTAGTCCTCGTCGATCACCGGCTTTGATCTGATTTGTCAGATGACCGCTAAACGGGTGGCGGATTACAAGGACGCGCGAGATCGAATCCACGAGGGCTTCTTCAGGCCATGGCCTCGCGAATCGCAGTCGTATTCGCCTCAAACTCACTCCAGTCCATCGCATAAGTCCCAGCGACGCGGTGTGGGTTTATTGGCTCAAACATAACCCGCTTGCCGATTCGTCTGACGTTTCTCACACGCTCACCTCGGTGAAATGTCTCCGAATGGCTCCCATCGGTACTCAGGACTGTGACTGGTCCCTCAAATCTACGAGTTTCCATAAAGTCCTCCCAGCAAGCTGCAAACCTATTCCGGTGACGGTAGCGTCCGCGCTTCTGACTCAAATACGGCGAGAATCCTGTTCACGTTCATCGATTCTCCGTGAGGCTGAGTATATCTCAGATGGAAGGTTGCCGGCGTTACTAATCTTGCGGCTTCGATGCACCGGCCTTGCTTTGGTCATGCGACAGGGCCACCGGATACTCACCCGCCGCGGCGGTAACAGGCAACGCGTCATGGATTCTGAACATGGCCGCAGGCCGCGGCTGGATCACGAAGCACGTGGAAGTTACAATTCTCATCCAGCCGCCCTCCACCACAAAGCGCGATACTGATTCAACGGTGGATTTCCAAACGGTCGAGGAAAACCTGCGCCAGTCGTTCCGCGTGCTTGCGTCCTCGCGGGCGCCCGGCGAAGTGCGCGAGACCGGAGGCGTGACCATTGCCTCATCCGGCGTCACGTTTCAAATGTTCAACGCCGCATTCCTCTCTTCACCAGTCGTCGGCGAGCGCGATCTCGACAGCCGCATTGCCACCGCCAAGGTTCATTTCACCGCGCGCGGCTTAGGCTGGTCCTACTGGGTGTGCGAAGGGTGGTTGGATAAAGCTGCTCGCCGCCGCGCCCCTGAAGCCTTCCGCAAACGAGGGCTCTACATCGCCACCGAGCTTCCCGGCATGCTGGCCGAGCGGTTGAAAAGTCCGGTCCGCGAACTGCCGCGGCTCGACGTGCGCCCTGTGGCGGATGACATCACCTGGCGCGCTTTCTGCGAGATCGGCGCCCTGTGCTTCAACGTGCCCCTCGCCTGGTTCCAGGAGGTCTTCGAAGATCCGAGAATCTGGCGCAACGGCTTCAGCGGCTATGTTGGATACGCCGGCGGGCAACCGGTTTCCACCGCCGCCACCGTCATTGCCGGCGGCGCCGTGGGCGTCTACAATGTGGCGACCGTTCCCGACCGCCAGCGGCGCGGCTTCGGCGAAGCCATCATGCGTCAGGCGCTCGACCAAGCCCGTGAGCGTCATGGAATCGAGCGCACCGTTTTGCAATCCACACCTCAGGGCCTACGCCTCTACGAGCGCATGGGCTATTCAGCCGTAACCAGCGTCGCCGTCTACACCTCCTGACGGCTATTTTTGCCCTTTGCCTTTTGCCTTTTGCCTGTGTGTCTCCGCCCTCCCCTACAGTCCTCCCCTCATTCGGCCGATCAAGCCACAGTAGGGAGATCGTGAGCGGATGAGTGCTCTGAAACAGACGAAGCAAACCGAGCGGCCCTGGGCGTTGAGCACGCCGCCGCCCTTTCCGGCGATTGCCATGAAGGTTTTGGAATTGCTAGGACATGATGAAGATATAGACGTCCGCGAAGTCGTGCGCTGGCTGCAGGCGGACCCGGTCTTTTCCGCAGAGATGCTCCGTGTCGCGAACTCCGCGCTCTACGGACTCCGCAGCGAGATTCGCAGTGTGCACCAGGCCACCATCAACCTCGGCCTGGATTTCGTCAAAGCGGTGGCCATCACAGTGGGCTTGCGCGCCTACGTAAAATCCGCTGTAAAGATGCCGGTGCTTCGCCGTTGCTGGACTCATAGCATGGCATGCGGCATCCTGGCCCAGGAACTTGCCAACGCCTGCTTCATGAAAGGCGACGAAGCTTACACTGCCGGTCTATTGCACGATATTGGGCGCATGGGCTTGCTCGCGGCCTATCCCGTGGAATATGCCAATGTCCTGAGCGTCGCGTTGGAAAACTCCTTCGATATCCTGCACTGCGAGAGGGAGCTGTTCGACGTGGATCACTGTCAGGCCGGGGCGTGGTTATCGGAGCAGTGGAAGCTGCCGGCTCAACTCGGCAATATTGCCAAGCACCATCACGAGGAGATCGTCGCTTTCTCCGCACAGCAGAAACCCGACCTGCTGGCTATCGTGGCCCTGGCTTGCAGGCTAGCCGATGCACTCGACTTCGGAGTCGTCGCGGCCCGTAATGTATGGTCGGCTGAGAAGGTCATCAACTTCTTGCCAGATGCCGCCAAACTACGGTTTCCAAAGGATATAGAAGCGCTAAAAGCTAGCGTCAACGATCGCATCAAGGCCTTGGGCTAAACCCACGGCCTCATGCCGCACGGTTTGCCCTACCCGCGCCAACGCGGCTTCGTCGATCAGTTTCTCGATCGCCGAGACATCGGGCGCCATCGAACGCGGCGCACACGTAGCGCAACCTGCTGCGCCGGGGAGTTAGCAGCCCCGCCATCGACGACTGTAAGGACGCCTTCGGCTAACCGGACCAATCCGCACGGCATGACGCTACTTTGAAATGTCGGGGGCACACCGATAGTTGCCATGCCAAGCGCCGCATACGGACCCGAACCTTCTCCTGCACTACTTCGGAGCCAAGCTGCCGTAGAGACGCGCCAGAGCCATCGGCGGATGGTTGCCATCGAAGATCCCGCACCCCGGCCGGATGCGCCTCCGGGCTACCTTACGACCCTTCTCGGATAGAGGGGCACCAAGAGCCAGCGTCAACACGCGTCAAAGCCCTTGGACCAACCCGCGGATCACATCAGCCTACGCGAGCCAGAACGCCTTCATCGATCAGTTTATCGAGCGCCGATATATCGGGAGCCGGCGGACGATCGCCATCGAACGGGCCGCATACCGAGCGGATTTGCTCCCGCGCCAGCTCCAGCGCAGGGCTGGTCTTGAGCGGCCGGAGGAATTCCAGGGCGCGTGCCGCGGCCAAGGCTTCAATCGCCACTACTGCGCGCGTATTTTGCACCACGCGTTTCCACTTCAGCGCCGCCGTCATCCCCATGCTCACGAAATCTTCCTTGTTTCCGCTGGTCGTGATCGAGCCGGAAGAGGCGGGCGTGGCCAGTACGCGGTTTTCGGCCACCAGGGCCGCCGCCGTGACCTGCGCCATCATCAGGCCCGATTCGAGTCCGGCATGCCGTGCCAAAAACGGCGGCAAGTCTTCGTTGAGAGCGGGATTCACCAGCCGGTCGATGCGCCGCTCCGAGATACCCGCGAGCGCGGTGAGCGCGATTGCCAGGTAGTCCAGTTGAAACGCCAACGGTTCGCCGTGAAAATTGCCTCCCGAGAGCACCTCTTCGTCGAACACCAGCGGATTATCGGTTGCGGAGTTCAGCTCGATGGAGAACACGCGCCGGGCCTCGGCTAGCGTGTCGCGCACCGCGCCATGTACCTGGGGCGCGCAGCGCAAAGAATACGCGTCCTGCACGCGCCTGCACGAGATGTGTGAAGCGCGAATCTCGCTACCATCGAGCAGCCGCGCGAGGCGCGCCGCGCTGGCCACTTGGCCGGTCTGCGGACGCACCTCGTGCAGCCGCTGTTCAAACGCGCGTGGCGTTCCACGGAGCGCGTCCAGCGTCAGCGCACACACCACTTCCGCTGTCTCCATCAGTGTCTCCGCGCGGGCCAGCTCCAGGCAGCCGACAGCGAGCATAGCTTGCGTGCCGTTGAGCAGCGAGATGCCTTCCTTGGACGCCAGTTGGATAGGTTCCATGCCCGCAAACCGCAACGCTTCCCCGCCCGGCGTGCGCTTGCCCAAAAATTCCGCCTCGCCTTCACCCATCAGGACCAGTGCCATGTGAGCCAGCGGAGCCAGATCCCCCGACGCGCCCACGCTGCCCTGTGAAGGGACAACCGGCGTCACGCCGCATTCAATCATCTGGCACAGCCGCTCGGCCACCACCGGCCGGATTCCGGAGAAACCTTTGGCCAGTACGTTGGCGCGGATCAGCATCATGGCCCGCACCTCTTCCCGATGCAGCGGTTCGCCTGCTCCCGCCGCGTGCGACCGCACCACGTTCCGCTGCAGTTGCTCGAGATCGGCAGGCGGCACACGCACATCCGCCAGAAGCCCCACACCGGTGTTCACACCATAAACCGGCGTCTCTCCGGCGGCCAGGCGCTCTACCACGGAGCGCGACCGCAGCATTTTTTCGACGGCATCCGGGGCAAGGGCAGCGGTATCGCGCCCCGCCGCGACTGAAACGACGTCTGCGATAGTGAGGCGGCTGCCATCGAGCACGACCATACCTCACGATGGTAGCTGAGGGCGCAGGTGTTAGGTGCTAGTTTTAGCTTCGGTGTCAGGCGTCAGTTTGCCGGGTCCAGTTCTTCCCCAACACCTAGCACCTAAAACCTAACACCTCTTTGAAGCCTCACTCCAATGGCAGCAGCACCGTATTGCTCTCGTGCCCATTCACCCGGACCTTGATCTCAATCGTCGCGCTTGTCGGGAATGGGTCGGTGATGTGGAAGCGGACCTCGCTGATTCCGACCCGGCCCGGCGCGGCGCCGGTGAAGTCGGGTTTTACCACCTTGCCGGAAAACTCCAGCTCGACTGGATCCGCCAGAGGGAACGTGGCGGAAGTGGGAACGGCAAAACCGTCGGGCGGCTGCGGGTGAAACGGGCCGAACCCCGTGCCGAGCGCTGTCACGATTTCGCCCCGGCGCGCCGGACTTTTCGGCGTTACCAGGGACCCGTCTGCGTGCATGGCAACCCAATAAGGCCTCCCCGAAATCTGTTGCGAAAAAAGCCCGGGTGCATTGCGCTGCGCCATGAAAATGCCGATGGCGTCGGGCTGGCCAGGGTTGTGCACCGTGAGCGTCTGTTCGCCGGCGCCAAGGCCTGACGGAAGTTGAGCATTGACCTGGCTTGGCGAGACCAATAGCAGCGGAAGCAATTGATCGCCTATCGTGACCGTGACGCCATCCAGCGTCTGCACCAGCGGGCTTGCGGGGCCCGTTTCCGTTCCCGCCGCCAGCTTTGGGCCGTATATCGAAATGATCGATCCGGGGGCGATGGCATCTTCAGGGCCAAGGCCAGCGGCGTTTGTGATGGAATCGATGCCGTCGTTTCCGCTACGTTTGAGCACGGCGCAAATGGTCCGGGGTTGCGTCATCGCGACCGTGACGTTGGGCAATGTGCCGGCGGCGTCGCCTTCCCAGTGGTCGAAACTGTACTTGGTGCTGGCGCTCGCTGCAGCGGTCACACTGGTAGGCGAGGCGTAGAAGCCGTCCGGCGATGCCGGAGAAAACTGCAAGGCCGCTGTGCCGGCCGGATCAACGGTGGCCGACAACAAGTAGTAACTCTGGTAGTTCGCGGTCAGCGTCACGGTTCCTGAACCCACCGTAACCGTCCGAGTGGCCGGAGCGCCGTCGGCCCAAGCCAGGAACGCGAGCCGGATGCCGGCGGCCATTTGTTCTGATGCGGGAGCGCTCAGCGCCACCTGCGTGCCGATGGTGCGTTGCAGAGTGCACGGTGTATAGCAGTCCGCGCCGTCTGCCAGTACATCTACTCCCAAGGGTGAGGATTGAATCACGATCTGTCCGGTGGTTTGGGTCGAAGGCGTGTAGTTGGCGGTCAAACGGAAACCCGCGGCGACTTGGGCTGGGGTTAAGGTGATGGTCTGCGTGGCCGGACCACCGTTGGACCACGACTGAAAAGCCCAGCCTTTGCCGTTGAAATCCACCTGCTGCGGTGGAGCGGAAATTGTATGCGTTACACCCGCGGCCCACACCAGGTTATATGGAGGTCCTACCGCAAGACCATCCACTACCAGGTTGAGGCCCGTGGGGTTCGTGAAGAAAGTCACGCGCCCGCCGGGAACGAACGTGGAGGTGAGCGTCAGGCTGTTGGTGGAAGGCATGGTGTAGGCGTGTGTCATACTGCCGCCATCGCTCCAGGAGCTGAAGGCCCAGAGCCGGCCCTGCAGGTCGGTCTGCCATGGCTGAGCGCCCAGCGTGTGGGTCGTCCCAACTCCCCAGTCGAGCGTGACCGGGCTAAACATCAAGGTGTGATCCGCCAGGACTCGCAGTCCCGGGGGGTTGGAAGCCAGAGTCACCGCGCCTGCGGGCAGAAACTGCGGGAACACTTGCACCGGCGTATTCAAGGTGAACGAGGTCAAGAAGGCTTGACTCGAGTTGCCGAATCCCGAGAGCCACCCAGTGAACACATATCCAGGGTTCGGCACCGCCTGCAGCGTGACCGTTGATCCGGCGTTGACATACACGTCCGTGTTCACCGTGTAGGGTGCGCTGTTCACGAAGACCGTTCCCGGACCGCTGCACACACTCTCACCCGCTGGGCATGTGTAGAAATTCAATGAGACCGCGTATTGCAGAGTAAGCGACGCTTTGAACCAGGTGACCCCGGGGTCGGCCGTGACGACGACCGGGTTGGCGCCGGTAAGAATGCCGGTGGAGTCGGTCCATCCGGTGAAGACGTACTGTGCCTTGTAACTGGACGCCTGCTGCACGGGTATGATGCTCAGCGTGTGCTTGCTGCCTTGCGGCCACAAAAAAGTCGCGGCACTCGTGTAGGACTGGCCGTCCACGTAGAACATGGCGCCCGCCGGGTCGGTGTACACAGTGGTCGCGGACCCGGCGCTCCCTGCTTGGAGCGACGCAGCCCCCAAACTGAACAGAAGAAAGAGTTGGCCGGAGATAAAGCGATTCATGGTCAAAGTCACACCTAAGCTAAACTTCGACGGATTGCCTGAGAACATGAATCACTGGAACGACTTAGGCCGGCATCTCGAACACCTGAGCAGATTCGGGCATCTGCCTTAGAGGGCCGAAACCGCTATAATGACGGCAAGATGCGAATGCGTAGGGTAGCGGTGGTGATTGGCCTCGTCGGCGCTACGCTGCTTTCGGGCGGCGAAAAGAAACCGCAGAAGTCCACGCCGCACTCCGGCGAGAACGACGTGCTGGAGATCACAGCAACGGCGATCGCCGATCCAGAATCCGTGAAAGAGGTGCTGGGATCGGACCTTGGTGGCCACTACATTCTCATGGATGTGCGACTCGTTCCCAAAGAAGGCCGGAAGCTCGCGGTCCGCTTAGACGACTTTGTATTAAAGACCGACAAGGATGGCGAAAAAACCGGACCTTTTGTTCCCAGCCAGATTGCCGGAAAAGGCTCCATCGTGGTTACCCAGGAGGGCGGCGGCAGGGGCGGTTTTGGCGTGGGCCCGATGTCGATGGGCACGGCTGATATCAGTCAGGCTCACACGACGGTAAAGTCAGGTGCCAACGAAAAGCCTAATCCGATCCTGGATGTCCTGAAGGAGAAGATCCTTCCCGAGAAGGAAACCGAAGCGCCCGTCTCGGGGCTGCTGTACTTTCCCATGGAAAAACAGAAGTTGAAAGACCTGGAGTTGATTTACACCACCACCGACGGCAAGCTTCGTCTGCGGTTCAAGTAGTTTCTCACCAATCCAACAATTTTAAGGAACAAGAAGGAACAAGTATGAGGAGCATACGTGCATCTCGGAGCATGGGATGGATTCCCGATGTGCCCAGCGTCCTCGACTACACCGCGAGCCACCGGGCGGTGCAGCCGCTGCTGGCGAAAACGTCTCTACCCACGGCGCAAGCGCCTCCAACCCACATGGATTTGCGCCATTACTTTCCTCCGATCTGGGATCAGCAGGAACTAGGGGCTTGCACGGCACATGCCGCGGCAGCATTGGTTGGATACTTCGAGAACAAAGCCTTGGACCGCACGATCGACGTTTCCCGCTTGTTCATCTATAAGGCGACGCGCGACTTGACCGGAACCAGCGGCGACTCGGGCGCCTACCTGCGCACGACCATGGAGGCACTGGCAGTTTTCGGAGCGCCGCCAGAGAACTACTGGCCGTATGACGGCAGCCCGGCAGCGTCCAACAAGCGGCTCGACGCGGAGCCCAGCGCATTTTGTTACGCATTCGCGCACAATTTTGCCTCGACAACATATTTCCGGCTCGACCCGGCGAATATGGCGCCGGACCAAGTGCTCGGAAACATCAAGGCACATCTGGCGGCTGGTATTCCCAGCATGTTCGGATTTCCAGCGTATGACGAGTACATGAATGCCGGACCAGACGGCAAGGTGGCGTTTCCGGGTCCGAGGAGCCAGCTAAACGGAGGACACGCGAACGTGGCGGTCGGCTACGATGACCAAATGGCCGTCGGAACGGATACTGGCGCGCTGCTCGTGCGCAACTCCTGGGGGACCGCATGGGGCATGCAGGGCTACGCCTGGCTTTCCTACAACTATGTGACGCAAGGCCTGGCCGTCGACTGGTGGACCGTGGTCAAGCAGTCCTGGGTGGATACCGGCAGGTTTGTGTAACATTCCAGCCCCGCACGGTTCGCATAGAATAGTGGGGCATGCACATTTCAGAACTCGACACCCCCGCTCTCGTCATTGATCTCGACATCATGGAGCGCAACCTGCGCCGCGTGGCGGATTACACCAAAGCGCACGGTCTCCGGTTGCGGCCACACACCAAAACACATAAAGTTCCGGCGGTAGGTCGCCGGCAGCTCGATTCCGGCGCCGTGGGCCTGACCGTAGCTAAGGTCGGGGAAGCCGAAGTCATGCTGGGCGCGAACACGCCGGATCTGCTACTCGCGTACCCGGTGTTTGGGCATTCCAAGCTGGAGCGGCTGATGGAAGTCGCCAAAAAGACGCAGCTCACGGTGGCGCTCGACAACCTGGTGGCGGCGAAGCAGCTATCGGAGGCGGCGCGCGCTGCAAATGTCGAGATCGGCGTGCTGGCGGAAGTGGACGCCGGACTAAACCGCGTGGGTGTCTCGCCGGGACCGGAGCTGATGGAACTGGCGCGCGGCCTGTGTTCGCTTCCCAAGCTGCGATTCGAGGGGATCGATTTCTACCCCGGGCACATTCGCGACACGGCGGAGCGCGGCATGGAGCAGATCCACAAGCTCAGCGAACTGGTGCAGTGCATTCTGGACGATTTCCGGCGCGATGGAATCGAAGTCCGGATCGTGAGCGGCGGATCGACTCCTTCGCTGTTTCAGTCCCACCAAATCAAAGGCCTCACCGAGATCCGGCCCGGCACGTACGTCTACAACGATGTCAACACGGTAGCCAGCGGCGCGTGCACGTTCGAGGATTGCGCGGTTTCAATTCTGGTGACGGTCGTTTCGACGGCTCGCCCGAACCAGATAATCGTAGACGGCGGATCAAAGACCTTCTCGTCAGACACGGCGGCGCCGCCCTCGGTGCACGGACGCGTGGTCGAGGCGCCCGAATGCGCATTCCATCGCGAGAATGAAGAGCATGGCTACATCGACATCACGCGCGCAGAGCGCACGTTCGCGGTGGGCGACCGGCTGCACATCATTCCCAGCCATGTTTGTGTTGCGGTGAACCTGCACGAATACGTCTACGGGAAGCGGGGGGATCAGGTGGAGGAAGTATGGAAAGTCGAGGGGAGAGGCAAGCTGCAGTAGCCGGCCTCTCCGCTCTGGAAGGCCTCTAAAAACTCACTACATCGACACGCTTTCGACGTGAATCGTGTCCCCCTTCACGTCTCCGGTAATGGTCACATCGTGCCCGAGGTGATCCTTTACCTTGGCAGCGTCGTCAACTTTGTAGACCTTGCCTTCGGATACGAACACTGCGGCCGCTCCACCCTTCACACAGCCCTCGACGCATTTCGCATTGTGATCCTTGGCGTGCTTGGCCCCGCACTTCTCGTCGGAAATGTAGCCCTTGTACTCGCCGGCCAGGGCCGTGAGCGTGAATACAGATAACCCCAGCACGAACGCTGGAACAATTCTCCTCAAGGCAGTACCCTCCTCGCAGATTGTGAAAAACCTCCTGAATATACTCCACTTGGCCCACTTAAGCAAGCGCGCGGGGCGGAACGGAGTGAGTTTCAACACGCGCTCGTTTCGGCGAGAGAAACCTATTCGTATGGCCAGGTCGGCTTGCTGAACAGCCCGCCGTCTACCCAAATGGTTTGCCCGGTGATGAACGCGGCGGCTTCGCTAGCGAGAAAGACCACCGCACGCGCCACATCCAAAGGCTGGCCGACGCGGCCGAGCGGGGTCAGCTTGGCCCAGGTACCCGAGTAATCGCCCGCTTCCAGCTTGGTGCGCTCGATTTCCACCGCGCCCGGCGCAACGCAGTTCACGGTGATCTGGTACTGACCCAGCTCGACTGCGGCGACTTTGGTGAACATCTCGATGCCGCCTTTACTCGCCGTGTAATCCACCAGGTTGGGGAACGCGACTTTGTTGCATCCCGACCCGATATTCACGATCCGCCCACCACCGTGCTCGCGCATGTGCCGCGCGGCGCGCTGGGTGCAAAGGAAGCAGCCTTTCAGGTTGGTATCGATGGTGCGGTCCCACTCGGATTCCGAGAGATCGAGCAGAGGCTTCCAGGTTTGCACACCGGCATTGTTCACCAGAATGTCGAGCCGCGGAAACCTTTTGAGTGTTTGCGCAAACATGCGGTCTACATCGGCTGCGATTCCGACGTTGGCCTGAACCGCGAACGCCTCGAGCCCCATGCCACGGATCTCCGCAACCGTAGCTTCAGCGCCCGCCGGGTCTGTGTTGTAGTTGACAGCGACTCTCGCGCCGGCCCGCGCCAGTTCCAGCGCGATCCCTTTCCCGACGCCTTTGCTCGCCCCGGTGACGAGGGCGGTTTTGGATTCCAACGCGAGATTCACGGAGGCGATTTTATCAAGGCTGTGGGACGAGCGATTCGTTGATCATGTCTGACAATGAGAACGTGGTCATTGTGCTGCTTCCTGGAATGGACGGTACCGGAATCCTGTTCAAAGGGTTCGTCACGCTCTTGCCTGAAGGAATTGATGTTAGGGTCGTGCCCTATCCCGAAGACAAGCACCTGACATACGAGCAGCTGGCGGAGCGAGCCGCGGCCGTGGTTCCCAGAAGCGCACCGTACGTAATCATCGCAGAATCGTATTCGGGACCCGTTGCCACTATACTGGCCGCGCGACCGGTCGGGAATCTTCAGGCTGTTGTGTTTGTGTCGAGTTTCGTGGCCTTCCCCTGCGGTCGTATCGGCTCATGGATTGCAAACCTAGTGCCAACGGCTCTTTTTCGTGCCCGAACACCGGCTTGGATTCTGCGGTGGTTCCTGATGGATTCTGCGACGCCACCTGAAATGGTTTCCGCAGTGCAGGATGCCATTTCCCGGGTGCGTCCGGAGGTGCTGACCCGGCGGCTGCGAGATGCTCTGAAGGCGGATTTCACTGCAATGCTCCAGCATTGCTCTGTGCGATTCATCTGTCTCTTTTCCGAGTCCGATCGTCTCCTGGGCACTCGGGCGCTTCGTGGGTTCCTGGCCGCAAAGCCGGATATTGAAACCGTGAAGATCGCAGGGCCCCACTTTCTGCTTCAGTGCTCTCCCGAGAGTAGTCTGGCTGTCCTTCGGAAGATTGGAATATTCGGTAGTGGGGTCATAGAGAGGAGATGACAACTAGCCAGCAAATGAATACGTCACCAGCGCAGCCTCCAAAGCGGTCGCCGCAACAGAGGGTCGTCGGTCCTCGATCGGACGAAATCGTTGATTTCGCAGCGAGTTTTAGGGTTACGGAGTCGCCGTACGTGCTTCTGCTATTGGGTGTAGAATTTGGCATTGTGGTGGTCAAAACTGTTGGGATAGAGTAGTCGCGAATGCGTCCTGCCGTAAAGCCTTGGTGCCGTTGTCCTCAATGTGGCGCAATGATGAGATCGGAGAAACTTGAATTTCATCTAAGCCGGAAGTGTCCGGGATGTCGACCGGCAGGGAGATCAAGATCGCAACAGTTGCAAGCGGAACGCAATCGTAAACAAGCCGAAAACTTGGAGCGCCAGAGGCTTCGTACCGTGGCGCAGGGCGGCCTCCCGGGCTTGGGAAAAGGAAGTTAGAAATGGCAAATATTCCAGGTCCACAGCCGGACGTGAAGTTCTGCCCGATCTGTAAGGGCGATCTGCGTAATGTTCCCAGGAACGAGATGAGGTCTAGAAGCAGACGCCGCGACGGAACCGTCTCGCCACACACGCACACGTACGAATGTTCCAAGTGCATGGTGCGGTTCGAAATTAATCAGGAGCAGTAGCGGGGTCGTTCGGGAATGAGCAGCGTATCCCCGCTAAGACCCAACTACCGAATATTAGGTGCGACGTCAGCAAGCTCTCAGATAGGCCACGATTAAAGGATGAGGGCGATATTCGGTCGAAGATAATTGCGGCTGGAAGAGGGTAGCGATGAAGAAGCGGTTGCCGGGGAGCTCGACGGCGCGGAGTTCGCCGTCGGCATCGAATGCGGTCAGCTTGAGTCCGGCGTTCGCGAAGTCCGGCAGGTATCGCCGATTCACTTCGTAGTTGCAGAAATACTCCTCTTCGGCTTCGAGACTCTGATAGATGTCCGCGAGCCTGCTGCCAGCCTCGACCCGCAGGCGGCACGCACCGGACAGCTTCGGGCCGCCAGCGAGCCGGTTGGGAGCGGGGCACGACACAGGATGAATGATGAAGTTTTCAGAATCGGTCTGGTGCTCCGCCGAATCCGCGTCGGCGATTCCCAAAACATCGCGGGCATACTCTAACAGAGTATGTTGGAACCCGCCTCAAGTAGCGATCAACGGCCAATTTCCCAGCCGGGCGCGCTGGATGCCGGCCAGCATGCCTGCCATGCTCTTATACGGGCTGCCGGGCGAGATCCAGAGAGCATCGAACCCAGCGAGCATTTTCTCGATGCCCGCATCAAGCAGTGACGGCGTCGGCACCCATTCCGATTCCACTTGCCGTCCGACCACCCGCGCTGCGTGCTGGAGCGACTCATTCGTTGCGTGATGCGAGTGGTATTCCGGATTGAAATCGCCCAGGATGCCGATGCGAATCGGTTTAGCGGCCATACTGTGGTTTATCACGGACGCGGAGCGCCGCCAAGAGTCTAACGGTAACCTACTTTCGCGCGCGCACGGTATGGCCGATGGTTCCGTCCCACTTGGGATCGCCTTGTGCGGTGTAGCGTGGGCCAAGCTTGTCCCAATCCTCGCGGGTAATGCCGTTGAGATCGTAGACCACCCTGCCATCGCGCACGGTCAGCTCGCATGCGAGCTTCTGATTTCCCCGCAGACGGGCGCCGTTGACGTCGACGAAGCCGAAATCGCCGTGCTCCAGGCGCAGGACGGCAACGTCGGCCGGCGCGCCCACGGAAAGATTTCCCAGATCTTCATGCTTGATTTCCCTTGCCGGGTTCCAGGTGGAGCGCGCGACTACGTCGTCGAGCGTCATGCCGATGTTCAAGAACTTGGACATCACGTTCAGCATGTCTTTCATACCCGCGTTCATGCTGGTGTTGTGCAGGTCGGTGGAAATGGAATCGGGTATCCAGCCTTGATGGATTGCGGGTACGGCCTGACGGAACAGGAAGCTGCCTCCGCCGTGGCCGACATCGAAAATCACGCCGCGTTTGCGGGCTTCAAACAGGTACGGCAGCACCTTTCCATTGTCGTCGATCATCGGCACCGCGCCGAGGTACATGTGCGTCGAGATGTCGCCGGGCCGCAGCTTCTGGGTCACAAGCTCCTGATAGGGGCGCTCCGGGCGGAAATCGCCGAAATCCACCATCACAGGGATATTCGCCATCGTCCCGGCTTCGACGGCGCGCTCGACCGGCGTCCACTCAGGGCCGGTGTAATGCGCTGTTTTCACGCCGATCACGAGGCCGGGATAGCGCTTCGCCTGATCGGCGGTCGCCTTGGCATCCATGTCCTCAAGGTTCTGCTCGATCTTCCCTCCGCACATCCCAGTGCCCACGATGTTGAGAAACGCCAGCACGCGCGTTTGCGACCGGTCTATCACGCGGTCTTTGAAATCCGGGAAACTGCGCCAGCCCGAGCTGCCCGCGTCAGCCACCGTAGTCACGCCCACGCGGAACGTGAATCCATCCGGATATACGCTGTTGTCGCCGCAGTAAGCATTGCGCTTCCCGGTGCCCGCGTAGACGTGGACGTGAATGTCGACGAGACCCGGAGTGACGTAGAGTCCCGAAACGTCCACAACTTTGGCTGCCTTGGCGGGATCGATGTTGCTCGCCACCTCGGCTACGCGGCCATCACGAATGGCAACGTCACGCACTTCGTTGATGTGATTCTTGGCGTCGATCACGTGGCCGCCCTTGAGCAGCAGATCGTAAGGCGACTGCGCCATGGCAGCCGGCAGAAGAAGAAGGAAAGCCGCAAATTTCATGAAAACATTCTACAGGGGTGGGGGAGATGCGGGAGTTTGGGGGACGGGAGGGTTTACAAATGACCGCTCACTTTGGGTCGCGGCTCAGCTAGGAACGCCCACACGTTCACTGAACGCGATTCCGCCAAAGCTCACGACGCTCTGCTCATCGATATTCCAGTGTTCGTACCGGAGCAAGTGACCGCGCACTTGCGGCACGGCTTTGAGGAAGGTGTAGAGCGGCGAGGATCCGCACCATTTCAGGTCGTCACGCTTTTCCTGTACGAGATTCCAGAAGCCTTCGGCGTCGCCTGAGGTGACGCGATCGATGCGGCCGCGATCGCGCGCGGCGACTTCCAGCATGGCGCCCTGGTCGGCGCGCGCGGTGAACGCGTCGCCGTAGCGGCGGCCGATATGGGCCATATCGATACCCAGAACCCAAAAAAGGCGTCGGCCCTCACGCGAGGCCAGTTCGCCGAGTGCGCCCAGGAAGCGCTGAACATTTTCGTCCTGTTCCGGCTTGCCGCCCAGATAAATGCTGTGGGCGTAGGGTCCGCACAGGATCGGCAGGATGCGGATCTGTGGGCCGTAGAGGTGCTGCAGGAACAACACCTGGAACTCGATGGAGTGCTCGACGGCGTGGCAATAATCTTCCATCTGGATGGCGGGCGCGGCCTGCTGCTCCAGCCAATCGACCAGCGCAACATCCACGCTCGTCTCGCCGAAGGGAGTCACGAACGGTTTGCGTGTGAGGCCGAAGCGCTCCGGCTCGCCATAGTGGGACGTTCCCAGAATCACGAACGTCCGCTCGCGATACGCCGGCGACATCATGTTGTAAGCCGCGCGATAGGATTGCCAGCCGCCCTCAGGACTGACGTGGGGCGCTGCAATTCCCACGAGGCCATCCGCCTGGGCAGCCTCGGCCGCACCCATGTAGCGGCCGAGCGTTGCGCGCAGTGGCTCGATTTCGTCGGGATAGGCGCCGCCCGCGTGTTGGGCCTCTCGCTTCGGAGCCGCGGCAAACGAGCGCTGGCGTTCGTCTTTCATGCGCTCGAAAATTTCGTTCTCCAGGAAGCCACTTTTGCTCAGCGTGTCGATCAAGTGCGTTACCAGCTCGGTAGTAGCGAGATCGCCGGTCGCCCGGACCAACTTCGCCTTGAGGTCCAAGTCTGTCTGCTCTCCATCGAAACACTGCAGGCTAGGAACCAGAGCTGGAGGAACGATCAGCGTGATATCGGAATAGCGGAAAGGATCGCGGATGAGCAGGCCGGGCCGATCAGGCGCCGGCGATGGCATAAAATCCAAACTGCTCCGCAGCCGAGCGAGTGGTTGGGCCAACCTTCATCGTAACGCAGCGCCGGGCCGCGGTTGAAAGAGATTGAGAAGACGCTTGCGGTCGTAGGCGGAGAGGCCGGAGTGGGTACGAATATCGTCGCGTTCGCTGAGCAGGCGGCGATAACGATCGAAGTACTTGGGGATGTCGCCGCCGTATCCGAAGCTGTACATGATGTCCTCGAATTTGCCGGTATGTGAAAGCCCAAGCGCGTGGCCGCTTTCGTGCAAGCAGGTCAGATAAACGATGGCGTCGCGCAGCAGGTGGTCGCGAGTGGCCGCGGCGTAGATGTCTTCGCCCAGTTGAGAAACATCGGGGTTCACGTAGATGGCTGAGCCCGGCTTGCCATCCACCATGATGGGATGCGCCTCGCCGTACAGGCGGGTGCGGCGGGACGCCCAATAAATGCGGACCCGCGCTTGATCCTCCGCCGCGGCCGGAAAATCGAGCGCCGGCTGGGCTGCGCGCTTCCAAGCATGGAGGGCCCACTGTGCGAGCTCGGGGTCGCCCGCTGCACAACCAGACTCGTGGGCGATCTCGGTGGAACAAGGCTCGATCCAGTAACTGAACTCCTCGGCGGGGAGCGACGCCGCGGCGGCCATCAGCCAGAGGATCAGTTTCACGGCTTGCGAGTGGCTTCGAGCTCCAGCCGTTCCGCGAGGAGGCGAAGCTGGGATTCGAGCTCGGCAACGCGGCGCTTCAGCTCTTCGATTTCCTGGCCTTCGGGATCGGGCAGGTTGCCGTGCTCCAGCAGGCCGCCGGCTTCACGGCGTGTCCGCACTACGCGCCCAGGGATGCCGACGACGGTTGCGCCATCGGGTACTGGATGTACCACGACTGAGCCGGCGCCGATCTTGACGTCATCCCCGATTCGGATCCCGCCAAGCACTTTCGCACCCGTCCCCACCACCACGCGGTCGCCGAGCGTCGGGTGGCGCTTTCCTTTCTCATTGCCCGTGCCGCCCAGCGTCACGCCTTGGTAGATCAGGCAATCGTCGCCGATCTCCGTCGTCTCGCCGATCACCACGCCGGCACCATGATCGATGAAGAATCGCCTGCCGATGGTGGCACCGGGATGAATTTCAATGCCGGTGAAGAATCGGGAGATCTGCGAGATCACGCGTGGAACCAGCGGCAGTCGCGCGGTGTAGAGCTTATGCGCCAGCCGGTGCAGCAGAATGGCGTGAAATCCGGGGTAACACAAGAGGATTTCGACAACACTCTTGGCCGCCGGATCTTCCCGGAAGATGGTGTCCACCTGCTCTCGAATGGCCCGAAACATTTAACCCTGAGGTTCTTTAGATGACTCGTGCCCGCGAAGGGTGCAATAGGCCTATGGTTGGCTCCGGGGCGAAGGTTTGTCAAGCTAGACGGGTATCTCGCCCGGCGTCGGGAAATGGGTTACGATTGGGCCATCATGACACCTGCAACCAGTTCAGATCATGAGCAAGTCCGGCTTCTGTTGCAACGGATCAACGATGCCTGGCTCCACGGGCCGGCCGACGAGATTCCGCGGAAGCTCGAAGAATGCTTTCATGACGAAATCGCCATGCGGGGGCCGGAGTTCCAGGAGCTAGCCGGCGGCAAAGCCGCGTGCGCCAAAAGCTATCAGGATTTTCTGCAACTGGCAAAGATTCAGAAGTGCACGCTGGCGGAGCCGCAGATCCACGTTACAGGCGACACCGCGGTTGCGACATATTCGTGGAACATGACCTATGAGCTGAACGGCCAGAGCTACACTGAGGCCGGGCACGATCTGTTCGTTTTCACTCGACAGGAAGGCAAGTGGCTTGCGGTGTGGCGCGCTCTGCTGCCCTCACGGTAGCGCGAACGCCACCACGTGCGACCCGGCCGCGACGGCAACAAACTGCTTTCCACCGGCCAGGTACGTCATAGGCGAGGCTTTCCACAATTCGCTGGTCTCGAAATGCCAAAGCAGTTTTCCGGTTTTGGCATCCACGGCCGCGAACGCACCGCTATCCTCGCAGAAAAATACCACGCCGCCCGCGGTTGAGAGCACTCCGCCCCAGGAATTCGCCTCACCCGTCTGCGCGACTTCCCATGCGATTTTGCCCGTCTCTAAGTCGATCGCGCGCAGGAATTTCTGACCCGGATCGTCGGGGGTGTTGCGCGTATCGCCGCCGTAATACGACTCGCCCGCCGTCCAAACGGCTTCCGCTTTCGTGTACACGTTGCACTTTTCGAGCGCCATCAGATAAAAGAGGCCGGTTGACGGGTTGTAGGCGTTCGAAAACCAGTTGGTCGCGCCGTCGACCGCGGGGCAGGCTCTGGTTCCTTGCGGCGTAGGAACCGCGGCGGGGTTGGGGATGGGACGTCCGCTGGCATCGATGCCTTTCGCCCAGGTCAGCTTCTGCACAAACGGAGTCGCTCGCAAAAACTGGCCGCTGGTGCGATCGAGAACGTAGAGATAGCCGTTGCGATTGGCGTGCAGCAGCAGTTTGCGCGACTTGCCTTGAAACTCGGCGTCCACGAGCATGGCGGTTTGCGTGGAGTCCCAATCGTGAAGGTCGTGCGGCGTGTACTGGAAATACCAGCGCAGTTTGCCAGTCTCGGGTTCGAGCGCCAGCACGGAATCGGAATAGAGATTATCGCCGATGCGCTCATCGCCGTTGTAATCCGGGCACGGATTCCCCGTGGCCCAGAACAACAGCTTGGTTTCGCTGTCGTATGTGCCGGTGAGCCACGCGGCGCCGCAGGGGTGCTCGATGGCTTTCCCCTTCCAGGTTTCGGATAGCGGCTCGCCGGCGGCGGGAACGACCCAAAACCGCCAGACCCGCTCGCCCGTGGATGCTTTATATGCCGCGACAAAGCCGCGGATGCCTTCGTCTCCACCGGACGTGCCGGAGATCACCAGATCATTAACGATCAACGGCGCGGAAGTGGCGCCATAGTTCTGGCGTGAGTCTGCCATTTCCACATCCCACAGCAGACTGCCCGTCAGCCGATGCAACGCGAGCAGGTGCGCGTTGTCGGTGACCATGAAGACGCGATCGCCGAGGATCGCCACTCCACGGTTGATTCCTCCGGCGGCGTCGCCCGACAACCCTTTCGAGCGTGGCCGTGAATATTGCCAGATCTCGCGGCCGGTGCGTGCGTCGAGCGCGTGCGCTTCGTTGACCGCCGTGACATACATGACGCCGTCGATGACGATGGGAGTCACTTCCAACTTGCGCGAGCCGCCGATCATGAAGCTCCAGCGCGCGGCAAGACTAGTGATATTGGAACCGTTGATCTGGTCGAGCGGGCTGTGGCGGTTGCCCGTGAGTACGCCGTGATAAGTGGGCCAGTCGCCTGGCTTCGGATTGGCGATTTGCATGAACGAGACTGCTCCAGGTAGCGGCGGTGGAACACTGGCGCCTGTGTCCACTGTGCCGCCGGACAGCCGGCTCAAGTACGCCAGCAGGTTGGGATACTCCGGAGCAGCGGCGGCCACGGGGGGCATCAGCGATTCCTTGGTGCGATCGATGGCTGAGAGCTCATCGCGCGCCAGCAGGTGCACGCGGCCGTCGAGCCCGATCAGTTGGACATCGAACGTGCTCTCGTTCTTTAGCAGCCCCCGGATAGACTCCCCATTGCGCAGGTGCGCGGTGACAACCGCAAATCCGGGTGTCATGCGCCGACCCGGTTCTTTGAGTGCGCTTTCGATCTCGGAGAGACTGCGCCGCCGGCCCAGGTCGGAAAGATCGGGCCCGATCCAAGCGCCGCGGCCACGCACCGTATGGCATGCTGCGCAATCGCCCTTGCCGAAAAAGAAGTGCTCGCCTTCGGCAGCATCGCCGGGCGCCGGACTGTCGGCGGCTGGAGATCGTAGGACATGCACGTACGCCACCAGGTCCTCGAGTTGATTGGGCTGAAGATGGAACGGCGGCATTCCCGCCGAAGGAAACCCGTTGCGGATGGCGTTGCGGATGTCCTCAACCGAGTGCACACGCGATTCCTCGCGCCCCACCAGCGCCGGCCCGCGCTCGCCGCCTGTTCCATCGGCGCCGTGGCACGCCACGCACAGATTGGTGAACCGTCTCTTACCGGACGCGGTGCTCTGCCCGTGGAGACAGGCCCCGAGGGCCAATGACAAAATCAGAATTCGAAAGGAAGATGGCACGTGTTTACTGAACGAAGATGATGGTCCCAAAGTGCTCCGGTACATGATTTGGATCGCGATTCACTACGCATGTGGGCTGCCAGCACATGAAGTGACGCTGCGGATCGGCCCCCAGGCCATCGATGCGGTACAGGTTGGCGCGCCACTTGGTTCCGGCTTTCACCGGCTGCTCGCTCACGGATTTTAGCGGAACGCGCGTCGCCGCGTACCAAATGTGATTCTTTTCGTCGATCCACCCGAGCTTCTGGTAGCCGGAATTCCATTTCGCATCGTAGCTGTTTTTGTTGAGGTCGATCGCGAGGTCCACCCAGTCGCCGGTGGGCGCGATTTCGAACTCGCGATAGTGCTTGATGTCTTTCCAATCGTCACCCAAAAAGAATTCGACGACGTCCCGGTCCCAAAGGTTCAATCGATCTTTGCTGTTATCGGCGGGCAGCCACAGGTTGAGCTCCGTGTAGGGGCAGATGAAGAGCAGATAGAGGTCCGCGTCGGTCCAGAATCCGCGCACTTCGGTCTTGAGCTTCGGGTAGTCCAACTGGTGGGTGCAATCTTTCGCGATCCAGGCCGTCGCTGCATGCGCCCACGTTGCCGAGTGCGGGTCCGTGTTCAACTCCGGTGCTTGCGCCATATGCGGGACGGAGAAACTAGCGGTGGGCGTGGCAACCTGGCAGACGGCGTCGGATGCGGACGCGAGCACGGGCATCAACAAACACAGTATTGGCGCTATGCGGAATCTCATGATCGATCTTGATTAGCGGGCCGCCGCGTTGCGCAACTCCGGCGCGATCTCGTACGCCTTCTCGAGCTCCGCGCGCGACTCCGCCTCCTTTCCTTCCTGATGAAGAGCCAGAGCCAGATTATAATGCGCTTCCGCATAGCGCGGCTTGAGGCGAGCCGCCTCGCGGAACTCCGTTTGCGCGCCGCGCGCGTCGCCGGATTGCAACAGCACCAATCCCAGATTGTTGTGGACTTCGGCAAAATTCGGTTCGCGCCGCAGAATCTCGCGGAAAACGTTCACTGCTCCGGCGGTATCGTTCCGCTGGCTGAGAACCAATCCCAACTGTATGCGGGCGTCGGTGTATTGGGGATCGAGGCTGATGGCTTCATTCAGCTCGCGCACCGCTTCATCCGGATGTCCCGATTCCCCGAGCGCCAAGCCAAAGTTGTAGTGCGCTTCCGCAAGGTCCGGATCGGACATGGTTGCCTGCCGGAATTCGTCCAGCGCCCGCGTGTGATCGTTTTGCTGCCAGTAAACCAGGCCCAGCCCGGAATGCGCTTGCGCGTAATCCGGCTTCAGCTCCAGCGCTTTCTGATAGGCCGCGAGCGCCCGCGCTGGATCGCCTTTTCGGCTCCGGATCACTCCCAGGTAGTAATGCCCCGTCGGCAATTCCGGACTTTCCTCCACCGACTGCTGGAACAGGGCCATCGCGTCATCCAGCTTCTGCGCCTTCAGCGCGTCCACACCCTGCAGAATCAGACTCTTCGATTGCGCGAGGCGCGTGCGGAAATCGTGCAGCCCTTTCAACTCCTGCAACTCGGCTTGCGCGGCCTTGGTTTGCCCTTGCGCGCGTAGGGCGATGCCCAGATTGTAATGTGCCTGCTCAAAATCCGGCTTCAACTCGACCGCGCGTTGGAATGCTGCTAGCGCGCCCGCCATGTCGCCATCGGACTTGAGTTCCATGCCGAGCTCGTACTGCGCCTGCGCATTTTTAGGATCGAGGTTGGCTGCCTTCCGAAACTCCACGAGAGCCGCTTTGTGATTTCCCTGCCGCCGCAGTGTCACGCCCAATCGCGAATACGACGCCGCCATCCGCGGATCGAGCTGAATCGCTTTCCGGAACAGAGCCGCCGCCGCGTCGAGATTTCCGAGCTGGCCTTCAGCCAGCCCCAGTTCGAAATGCGTATCGGCCGATGGCTTCGATTGGATCGCCCGCTGCAGTTCCGCCGCCGCCGCCGAAGGATTGTTCTGCTCCAGATAGATCCGCGCCAGGATACGCCGCGCGCCCGCATTTGCCGGATCTAGTTGCAGGGCCGTCTGTAACTCTTTGAAGGCTTCCGGCAGCTCGTGCAGATCATAGTGCGTCGCGCCCAGGCCGTAGTGCGCGTCCGCCCATTTAGGCCGCAGACGGGATGCGCTTTCGAACTCTTCGATCGCCGCCCGGTTGTCGCCCTTGTATTTCAGCGTGAGCGCCAGGTTGTAATGGGTATCGGCGTCATTCGGCTCGATGGCCAGCGCTTTCCGGTAAGCCGCAATCGCCGCGTCCCAGGACTTCTGCCGTGCCAGCTCGACCGCTTGCTGGCGATAGGTGTCGGCCGTCTGCGCAATGAGAGGCGGGGTGATGAGCAGACCAAAGAGCAGGAGCAACAGCACTTCTACAGACTATCACCGGTGACCACGCGTGCAGGCCGATTGATTAGGCGTTGACCGACGTCGGTGTGCGGGGACCTGCGGCCTTTTGGGTTCGGCAGGAAAAGCCGCTGGCCTTCCGCCAGAACCGCGGCAGCCCCGCGCTACAGGAATACGCCGTTAACGTGCTCAATATGGTCGACGCACCTGTAGCACGGCTCTTTACCGCGTTGGTCTGGCTCGTCATGCTACCCTTATAGTTTCCAAGCTTCCCAACTCCTCAAGGTTCCGTCATGCGAAATGTTGTGATCGTGGGCTCGGGCTGTGCCGGTAATACGGCTGCGGTGTATGCGGCGCGCGCTAACCTAAAACCGCTGGTGGTGAAGGGCCATGAGCCCGGCGGGCAATTGTCGCTTACCACGCTGGTCGAGAACTTCCCGGGATTTCCGGAGGGCATCAACGGCCCGGATCTGGTGGAAAACATCCGCAAGCAGGCTGAGAATTTCGGCGCCGAGTACCTGCACGGCGTGGTCACAGAAGCCGATCTCTCCAAGCGCCCGTTTCGCCTGAACGTCGACGGCGAATGGGTCGAGACACGCACGCTCATCATCGCGTCGGGCGCGTCGGCACGCTGGCTGGGACTGCCCAACGAGCAGAAGCTGATCGGCCACGGCGTGAGCTCTTGCGCCACCTGCGACGGCTTCTTTTATCGCGGCAAGAAGATCATGGTGATCGGCGGCGGTGATTCGGCCATGGAAGAAGCCAACTTCCTGACGCGATTCGGCAGTGAAGTCACGGTGGTGCACCGGCGCGAGCAGTTCCGCGCCTCGAAGATCATGTTCGCCAGAGCCCAGCACAACCCCAAGATCAAATTCCTGACGAATACCGTGGTCGAGGACGTTCACGACGTGGATAAGAAAACCGTAACGCATGTGCGGCTGCGCAACACCGCGACCGGCGTCGTTTGGGAACAGGAAGTCGATGGATTCTTTGTTGCCATCGGCCACATTCCGAACACAGGAGTGTTCAAGGGCCAGATCGAGACCGATGCCGACGGCTATATCCTGTCCAAGGGCGGTGCGCGCACCAACATCCCCGGTGTATTTCATGCCGGCGACGTGCAGGATCGCGTTTACAAGCAGGCCATCACGGCGGCCGGCTTGGGCTGCATGGCGGCCATTGAAGCGGAGAAATTTCTGGAAGCGGAGGGAGCTTGATGATCGAACGAATCACGCCGCCGGGGGTTCCAACGCCGCGCGGCCCCTATTCTCCGGCGGTACTCGCTGGAGGCTTTATTTTCGTCGCCGGGCAAGGACCGATCGATGTGACCACCGACAAGATGTCCTACGGCGACATCCAGCACGAGACGCGCTTGGTACTCACCAACATCAAGCGGATTCTGGAGGGTTGCGGAGCCAGCATGGCGGATGTGGTGAAGTGCTCCGTCTTCCTCTCCGACGGCAAGGATTTCGGCGCTATGAATCAGGTCTACGCCGAGTTTTTCGGGAACGCCAAGCCGGCGCGTACCACTGTCGAAGCCAAGTTCGCCGACCCGAAGATGAAGGTCGAGATCGACTGCATCGCATATAAGCCGAAATAAGTATCCGGGAGCAGAGCGGAAATGCTCTCAACGCCCAGACGCTGAGAAAACCTTACCTAGTTTTTCGTGACGTCGTTTTTCACTACGCTTCCGCCTTTCATGACGAAGCTTACGTGATCGAGTACGGTGAGCGTTTGCAGGGGGTCGCCGGTAACGGCGATGAGGTCTGCGAATTTGCCAGCGGCGATCTGACCGACGTCTTTGGACCATCCCATCAACGCCGCGCCGGTGAGCGTCGCACTGCGGATGACGTCCACGTTCGGCATGCCTTCGTCATGCAGGCATACAGGTCCATCAGGCTGTTTTGTCCGTAAGTTTTGCCCGGAAAAGGGACCCAAAGGTCGGTACCGATCGCAATCTTGACGCCGATTTTCATAGCCTGCTGGAGCCGGCGCTTGGATTCCGGAGACCCGCCATTGTCTGGCATGTCGTTCGCAACCAAAAAGATTCCCTTGTCCTTCATTCGTTGTAGTTGCTGTTCCGTCGCCACGTATGCATGCTCGATGGAATCGGCGCCGGCATCAATCGCCGTCTGAATAGCATCTGGATCCATCGCGTGTACGGCGACCTTCAAATGCACGCGGTGAGCTTCCTCGATGACTGCCCGGGCGTCTACTGGATCCATATAGCGAAACTTCCACATGGGACCGGCGCCGGCATCCATGGCAATTTTGATCCAATCCACGCCGCCCGCGAGGTTTTCGCGGACCGCTCTGCGAGCGTCATCCGGCCCACTGACCTCCCTGTATTCCTGCTCTAAGATTGGTTTCGCCAAAGCTGGCTGCAGGTACATAGACTGGCCTCCCAGCGGAGTCAGCTTACGGCCGGAAGCCTGCAGCCTTGGCCCTTGAACCAGGCCGAGGTTGATGGCATCGCGCAGTGAGATGTCCCCGTCGACCCCCGAATGGCCCACGATGCGCACGGACGTGATTCCCGCCTCCAGGTCTTCCCTCAAGTTGTGGGCGCCAGTGAAAACACGCAACGTGGGGCTCATGAGAGCGATGGCCGTGGTGAGGCCTTCGCCTCCGCTCATGTGCGGGTCCATGGAAACGAACGGATGGGCATGACAATCGATAAGGCCGGGTAGCACGGTTGCCTGACTGAGATCGATGTTGATCGCGTCCTTTGGCGCGTGCGCCTGCACCTGATCCCATGGCCCGACCTCTTTGATGCGTCCGCCCTCGGTCAGAATGGATTGATGGTCCAGGTATTTGCCGCTCGTGACATCCAGGATTCGGCCGGTTTTGATCAGCGTCGGAGCCGGTGACGCGTGTTGAAAGTGAAACTGTGAATACTGCCCGAAAGCCACGGCGGGCAGTGTGAAGAGAACAAGAGCCAGGGATTGGCGCATGGCGGTGTGACGTTGAGAGGGTATGATCCGTTATGCGTATCCCACGCTTTTACACTTGACCTGTCTACAGCTTCAGGGTTCATAGTGGGAACTGGCCGATGTGGACGGTTACTCAGTTGGCGCGGCGCTGCGGTTTGAGCCGTAGCACCCTTCTCTATTACGAATCGATCGGGTTACTCAAGCCAGCAGCGCGGAGCGGATCAAACTACCGGCGCTACGGCGAGCAGGACCTGCAGCGTCTCGAGCAGATCTGCCTGTATCGCGATGCGGGGCTGAAGCTGGCAGACGTCCGGTCGATTGTAACCCGGACAGGCGGTGATGCAGAGGCGATTCTCGATCACAGGCTGGTGGAATTGCACGCGGAAATTGAGAAGTTGCGCGATCACCAGCGGGCCATCCTGCGGCTGATGCAAAACAAGAACGCATTCAGAAAGGCGAAGATCATGACGAAAGATAGATGGGTTGCGATTATGAAAGCGTCGGGTTTCTCGGAATCCGACATGCACGGGTGGCACGTTGAGTTCGAAAAGTCGGCGCCGGACGATCACCAGCAGTTTCTCGAATTTCTGCACATACCGCAGGAGGAGGTGCGCTCGATCCGGGAATGGAGCCGGAAAGCACAAGCCTAAGCCGACCCCCCTTGACTTGGGCGGCGTTTTTCTTTACCTATATACCGCAAGGGGGGAAACCTATGTCCGGTATTTCTCCGTTAACGTGGCTTCTCTTCGCTTGGGGGGCGGTCACTGCGGCGTTTGTGGTACTCATGATCTACCGCTCGCTGATCACGATGCGCGAGGATGACCAGTTATTCCTCGATTCGGCGCAGAAGGCTGCAGCGGCCGAGCAGTTGGAGATCCAGAACAAGCTGAGCCGGATCCGACCGTATACCAAAGGACTGGGATACGCTTCGGCATGCCTGGCGGTAGGGGTTGTGGGGGTGTGGATTTATCAGGCGATGACACGGTTTAACGCCACTCCTTAGAATGCGCACGGGGCTCCGGATTGTCCGGCCGGCCAGCGGGACGGACCGTTGGTAATCTGGCGGGTGTTGTGTTGTCTCCTGCTGGCCGGACCCGTGCCAGCGCAGTCGCTGCGCGTCTTATCGGAGTTTCAAAGGGTGGATCCGTTCGGTGACGTGGTAGCGGTCGACCGGACTTCGCCGTCGCGTGAGATCCTGTCGCCTGGCGTAGCGCGCAACGCTTTTGCGTCGTTTCACATCGCTGCCACCGTGCCCGAGCGAGAGCCCTTCTTCGTTTACGTTGAAACCAATCCTCCGGACGTGTTTCGGATCTCACTTTACAAAGAGCTGTATGTGAAGACGGAGGCGGGCTGGATTCCGGATGTGTTGGAGCCGATGAAGCAGCCCATTTTCGACACGTTGCCGTACTTCCCGTTGCCGATTGCCGGCCAGACTACGTCGAGTTATTGGATGGACATCTGGGTCCCGGCTGACGCGGCTGTCGAGCGCGTGCGGCTGGAGGTGCTGATGAAGATCGGGCGCGGCTGGGTCATGTATCCGATGGAGGTGCGTGTGATGCCGGCGGTGGCGCCGGCCATTCAAGAACGGCAAGCAGCGCTGCCTCCCGCAACCGCGCGCGCCGATGCGGCCGTATACGGACCGTTCCGTAACTTTCTCTGCAATGCACACGAACCCGCGAGGAAGGAACGTCTGAGCGTGCGCCGGCTGATCCATCGCAACGCGGAGCAGGATCTGGCGCTGGCGCGTGCGCTTGAAGGCCGCGGGGGTGACTTGCGTGCGGAGCTGCTGCATCGCGCGGGTGCGGTGGATAAAAAGCAATGGTGCCAATCGCCGCCGGTCGCCGAGCCTTCGGAAGCGGAGTGGTTTCTGCGCGTGCGCGACGCCATTTACCGCAAAGCAGGACCAGCGCCCGACTAGTCAATCCATAAATAGATGAAAACACAGGTATTATTTCTCTTGCATAATATTGCTTATTGCGATATAAAAATAGCAATCAGAGATTATGAGACTGGGCCAAAAGATCCGGTATCTGCGGGAAATGGAGGGCGCGCTGCGCGGTTTAGGCCGCGAGATGACCCAGCAACAGGTAGTTCGCGCCATTCAGAAAGAGTCGCGCGCGAGCATCAGCCAGGCGTACTTGTCGCAGATCGAGAATGGCGTGCGGCCGCACCTGACCAACAATACGCGCATGCTGCTGGCGAAGTTTTTCAAGGTGCACCCGGGATATCTGGTGGACGACCCGGAGGGATTTCAAACCGAGCTGATCTCGGACGTCGGTGCGCTCGAAGACAAGCTGGATCTGTGGCTGATTTCTGGCGCCGAGCGTTTTCGCGGCGACCCGGAAGTGAGCCAGGCGCTGTTACACGTGGCGCGTCATGCGGAGTCGCGAAAGTGCCTGGTGCTGCTGGATTCGATTCTCGAAACGCCGGGGCTCGCGGACCGGCTGTTTGAAGTGCTGCACCCAGGGGCGCGGAACAGGAGCCAAACAACATGACGTGGGCGAACGTCTATCTGGTCTGTTTTCTGGTGGGTTTCTTCTTGAGTGTGCTGTCGGCGCTGACGGGCAGCACCCACCTGCATATTCACGTGCCGCATCTGGACCTGCACCACGGCCTGCCGCATGTGCATGTGGGACATACAAATGGTGGCGGCAGCTCGGAAGTGTCCTTTATCAATTTCGGCACTATTGCGGCGTTTCTGGCGTGGTTCGGCGGCACAGGCTACCTGCTGACCGAGTACTCGGCGCTTTGGTTCGTCACGGCGCTGGCGTTGTCGGTGGGCAGCGGGATCGGCGGAGCAGCGCTGGTCTTCTGGTTCCTGGCGAAGTTTCTGGTGGCGCATGAGCGCCCGCTCGATCCGGAAGATTACCGTATGGTGGGGGTGGTGGGTAAGGTAAGCAGCACCATCCGGCCTGAGGGTACAGGGGAAATTATTTTTACGCAGGAGGGCGTGCGGCGGGGAGTGGCGGCGCGGAGTGAGGACGGTTCGGAACTGGCGGTGGGGACGGAAGTCGCGGTGGAGCGCTATGAAAATGCGATCGCGTACGTAAAGCGCTGGGACGATTTGGCGTCGGACCCTAGCGCAAGCTGGCGCCGCAAGTATGCTGCTGCCGCGGGAGCGCCGCCGGAGGAATCTCAGCCGCTGGCCAACAGCATTGTTTCCCACTACCGCGTGTTGGACAAGCTGGGAGACGGCGGCATGGGCGTGGTTTACCGTGCCGAAGACACGCGGCTGGGCCGCACGGTGGCGTTGAAGTTCCTGACGCGGCCGCACCTGCGCGATGCATCCGCATTGGAGCGGTTCGAGCGCGAGGCACGGGCGGCTTCGGCCTTGAACCATCCCAACATCTGCACACTATACGACGTGGGCGAATCTCCCTGCGGGCCGTTTCTGGCCATGGAGTACCTGGAGGGCGTGAGCCTTCGCGACAGGATCGATGGCAAGCCAATGGCGGTCTCCGAGCTCCTCCATGTAGGCATTCAGATCGCCGAGGGGCTGGAGGCGGCGCACGCGGCGGGAATCGTACACCGGGACATCAAGCCGGCCAACGTGTTTCTGACTGCACGCGGGCAGGTGAAGATTCTGGACTTCGGACTCGCCAAGGTGAATGCGGGCCAGAGGCCGGCCGGAGAGCGCACGGCAGCCACGGTCGAGATTACGAGTTCCGGCGCCACTTTGGGAACGGTCGCATACATGTCGCCAGAACAGGCAAAAGGTGAAGAGATCGATGCACGCACGGACCTGTTTTCTTTCGGCGTGGTGTTGTACGAGATGTCGACAGGCGTGCGGCCATTTGAAGGGACCACATCGGCGGTGGTGTTTGACGCCATCCTCAACAAGGCGCCGGTCCCGCCCGCGCGACTACGGCCCGCGGTGCCTGCGGAACTGAGCCGGATTATCGAGCATGCGCTCGATAAAGACCGGGAGCGCAGATACGGCTCCGCCACGGAGATGGTTTTCGACTTGGAGAAGCTGCAAGAAGGGATGGAATCGTCCGCGGCGGTGTAAATGGGACGAAGGATTTCGAGGCCAGGAGGGTCTTGAAGTAGAGAGGCGAGGCTGAGGCCCCGCCCAAAAGTGAGGAAAACATATGCTGCATATCGGAGCGGGAGGCTGGGTAATTATAGGGCTGATGTTGCTCAGCGTGTTTTTTTTGGCGAGTGCGTTTGCGAGGCTGTTTCGTAAGGCCGGCCCGCACGAAGCGCTAGTGGTGTACGGCTTTCGAGGGACGCGCATCGTGAAGGGCCGGGGGACAGTGATTTTTCCCATGATCGAAAACTGCCGGTGGCTGTCGCTCGAACTTATGTCGTTCGATGTGGCGCCGCAGCAGGATTTGTACACCAGGCAAGGGGTAGCGGTGACAGTCGAGGCTGTCGCGCAGATCAAAGTTAAGAGCGATCCGGAATCGATTCTCACGGCGGCCGAGCAGTTTTTGACCAAGTCGCCTCAAGAGCGCGACGGGTTGATCCGCTTGGTGATGGAAGGCCATTTGCGAGGGATTATCGGGCAGTTGACGGTCGAAGAGATCGTCAAGCAACCGGAGATGGTGGGTGAGCGCATGCGATCCACGTGCGCGGCCGACGTGAACAAGATGGGGTTGGAGGTGGTTTCGTTCACCATCAAGGAAGTCCGCGACAAGAACGAGTACATCACCAACATGGGCAAGCCGGACGTGGCGCGCATCAAGCGCGATGCGGATGTGGCGGCGGCGGAAGCCTCGCGCGATACGGCAGTGGCGACGGCGGCGGCCCAGCTAGCCGCGGCGGTCGCGACCGCCGAAGCCGACCAGAAGCGCATCGAGGCGCAGACGGCTTCGCAGGCCAAGCAGGCTGAGGCGCAGCGCGATCTCGAGGTCAAGAAGGCGGCCTACCAGGAATCGGTCAAAAAGCAGCAGGCCCAAGCCGACAAGGCTTACGAGATTCAGACTAACGTCATGCAGCAGCAGGTGATTACCGAGCAGGTCAAAGTCCAGCAAGTGGAAAAAGAGCAGCAGATCAAGGTGCAGGACGCCGAAATTCAGCGCCGCGAGCGTGAGCTGGTGGCGACGGTGCTGAAGCCGGCCGAAGTCGAGCGGCAGCGCATCGAGACACTGGCCGCCGCCGAGAAGCAGCGGCTGACTGCCGAGGCCGAGGGCCATGCCAGCGCCATACGCGCCCAGGGTGAGGCCGAAGCCGAGATCATCTTCAAGAAAGGTGACGCCGAGGCTCGGGCCATGAGTGTGAAGGCGGAGGCGTATCAGGAATACAACCAGGCGGCGGTGGTCGATAAGCTCTTCACCAATATGCCGGAGATCGTGAAAGCGCTGGCCGCGCCGTTGGCCAACGTCGACAAGATCACGATTGTTTCTACGGGGAACGGCGATTCGGCCGGCATGAACAAGATCACCGGCGACATCACCAAGATGGCGGCGCAAATACCGGCGCTGTTCGAAACGCTCTCGGGCATGCAGATGTCGGAGCTATGGGGCAAAGTCCGGTCGATCGGGGACAAGACACCGCGCGCCGATGGGGGCGACGCGAAAAAATAAGGCAAGAGGCAAAGGGCAAAAGGCAAAAGTTGGAAGGAGATTTTTATGGCACTACTGGAAAGAGTCTCAACACTGGTTCGGGCAAATCTCAACGACCTGATCGATAAGGCCGAGGAGCCCGAAAAAATGATCAAGCAGGTCATCCTGGACATGCAGAACCAGTTGATGCAGGTGAAGACGCAGGTGGCGATCTCCATCGCCGACCAGCACCTGCTGGAAAAGAAGCAGGCTGACAACCACGACAAGCACGCCGAGTGGATGCGCAAGGCGGAGCTGGCCGTGGACAAGAAGCAGGACGACCTGGCGCGGGCGGCGCTGGAGCGCGCGATGAGCTATCAACAAATGGCCGGGAGCTTCGATCAGCAGATCGCCGACCAGAGGACGCAGGTAGAGAATCTGAAATCGGCTTTGCGGCAACTGGAGCAGAAACTGGTTGAAGCGCAGGCCAAGAGTGATGTGCTGGTGGCGCAACACCGCCGTTCCCGGGCGTTGGGCAAGGCCAGTGACGCGCGGCTGGCCATGGGTGACGGGTCGAGCGCGGCCGCTTTCGATCGCATGGAGCGCAAGGTGATGCATTCCGAAGCCGTGAGCCAGGCGAAATCGGAGATGGGAGCCGACAATGTGGAGGACCGTTTGGCGGCGCTCGAGAAAGAGGACAAGATCGACAAACTGCTGGCCGAGATCAAGACGCGCCGCGGCGTCGCGTAAAGCCATGCTCAAGCGCTTCCACTTTGACTCGCCGATAGAGGTGTACCGGGCGGATGCGGCCGTCTTATGGTGCTTCGACGACCGCATCACGCTCGTGGTGCAAAAGTTCCTAAAGCGGATCAGTGCTCGGCATGTAGACACTATCCGGATCGCGGGAGGCGCCATGGCACTCGCGTCGCCAAAGGATAACTTCGAGCAGGGTTTCGTTATCGAGCAACTTCGTCTGTCGCGGAAGCTGCACCAGACCGAACGTGTGATCCTGGTCGCTCATCGCGATTGCGGCGCGTATGGAGGCTCGGCGAGATTTCAGGGAGATGCGGAAGCCGAGGTGTCCTTTCATCGTGCGGAACTGGCACGGGCCGCGGAGGTGATCCGGACGGCGCTGCCGGAGGTCACGGTTGAGCACTACTTCGCGGACTTTGACGGCGTGTGGGAAGTGGAAGCGGCGCGCTCAGCGGGCGCCGATTAGCTTTCGCACCTCTTCCAACTGGCCGCCGATCTCGTTCAGACGCTTCATCACTTCGGCGTGTTGGCGCTCGTGCGGGCGGGGTTCTTTGGGTTCAAAGTAGAATGCGCCGCCGGGCTCGAGAATGCAGTGGTGGATCTCGTCGAGCGAGCCAAAGCCCTGGCGGTGGGCGACCGTCAGCAACTCGGACTCCGTCAGCAACTCCTTCGCCAGCCCATCCTGGCACACGCATCCATCTTCAATGAGGCATATCGGAGTGCCTTCCAGCATCTCGTCCAGCCGGCGGTGCTTAAATAGAAACCGCACCACCAGGTAATTCACACCAAATAGCGCGAACGCGCCGATTAAGCCGCCGGAAACCGAATTATCGTCACCGATAATGGCATTCTGCACGGTGTTGGAGACCGAAAGCAGCACCACCAGGTCGAAGGGGTTGAGCTGAGCTAGCTCGCGCTTGCCGAAGATGCGCAGCATGATCACGAGAAATGCGTAGACGATCACTGGGCGCAGGATTTTCTCTGCGACCGGCAGATTAAGCGCGAACATATGGTTCCACATTTTTTTATCTCCACAGGAAATCATACGGTAAGACAGGGATATTATAGGTACGAGCCGTTCGGCTGGCATCCATGGATTGCGATCACGCGCGTGGCGGATTGAGGGCGGCGTGAGCATTCACCCGGCCGCGTTGTTGACGGCGTGTATGCTCGCCCTCCAGGTTCCGCCAACGAAACCAACCAAGCTCATGCATACGAATCGCCTGATACACGAGAAGAGCCCGTACCTGCTGCAGCACGCGCACAACCCGGTGGACTGGTACGCCTGGGGGCCGGAAGCGTTTGAGGCCGCGCGCAAGCAAGATAAGCCGATTTTTCTTTCCATCGGCTACTCCACCTGCCACTGGTGCCACGTCATGGAGCGCGAGTCGTTCGAAAACGAACAGATCGCGGCCATTCTGAACAAGTATTTCGTGGCCATCAAAGTCGATCGCGAGGAGCGCCCGGACGTGGACCGGATCTACATGGCATATGTGCAGGCGAGCACGGGGGGCGGCGGATGGCCGATGTCGGTATGGCTGACGCCGGACCTGAAGCCATTCCTGGGCGGGACATATTTTCCGCCCGAAAATCGTTACGGCCGCGCGGGATTCCCAGCGCTACTCGAGCGCGTGGCCGAGGCCTGGCGCTCGGATCGCGAGAAAATTGTGCAATCGAGCGCCGAGGTGCTGGCGCATCTGGAGCAGGCGGCGGAGGTAACACCGGCGGGAGGGCTCGATCCTAACGCGCTGCAGGCCGGTTTTCTGCAATTCCGGCGATCTTTCGATTCCACGCTGGGAGGGTTCGGGGCTGCGCCTAAGTTTCCCCGGCCCGTGACGCACAATTTTCTACTGCGCTATTCCGTGCGTGCCCACAATGACGAGGCGCGCGACATGGTGCTGGCCACGCTGCGGGCCATGGCGAAGGGCGGAATGCACGATCAGTTAGGCGGCGGATTTCATCGTTACTCGGTGGATGAACGCTGGTTCGTTCCGCACTTCGAAAAGATGCTCTACGATCAGGCGCAGCTGGCAATTTCTTACCTGGAGGCTTACCAGATCACGCACGACGCTCTCTTCGCCGGCGTGGCGCGGCGGATCTTCGACTACGTGCTGCGCGATATGACCGACAAAGACGGCGGCTTCTATTCGGCTGAAGATGCGGACAGCGTGATCGATCCCGCCAAGCCAGAAGTGAAGGGCGAAGGCGCGTACTACGTCTGGACGCACGCGGAGATCGAGCAAGCGGTCGGAGAGCCGGCGGCCTCGTGGTTTTCGTACCGGTATGGCATTGGGCCTCACGGCAATGTGGAAAGCGATCCGCATGATGAGTTCGCCGGGAAGAACATTCTGTTTGTAGCCCACACCGTGGAAGAGACGGCGCAACGGTTTTCGATGCCCGTCGCGGCTGTGGAGCACGGGCTTGCCGATGCCATAGGAAAGTTGCTGGCAGTAAGGTCGAAGCGTGTGCGCCCGCATCTGGATGATAAAGTGCTGACCGCCTGGAACGGCCTGATGATTTCGGCGCTTGCCAAGGGCGGCGCAATTCTGTCCGAACCACGCTATTCGGCTGCCGCCAAGCGAGCCGCGGAATTCATCCTGAGCCGGATGTATGACGCAAAAACCGGTTTGCTGTTACGCCGATACCGGCAGCAGGACGCGGCCATTCCGGGTTTTCTGGACGACTACGCGCTCTTCACCCAGGCGCTGCTCGATTTGTACGAAACCCAGTTTGATGTTCGCTACCTCGAAACCGCCATGAAACTGGCCGCGAAACAGAGCGAGTTGTTTGAAGATCGCCAGCATGGCGGATTCTTCAGCACTCCGCCGGGTGACTCCAGCCTGTTGATACGTATGAAGGATGATTACGATGGCGCGGAGCCGGCCGGGAATTCGGTGGCTGCGTTGAATCTCCTGCGCCTCGCCCAGATGACGGATCGCCAGGACCTGCGTGAGTCCGGGGAGCGCACGCTGCGGGCGTTTGCGTCGCGCATCAACGGCATGCCCTCGGGCGTGCCACAAATGCTGGTGGCGTACCAGTTCAGCCTTTCGAAACCGAAGCAGATCATTCTGGTGGGCGACCCTTCCACGGCGGAAGCGCGCGCAATGTTGCACGTGTTGCACGAGAGATTCGTGCCGGAGCGCATCATTTTGTTTGTGGACGAGGCGTCGCGCAAGACACTCGCCGGCTATCTTCCAGTCATCGAAACCATGACTGCAAATCACGGCAAGACTACGGCATATGTGTGCGAAAACTACACATGCAAGCTGCCCACAGCGGACCCGGCCAAGTTCGCCGAGTTGCTACAATAACAGCTCAAACCCAAATTCAGGAGACAAACATGGAGAGACCAGGAGCGACCACGATGCGGGGAAACCCGCTAACTCTGATTGGCCCCGAGCTGAAGACCGGCGATTCGGCTCCGGATTTCAAACTGGTAGACAACAGCCTCAAGAACGTCTCGCTGGCCGACACCGGACGCAACGTGCGCATCATCAGCGTGGTGCCTTCGCTGGACACGCCAGTTTGCGACGCGCAGACCAAGCGCTTCAACGAAGAGGCGGCTAAGCTGCCGGGCGTGGATATTCTAACCGTTAGCATGGACCTGCCGTTCGCGCAAAAACGCTGGTGTGGAGCGTTCGGCGTGGACAAGGTCAGGATGCTGTCGGATCATCGAGACGGATCATTTGGCACCAACTACGGAACGCTGATCAAGGATCTGCGGATTGAGAGCCGGGCGATTTTTGTGCTGGACCAGAAGAACACCATCCGGCACGCCGAGTACGTCAAAGAGGTGGCCGACTTCCCCAACTACGACACCGCGCTCGCGGCTGCCCGGGCCGCCGCGTCGGCTGCTTCGGCATAAGCCGGGACCCGGGGCGCACGAATCCGGCCGCCTAGCTTCGACCCAGGATTTCAACTGAACCACAGCGAAACACCGCCGGTCTCCTCACGCGAAAACCGCGCGCCGAGCGTGGGTGGTGGAGTATTGGACCGCGCCGCCGGGAGCCCTATCGTGCGCGGTGGTCTGGCCCTCAGTGCGGGCCTGATTGCCGGAAACCTGCTCGGCTTCTTCCGAGTGGCGTTGACCGCGTATTTGCTGGGCACGCACAGCACGGCGGATGCACTGGCTGTCGCCATCGGGCCGATCGATACCCTCAACTCGGTGCTGATCAATACCATGATTTTCGCTTTCGTCCCCATGCTTACCGAGTGCGAGGGAGCCAAGCGCACAGCGCTGTTTCGCAAACTGAACCAGGTGTTTGTGCGGATTTTCGGTGGGCTGGCGGTGTTCATCATCCTGGCGGCGCCGGCGCTGATTCGCGTGCTCGCGCCGGGACTGGACGCGGCATACGTAGGCACGGCTGTCACCATTCTGCGGATTGCAGCGGTCTCCTCTCTGCCGGCGGGAACCGCCGCGCTGTACGTGGCGTTCCTGTACACGCACCGGCGCTTTGCGGCGACGGCATTTTACCAAGCCTCGCTCAATGTGTTTACGATTGCCTGCGCACTCGGGCTCTGGCGGTTGGTAGGTGTTTACGGATTCGCCATCGGTTACGCGGCCGGGGCGTGGGTGCAACTGGCGATTGTGTATTTTGCGAGCCGCTCCAGTTTGGCTGAGGGCGACGCGCCGGAACCCGACATGAACTGGCGCGCGTTGCTGGCCAGACCAGGCTCCTTCATGGTGTACGCCGCGGCACTTGGTCTGAACGTGATCATTACGAGAGCCTATGCGACGCACACCGGCCCGGGGATGGCGGCGGCGTTCGACTACAGCATGCGGTGTCTGAATGTGCCGCTCGCGTATCTCATCAATCCGGTTTCCAACTCATTGCTCCCGGAGATCGCTCGCTTGCGGAGCCGCTTCCAATTGCGCCAAGCGTTCCATCTGATCGACAAGACCATCGCTCTAGTCGCATTGGTGGCGGTGGTGGGGTGTGCGGTGGGCATCGCGTTTCGCGGGCCGCTGATCGCACTGTTGTTCCAGCGCGGCAACTTCACGGCACAATCCACGCGCGTGGTGGCAGCAGTCTTTCTTGGATTCGCGCCGAGCCTCATCGGATGGAGCCTGCTGGAGCTGTTGTCGCGCGCTTTGTTCGCACTGGATCGTCCCGGGCTGCCGCTCGGCGCGGTGGCCATACCTGCGATTTTCAATCTCGGGTTTGTATGGCTGCTTCGTTCGCCGGATCCGCAATGGATTGGCTTGGGAGCGTCGTTAGGGTTTTTGATCGCCTTCTTACTGCTATTTGCTCTAGTCTGGATGAATCGCCGCCGATGGTTGGAACTGGCAGGAAACTCGCGGCCCGCGCTCGAAACGGTCTGACGCTCACGCCGTCAGGCGGCCAGATCCACCACGTCGAAATGGAAGCGCTCCGGCGGAAACAATACAGGTGAATCCTGCGCGAGATGCGCCCAAGTCTGGTAAGCGCTGCTAGTGACGCTGGCATTCAGATAGAACAGAAACTGGTTCGAGAAGCAATCGATCGGCGGTGGCTGGCGGAAAGTGAGCCGCAAGCCCACGGCATTCTCCAAGCCGACGCCGTGAGTGGGCACCGACTTTTCCAGCAGCAGGCTGACAAAACTGCTGCGGCCGGCATGGGGCCAAACATCCGCGTGCAGCAAGTGACGCAAGCCGTCACACGCCTCGAAGGTGATCTCGCACTGCCGGACCCATTCCAAAATCGAATCGCCCCACTGCCAATGGGAGACCAGGCGCAGATACTGATCCGCGAGATTCAGGGCCAGATCGAACTTGCGCTGCTCGAGGACACTTTCCTCACCGGGCGCGTCGCCAAGAATGTCCTCGTCTTCGACGATCCCAGCCGCCATGTCCACCACTTCGGAAAGCGGCGTGCCATCCTGGGCGCCGTGCACCAGCAGCGGCGGCAATTCGTGAGTCCCGCTGCCGGGGATGTCGATGTATCGTCGGTCTCCCATAAAACCGCCTCTACCTACTCTTATCGACGCAAACGCGATACTGTTCTGTTTCATTATGTAGCACGAAATGTGCCACACCGCCGTAAGCAAAATCATATTGGTCCCATAACCAATTGCTATGGAAGGGTTAACCCGGGATTGGGCCAATCCGTCGGCGGGGCTCTAACCTTTGTTATCATCACGAGTTCATGGCCGAATATTCCATAGGAGTGGATTTGGGCGGTACGAATCTGCGCGCCGCGGCGATCACACGGGCAGGCAAGATCCTGGAAAAGATTTCTGTCCCCACCAATCCCTCGCTGGGCCGGGAGTCCCTACTGCGCGAAATGGTCGCCGGCATAGCAGACCTGCGATCGCGCTGGGGTACGGACGGGCTGGCCGGGATCGGGTTGGGAATTCCGGGCTTCATTCTGCTCAAGGAAGGCGTAATCCGCAACTCGAATAACCTCGCGTGCATCGAGGATTTTCCGTTTCGCGATGAGATGGAGCGCCGGCTCCAGACCAAAGTGGTCCTGGAGAATGATGCCAATGCCGCCGCCTTGGGAGAGAAGTGGATGGGTGCAGGGCGCGACGTGGATGACCTGGTGCTGTTCACCTTGGGTACTGGCATCGGTGGCGGCATCATTTCCGGTGGCAAGGTGCTGCACGGTTTTCTGGGGATGGCGGGAGAGCTCGGTCATCTGACGGTGGTCCCCAACGGGCTTCCGTGCGGCTGCGGCAATCACGGCTGCGTCGAGAAGCACGCTTCCGCCACCGCCATCACCGTAATGGCACGCTTGATGGGGTTGGGTGAGGACCTCAGCTCCGCGGATGTCTATAAACTTGCCGCGGACGGAAACGAACATGCCCGGATCATCTTCCGGAGCATGGGGGAGGCGCTGGGCATTACGCTGGCCATGGTGGTGAACATCTTTAATTTTCCCCTATACCTTTTAAGCGGAGGCGTGCTCGCCGCTTGGGATTTCTTCGCTCCCGCAATGCTGGAGGAGGCGCGGAGCCGCTCCTTCACCTTTCGCAACACGAACACCCGTGTCGAGAAGGCCGTGCTGGGAAATGAGGCGGGGCTGTATGGCGCGGGCTACCTCCCGTGGGCTGAACCCGATCTAAAAAATGTGGCTGGGAATTGACGTTGGAACTGGCGGTACGCGCGCGCTGGTTGTAGACGAGCGCGGGACCATTCGTGCGGGCTTTACGGCGCCGCATGAAGACATGCGCATGGAGCGGCCGCTGTGGGCTGAGCAGCGGCCCGATAACTGGTGGGAAGCGGCCATCCAAGCGATCCGCGGAGCTCTGGCGGAGGCCCATATCACCGGTCGCGACGTGCGCGGCGTGGGTCTCTCCGGCCAGATGCACGGCCTGGTCATCCTGGATCGGGAAAACAAGGTGATCCGGCCGGCGCTCATCTGGTGCGATCAGCGCAGCCAGCCGCAAGTGGATGCCATCAACCGCACCGTCGGAACGGCCAACATACTCTCCTACACGGCCAATCCTGTGCTCACCGGCTTTACCTTGCCCAAGCTCTTATGGGTGCGTGACAACGAGCCGGATCTCTATGAGCGCGTCAGCAAGATGCTGCTGCCGAAGGACTACGTGCGGTACCGGCTCACCGGCGAGTTCGCGACCGAGGTATCGGATGCGTCCGGCACGGCCCTGTTCGACGTGGCGCGGCGCGAATGGTCGGCGCAGATGATCGAAGCGCTCGGCCTCGACAGCGCCATTCTACCCAGGTGTTGCGAATCGATCGAAATCACCGGCACGATCAGTGCTTCCGCAGCGGGATTGACAGGACTGGCTGCCGGCACGCCGGTGGTGGGCGGCGGCGGCGATCAGGCGTCGAGCGCGGTTGGGAACGGCATCGTCGAGTCGGGCATCGTCTCCTGTACGCTTGGCACCTCCGGCGTGGTGTTTGCGCACATGGATCAGGTGGCGTACGATCCTTCAGGACGGATCCATACGTTTTGCCACGCTGTTCCCGGTAAGTGGCACGTGATGGGTGTGACACAGGCCGCGGGTCTCAGCCTGCAATGGTTCCGCGACCAGCTTGCGCCGGGAATCGGCTACAACGCGCTCACCGCTGAGGCCGCGAAGTCGCCACCGGGAGCGCAGGGTCTGTTCTGGCTGCCATACCTGATGGGAGAGCGCACACCCCATCTGGACGCGACGGCTCGCGGTGGATGGATCGGACTGACCGCGAAGCACACGCGGGCCGATCTGATCCGCTCCGTGATCGAAGGCGTTTCTTACAGCCAAAAGGACTGCCTCGACATTATCGAGCGGCTTGGCGTGATAGTGAACTCGGTGCGCGTCTCGGGAGGCGGCGGAAAAAGCCCGTTCTGGCGCCAGGTGCTGGCCGATGTAATGGCGAAACCTGTGGTGACGCTCGAGACCCAGGAAGGATCGGCTTACGGAGCGGCGCTGCTCGCATTGGTCGGCACGGGCGTCTACACTTCCGTTCCCGAAGTCTGCCGCCAAGTCATACGGGAAACGGACGCGGTCATGCCGAGTGGCGCGGAATCGAACTTTTATCAGGACGGCCACTCACTCTACGCGTCACTGTATCCAGCCCTAAAGCCCATCTTTCAGCGCATTGCGCGCATGTGACCGGATCGCGCATCACGCGGTGCTATATCTTGTGAGGGACCGTACATCAATGTGACAAAAACATTTGGGCTCGAAAAACAAAATATGCAAATCAAAGGGCAATAATATACTTTACATACCTTGCCCTAAGGCGCTAGCTTTTTGGGTGGCGTGACGGGCCGTACTGTTAACTCTCAGTGGCGTATTGATCTAGGCCTTAGACCGATGTGCAATTCTATTTCAACATGTGTAAGTCCGATTCTCATACCGTTTGGACTGTCTTGTAATGGCCGTACATCTGCCTCGATTCCAGCGGCCTCAAGTGTTTTTTGTAGTATCCCAGAACGCCAGTTGTCTGGAGCCGCATATATATGCAATCCCTCGGGGAGACGCCCGCCAGATGGGGAGATGGAGCCAATATGGATGGCCCAACCCGGACTTAACGCATCAGCAAGTTGCTCAGCATATTCTGAACCCTCGCCATCTCCCATAATCGCCATAATTTGGACGAGGGCCGTTGGAAACGCCGGCACAAGTTGTTCCTTGATTTTCCGCCGCTGCTCTGGGGTTATGCTTCGCCATTCTAATTGTCGCTGGATATTGACCCGTGCGATGCGTTCATCTTCTGCCGACTTGTTTAGTCGAGACGCTTCTTTTTCGCCAGCGGCTGCACGCTCCTTGGCTTCTCCAGCCTGCCTATTTGCTTCTCCAGCGATTGTTAGCGCTGATATTGTTTGGCTATATGAATATGAGAGTTCCCGGTCGGAAAGTTCATCAACACGCGTACTATACGGCAACGCGCAAAATTCTAGGGCAATAGCCATGCCGAACCATACTAGGGAGTTGGTCTTTAGAAGTGATTTAAGGCTAACCGTGCCTCTGTACGCGGGTAAAGAAAACGCGAACGCGTGCCCTTGGATGCTAAAGACAGCGTTGCGACCGTTCCATCCAGGCTTCCAAACTAATCCGTCCCAATGTTCCATCAGGTGTAGCGCCACGTCACAAGCCACAACGCCGACGAAAAACAGTATCGAAAGCCATTCTAGAAATCTATGGACAGCCCGAGCCGTTTCCAAAGAGTCCGCCGAAAATACATATACGATGGATCTCACAAGAGCCATCTTGTTATCAATTATTTTCTGCGGTAGATTGTATCGCTATCTGAAGGAAGATGGTAAGTGATATATCAGGTAGATCGACGGCGGCGTTTTGCCAGCTTTCTTCCCGGCGCGTGTGGATCGCCTTTCCTTGGCGACTCCTTTTCGGCCCGCTCAACCAACGCATCCAACTCTGCTTCGGCACAGTGAGCACACCTTTCATGACAGCTTTGAAGTGCGCAAATTCCGCTGTCGCTTCGAACTTTCGAGGCTGCATAACCTCCTATGCTGGCTCAGCGCTTTCCACGTTTCTGTCGCTTGCTTGCCCTTCAACTGTAGGCGTCCTCAGTTTTCCCGGTGAGCTCATTGTACGTCACGCGGCGACCAACGATTTGCTGCATGACAGTGGTGAAGCCGTCGGTGCTGCGCCCGATCTTTCAGCGCATTGCGCGGATGTGACCGGGTCGCGCGCATCACGCGGTGCTATATCTAGTGCGGGACTGTATATCGATGTGAAAAAGCCATTTGCGCTCGAAAAACAAAATTTGCAAAACAAAGCCAATCCCATTTCCGGACACTCGACCGCTTCGCCTCTAGTCCCTGCGTTACGGAATGCTATTCTGGTTCTGGCGAAACGACAAGGAACGAAACTGTGGATTTGAATCTCGACACGCTCAAGCGCGAAATCATCGATTACCTGGACAAATCCGGATTCGCCGTCTTTCACAGCCACCCGGGCGGACTGGAAGGTTTGCCGATGGTCACTTGGGATACGGAACGCTATCCTGATTACCAGATCTTCCTGGAAACCGCGCGGCAGGTGGGCTGCAAGATGGTTCTTTTCGCGTCGCGCGACTTCGACGCGGCGGAGGTCGAGGAGGCGCTCGAGCAACTGGAAGACAGCGACATCGCGACGGAGGACCGGCGGGAGCTGGAGCGGCGGATTCGTGCGGTCCGGACCTACGAAGGCGTTACCTGCTCCCTGGAGCTGGCTTTCGATCACCACGCGCGCATGTTTGTTTACGAGCTGCGCCCCGACTGGTACGAAGAGTTCATCGCCGTTTGCGAAGAAATCACCAGCCACTTGCCCGCCGACGAGGAAGAGGATGACGGATCGCTCGGCGGGTTTTATTCGAAAAACTGAACTGCCCGCATGGCCCGACCGGCGCGCTGGCTGCTTCCGAAATTAGACCGCGGCGAAGTTGAGGCGCTGAGCCGCGACCTGGGTCTCGGAGTGCCGGCGGCCAGCGTCCTTTATGGGCGTGGGTTTCGCGACGCTCCGTCGGCCCGCCGCTTTCTTTGCCCCTCACTCGATGATCTGCACGACCCGCTGGCGATGCGCGGTATGGATTGCGCGCTCGAACGCCTGAAACGTGCCATTCACGCTCGCGAAAAGATCTTGGTCTATGGCGACTACGACGTGGACGGCGCCACATCGGTCGTGATCCTGAAGCGCTCCATCGAGCTGGCCGGCGGTGTGGCCGACTTTCATGTGCCGGATCGTTTGAAGGACGGCTATGGCATGCGGCCGGAGATCGTGGAAACGGCAGCGGCGCGCGGCGTTTCGCTCATCATCAGCGTTGATACAGGGATCCGTGCGGCCGAGGTGGTGCGGCGTGCCCGGGAGCTGGCGATCGACGTCATCATTACGGACCATCACCTGCCGGAAGCCGAGCTGCCGCCCGCGCTGGCTGTGCTCAATCCGAACCGGCGAGATTGCGAATATCCCGAGAAGAATCTCTGCGGCGTGGGAGTCGCGTTCAAGCTCGTGCAGGCGCTGGTGGGGACGCTGGATTGGTCTCCGGATAAGCGCCGGCGGATTCTCGAATCGTTTCTGAAACTGGTTGCCATCGGCACAGTGGCCGATGTCGTGCCGCTCACCGGCGAAAATCGCATCATCGTCAAACACGGTTTGAGCGGGTTGCGCGACGTGCGGAGCCCGGGGTTGCGCGCGCTGCTCGAAGTCGCCGGCTTCACTGGCGGGAATGTTCCTTCCGCGACTCAGGTGGCTTTTCGCATCGCTCCCCGCATGAATGCGGCGGGCCGGATGGCTACCGCTAACGACGTGATCGAGATGCTGCTCACCAGCGATGTGGAGCGCGCGCGTGTGCTCGCGGAGCAGTTGCACGCCTTGAACGCAGAGCGGCAAAAGACCGAAGCCGAAATCATTGATACGATTCTAGACGAATGCGCGCGCACCCCCGTGGATGACTCCCAAGCGGCGCTGGTTTTTTGCGCACCCGACTGGCATCGGGGCGTTCTGGGCATTGTGGCCAGCCGCTTGGTGGAGCGCTTCTGCCGGCCGGTTTTTGTGTTGAGCGAAGACCCGGAGTCCAGCTTGGCGCAAGGCTCTGGCCGCAGCATAGCTCGGTTTCACCTGCTTGAGGCACTGGAATCCATGCCCGAGCTATTCGTAAAGTTCGGAGGCCACAGCCACGCAGCCGGGCTGACGCTGCATGCGATAGATGTCGGAGCATTCCGCCGGCGGTTCGAACAATACGCCGGCGCCCGGCTCACACCAGAGGACTTCGTACCGGAAACCGAAATCGATGCCGTCCTGGCTTTGCGCGAGGTAAACGAAAGGACCTTGATCGAAATCAGCGCGCTGGCGCCGTTCGGTTGCGGCAATCCGGCTCCGTTGTTCGCTGCCCTCGACGTGGAGGTGGCCGGCCCCCCCGTTGTCTGGAAGGAGAAGCACCTGCGCGTGCCGCTTCGCCAGAACGGACGGATGCTCTGGCTCAAGGCTTGGAATTTTGCCGAACGGATCTCTGAACTCTCGCCAGGCTCACGAGTGGATGCGGCGCTGAGTTTGGAAGAGGACTCCTACGCCGCGGCTAACGGGCTGCCAGGCTGGAGTGCCGTACTGCGAGATGTCCGGCCGGTGGGGACACCTGGATGAAATGGCAGCCAATTCTAAGCTCGCTGTTTCATCCCTGGCGCACGGCCGAAGAAGTCGCTCTCTTGAAGCAGCGCGTGACACTCATCAGTCAGGAGCGTGATGAGCTCAAAAGAACTCTGGCCGACGCGGGTGCGTTTGCACCTCCCGGACATTTCTACTCCCCCATCCCTTCCCAGAGTGACGTCGAAGAATACTTAGACAGGCTCCAGCGCAAGTCGCTGCTGGTGGAGTTGCCCGCAATCCGCATGGATGACCGCACACAACTTGATTTCCTCGAACGCTTGAAGCCTTATTACCCCCAATTACCTTTCCAGGCCGGACCTGTCGAGGGTCTGCTATATCAATTCGATAATCCCCACTTTTCCTATGCGGATGGGACTGCTCTATTTTGCGTGTTGAACTACTTTCGCCCGCAACGCCTGATAGAGGTCGGATCGGGTTTTTCTACGTGTGCCATCCTGGACACAAACCGCGGCTCTCTGCGCTCGCAAACGCAGATAACCTCGATCGAGCCGCACGCCAAGTTACTACGGTCTCTCATCGCCAAGTCGCATGATTCGCCAACTATTATCGAAAGCAAGTTACAGGACACGAACCTGGAAGTATTCGATCAGTTAAGTGCCGGAGACATCCTGTTCATCGATTCGACCCATATATCCAAAGCAGGCAGTGACGTCAATTACATCATTTTCGAAATCTTGCCGAGACTTAAGTCCGGGGTCATCGTCCAGATACATGACATCCATTTGGCGTTTGAATACCCGGATGTCTGGCTGCGCGAAGGCCGCGCCTGGAATGAAGCCTATTTGTTGCGCGCTTTTCTGGAATACAACGAGCACTTTCGCATCCTGCTGTTTCTGAGTTATATGCAGAACGCGCACGAAGCGTGGTTTCAGCAAAACATGCCCGATACACTATTGAGAAAAGGCGGCTCTTTCTGGATGGAGAAACTATAGCATGGTGTGCCGCATATTGCTGATGATTCCGTTACTTTCGCCTTTATGCGCTGACGACTGGCCGCAATGGCGTGGTCCAGGCCGCGATGGAGTAGTTAGTAACTCGGATGGGCCGGCCACATGGCCCGAGCGATTGAAGCTACGGTGGAAGGTCACTGTCGGAGAGGGGCATGCGTCACCCATCCTCGCCGGTGGCAGGATCTATGCATTCACTCGCCAGCAGGACAAGGAAACATCGTGGGCCGTCGATCCCGAGAATGGCAAAGTCATATGGCAGCAATCTTATGCTGCGCCTTATACGATGCATCCGGCCGCAGTAAGTCACGGGCAAGGACCTAAGTCAACGCCAGTCTTTGCCGGCGGACGACTCTACACGCTTGGGATCAGCGGAATTCTCACCTGTTGGGATGCCGCCAACGGGACGGTCAAGTGGCGAAAGGAATTCACGAGAGAGTACCGGGGAACGTCCCCGGATTTTGGAGCGGCCATGTCGCCGGTCGTGGATCGTGGCTTAGTGATGGCGCACGTGGGTGGTCATAACGACGGCGCGCTGACAGCTTTCGATGCGGCTTCGGGCGTAGTTAAGTGGCGATGGACGGGCGATGGACCGGCGTACGCTTCACCGATAGTGGTCGAGCTCGGCGGTGTGCGCCAGGTCGTGACGGAGACACAGAACAACATCGTCAGCGTGTCTGTTACGAACGGCCAACTGCTCTGGAGAATTCCGTTTACAACCCAGTATGACCAGAACATTCCAACACCGATCGTCTACCACGACGAATTGATTCTCTCCGGGATCTCGAAGGGGATCATGGCGGTTCGCGCCGGTGAGAAGGATGGCAAATGGGTCACGGAGACCGTCTGGCGCAATGCGGATGTCGCGCTCTATATGAGCTCACCAGTCGCCGCTGGCGATCTCCTGTTCGGTTTCTCGCATTACAAGAAGGGCCAGCTTTTTTGCCTGGACTTGCGAACCGGTGCGACGCAATGGACCGGAGAAGCGCGACAGGGCGACAACGCCGCCGTCTTGATCAGCGGCGAGAACGTCATCTTTCTGAAAGATGACGCCGAGATGATCATCGCCAAAGCTACCGGCAAAGGTTTCGAGCCCCTGCATACCTACTCGGTCGCCCAAAACCCAACCTGGGCCCATCCGCTGGTCTTGCGCGACGGCGTCGTCATCAAAGACGCGACAACGCTGGCGCGATGGAGCGCCAACTAGCCGAGAACCTGCTTCAGCTCTTGCTCGAACCGGTCCAGATCGCTCTCGTCGTTGTAGAAGTGCGATGAAACGCGGAGGTTGCCGTGGCGCGCAGCCACCAGGACTTTGCGCGGGTGCAGGTCGCGAACGAGCTGGCGTGCATCTTTTCCCTCGAAGCGCGCCGTAACCACGGGTGATTCGTAGTGCGCATCGCGATCCGCGGGCAGCTTGCCGCCAGCCCGGCGCAGGACTTCGCGCGTCATCCCCGCCAACTGCATCACGCGTTCCTCGATCGCGGGCGGCCCGGTCTCGAGCATCATTTCGATCGACGCGCCCATAGCGTAAATGGGATCGAACGCCAGCATGCCGCCTTCGTACTTCTCCGCCTTCGGGCTGAATTCCGGCGCGCCGTGATGCAGGTTCTCGTGTTGCCGCCAGCCGCGATGGCTTCGCCAGCCGATCACATTCGGCCGCAGCCATGCGCGCACTGCCGGATCGACGTACAGGAATCCCGCACCCGTCGGCGCGAGCATCCACTTATACCCGTTAACCGAGAGCATCGCCGGGCGCACCGACCCGACATCGAATTGAAGCGCTCCCAGCCCCTGCGTTCCATCCACGTACAAGAGAACGTCACGCTCCCGCAGAAATCGCGCGATCTCGATCAACGGCGGACGGAAGCCCGTGGAGTAATTCAACATGCTGATAGCGACCAGGCGTGTCCGAGGCGTGATGCATTCGTGAAAGTGCTCGAAAGGCGTCTCGACGAACTCCACGCCGCGGGCTCCCAAGAAGCTGGCGTAATAGTAGTGATTGGGAAATTCGTCTTGGAGCGTGACCACACGGTCGCCCGGCTTCCAATCGATGCCGCCCATGAGTAGCGAAAGTCCCGCGCATGCATTCGGAATAAAAGCGACGTCATCCGCGGTGGCATGGATCAGGCGTGCGATGGAGCCGCGGATTGTATCGGCGTCGTCGAACCACTCCATGAAATCGCCACAGGCGTAGCGGTCCCGGCGCGCGAAGTGGCAAGCCGCGGCTTCGGTGGCGCGCCGTGGGAGTTGGCCGAAAGTCGCGGTGTTGAGGAACGTCCAGTTCTCGAGCGCTGGAAACTCGGCACGGATTTTCTTCCAGTCGGTCATACCACTGTCTGCTCGGAGGCGCGCCTCTTCACCTCGGCGGCGGCATCCGCCACAGCCACGTCGGTAGATTTTTTCTCGCGACGGTCCACCAACTCCACCATGCCCTGCGCCAGTTTCTTGCCCACAGTGACGCGAAATGGAATGCCGATCAGGTCGGCATCTTTGAACTTCACACCCGGACGCTCATCCCGATCGTCCAGAATGGCGTCCAAGCCCAGTGCCAGGCAGGTTTGATAAATCTCTTCGGCGGCGCGGCGCTGTGCGGGCTCGTTGCTATTCACCGGCGTCACTACCACCACGAACGGTGCGATGGAAACAGGCAGTGCCATGCCATCCGCGTCATGACGCTGCTCCACCGCGGCGCTCAGTATGCGTTCGATGCCGATCCCGTACGATCCCATGATGACCGGCACCTCCGCGCCATCGGCATTCAGGACGCGCAGTCCCATGGACTCCGAGTACTTGTAGCCCAATTTGAAAATGTGGCCGATTTCGATGGTTTTCCGCAGCTCGAGCGGCGCGCCGCAGTTAATGCAGCCATCACCGGCGGCTGTCTGGCGCAGATCGTGGTACTCGGCTACGAAATCTACGCCGGGCGTCACGTTGCGCAAGTGGTAGTCATCGCGATTGGCGCCGGCAATCATGTTGCGCCGCCCGTTGAGTGCTTCATCCGCGATGATGCGCACCTTGGTGACACCTATCGGGCCCAGCGAGCCCGCATCGGCGCCCAGCCACTGGCGTAACTCTTCGGGATGGGCTGGACGGAACTCTGTCGCCCCCAGTACGGCCGCGAATTTCGTTTCGCTCAGTTGATGATCGCCGCGCAGAAGCGCCAGAACGGGAAGGCCATCCGCGACCATGACGAGGCTTTTCATCTGCGACGTCTCGGGAAGCCCGGTGAATTCCGCAACCTCGGCAATGGTCTTGCGGCCGGGAGTGTGGAACGGTTCCGGAGAGAAATCGCCAACAGGATCGGCTAGCTCCGGCGCTCGCGGTTGCGAAACCGCTTTCTCCAGGTTTGCCGAGTAGCCGCAACTCGCGCACTGTGCAACGAAATCCTCACCCGCATCGGAAACCACCATGAACTCGTGCGACTGGCTGCCGCCCATCGCCCCCGAGTGTGCCTCCACCACCAGGTAATCCAGGCCGCAGCGGTCGAAGATCCGCCGATACGCATGGTGGTGCTTTTGATATGACGCGTCCAGGCCAGCGGCGTCCAGGTCAAAGCTATACGAATCCTTCATGGTGAACTGGCGCACGCGCAGCAAGCCCGATTTCGGCCGCGGCTCATCGCGAAACTTGTTCTGAATCTGATACCAGATCTGCGGCAGTTGCTTATAACTGCGTAACTCACCGCGCGCGATCGAGGTCATGACCTCTTCGTGCGTCATGCCCAGGCATAGATCACGGCCAAAGCGATCTTTCAGGCGGAACATGTTATCGCCCATCACGGCCCATCGCCCGGATTCCTGCCACAACTCGGCGGGATGCAACGCCGGCAGCAGCATCTCCTGCGCGCCGATGGCATCCATTTCTTCCCGTACGATCTGCGCGATTTTCAGCAGCGACCGCTGCGCCAGAAACAGGTAGCTGTAAATCCCTGCCGACAATTGCCGGATGTAGCCGGCACGCAGCAGCAATTGGTGGCTGACCACTTCCGCTTCGGCCGGGTTCTCACGAAGTGTGGGGATAAATAGCTTGCTCCAGTGCATTTGAAAGCGAGCACCTCAGTTTTTCGGGGAGCCTTCATTCTAGCAGATGGGGCCGTTTAGTTAACCCGCCTGCGCCCCAGTCATCCAGGCTCGTTAGGCGTCCTCGGCCGAGCGGCGGCTTTAACTCCTTAATCTGAACTTTGACTTCCCGGCCGCTGACTTCGACCAGCGCAAAGCCAAAGAACCAGCCGTCTTCGTAGTTATGTGTGCCGCGCAAATGTCCGCCGGCACTGGGCATGGATATGTAGCGGATGCCGTCGAGATCCACCTGCAACATCTCGTGCACGTGTCCGGCAATGACCGTTTGCACGCCATACTTCCGGGCGAGTTGGTGCAGGGCGAAGTTCGGATTACGCGCAACCGCGTCGATCAGCCACGACGGCCGATGCGACACGATGAACTTCACCGGCTGCGCAGCATGGGTCGCCAAATCTTTCTCGAGGAATGCCATCTCATCCGGCGATAACTCATCCGAACGGCTGTTATCCAGAATCGTGAAATGCGCCTGTTGGTAGTCAAAACCGTAATGCGGCTCGTGCCCCGTGTGTTGGCGAAAGAGCCTCTCGGAAGCCGGCGACCAGATGTCATGATTTCCAGGGGCCGGATAGAACGGAATGCGCCTATAAGGCTTGAGCATCTGCTCGATCGCGCGCCACTCGCTCTCGGCAGTCGCGTCATCGAGCCCTTCGACCGTATCACCAGCCGTCACGACGAATGCCGGGGCTTCGGCGGCCGCTTCTTTCCACACCTCCTCGTAGACACCTGGCTGAGCTTCGCCTGTGCGATCGCCCAGAACAACGAGGTGGAAGGTCTGCGCCCCGGCCAGCGTCGCGACGAGGGCCAGCCAAATCGTGATCCAGGCCAGGCTTCGCGCCACCGATCTCATCTGTCCCCCCGTATGGTAACGTATGCCAATGGACCAGTTTCAGCTCCAGGCCACGGTGGGACCCACGGGCGCCTGCATTTTGCAGGTGCTTGGCCCCTTCACGCTGAAGAACGTCTTCGAGTTTCAGAGCATCGCACGCAAGGAATCCGAGCGGGCCATCATCGTGGACCTAACCCAGGCTCCTTACATGGATTCAGCCGGACTCGGTGCGATTCTCGGCATCTTCGCTTCTTGCCAAAGAACACAGCGAGGGTTCGCGGTGGCAGGTGCTTGCGGGCGCGTGCAGACTCTTTTTCAAGTGGCCAGAGCCGACCATATCTTGGCCGTGTTTGACACGGTCGAAGCCGCGGAAGCGCAACTCTCGGCGAAGGCCCACCAGGCCTAACCCGATTCTCAAATCTGGGAGTAGGACGCCGGCGTAAGAATCACGTTTGTGATGCTGGAGACAATCTCTTCAAAGTTGTAGCGCGAAGAGCTGGAGAGTTTTTTCCACTCCGCTGACGCTCCGAAGGCCTTCCACATGTTGTCGCGCGCGGCCATGTCTTCGAAACCCAGCATGTACGTCAAGTTCGGCATGCGCGGGCCGATCAGTGTGTCGCCGAAAAACACCTGCCAGAAACCGGCCTTCTCGAACGCCGCGAATTCGCCGCTGTTGAACATCTCCACTTTGCGGCGATGATCCTGATCGCTGGGGCTTTCATAGATTCGCAACTCGAACATGCGTTTGCCGTGCTGCGCGGTGGCCGCGGGAACGGTAAGCTTCGGCCACCCTTCAAACGCCAGCATCAGAGAGCTTTCCACGCGGACATAAGCCGGCTGTTTGTCCGGAGCGCTGAGGAAAGCCGCGCCAGCCTTCATGTACTCTGCATCCTGCTCCAGCCGGAAATCTGCTGTAACCAGACTGTCGGCCGACGCGCTCGGAATCAGCACATACAACGCCGGACTCTCAGGACCGATGCTGACGCTAAACGCTCCCACCGGGCTGATGCCCATCCTATTCAGCCCAGGAATCAGCGCCTCGGCCAGGAAGCCTTCGGTTAGCTTTCGCTGCGGTCCATTCTGAAGGTGGTAGCGCCGTAGCACATAGTACTCGCGCTTTTTGTCCCCCGTGGATTGCTGCGCAGCTCCAGCCGCCAGCACTGGAGCCGCGATCGAGCCCGTCAGGAATTGCCGTCTCTTCACAAAAGGTCCCTCCCGAACTTCGGATTATTTCACAAAGCTCGCGTGAGCGACTAGAATATCGGTTGCAAGAAGGAGGAATTCCGTGCGCCCTGTCCTTGTAATCGCTGCGGCCATGCTGACCGCCCTGCCCTCGTTCGCGGCAGTCCTTCGTGCAGGAATCGCCAAGGTCGATATCACGCCGCCCAGTGGCGAACAGTTGTGGGGCTTTGAGGACCGCGTCAAGCCGTCCACCGGAACCCTCGACCCGCTCTATGCGCGCGTGCTGGTGCTGGAAGCGGGCGATACCCGGCTGGCGTTGGTGACGCTGGATCTAGGCCGAAGCTTCGGTCCCCCTGCCATACAGCAGCTTCGCGAATCCGCGCGCCGCACAAGCAAAATATCCTGCCTGCTCGTAACGGCGTCTCATACTCACTCCGCGCCTATCATTGCCGATGAATACAAGCATGGAACACCTGTGTGGGAGCGCGCGGCGCTGGAACGGATCGAGCACGCCATCGACGAAGCTGCGGCAGGTTTAACCGAAGCTCGCATTGGAACCGGCAGCGGCGTGGCCTACATCGGGCACAATCGCCTTCGCGTAAACGCCGACGGCTCGGTGAGCTGGTTTGAACGCAATCTGACGCGCGTTCCCACGGCGCCGGTCGATCCCACGGTCACCGTCCTGCGGATCGATCGCGCCGACGGCTCGCCCCTCGCCATTCTGACCAACTACGCGTGCCATCCCGTGGTCTTCGGTAGCGACAATCTGCGCTATTCAGCGGACTTCCCCGGTGTGATGAATCGCGTGGTGGAAGAGAAATTCGGCGCGCGGACGCTCAGTTTCTTTCTGCAAGGCGCGCCCGGCGATATCAACCCGTACTATGCGGTGACGCCCATCGAAGAGGATCCAGTGAAGGGGCGTGACTGGACCGGCGAGCGCCTGGGACGTGAGGCCGCACGCGTGGCCGCAGAGATCCACACGCAGAATGCGCCTGCGCCGAGTATCGAGTTCGCCGAGGAGTCCATCCCGGTGAAGCTTCGCTGGGACGCAGACAAGTTTCGGGCGGCGCTCGTGAAATTTCTGGGGCCGCAAGGAATGGATACCTACGGCGCGGAGGTCAAACGCGAGTTCCAGATCGATGCAGCGACGGTGCTCATCAACAAGCAAATCGCGCTAATGACCGTGCCAGGCGAGCCTTTTGTCGACTTCCAGACGAACTGGCGCGACCGCTGCCCGGTGCCCACGGCACTGCTCCTTGGCTACACCAACGGTTACAACGGCTACTTTCCGACCATCGCGGCCGCGTCGCGTGGTGGTTACGGCGCCGCCAGCGCGAGCACCTGGGTGGAAATCGGTGCAGGCGAGCGACTCGTTGACCGCTCGGTCGCGAAAGTCTACGAAATGCTCGGGCGCCTCACCAACATGCCTGACGATCTGAAGGGCGATGTCTACAAATAAGACGCGGCTGAGTGCATCTGAGTTGACGCTCAACCCACCCACATTCCGCTATCCTGTTACTTTACGCCCGAGCACTAACCAAAGGAGAGTCCACCTGTGAAGTGGTTTGACTACGCCGCGCCTGTATCGGTAGGCGAAGCCGTGGGTCTGTTGACGGCGCATCCGAGTGCGCGCCTGCTGGCCGGGGGCACGGATCTGCTGGTGCAACTCCGGGCCGGGCGCAGAGAAACGGATCTCGTCGTGGATATCAAGCGCATCGCGGAGTTGAACGCCCTCAACTATGACGCGAAGTCCGGCCTCACTCTCGGGGCCGCGGTTCCGTGCTATCGAATCTATGGAGATGCCACGGTCTCTCGCCATTATCCGGCGCTTGCCGAGGTAGCCGCGCTCATTGGCGGCACGCAGATTCAGGGCCGGGCATCGATTGGCGGCAATCTCTGCAATGCCGCGCCCAGCGCCGATTCCGTGCCGTTGCTGATTGCGCTCGGCGCCACGTGCCGCATCGCTGGTACCAAAGGCATGCGCGAAATTCCAGTGGAAGATTTCTGCACCGCTCCCGGACGCAATGCTCTCCAGCCTGGCGAGTTGCTCGTATCGCTCCAGATCCCCGCTCCCAAGCCGAATTCCGGCGCGCGCTATCTGCGGTTCATTCCGCGCAATGAAATGGATATCGCGGTGGCCGGCGCGGGTGTAGAGGTCGTTCTGGAAAACGGGACGTTCCGCTCCGCGCGCATCGCCCTGGCATCCGTTGCACCGACCCCGTTATTCGTTCGCGAGGCGAACCAAGCACTGACCGGTAAACCCGTGAATGACTCCACCATCGCCGCTGCTGCCGAGGCGGCGCGCAGTGCCGCAAGGCCCATTACCGATATGCGCGGCACAGCCGATTATCGTCGCCACTTGTGTGCCGTCCTGACGCGGCGCGCTCTCGAAGCCGCAATCCAAAGAGCCAGGGAGGGGAAATAACATGCCCGCCAAAGTTCGCGTCCAAACGACCATCAACGGAGAGCAGATCGAGTTTCTGTGCGAGCCGCGGCAGAGCTTGCTCGAATGCCTCCGCGACGTTCTCGGATTGACCGGCACGAAGGAAGGCTGCAATGACGGCAATTGCGGCGCCTGCACGGTGATGCTCGACGACCGCGTTGTGACTTCGTGCCTGGTGCTGGGAGTCGAAGCCGAAGGTGCGCAAATCACGACCATCGAGGGCATCGCCAAAGGCAGCGAGCTTCATCCGCTCCAACGCTCTTTCCTGGAAAACGCGGCGCTGCAATGCGGCATCTGCACGCCGGGCTTCATCGTCGCCGCCAAGGCGCTGCTCGACCACGAGCCCAATCCGACCGAAGATCAGATTCGCCTTTGGCTGGCCAATAATCTCTGCCGGTGTACCGGCTACGACAAAATCGTTCATGCGGTGCAGCAGGCCGCTGCCTACTCGCGGGAGGTGAGAGCATGAGTACCCAACAATACACAGTCGTTGGAACGCGCCCCATCCGTCATGACGGTGTCGATAAAGTAACCGGCCGCGCACAGTATGGCGCCGATTTTCAGATGGCCGGCCTGCTCTACGGCTACGTTTTGCGCAGCCCCCACGCGCACGCGCGCATCAAGCGCATCGACACTAGCAAAGCCGAGAAATTCCCGGGAGTGAAAGCCATCATCACCGCCGCGGACTTTCCACCAACGGCAGAGCGACTCGTCGATCTGGGTGAAGGCGACACTCCACTCAGCTACGCTCGCGGGAACGTGCTCGCGGGCGGCAAGGCGCTGTATAGAGGCCATGCCATTGCCGCGGTCGCCGCGAATAGTGTGCACGTCGCCGAAGAAGCCGCAAATTTGATCGAAGTCGATTACGAAGTGCTGCCGGCGGTGCTCACCGCGCCCGAAGCCATGCAGGATGGCGCCTCGATTCTCCACGAGGAACTCAAGACCAAGGAATTCGGTGAGCAAACCGGCCGCGTGAGCAATGTCTCCGAGCATTTCCGCCACACCATGGGCGACATTGCCGCCGGTTTCGCCGAAGCCGACGTCGTCATCGAGCGCGAGTTCAACACCGCGACCGTTCACCAGGGCTACGTCGAACCGCAGAACGCCACGGCGCTCTGGAATAGCGACGGCCGTATTCTCGTCTGGTGCAGTACGCAAGGCGCTTTCGTGGTGCGCGATGTGACGGCGTGCCTTCTGGACGTCCCGGTGTCACACGTGAGAGTCACGCCGATGGAGATCGGCGGCGGATTTGGCGGCAAGATCCCCGTTTACATCGAGCCTGTCGCCGCGCTGCTTTCCAAGAAGACCGGCAAGCCGGTGAAGATCGTGATGTCGCGCAAGGACGTCTTCGAGGGAACCGGCCCGACTCCTGGGTCTCATATGAAGGTGAAGATCGGCGCGCGCAAGGATGGCCGAATCACTGCCGCACAAGCTTATCTCGCGTACGAAGCCGGTGCGTATCCCGGGGCGATGGTCGGTCCCGGCGCCATGTGCGTGTTTGCTGCGTACGACATTCCCAACGTGGTGATCGACGGTTTCGATGTTGTGGTCAACAAGCCCAGTACCGCCGCCTACCGTGCTCCTGGCGCAACCAACGCCGCGTTTGCCACGGAAACCGTCGTGGACGAAATCGCCGAGAAGCTGGGCATCGACCCGCTCGACCTTCGCCTCAAGAACGCCGCCAAAGAAGGCACGCGGCGCGCGGACGGCCCCAAGTACCGGCGCGTGGGCTGCATCGAAGTGCTCGAAGCCATGAAGAATCACCCGCACTATAACGCGCCACTGGGCGGGCCGAATCGCGGGCGAGGCGTGGCGATCGGGTTTTGGTTCAATATCGGGTTGCCATCGAGCTGCAACATCAGTGTGACCGCCGATGGCACCGTCAACCTGGTCGAAGGCTCGACGGATATCGGTGGCACGCGCACCTCCATCGCCATGCAAGCCGCGGAAGTGCTCGGAATTCCGGCGGAGGATGTGCGGCCAACCGTCGTCGATACCGATTCGATTGGCTTCACCGCCGTCACAGGCGGCAGCCGCACAACCTTCGCCACCGGTTGGGCTGCTTACGAGGCGGCGCAAGACGTGGTGCGCCAAATGAAAGAGCGCGCGGCAAAGCTATGGGAGACCGATGCGGCACCCGTCACGCTGGAGCGTGGCGTTTTCCGCGCGGGCGAAAAATCCATGACCTTTCAGGAACTCGCCGCGAAGATCGAGCAAACCGGCGGGCCTGTAGTCGGCCGCGGCGCCGTCAACCCCAAGGGAGCTGGCGGCTCGTTCTCGGGAAACATTGTGGATGTCGAGGTCGACCCCGAAACCGGCAAGGTCTCGATCCTCCGCTTCACTGCCTTTCAGGATGTTGGCAAAGCCATCCATCCGAGCTATGTCGAAGGCCAGATGCAGGGCGGCAGCGCGCAAGGCATCGGTTGGGCGCTGAACGAAGAGTATTACATGAGCCGTGACGGTGCCATGATGAATTCAAGCCTGCTCGATTACCGTATGCCCACGGCGCTGGATCTGCCAATGATCGACACACACATTGTCGAGGTGCCCAATCCCGGACATCCTTTCGGCGTGCGTGGCGTCGGCGAAGCCAATATTGTTCCGCCGCCGGGGGCCATCGCCAACGCCATCCATCGCGCGGCAGGCGTGCGCATGCGGCGGCTGCCCATGAACCCGCCGGCAATCATGGAAGCCATCTGGAGACAAAGAGACTGACGTTGGCGATTGTCTTTATCCCGGCGCTGTTACAGCCGCTGACAGGTGGCCGGGCTTCAGTTGAGGCCGAAGGAGCAACCGTGCGGCAGGTGATCGAAAGCCTGGAGCGTGCTTGGCCCGGAATTCGTGAGCGGTTGCTGGAACAAGACCGCCTGCGGCCCAACATCTCCGTCGCGGTCGATGGCGAGGTCACACCCATGGGCCTGCTCGAGGCGGTCGGGCCCACGAGTGAGGTTCACTTCGTGGCCGCCATCAAGGGTGGGGTTCGGCCGCGATTCCTTAAACGGAACCTTTAGCTCTCGGATTTCGTATCCTAGTCCCGAAAGGCGGTGCGCGTGGGCAATCAAGTGCTTCCGTGCCTGGTTTTGACGGCCATGATGGCATCCATGGGCTTGGCTGACGAGTGGAAGAAGAGTTTCCCCGTATCCGGAAAAGCGGACCTCCGGGTGAACGTCAGCGATGGCGGCATTACAATCCACGAGTGGGACAAGAACGAGGTCAGTGCGCGCGTTACCACGCAGGGCTGGCAGATCAGTTCCTCCGAGGTACGTGTGACCGACCATCAGGGCGGAGATCGCGTGGAAATCGAAGTCCGGACACCGCGCGAGTTTGTCTCCATAAGCCGCCACTCCGTGCATGTCGAGCTGCTCGTTCCTCACGAGCTGCGTGCAGAACTCCATACTGGCGATGGCGGGATCTCAGCGCAGGACTTAAAAGGCGAAATGCATTTTTCGACTGGCGACGGCGGCATCGAAGCGGATGCCATGGATGGAACTCTCGACGCAAAAACGGGAGATGGGCACATTCGAGCCAGCGGACGCTGGGATCAGCTTGATCTCCGGACCGACGATGGCGCGGTCGAGGCGACCGCTCGCGCCGGCTCGAAAATGACGGCCGGCTGGCACGTAAGCACCGGCGACGGCCATGTCACACTGCATCTGCCCGATAACTTCGCCGCCGACCTCGACGCCCACACCGGCGACGGAAAGGTTACCGTGGACTTCCCCGTGACTGTCATGGGGTCGGTAAGCGGTTCCGAAATTCGCGGGAAGCTGAACGGCGGCGGCCAGACACTTCAGGTCCGTACCGGCGACGGCGGCATCCACTTGCAGCGGCTCTAGAACGTCCGCCCCTTCAATCTCCCAATGCTGAATGTTGCCGTGTCCGCGACGGCCATCACCGCCATCACGCCCGCCTGCACGGGATCGGTCACCACCAAATCGCAGGCCGCCGGCACACTTCCCGCCATGTTCAGGCTAATCACCAGCAGTCCGGTTTGTCGCACCTCGCGCACCGCCGTCTCGATATCGCCGCCCATCAGCGACCCCGCCAACACAAGTGCTTTGGCGCGTGGTAAACGGGCAACCGCACGTACGGCATCGGCCAGTGACTGCTCGCCAACTAGTGGAATCGTGTCGATGGAGATGTGTTCGCCCCGGATGTTGTGTCGATCGGCCTCTGAGATGGCCCCGATCGCTACCTGGCCCACTTGCGCACCTCCCCCCACGATGATGATGCGCTTGCCGTAAACGCGCTCGAGCGTTTTAACGGATTCCACACTCTTCACCGTGGGGAGCGCGCGCAGGTCTTCCTCCAGGTCCACCGCGGATGTGGGTAGGCTGATCTCGAAATAGATGCGCGCGTCTTCACTTCCACTTTCGAGAATCGCGACCGAAGTGATATCACCCTTATGCTCGGCAATGACCCCGGTCAGCCGGTGTAGCACACCCAGTTGGTCTTCAGCCGTCACCACCAGGCCGATGGTTTCCGCGCTCATGAGCGCGCTCCCACCAACACTAAGTTCTCAAGCGTTCGCAGATTGGCCGGCTCACCCATCACAATCAGGTAGTCTCCTCCTTGAATCACAGTTTCCGCCGCGGGGTTGAACAGCATGGCTCCATCAAGCTTGCGAATGCCCAGCACAATCACACCGAGGTCGTGGCGGATGCGCGTTTGCTCGAGCGAACGCGAGGCGAACCCGCTCGATTCCGGTACGCGCACCTGCTCGATATCCACGTCGAATCCCATGCCCTTCGTGGCAAGATCGAAGAATTGGAACACGTGCGGCCGTAGAACCGCCTGTGCCAGCCGGTATCCGGCCGTGGTATATGGCGCGAATAAGGCATCTGCGCCAGCGCGCCGCAGCTTCTCTTCGGCTTCCTCCTCGGCCGCGCGCGTCGCCACAAACAATTTCGGGTTCAGGTTCTTCGCGGAAAGAATGACGAACAGGTTGTCGGCGTCAGTGGCCAGCGCGGAAATCAGACCGCGGGCGTTCCCGACGCGCACCGATCGCAGAGTTTCGTCGCGCGTCGAATCGGCCGTCACAGCCAACATTCCGGCCTGAATGGCTCGCTCGGTGCGCTCGGCTTCGCGATCGACAACAACGAAAGGCTCGCCCGCCCGCTTCAGTTCAAGCGCCGCGTTGCGGCCTACCCTGCCGTAGCCGCACACGATGAAATGCTTTTCCAGTTTCTCGATCATCCGACGATTTCGCCGCTTCCCAAAGTATTCTCCCAATTCCAGCTCGATAATGCTCTGCGTCATAGCGCCGATGGCGAAAAACATGGTGATGACGCCAAAGAAGATCAGAAATGAATTGAACACGCGGCCGGCTTGGCTGAGCGGGTGGATCTCGGCGTAGCCCACCGTCGACACCGTGATCAGCGTCATGTAAAACGCGTCGAATCGAGGGTAACCGTCGATTACCGAGAACCCGATCGTGCCCGTGATCAGCACGAGCGCGATCAACCCGGCGACGAACGCGAGCCGGCGCAGCAGGTATCTCATCCGTGGTTCTCACTAGAGTAGGACACGCGTCTCCACGTGTCCAACCCGGACCGGATTGCTATCATCATCAAGGGAGTCCATTATCCGCCAATATCTGAATCGGACATTTCTCACCGGCCTCGGCGTGGGTCTGGTTGTCGTCGCCATCGCCGTCGCGTGGATGTTCTACATGCAACGCGGCGCTCACATCGAGCCCGCGGGCAAGATCCTCAAAGTGCGTACTCTGGCGCTCGACGAGAACAGTTCCGTGGCGATCGTTGACTTTCGCGTGACCAACTCGTCCGACTATGCCGTGGTCGTACGCGAGGTCGATGTCACACTGGACGCGCCAAATGGTTCGGCAGTCGACGGTCAAACGGTCTCCGAGGGCGACGCGCGCCGCCTGTTTCAGTACTACCCGATCCTGGGCCCAAAGTATAACGACTCGCTGATCATCCGCGATCGCATCAAGCCCCACGCCACCCTCGACAGAATGATCGCCGCGCGGTTCGAGATGCCGGTGGCGAAGCTCGACGCGCGCAAGAGACTGAGGCTGAGCGTAGTGGATGTGGATGGGCCCTCGGGTGAGCTGATCGAGACGAAATGAAGTGGTTTGCCACGCCGCGAGCGCTCAGCCGGCGAGACGTGCTTCGCCTGAGTGCGGCGCCCGTAGCCTGGACGCTGACCACTGCCTGCAAATCCATGGGACGTGAAATTCTCGACCTGCCCGCACCCGCGGCCGACGCTCGTCTGCCCTACGGGCCCGATTCGCTGCAGTTCGGTGATTTGCGCTTGCCCCAGGCAGCCGGGCCGCATCCGGTGGCAATCGTGATTCACGGTGGCTTCTGGCGCGCTAGGTACGGCCTCGAATATGCAGGCCATATGTGCGTGGCCTTCGCGCGAATCGGCATCGCGAGTTGGAATCTCGAGTACCGGCGCCTCGGCAATCCTGGCGGCGGCTGGCCCAACACATTCCTCGATGTCGCTCAGGGCGCGGATCACGTGCGCGAGCTCGCCAAGAAGTATCCCCTCGATCTGAAACGTGTAATCTCAGTGGGCCACTCGGCCGGTGGCCATCTCGCCGTGTGGCTGGCGGCCCGCCCGCGGATTCAACCTGGCGATCCACTGGCTACCCCGGATCCCATCCCCATCCGCGGCGCTGCGCCTATTGCCGGAGTCATGGACCTCCGCCGCGCCTGGGAGCTGCGTTTGAGTGATGGAGTCGTCGGCGAACTCATGGGCGGGCCCCCCGAAAAGTTGGCGCAACGATATCACGCCGGTTCGCCTATCGAACTCTTGCCGATCGGCGGCCACGTGCGGTTGCTCCACGGAACCGAAGACTCGGTTGTGCCGATTGAAATCAGCAACAGCTATCAGAAGGCGGCAAACCGTGCCGGCGATGATGCCAGGCTGGTCGTATTGCCGGGGGCCGATCATTTCGCACCGGTCGATCCGCGCTCCGAGCATTGGCCCAGTGTGGAGAAGACCGTACAAAGCTTGCTGTAACAACATCGGCTCACAACTCAATCGACAACTTGAGTTGCGATGCGATTTTCTGGATACGTTCGACCGACTTCCGGTAATCGCCCACGATCGTCTTGCTCATGCCGAGGTCCAATCCTAAGTAGCCCGCATACTTCATCGATTTCAACACGCGGAAAAATTCCAGCCAGTCAATGGAACCGTCGCCGATCGGCACATGTTCGGCATTCACGGGATCGTTGTCGGAAATATGAATATTCGCAAATTTGCCTTCCAGCTTCTTCAAGGCAAGCACCACGTTCTCCCGCTGCGCGGAAAAGTGGCCCGTATCAAAATTCGCCTGGAAGTTGGGGCGGCCCACGTGCTCGATCAGCCGCAGCAGCGAGTCTACCGAACAGATCACCTCACCCACGCGCGGTTCCATGATCACTGTCTTGCCATGCCCTGCCGCGATATCGGCGCATTCACGGCACGATGACACCAGCGCATCCCACACGTAGCGCCACTCGAATCCGGGAGGGATGCGCACCCTGGTCTGGTTGGCGAACGCGTACTTTCTTTTCCCACCCAGTTGATATGGTTTGGCGCCGATGTAGCGCACCGGCGGAGCATAGCTTGCCAGGTGCAGCGTTTCCGCCCCAAAAAACGCACCCAACTCCGCGCCCATACGAAATCCATCCAGCGCCTTCGCGCGTTTTGCGGCGTCGAGCGACACCAGCGCCGGATCGACTACGCAGAAGTTATGTACGTGCAGGCCATTGTCTGCAAGAGCTGACGCGACCGATTTGCGATGGGCATACATGGCGCGCAGGTGTGCCGGCCCCAGCCCTTCCATCTCGAGAAACCGGAAGCCTATCTTCCGAATCTGTGGGAGCGCCTGCAGCACATCACGGACGCTATGGGGATAGCCGTATCGAAAGATGACACGTGATACTGATGCGCATGAAGATGGATGGAGCGAAGCCTCATTTTGCACCATTGTGTGTGGAGGAGCAAACGCTATGCCGGCTTGGCGAAGGTGATTTTCAGCCGCCAATTTTTGATGCGCACTGAATTCTGGATAGCGGGCTGCATCGGGTCGGACGAATGCGCCGATGGCGGCTGTTCAGCAACCGCTCCGCGCGGAGGATCAGGCACGGCCTCCGATGCCACACTCGGCGCGGCGTCTGTCCTTGAAGACATCGCGGGAACACTGAGCTGCGCTTCCGGCCTGGCCGCAGAGGGCATCGTCGGCTGGAACGCGGCGGCAGAAACCGCGTGGCTCACTGGTGCGGCGCTCATCACCGCCGGCCGCGCGATTTCCGGCTCAGCCAAACGAACAGCTTCCTGCTTCGGCGCCTCCACTGCACGCTTCAGCTCCTCATCGAGCTGCATGGCCGCGGCGGAGACCTGGAACACCGGACTATGGATCTCCAGGGCCAGAGCCATGTCGGAGAACATCAGAGGCGCGCTCTCGATCTGCTGGCACGCGACGTCCAAGGCCACAGCCTCGGCAACCTGTGGCTGTGCTCCGTCAGCCATCAAGCCCTGGAAGGCTGGAACGGTCACAGGCGCCGGTGCGAAAGCCAGCGGCTGGCTGCCGGTGAATCGGGCCATTTCCCGCGAAACCCCACCAGCCACAAACATCTCGACGTCCTCGATGAGTTCGGCCGATTCCAATGCTGGCACTGACGGTGCGGCGTGATGCCGCGCGCCGAAAGTACGCGACAGAGCGATAGCGGGCTGCGCTTGGGGAGTTGCCGCCCGGCCGGAAGCCCCCGCAGCCATGTCCGCCGGTGTCACCAAGTGAGCCAGGTTCTCTTCGGGATCAAAAGCAGCGTCGCAGAAAACCTCGACGTCGGGTATCGCGGGACCATTGCAGGCCGAGAATGAATTCTCGTCGACCATGAAATAGCAATCCGCCGCGCCTGATGGGGTGACGCGCAAATGCAGGAAACCTGCGGTCAGCGGAGTGACCACCGCTTCCTCTGCCGCATCCTCGTCCAGAGCGGCCTCAACCGCTGCAGCAACCGCCACCGGCTCCTCGATAGCCGGCAGCTCCAGGGCCTTCGCGGCGATCTCCAGCACCGGCTGAAGCGCTGGTTCAATTTCGGGCTCCTTCTCGGCCACCGTTAGGACCTTCTCCGGCTCTAGCCGTGGCGCTTCCTCGGCAACCATTGCGATCACCGGTACGGGAAGCTCTACGGGTTTTTGCTCGGTTTCGAAGCGGCGCTTTGGCACAGGATCTGCCATCGCCTCGGTGTCCGTTTCTTCTAAGTGCGTTTCCCGAGTTGGGGCTAGCGGAGGAAGGTCCAGAACCGGAAGGCGATTGATGCCTTTTCGGAACGACGAGAAGTACTTCTCCCGGTGCTCTTTACAGCAGAAGTCTTCGTCGAATAGCCCTCTGAGAGGCTTTAATTCAGTTTCGCAGTAAAGACACTGCACAGGCTGTCACGGTCCTCCGGCGCGTTAGTTCATTATATCCTCAGACTCCCCGCGTATTTTCAGTAAAATTGCCGGAATTTACTGCTAATACTGATTTGTTTTCAATGGAAAGCGGTCAAAGGTTAACAATCGCGAGAGCGCATGAGCGCCTCGCGGCACGGCATATGATGGTAGAGAACCTCGGAGGAGATTCTGAATGAAAAAAGCCGCGCTCTTCAGCCTGACCCTGCTCGCCGCCGCGGTCTGTGGCGGCGCACCCGAAGGCGCGCCAGGCAGCGGGCCGGCTCCCCAGTTTACTAAGGACAACGAACTCATCCGGCCCACGGACTACCGGGAGTGGATCTATCTCACTTCGGGGCTTGGAATGTCCTATGGGCCTGCCGCGCAGGAATCAGCCGATCCGCCCTTCGACAATGTCTTCGTACTGCCCGCCGCGTACCGTGCGTTCCTAGAATCGGGCAAGTGGCCCGACAAGACCATCTTTGTGCTGGAGAACCGTGCGTCGAAGGAGCACGGCTCCATCAACAAATCCGGGCACTTTCAGGGCGACTTGGTAGGAGTTGAGGCCGCGGTGAAAGATGAGTCGCGCTTTCCCGACAAGTGGGCTTATTTCGCCTTCGGCGGTGGCAAGTCGATGCGAGACACCGCGAAAGCGTTCCCTTCCAGCGCCTGTCACAGTTGCCACAGCCAGAATGGTGCCGTGGAGAACACCTTCGTCCAGTTCTATCCGACGCTCCTACCCGTGGCTCAATCAAAAGGCACGCTGAAAGCAAGTTACCGCCCGTGACAAAGATTCGATGATCTCCTGCCGGGACCTCACCCGACGCTTTGGCGACTTCACCGCAGTCGATGGCCTGACCCTGGACGTTGCCGGCGGCGCCATCTGCGCTTTGCTCGGCCCCAACGGCGCCGGTAAATCGACCACCGTAAAAATGTTAACTGGCCTGCTTCCCCCCAGTTCCGGCCGGGCAACCGTTGCAGGCCTCGACGTCGCCAGAGAATCTCTCGAGATCAAAACGCGGATCGGCGTGTTACCCGAAGACCTCGGTCTTTTCGACGATCTTACCGTCGAAGAGCACCTGCTCCTCACCGGCCGAATTTATGGTCTGAGCAATCACGAAACCCAGTCACGCACCGATCAACTCCTTCGCGTGTTGAGTCTCGCCGATGGGCGCGATACGTTCGCCGGTTACTGTTCACATGGCATGCGCAAGAAAACCGCCTTCGCCATGGCACTCCTGCCCAACCCGCAGGTCTTGTTTCTGGATGAGCCGTTCGAGGCCATCGATCCCGTAACTGGCAAAATGATGCACGACCTGCTGGTCACGCTCGCCGCACGCGGCGTCACGATTTTCCTGACCTCGCACATTCTGTCCGTAGCGGAGCGAATCGCCAACCATTTCATCATGATTCGTGGCGGCAAAATTGTCTGGAACTCGTCCGCGGAAGAATTGCCGCGGTCGCTGGAAGATCATTACTTCGATCTCGTGGAATCGCCCGTTGCGGAGGACCTGGAATGGCTCGGATCCGCGCGGTCCTAGGAGCTCTGCTCCTTGTCTTCCGGCGTGACAGCAAGTCATTCGGATCCGTCGCCACCAACAATTTTTTTCTCATGAGCGTGCTCCTGTTGCAACAAGCGGGAGTGTTTCTCTATCTCATCGTGGGACTGGTGATGTTCTTCCCGCTGAGCACCGACCCGTTGCGCAAAATCCCGCCGTCACGCCTGGCCCTCTGGCCGCTCAGCACACGCGAGCGCTGGTTGCTGCGCGTGGCGAGCCCGTGGCTTAATCCGCTGACGTGGGTTCTCGCAGGCCTGGCGGTCTGGGCCGCGCGCGGCAAAGTCACGCTGGGGATGTGGGCTACGCTCGCGGCGGTGTTCGTAATTAGCTTTCTAGCCCCTTCCCTTCCCTTGGCGCCGCGAAAAGGTGCATGGCATCGCATTCCTAACTTCCCTGGCCCGCTGAATCATCTGATTCGCAAGAATCTGCGAGAGCTGCTCTCCACGCTTGATTTTTACTGCGCCCTGGTTTTGAGCGTCACGGTCCTGGCCGTCCGGCTCGCCAGCGCGAAACTTCCGTCGGACGCTTTGCTGCCGATGACCGTTTTGGTCATCCTGGCGCTCTCCAGCTACGCGCAGTCGCTGTTCGGATTGGATGGCGATCAAGCGCTCACCCGCTATCGTCTTTTTCCCCTTCGCGGTTGGCATATGCTTGCGGCCAAGGACGCGCCGTTCCTGCTGGCCGCCTTGGTTCTAACTCTTCCGCTGGCTCCACTCGCGGGCATGGCGGCAGCGCTGGCGGCGCTCGCGGTGGGCCACGCATCGTCCGTCAATGAGCGGCGCGAACAGGTGCGCTGGAGGTTCTCGTCGGGCGCTTCGTTCGGCCCGAGTATGCTTCAGGTGGTTCTCTTAGCCGGTGCTGCAGGGACCGTCCAGACGTACCCGATTATCATCCTGGCCGTTATCGCCGCCTACATCGGCTCGACGTGGTGGTATGGACGGGCACTCGAGCGGGGGTTGCTCGAAAGCTAATGGAAACCGGCAGAGTCCGCGGCGCATACTAGAAAAAGATGGCACAAGCCGGATATTCAAGACGTCGATTCATTCTCTCCGCGGCCACTCTCGCGTGTACACGTGCGCTCCGTGGTCAGGAGGAGCAGCCCACGTTTTCCACCGACGTCAAAGTCGTCCAGGTGCTCGCGACCGTAACCACCAAGAAGGGGCAAATCATCCGCGACCTCACCAAAGACGATTTCGTCCTGGCGGAAAACGGGCGCAAGCAAACCATCCAGTATTTCTCACGCGATTCCGACCTTCCCCTCACCATCGGCCTCATGGTCGATACCAGCATGAGCCAGCAGCGCGTCATGAACGCCGAGCGCAGCGCCAGCGCCCGATTCTTCGAGCAGGTGCTTCGCCCCAACAAAGACCAGGTGTTCATCGTGCAATTCGATATGGCGGTCATGATTCGCCAGGAGCTCACGTCATCACTCAGGAAACTGAGCGATGCACTCGTCCAGGTCGATACGCCCAGCCGCGCGGACCTGTATCGCCAGCAGGGCGGCGGCACATTGCTCTACGATGCGGTGATCAAGGCATCGAAGGACCTTATGCAGCACCAGCAGGGACGCAAAGCGCTCATCCTGCTCACCGATGGTGTAGACACCGGCAGCGACGCCACTCTGGCCGACGCCATCGACGCCGCGCAGCTCGCCGACACCCTGATCTATTCGATCCTGTTCTCCGATGCCACGTTCTACGCCTTGTCGTTCGAAGGTGGCAATGGCAAAAACGTCCTCATGCGCATGTCACGCGAAACCGGCGGCGGTTTTTTTGAGGTCTCGAAGAAACAAAGCATCGAGCAAATCTACGGCGCGATTCAAGACGAGCTGCGCAGCCAATACAGCCTGGGCTACGTCTCCGATACGCCCGTCAGAGTTTCCGAGTTCCGCAAAATCGCGCTCACCACGGACAAGAAGGACCTCGTGGTCCACGCACGCGACCGGTATTGGGCGCGGAAGTACTAGCACTCCCGCATTGGCCTAGACATATTCGAACAGCGCCATGAAGCCGAAATCCATGTGCACCTGTTGATGACAGTGGAACAACGTGAGGCCGGGATTATCCGCAACAAAGTCGACCTCCATCTCCTGGTAGCCGCCGGCCATGACAACATCCTTCATCACACCCGACGTCGGCTGCCCGGCGATACGTGTCAGTTCGAAACTGTGGCGGTGAAGATGAATCGGATGGATATCGTCGCTCGCGTTGTGCATCCGCAGCCGGTACCGCTTGCCCTGCTTCACGCGAAACATCGGCTGCATATGATCCTCCGCAAACGCGACACCGTTTATCGTCCACCGATTGAAGCCACCCTCGGCTGCGTTTTGTTTGGCAAAAGTCATTTCGAAGATTTGATCCGGCTCTGGAACCACCGCTCCTGGATTTCCGAACTGGGTGTAGTCCCAGTGGAACGGCTTGGGAGTTACCCACTGCGGTTTCCCTTTCTGGCCGGCATATTCAACCACTGTGCCCATGCCATGCTGCCGGTCGTCGTCCGCCGTATCTCCCATGATCCAGATGCCGGGGTGATTCATCTCGACAATTGCAGAGACCCGCTCTGCCGTACCTAGCCAAAGTCCCGGCACAGTTACCGGCCGGGGGATCGGGTTGCCGTCCATCGCGACAACCGTGAACGTATGTCCGGGCAACGCCAGGCTGCGGATCTCCGTCGCGCTCCCGTTTAAGACGTGGAAGAGCACGCGCTCACCGTGCTTCACACGTATCGGTTCACCGCTGCCCAGCATTCGTCCATTAATGGTGAAGGAACCATACCCGACCTCGAAGCCATGCGGCATGCCTTTGGCGAGCGAGGCGTTCATCGCGTTCTCGCCGGAGTCTTTCAGTTCCTTCACCGTCGTCGCGGGTGACAGAAAGTTCATGGCCATGTCACCGCCGCGGCTGTATGTCGGTTCGAATTCCTTCAGCGTGAGGAAAACCTCGCGATCATAGTTGCCGGGGTCATTCTTCGGTTCGATATATACCGGACCCACCTGGCCCGCGTACTGTCCCGCGCTCAAATTTGCTCCCGCACGAACGTGGGTGTGGTAGAAGCGAAGCCCGGAAGGCTTTGGGACGAAGGTGACGCGGCGCCTTCCATGCGGCGGAATGAACGGCGTGCCTTCTTCCGCGGCGCCATCGACATCCGTGGAAAGAAACTGTCCATGCCAATGCAGTTGCTCGGGCGTGTCGGTCTGATTGTTAATTTCGATCGTGACTTGTTTGCCTTCTTTGAAGCGGAGCAGTGGCCCGGGGAATTGACCGTTATACGTAGTCGTGGAGACGATGCGATTCGGCGCCAGCTCAACCGGCTTCACGGCTATCGTCAGCGTGTAATCCACAGCGCTGCCGGCTTGCAACGCGGCTTCTTTTGGCGGGGACACCGCAGGCTGCTTGCAGCCAACCGTCTGGCTAATGAAGGAACCTCCCGCCAGCGCGCCCACGGCTTTCACGAAGTTCCGGCGTGAGAAGTAAGAGCTTGGCATTATGGCTTACGAACAGGGTCGAATGGACGCAATCCTCTTCTCCGAGGCCAGTGTATCGCAGTTCCGTCGCCTGACAATCTTGACGCGCGCACTAATGCAGGTTAGATCAGTACGCCTTCGCAATCACCACGCGCCGATCCACCGTCTCACCCGTGATGATGCATTTGCCGGGGCCGTCGTATTCATCCTTTAGAGGGATGCAGCGGACGGTGGCTTTGAACTCTTTGAGACGTGCATCGCACTCCGGATCGTCCTTCACGTGCGCCATCACGAATTTGCCGCCGCCTTTTTCGGCAGTGACATCCCGCAGAATCGACTCCACATCGCCGATCGAATTCGCGAGTACCGTGTTGCTCTTGAGCCGTTCCTTCGCGGCGTTGTACAGATCCTTCTGCATCTGGGCCAGCACCGATGGCAGCCGGGCGGCCAATTCGGCCTGCGCCACAACTTCCTTGGAGCCCGTATCCCGCCGCTTGAGGACGATGTTGTTCGACGCGAGATCGCGCGGCCCCAGCTCCAGAACCACCGGCACACCGCGCCGCTCCCAATGGAAGAATTTCGCGCCCGGCGTCTGCCCTTCCCGATCGTCCACCTTCGCGCCCACTTCTTTCCCGATCCGGTGTGCAGCCTCCAGCACCCGCCCCTTCTCCTCGTCCTTGCGGTAAATCGGAACCAGCACCGTCTTTACCGGCGCGAGTCTCGGCGGCAGCACTATGCCCTTGTCGTCGGAGTGGCTCATGATCAGGCCTCCGATCAACCGCGTGCTCGCCCCCCAGCTCGTCTGCCACACGTGCTCGAGCTGTCCTTCTTTATTTTGAAATTGCACGTTGAAGGCCTTACCGAAGTTCTGGCCGAGGTCGTGGCTGGTTCCGGCTTGCAGCGCCAGGCCGTTCTGCATCATGGCCTCGATGGAATAACTCCGCAGCGCGCCGGCGAACTTTTCCGAGTGTGTCTTCACGCCCTTGATCACCGGCATGGCCATGATGTCTTCGGACACTTCCGCGTAAATGTCGAGCATGCGTAGCACTTCCTCGACGGCTTCCTCGTGCGTCGCGTGCGCCGTGTGTCCTTCCTGCCAGAGAAACTCCGTGGTCCGCAGAAACATGCGTGTGCGCAGCTCCCACCGCACCACGTTGGCCCATTGATTGATGAGGACCGGCAGATCGCGCCAGCTGTGAATCCACTTGGAAAAGAAATGGCCGATGATGGTTTCCGAGGTCGGACGGATGACGTACGGTTCTTCGAGCTGTTTGCCTCCCGCGATCGTGACCACCGCCAACTCGGGCGAGAAGCCCTCCACGTGCTCCGCTTCGCGATGCAGAAAACTCTGCGGGATCAGCAGCGGGAAATACGCGTTCTGGTGTCCGGTGGCCTTGAAGCGATCGTCAAGCTCGCGCTGCAGCAGTTCCCAGACCGCATATCCATTGGGCTTGATGACCATGCAGCCCTTGACGATCTCCGCCGGCTCCGCCATGTCACCCTGGAGCACGACGTCCTGATACCAGGCAGCAAAATCCTGATTGCGTGGAGTAATGCGCGATTCAGCCATGAACTATTCAGGTTACGACACGGCGGCTTCGCTGAATCCGCACGCCCCCTCGACGGACGTAATTAACCTGTAGCGCAGGGACACGCGCAGTTTGCGGGTACCTGCGGCTTTTTCCTCAGATTCGATCCGCTGGACTGAACGGCAGCCGAACTTCATCAATGGAAATCGGCCCGGTTCTGTCTGCGTACCAGCCTGCGCTCGACCACCGCCAATCGGTCGCACTCTCGACCAATTTCTTTCGAACCGGATTCTGATGGATATACTCCAGCGTCTCGTCGAACTCGCGTCGAGTACTCAGGATGTGATCGTAAAACCGGCTTTGCCAGATCCCTTCGCAGGAACCTCTAGCCTTGCTGATCTGACGCTGCGCAAGAATTTTCATACGCATTAAGACGTCAGAAATGGAGCTGCCTTCGGCTGGAAGAATTATCGCGTGCCAATGATCTGGCATGAGGCAGTATGCGCAGAGGGCAAACTTCGTTCGGCGGCGAACTGTTTCTATCGCGTTTGCGAGCATGGAAAACTCTCGATCACTGAAGGCTGGAATTCCTCGACGTAGGTTTGTCGTAACAAAAAAGAACCGTGAATGCAGTTCAACCCTGCGCAGTCTGGACATCCGTGGAAAAGCCGCAGGTACCCGCAAACAGCGCGTGTCCCTGCGCTACAAGGAGGGTCCTATCGCCTGACGGAAATTCTCACTCGTACCGCAGTGCCGCCATTGGATCGACCTTCATGCCGCGCGGGAACGTAAGCCGCGATCAGAGCTACCACAATCAGCACCAGCGATACGGCGGCAAACGCCAGGGGGTCGCCTGGCTTGGTGTCGTAGAGGAAGCTGGAAAGGACGGGCGTGGCGGCGAGCGCGCTTGGGATGCCGATCAGCAGGCCCGCGAGACATAGCAGCAGGCCATCGCCAACCACGAGCTTGAACACGTCTTCGCGTTTCGCGCCCAGCGCCAGGCGAATCCCGATCTCGCGCGTGCGGGCGGCCACGGAATACGCCACAACGCCGTACATGCCGATCGCGGCGAGCGCGAGCGCGAGAACAGCAAACACAGCCAGCAGCACGGCGCTGAAACGTAGGCGCGAGGTTGAACTGGCCAGCTGCTGGTCCATGGTCTCGACACCATATACCGGGAGATCCTTATCCAGTGCGTGGATCGCATTCCGAACGAAAGAGGCCAAAGAGATCGGATCGCCAGCCACTCGTACGGCAACATTCCCGCCTGCGGGGTATTGCCAGAAACTCACGTAAACGTCGTCACCCGCCGGGCGCTCGATGCCGTCGTATCTCACATCGCCCACAATGCCGACGACCTCCGCGTCCTGTTGACCCGTCTCCCAAACCGACAGCCCGGCATGCTTGCCAATTGGATCTTCGCCGGGCCACAGATGCCGTGCGGCGGTCTCGCTGAGCAGTAGCGCTTGTTGCGCTCCGGCTCGATCGCGGTCCGTGAACCGGCGGCCGCGAATGAGCGGCACGCGGAAGAGGGCGAGATACTCCGGGGTCACGCTGTGCACACCGACTGCCACCTCTTCCTTACCCTGTCCTCTTCGCAGGATTGTGACATCCGCCTGACCGCGCGAGGGAAGAGAATTCGACGTGCTGACCTGTTGCACACCCGGCGCTGCGGATATACGCGCCAGAAGCTGCTGATGAAATCGAACAGCGGCATCGGGTGAGTATTGTCGAGGCGGCAAATCGACACTGGCGGTTAGAATGTGATCCGTCGCCGCGCCGATATGAGTTTTGAGCAGCCGTGCAAAGCTCTCCATCATCAAACCCGCGCCTGCGAGCAACACCAGCGCCAGGGCCATTTCTCCGCTGATCAGAACACTGCGCGAGTTTGGCCGCCGCAGACTCGACCATCTGGCGGACCATCCGCCGGTCACACTCTTGAGCGCCTGATTGAGGTCCAGTCTCGATGCCTGAAGAGCCGGGAGCAGGCCGAACAGTACGCCAGCCAGAATGGAAATCGCGACGTTGAACGCGAGCACATACCAATCGACCTGAACCGATTCCGCGTTCATGGTGCGGGCGTATAACGGCCAGAAGTCTCCCGCTGCTTCGGGCCGTAAGGCGATGGCCAGGTCAATGGCATATTCGGCCACGCAAAACCCGGCAAGGCCGCCCGCAAGGCCCAAGATGCTGCTCTCCGTGAGAAACTGGCGAATCAGGGCACCGCGACTGGCGCCCACCGCCAGCCGCACGGCAACTTCCTTCTGGCGCGAAACCGACCGGCTCAGCAGCAGGGTCGCTACATTCACGCAGGCAATCAGCAGCACGAACCCGACAGCGCCGAACATCACGAGCAGCGATTTCTGCAACGCCGGATCCGTTTTGGCCTGAGTCAGCGCAATCGGTCTCACCTGCCAGCGTGCCATCTGATCAGGGTGCGGATGGGCCGTATCGATCGCCTTCGCAAGTGGCTCCATTTGAGCGCGGGCATTGGTCAATGAGACCTCCGGCCGCAGGCGCGCCAGGGCACGAAGCCAGAAATTCCATGCTATGGTGAGGCGCTTGGGAATGTTGTAAAACGCGGGGGCCATGGTGATCGGAATCCAGATATCAATGTCATCCGTTTGCCCACGAAAGCCCGCCGGCATCACGCCAACCACCGTATACGGGAGCTGGTTCAGATGAACGGTTCGACCGATGATCCCGGCATCCCCGGCGAATTGCTGCCGCCATAGCTTGAAGCTCAGTAATGCCAGCGGATGGCCATTCGCTTCCCGATCTTCTTCCGGTCGAAACACGCGTCCCAATGTGGGCTCGATTCCAAGCATCGGGAAATAGGATGCCGAGACCAGCTCGACCTGCAAACGCAGCGGATTGTCGATGCCAGTCAGGTTGCCGGACCAACTCGCGAAACCGGCCACGCTCTCGAAGCTTCGCTGATTCCGCCGCAGATCATCGAACATCGGATAAGACCACGGAAACTGTGAGCTGCCGCTCAGGAGATCGAGCGCAACCAGCTTGTCGGGTTCGTGGTAGGGCAGCGGCCGCAGCAGGATGCCATTGATCAGGCTGAAGATGGTGGTGTTGGCGCCGATGCCAAGGGCGAGCGTCGCCACAGCCACGGCAGTGAATCCAGGGGATTTCAGAAGCGAGCGAACGGCGAAACGGAGATCGTGGAGCATGGGCACATTCGCGTTAATTCGCGTGCATTCGCGGCCCGCGCTTTTCTCTTAAACCGTTTCCATCTTTTCTTCGACCACGCGGCCGTCGAACAGATGAATACCCCTGTCGGCAAAGCGGGCGTAGCGGGGATCGTGCGTCACCATCACGATGGTTGCGCCGTTGCGGTGCAGTTCCCGCATCAGGTCCATCACGGCTTCGCCGTTCGCGGAATCGAGGTTTCCAGTGGGCTCATCCGCGAGCAGCACCGAAGGCGACCCCACCAGCGCACGCGCCACGGCCACACGCTGCTGCTGGCCGCCCGATAGCTGGGAAGGATAGTGCTTCACGCGATGCGACATGCCCACTTTTTCGAGCGCCTCATGCACCAGCTTCTTGCGCTCCGATCCCGGCGTGCCGCGATAAGTGAGAGGCAACTCGACGTTTTCGTAAACGGTCAAGTCGCCGATCAGGTTGAACGCCTGGAAAATGAAACCGATCTCGCGATTGCGGATACGCGCCCGCTCCTGCATCTTGAGGCCGCTGACAGGTTTGCCATTGAGGATGTAAGAGCCGTCCGAGGGCGTGTCGAGCAACCCCAGGATGGCCAGCAGAGTCGATTTCCCGCAGCCCGAAGGACCGGAAATCGAAACGTACTCGCCTTTCTTGATATCCACATGAATGCCCGCCAGGGCATGCGTCTCGACCTCATCGGTGATGAAGACCTTGGTGACACCTTCGAGATGAATGAGTGGAACCGCTGCGTCCGCCATCTTTGCTCCTTCAAACAGATTCTAGTTCAGCCGGATGCGGTCGCGCCCATCCCAGGCCGACATATCCGACAAAATTACTTTGTCTCCGACTTTCAGTCCGTCCAAAACTTCGATGGTCGTTACAGAAGCGCGCCCGAGCTTCACCGGCACGCGGTCTGCGCCCTTGCCATCCGGTTCGATCTTGAATAACTGAATGGTGGTGTTCTGCTGCCCGAAAACCGGCCGCTCCACATATACGACATCGCTCAAATTCTCCAGCACGATGGTGCCATCCACGCTCAGATCCGGCACCGCGCCCGGCGGCAATGCGCCAATCAGACGAACATCCACCGTTCGCGTTCCGTTGATGACTGAAGGATCGATGCGCGAGACTTTTCCGGGAATGATTCCATTGCGCGTATCGATCTGTGCGTCCTGGCCTATCGCGATATCCTTGGCCTGGGTCTCGGTGATCTTCAATTCGGCTTTCAATTTCCAGGGCTGTGTGATCCGTGCGAGCGGAGTGCCGGCGGTCACCTGCTGCCCAACCTCCACCAGGAGCTCGGTCATGATGCCGTCAGTTCCCGCCTTGATTTTCAGCGCTTCCACTTGGCTTTTCTTCAGCTCGTACATGGAGCGGAGCTGATCGATTTTGGCTTTCTGCGCCGCGAGTTGCGCTTGCACCTGCTGCTTCTGAAAGGCCAGCCGTTCCTCTTCCAGCTTGCTGCGCTGGGCAAGCTCGTCGGCTTTAACCGCCGATAGCTTTTCCGTCAAATCCGGAATCAGACCTTCTTTGGCCAGCAACATATCGCGATCAGCCGTCAGCTTGGCCTGCTTATAATCGGCGTTCACCGTGGCCGCGTTGGCCTTTTGATCGAGACCTTGCTTCTCGAGCGTCATTTCCGTATCGGTATACGTGGCCTCGGCAGTTTTGAGCTGGTACTCGGCATCCACCATTGCATTTTCTAGTTCCGGACTGGAGAGGATCATTAGCACCGTTCCCGGCTTGACCACCGCGTCCTGTCCTGGCAGCAGGAGCCGCCGCTCGACGCGCCCTTCGGTTTGAGCCGCCACAGCGCGTTTTTCCTCAGGCACCAGAGTTCCCAAACCGCGAACGTCCCGCTTCATGGGACCGCGTTTAACCGTTCCGGGCCAGAGAGTTGCCGCTTCAACGCTGGGTGCCGCAGGTTTCAGGCGGGCAACCGCGATCCAAATTCCGCCTAGGGCCAAGACGAAAATGGTGATGTAGATAATCCGCCGGATCATGCGCTTGCGACCGGCACCCTGACGTACGATATCCATAAGCCCTCCCTGGAGAATTGGCACGCGCGGTGCCAATCTCCGAACCTAGTTTAACTCCTTGAATTATCAATGGTAAACAGGCGGCACGAAGTGCCCCCAGTGTTCGAGTGCGGAATGCATCCGTCCCAGGAACGAACATACTTGTTTCCTACTGTGCGAGGCGCTCGATGCTATAGACGGCCCGGGTTGGAGATTCGCGGGTGACGCGAAAGACCACATTGCCCGTCTTCCCGGTTTGGAGCGTTTCCGCTGCAAACGGTATGGTCTGCTCGACGGTCAACGATGCGCCGGAAGCGGCGAGGTGGACGGTGCGCCGCCAGCTACCCGAGCGAAATTCAAGCCCGCCATCGGAAGTGGCCTGCACTTCCACCGGGCCCTTGCCTGCCAGCGCCCCGCTTTCTGCTAAAACGTTGATATCAGAGTCTTTCCAGACGAATTCTAGGCAGCGGCCGCCATCGCGGGAGGAAAACACGGCGCGCGCGTGCTGATTTTCGAGCACCCACTCGGGCACGCCGTCATCGTCAAGGTCTGTGGAGTAGGCGAGCGCCGCGCCGCGCGGAATCACGGCAAATCGGGCGGGCAGGTCGACCTCCGCCGCCCCAGTGATGTGAAGGCGCCAAGGCGCCAGGCCGCGCAGAGAAGAGATGGGGAAAACACGAATCAAAGCATCGCGTTCCATGTTGCCACCAATCGCAACCTCAGTGCGGGGAGGCGCGAACTCCAGGCCCTCGCCCTGCGCTTCGACGACAAAGTTACGGATTTCAGGGGAGTTATTGCGGATCAGGACGCTGACCTCGCGTCCAGAATCGGCGTTAACCGGTATGAGGGATGGCGCGATCAACAGTTCGCCGATCGATCCATAATGGAGGCCGATTGCCTCGCGTATGTGAACCGACGCCGGACGAAGGAGTTGCACACGAGCCCGGCTCATCAAGACGCCGTCAGCTTCGAGCGCCAGAGGCGTCCATTCGCCGTGCAACGAGTCGGCCGGGACATCGATCTGGTATTCGATTTCGGTGGGTGATTTCACGTCGGCCGCGGTGCGGAAGTTCTGCGGAATCAACAGGCGGGAGCGATGCGCCAGATCCTCGGAAGAATACGAGGTCTCGAGCCGGTTCTTTTGCCCGATGGTGAACCGCTTCGCGTCGTCAAAGAACGCCGAGCTATCCGGGGGTTGAATGGCGAGACTGATGCGGACACGATGGGTGGGCCCTATCCCCTGCGGGATAGGAAGGCGCGCCCGGAGGCTGCTGTTGTCCCAATCGAAGCTGGCGGGATGGCCGGCTGCCAGGAGCGGGCCACTCGGCTCTTTTGAAAGCTGGAGCGACACCTCACCGGGCTGTGGGGCGGAAAATTCCATGGCCAGGACCCCGTTCTCGAACTCCAAAGCATTGAGCTCAGCGGTCGCGTAGACGATGTGATCGCGATTGGCGAAGCCGGAGCAGTCACGGCAGAAATTCTCGCCCGCCAAGGGAACGTCCAGCGGGAGCCATAGTGCTTCACCTGGAGCCAGCCGGATCTGCGGCAGAGTCATGTTCCGATGGGTCGGAGGGTAGAAGACACGGAAGGCTCCCGCGAATTCGTTCTTGCTCTGATTGATGACGCTCAGCGCCGACGCCCGGCCCGGCGCCACCAGTTGTCGCGCAGACACTCCTGGAGGTAGTTTGCCCGTGGCCAGACGGACGGGCGGAACCCGTGTCATTGTTGCTAACGCGGCGCCCCAATAGCGCCAAAGTGTAGCGTCGCGCCGCAGCGGGGTCAACGGCGTGCGCTCGTCACCTGCCATGGAGACTGCGCCGGCGCGGAATATCGGAGCGCCGGTGGCTTCCCATCCGACCGGAGGCAGCAGGTCCTCCACTTCCTCCCAAAGGAGTGAGCCGTGGCCCGCGGCAAAGACGTGGCGGCTTTCCACAAGCGCATGGGGTGCTCTTGCCGATACCGCGACGACCGGTAGGGGCGGTTCGGGAGCGTTGAATACGCCGGGAGATCCTTCGACGAACGCGATGGGACCACCATGCAACGCAAGAAACGGTTCGAGCGCATCGCTCAGGTCCCAGAGCCATTTGCGGAGCGCGCGGCGGTCGGACTCGAGGCCGGTGGGATACCCGGAATTGATCCAGCCGCGGATTGGCGGCGCCGGCCGGATCCACGCCTGCAAACCGGCGCGCTTCACCAGACGGATGAACCCGACAAGATCGCGCCGCGGGCTGGTACGGCCGGTGAGATCGAGTGTCTCGGGGTCTTCCCAATGCCAGTTCCAGGGAATGGAGAACGCGACCGTGTCGATTCCCAAGTTCTTCAGCCAAACCAGCTCGCGCTCCCAAAGCTGCGGGGGATATGCGTAGTAGGGGAACTCGACCGCCTGTACGAATCCGTGCCGCGTCTCGGGCGCGGGGGCCAAACCGGCCAGCAACAGAAGCAGGGCAACGGTGCGCATCACCACGCGGCGGTCTTGCGGAGACGGTAATCGGGAACGAGCGGCATATGCTCTACCTTGCACATTTCAAACAGGCGCGAACGGGCGCGCTCTCCGATCTGGTCGGCTAATGTGCGGCGGTAGTCCACGGTTCCGTCGGGACCTTTCTGCGAAATGCGGCGGCCGGCCTCGGGGTCCGGCAGATTGGTGGTGGCGATCAACGGTTTCCTGTGGTTACAACGGTGCGTGATGATGGAAGTCACGACGTCCTCGATCCACGGAAGGACGCGGTGAGAGCCCAGGTCGTCAATCAGCAGCACCTCTGCATCGAGCGCGTTGTTGTAGGCTTCACGATCGCTCGAACCGGAGTTGGGATCGAAGCCTGAGCGGATGCGATCGATCAGGTTCTGGTAGTCGAAGAACACCCCCTGAAAGCCGCGGGCGATGATCACACGCAGAGCCGCCACGGCGAGGTGTGTTTTTCCGCTGCCCGGCTCGCCAATGAGCAGAATCCCGGATTTGGGCTGCGTGGGAAGGAAGTCGCTGGCGTATTTTGAGACGCGATCCTTGATCGAAATCAGATCGCGGGCCGCGATGTCATTATCCTTGGGAATTTGGAAGCTCACGAACGAAGCATCGCGATAAAGCGGCGGAATGCCTGACACCTCTTCGAGCCGCGCCGACCGGTTTTCCTTGGCGCACTCGCATCGCTCGACGCCGGAGACACCGCCGCGCTCGACCGTCTTCCAACCCGATCCCTCGCACAGCGGGCAAACTGCTTCCGGCATGAGCCTCTATTACTTTATACTCCCCGAGCTACTCAATGGTTGCGAGAACCGCTCCCGCTGCCACGGTTTCGCCGGCGTGCACCGGAATGACGGCCACGCGTCCGGCGCGGTGCGCCTTCATCTCGTTCTGCATCTTCATGGCTTCCATCACGACTATGCCCTGCCCTGCCTCGACCGCCTGCCCGGGCTCGACGAGCAGGCGTACGATCTTGCCGGGCATGGGCGCAATGACATCCTCACGATCAGGGCCGTGCGCGCCCGCGCGCTTCGACGACCAGCGGCGAGGATCGGTGATCGCCACGCGGAAGCGATGGCCGCGGATGGTGATCCAGGCGCAGCCGGGACCGGTTTCGGCGTGGGCTTCGTAACTTCGGCCGTCAAGTAACACGGAGAAGATGCCGGGTTCGACTTCGAGGAGTTGGGCCTGACGCTCGTGTTGATCGCCCAGGCGGAAGCGGTAACGATCGCCTTCGCGCTCGACTTCGAGCCGCGTATGCGCGTCGTCAATTTGGACGTCAAGGGTCATTGCAGAAGATCGTCGCGGCCGGTGGTGCGCCACTTCGAAGAGGTCATCGGTGATACTGTGGGTTTTGTTTGGACCGGCAGGAATGCCTGTCCTACTAGCGCCGCGATGGCTTGCAATTCGGGATCTGGATCTGGTAGTGGACGGCGGGCCAGGAATTCGTCGACCAGCGCGGTATCGAGATCGCCCGCACGGAACTGAGCATCATCCATGAGCTGGCGGAAGAATCCCAAGTTGGTTTTGATGCCTACGATCTGGTACTCGTCGAGTGCGCGAATCATGCGTGCTACGGCCTGTTCTCGCGAGCCGGACCAGACAGCGAGCTTGGCGAGCAGCGGATCGTAGTCGAGCGGCACGTTCCATCCTGGGTAGACGCCCGAATCCAGCCGGATCCCCGGGCCTAAGGGACGATTCAGATGCAGGATGCGCCCCGGCGAGGGGAAGAATTGATTATCCGGATCCTCGGCGTAGATGCGGCATTCGATGGCTGCGCCGCGCCAGTCGATTTGTTCCTGGTTGATGCGGAGCGGCTCGCCGGCCGCAATCTCCATCTGCAGATGCACCAGATCGAAGCCCGTAACAAGCTCCGTCACGGGATGCTCGACTTGCAGGCGTGTATTCATCTCGAGGAAGTAGAAATTGCGCTGGGCATCCACGAGAAACTCAATGGTTCCGGCGCCGTAGTAGCCCGCGGCGCGGGCGATGCGGACCGCCGCTTCTCCCATGGCGCGCCGCATTTCGGGATGCGCGGCTACCAGCGGAGATGGGCACTCCTCCATGATTTTCTGATGCCGGCGTTGTAAGGAGCACTCGCGCTCGCCCAGGTGAATGATGTTGCCGTGCTGGTCTCCGAGCAATTGAATCTCAATGTGGCGCGGCCGCTCAATCAGCTTTTCGACATAGATGGCCGGATTACCGAAGGCGCGTTCGGCTTCGCTAGAAGCGTCGCGAAAGGACGACGCGATTTCCGCGTCTCGATCCACGCGCCGCATGCCTTTGCCGCCGCCGCCTGCGACGGCCTTGAGGAGAACGGGATATCCGCAATCGCGGGCGAATGCACGGGCGGCAGCGGCATTTTCAGCCGGCTGCTGCATGCCTGGCACTACGGGCGCGCCCGCGGCAATGGCGACTTCACGTGCGGCGGTCTTCGATCCCATTTTGCGAATGGTATCGGGGGAAGGCCCGATGAACACGATGCCTGCCTGTTCGCAAGCGGCCGCGAAATCCGCATTCTCGCTCAAGAATCCGTATCCGGGGTGAATGGCTTCTGCCTGGTGCGCACGCGCGGCGTCGAGAATCCGATCGGTACGCAGGTAGCTTTCGCTCGATGGCGAAGGACCAACATGCGCCGCCTCATCCGCCATACGCACGTGGAGCGAAGCGCGATCGGCGTCCGAATAGATGGCGACGGAACGAATGCCCATCTCACGCAGCGTTCGAATCACCCGTACGGCGATTTCTCCGCGATTGGCGATCAGGACTTTTCGGAACATGGAAAGGCTGATTCTAACGCCGAGCCGCCGAGGGCACCGAGAACACCAAAGATCTTCGATTTTCTCGGTGTCTCCGCGTTTCGGGGCTGAAAGACCTGCTGACTCCAGCCCATAATTCGGCGCTTCCTTGGTGATGATGACGTCGTGGACATGGCGATCAGGACTTTTCGAAACATGGAAAGGCTGATTTTAACGCCGAGCCGCCGAGGGCACCGAGAACACCAAAGATCTTCGATTTTCTCGGTGTCTCCGCGTCTCGGGGTTGAAAGACTTGTTCACTCCAACCTGTAGTTCGGCGCTTCCTTGGTGATGATGACGTCGTGGACGTGGCTCTCACGCAGGCCCGCGGGTGAGATGCGGAGGAACTTCGCCTTTTCCTGAAGCTCGGCAATATCGTGACAGCCGCAGTATCCCATGCCTGCTTTCAAGCCGCCCACGAGCTGAAAGACGAGGTCGCCCAGAGGGCCCTTGGACGCCACGCGGCCTTCGATGCCCTCGGGCACCAGCTTGCCGCTGCCGTCCTGGGCATAGCGATCCGAGCCCTGCGCCATGGCGCCCAGTGATCCCATGCCGCGATACGTCTTGAATGTGCGGCCCTGGTAGAGAATCACTTCGCCGGGGCTCTCATCGGTGCCGGCGAACAGGCCGCCGATCATGACACAATCCGCGCCCGCGGCGATGGCCTTGGTGATATCGCCCGAATACTTGATGCCGCCATCGGCGAGCAGCGGAACGCCCGCACCGCGTGTGGCGCGCGAGCACTCGGAAATGGCGGTGATCTGCGGCACGCCCGCGCCCGTCACCACGCGCGTGGTGCAGATCGACCCGGGACCGATACCGACCTTGATGCCGTCGACGCCCAGCGAAATCAACTCACAGGCAGCTTCATGCGTGGCCACGTTACCGGTGATGAGCTGCACCTCGGGGAATTTCTTCTTCACGGTACGCACGGCTTGCATGACGCGGCCGGAGTGGCCGTGGGCGGTGTCGATCACCAGCACGTCCACTTTTCGCGCCACCAGTTCCTGCGCTCGTTCCAGGTAATCACCGGTTGCGCCGACGGCCGCGCCCACGCGCAGGCGGCCCTGCTCATCTTTCGCGGCGTTGGGGTATTTCAGCTTCTTCTGAATGTCTTTGACGGTAATGAGGCCCTTGAGGTCGTAATTCTCGTCCACGACGAGCAGTTTCTCGACACGATGCCGGTGCAGGATCAGCTCGGCTTCCTCGAGCGTGGTGCCGACGGGAACGGTGATCAGGTTCTCCTTGGTCATGACCTCGGAGATGGGCAGATCGGAGCGTGATTCAAAGCGCAGGTCGCGATTGGTGAGAATGCCGACGAGCCTGCGCCCTTGCGTCACCGGAATTCCCGAGATACGGTAGCGCTTCATCATCTCCAGCGCATCCGCAATTTTTTTATCGGGCGCGATGGTGATGGGGTCAACGATCATGCCGCTCTCACTGCGCTTGACGCGATCCACCTCTTCGCCCTGGCGCTCAATGGACATGTTGCGGTGAATCATGCCGATGCCGCCCTGTTGTGCGAGCGCGATGGCCAAGTGTGACTCGGTCACGGTGTCCATAGCGGCGCTGACGATGGGGATGTTCAGCGCGATGGTGCGAGTGAGCCGCGTGCGGGGATCAACATCGGTTGGGAGGACTTCGCTGCGCGCCGGCTGGAGCAAAACGTCGTCGAAGGTGAGGCCTTCGCGAATATCGCCGTCAATCATAGGGTGATCTATCTATGATACAGCGACGGCGGCCTGAATCCGTACGTAGCGACGAACAGAAAAACTCTTCACCGGCGAGACGCCGAGAACGCCCAAAGAAAACCAATCTGGACACACAAAACTGCTGCGGGGCGTTGACTGTGCACTGCCTGGCCACAAAGAGAGCGCAGCGGGAGCGGCAGGGACCCATGAGTGGGGCTAACCGACCGTCTCGGTGCTACGGCTGCTGGAGCAGTTCGCGGACCTTCTGTTCGAGTTCGGAGCCAGTCAGACCAGAGGCGACGATGTGATGCGAGCTGTCAAGTACTAGGGTGGTTCCGGCCTTCGCGTCTGCTCCGTACTTCTTCGCGAGACCCGTGCGATCCGGAATCTGGGGCCAGCCGAGCGTGATGTCATCGAGCGCCTCCACGACGTGGCTCGCGTCCGGATCGGCGCTGAGTCCGACAGCCCTTAGGCCGCTGTGCTTGTACTGGTTGAACACAGGTATGAGGGAAGCCAGTTGGTTCACCGAACCCGGACTTCGCGGCGACCAGAATGTGACCAGCGTGACGCGCCCTCCCAGGCCGGACAGGCTGATGCTCTTTCCCGCTATGTCGCGAGCTGAAAAGTCTTCAAAGACTTCGGAAGCGACCTGCTTGTGGCCGGCCGCGGGAACGGATTTGGCTTGCTTTGCGATCTGATGCGCCCAACGGTTTTGCCCCTCAAACGAAGACACGGCGGCTTTTTCCCGCTGGCGAACAAATGTCTCTACCGCCGGCAAACCTTCTCCCAAGACGTATCCGGTGATTTCTTTTCCATCCCGCCTGAGGAGGACCTCATAGCAGGTTTGCTCTCCTCCCGCGATAGCTGATACCACGTGCAAGTCGTCGGTTGGCGTTACCTGAGCGACCTGCGGTGCTCCCGTATCACAGCCCGCGCGTAGCGGCTGGGCGGGCGCTAGCGAAAACCCCGCCCCAAGCCAGAGAATGAGTCCAACCACGGTCATTGGCTCAACCGCAAGACTTCCGATGCCAGTAGTGCAAACAGCGATTGCAGCTGATTGCGATCCGCGGTGACGAGATAGGTTCCCTGTTCCTGGTCCGCCTGAAATGCTGGATTCGCATAAGGAACGAAGGCTACCGGGTCGTAGGGCAGAGCCGGAATGAGAGCGTTATTAGCCACCATGGGAAGAAAGTCCCGGTCGACTGAGTCGGTCCCATTGCCCGTTAGGTAGACCACATTGATTACTGGATGATAGGTTGTGTCGGAGCGAATCTTGAATGCCTCGTTGACGGTTCCATTCATGCTGGCCGCCACGATGGAATTCGGCTGGTCCGGTCGTAATTGGTTAGGGTAGATATTCGCGTTCGTGTAGATCGCGGCGGAGGGGAAGAAATTGTTACCCGACCCGACGTTTGGATGATTTGCCCAGAAGTCTCCGGTGTTCTTACAGTTCGGCTGCACGCTGGGATCCGGGCTGCAGAGTTGGTTGGTCTGAAAGAGCCAATTGCTGCGAAAGCCAAGCAGCGAGTTTCCGTAGACGTCGGCATTGGGAATGTAGGCGATGAACTGGCGAACGTTTGTGCTGGCACCAGCGGCGCCGGGACATGTCGCCGGGAAGGTTGGCGTCGGGTCGGAGTCGGTGGGGGGCGCTAGGCCATAACTGCTGGCGCCCCAGGAATCCTGGCCACCCCATTGCGAGAGCGTGCCCGTGACCGTTCCCGCCGCGGTGCACACTGCCGGCATGTTTATGCAGATGGCTTCCTCGTTCACATTGTTCGCATCTTGCGGGCCGACATCGGAGCAGCTGTTGTTGTGCCCGAAGGTGGCGCCGGCTTGGACGGGCGGCACGGGGTTCGCCAGGGCGGGGCCCCACCGCGAGTCGTGCTGGGTACGAAGAGGGAACTGGGCGGAAACTCCGTTGGGAGATCCGTCCGTGAACAGCATGATGGTGTTCTTGGCTAGTGGCAGATTCACGGTCCTAATTTGCTGATAGGCCACCTCCAGGGCGGAGACGGTGTTGGTGTTGCTCTGGCACACGATGGCTCCGATATCGGCATTCAACGTGCCATTCCCGTAGTTCGTGCTGGGAGCATAGACCAGATGGGCGGTGATGTCGAACGTGACCAGACCGACATAGTCGTAGGGGCTAAACAGCGTGATAAAGTTCTGCGCGGCCTGCTTCATGGCCTGGCATGCCGTGAGCCCGCTGATGAGATCGGGCGCGGTATTCATCGAACTGGATTGGTCCAGCACCAGCATCAAAACCAGACCGCGGCGGCTGGCCGTGCCGCTGTCGCTCACCGTGATGCTTGAGATGTGGAATATGTTCATGAAATAGGTGGGAGCTTGGGCGCTGGCGGTGACCGCGATATTCAGAACGCCGGTGGGGTTACCGTTCCCGTCGGTCACTTGAGTGAACGTGGGAGTCACCGTCGGCGTGCCGATGGAATTGAGATACCCGGCCGGAAAGTTGGCGTTAAAAAACTGTTGGGCGGCTGCAGTGGCCTGCGCCTGGGCCTGCTGCACCGTGTTCGCCAGGTTCACCGACCGGCCGGCTGCCAGGGCCGCGGCATCCACAGCCGCGCTCAATCGGGCCTTGATCAAGTAGATGGTTCCCACGTCCACCGCGAGCCCCACCGTGGCAATAGTGGCGATCAACATCAAACCGTGGACCAGCAGTACCACGCCCCGCTGCTTTTGCCGATTGACAAGCTTTGACATATATCGGACTCCTGAAACGCTACGAGATGCTGCGCGAGTAAATGACCGGCGTCTTCATAATCGAGAACAGGTTGAGATAACTCACGTCTGCGTACATCTCTGAGACCAGAGCAAACGTACTGGCGGTGAGGTTCAGGAACGCCGCATTCTGCGCGACGTCGCTGGTATTAGTCGCTATGGTCACCGCGGAAATAGTTCCATTGGCCAGCACAACACCCACCGGTGGAGTCCCGAACGTGCTGCTCCACCGCGTTCCATTGCCAATCATCACGCGGTAGGCAAATACGTATTGCCCGTAGTTGGGGCAGTTCCCGGCGTTCCATGGCGGGGCGTTATGTGGCGCCGGAACCACGCCCTTCGCACACTCCTGCGGGCCCACCATGACCACCTTGCTCAAGATGACCACGGCATTTCCGGTGGGGTTGGGATCATCCTGGGCGTCCGAGTTCATCCCCAGGCCCGCGGCCGCCCGCACAATCATGCGCTGATTCTGAACCAGCGATAGGTCCAATCCCGCGTTGGGTTCGGTATTCGTATCCACCATCAGGACAACGGCGTCCTGGCACACATTACTGACCTGGATACTTTTGCTGAGCGACATGCCGATCGTGAACATGCCCGCGAACATGGGAACCAGAATGGACATCGCCAGAGCAAACTCGAGCATCGTGTTTCCGCTCTCGCGCCGATGCCGGGATGGATTCTTCATAAGATCAGACCCCCTACGGACTCGGCGGCGTCGTCGTACCGACGGGCAGACCACCCAGGACGTCCACCGCCGACGCATTGAGATTGATGCTAGCGGCCGTCAGCGTATAGTTGGTGGCGGAGACCGGAAACATCCAGTTCCACGGATAGTTCTTCACCACTACTTCCACAATGTTCCCTGGTTGATTCGGATAGCTCACGATTTTGCCGTTAGCGAGCGTTTGTGGCAGTACGCCTACCAAGGCACACGTGGGATTGCACACCATCACCGGATTCGTCAGGTCATTGGCAGTGTAGTAATTGACGATGATCCGGCTGGCATTCGCTCCAGCTAAAAAGCCGACGCCGTTCGACTCAACCACTTGCGTGATGCACGCCGCCTGCGATGCCGTGCAGGAGCCGGCGTTGTAGCTCGGACTGAACGTCATTGCGAAGCGCGCGCCCTCTCGCGTCGCGTTCATCAGGGTGTTCTGTATGAAAACCACCATCGCCACATCGAGAATCCCGAAAAACATCACTAGCGTTGGAACCAGCACCAACGCCGTCTCGACCATGGCATTCCCCCGCTGCCGGGAGCGCCTGTCGCCGCATTGGAGCTGCTTAAGCATCGGAACAATTGCTGCTGTATCGCTAAGTATGGATCGGATGCTCTGGTGGCGAGTGTGTCCGTCAAAAACCTTATTCCGTCTTCCTCATTCCCTTATGCGCTCCGCGACTCCGGATCTGCTGGCGTTGCCGCACCCCGAACCCCATGTCATGATCAGGATGATCGGATGAAACGCCCCCCGGCCCGCCAGCTGCGAACGTTCCCGCTCCTTCTGGCCGCGCTCACCGCCTGCAATTCCGCTGGTACAGGACATACTTCCATCGATTCGACCCTGGCGGCTTTGATCCCGGCCGACGCCACCATGCTCGCCGACATCCGCATGGACGCGGTCCGCGCAACGCCGCTGTTTCAGAAATTGGTCGCCGGCCGGTCAATTCCGCAGCTCGACGACTTCGCGCGCGACACCGGTTTCGATCCCCGGCGCGACGTGCGTGAGCTGCTGGTTGCGTCTGACGCCAAAGATACGATCGTTACGGCGCGAGGCACTTTCAACGAGCATGGTTTAGCTGGCTTGGCGAAGCAGTCGTACAAAGGTTTCAACCTCTATACGCGGGGTCAGCGCGGCGCAGCTTTGATTGATGCGTCCACGGCCGTTGCGGGAACGCTGCCAGGCGTCAAAGCCGCGCTGGACCGCTACAAATCCGGCGACCGTTCCGGCCCCACGGAACTGCTCGCCCGCGCGCGTCAGATTCCCACCCGAAATCAGGTCTGGTCTGTGTCCAATGGCTTCGAGAGCCTGCTCACGGCTGGAATTCCGGAGACCGGCAACGCCGCCAACGTCGGCCGCATCCTGCGTTCGCTCGAAAACACGACGTTGGCCGCCGATCTCCGAACCGGCGTCGACGGCTATCTCACGGGAACCTGCCGTACCGAGCAGGATGCTAAGAACTTGGGCGACACTGTGCGCGGGCTCATCGGGCTTGGGCGTCTGAGCGTGCCCGAGAAGCAGCCCGATCTACTGCGCCTGTGGGACGGGATCAAGGTCGATCAGCAGCAGCGCACTGTCAATATCATGCTGGCAGTGCCAGAGGACTTGCTCGAAAAGATGTTGGATTTGCTCGGCGCGCAGCCGGGATTGCGGCGCCTGCCTGTCAGTGGGCTTGTGTCGCCCCGGCCTGATTCTTCTTCGGACCCGGAATCGCGTCGCCCAGAATAGAGCCGCCGCCTTCGCTGATGTAATTGCGGTTCCAGGCGGGAATCTCCACGACCACGTCACCGGTCACAACGGCCTGGCAGCCCAGCCGCGAGTGCGGCGTCAGGTCTGCGGCCATGTCCACGCGATCCAGTTCATCATCGTCGGCTTCCGTCAGATTCGCGTCGGTCCCGTTCTTCACCACGACATGGCACGTCGTGCAGGCGCAGTTCCCGCCGCAGGCGTGCTCCAGGTGGAGGCCGAGGTTTAGCGCGATATCGAGCAGCGATTCGGGCTTCCCATGCCCCTTGTACGGCAGCTTGCCGCTCTCGAATTCAACCGTCTGGCCGAGCGGGAGAAAGGTCACCTTGGGCATCTCCTTTGATTATAGCGGGTAAAGTCGTTTGAACCCAAATGCCCCTATTCTCCATCAAGATTATGTAGTAGAATTCGAAAAAGCGAGTTTTCATGATCGATTCTCATACCCGTAGTCTTGCAAAGGCTGTCAGTTACCGCGTGTTGGGATCGGCCGCCACCGCGCTCGTGGTCTACCTGTTCAGTGGGAACATGCCGCTTTCGGCAAGCGTAGGTGGACTCGACATGGTGCTCAAAATCGTGCTCTATTTCCTGCACGAGCGCATCTGGAATCACATCCCCTTCGGCCGCCCAAAACGCCCGGAATACGAAATTTAGCCTCAAAGTACAGGCCGCTTACCAAAGACAGCCTATTCAGCGGTACTGGGTATGGCCGATAAAGAAAGTGATGGAGTCTGCTCGTCTTCCGTGGAACGAAGCTCAGCGACTGCTCGCGTTACGCCGGTCGAGGCTTCTCGATTCGCCGCCGGAGCGACTTTTCGACGCTATCGTGTCGCGCGCGGCGGCTATCTGTAAGACGCCGATGGCCTTCCTGTCACTGGTGGATGAAAATCGCCAATGGTTTAAGTCCAAAGTAGGGCTCGACGCCACCCAAACGGATCGAGACATCGCGTTCTGTGCGCACGCCATCCTGCAGGATCAGCTCATGGTGGTGCCGGATGCGCTTTCGGATAAACGCTTTGCGGACAATCCGTTGGTTACCAACGAACCTAATATCCGTTTCTACGCCGGGATGCCGCTAGTGACGAGCGACGGGTGCGCTCTCGGGACTTTGTGCGTGGTCGACCGGAAACCGCGCCAGCTCAGCGCCGAGCAGATCGATCAGCTCAAAATTCTCGCCGAAAGCACGCGGATTCTTATCGAAATGAGATCGTCGCGATTCGGCGAGATCTTCGAAAAGGCCGTCGCGGCCACTGGCGAGGGGGTCACCATCGTGGACGCCCGCGAGCCCGACATGCCCATCATCTTTGCCAATGAGGCGTTCTACAAGATGACTGGCTACAGCGAAGACGAAGTTCTCGGCCGGAATTGCCGGTTCTTGCAGGGCGAGAACGCCGACCCCGCCATCCTTCAGAAGATCCGGGAGAGCATCCGGACAAAACGCAACTGCGTGGTCGAACTGTTGAACTACACAAAAGCCGGGAAACCCTTCTGGAACCGGCTATCGCTCATTCCCATCGTCGACGAAGCCGGCGAACTGACTCACGTGATCGGCTTGCAATCGGACATCACGGAAGCGAAAGCAGCCGAAGCTGCGCGCCAGCAATTACTGGGCATGCAGGTGACCATGCACACGGTCAACGACGTCGTTCTCAACTTCATGAACAACATGCAGCTCTACCGCATCCACATGGAAGAGACCTGGAACGCCGATGGCGGAGTGCTGCGAGAGTTCGACTCGATGTTTGCAGATACCATGACCAGGCTCACGAAAATCAACGCGCTGACCAAATTCAAATCGAGAGACGCGGCCAGCGGCATCACGGTACTCGACACCGAATAGACACAAAGCTTTACTTGGCCGATGCCCGGATGATGGTGTCTTGTGCCGCGAGGATTTGCCAAGCCGTGCCTACGCGCTCGAGAACGCGAAGGCCCATGCCCTGGGTCTGGAGGCCCGGTGAGCCGGCTCCTTCGACCTTCCAGCGAACTTGCGCAAACGCCATGTCGGGGTGCAGAAGCGTGAGCCTCTCAACGCCAGACGTCAAAGTGGGATCTTTCAATCCAGGCCATTCCATATTCACGATGTTCGCCGCGATATCCCGGTTGCCCCGCACCCATCTCGCCGCTGTGTCTACCCAATCGGCGTTCCGCATGAGTAGTTCGCTTATGCCGGATTGATCGCGACGATTCCAACCGCTATCGAACGCTGCAAGCGCGGCCCCGATGCGGTCTTCGTCGGTGAGCGGTGAGCTCTGAGGCCGTGGCGCGGGAATGGGCGCTACATCGCCGGGACGCAGATTGGCAAAGCCGGTGGTGGAGCGGTCCTCGGCTGACCCGTTCTGCGCGGCGAGAATCTTCCAAACATCACTTTTCTTGCGCAGCACCAATGTCATGACGTAATCGCGCGCTTCCGGCCTTCGAGAATCGCCGGTAATCTGCCATCTTGCGTGTACGATCGCCACGTCGGGCTTCGGGAACTGGACCTGGGCAGGAGTGATTACTGCCCTGCTCGCTTTGAAGATCGTCCCGTGAACGACTTTGTGACTCTCTTCGATCTGTCCAGCGTTCCGCAACCAGGAGCCGTTGACGTTCACAAAACTGGCATCATCCGTGAATTGCTCCGTGAAAGCATGCATGTCATGCACGTTCCAGGCGCGCATGAGACCGGCAATGACTTCGCGCACATGTTCCTCATCCGGGTTGGAGGCAGCTAGAAGTCTTGCCGGGGAAGAGATGCTCAGGCACGCCGCGAGCAAAAGACTGGCGTACTTCATCCTTCGACCTCCGGCAAGTTTCTTGATCAGCGCTGATCAGCGAAGCTTGCAGTTCAAAAGAATATCACGGGCGAAAACGCACTCTGGAAGAGGCAGGAGCCGGGTTGCCGTCTCAGCCCCGCAGCACCGCCAGCAGGGCTTGCCGCAACTCCTGCTGCTTTCCGGCTTCCAGCTTGCGCCGGTCCGCGGTGACATAGAACACGTCGATGGCCTTGTGGGCTTCGGTATCGATCAAGACGACGTCGATGCTTGCCCCGCGCGAGGAAATCGTGGACGCGATGTCGTACAGCAGCCCGGGCCGGTCCTCCGCCACCACCTGGATCAGCGTAGCGGATTGCGAAGCCTGATCGTCGAAATGCACCGCGGGCTCGATCCGTGCCTTCCGGCTGGGTGGTGCGATGCGTGGCCGGCTGCGCAATAACTGCTTCACGTCGGCGCGACCCAGCACGGCACGTTCAACCGTCGCCCGCAGCCGGTCGGCTTCGCTCGGGTTCAATTCCAGCGTGCGCAGGGGATCGGAAAAAGAGAACGTGTCCAGCACGGTGCCGCGCCGGTTGGCGAAGGCCTCCGCTTTCAAAATGTTCATGCCAAAGCTCGACAGCGTGCCGGCTACGGTCGCAAACAGAAACGGGCGGTCGCCAGTAACCAGCGTCAGGCGAAAGACGCTGCCCGATTTTTCCAGGTCCACCGCCACGCCCCGCGTCCGGCTCTCCTGTTCCAGCCGCATGTGCAGCGTGATATCCGCCTCGGTATGTGTGCGCAGATAGCGCTTGGGAAATCCTTCCAGGAATGCGCTCTCTTCGGGAGAGCCAGCTCCCTCGATGCGTTCGCTTTCCAGTTCACGCGTCAGCTCGTTGTACGTCAGCAGATAAAGCTGCCACAGTTGCCCGGCGCGCCACGGCGTCATCACCGTGGGATTCACAGCGCTGATGTCGGCGTAAGTTACGAGTGTCAGCCGCTGCAGATTTTCCACTGTGCCGGCAATGTCAGCCAAGTGACGCGCGGTCGCCGGATCGAACGGGTCGCGCCCATTCATCGTGGCGGACATTTCCAGATGATGGCGAATGAGGAAGCGAACGGTTTCCCGCTGCGCGGCCGGCATCTGAATCCGCTCCATGGCACCTTCCGCTAGGCGCAGTGACGCGGCCACGTGCCGTTCCCCCGCGTTGCCTTTGCCCACGTCATGAAACAGCAGCGCAAACATCAGTACGGCCGGCTGCTCGATTTCCGAGAGCAGTCCCGCGAACGACGATGCCGGCGGCGTTTTCCCGTGGCGCAGATCCGCCAGCGTTTGAATCGCCACGAGCGTATGCTCGTCCACCGTGTAGCGATGGAAGAAGTCGCGAATCACCAGGCAGTCGATGCGCTCCAGTTCAGGAAATAGCGCGGCCAGCGCCCCGCTTTCGTGAGCCACCCGCAGAGCCAGCGCCGCGTGCGGAAGCATAAGCGCTTCGCTGAGTGCCGGCCACACAGGCCGCGGCGATGCGAAGTAAGCGCGCACGGCCGCGAGTTGCGGCGTTATGCGTTGTTCCGCTTCGAGCGATAACCGCATGCCGTGCCGCGCCACAAACTGCATCAGGCGCACCAGCAGCTCCGGCTCCGCTTCGAGCTGCTGCGGCGAGCGGAAGTACACTCGTTCGCGGGCCACCGTGAAATCGGCATTTGAAACGCGCGAGCGCCGGTCCCGGAACTGCGCGAACAGAGAGCTAGCTCGCGCCTCCTCGGTCTCGAGGACACCCAGCGCGGAGCGATGCACAGCACGTGCGCTGCGGAAGTAGTCGCGCATCACGGCGGTTTCTTCCAGCGCCATCTGCTCAGCCACCCATTCCTGGGCGTCAAACGTCAGGACATTGGAATCGCGCTTGGCTTGTTCATGCAAATAGGCGCGAACCGCGAACAGGAAGCGGCGCGCCTCGTCCAGCTCCGGCACGTGCACGGGCGGCGAAAAGGCACGTGGCGTCGTGCCCGCGATTTGCGCCAGCCAGGAGACCAGTTGCAGGTCGCGCAGCCCGCCAGGCGCTTCCTTGATGTTCGGCTCCAAATGGTGAAAAGTCCCGTTGAAGCGCGTATGCCGCTCGCGCGTCATGTGCGAGAGATGCCGGACCAGTGCGTCCCGCTGGCCGTGCACAAATCGCGGCAGCTTCTCCATCAGGGCGCCGTAGACCGCGGCATCTCCCGCCAGGTATCGCTGGTCCAGCAGGCTCACGCTCAGCTCGATATTGCCGTTGTGCAGCTCCGAACACTCTGCAGGTGTGCGCACAGATTGGCTGACGCGCAGCCCGCCGTCCCAAAGCTGCTGGAGAAAGGCCGCGATCTCTTCTTTGTGTGCCAGGGCTGCTCTATCGCTCGCAAACAGCAGTAACAGATCGATGTCGGAATACGGAAACAGTTGCCGCCGCCCGTAGCCGCCCACCGCGACCAGCGCAGCTCCTGCCGGAACGGCTGGCGCAATGCGCCCCTGCCAGGCGCTCAGGACCTGTGCATCGACCGCCAGGGTGCGGTCTTCGAGCCCTCGAGTGGGATCAAAGCGCAGCTTCTCCGCGGTCGCCATTCCGGATCCGTATCGCCTCCGCGACATCGTAGATGAAAACTTTGCCGTCGCCGATCTTCCCCGTGCGCGCCGCCTCGGTAAGGGTCTTCACCACCTCGTTCAAGCGCGCGTCCGTCACCACCAGCTCAATTTTCACCTTGGGCAGCAAATCGACGTTGTACTCCTGGCCGCGATACACCTCTTTGTGGCCCTTCTGGCGGCCGTGCCCGCGCACTTCGGTGATGGTCATGCCGTCAATGCCGATGTTCTTGAGTGCTTCCTTGACCGGCTCCAGTTTGAAGGGCTGAATGATGGCTTCGATTTTTTTCATCGCATGCTCCTGTGCCGCGGCCGCCTAGGCCTCGAAGAAGTACCCTTCCTCGCCGTGCTGGCTCAAATCCAGACCCTCGATTTCGGCGTCCTTCGTCACGCGCAACCCGGTAACGGCATCGCAGATTTTCAGGATAATCAAGGTCCCCACGATTGCCAGCACCCAGGCGATCGCTGTGCCGATCAACTGATTGATCACTTGCCCCGGATTGCCGTCCACCCACCCGAGCGGCAGCAGCTTACCCGCCGAGTCTTTGTAGCCGTCGTTGATCAGGTTGGTGGCGAAGAAGCCCGTGAGAATCGCTCCCAGCGTCCCTCCCGCGCCGTGTACTCCGAAAGCGTCCAGCGAATCGTCATAGCCGAATTTTGCCTTCACCAGCGTCACCATGAAGTAGCATACGATGCCGGCTAGAAACCCGATGAGCAGCGCCGGAAACGGCTGCACGAAACCCGACGCCGGCGTGATCGCCACCAGTCCCGCGACGCAGCCCGAAATCCCGCCCAGGACGCTCGGTTTGCCGTTGCGAATCCATTCCACAAAAATCCAGCCCAACGCCGCCGCGGCCGCTCCGAAGTGCGTCGCGACGAATGCGCTCGTCGCTAAACCCGAAGCTGCCACCGCGCTGCCCGCGTTGAATCCGAACCAGCCGACCCACAGCAGACACGCCCCGATCACGCTCAGCACCAGGCTGTGCGGCTTCATGGGCTCCTGTGGATACCCCGTTCGCTTACCCAGATACAGAGCGCAGATCAGCGCCGAGACCCCCGACGTGATGTGGACCACCGTGCCGCCGGCGAAATCGAAACAAGGGAACCTGCCTCCCAGCGCCGCGTTCAGCAATCCGCCCTTGCCCCAAACCATGTGCGCCATGGGAAAGTAGACAATCAGCGCCCAAAGCACCGTGAACAACACCATGCCGGTGAATTTCATGCGCTCCGCGAAGGCCCCCGCGATCAGCCCTGGTGTGATGATGGCGAACATCAACTGGTAAATCATGTAGGTTTCCTGCGGGATGGTCGGCGCGTAGTCCGGATTGGGCGCAATTCCCACGCCTCGCAAGAAAACGTAGCGCAAGTCGCCGATGAAGGGCGATCCCTCCGCAAACACCAGGCTGTAACCCACCAGCGCCCACAGCACCGTGATGATCGCCATCAATATGAAACTGTGCATCATAGTGCCGAGCACGTTCTTTCGCCGCACCAGCCCGCTATAAAATAACGCGAGGCCCGGCCCGGTCATGAGCAGCACCAGTGCGGCTGACGTCAGCATCCAGGCGTTATCGCCCGCGCTCTGCGCAGATTTCACGGCTGTGTCGAGAGCGGCCAATTTCGCATCGACACTTTGCGGCGTCTGCGCCATCGCCGCCGTGGAAAACACCAATAGCGTCCAAAACTTCATGCTGGAATCCTTTGTCGGGTTACAAACAGACCAGTGTCCTATTATTCCGCGAAGGTGGACAAGGGCAAAAGAGAAGGTTTCTATGCAGGTGATTGAAAATTTTGATGGGCAGGGCCGGCCAGCCAGCGTAGGAGACGCGGCACGAAGGGCAGACTGAGGAGCTACAGCGTGAAGACTCTAGGAATGATCCAACGATCATAGTCGCCGTTCTCCCTTCGCCAGGCTCAAACTCGAAAATTCGCTATTTACTTCTACAAGCGGAAAGTGTGACGTAGGGGCGACGCGCGCATCGCCCCTGTTACAGCTCACGTCACAGCGAACGCAGGAAGTTCAAAATATCCTGCTTTTGCGAGGACTTGAGGCCACGGAACGCCTCGATCACTCCGCTGGCCTCCGATCCATTGCTATCGTGATCCCGAATCGCTTCGAGCAAGTCGCTGTGATGCACGGCAAGATCGGAGAACAGGTTGGCCTGCTGCTGATTGAGCGCCGCGACGGCGGTTGACAAGCCGGTAGTCAGTGAGGGCGTATGGCAGGCCTCATGGTGGCCCGTTTCGTCGCCGGAGTAGGCCGCCACCCACTCTGGTTCCATAAACTTTCCGCTTCTGTCCACCGATATTGGAGGTGAGGGCATTTCCATGATCCGGCTCACCCGCCTGAACCACATTCCGTTGGTTTTGAACTCGGATCTGATCGAACACATTGAGATGACTCCCGATACGGTGATTACCCTTACAAGTGGCCAGAAAATCATGGTGCTCGAAGCGGCGGTGGAAGTAGTGGAACGCGTGGTGGCCTTCCGCCGAACGATTCTGAACGGCATTCTGACCTGCCCCATACGGAAGCCAACCGAAGGGGAGGAACCACCAGGATCGGAGCCGGAGTAGGTCATGGCGGAACAGCCCAGACCAAAGCCCCTCGATGTGCGGCCCGTCGTTTACCGGCTCGACTTCGCCACCTTGGGCGGGCTGGTGATGGCGCTCGGGGGTATTTTGGGCGGTTTACTGCTCGAAGGCGGCAAGATTAGGGACGTGGCCCAAATCACCGCGGCCTGTATTGTTTTTGGGGGTACGTTTGGAGCCGTACTGGTCACGACGCCATTTCCCGTGTTGTGGCGCGCCGTCCGCAAGCTCAATCATATTTTCATCGAGCGTGCCCAGGATACCCACCAGGCGATCGAAGAGATCATCAGCTTTGCCGCCAAAGCCCGCAAGCACGGCATTGTTTCCCTCGAGCAAGATGCCGACAACATCCCGGAGCACTTTCTGCGGAAGGCCTTGGGTCTGGCTGTGGACGGCACTGACCTGGACCTCCTGCGCCGCATAATGGATCTCGAGATCATCATGGAAGAGCATCACGCTGAGGCCGAGGCAAGGGTCTACGACTCCGCGGGCGGCTACGCGCCCACCGTCGGCATCATCGGGGCCGTGCTGGGACTGATTCAGGTGATGAAGCATCTGGAGAATATTGATGAGGTGGGCCGGGGCATCGCCGTGGCCTTCGTGGCCACGATTTACGGTGTGGGATCGGCCAACCTGTTCTTCCTGCCGGCCGCCAACAAACTGCGCGCGCGTCTGCGCCGCGAAACACAGATCAAGGAGCTCATGCTCGAGGGCGTAGTGGCCATCGTCGAAGGGCTGAATCCCAAGCTGATCCGCACCAAGCTGGAAGCTTATTCGCGTGACGCGGCCACTCCCGACAGGCCCGCGCCCAAGCCCGTTGCCAGCCGAGGGGCTCAGGATTCGAATGCAGCATAGACGACGCGCTCCGGCCAGCCAGGAAAATCATGATCGCTGGCTGGTTTCCTACGCCGATTTCATCACGCTGATGTTTGCGTTTTTTGTCGTGATGTTCGCTTCTTCGCAAGCCGATCGTTCGAAAATCAAGCGCGTCGCCGCCTCCGTTACCGATGCGCTCGAAAATGGCGCGTCGCGGAGTTCCGCCAAAGCCAACCAATCCGATTCCGGCGGCGGACTGAAAAATCTTAAACCCGATGCACCACCCGCGGCCCCCGCGCTTGGGGCGGAACTCTTGCCCTCCCTCAACTACCTGAACGCCCAGCTCCGTAAAGAGATTGCCAGCGGCAAGATGCGGGTCACCCTGGAAGGCAGAGGTCTGGTGGTCACTCTGCAACAGGCCACCTTCTTTCCATCGGGCGAAGACGCCATTGACCCGGCCACTTACTCCAGCCTCGAAAAAGTCGCCACTGCCATCCGCCAGTTGCCCAACTCCGTTCGCCTCGAAGGGCACACAGACGCCATGCCCATTCACACCACCCGATTCCGCAGTAACTGGGATCTGTCGGCTGCGCGCGCCATCGCCGTGCTCGATCTTCTCAGCAGCCGGTTCCAAGTGCCGCTCCAGCGGCTGGCGATCGCCGGATACGCGGAGACGATACCCATCGCAAGCAACGAGACCGAACAGGGCCGCTCGCGCAACCGGCGTGTGGACATCGTGATTCTGAGCCACCAACAACTCGTGAACGAGCCTGCCCCGGTGTCCGATGCCCGCGCCTCGGGTGCCATACCGCCAACACCACAGCCACAAACGAAAGAACCTCATGCCAGAATGTGAAACTCGATACTTCGGAACCATCTCATTTGACGGACCAGCAGTGATCGCATTCCCCGCCGGCTTGCCTGGCTTCGCCCAGTGCCGCCGCTTTTTGCCTCTCGAAGACGCCTCGCGCAAGCCGCTGATGTTTTTGCAGAGCCTGGAGGAACCACAATTGTGCTTCCTCACACTCCCAATCTCCGCCGTCGACCCCGCCTATCGGTTGAAGATCAACGCCGAGGATCTTGCCCTGATCGGCTTGGAAAAGCAGCCGGGACCAGGCGACCCGGCAGAGTGCTGGGTCATCATTGCCTTCGGTGAAGACCACATCCCTTTTGCCAATCTGTTGGCTCCTCTGTTGATTAACCGCGCCACCGCACTGGCCGTGCAGGCGGTGCGCGACGACTCGGTCTACAGCTGCCGGCATCCGCTCCGGCCGCTGGCGGAGGTGTCCGCTTGCTCGTGATCCGCAGGCGCGCCGGTGAGTCGATCCTGATCGCTGGCGACATCGAGATCGAAGTGCTCGAAACCAGCCCCACTCGCGTCAAGCTGGGCATCCGCGCTCCGAAGGATGTTGATATCGTGCGCAAGGAGATCGGGCTGATTGCCGGAGAGAACCTGTCCGCCGCGCGCGACATCCCTCTCGATCTTCTGACCCCCATGCTTGCGCTCCTCGACTCCCGGCCCGCCCCGTCCCAGGGAGCCGGAACGCCTGCCCACTCCCGGTTGCCGCGGCATTTATAGTTGAGTGGTGAACCGCTTGCTGCGAGCTCGTCTCAGCAACCTTCCCGGCGACTTCGCCTGGATTTTTACCGAGCCGCGACCACACAGAGCGGTCCTCGTTCTCCACGCCGCGCTAAACCACGGTTTGGTTATGGAGCCTTTACCGGGAACCGCACCACATTGCTCACATAGATATCCTGCGCGATCGTGAGCTGCGTGTCTTTATCGGTTGTCAGCCCGGAGTCGAGCTGCAACTGAACCACCCACACCCCCACGCTACCGGGCATGGGCGTCGCCTCCAGGACGTTGGCGGTCTTTCCCCCCGCTAGCGATGAGAGGAACGACGCCGGCTGAGCTACGGGTCCGTCGTAGCGCCTGCCGCTGGCGTAACCCGGGTTGGGGCTCGCCAGATCGCCTAAGCCCGTAGCATAGATCGTGATGGTTTCACCCGGAACGGCCGGGTTGCTGCCTTTGATTGGGCCCGTATTCGGGCAGCACAATATGAGGCTCGATCCCGAGGTTACGCCGATGGCCGTCAGCAGCAGGTTCGCCCCTGTGTTCACAGACGCACTGAATGTGATTCCAACGCCCGCCTTTCCCGCCTTACGGGCTTGCAAGACCAGGCGCGTGAATACCGCCGCCGGAAAGGCGTGCACTTGGGGGTCTTTGTCCACCAGATTCGCCAGCGCCTGGGTGACGGTCGTGAGCGTGTCCGTGGATAGCACCGTGTAGTTATAAGAACGATCCGAAATCTTGACCGTGCCGATGTCACCCGCCTTAACCGAGCCGTCCACCGAAACCAGTGCATTGGCATACTGAGAGCCGTGGAAGGCCATGGCGGGCCGGGGCTCCGCGCCTGACCCGGCGAAAATACCCGGGTTCTCCGGTACGATCTGCACCGGCACGGAAATACTCGCGGTAGTCGTGCCGTCGGCATGCTCAGTCCGCACATAGAGGCTGACGCTGGCCGAATTCGCAGCAAACAGGGGCATCTGTGCGTTGATTTGGGTAGGAGAAACGTACAAGAGCGGCGCGGGGCTGCCGTCGATAAACACCTGCGTTCCCGCAAGCTGTGTCGGAGAGAATTTCCCGGTTCCTGGGTCTGATGCGATGGAATCGCTCAGCCCCGTTCCGTTCAGCGTGATCAGCGATCCGGGTCCGATTTGCGCTGCGTTTCCCCCTCCGGTAAGCGTCGCCCCCCCGGTGCTGACCGTGATCGTCGCGCTGGTCGATACCGTGGCCGAGTAGGTGATGTTGTTGCCGGCCGTGCTGGGCGTGCGGGAAACCAGAAGAATCTGCTGTGCCTGGGTGTCCGCCACCCCAATCACGTTCGGGTCACCCGCCCCCGCATTGATCGCGTTCACCAGCGTGCTGACAATATTAGCGAAGGTATCCTTGTTTACCTCTTTGTAAACATAGTTCTTGCCCTCGATCGTGATCGTGACGCTATCGTTGGCCTGCAGAGTCCCGGCGAGCGTAATGGTCCCCTCGGCGTATATCTCCAGGCTCGCGGCGTTTTTCACCGCCGTAACGGGCAGGTTTACCGCCGCCTCCGTGTAGATCATCACCCGCTGATTGTACGTATCGGAAACGTACAGGTTGGTCCCGTCAAATGCCAGGGACGTGGGCGTCGCCAGGGAATCTGTGTCGTTTGACGAGGTGTCGGTGATCATGTCCGGCTGCCCCAGAACGAGGTCTGCCGGCTCGCCGTTCTTGGTCGGGATGTGGTTAAAGATGAGCACGCGGTCATTGCCGCCGTCGGCGATGAACAACCTGGTGCCGTCGGAAAGGGCATAGCGCGGGAAACTCAACGTCGAGGCGCAGATGTCCGGATACGTTGGCTTGCTGTTGCTGTCCGTGCCGTTGGATACCGTGCACATCACCGGTGTCTCCACGCTGGTCGATCCCGCGGTAGTAGCCGGGGCTCCGGAGAAGGCGTTATCCGGAATCGACGTGACCAGATCCACCTGCCCCACCGCCACGTCCGCGGGTTGCTGGTTCTGCGTCGGAATGGTGTTCCAAATCAGCACCCGGTGGTAGCCCAGATCGGCCACGTACAGTCGTGTGCCATCCGAGGTGACCGCTACCGGGTTCAACATATTGTTCGCGGCGGTTGCTGCTTGCGCCTGTGTGAGATCCTGCTGAACGGCTGTAGTAAAGTTGGGCTGGCCCAGCACCAGGTCCGCCGAAGCCCCGTTCGAAGTCGGGATCGAATTGTAGACCAGAATTCGATTATTCTGCGTGTCGGCGAGGTACAACTTGCCGTCCTGGATCCACACGCCTTGCGGTCCGCGCAGCGACTTCGCGGTGGGAGGGACCAACGTGCTCCCGGACGTGAAATCGTTCTGTCCAATCACCACATTCGCGGGCGCATGGTTAGTCGTCGGGATCGAGTTCCAGATCAGTACGCGGTTGTTGTTCGTGTCCGCCACCACCAGTACCTTGCCATCGGTCGCCACCGACGTCGGCAGGAACATGCCGCTGTTCGATGTGTTTGCATCCGTGTCTGAAAAATTCGGCTGTCCCAGCACCACGTTCGCTATGCCCCCGCAAACCGGACAGCGCACGCCCTGGTTCGGCGGTTGGATGCTTGGCTCGGGAAACTGGCTGGAAAGGTTTCGATAGATCAGGACACGGTTGTTGGTGGGGGTGGCGCCGGCGCGATTCGAGTCCGCGATGAAAAGTGTGTTGTTCGCATAGGCCACCCCGGAAGCTGCGCCGATTAACGTTTGACTGGCGCCTGGGAAGCTCGCCGTGAAATAGGGTTGCCCAACAACCGCGCGCGCCGCCTGCCCGGCTATGAACTCCTGGCCCATGCCAGCCGAGACGAACAGCGATAAGACGAGAATATACCTCATAGTTATGAAGACACGTATGTGATCTGTGATTTGGTCATTATAGCAAGCGCTGCGCACTAGGCCGAGCCACCAACATCCGTCGCAACCCCCGCTCAGGAAACTCTCGGCGGTGAAAAGTAGTTTCCCGGTTTGTTGGTACGTATGGATTCATGGCGCCGCCTCTTGACGAGCCGTTCCCGCGCTCGCGGAACTGTAGTGCTTTGGACTCACGTGTGCCGAATCGTGACACGAAGATTCCCCACCGGGCACGACGCGCAGCCCGCCTCACGCACGGAAGTAGCTGAAAAACAAAGCGGGACCGGGCCTGCCATGGCTAAGTTAAAGTGCTTATAACGAAATACCCAATTTGGATGGCATCCGGCTTGCCATTTCCCGTCCAGCCCTCCAAGAAAAACGGCCCATTGTGCTAAGCTCGATTCAGTTTTTCGGCGAAGTGTAGTGGTGGAGCGATGCTGAGGACTCTTAAGGAGTGAATGAATCACAAATCTGCACTCTGGTGGGCGCGTTGGCTCGCATTTGCGTCTTCGGCCGTGATTGTCTTAGGTATTGCCCCGTCGCAAATACTGCTTGGCATGTCGCTGGCGGCGTTGCTCGTATCGCGCGAAAAGCTGCGCCTCCCTCCCATTAAGCTTCCGCTCGGATTGTTCTTGCTAGGGACCCTGATTGCCGTGGCGCTTTCCGGAGATCCCCTGGCGGGCTTCCCCCAGGTCAAGAAGATCTATGTATTCAGCCAATTACTGGTAGTTTATACACTGATCTGGGAGCTGACCATGGCGCGCTGGCTCGTTTTGACTTGGGCAGGCTGCGGGGCTGCCAGTGCCCTGTTGGGCGTGTTTCAATTCGCCGTCAAGGTCTATCGGATTCGCCAGGCGCATCTGGATTTTTACACGGAGTACGTACCTCGGCGTATCACCGGCTTCATGAGCCACTGGTACACATTTTCGGTAGAGGAAATGTTGGTCCTCCTGATGCTCGGATCTTTTCTGCTTTTTTCCCCCGTCGCGCGGCGGCACATCTGGCTTTGGGGCGCTCTCGCAGTGACCATGGGCCTTGGCATTGTGCTCGCAGAGACGCGCGCGGTGTGGATCGCCACTGCCATCGGAGCCGCTTACCTTTTGTGCTGCTGGCGGCCCTGGGTTGCGTTGGCGGTGCCGCTATTCGTGGTGCTCGGGCTGTTGGCAGCGCCACCTGCCATTCGCGAGCGCGCAATATCCATCGCCCGGCCTGGTCCTTCTGATTCGAACGAATTTCGCGCCATTCTTCTGCGCACCGGCATACGCATGGTTGAGGCTCATCCCTGGTTCGGGCTGGGCCCCGAGATGCCAAGGAAGCGGTTTATGGAATTCCTGCCCGCCGATACGCCCAGGCCGCTGCCGGCGGGCTCATACATGCATCTGCATAACCTTTATCTGGAGTATGCCGCCGAGCGGGGTATTCCCGTGTTGCTGATCCTTCTTTGGCTGCTGGGAAAGATCCTTTGGGATTTTGCACGCGGCGTCCGTTCCTTGCCACCCGGGCGCAATGACCGGCGCTTCCTGCTCCACGGCGGCATCGCCGTCGTGATATCCCTCCTCGTGGAAGGCATGGCGGACGTGAACCTGGGCGACAGTGAAGTATTGACCATCTTTCTGGTCGTGGTAGCGCTCGGCTATCAGGCGCTTGCTCAGGAGGTTGGTGCGGATTCCACCGCCGAGAACCGGCAGGTCGCCGAGAGCGTCTGAAGGACTCCGCGGCCCCGGCGGGCATTTGCACGTCTAGCGGTCGCTAGCGGTAAGAGTGCTCTCCCACTCCACGGGTGACAGGATTGGATGCGGGATCATCGCGCATTCCAGTTTCCAGCGCATTTTGGCAAGACCTGTCACCCTGCGGCCGCCCGCCACGAGGGGTATGAGTCTGCCTGCACGGCGCGCCAGACGCTCGCGCTGGCGGCGAAATCTGGCTCCATCGCGAGGGCAATACTGCGCCCATCCAATGGTGTGCAACAGGCCGGCCGGTCCGAAGCGATCCGAGCCCAGCATCTGCTCCACGAAGACCCGGATGGGGCCTTCGAATTCATGTAAGGTATCGTGCACCGCGACTATGGCTTGGTCCACTAGATAAGGGGAAAACAAATCGAAGTCCAGCTTCGCGCCATCGTAGGTGTGATCGCCGTCAATCCAGAGAAAACGGATAGGCCGGTTCCAATCTGCCGAAACTTGGCTTGAGCGAGCCCGGTGCACTTCCACCTGCTTCTCCACCTCCGCCTGGCGCAAGGCTGACACGAAAGCGTCGAACGAGGATACCTGGTCCCCCAGCAAAGGGTCTGTCACGGAAGGGGCATTGTGCGGATCGATGCTCACCACTGGACCCAGGCCATAGTGAGCAGACAGGGCTGCCAGGCCGACGGTAGATTTCCCCTTGAAACTGCCAATCTCAACGGCAACGCCAGTTCTGGGGGCGCCGGCAAAAAGCATGGCCAGGGCGCGAAACTCGCAGTCTCCTATATAGCCTGGAATGTGTCGTGCTTTTTCCCATGCCGAATCGATCGCCCGTTCCAGATCCGCTGGCAGAGCCATTCCTGGAGGTTAGCAGGAAGACCCCTGCAAGTCGATTGAGCATCACTGCATCACTTCGGGCGGCCCTAAAGTTTTTGCTTCCGCCCGTCGATTTCTGAACAGGAATGGCCAGCCACGCCCTAGAAGTCCCTGCCGGTAGCATCCACGCTCCGCGCTGCTCACAGGCCGATCGATCGTTCGGACGGCGTGCCTTCCTGGCGACCCTCATCGCCGTGTGCGGCGCGGCACTGGGAACATTCTGGGCGGTCCAGCTTGCGGTGCGGGCTGAGGTGAAAGCCGGGGTCGTGCGTTCGCTGCGGGAAAACCAGCAATCCCTGGAGCAGGCTGCGGAACGCCGGAACCAGCGCGACTACCTGGCGCTCGCGTGGATCTCGGCCAACCCGGCGCTCCGCGCGGCCATTCTGCGTGCCGCTCAATCACACTCGACTGGTGCCTCCCACACGCGCGCGCTGCGGACCCTTCAGAAATTTTCCCGTTCCGCGCGCGACGCGATGCGAAGCGACGTCGCTGGGGTCACGGCGGCCGACGGCAGACTGCTAGCAGCGGCACCCGCCAGGGGTCCGGCGGCACGGCTCTTCCAAGGCGCATCCGGTGGACTGCGTTCGGGGGTGTGGGATCTGGACGGAACCCTGTGCAGCGTAATCACCGCGCCGGTGTGCGTGCGCGGCCCCGTGGCTCTGGTGCATGAGGGGCGAGTAGTGCGCTCCACGTTTTCGGCAGCCGCGCAGTTACTCGATTTCCGGCCGGATTGCCTACGCGCCGGCTGTGAGCTGCGCATGAACGGAGAGAACTTCCTGGTGATTCCGGTGAGCCGCGCCGCCGCGGGCTTCGCTCTCTCCCCGGAAGACCAGATCCTCAGTTTCCAGTCGATCGACGCGGCGGCGGACCAAATCATCGGTGGCTTCCGCATGCGGCTGCCAGTCCTCTGCGTGGTGATCGCGTTGCTTGCCCTCGGCCTTGCCGCCTCAGTGTCGCATGCCCTGTCCCGACCGCTCCACCAACTGGTGGCGCGGCTCGAACGAAGTCAGGCTTCCGGACGCTGGGACGCTGATTTTCCGGAAGATTCCGCCACGCGGGAAGTCAACCTGCTGGCAGCCGCCATCAACCGCGCGGCTACGGCTGTGACGCACTCTAACGAGCGGCTCGACCAGGCCGCTGTTGACTTCGTCGAAACCATGGCCCAAGCGCTCGACGCGCGCGACCCCTGCACGGCAGGCCATAGCAAGCGCGTCAGCGAATATGCCACGGCAATCGCCATCACCATGGGTCTGTCACCCAGTGAGATCGAGACCATCCGTCTGGGCGCCCGGCTGCACGACATCGGCAAAATCGGGATTTCCGACACCCTGCTCCGGAAGCCCAGCCATTTGACGCCCGAGGAGTACGACATCATCAAACTGCACCCTCAGATCGGCAGGAAGATCCTCGAGGGCGTTGCCGCGTTCGAGCCGTATCTGCCCATCGTCGAGCTACACCACGAGGATTTCGACGGCCAGGGCTATCCTTACGGTCTGAAGGGGCACGAGGTCCCGCTGGCCGTTCGCATTGTCAGGGTCGCGGATGTCTTTGACGCCCTCACTACCGACCGCAGCTATCGCCAGGCCATGCCGCTCGATAGCGCCTGTGAACTGATCGAGTCGCACGCCGGCGTCAAATTCGACCCCGATGTCGTCCGCGCTCTACGTGTCACACTTGGAGACCTCATTTCATCTGAAATCAGCTCCTCCGATCTTGCTCTTCTCGGTGTCACAGTGTCTCGGCTCTGACCGGCTTTTGTTGTAGAATACGGCCTGACGACATGTCCTTCCTTCAGAACCAGTTTGAGAGGAATTTCATCACCACCTCGGTGGATTACGTGTTCAACTGGGCGCGTAAATCCGCGATCTGGCCCATGACCTTTGGCCTTGCCTGTTGCGCCATCGAGATGATCGCTTCCTCCACCTCGCGCTTCGACATCGCCCGGTTCGGCGCCGAGGTTTTTCGTCCCAGCCCGCGGCAATCCGACCTCATGATCGTGGCCGGCACCGTTACCTTGAAAATGGCCCCGGTGCTCAAGCGTATCTACGATCAGATGCCCGATCCCAAATGGGTGATTTCCATGGGCGCCTGCTCCAGCGTCGGAGGACCCTTCAATACCTATGCCGTGCTCCAGGGCGTGGACAAGATCGTGCCCGTGGACGTGTACGTGACCGGCTGCCCGCCGCGTCCCGAAAATCTCTTCTATGCGCTGCTGAAGCTCCAGGACAAGATCGATCAGATGACCACTCTCGTGAAGCGCCCCACCGACGTTCGTCTGGATGAGTCCATGCTCGAGGATTTCAAACGCCAGGTCATGATCGCGCAGGTGCAGAACCCCGTTTAGTGGTGTGTTCTACAAGGACTCGCAAAATATCTACCGCGTGCGTCCGCTCGAGGCGTTCGACTGGCTGGTGCATGGCTTCGGAACCCGCTGGTCGGAAAGCTTCGGCAGTTGCCGCAACCTCGCAACCCTGCATCAGATTCACTCCGATACTGTGGTAGCCGCCAGTGGCCGGTCCGGCTGCCTGGGCGACGGCGACGCGCTCTTGGAAAACACTCCGGGGTTGCTGGTGGCGGTCAAAACCGCCGATTGCATTCCCCTGTTGATGGTAGATCCCGTCAAACGTGCCGTGGCCGCTGTTCATGCAGGCTGGCGAGGATCCGCGCGAAAGATCGCCGCCCGGGCCATCGCTGAGATGGAGGCGAAATTCGGCACCCAGCCGCGGGATCTGCATGTCGCCATCGGGCCCGGAATTGGCAAATGCTGCTACCAGGTCGGTCCCGATGTGGCCGCGGAGTTTGCCGAATATGGTCCCGAACTGTGCGATTCCGCGCAACCGGTCCGTCTGGATTTGGGGGAGATTAACCGCCGACAGGTGGCCGCATGCGGGGTGGATCCCAGCCGGATCTATCTGGCCGGCCTGTGCACCATGTGCAACCAGGATTTCCATTCCTTCCGCCGCGACAAGCAGCGCGCCGGGCGAATGCTCTCGGTCGTCGGAATCGCATGATCTGAAAACACAAAGGGCGCGAGACCAGCCCGCGCCCTTCGTGCCGACGTGTCGAATTTTCGTCAGGCCGCGTCGGCCAGAAAATCGTCCAGGCTCTCGGCGGCTTGGAACTCGTTGCGGTCGGCGGCTTCCTGGCAGCGAATGCAATAGGGAGCCCATGGCAAGGCGTTGAGCCGCTTGGAACTGATCTCTTCCTCACAGTGCAGGCAAGTGCCGAAGCTGTCGTCCGCCATGCGGGCGAGCGCCGCCCGGACGTTGCGCAGGAGGATGGATTCCCGGTCCAGATTGCGAATGGCTAGTTCACGTTCGCCGGCAAGCTGAACCTCATCAATGGCATCCGCAGTCTTTTCAATTGCTATTTCATCGCGGTTTCGCAGGCTGGCATCAATCTGTGCCTTCTTTGCCTCCAGAAGGATTCTGTATTTTTCCAGTTCATTCTTGCTCATGGTCCGTTCTCCCTTCTCTGACCGTCTGCCAACAATAGACGCCAGATGACAACGAAAGTTTCAAAAAATCTTAGTGCCGGGCACTAACATCTCTGCCTTGAATTCATCGGTCATCGGTTCCGCGCGTCGCACGAGGACACTACTTAGCATTTTTCGTGCCAACAGCAGAGTACCCGTCGAAGATGAGATATCGTCAGAATCCACCGGTAACTTTAGCGCTTATCGAATCTCAAGAACGCCGAAGTTCAGCCCCAGTTCGCGAGTATCAGCCCCGTTGTGGAAAGTGCGGCTGACTTCCAGCCCGACGAGCATTTCCTTCTTGCCAACCTCTTCATTTGGAAGGGGATATGAAGCCTCGAAGGTCGCTCCGCCAAAGTCGATTCGAGCTTCTTGCACTCCCATGCCATCGACTGTAACTATAAGATAAACAGGGAGTTGAGACGCCTGCGCAGGAGCGCGGAATCCTTGCAAATACAATTTCTCCGACGGAGACTTTGGACCGGCGATCCGGAATGTGGCCCGCCGGGGCATCCAGTGCGCACCCTCTTCCGGAGGATACCATTCGGGTCCAAAAAGATAGCCGGTAAGTGGATTGAGTGCGTCGATGCGTCGAGGCACGTCGGGAGTGAGGTGGGCGATGGCAGTTTCTTCGTACGCTGACGTGATGGCCTTGAGGCGCTGGGAGCCCACGCGGTACACCACGATCCTGTCGCTCTTCGCGGCATGCAGCGCCGGGCCATTCGGCAGGACAAAGTCAGAGATCTGCCCGGTGGCGTCATGCGGGTCGATGTGCTGTTCCGACCCCGGAGTCAAATACACGTTGTAGACCCCAAACAAGCGGAAGGGGTGATGGAAGATGCCGGCCCAGAACAATGTGCTGTCAACGCCATCGAGCACGATGGTCTTGTCGGGATGCAACTGGTGGGCACGCTCGACGCCCAATACCAGCCGCTCGACGGCCCAGCTTCGTTGGTTCCACCAACGCATCGCGATGCGGTCGAATCGCACCATCAGGAGCATGTACGCAGCCGCGGCACTGACTGCGATCAGCCTCCAGACCCCGGGCTGACGCCAAGCCCGAAGCAGCGCGTATGCGCCCAGCATCGCCAAGCCGATGGTGGGCAGCGTCAAATAATAGTCCGAGATGTGATCGCGCAGGGGCAGTACCGGCGCCAGGACGATGGCGAACCAGGCCATGCAGAACGCCGGTAACCAATCGTGCCGGAACGCCCGCACAATGGCGAAAGTGAGTAAGAGCAAGGTCAGGCATGCGAACAGCACCAATTCGAGCCTGCCGTAGAGGCTAGTTGGGAGGTAGTCGGAGATGAGAGCCCACTGCCAGTAGGTAACCAACGTCATCGGCAGCGCGCGATCAAAATACAAGGCGTACGCGCCAGTGGCCTGTGGAGCGGCCAGCATCCTGTCCACTAAAGTGAAGGCGGCGGACGGGATGAACAGGGGCAAGGTAGCGAGAAAATGCTTGCGGGCGAGAAGCAGCGTGTAAGCCGCCGCCAACGCCGGATAGACGACGTTCACTTCGAGGGCGCCAAAACCCAATAGGAACAACACCCATTGCCAGACATAGTCGGATGTTCGGCCGGATTCGGCGTAGCGCAACAGGAACCAGAAGGCGCCCAGCAGGAAAAACCCGCACTGCACCTGGTTGTAGGCGGAACTCCAGACCATGGCGGTGATGAGGCTGCTATTGACCACCCACAAGACGGATGCCCAGAAGCCTGCCCATCGAGAGCCAGTGAGCCGCCGCGTCACATCGGCGAGCAGTGTCAAACTGGCACATTGGGTCAAAAAGACGCAAATCCGAAAGGGCAGGGCATTCAAACCGAAGAGCGATTCGAAGGCCAGGAAGTACGCCCGTTCGCTCCATGGACGAATCGATCCCTGGGCCATGGGGGTGAACATCGCGCGCATGAGACTATGCCAGTCGTGGACATCGAGGTGGAGGGCGAGCCAGGCGAAGTCGTCGGCCTGGAACCAGGCCGTGAGGCCGCGCCAGTAGATAGCTAGACACAGGAGCGGGGGCAAGAGCCAAAAGGCGGCTTGCTCGATGGATGGCAGACGGCCATGCGCCAATCTCGTGGCGGGGGCGCTCTGTCTTTGTGCGTCCACTGCCTTCATTTGGTTTCAAGGCTCAGACTGTGGGCGATCACGCCGAGTTCGCGCCCGTCGCCCTGACTCGGGAGTATGGCTTTGTCGAGCGCGAAATCCACACGAACGGAATCGCCGGACAGAATGCCGGGCGGAATATCGCGCGCGTAGACCGCGTCGCACGGCTGGAGGTAGGTTTCAGGCGAGAGGTGAAAACTCCTAATCGAAGCTGAGAGCGTAACGAACTTCAGCAGTTTGATGACGACCTCGGGCACAGTGAGGCGGAATTTCAGGGTGGCCCCGAGAGTGGCGGCACCGGGTGGAGGACGGAGCACAGCGGCGAAGTTCCGGGCAGTCCAGCGCCAGGCATTCTGCTCGACCTGGTACCACCCGGTAAGCAGTTGGGAGGCATCACGCGGATCGGCTACTTGAATCAGAGACGACAGGTGAGGAGGCTCTTCTTCAGTGAAAGCGGAGAGATCCGGCTGGGTTTTCCGGCACGCAACGGCGCAGAGCGCGAGGGTTGGGATCAGGAAGTGGCGGCGCGTCGCTTCAATCGCCACTCTTCTCCACCTGCACCAGGCAACTGTAGAAGGTCGGTCCGCCACCTTTGTCGGTGAGGCGCTCCGATGTAACAGCATTGACATTGCGGGCCGCGGGGGACAGCTTGGGCCAGCGCGTGGAAGGAGCGCAGACCACTCCCGGCGCCACGGAAGCGTCCACTTTGGCGACCAGCAGGCACGCGCCGCGCCCATTGAAAATCCGGACCTGATCGCCGGTCACGATGCCGCGCGAGATGGCGTCCTGGGCGTTGATTTTCAGTTGCGAGGTTTGCCGGTCGACGTCCTCACGATAGCCGAAAGTGGAATTCATGCTGTCGTCGTTCTTAGGCGAGATCAGCTCGAGGGGGTATCGGACGTGAAGCGCGCCGTCGCCATGCCTGGATTCCGTGGGTGGAGTATATTCGAGCGTCTCGGCGTGGAATTCACATTTTCCCGAAGGCGTGCCGAACCCACCCTTCGCGAAGGGCAGGAACGGATCGCCATTGGACGCGATCCGTAAACGGACGAAGTGCTCGCGGTCGAGCTCTTCGATGGTGATTCCGCTGACGTAGGGATGATCCGAAGCCAGCATGGCGCGAATCATGTCGTCGTCGGAATCGCGCAAACAGGGATCGTCGAAGCCCATGCGCGCGGCGAGTAAGCGAAAGACATCCACATTTGACTTGGTTTCACCGGGGGCGGGGAGCACAGGCCGGGCCAGTTGCATGTAGTAGTGGCCGTAGGCGAAGTAAACGTCGGTGTGCTCGAGGAACGTGGTTGCGGGGAGCAGGATATCGGCGTGGTCGGCCGTGTCTGTTTGAGACTGTTCGAGAACCACGGTGAAGAGATCGCTGCGCCGGAGGCCTTTGAGCACGGCATTCTGATCGGGCGCGACCGCGGCGGGATTGGAGTTGTAGACCACCAGCGCCTTCACCGGGGGATCACTCAAATCGTTCAAAGCGCTCCCGAGGAGCGACATATTCACCAAGCGAGCTTCGCGGCCCAGTGGCGAGCGGACTTGCAGATCGGGCCGCTCGAGTGCCGCGCGGTTGATCTGGAATGCACCGGAGGTGGATAGCACGGCGCCGCCGCCGACCTCTTGCCAGGAGCCAATCAGAGCGGGCAGCAGCGAAATAGCGCGCACGGCCATGGCACCGCGCTCGCTGCGCTGCAAACCATAATTCAGGCGAATGACCGCGGGTCGAATGCTGGCGTACTCGCGAGCCAGTTCAATGATGTCGCTTTGCGCGATGCCGGTGAGAGCGGCTACACGCTCCGGCGGATATTCTTTGACACGCCGGCGGAGACCTTCGAATCCGGAAGTGTAACGGTTCACATAACCGGCATCTTCGAGGCCTTCCGCGATGATGACGTGCATCATGCCAAGCGCGAGCGCGGTATCGCTACCCGGGTTGATGAAGAAGTGCTCGTCTGACAGCTCGCCGGTGCGGTTGCGATGTGGATCGATGGTGTAGAACTTGGCTCCGTTCCGCCGCGCCTCCACAATGAACGGCCACAAATGCACATTGGTGCCGAGAATGTTCGCGCCCCAGGCCAGAATCAGCTTCGCGTGGCGAAACTGCTCGGGTTCGGTACCGTATTTGAAGCCTGTCGCTTCGATGAGCCCAGCGCCACCGGCCGCCGAACAAATGGTGCGGTCGAGCCGGGAAGCGCCGAGGCGATGGAAAAAGCGGCGGTCCATGCTTCCACCTTGCAGATAACCCATGGAGCCGCCGTAGCTGTAAGGCAGGATCGCTTCGGGGCCAAATTCGGCGGCGATAGCCTGCAATCGCGAGGCAATTTCGTCGAGGGCTTCGTCCCAGGTGACGCGCGCAAAGCGGCCTTCGCCTTTCGATCCGACGCGGCGCTGGGGATACATCAAGCGGCTGGTCGAGTATTCACGCTCCAGATAGCGGGCGACTTTTCCGCACAGGAAGCCGCGGGTCACCGGATGATCCGGATCTCCGCGCAGGCGGCTGCCGCGGCCATTTTCCACGTTGATCAGCAGACCACAAGCATCCGGGCAATCGAGCGCGCACACGGAATGGAGTGTTTGGGACGCCAACAGGGAGATTATAGCAGCGGGCGGGATTTGGGAACTGCGTGGGGGATTTGGGATTTAGGATTTGGGATTTGGCCAAGCGTGAAAGCGAGAAGCCCGCAATATTAACCCTGGGAAACTTGCACTTTGCGGTACACGTCCCTAAGGTGGGAGGAGCGGCATGCGATTTTTGTTAACTAAATTAGGTATATGCGCTCCTCTGGCGGGGCTCGCGTGCGGATGGTTGTGCGCGCAAACTCCGGACGCGAAGGTATCGGACGACACACCTTCGTTCACCTTCCGCACGGACACGCGTCTGGTGGATCTGCACGCCACGGTAGTGGACCGCCAGGGCCACCTGGTGCTGGATCTTCCGGAGAGTGCGTTCCAGGTCTATGAAGACGGCGTGCAGCAGGTGATTGCGTCGTTTAGGCGCGAAGATGTTCCCGTCTCGCTAGGACTGGTCATCGATAACAGCGCCAGCATGCACGATAAGCGCGCCAAGGTGGGTTCGGCGGCGTTGGCTCTGGTGGCGGCTTCGAATCCCGACGATGAAGTCTTCATCATGAACTTCAACGATGAGGCGTCGCTCGTCCAGGATTATACGAACAACATCCAGTCGCTCGAGAATGCGCTCAAGAAAATCGATTCAAAAGGTGAAACGGCCATGCGCGACGCGCTGCACATGGGCGTCGAGCACCTGCGGCATGCCGCCAAGAAAGAGAAGAAGATTCTACTCGTGGTGACGGACGGCGAGGATAATTCCAGCGTCGAGACACTCGATCACGCGATTCAGGTTGCGCAGCAGAACGACGTGATCATCTATGGCATCGGATTGCTGAGCGACAACGAACCGCGCGAGGCCGAACACGCCAAGCGGGCGCTCGAGGCACTCACCTTCGCTACGGGTGGCCAGGCCTGGTATCCGCAAGAGCTGGCGGAAGTGGACGGCATCGCGCGCGAGGTGGCGCATGAAATTCGCAGCCAGTACATCCTCGGCTACACACCGGCGAATCAAGCGCTGAACGGAAAGTTTCGCAAGATCCGCGTTGCCGTGAACGCGCCCGGCAATCCGACGGTGCGCACGCGCGCGGGATACTACGCGGGCGGAGACCGGTAACGGTCAGGCCTTTCTCTTTCGTGTGGTGGGCTTTGGCTTGAGCGAAGCTACGTAGGCGTAGCTGCTTTCGAAAAACTTCTTCAATTCCTGCGTCGAGGCGAGCAATGAGTCAGGAACCTCGACGTACTCGGGTTGCACCACGCCATACGCTTCGCACAATTTGGCCTTATATTTCTTGAGAAACGCCTCGCGCTCACCGGCGGGGAGCCGGAGCGCCAGCTTGCCTTGTTTGCTGAGGTAGCTGAACATATGACCGTTCAGCGACGTGTACGGCACGGTCGCGCCCTTCCGTTCCACGTTCGGATTTGTGGCTACCAGCTTTTCGTACAACTCGAGTTTGTCTGACGGTACGGTTGCTGCGGCCGGTTTTGCCATGCGACGCGTCCTCCCCGGTAACGCCATTGACAGTGTATATAAAGTAGGTGCGGTGGTGCGGACGCATGCGATACGGGATTTGGGATTTGGGATTTGGGATTTAGATAACGCAGCGGGCTGCGTGGCCGCGATCTTAGGAATCCACAAGCCGATCGCACTCAGTATGTGTGCCGATCCAAACCCATGTATCGTGGAACAGACTCCAAAAACGGCGAGTCGCAACAGAGTTCACTTCCGTTCTGGCCACTCGCGAAGCAGTCCATGCGCAGACTCCTCGTCGGCCTCGTCAAAGAGGAAGTCGAGCTTGCCGGCAGAGGAATCTCGATCCATCTGGGCATCCCAGCGAGCTTGCTCACGTGTACGAAACCACTGGACAAGGCGCTGGTATTCATCTGGCGCCAGACCACTGATAGCGTCCTCGATCTCCTCGACCCGATCCATACTCGGAGTTTAGCACCATGCTGTCGGCAGGGGTTTGGTTCTTACTGTCACGTAGCACTCCGCATCCCCAGCCTCGATTGCAGTTGCTTCCGATAACGCCGAGTCAAGCGGACCCGATCTCCACCAATGAGTTGCACTTCGTATTCGCCATCTTTGTTCAGCTTCAAGCCTTGCACGCGATCCAGGTTCACGATGCTGGAACGGTGAATGCGGCAAAACACAGTCTGATCTAACTCTTGCTCGAGCTCTGACATGCTGCGGCGCAACAGGTGTGACTTGGATCCTACGTGCAGGCAGATATAGTCGCTTGGAGGAGCTACTGAACTGATACTGCATTCATGCTTACTACAACCAAAACACTCGTTCTCACGCTTCTGGCTTCCGCGTCGCTGGTATTTGGCCAGCCAACGCCAAACCCATTTCCCGCAACCGCTGCAAAACTAGCTGCCTCCGCCAAAGGCAGAATCAAGGTCGCCTTTGTCTTGACAGAGGGCGCCGTGATGATCGATTTCGCCGGCCCCTGGGAGGTTTTCCAGGACGTCATGATTCCTTCGAGAGGTAAGGAGATGCGCGACATGCATGTCTTCGACCTCTACACCGTTTCGGATAGCAAGAAGCCCATCCACGCTTCCGACGGAATGCAGATTATTCCCGATTACACGTTCGACAACGCTCCGCAACCGAACGTGGTCGTGGTCCCCGCGCAAAGCGGACAATCGCCCAAAATGATGGACTGGCTCCGCAAGATGGCGGCGCAGAGCGACGTGGTGATGTCGGTCTGCACGGGCGCGTACCAGCTCGCGGAGGCGGGTCTGTTGAAAGGGAAGAAGGCCACCACGCATCACGATGCCTGGGAGGACTTCCAAAATCACTTTCCCGATGCGAAGCTCGAAACCAATAAGCGCTACGTGCAGAGCGACGGGGTGATCTTCACCGCGGGCGGCTTGAGCTCCGGCATCGACCTGGCATTGCATATCGTGGAGCTTTACTTCGGGCGCGATGTCGCGGAGAGCACGGCCCAAATGATGGAATATGAAGGCACAGGCTGGAAGGGCGACGGGTCCGCCACTGTGAAGATGGAGGATGGCATGAAGGGTATGAAGATGGATTAGTTCTTACTAGGCCGAACTTCAGGGACCGCTTTCAGCCGGCGGTCCCTTTACGCGTTTCGCGGGAGAATCACACCAGCCGGGTGCTGCTTTCCCGGAGAGTCATCTGCTAACCTGACCCCATGCGACTTTTGTTGATTCTTCTTTCGGCTGTGCTCATTTCGTGCTCCTCGTCGGGCCCGACGGCTGCGGATCCGGCGGGGTCCCAAGCTTATCTCGAAAAGGCGGCTGCGATGCCAGGCGCCACCCGAACGGCGAGCGGTCTGGTATACCGCGAACTACAGGCCGGCACAGGCGCGTCTCCCAAGGCCACTGACCAGGTGAAGGTCCACTATCGCGGCACGCTGGTAAATGGGACGGAGTTTGACAGTTCTTATAAGCGAAACGAGCCGGCGACATTTCCTCTCAATCAAGTGATTCCCTGCTGGACGGAAGGCGTGCAGAAGATGAAGGTCGGCGGCAAGTCGCAATTGGTATGCCCTTCCAGCATCGCGTATGGCGATCGCGGAAGTCCCCCTGAAATTCCCGGCGGCGCCACGCTCATCTTTGAGATCGAGTTGCTGGGCATTGGGGGCGCGTGATTGCGCTCTCGTTGAGTTGATCGAGTCTCGACTGCCATGCGTTAATGAAATGGATGGACTATTTCTTCGCATTGCTTTTGATTTTCGGTCTGGGGCATCCCTCGCGCGAGCCCGTCGACCCCGCCAAGAGCGTCCCACTGCGCAGCCGTATCCCATGTGACGGCCAAACGGCGCCCGAAGACAATGTCTCGGTGCAGGCGACGTTCCCATCCGGCGACTGGGCTCGCGAGTTTGTAGTGAGCCGCTTCCAAAAAGACACGTGCGCGGTCGATTTGAAAATCAAGTGCCTGCACCAGGAAAAAGCAGGCTGGCATGACGTGTGGTCGGCCGCGAGCGCGCAGCCTTCCGCCGGTGGAATGGTGCCGCTAGGCTCGTGCTATGCGTGGGGATCGAGTGAACCTGCACAGTACATCGTGAGCGGCTGGTATAAAGAGGGCGCACCCGGCTCCAAGCTCGAATGGCGGCAGGCCACGATCAAGCAGGTTTCCGCACAGCCCGAAGTGTACGAGTTCACCGATCCAAAAGGCGGAACAGCACGCTTGGAAATCGGGCGCCGGTAGCAGACACGGCTACGGCAAAATCACTATTCAACACTTGTGTTTCGTGACCCGTACCTTCGAGCGCACGTCTGTGAACGTGTGTCACATGCACGCCGGGGTAACGTGCTTGAGTCATCAACACTGACCGCATGGCCCTCGGCTTGCGCTGCAGAATGTTCGCTACAGTGTTCGCCATTCTATGCCTTCACAGACTCATCGCACAATCACTCTTCTTATATCCAGTGTTCTTGGCCTGCCGTGCTGCCTTTCCGGACAAAGTCTGTCTCTTGGCGTGGTCGCCGGCGCGGGTCTGAGTAGCGATTTCCGGACCCAATACATTCAGACGGGCAACACAGCGCTCCTCGATTACTCGACGCCCAAGCGCTATCTGGTCGGCCCGATGCTTGAGTTCGGGCTGCCCGCGAATTTCTCTCTGGAACTGGACGGACTATTCCGCCCGATAGAATATACTTTTGCCGGTGTCGAACCGAATGGCAAACTGAACAGCGTCTCGCCCTCACCCGTCATCACGTGGGAGTTTCCCTTGCTGGCGAAATACAGGTTCGCGCTTGGGCCGCTCAAACCCTTCATCGAAGCCGGCCCGTCGTTTCGCACCGCGGGCAATCTCAACGGTACCAATCCTTCTCACAAGGGCATCACCGCAGGACTTGGTTTGGAGACGCGCCTGTGCGGCTTGGATATTGCGCCAACCTTGCGCTACACGCGGTGGGCTGAGGATCACCAAACCACGCCCGACCAGATCGAATTGATGGTGGGGATCAGCCGCCGCTCCGAGTCGGCTTGGCATCCTCTGGGTGACCGCTTCTCCGCCGGCGCGCTTTTGGGCACCAATTTGACCGACTATTATCAGGGCAGCAGCTTCACGCAAGTCAACAGTCAATTCTCGGAGACATCGGTCAACGTTCCCGGCCCGCAGAGCTTTCTGGTTGGTCCGATGCTCGAACTGGAATTGGCCAAAGGTTTCTCGGTGGAAGGTGATGCCCTGTATCAGCCGCTGCATATAACGATTGAAACGACCACCAATGGCAAAAGGCGCCCGGACTTTGTCGCCACCAACATCGAGTGGAACTTTCCCGTGCTCGGAAAATATCGGCTCCCTGTGATGCGCCGGGCCACACCGTTCGCGGAGTTGGGGCCGTCATTTCGCTTGCCGCAAGGCGTGTCCGGGGCATCGCACTATGGAGTGACGGCGGGAGCCGGCGCGGAAATGCGCCTGTGGCGCTTGAGGATCGCGCCCGAGTTTCGTTACACGCATTGGGGACCGGAGACTGCCCCGCCTTCCGATGCGGGCAATCTGAACCGCCTCGAATTCCTGACAGGATTTTCTTTCTGATCGACGCGCTGCGATAGACTGTCATCTGAGCGATGACACGACGACAGCTTCTTGCGTTACCGGGGGCAGCGGCGCTCTTGCGCCTGCCGGCTCTTTCGCAGAAACCTTATCCAGGCACGGCATATCGTGACTATCCTCGTTGTCTGCCGGATTACGTGCGCGCGCTCGCGCAGAAGGCGTACCAGCAGCGCAACGAAGAGATCGCGCGGCTCATCACGCCTGAGGCGGTGAAGACTCGCCAGCGCTGGGCGCGGGAGACGTTTTGGAAGCTGGCGGGCGGCGAGCCGGAGCGCGCGCCGCTCCACGGCCGGACGGTGGGTTCGTTCGAGCGCGACGGCTATCGCGTCGAGAAGGTGGTGTATGAGAGCCGGCCGGAACTCCACGTTCCCGCGAATCTCTATATTCCGACGCGCGGTGTGCCGCCGTTTCCCGCGGTGCTGTTTCAAATGGGACATTCGCACAACGGCAAGGCGTATCTTCCGTATCAGCGCTGTTGCCAGGGTCTGGTGCGGCTTGGGTATGTCGTGCTGGCGTTCGATCCGATGGGGCAGGGCGAGCGGATTTATTATCCTGGCCCGGACGGCGTGAATTCACGGTTGTCATCGCCGGATAATGAGCACACGGTTCCGGGCAAGCAGATGCTGTTACTCGGCGACACCAGCACGCGCTTGCAGGTGTGGGACGCCATCCGCAGCCTGGATTACCTGGCCGCGCTGCCCATGGTAGATGCCAAACGCATTGGCACCACCGGCCAATCCGGCGGCGGCACGCTGAGCATGTTTCTGATTGCCGTGGATGACCGGGTGGCCGCGGCCGTGGTGTGCAGCGGCAATACCGAAAATGTCGCCTGCGCGAACTTCATTCCGCCGGGATCAACCGACGATGCCGAGCAGGATTTCATCGGTTCGGGACCGCTGGGCTTCGACCGTTGGGACACGATGTATCCGTTCGCGCCGAAACCGTTGCTGGTAACGGTGAGTGACAAGGATTTCTTCGGCACGTATTCGCCCGACTATATCACCGGCGGGTGGGAGGAATTTCAAAAACTGCAGAAGGTGTACGAGCTACTGGGTCATGCGGACCGCCTCGCATGGTCGGATTCCCCGCTGCCGCATGAACTGGCTTACGACACCAGGCTCAAAGTGTACAACTGGTTCGAGCGATGGCTGAAGGGCAGCGGGCAGCCGGTCGAGCAGGAACCGCCGGTGGCTCCGGAAGAGGACCGCACGCTGTGGGTGGCGGAATCGGGCAGCGTGGTGCGCACGTTCGGAAGTCTGACGCCGTTCGCAATGAACAAGTCGCTCGCAGTGCAGAAGACGCCGGCCGATCTGCGGACGCTCATCGGCGTTGCCGAGCCGAGCGGTGCGCCGCTCGCCACATTGCGGCGGGTGCCATCGCGCGAAGTGGATGTGGAAGCCGTGGAGGTGCAATCGGCCGCGCAGGTGTGGGTGCCGGGCTGGCTGTTCCTGCCGCGCGGGCGTAAGAGTGATAAGCCGATCGTGCTGGCGCTCGATCCGGGCGGGCGCAACCGGCAATGGTCGGAGGGCCAGTTGTACCAGTCGCTCGCGGTGCGCGGTTTCCCGGTGTGCGTGCCGGATATTCGCGGCATCGGCGACCTGAGGCCGGAGTTCGGGCGTGGCAATCCCGGCCAGGCAGAGGAACACGAGCACGAAGACGAGTACGCATGGGCCGGATTGATTTTCGGACGGCCACTGGTGGGGCAGTGGGTCAGCGATATCCTGGCGCTGGTCGCGGGCTGCGGAAAGCACTCCGCGTTGGAGGGAAGGCGCGTGGCGTTGGCGGCGCGCGGCAAGCTCACGGTGCCGGCGCTATTCGCGGCGGCGCTCGACAAAAAGATCAGCGAGGTCTATTTGGCCGGTGGCCTGGTTTCGTTTCGCAACGTTGTGGACACCGAATCCTACGATTGCTCCTTCGCGAACTTCGTGCCTAATCTGCTGCGTCACGCGGATCTTCCGGAGGTGACGGCCATGCTCGCTCCGCGGCACGTCACGCTGGCGGGCACGGTGGACGCCGCGGGGCACGCTATGGAAGGCGGCGCCATTCGCGCAATCTACGCCGGCAGCCACGTGACCATCCGCGACAAGGCGGACTGGGACGTGGATGTACTCTCAAGCTGGAACGGATGAGTCTTGCCTAGAAAATAAACCGCAGGCCGCCACGGAAACTGCGTGGGGTCTGCACGAGCAGAAGGCGCTGGCCGTCCGGTGCGGAGAGGGGTAGATATCCCTGGGCGAGGAGATTGCGCATATCGGCGCTGGCTTCCATCCGCCAGGGCAGAGAGAAGAAGGTGGGAATCGGCTGGCGGACGCATACGTTCAGGCCCGCCTCCTGCCGCATGGAATCGGTTGAGTAAATGTGCGCCGGCGTGACGGCCCGGTCATCCATCCACTGGTAGCTGGCAATGAAGTACGTACCGCTCTTGCGCAGAGTACCCGAGCCTCTAGCGGTGACGGCGTTGCGGCGCTCGGCGCGAATCGCCGATCGCAATTCGTCCAGTGAGTTCGACGCCAGCTGCTCGGTCTGGGGCGTTAGTACTCCCACGGAACCGTAGATCACGCTGACGTTAAACTTGTCGCCAAGATGTTGCGTGACGCTGGCGGTGTAGCCAACGGTCTGATAATTGCCCGCGTCGAAGACCGAGCTATTGGAAAAAAGATCCGGCAGAATGTCGCCGCCGCTATAAAATCCACCCGGCGCCACAATCGTAAGGGCCGCGTTGCTCACGTGCTCGCTGTAAACCGATGCCCGGTAGGTTCGCGACCCGGCCTTACGCGAGTATCCCGCTTCTATATCTTCGCCGCGCTGCACCTTGATGTGATCGTCGCGCTGTGACATGCGCGGCAGCAGCGCGAGCGCATTGAGGTCGTGCTGCAACGTGGAATCATCGCCTGTCGCCGGGGCTGGACCTGCGTCCAGGTCAGGACGGGCATCTCCCGAGGTATATGAGAAGTCCAGCTTGCTGGAATCCGAGAGCGAGTAATCGGCGCGCAAGTACGGGCTGAGGTAGTGGAGACGGTCCAGAAACGTCACCATATCGAGCGAGAAGCCGTATTGCACTCGGAGCGCGTCGGAGACACGCGTTTCGTTGCCCACGCTAGCCGATATCATGCGCAGCGGTGGCAGATCGTTTCCGGGGCCACCGAACAGGCCTTCCCCGGCATGCGGCATCATCATCTGCCGCATAGTGACGGAAAACACCGGGCTGGCGGGACCCATGTCACGGGTGTAGCTGGTACCGAATCCGGCCGTTGCCATCCCGGATTGCGCCATGTAGCCCACATTGCCGCTGATCGCCACTCGATTGCGGCCGTACAATGAGGTGGCTACGGCAAACGCCGTGCCCAGATCGGCTTCGTTCCCGAAGCCCGACACCTGGCCTGCGTCCCCTCCGGAAAGCTGCACCAAGCCGTTGGTCCCAGAAAACACCGCGGCGGCGTGGCGCGCGGGCGCGTTCGGGTCCTGGTCCAAACTCGGGAGTAGGCGCAAGACCGGCCGTGTAGAGCTCGCCGTTCTCAGCACCCACTTCCAGTCATCGCTCATGATCGCCGCATCGCCGGCAGGAGGCTTGATTAGTTGGATACTGCTGAAGAGCGTGGTCAGGCTAACGTTCAACACGCTGCGGACGCCGGGTTGCACCACGATGTTGTCGCGGAACACCGGCATGAAACTGCGCAGGCTAACGCGAATAGAGTAAATATCCGGCAGCAGATCCAGGAAAGAAAATCCGCCTTTGTCGTCCGTCAGCGCACGGGCAAACAAACGATCCTCATGCGTAAACAGAAGGACGCTTGCGCCCATCTGCGGTACGCCGGCGCCGTCATGCACCAGGCCAGTGAGGGCGCCAGAGAGTCTGACGGGTGAGACAGCGAACGCCGGTAACGCAAAGGACATAATTCCAGCCGCCAGAATTGCAGCTCTTCTGGAAGAGGTGATCCTCACGCTAACCGGCTTCATTTCCCGGAAATCCGTCATTCACTGCGGGCAGGCGGACCGCCTGCGACGCTCCTAGGTTACCGTAAAAGTAGCGCTGGGTGTTAACGTCTGATTACGGTTCTTATCCGTAACCTTCATCTTCAGAGTATACTGCCCCGGCTTCAGGCTTTGTAGCGGCAGCAGTTTCTCGATGGTCACCTGCTGTGCCGAGGCATCGGGCATCTTGGCGATTTCCTCGGTGAAATCGAAGATCTTCTCGTTGCTGCCGTTTTTGACTACTTCGTATTGGATGGTTCCGTTAGGCTTTTGCGTTTTTTCGTCGGGGCCGAAATTATAGAGCTGGAGATAAATCCCCAGCTTCTCGTCCTGCCGGAACGTATCGTTCAAGCGCGGCCGCACTTTCGAATCGCCCACGACAAACTGGCCAAGTCCGATGCTGCGCGTCGGAACCTTCTCAATCAGGTCAGCCAGAATCAAGGTGCTCGAAGCCAGCCTCTCGTCGTCGTAATGGGGGACGGTCAGAGCCATCTCATAGTTGTTCATGTTCCCGCCAATGACATCCTTCGCCACTACGTTCAGGCGGTAGGTTCCGGGCGCGAGCGGGAACTGCTTCTGATAGATGGACGCCTTCTTCAGCATCTCCGGCAACATCGCGGGCGGGCAAGGCACCGTCACCGTCTCCTCAAACCAGGTCACCGGGCGCCGCGACATGGTGGTAATGCGCCCATAGATATTGACCGCGGCCCTCTGCACGCTGTCCTTCAATTGGAACTGCATGTCCTTGTTTTCGAACTGAATCGTGATATTGGTCAGCACCGTGCTGTTGGTGACCTTGATAAAGTCGGCCTGCACCCTCAGCGGCAGAATATTGAACGTGATACGCGAACTGACCGCGGCCTCCAGATCTTTGAACTTCACAGCCGGCGGCTTCTGCAACTTGGCGAACCGTTCCAGGCGCTCGAATTCATCCATGCTGGCCGGCAGCGGCATATTTCCTGTGCCTAGATGGGTACCGTCCGTTCGCTGAAAACGTGCGGTCTTGTTGGTAAGTCCCATCTGCTCGTACAACGTCAGACCGGCCCCGGGGACGTACAGCAGTGCGTCCTTCTCGGTGGGGTCCATGGTCAGGCGGTACTCGCCGGTCATGGTCGGATCGACAAATTCGATGTTGACGTCGTTGCCGATCCCTTCGATGTAGCGGTAGCGCCAGTCCTCGAATGGGTAGGTGGAAGTCTCACCGCCGCCCTCTTCCATGGGACGCTCGTAGCTGCCACCCGAGGGATGCGAGTCGACCTCATCCGGCGGCCCATAGGTGATGTAGATGCGGCCACGATCCGTCTTCCATCCCGGGATGCCGGAAGCGTAATGCTCATTGGCGTACGCAATACGGCGGTAATGCTCTTCCTTGAATTCGTTCTCTTCGGTATCGGGAGTCGGATCGCGGCGCAGCCAGAACTGCTCGATGAACTGCTCGCGCTCTTCGTCGGTACTCATACGCTTGAACGCCTGGCGCTCTTCATCCGTGATGATGTAGACGACGTCCTCGTTCAACCACTTCTTGTAGGGCGTCTCCAACTCTTTGCGGAGCTTGGCTTCCTGCTTTTTTCTTTGTTTCTCGGTCAGAGGCTTGGCGATGGTTTCACGCCCTTGCGCATCGGTGTTCTTCGGCGCCTGGTCTTGAGCGTAGCCAAGATAAACCGCCGCAAGTAAGATAACAGGCAGGGTAATCAACCAAAGACGAGCCGGCTTCATCGCACACCGCCTCCCGATAGCGAGTTTTAAGTCTAACTGTATCAATTCTATTGCGGGGAAAAACCACCGTCAAGTGGGCTGAATGGCCACACTGTTGCCAACTGCCACCTGAATTGTAACAGTCCTGAACGCCAGTGTGGTCGAGCGGGAAGCAGCCAGCAGTCATTTTTCGGCCACCACCAGTACCTCCCCGCAATACCGGCCGAGTGACGGCAGAAGCTGCAACAATCGGAGATCGATGGCCTCGAGCAATCCCATGAGCGCGCGCACGGCCCGCGACTCGAACCGGCCGCGGAAAAGGCGTTTCGCCATGGCCAGTAAATTCATAGGTGTAACGTCGAGGCGTGAAAAATGACCGCGGAGCAGAGCTAGTTCCCGGTCGCTCAGGATGATGTCTTCCCCGGCATCGTCGGGTTGGCGGCTGAGCCGCCATCGGAGCCGTCGCATCCCATTCAAAACCGGGTTGTTACCGTAGGTTTCGGCCAGGATCAGCCGGCCGCCGGGGCGCAAAACGCGCAGCAACTCCGCCAGCGCGTTCGGATATTTCAACGTGTGATGGAGCGCGGCGCTTGCGTAAATCAGATCGAATTCGCCATCGGTGAAGCAACTAAGATCGGAGGCGTCGCGGGCACATCCACGGACCAGTTGGGAAACACCATTGGCCGCGGCGCGCCGTATTCCGATTTCGATCGCAACCGGCGAAAGGTCGAGTAGGGTGGCGCGAGCGCCCTCGGTGGCCATCAGGACGCCCCACTCGCCGACGCCGCAACCGTAATCCAGCACCACACACCCGGCCAGCGGGCGCGAGAGTAGCTCCGCCAGCACCGCGCTATACAGTTTCCTACGCTCATAGAACGCGCCCATGGGCTGGTTCAGATCGCGGAGCATGGACTCGCGGTTGGTCCGCAGAGCGTGGTCCGGGGTATGGCGGTGAACGGAGTAAGCGGAGTCGTAGAACTGCTGCTCCTGGGCCGTCGTGATGCTCACCGGTCCATTGTCTCGCAGTGCGGGCCGAGCCGGGCTCGTAACTTTTCGCCGCTTGGGACACGTCAAACTACTTGACCACTCGATTGTTGCGAGTTACCGCCGTATTGTTTCTTTCGACCGCTGCGCTCATGGCAGCTGAGCCGCAGACGCCGGTGATTCTCATTTCCATCGACACCCTGCGGGCCGATCATCTTGGTAGTTACGGCTACAAGCTGATCCGCACGCCAGAGATCGATGCCTATGCCCAGAACGGCACTCTCTTCACCCAGGCCGCTTGCCAGATCCCCCTCACCCTTCCCTCGCACACTTCGCTCTTCACCTCGACCTACCCGTTTGAGAACGGGGTGGAAGAGAACGCGGAGCGGGTTCCGGCGGGAGTGGTTACTTTAGCCTCGGTGTTGCGCTCACATGGATACAAAACCGGCGCATTCATCGGCAGCGTGTTTCTGGAGCGGCAATTCGGGATTGACCAGGGCTTCGACGACTATGACAGCCCGTTCAACTTTCAGGCAGGTTCGCGCATTTCGGGGTCCATGATTTTCGCCGGCGGACCCCAAAACCCCTACTCGGTGCGGGAGCAGCGGGATGGAGCGCTAGTCGTGCGCGGGGCGCTGCGCTGGCTCGCCGCTCATCACGGGCAGCCGGTCTTCGCCTTTGTGCATTTGTTCGACGTGCATGAGCCCTACAGCATACCCGCTGACATCGCCCGCCAGCGCGGCATCTCGCGCTACGACGCACAGATCGAGTATGTCGACGGGGTTTTGGGCCTGTTCCGGCAGCGGCTCCAGGCGTCGGGATGGTGGGACCGTTCGCTTGTTATTCTGCTCTCCGATCACGGCGAGAGCCTGGGGGAACACGGCGAACGAAGCCACGGCTACTTCATTTATCAGAGCACCCTGCGCGTTCCGCTCATGTTCCATTGGCCGGCGGGCGCTCCAGCTTATCCGGCGCGAGTCAGCCAGCCCGCGGGCTTGATCGACGTGGCCCCCACCATACTTGATTTCCTGCATCTGCCCTCGCCTCCGTCCTTCGAGGGCCAAAACCTGCTCCCAGACCTGAAGCCCGGAGGTGAAACCGGGGCACGCGCCGTCTACAGCGAGAGTGTCTACACACGCGACGCCTTCGGCTGGGCGCCGCTGCGCTCTCTCCGCGCGGGAAAGGACAAATACATTGCAGCGCCCAAGCCTGAGCTTTACGATTTACAAAAGGACCCTCAGGAGCAGGTCAACCTGGTTGGAAAGAATCCCGCAGAAGCGCAGGAGCTTCGAACCAAACTGGAGAGACTGCTGGCCCAACGGACCGCCAAACAACAGGTGGCGCACCAGGACATGACACCCGCGACGCGATCGCTGCTCCAGTCGCTGGGCTATATTTCCGCCGGTCCGAAAACGAGTTCCGATCGTACGGCGCCGGATCCCAAGGACCGCTTGCCCGAATACCATCTTTACGAGAAAGCGCTGACCTCGCTATATGACCGCCACATGCAAGAAGCCATCGCGACGTTCCGCGAGATTCTAGCGCAGAATCCCAACAACACCCTGGCCCGCCGGGATCTGGGCGACTGCTACCTCGAGGAACGCGCCTACGCGAAGGCGCGCGCGACGCTCGAACAGGTGGTAGCCGCCGCCCCCGACGACTACATGGCGCAACTCGAACTCGGTATCGCGGACGAGCACCTTGGACGGCTCCACGAGGCTCTAGAACACGTGCAGGCCGCCTGTAAGATGTTCCCCGAATCCACGCAATGCCAGAAAGAGTTGGAGACGATTCATCAGAAGATGAAGTGAAGGCGACCGCTAAACCCAACCATGAAATTGCCCGAGATCGCTGTCTGATCGAGAAAAATTTTTCGTCTGGCGCGTAGGCGATCAGATATTCACGCACGCGAATGAAGCGCAGGGGGAGTGAGGTGAGATCCGGTCGGCTGCGTCGAGACTATCCGTCGCAATGAATTCCCAAATTTCGTCTAAATCGAATCGGGCTTCCGGATGGAAGTCGTAGCCGGTCATGAACCCGGCTGCGAACGGCGCGCGGCGGCGCTTTTTTCGCGGAAGTAGGCGGCAACCTCGTCGCCGGGTATGGGCTTCACCCTGCCGCTCTTCAGGTCGTCATAGCGGCCGTCGAGCATTTCGCGGGTCTGGGCAAGTTCATCGAAGTATCCCTCCACCATGTCCTGCACCAGCTCGGCGGTTCCCCGTCCGCTCTGCGCGGCGAGGTCCGCGAGCTTCTTTTCGGTCTCGGGCGTGAAGGTTACTTCCACGCCTCCCAGGATAGGGGAAACGGGGCAGTCTGGCAATTTTATCCCAGAGAGCCGATTTCGTTTCAGCGGCGAAAGCGCTCGTCCGGGATTACACCGCTCTTCGCACGCCGGCCGACGCGATCAGCCGGTCTTCGAAACCGAAGTCGCACTTGCGGCGTGGCTGGCGGAGGTACCAGCGGTAGGTTTCGCGCAGACCGGTCTCGAAAGAAATGGGCTTTACACCGAGAACACGTTGCAGTTTGCTTACGTTTTCCGTGATGGGAGGAACATCCAGATATTCGCCGAAATACATCGGATCGCCCATGGGATTTCCCCCCGTGGTAGCGATGCGCTCGCGCGGGACGCGCACCAACTCCGGTTTTTTGCCGGCGGCTCGAGCCATCTCGCGGACCGCTTCCACCTGGGTCAGCGCTTTCGGATTCGCCGCATTGAACGCCTCCCCCACGGCTTCATCCACGTCCATGGCGCGGATCAACGCCTGCACCAGATCCTTCACGTGGATAAACTGCATCAGGCGCGTGCCGTCACCCGGGACGATGATGGGCCGGCCGGAGCGCATGCGGTCCCAGAAGAAAGCCTCGCGATAGAAGGGATTCTCCGGGCCGTACACGAACGGCGGGCGGAGCGTCACCACGGGAAAACCGTTCCGGCGGTGCAGGCGCAGCAGTGCCCGTTCGCTCATGGCTTTGTTGCGCACATACGGCTCGGAATGATTGTCGGGAGCCAGCGGGTCGCTCTCGTAGTGATTCAGCCCGTCGCCGTAAGCCGCCACGCTCGAAAGAAAAATGTAGCGCTTGATGTGGTTCCCCATGGCGTGCGCGGTGGCTTCCACTTGCGCGGCCGTCGTTCCGCGCTCCCAGTCGTACACATTGTCGTAGACCACGTCGAAGCGGCGCTCGCCAATGGCGTGGCGCACAGCGGCATCATCGTTCCGGTCCGCCACCAGGTTCTCGACGCGTTTGGAGAATTTATGCTTCGAGCGGCGATGCAGGATGGCCACGGAATGTCCGGCCTTCACGAGCTCCGCGACGAGCCGGCGGCCGATGAACAGGGTACCCCCGATAACGAGAACTTTCATGAAGCAGGCGCGAGAATGTTAATCGTAATACTCCAGGCCGAGGTGCGTGATGAGCGCTTCGCCGCGCATCCAGCGGAGTGTATTTTTCAGTTTCATCAACTGAATGAAAATATCGTGCTCCGGATAAAGCCCCGGCGCCGTCATGGGCGCTTTGAAATAGAATGACAGCCACTCCTGCACGCCGCGCATTCCGGCGCGCTGCGCCAGGTCCAGGAACAGCACCAGGTCCAGAACCAGCGGCGCCGCCAGAATCGAATCGCGGCACAGGAAATCGATCTTGATCTGCATCGGATAGCCCAGCCATCCGAAGATGTCGATATTGTCCCAGCCCTCTTTGGCATCGCCACGCGGCGGATAGTAATTGATCCGGACCTTGTGATACACGTTTCCGTATAAGTCCGGATACAGCTCCGGTTGCAGGATCTGCTCGAGCGCCGACAGCTTGCTCTCTTCTTTCGATTTGAACGACCCCGGGTCATCCAGCACTTCGCCGTCGCGGTTGCCGAGAATGTTTGTGGAGAACCATCCCGAGACGCCCAGCATGCGCGATTTCAGTCCTGGCGCGATCAGCGTCTTCATGAACGTCTGGCCGGTCTTGAAGTCCTTGCCGCAGACCGGCAGGTTGCGTTCTCGAGCCAGTTCCAGAAGCGCCGGCGTGTCGGTGGTCAGATGCGGCGCGCCGTTGGCGTAAGGCACCCCCGATTTCAGGGCCGCGTAAGCGTAAATCTGGCTGGGTGAGATCTCCGCGTCGCTATTTTTCAAACCGCATTCGAAATTCTTGAGCGATGCGTGCACCTCCGCGGGCTTGTGGAACACTTCGGTCGATCCGCACCAGATCATCGCCAGGCGCGACGCGCCGCTCGACTCACGGAATTTGCGGATGTCGTCCATCAGCATTTCCGCGTGGTCCATCTTGGAGCCCTTAGGCTTCAGGTTCGGACCGTGAATGCGCTTTACGTATTCGTGGTCGAAAACCGCTGGCATGGGCCGCAGCTTTTCCAACGGCTCGCGCACATGGTTCAGAAGCGACGGCTCCAAAACGCCCGCGAGCTTCGCGGCCTCATAAGCGTTCTCTTCGAAAATGTCCCAGGTGGCGAACTCGAGATTCTCCAGCGCCGCCAGCGGAACGAAATCCCTGATGAGCGGGCTACGCCCTTCGGTACGCTTGCCCAGACGGACGGTTGAGAGCTGCGTGACCGAGCCGATCGGCTTGCCCAAACCGCGCTTCACTGCTTCTACGCCGGCTATGAACGTCGTCGTAACGGCGCCCATGCCGGGAATCAACACTCCAAGCTTGCCGTCGGCGGGCGCAATACGAACATTGTCTTGCACGGACACGATGCCACTCTCCCGGGGGAAAAAAGATGATTTGATATAATACCAGTTTCATGCGAGATCGTGCGACTGCCACGCTCACTACGCTGATCGTGGACGACGAGTCGCTGGCCTGCGAAGAACTCAGTTACCTGCTCAAGGACTTTCCCGAAATCGAAGTTGCCGCCACTGGACGCAACGGTCTGGAGGCGGTGGACCTGATTCAGAAGCTCGAGCCCGACCTGGTTTTTCTCGACGTCCAAATGCCGGGGCTCGACGGCATGGGTGTGGTGCGGCAACTGCGTGAACGAGGCGTCGATCTGCCGCACTTTATTTTCGTCACCGCTTACGATCAGTACGCCATTGAAGCGTTTCGCGTGGACGCGCTCGACTATCTGCTCAAGCCGGTGGACAAAGGCCGCCTGGCGGAGACCATTGAGCGCGCCAAGCGCCTGGTGCAGGAGCGCGAGCAAAAGGCGGAAGCCGAACCCGCGCCGCGCCTCACGCCGCAGCGCACCAAGCTGCTGGTCCGCTCGCAAAATCGCAACTTCATCGTGGACGCCCAGGAAATGATTTACGCCACCATCGATAGCGGGCTCATTACGATCGTGGCCGCGCACATCGAGGGGCAATCCAACTACCGCACGCTCGAGGATTTGCAAGCCAATCTCGATCGCGACACCTTCTGGCGCGTGCACCGCTCGTTCCTGGTGAACATCAACCGCATCCGCGAAGTCGTGCCGTGGTTCAAATCCAGCTTCCAACTTCGCATGGACGATAAGAAGAATACTGAAATCCCCGTGAGCCGCGTCCAGACCAAACGCCTGCGCGAGCTGCTGAAACTGTAGTTCTACATTCGCGTCCATTCGGGGCCCCCTTCTGCCCGGCGTTTCCTCGCCGAGAGCCCGCCGCCATTCGCCGGTAACCCTCCGCCATTCGCCGAATCCCGCGGGAATTCTGCGCCCGCCGGGGCTAACATCCAAACTGGAGCTAGGCAAATGACGACAGTGCAACATCCCAGATCTTGCGGTTCCAGCATGGGCTTGACGGTGGTGGCTCTGATCCTGATTTCCGCCGGCGTGCTGCTTTTGCTGGATAATCTCGGTATTCTGTGGATCGATCACATTTGGCATCTCTGGCCGCTCAGCCTGATTGCCGTGGGCGTGGCGGAGCTGATCCGTTGGCGGAGACAAAGCCAGGCGTGATCCAAGGAAGCGGGGCCCTTTATGCCTGACAATCGCGACGAACAGAGCCACCCGGATCCCGATTACCGCCATGGCTACTACGACCGCGAAGGCCGCTGGGTGGAGTACCGCGACATGGGCCGATCGATCCGAGATGAAATACGGCGCCGTGCCGGCCGCGATTACCACCGTCGCGGGCCCGGTACGCAGGGCGTCATTTTCGCGGTCATCATCATCGCGGTGGGCGTTCTGCTGTTCCTCGACAATATCGGCCTGTTCCGTTTTCACGATATCTGGCAATTCTGGCCGGTGGCGCTTATCGCGCTGGGCGTCTCGAAGCTGTTCGACACAAAAGGCATCGGCGGCCAGGTCTGGGCGGCGATGTGGATTCTGGTTGGCACGGCTTTTCTGCTCGATAATCTGGGCATCTGGCACATGCATTGGGGCACCGTGTGGCCGCTAGCGCTCGTCGCCTTCGGGGCCATCATGTTGGTCAATGCCCTCGATCGCCACCAACGAGCCCCGGCAGGTCCGATTGCCGGCTCATCGGAAGGTACAACGTCCGACAACACCCTGCGCGAATGGGCCACCTTCGGCGGAATTAAGCGCCGCGTGGATACGCAGGATTTCCAGGGCGGTGAAATGGTGGCAGTTTTCGGCGGCATCGAGATCGACCTGCGCCGCGCCGGCATTGCGCCGGGAACCAAGGAAGTGGTAATAGACGCCAACGCCACTTTCGGCGGCATCGAGCTGCGCGTGCCGGAAAACTGGATCGTGATCATGCGCGGCATCGGCGTCTTTGGCGGTTACGAAGACAAGACCATTCCGCCCCGCGAGCAGGATCGCGCTACCGCGTCTCGTGTGGTGATCAAGGGCTACGCCGTGTTCGGCGGCGTCTCCGTACAGAATTGAACTGACGGGACTCGCCATGCATCCCGTCTTCGCAAAACGAAGTACTCTCCTCCTCTACCTGGCGGCGTGGATTCCGTCCGGCGCCATGATCGCGTTTGTGCTGATCCTCTCCACGCCCATCAATTGGACCGAAGGCGCCGTTATCATCGCGCCGGTCACCCTGCTGTTGGCATTGGTCTGCCTCTCGCCGTGGTATTCCTGCCGCTATTTACCCTTGCGCTCGACTCCCGTCTGGAAGCTCCTAACCAATCACCTGCTTGCCGCGGTTGTCTTGGGGGGCGTCATTCTGTTCACGGCCCGCATGCTCGCTCGGGGCCTTTCTTCGAACGCCTTTCCCGGTCTCGATCTGCGCCTCCGTCCAGCGCTGCCCGTGCTCGGAGACATGGTCGTTCTGGTTTACCTGCTGGCCATCGCGATCCATTACGCGCTCTTCGCCGTGCAATCGTCACGTGAGGCCGAAATCCTGGCGCGCGAATCCGAGTTGAAAGCTCTCAAGGCCCAGATCAACCCGCATTTTCTGTTCAACAGCCTTCATTCCATCAGCGCCTTGACCGCCATCGATGCCGCCCGTGCCCGCGATATGTGCATCCGGCTGTCCGACTTTCTGCGCAGCTCGCTGCGTCTCGGTGAACGCATGACCATCCCCTTCCGCGAAGAGCTGGCGCTTGCCCGGAACTATCTCGACGTCGAGCAGGTCCGTTTCGGCGACCGCCTGCGCGTGGTGCAGGATATCGACGAGGGTTGCGGCGATTGCGAAGTCCCGCCGCTATTGGTGCAGCCGCTCGTCGAAAACGCCATCAAGCACGGCATCGCCACGCTGGTCGATGGCGGCGAGATCTCCATGCGCGGCCGGCGGTCCCAGGAGCGGCTTCGTTTCGTGATCGAGAACGAATTCGATCCCGAAGCTCCATCCACGCGTAAGAGCGGCATCGGCCTCGCCAACGTGCGCAATCGTTTGACCGCGCGCTATGGCAACGACGCGCGGATGGATATCGAAGTGGACGGCACTCGCTATCGCGTCGTCTTGTCCCTGCCCTGCGGGACCACACAGCGATAAGATCAGAAAGCGATGGAAGCGGCTCTCAACAGCGGCGACAATATCGGGCACTACCGCATCGTCTCGCGCTTGGGCGAAGGCGGCATGGGTGAGGTGTATCTGGCTACCGACACACGCCTGGATCGCAACGTCGCGTTGAAAGTACTCCCGCCCGCCATGGCTCAGGATCGCAGCCGCATGGAGCGTTTCGAGCGCGAAGCCAAAGCCGCCTCGGCGTTGAATCATCCCAACGTCGCTCACATTTACGAGATCGGCGAAGATGGCGGCATCCAGTATTTGGCCATGGAATTCATCGAAGGCTCACCACTCGAGAAGCGCATCGACGGCAAACCGCTCGCCGTCCACGAGATCTCCGACATCGGCGCGCAAATTGCCGACGCGCTCGACGCCGCTCACGCCAAGGGCATCGTGCATCGCGACATCAAGCCCGCCAACGTCATGATCACGCCGCGCGGCCACGTGAAGGTGCTCGATTTCGGCCTCGCCAAAGTGGTGACGGCTTCACACGGCCAATCCCAAACCCAGATGGAAACGCGCGTTTCCGCTGCGGGAATGCTGCTCGGCACCGTCCAGTACATGAGCCCCGAACAGGCGCTCGGCCACGAAGTGGACCACCGCAGTGATATCTTCAGCCTCGGCGTGGTGCTTTATCAAATGGCTACAGGCCGCGTGCCTTTCGCCGGCTCCACTCCCTCGGAAACCATCGCGCGCATTCTCGAAGCGCAGCCCGAAGCCATGGCCCGCTTCAACTACGATCTCCCCGAGGAACTCGACCGCATCGTTCGCAAGTGCCTGGAAAAGGACCGCGAGCGGCGCTATCAATCCGCGCGCGACGTGATGGTCGATCTGAAAGAGCTCGCGCGCGAACACGAGGCGGCGCCCGCTCATCACGCGCCTTCCAAAATCCGCGCCGTGATTGTGGATGACGAGGACCTGGCACGCCAGATCCTGCGCGAATACTTGAAGCACGAGTCAGATGTCGAGATCGTCGCCGAATGCGCCAATGGCTTCGCGGCAGTCAAGGCCGTCACGGAGCACAAACCGGATCTTCTGTTTCTCGACGTGCAGATGCCCAAGCTCGATGGCTTCGAAGTGCTGGAACTGGTCGATCGCGAAGTCGCCGTGGTCTTCGTAACGGCGTTTGACCAATACGCCATGAAAGCCTTCGATGCCGCGGCCGTCGACTATCTGTTGAAACCCTTCGGCCCGGACCGCTTGCAGGCCACGCTACAGCGCGTTCGACGTCGCTTGGGCGAACACCAGCCCGCTCCGGTTGCCGCCGAACTGAAAACCGCTGCCCGCGCGCCCGATCAACACCTCGATCGCATCGTAGTGCGGGACGGCTCGCGCGTCCAGATCATTCCCGTGAACAAACTCGATTACGCGGAAGCCCAGGACGACTACGTCTCGCTCCACAGCGAAAAGAAAAGCTACCTCAAGCAACAGACCATTTCGAGCCTGGAAGCCGCCCTCGATCCCGCCCGCTTCGTGCGCGTCCACCGCTCATTCATCGTGAACCTGGAACGCATTTCGAAGATCGAGCCATATACGAAGGACACTCGCGTCGTCCTTCTATCGGATGGATCGCAAATCCCCGTCAGCCGCGCGGGGTATGCGAGGTTGAAGGAGTTGCTGGAGAGATAAGCCTGTGGAAAAACGGGGACTGGCAACGCTGTCCCAAGCCCGTGGTGCCTGATGTGTGCCAGCGTTTCCTGGGCGCGTGGACGGCGCTGCCTGTCCCCGTTTTTCCGCACACGTCACGGAATCACCACGATTTTCCCAAATTGCTCCTTATTCTCCAATCTCTCGTGCGCCGCGCGAATCTCACTCAACGGATACACCCGGTCAATCACCGCCCTCAGCTCTTTCCGGAAAACAAATTTCAATACTTGATGCAATTCCCCCAACGTCCCCATGAATGACCCCAACAGCGACCACTGCTTGCTAAACAGAAACCGCAGATCGAGCTTCACGTCCCAACCCGTTGTGTTCCCGCACGTCACCAGCCGCCCCGATGGCGCCAGCGACTCCAGGCTCTTCGGCCACGTAGCCGCGCCCACGTGCTCGAACACCACGTCCACGCCGCGCTTCCCCGTAATCTTTTTCACCTCAACGCCAATGTCCTGCTTGTAATGATCGATCACATGATCCGCCCCCAGCTCTTTGGCCTTTGCGAGCTTAGCCTCCCCGCCCGCCGTCGCGATCACCCGGCAATGAAACAGATTCGCAATCTGAATCGCCGCCGATCCCACCCCGCTCGACGCTGCCAGCACCAGCACATCCTCGCCCATCTGCAGCCCCGCGCGGCCCACCAGCATGTGCCACGCCGTCAGAAACACCAGCGGCACGGCAGCGGCTTCTTCGAAGCTCAGATCGTCGGGAATCCGGATCGCCGTCCATTCCGGCACCGCCATCAGCTCTGCGTTCCCGCCATCGATGCCGTAACCGAACACGTTGTAGGCGCGGCACATGTTGTCGCGCCCCGTCATGCATTGCTCGCACTGTCGGCAGCCCACCCCCGGCGAGAGCAGCACCCGCCATCCTGGCTTCACCCGCTCGCACAATTCACCCACCTCGACAACTTCGCCCGCAATGTCGCTCCCCAAAATATGCGGCATCCGGAACCGCATCCCCGGAATCCCCGCCCGCACCCACAGATCGAGATGGTTCAGCGCGCACGCCCGCACCCGCACCAGAATCTGATTGGCCTTGATCTTCTGCTCCGGGACGTCTTCGTAAACCAGCACCTCCGGCGCGCCATGCTGATGTATGCGGGCAGCTTTCATGGGGGACAGTATAACGGGCTGTAACGGCCGGTTCGCGGTCGGAGCTGCCGAGACGTATGATCAGAGCAGGTGGCCGCGCAAGCGCCGTTCGTTATCCTGGTACTGTTCAGCTGTGTCCTGCTTATTGCCGATGAATCAGGTGCTCAGTCAGGACCCGCGCCTTCGTTTGATCGCTTCCCATCGGAAGTATTCACTGGAAAGCCAGTTCCGCCTGTTATTGCTACACCAGGAGACCATGCCTTCAGGACCCGGATAAGACAAGGGGCAGCGAAGGGGCCGACTTTCGCAGGTCATTTCACAATCGCTTTGTGGGGATGCGGTTACGCGTGCGTATCTGGCGCAGTGGTCAACGCACAGACTGGAAAGATCCGAAATATGCCGTTCGGCATTCTAGGTTTCGGGTATTCGCTGAAGTATGCGGATGGGATCAGCGGGTTGGACGAGAAATTCACGCCATTGCTGTTCAAGACGGACAGCAGACTGTTAATAGTTCGCGGTTGTCCGGAAGATGAGAACTGCGGCGAATATTATTACGAATGGACCGGCTCTCGGTTCAAGTTGCTCCGGAAATACCAGGCGTCCCGATTGCCAGAGCCCTAAAATTGCCGTCCCTTACCCCACCACTCGCAACCCCAAATGCTTCACGAACGGCTCAAAATCCCTGTCGTTGTGGAGCAGGTCAAACCCGTTCTCGATACACCACGTGGCGATCACCGTGTCGACAGTCTTCCGCACGGTCACGCCCGCTTTGCGCAGCGCCCGGAAATTTCTCGCCGCCTGAATGACGATTTCCTGTCCGGCCAACTCCACCACCGTTAGCGATGTCAGCATCTTCCTGGCCTGATCGAAATCGCGTTCATCCGTGAAGCCTTGCAGAACCTCGGTAAGAATCAGGTCACCGATAGCCAGAGGCTCGCGTCCAAGCAGTTGATCGAGTTTCTCGGTCTGCGCCGTGATCGTTCCGTTGAAGTAGTCGATCCACACGCTCGAATCGACCAGGATCAACGGTCGGCCCTCATTGCGTCGAGATCACCTTGCCACGCGAGTTTGCCCCGCATTCGGCGGATCGCTGCCTCTTTTCGCAAGCGGAGCAAGGTCTGCAAGCCCAGCTCCACCGCCTCGCGCTTGGTCTTTAAGCCGGTCGCGCGCAGCGTGTCCCGCATCAGCTTGTCATCTATCACAATGTTCGTCCGCATCGATGTGTATCTCAACCATCAATTATACACATCCGCGCTCTGCTGTTCAAGCCCTATTGCACTTCGGGCGAATTCACCCTATAGATGACCTCGACTCCGACCGATAAAAAGGAGAGGGGGCATGATGGCGCCGACGAATTTGCTGGGCCTTAACCGGCACGCTCTGCGGAGCAAGGTTCAGGAGACGTTTGCGCAGAAGTTGTCCAATTGCTCAGACTGTGAGTTTTATAAATTGGTCTACGCCGAGCAAGGCCGCGAGAAAAAATCTCACAACGGACTGCTGCTTCGTCCTTGATCTCGCTTGAGCAAATCGTCGGCCTGTCGAAATTCTCTTGCTTGCCCCATCGTTTCCTGCTACAAGGGTTCAAAGGAGAACCGCATCGTCAAATTCTGCGTGCTCGCGAGCGGCAGTTCCGGCAATTGCGCGCTGCTGGCTACGGACCGGACGCGCATCCTGATCGACGCCGGCCTCAGCTTCAAGGAACTCTCCAAGCGACTCGCCTCCATCGGTGAGCAGCCCGATCGCATCGACGCTGTCCTCGTCACCCACGAGCACTGCGATCATATTTCCGGGCTGGTGCGCATCGCCAAGAAAACTTCCGCCGCCATTTATCTCACGCACCACACCGCGCCGCTGATCGACTGGGAAAATGCTACGCCGCGGCTGGAGCGTTTTCAGGCTGGCGCGAGGCTATCGATCGGCGATATCGAGATCGACAGCTTCACCATTCCGCACGACGCGATCGATCCAGTGGGTTACTGCTTGCGCGCCCAGGGCATCAACGTCGGCGTCGTCACCGATCTGGGCTACATCCCCGATTCGATCAAATTCCACTTGCGGCGATCGGACGTGCTCCTTCTCGAATCCAATCACGACCTCGAAATATTGCGCGTGGGATCCTACCCCTGGGCCGTGAAGCAGCGTGTGATGAGCCGGAACGGGCACCTCTCGAACGACGCCGTTGACGACTACCTCAGCCACGAATTCGATTCCTCCACTGCGACCCTGATCCTGGGCCACCTCAGCGAGCACAACAATCACCCGGAAATTGTGCGGACCGTGGCGCAGCAAGCACTGAATCGCCGAGGCCTGCAAACCAACCTGGTGATCGCGAGCCAGAAACAGCCGACAGAAGTGTTCACGTTCTAGGTGTTAACCTAACACCTGGCACCTAAAACCTAGCACCTTTCTTTCATGATTCCTCGTTATACACGCCCCGAGATGGGTCGCATCTGGAGCGACCAGAACAAATTCCAGCAGTGGCTCGAAGTGGAGCTGGCCGCGAGCGACGCATTGGCCGAGCGCGGTGTTGTTCCTGTGGAAGCCGCGCGCCTGCTGCGGGCTCACGCTGCGTTCGATGTCGCGCGCATTTTCGAGATCGAGCGCGAAGTCAAGCACGACGTGATCGCGTTCACTACCGCCGTGTCCGAGAAAATGGCCGCCGCCGGTCATGCGGAAGCGTCCCGCTGGTTGCACTACGGCCTGACTTCGAACGATGTCGTCGATACCGCGCAAGCACTGCAAATCCGTCAGGCATCCGCGATCTTGTTGGCTGATCTCGAACGTCTCCGTCCCATCCTCAAGCGCCGCGCGCTCGAGTTCCAGCACACCGTGCAAATCGGACGCACGCACGGTGTCCATGCGGAGCCGATTACCTTCGGTCTGAAATTCGCCATCTGGTATGAAGAGGCCGGTCGCAACATCCGGCGTCTCCAATTTGCGGCGGAAGACATGCGCGTCGGCAAGATCTCAGGCGCCGTCGGCACCTTCGCGCACATCGGGCCCGAGATCGAGGAAGCTATCTGTGCCAAGCTCGGTTTGCGGCCGGCGCCGGTTTCTTCGCAGGTGATTCAGCGCGATCGCCACGCAAACTTCGTCGCGACACTAGCCGTTCTCACCGCCAGCCTAGAAAAGATTGCACTCGAAGTGCGTCACCTCCAGCGCACCGAAGTCCGCGAAGCCGAGGAGTATTTTTCAAAGGGCCAGAAGGGCAGCTCGGCCATGCCCCACAAACGCAATCCGGTCACCTGCGAGCAGATCTGTGGCCTCGCGCGCGTGGTCCGGGCAAACGCGCAGGCCGCCTTCGAGAATGTCGGACTGTGGCACGAACGCGACATTTCGCATTCCTCGGTCGAACGCGTCATCTTGCCGGATTCCACGATCCTCGCCGACTACCTGTTGGAAAAAACCACAAAGCTCGTCGATCAGCTTCTGGTCTATCGCGAGCGCATGCGGCGAAATCTCGACATGACGCGTGGCCTGGTATTTTCCGGCCAACTCCTGCTCGACCTTGCCACCGCCGGAATGTTGCGCGAGGCGGCGTATCGAGTAGTGCAGCGCCACGCCATGGAAGCCTGGGAGAACGAATCGGATTTCCGCGCCGCCATCGAGGCCGATCCGGAAATTGCTAAAGTGCTGAACCGTGAGCAGATCGCCGAGAGCTTTTCGCTTGATCGCCAGCTTCGGAACGTTGACAAGATTTTCGCGAGGGTCTTCGATGATCGTCAATCCTGAGATTGAGCGCTACATGGAGCGTCTGCTCCCCGCCCGGGACGCCGTTCTACAAGAAATGGAAGAACAGGCCGCTCGCCGAAACATCCCCATCATCGGGCCGACGGTCGCTCGGGTGCTTGCCCAGCTTGTGATGATTAGCAAGGCTAAGCGGATCTTTGAGTTAGGGTCGGCGATCGGCTATTCCACCGTTTGGCTAGCGCGCGCCGCAGGCCCGGCAGCCGAGATTCACTACTCAGACGGCAGCGCGCAGAATGCCCGCGAAGCCGTCGGTTACTTCGAGCGGGCAGGTCTGACACACCTGATTCAGGTGCACGTCGGCGACGCGTTGACCAGTCTTGCCCAAACCGCGGGCGAGTTCGACCTCATCTTTAATGATGTAAATAAAGAGGGTTATCCTACAGTTCTGGCTGCTATTCCCACGCGACTGAAGTCTGGTGGTCTCTTCGTCACCGATAACACTTTGTGGCATGAGAGGGTGCTCAACCCCCAGGAGGAGAGTGACCTGGCTGTTACAAGTTTTAATAGGCAATTGTATGATTCCGCCCAGTTTTTTACGGTCCTGTTGCCGATCCGCGACGGAGTGAGCGTCAGCCTGAAGCTCTAGCCTATCCATTAACCCATTACGATTCTTCATTTTGCAGGTCTATTCCCAAGTGTCACCTGGAGATCCGAGATTTAACTGGATTAACCCTACTAACTTTAGTAGTGATTAAACGACAAGATTCGGTTAAAGTGGATGAGGAAAGGAAACGCTTGATGCCAATCGCCAATTGCAGCGGAGCAGCCACGGCTCGCGGGTTGGATCTGGCTCGCGTACTCCTCGTCGAGTCGGATGTGGCTTCGCGGTTGACTCTCCAAACGCTGTTGCAAGCGTGCGGTTATGCGGTGGATGTGGCGGCGTCCGCGGCTGAAGCTGTGGGAAAGTTGGACGACCGCATTTACGAGCTGGTCTTGAGCGATCCCGACATGGAATCGCCGGAGGCTGGACGTGGAGTTCTAGTGTACGCTAAGCGCAAGGAATATAAGCCAGCTACGGCGATGATTCGCAAGCACAGGGACGGCAGCGCAAGTGAAGACCGCAAAAAGTCGAGCCCCCGCATGCTGGTCGAAGCCGAAGATGTCAGCACATTTCTGACCCAGGTGGCGGATCTGATCAGTCTCCGGGCTACACGGCGCTCCGAGCGGGCGCTGCGGCTTTCGGCCGACAACTAACTCAACGAGAAAACCGTTTCTTCCAGGCGGTCAAGAGCGCCCGCGAAGAAGTGGTCTGCCGCCTCAATCCAAATCATCTTCTTCGGTTCCGTGATGGCCGTGTATAGCGCTTCCATCTGGTCACGGGGTGCGTATTGGTCGCCCGTGCTGGTTATAAAGAACTTGGGCACGGTGCAAGAGCTCAAATACGATGTGTCGCTCTTTGCCGGAAAACCGACCGCCACGAGCCGCACCGCATCCTGAAGTTCGCAGCCGAGCTGCAGAATCACTCGTGAGCCAAAAGAGAAGCCGGCTAGCGAGTAGGGCAAATCGGGATAACGGCGGCGCAGCCAGTGGAGCGCCGCGCGAGCGTCTTCGATCTCACCGACTCCCTCGCCATGTTCCCCCTGGCTACGGCCAACGCCGCGGAAGTTGATGCGCAGTACCACCGAGCCCCGGCGCCGCAGTCCGCGAGCGATGCGGTGAACGACTTTGTTGTGCATGGTACCGCCGAATAGAGGATGCGGATGGCAGACCACGCAGGCTTCAACGGGCACCCGATCCTCCGGCGGTTCGAGCAGCGCTTCCAATTTTCCAGCTGGCCCATCGAGCAGGTGCGACTCGATGCGGCGGGCCACTAGTTGGTCCGGTAATTGGTGAACTGCATGTCGATGCCGAAATCGGAGCCGCGCAAAAGCGCGATAGCCTGCTGCAGAGTGTCCCGGTCACGACCGCTGACGCGAATCAAATCGCCCTGGATGGCAGCCTGCACTTTGAGCTTGCTGTCCTTGATCTTCTTGACGATCTCGCGCGCCTTCTCAATCGGGATGCCCTGCTGAAGGGTAACTTCCTGCTTGACTGTGGAGCCGGCAGCTTGGATTACCGCCCCGTAAGTCAAACCCTTGAGCGGCACTTTGCGTTTGACCAGCTTCTGCTGCAGGATTTCGTTGACCGCCTTCAGCTTGAATTCGTCCTTGCTGGCGAGCAGGATTTTGTTGTCCTTCTCGTTCAACTCGATTTGCGAGTGGGAATCTTTCAAGTCGAACCGGGTGATGATTTCCTTCATGGCCTGCTGGATGGCGTTGGACACCTCAGGCAGTTCGATTTTGGAAACAACGTCGAAGCTATTATCGGGCATGAGTTAAGTGAGCGAGCGAAACAGAGGAGTACGGATGCGGACCACGGGCTCCTCGGGGACCGGGGCGGGAGCCGGCTCGGGCTTGATGTCCGGGGGCTTCACTTCGGAAGGCTTAACGGCGGCCGTCGCGTGTGGAGCCGGCTTTGGCGCGGAAGCGGAAACTGTCTTTGATTCTACGGGAGCCGTCTTGAGATCAACCGGCGCTGGCTTGGGTTCTGGTGGTGCGATCTTTGGTGGAGCTGGAGCCGCAGGCTGGGTTTCCGTGTCGAGCGCCACAACTACCTTGTCGGTGATGTTTTCGATGATGGTGATCATGGACGCTTCGAGCGCCAGGATCACCGCCGCCCGTACCTGCTCGCGATCGATGGGCTTCGGAGGAGGCGGTGGAGCTACAACCGGCGCTGGAGCGGCCGGAGCAGGCGCCTTGACCGCGGCATCCCGCTTGACCTCGGTCTTCCCTACTGCCTGGGTTTCCGGTTTTTCGATGAGCGGCTGCACGGTGCCGAGGAGCACGCTGGCCTCAAACGGCTTGCGTACAAAACCATCGGAGCCTGCCGACTGCGCCCGCGCTTCGTCGAATGCAGTGACCGGACCGGCGGTCAGAATGACGCGCGTTTGCGGATACTTGCCGCTAGTTTTCACGTACTCGCAGACTTCGTATCCGTTGCGGCTGGGCAGCGAGATATCGGCGAGAACCAGATCGGGCGCCAGATCCTTCAAACGAAGCAGGGCGGTTTCCCCGTCGGTAACGGCCGCGACCTCGTATCCTTCATCGCGAAGAATACGTTCCCCCATGCGTTGCGCGTGCGGGCTATGGTCGGCGAGCAGAATACGGTTCATTGGTTTGGTTTGGCCTGAGGTTGTGGCTGCGCCCCTTGAGTTTGTGCTGCGGGCTGTGCCTGCGACGCCGGTTGAGCGGCCGCAGGTTGGGCTTGCCCCTGCTCCGGTTGTGCCGCCTGTTGCTTCTTCCTGGCTTCCTCCTCCGCCTTCTTTTGTTTCTTGGTTTTCTTGACGAGGTTCTGATGATTCATCGGCAGCGGTTGCGCATTTGCCGTACTGGCCGGCTCGGCGCCAGGTGACACAGCCGACCGGGCAGCCGAACCTTCGCCTGTTCCCGCAGCAGCTTGGCCACTTGCGGGAGTTGCCGCTGCTCCCGCGGCGCCAGGATTGGCACGGGCATCCGGTTTAGTATCGAGCGCAGTTGTGTCGGTGACGGGCTGCACCGTAACATCCGACACGCCGCTGGTTGTGGGGCCGGTTGCAGGTGGCGCTGCCGGCACACTCAAAGGAACCGACGGCCGGATGGACGTCATCATCGGCGTGCCCGCTTTCGCCGCCATGGCGGTTTCCGGGCTGTGTTTGAACGCGTCGAGGACCTTAGAGGTGAGGCGAATCCTGGTGCGATTCTCCTGCTCGTATCTCATACGGGCTTCGGCTACCGGGTCGGCTTCCGGCACAGGCCGGTTCATGGCTTTCAGCTTATCCGCGGCTTCATCAGCGTGGTCGCTTAGCGGATAATCTTTCACGATGCGCGTATAAGCGGCGGCTGCCCGGTCCTCGAAACGGTCGCCCATTTTGTGATAAGAATCGGCGAGCAGCCACAGGTTCTCATCCGCCTGGCTGAACAGCGGATACTGATCGGCGACGTATTGCAAACGGTTCGCAGCCGCAGGATAGCTTCCCTTGCTGAAATAGAATCTGGCCGTTGTGTACTCGCCACTCGCCAGCACTTCCTGGACGTTGCGGAGCAGCTGCTGTGCTCGGGGCGCGAACTTGCTGTTGGGGTAATCGAGCAGCAACTGGCGGCACTCGTCCTCGGCGCGCTGCGCCTGGTTGCGGTCGCGGTCGGCCTTCTCCATCTGTTTGTAGTGGATCGAACACACCTTCTCTTGCGACTCCGCCGCCTCTTCCATTGTGGGGTAGAACAGCTTGAAGTCCTTGTATTCGGCTTCCGCCTGCGCCCAAGCGTGCGTACCGCCTTCGCGATACCAGCTATCGGCGATGGCCAGCTTGGCCTTGGCCAGGAACTCGCTGGTGTCGTAGGTGTTGATCAGCGTGTTCAACGTGATGCGTGCCACTTCATACCGGCCGTGTTCGATGTCGTTAATGGACTTGTCGAACAGCACCTTATCGGGCTGATCGGTTTTCTTGGTAATGGGATCTTCGTACTTCTTCTTCTTAAACGGCCAGACGCCGCCTTGGAGCACCAAAGATGAGATCGCCGCCAGGGCGATGAGCTTAAGAATGCGATTTTGACCGAGCAACATGTTTCCTTCCTAAACCCGTACCGCGTTGGCCTCTTCCGCCGCCCGGCGCATTTCGACAACGGCGGCGGCGGCGTCGGGCGTGTGAAAGATAGACGACCCTGTCACGATCCAATCACACCCGGCTCGAATCGCATCGGCCACATTTTCCAATGTGATCCCCCCATCGATTTCGATGGGAAGGGGCAAACGCCGCTCCTGCCTCTTGCGGTTCAGTAGGCGGACTTTTTCCAGCGAATGCGCAATGAAATGCTGGCCGCCGAATCCAGGGTTCACACTCATGATTAGCACGTAGTCCGCCACATCGAGAATGTCATCCAGCATAGCGACGGGCGTTGCCGGATTGATCACCACACCCGCCTGAGCGCCCTCGTCCTGAATCATGCGGAGGGTGCGGTGTAAGTGAATGCACGCTTCCTGGTGGACGGAAACCTGATCGGCGCCGGCCTGAATGAAAACCGGGGCATAGCGGTCGGGATCCTCAATCATGAGATGCACATCCAGGCGGCAGCGGGTAATTTTCCGGATGCTCTCCACCACCGGCGGCCCGATTGTGAAATTAGGGACAAAATGGCCGTCCATGACGTCGAGATGCAGCATGGCCGCACCGCCCCGTTCCACACGCGCGATCTCTTCGCCAAGGCGGGCGAAGTCCGCAGCGAGAATGGATGGAACAATTTGCACTATTCAGCCTGTGGAAAACTACATCATTTTAACACAGGGGCGGGCGCGGCTCAGAACCATATCGGCCGGGAATGGACGCAAATCAACGTGGATGAGAAACAATCACCGCGGCGTAGAAGCCATCGCCCGCCTGCAGGCCGGGAATGCGGCGCATGATGCGGGCGGGATGAAGGCCGAGGGCTTCGATGACACCGTCGTTTTCTTCGCGCTCCAGAGAGCAGGTGGAGTAGACCAGGGCGCCGCCGGGCGCTAGGGTTTCGAGTGCGTTGCGCAGTAGGACAACCTGGCGTTGGTGCAGTTCGGCGATGTCCGCTGGCTGGAGGCGCCACTTGATTTCCGGATTGCGGGCTAGCGTTCCTGTGCCCGAGCAGGGCGCATCGAGGAGAATGCGGTCGAAAGAGGCGCGGAAGGGAAGAGGGCGGGTGGCATCGAGATGCACGACGTCGACACCCAGCGTCTTCAGCATGGCCACGCGCTTAGCATGGAAGTCACAGGCCACGGCGCGGACGCGGGATTCTAGCGCTTGCGCGGTCTTGTTGCCGGGGGCTGCGCAGAGATCAAGGAAACGCTGGCCCGACGAGAGATCGAGCAGGGGCACGACAGATTGCGAGCCGATGTCCTGAATGCGGAAACCCGTTGGCTCACCGGAGACAAGGCGATAGCAGCCGGGAATCTCCGTGGGTTCAGCGGAAACGCCGGCGGGCATCGAGGCGTCGGAAGGAACGCGGAAGTAGGTTTCGGGCGGCCGGAGGTTGGCGCGGGCGATGAGCGGCGTGACTTCAGGGCCGAATTCCCGATCCCAGCGATCCAGGAGCCACTGAGGATGAGAGAGTTCCGTGGCGCGATCGGGCCATGCCACTGGTTCGCGGCCGACCTTGCGCAGGACGGCATTGGCGAAACCCGCGGCGGAACGGAATCCCGTGGTTTTCACAAGCTCCACACTTTCGCTCACTGCGGCATGGGGAGGCACGCGATCGAGATAGCGCAGTTGATAGATGCCCATGCGCAGCGCCAGCAGGACTTCGAAATCCAGCTTGCGAATGCCACGCCCCGAATAATGCTCGATCAGAAAATCGAGCTGGGCCTGATAGCGGAGCACGCCGAAGACGATCTCGGATGCAAGGCCGGCATCGCGAGGATCGAGCGGCGCGGCGCCGGAGAGGAGCAGGTCCGAGGCATAGCCGCCACGGCCAACTTTGCGGAGGGTGTCGAAGGCTAGGAGGCGGGCAGGGGACAAAGGTGGGATCCTAAGGTGCTGTGTGGGCGCCACTCGCGGTCAAGAAAATGGGGGCGAGAAAGATCTCGAACAGCCGGTAAAGGCAATTCGGGTACAGGCAACGAAATTCCGAATCGGGCAGACAGGCGTTTCCAGGATTGCGTTCGCCGGAATTTCGAAGCCAGTCCCCGAATTGCGCCGTGTGCACCCTGTACCTCCATTGCAGGCCGGTGTCCCCAACTATAATCAATTTGTGGAGCTGGAAAAAACGCTGCTGCGCAAGGTCGGTGAGGCGATTCATCGCTTCCGGATGATTCGCGATGGCGATCGCGTGGCCGTGGCGCTTTCGGGGGGCAAGGATTCGCTCACGCTGCTCGAAGCGCTGCTACTGTTGGCTAAGCGCGCGCCGATCGAATTCTCGGTCTGTGCTTTCACGGTGGAGCAGGGGAAGTTTCTGCGGCCGATTGAGCCGTTGGGCGACTACCTGCGCGAGCGCGGCATCGCGTGGACCTATTTTCGTGACAATCCTTCGCTGCGCCTGCTCGAAGACCAACCGGATCATGGGTGCGACCTGTGCAGCCGTTACCGGCGGCGCGCGGTGTACGAGATCGCGCGCAACCTGGGCGCGAATGTCATCGCTTTCGGCCACACGGCGGACGATTTCTGCGAAGCTCTGTTGCGCAACACGCTGTTCACAGGCAAACTGAGCGCGCTACCAGCAGTGACGCATTCCCGCGACCGCGAGTTTCGTCTGATCCGGCCGCTGGTGTTCGTGACCGAAGATATCACCGCGGCATTCGCGCAATCGCTCGGGGCGCCAATCGTGCCTTGCGGCTGTTCGCAGCGGACGGGAACGGTGCGGCGCTCGCTGCGGCAGATTTTCGCGGAGTTGGAGCAGGAGTACCCACACCTTAAAGAGAACATCCTTTCGGCCATGGGGAACGTGGATACGAAGCGGCTTCTGGATACGCGCTATCTGGATTCCGATGCTACCGAGGTGCCCGTGGCAGAGCATTTTCCGATTGTGAGCGAATAAGTTACGCGCTAATCGGAACCCAGCCCTCTGGTTATCGTAGACAAAAGTATGCGGGCAGGCTTTCAAGAAGCCGAAAAGGGGACAGGAAAGCGTGGCGAGCTCTAATCAACGCACGTGCTTCTTAGTAGCGCAGATGACTTTCTTAAGGTCGTCAGCTTCTCGGTTCTGCCTGTCGCTTTTTTGTATGTCAGCTTCGTCGAGCAGGTTGGCCTTGGACAGGAACCTGTGCAGATATCCTAGGCCCGTAGCGTCGCACAACGTCCGGCCTTCGTGGAAAGCTTCTAACGCTCCATCTGGAGCCGGGTCGCTCTCGACGTAAAAAGGATCCATTTTGTAATCCTAGCCGAAACTCGGGCTGCTGCGGAACGGCCGTGAGCTCATGTTTGGACTACTTCGCAGGTATCCAGCTAAACCTCTTGGCGTTCTTATTTCGGTAGAGAACCTTCTTCGTTACGGTGTTCACTTCCCACACCGCTGATTCGTGCTGTTCTTGTCCATTGACGGTGTTGACGAAATCCACTGAGACATTGAACGTACTTGGAGCTGTCTGTGTGGCACTCCATCCATTTCCTGCGCGAATGCCGGGAAACCGAAAATAATAGTTCAGACCCCCTTCGACCGTCTCTGACGACCGATTCCCATCTACGACCAGCACGGCCTTTTTGGCGATCGCAATCGCCTTGTCGGCTGGCATCATCTCCGCCCGCACGTTGCTCTCGGTCGAAACACTGCCAAGCGGTGGAATAATAAGGGTGGCCGTGTATTCGAGTATCTTTTCGCCGTCGATGAGTTGAGGATCCTCAGAATGAATCACGTCTGATGGCTTGAATTTGCTACCGCCATCCCCCACTAAATCCAGAATGGTTGGCGTTTGCCAATTCGTGTTGAAGTGCGTGAAGATATGAACCTTCTGCCTACCAGGTGGCAGCGGAATTGCGCCCTTTCGGAAGCCACCGGAACGAAAAATCCCGGACGCCACGAATACGTGAAAGTCCTGCGCTGTGGCCCGATCTCCACTCATCATTTCGACGCCTAACTTCGTGCCGTCCGGAAGGTTGGTTGTTCCTTCGATGACGGTTCCATCGCTAATGTCCCGGGCTGCTGATGCCGTCAACGTGATTGTGCCCGGTAAGGCGTAGCGACGCGGAGGCTCAGACTTTGTGGTTGATGGCGCTCCACATGAGCAAAGAACCACACAACTGCAGAGGTAAGCGATCCATCTAACGATGCGAGTACGCATCAAATCACTAGGCCGCTTTACGGAATTGAGCATATCAGATTAAGAAGCCTTGAAGTTGACGACCCGACGGGCCTTGCCGCGGTCCGCCACCACCCCGCGAGTGCACAGAGGTTCTCCGTGCTTAATTCTGGGACGCGCCGTCTGCTGGACACGCTGTTCCTGGATTCCGATGGCACCGAAACGCCCGTGCCAGGGCGTTTTGCGATCGTGAGTGAATAGGCCGGGCGTGCCCGGCCCCTACATCGACGGAACCCCGCCGCACTGTCTGCGTAGACAAGAGTATGGGAGCTGCTTTTCAGGAAGCCAAGCGGGAACAGCAGAGTTTTTTGGCGCCATTGGAGAAGCGATGTTTGCTTTGGTTAGCGCAGCACGCGCCGGCGTGGATTAACTCCGATCATCTGACGGCTCTGGGACTAGTTGCACTGCTGGGCGCGGGTTTGAGTTACTGGTGGGCGCGTTCGAATCCCGTGGGACTTTACGGCGTGATCGTTTGCCTGGCGCTTAACTGGTTGGGTGACAGCCTGGACGGGACGCTCGCTCGCGTGCGCAACCGGCAGCGTCCGCGATACGGATTCTATGTCGACCATGTGGTGGACGCGTTTGGCGCGCTGTTCCTATTGGGCGGCCTCGCTCTCTCCGGTTTCATGAGCGAGCGCATCGCTCTCGGCCTGCTGATCGCTTACCTGATGCTATCAATCGAGGTGTACCTGGCGACGTACACGCTCGGCACGTTCCAGATTTCCTTTTGGAAATTCAGTCCGACGGAGCTGCGCATTCTGCTCGCCATCGGGAGCGTTGCGTTGCTGTGGCATCCCGACGCGCACGTGGCGGGGACGGATTGGCGATTGTTCGACATCGGTGGCGCCTCGGGCATTGCGGGGATGAGCGTCATGTTGGTGGTGGCGACGGCCAAACACACGCGGGCGCTTTACAACGCCGAGCGACTTGGTTGATATGGCGGCGCTTAAACCTTGGCCGTAGCCTGCGTGGCCTCGGCGTCACTTGCGTTTGAATCGAACAGGTAGCCGAAGCCCCGGACGGAGCGAATGAGTGACGGACTGGCGGGGTCAGCTTCCACCTTTTGACGGAGGCGCAGGATGTGCACGTCGACGGTGCGATCGGTGACAGCGCGGTCCACACCCCAAACGTAATCGAGCAGTTGCTCGCGGCTGAACACGACACCGGGGCGGCTCATCAGAAACTCCAACAGGCGAAACTCGGTAGCCGTGAGGGTGAGCGTCTTATTGTGCAGGCGGACTCGGCAGCTATCGCGATCAAGCTCCAGGCCTTCACACCGCAGAATGCGCGTAGGCGTCGCCGGCGCCCGCAACTGGCTGCGAACCCGGGCAATCAATTCGCGCAGGGAAAACGGCTTGACGACGTAATCGTTGGCGCCGAGCTCCAGGCCCAGGATGCGGTCGCTTTCCGAGGCACGGGCGGTGAGAAAGATGACCGGGATGTGCGCCAGGTCGGGGCTGGATCGAATGCCGCGACAGATCTCGATGCCGTCGGAATCGGGCAGCATGATATCGAGAATTACAAGGTCCGGCCGCTCGCGGCGGCAGAACTCCAGAGCGCCCTTGCCGGTCGCGGATCCGGCGAAGCGAAAGCCTTCTTTTTCAAGGTTATACTTCAGCAGCGCGAACAGGTCGGCGTCGTCCTCAATCAGGGCAACCGTTTTCATGTTCACCTCGTCCCGAAGATAACCTGTCTATTGTTACAAAGCAATTACGTTTAGGTTAAGTGTGAATAAACTTATGCCGCTCCGGTACTTAGTGGGTCATTGCGTAGACGACATAATTGACGCCAATGCGAAGGCCGAGGTCGGAAAACTTCGCCGGGTACTCGGGATTATCGGCGTGCTCCCAGGAGTCGCCCAGGTCCATGTTGTGGCAGATGGCGACCATGAGGCGGCCCTTATCGTCGTAGATGCCCTTCCAGTCTGCCTTGTAGCCATCGTGCTCGTAGGCGAGGCCGGTATGGACAAACTGCTCACCGGGAACCTGGTAACGATCGCTCAGATCGTAAATTGTGTGATAGATCTGGTCCGTGTTTTGCAAATCGACGATGGGGCGATCGGGAAAGATCTTTTTCATGCTGGCATTAAAGACTTCCCACTCGGAGGTGCCGTGGAAGTCGTCACACATGAAAAAGCCGCCGCGCATCAGATAATCGCGCATTTTTGCGACTTGGCTATCCGTGAGCGCCCAGTAGCCCACTTCGACCGCATAGAGAAACGGCCAGTGATAGACCTCATCGCCGTCATCGAGATTGACACACTGCTCGACCGACCGCGCGTGAATGCGGGTGAGGCGGCGGATGGCAGCGGAAAGATGACGGTCGGAGCGGGGGTAGTCGATGGTCCAGTTGGCGCGGCCATGCTGCCAATCCGGATTGCCGCGCAGACCGTGCACCGGGATGGCCGGATACATGAGGCGCGCGAACACCCACTCGGCTTTGTCCTGATAGTCGGGAGGAATGGGGAAGTTTTCGTATTCGGCGCCAGGATACTCCTTCCAAGGCCTCTGGAAGGCGTAGACCACGCCCAAAAAAGACACACCCAGCGCGCCGGCAACGAGGATGCTTCTCAAACGCATTGGCCCAGCCTACTCCGGATTTCAGAATAGCATGGCCAAAAAAGCGAGCTTGCTGGAGCGTCACCTCAGCTTCATGGGTGCGCCGCCGGCTTCTTTGCTACGCTGCGCAGCGTCCATGAACGCGAAAATCTCGAGGGTCTCCTCGTTCGGAAAAGGCGGTTGCTTGGTTTCAAAGAATTTTATGATTTCGACCACCAATGGATGGTAGCTGTCCGTGGCTTTGGGGTCGCTCTGATTCACCTTTTCCTCCGGCCGGAACACAACCGCGCCGAAGTGACCGTATGGCCGAAGCGCCTGGACCGTTCCAAGGCGCCCACCTTTCCACTTGCCAACCACTACATCGCTATCAGGCGTATAAGTGCGCGTCACCTCTTCGCACCCCGTGCCCATCAGTGTGTATAGCAGCTCGACGGCATGAATCGCATACCAGGAAAGGTCGAGCTGATGGTGCGGCTCGAGCGGTCCGGGGCCCCAGGTGATAGCACTCGTAATATCAGGAAACTTCAAGCTGGTGGCGATTTCGGCGAAACGCAGCGAGGACGCACTGAACCAGGGCACGCCGGCTTGCTTCGCCAGGCGCGCAATTTCGCGCGCATCATCGAGCGTTGAGGCCAGAGGTTTATCGATGAACACCGGCTTGCCAGCGGCGATCACCGGCTTAATCTGGGCGAGATGCACGCGGCCATCTCCGCTTTCGAGCAGCACGCCGTCGACTTTGCGGCACAACGTAGCGATATCCGAGACCAGCTCAACCTTCCATTTTGTGCTCAGCTCTTCGGCGAACTTATCCACGCGCTTGTAGCTCGATTCCACATCCGGGCTTCCACCTTTGTAAGCTGCTACGACGCGAGCCCCGGGCACGTAATCGGGCGAAGTGGGATTATTCAACATCTCGGTGAACGCGATGACGTGTGAGGTGTCGGTGCCGATGATGCCGAGCCGGATCTCGGCTGCGGTACACATAGGACCAAGTGACAAGAGAAGAACGCAAAATTTCATTGTGGGCATTGTACACTTAATTTTTCAGTGGACCTTTCAACTCCGCTTACTTACGTCAAAGGCGTAGGTCCCGCGCGCGCAGCCATGCTGGAGTCCAAAGGTCTGCTCACGGTCGAAGACCTGCTCTCTTACGTCCCCTTTCGCTACGAAGATCGCAGCAATATGAAAACCATCGCGCAGCTTGCACCAGGCGAGATGGCGACCGTAGTGGCTGAGGTGCGATCGGCGCGCGTAGCGGGCTTTCGCAGGCGCAATCTGGGCCTCTTCGAAGCCACGTTCAGCGATTCCTCGCGCACGATTCTGCACGCCAAGTGGTTTCACGGCGAGTATCTGGCGAAGACTCTGGAGCCGGGGCGGCGCCTGGCGCTGTTCGGAAAAATCGAGTTCGACAACTACACGGGCGAGCTCGCAATGGTGCATCCCGAGTTCGAAATCCTTTCAGATGAAGATGACGACGCCGAGGCGGCGCTGCACGTAGGCCGGGTGGTGCCGGTTTACGAAGCTATTTCCAAAGTGAACACGCGCGCGATCCGGACGATCGTGCATCGCGCTTTCGGCCAGATCGCGCCGCTGAAGGACCATTTGCCCGAAAGTCTTCGCTCGCGTTTCAAATTGCTTGACCGATGGAGCGCCGTCCGTCACATGCACTTTCCACCCGCCGATTCAGATTTACGCTTGCTGAACGCGTTCCGGTCGCCCGCCCAGTTCCGCCTGATCTTCGAGGAATTCTTCTGGCTGGAATGCGGACTGCTGGTGCGCCGAGGTAAAGCCCGGGAACAGGCTGGAATCGCCTTCGAACTGAATGAGAGTGTCCGTGGACGGATCAAAATCATGCTGCCGTTCAAACCCACTGGTGCACAGAAGCGCGTGCTGGGAGAGATTGCGCGCGACATGGCAGCGCCGCGGCCTATGCACAGGCTGTTGCAAGGTGACGTCGGCAGCGGCAAGACTATCGTGGCAGCGGAAGCCGCGGTCATCGCCATTGAGAACGGATATCAGGTGGCCATGCTCGCGCCCACGGAAATTCTAGCCGCGCAGCATTTCTCGTATTTGAAGCCGCTGCTGGCGAAGCTTGGCTATGTGGTCGCGCTGCTCACCGGGTCGTTCAGCGATCGCGAAAAGGTGCAGCTCAAGAAGCTGCTGGCCGAGGGGTTGGTGCACGTGGCGGTCGGCACGCACGCGCTGCTGGAGAAGAATGTCGAGTTCCGTAAGCTGGGCCTCGCCATCGTCGACGAGCAGCACCGATTTGGCGTGATGCAACGTTTGGGTCTGGCGCACAAGGGGGTTCACCCGGACGTTCTGGTGATGACCGCGACCCCGATTCCGCGAACTCTGGCACTGACTGTCTACGGAGATCTCGATGTTTCGGTCATCGACGAACTGCCGCCCGGACGCAGGCCGATTGTCACGAAGCACGTAACCGCGGATCATGTCGAGGGAGTTTACAGCTTCCTGAAAAAGCAGATCAGCCAGGGGCGGCAGGCGTACGTCGTGTACCCGGTGATCGAGGAATCCGAAACGCAGGCCATGAAGGCCGCCGAGAAGATGTATGCCCATCTGTCTCGTGAAGTATTTCCGGATTTGACCGTTGGTCTGTTGCACGGCCGCTTGCCGGCGTCCGAAAAGGAATCCGCGATGGACGAGTTCAAACAGGGCCGCACGCAAGTCTTGGTCTCGACCACGGTGATTGAAGTCGGCGTGGACGTGCCGAATGCTACCGTGATGGTCATCGAGCAGGCGGAGCGTTTCGGACTGGCGCAACTGCATCAGCTTCGCGGCCGCGTGGGCCGCGGCGCCGAGCAGAGTTATTGCATCCTGGTGACCGAGCGCATCAACGATGCCGCGCGCGAGCGGATTCGTACCATGGTGGACACCAACGACGGCTTTCAGATCGCGGAGATGGACCTGAAGCTGCGTGGCCCGGGTGAATTCTTCGGAACAAAGCAATCGGGCCTGCCGGCGCTGCGCGTCGCGAATATTCTGCGCGATCAGGAGATTCTGGTGGCTGCCCGTAACGCCGCGACGGAATTCCTCGGCGAGCGGCCCGCCGGCGCTGAGTTCGAACGCGCCATGGAATACGTGCACGGCCACTGGAAACGCCGCTACGGACTGGTCGAGGTGGGATAAGTGCGCGTCATTGGCGGCGAATTTCGCTCCCGCCGCTTGAAATCCATCCCTGGGCGTGACACGCGCCCCACACCGGACCGCCTTCGCGAAACGCTGTTTGATATTCTCGGCTCGCGCCTTGAGGGCGCAATTTTCCTGGATGCCTACGCGGGCACAGGCTCCGTGGGCATCGAAGCTTTGAGCCGCGGCGCCGCGCGTGTCATCTTCATCGAACGAAGCAAGAACGCGGCCGTAGTGATTCGCGAAAATCTGGCAAGTTTGGGAATTACGGATCGTGCATTGCTAGTAAGAGCTGCCGCGACCTCGGCTCTCAGAAATCACGCAGCCGATATCGTATTTCTCGACCCGCCGTACACTCGTGAAACTGAATACGCCGCCGTACTAACAGCGCTGGGCGAGAGTCCGCCGCCCCTGGTGATCGTCCAGCATTCCGTGCGCTTTGTGCCCGCCGAGTCCTACGGTTCGCTTCGGAAAACTCGGACGCTGAAACAGGGGGATAATGCGCTGGCGTTCTATGCTCCTCTCTGATTCCTTTGTATTCTGCTGTATTCTATTGGTATGTCTAAGGTAGTAACCATCCGCTTGGGTGAAGACGAATACAAGCGCATTCGAGCCGCAGCTCAAGCCGATAACCGGCCGATCTCGAACTTTATGGAGACCGCCACTCTGCGTTTCCTCGAAGAATCAGAGTTCGTTGATGAGCGTGAAATGGCAACTATTCGGGCGGACAAAGAACTCATGAAGAGCTTGAAGGCCGGATCGGCTGACGTCAGAAAAGGCCGATACACGATTGTTCACAATCGCTGAGGCTGGCGAATTTCGAAGGCAGTTGTCGAACCTGCCCCCATCCGAGCCGAGACGGATTCGCAAGAAGCTGGCAAGTTCTGTCTACCCGCTCCTGCGCGAAAATCCATTCAGCGGACCAAATATCAAACGTCTCAGCAACTATAGCCCGCCAACCTGGAGGTATCGGATCGGGCCTTATCGCATCTTTTATGAAATCAGTCCGACAGTGGTCTTTATAACCACGATCCACGTGCGACGAGACGCGTACCGGTAATGCGTCCCCCTACAAAATCCGCAGCTCAACGGGCGCGCCTACGCCGCAGCCCAAGATTTTCGCTGCCGACGCCTGGCTTGACGATACCTCCAGATAGCCCGAGCTGCCCACGATCACGAACAGCTCGCCCGGCCCGCGCTCCGCGTAATTCCGCGCGAGGCGGTGCACCGTTTCGAGACCTACCGACATCTCGAACGGCCGCTGTCCCAAGTCCGGAAAATCCTCGGCGGGAAAATTCGTAATCAGGTTTCCGAAACGATCGATCTTCAGCACCGCACCCGTCCAGCCGCGCCGCGCCGTCCGGACCGGCTTCTCCATGTGCAACCGCATATAATCGCTAATCAGCTTGCCCATCTTCGCCGGTGCAACGCCTCGCGCGAGATGCGCACCAACGGGCGAGAAGATGTCTCGTCCGTGAAACGTCTGGCTCACGTTCTTCAAAAAATACTTTTCGGTTGTGATCCAGCGGACCTTGTGTTTCTCACGCGCGTAGACAAACGAAAGAACGCCATTGTCCGGCGCGACGAAGCGCTGCCCGGCGGCTTCCACCAGAATGGGCCGCCGCGAAGTGCCGACTCCCGGATCGACAACCACTACATGCACCGTTCCTCGTGGGAAATACCGGTATGCCTGTGCTACCAGATACGCGCCCTCCGTAACTCCGAATGCGCCCACATCGTGACTAATGTCGACGATCTGCGCCTCCGGACAGAGACCCAAGATCACGCCTTTCATGGTGCCGGCGAAGTGGTCCGACAAGCCAAAATCAGTGGTCAGAGTAATTACAGGACGCCGCATTGTTAAACTGTATGTAAGTGGAGCGCTATTACTTCGATCATAATGCGACCACACCCGTCTCGCCTGAAGTCATCCAGACGATGTTAGGGTGTCTCGCCGAAGTGTACGGTAACGCGTCCAGTATCCATCATTTTGGGCAGATGGCCAAGCAGCGGTTGGAAATGGCTCGCCGTCAAACAGCGGCACTCGCCGGTTGCCGGCCGCAAGAAATCGTATTCACCAGCGGAGGCACCGAGGGCGATAATCTCGCGCTATTCGGCGTGGTGCGTCATGCGAAGCGGCCGCAGCGGCACATGGTCACGACGGCCATTGAGCATCCCGCGGTACTCAATGCATGCGCGCAGCTCGAGCGTGAAGGCGTCGAGGTAACTTACGTTCGCGTCGGCGCGAGTGGTGTGGTTGATCCGGATGACGTGCGGCATGCCGTGCGCCCGTCCACGCTGATGGTCTCGGTGATGCATGCCAACAACGAGCTGGGAACGGTCCAGCCGATTGCGGAAATTGCGCGATTTACGCGTGAAGCCGGAATGTATCTGCATTCGGATGGCGTCCAGGCGCTCGGAAAGATCCCCGTCGACGTTCACGCTCTGGGCGTGGACCTGTATTCGATGAGCGGCCACAAGGTTTACGCGCCAAAGGGCTTGGGTGCGCTGTTCGTACGCAAGGGCACGCGCATGGACCCCATTTTATTCGGAGGGCATCACGAGCGAGAACACCGGCCCGGCACAGAGAACGTTCCGGGCGCTGTGGCGCTGGGCTGCGCCGCCGAGGTCGCGGCACGAGATCTCGCAGGCCAAGGCGCGGATCTCGCAAAGCTCCGCGACCACTTGGAGAACAGCATTCTCGCGCGCATTCCCCACAGCGGCGTCAACGGCGCCCGGCAGCACCGCACGCCCAACACCAGCAATATTTATTTCGATGGCATTGAAGGCGAGGCGCTGGTGATCGCGCTCGACCTGCGCGGTTTCGCTGTTTCGACGGGCGCGGCGTGCTCGAGTGGCGCCGTCGAACCGTCGCACGTGCTGACTGCCATTGGCCTCACGCCCGAGCGCGCCCGTGCCAGCATTCGGTTCTCGCTCGGCCGCTCCAACACTCGCGAGCAGGTGGACGCGCTCATTCAGGCCGTCGAGGACTCTGTCCGGCATCTCCGCAAGATTTCTCCGGTGGTGCACGCGCATGCGTGAGTTCACTATCTTGAACAAGCCGATCGCGGTGGCGATGAGCGGCGGTGTCGATAGTTCAACCGTTGCGGCGATGTTGACGGCTCGCGGCCACTCCGTCGTCGGCCTCACCATGCAGCTATGGAACCAGCGCCGGTTGCCGGAGCTGGCTTCCAACAGCGGCACGGGCCGTTGCTGCTCGCTCGATGACGTTTACGATGCGCGCCGCGTGGCGGAACAGCTCGGCATCCCGTACTACGTGGTGAACTTCGAAAGCGATTTCGAGCGCCAGGTAGTTGAGCCGTTCATTTCCGAATATCTGGCCGGGCGTACGCCGATTCCCTGCACACTCTGCAATAACTTCATCAAGTTCGACCGGTTTCTCGAAATGGCCGATGGCGTCGGCGCCTCTGAGATCGCCACCGGCCACTATGCGCGCATCACACGCGACCTCTCCACAGGCCGCTACCAGCTGCGCAAGGCGGTCGACTGCGCCAAGGACCAGACCTACTTTCTGTTTGGATTGACGCAATCGCAGCTCGCCCGCACCCTGTTTCCTCTCGGAGAAATGCACAAGCCCGAGGTGCGAGCGCTGGCGGAGAGCATGGGTCTGACGGTGGCCGCCAAGGGCGACAGCCAGGAGATCTGCTTCGTTCCGAACGGCGATTACGCCGCGTTTCTTGATGCGTATATGCGCTCTAAGGGCATCGAGCCAACCGGGGACCGCGGCGAAATCGTCACGACTGATGGCCGCACGCTGGGCGCGCATACCGGCGTGCATCATTTTACCGTTGGCCAGCGCCGCGGCCTGGGCATCGCGGCCGGCGAACCGCTTTACGTGATTTCGACCGATGCCGCCACGCAGCGCGTTGTCGTCGGCACCAGTGAACAGTTACTGCGCGCGCACCTCGTCGCCAATAGAGTGAATTGGGTCTCCTGGGCGGGCCTTGCCGCGCCTGCTCGGGCGCAGGTGAAGATCCGCAACAAGCATCAGGCCGCCTCCGCCATGCTCCACCCCGCCGGACGGCCGGACCGCATCGAAGTGCATTTCGATGAGCCGCAACGCGCGGTAACACCGGGCCAGGCCGCCGTTTTCTACGATAACGATTTGGTTATCGGCGGCGGATGGATAGAATGACGGATTCATGCGCTCCCGGTCGCGGCTGCGCGATGCCGCCGAATACGCGCTGGCCGTTTTCGCGTTAGACTCGCTCGCCTACACTCCGCTCGCCGTCTCCCGCCACCTGGCTCGCTGCTACGCTCGCTTGCTCCGTCTTGCCCTGCCGCGCCTGCGCCGCGTGGCAATGGCGAATCTGGCCATGGCCCTTCCAGCCTTGAGCCAGCCCAAGCACACGCGCATCGTCGATGGCGTTTTTCTTTCCATCGCGCGTCTGCTCGTGACCTTCGCGCGTTTTCCGCGCCTGAATCGCACAAACATCGGCCAGTGGATTCGTTACGACGGTTTCGAGCATTTTGAGCAAGCTCTTCAGCGAGGCAAGGGTGTGCTCTTCGCCACCGCGCACCTTGGCAACTGGGAGCTGAGCGCCTTCGCCCATGCCCTGCTGGCTGCTCCCATGAATGTGGTGGTGCGCCCGCTCGACAACCCGCTGATCGATGCGCTGGTCGCGCGGCGGCGAAGGATGTCCGGAAATAAGCTCATCGAGAAAAAAAACTTCGCGCGCGGCATTCTGCAAGCCCTCGCCGCCAACGAAGCGGTCGGCATCCTGATCGATCAGAACGCTTCGCTCGATACCGGCGTATTCGTAGATTTCTTCGGCATCCCTGCCTGCGCGGGAGCGGGCTTTGCGCGCCTGGCCGCTCATACCGGGGCCGCCGTCATTCCCGGCTTCGCCCTCTGGTCCGATTCCGAGCGGAAATTCGTGCTGCGTTTCTATCCGGAAGTGCCGGTCTCGGGCGACGTCCAACAAGACACGGCGCGCATTCATGCGGTGCTGGAGCGCGTGATCCGCGAGTATCCCGATCAGTGGCTGTGGATCCATCGCCGCTGGAAAACCCGGCCGCCGGGTGAAACGCAGTCACCGGTTTAGAACACCGCTGGGCGGCTACGTTATACTAAGAAAACAATCCAAGTGGGCCTGTGGCGCAGTTGGGAGCGCGCTTCCATGGCATGGAAGAGGTCGTGAGTTCGAATCTCACCAGGTCCACCAAATTTCTCAAACACTTACGGTTCCCCGCCTGCTAAGACATAGGCGCCGGAGTCCAACTGGAGTCCAAAAATGAACGCCAGCCCTGCGATTCGACCCGGCCGCCGCCGGTTGAGTAACGGACCGACCCTTACCTCGAATGCAGCCTAGTTTCCTGGACGCTCTCTACTCCTATAAGAACCCGACAAACCCGACAATTGCGGCCTAAGCGATTGATTGTGCACGGGCGATCCATGTCGGGTAGGGCCAAAAACCCGACATGAAACCCGACAAAAGCCAGCCAAGAACCCGACAAATCCTCGGATGCGTTCGCCGTGAACGCACGCGCGGTTCTTCCTCAGATTACGGAATTCAGCGATGAGGGCGGGAGCGGAATAGAAGGAATATCGACAACGCCAGTAACGTCACAAACACACCCGCGATGGCTCCGGACATATTCGGCCCTTTCTTGAAAACGATTGTCAATCAATCGGGGGCGGAAGGATAGCTCCTGCATTGGGAGGTGGGATATCCACTATTCACCAACTCGCGTAGTCTCCCCGGTTTGAAGTTGTCTGTTGACGACTGAAATCCGCAGCTGCTATTCAGGAGGCGGAATGATGAAGTCGTCGCAACCGATGGAAATTCAACTCTGGCCCATCGACCGACTCATTTTCTACGCGCGTAACCCACGTAAGAATGACGCCGCCGTGGACCGCATGTGCAGCAGCATCCGCGAATTTGGTTTCAAGATTCCGGTACTCGCCCGCAGCGGCGGTGAGGTCGTTGATGGCCACCTGCGCCTCAAGGCCGCGCGCAAGTTAGGATCGTGGCCCGGTGGCGACACAACCGGAATCCCTGTGATTCTGTGCGACGAGTGGACGCCGGCGCAGGTGCGGGCATTCCGACTCATGGTCAATCGATCCGTCACCTGGGCCGCGTGGGACGAGGAACTGCTCGCCCTGGAACTGCAGGAGCTGAAAGAGTCCGGTTTCGATCTTGATCTAACTGGGTTTGACCCCGGCGAGATCGACAACCTCCTGGCGCTGGAAGATGACGAGAGAGCAAATGCCGCGCCGCCGATTCCCGAGAATCCGGTGTCCCAACTTGGCGACATATGGGTCTGCGGAAAGCATCGGGTGCTGTGCGGGGACGCTACAAGCGCAGAAGTGGTGGCCCGACTGCTTGGCGAGCGCAAGCCCCGCTTGATGGTGACCGATCCCCCGTACGGAATTGAACTGGATTCCGAGTGGCGCGATCGCGCCGGCTTGAATGGCTGCGGGGCGGCGGAGGCCAGCTACATGAAGAAACGCACGGCGGGGCACACCGAGACGACCATCTCCGGTGACACTCGCGCCGATTGGTCCGACGCCTTTGCGCTGGTGCCGAGCCTCGAAGCGGCGTACGTGTGGCACGCATCGAAGTTCACCCGCGAGGTTCTCGATGGCCTACTACGCATTGGGTTCCTTCACCATCAGCAGATTATTTGGAACAAAGGCCGCACCGTCCTCACGTGAACGCACTACTGGTTCCAGCACGAGCCTTGCTGGTATGTGAGAAAGAAGAACGCACCCTGGCTGGGCAAAGCCGGCGAGAATTCGACCATCTGGGACTCGCCGTCGCCGAAGTTCATCATGGGTGGGTCGGAGGAAGATAAGTTTGATCATCCAACGCAGAAGCCTGTCGATCTGATGCGACGCCCGATCCTCAACCATCTCCGCCGTAGCGAGCTGGTCTACGATCCATTCCTTGGCAGTGGCACCACGCTGGCTGCGGCGGAACTGACTGAGCGTGCCTGCTACGGGCTGGAGCTAGACCCGAAGTACGTTGACGTCATAGTCCAGCGTTGGCAGCAACTGGCCGGCAAGAAGGCGACCCTCGATGGAGACGGACGGGTCTTCGATGACATCACCGTAGAGCGCAGGAAGGAAGCCGCATGAATCGCGCGTTGCCGCCGCGAGATGGCGGAAATCGAGGCGCTGCTGCTGGCTGGACACCCAGATATTCAGGGGCTGTGCCTGGCACTGGCAGACTGGTCTGCTGAATTGCGATTGATTGAGAACTACAAGAACGCCGAACGGGCTCGAACGAAAGGAGACTTGATCCATGGAATCCCGAAACTCTGAACCTATCAGCAGCTCGAACAACATCGAACTTGCCAAGAGGTGCCTTGCGCTGATCCGTGATATCGCCGGTCGCGGTGCTTGTTCTCAAGACCCCGAAAACATTGGGTACGCCCTGGAGGAGTTGTCCCAGGTGTGGTATGAGAGGACCGGCAGTGACGAGCGATTATTTGAACCGATCCCAGCTGACCAAATCCGCGGCCTTCGCTGGCTGTATGAGGAGCTAGACTTCGTCGATGGGGCTTCGCAAGATATGGCGGCATCTCGCCATACCTGTGGCTTCCTCTGCTGCTGGATGCACAAGTTAGGTTTCGGACTTTACCGCTTCCAAGAGAATCGAACCTCGTAAGTGGAATTGATCCGGGCACCAGGTGGAGAAGTGGCCATGAAAACAAAAAAGCCCGCCGCGGCCGGAGCCGGGCGGGCCAGGAGCAGATCCGCAACGACGCTACTTCGCGATGCTGTAGGTGCGCTCTCCGTCCTCTCCTTTGACCGATTCCACTTTGAGCCCCATCTTCTTGCCCAGGGTGCCGGAAATGAAACCGCGTACGCTGTGCGGCTGCCAGTCGGTCGCCTTCATGATCTCCACGAGGGTAGCGCCGCCCGTGCGCTTCAGGATTTCCAGGATCTTCTCGGTTTTGCTGCCCTGCCGGGCGCCTTCCGTCTTAGCTTTCGCTGTTTTTTTGGGCGCCTTGGTGCCCTTCTTGGCGGGGGTGGCCTTCTTCCCCGACTTGCCCTTGGACGGTGCCTCACGTGGCTTCTGTGCGCGAGCGTTGGCCTTCTTGGGCACTTCTGGCTTCTCGGCAGCAGCGGCGGTGGCCTGGGCCGTTTCCTGGGTTTCCGTGGTCGATGTCGTCATGTAAATTCTCCTAGCGGTCGATTACCGCGTCACGACATGGATCACTCTTGTGGCGAACACAAGCAAGGTAATTTTGCGGGAAAAAGACCATGGCGATGGAACGGCGATGAGCGGGCGCCGATGGCAGTAGATGGCAGCTAATGGCAGGATTTGCCTCAAAACTCGGGCGCAAGAAAGAGGGCGCGATTGTGGCGCTTCTATCGCAGCGGAATGTCGAGGAAGCAGCCCGCGTCGCCGGCATCGGCCCCAGAACGCTTTACCGATGGCTCAAGGAGCCAGAATTCGACGCCGCGTATCGGGCGGCAAAACGCGCCGCGTTCGGGCAAGCCGTCGCGCGGCTTCAGCAGGGAGCTTCCGCGGCCGCCACGACTCTGCTAAAGACGATGATTGAACCAACTACGCCAGCGTCGGTCCGGGTACGGGCGGCCGAATGCGTAATGAATCACGCCATGAAGGCTATTGAGCTGGAAGATATCGAAGCGCGGGTGGCAGAGCTGGAACGAGCGGCCGAGGACTCTCAGGATGGACGGCGCTAGCCCGGCATGCGTGCAACGCTGAAGCGACGTATATTGCGGTTGGAAGATCGCTCGGGTGCCGGCAGCGGTAAGCCTCGAAGGGTGCAGCGCATCGTCGTGAGAGGCATGGACCGCGAGCCGAGCTTAGAGAACGCGGACTGCCATAGGACGCTCTGTCCAAACGGTACTCCCTTGGAGGTGGTACGCCTTGACCGCTGTCGTCCGGGTCGTGAGCGGCTGAGCGAAGAAGCCCTGGACCGATTTGTAGAGAGCTTCCCGGTGAGGGTGTTGGCATGAAGACGATCAGCAGACGACTGCGCCGGCTCGAAGAAAGACTTGCACCCGCGCGTGAAACAGAATTTGAGCGGCACCTGCGCGAGAGGATTGAGCTCGCCTACCGTGTGGCAGAGGCGCGAGAGCGCAGCGAGGGCCGGCCCCGACCCGATGACTATCCACACGCTGAATTTTGGCATCAGCAGCTCCTTGAAGCAACGATAGAGGCGGAGAGGGCAGTAAGACTGGGTCGACGAAACAGCTACCGACAATAACCGTTAACGCCGTTCACTTCCAGCGTGAACGCGCCCTTGTCGCACCACAGTTTTGCTGGCCGAAAAGCACCGTCGGCGGCCGATCTCGATTAGCCGGGCACTACTGGTACCGCAAGGCGATCAGAGGGTCGATGCGGGTGGCGCGGCGAGCCGGCAAGTAGCTGGCGGCCAGCGAGATGGCGGCCAGAAACAATGCCGCGCCGCCGAAGATCAGGGGGTCGGTGGCACTGACCTGCACCAGCAGACCAGAGGCAAGGCGCGTCAGGGCCAAAGAGGCGGCGATGCCGATCGCGAGTCCCACGAGCGTCAGGACCATGGCTTGGCGGACAACCAGCGCTACGACATCGGTCGTCTGCGCACCGAGCGCCATGCGGATGCCTAATTCCGAAGTGCGCTGGCTAACCGAATACGCCATGACGCTGTAGAGTCCCATGGCCGCCAGAGTCAGCGCCACCATTCCGAGCACCACCATCAGGATCGCGGCGATCTTTTCGGGGTAGAGTGAAGCACCCATGTACTCTTCGAGCGGCGCGGCATCGAAAACACCGACGTTCGGGTCCATGGCGCGAACCTGATTCCGCACCATCGCGAGCGCGTCGTTAGGATTTCCAGCGGCGCGCACGAAAAGGCAAAGGTAGCGCTCAACGCGATATACCTGGCCGACAGGCGCGTAGAAGAACGGTAGGGCCGATTCGTCGGGTTCGAAGTACTTGCTGTCCCTGGCGACACCGATGATGGTGAACCAGTCGCCCCAACCGTAGACTTTTTGGCCGATGGGGTTCCGTCCTTGGAAGAAGCGCTTGGCGAAAGTCTGATTGACGATCATGACGGGGGGATGTTTGTCGTCATCCTGTTCGGTGAAGTCGCGGCCGTCAACCAACGGAATGCGCATGAGATCGAAGTAACCAGGCGCCACGGCGTTGCGATAAATCTTCAGATTTTCGGAGGGCCCGGGGACGTAGCCTTCGATCTTGAGATCCTCCCAGGAGCCTTTGCCGAAGCCGAGGGGGATGTCGTCAGCATATGTCACGGCGGCGATGCCGGGCTGGGACTCGAGGCGCTGGCGCAGACGGTAGGAGAAGCGGAGGCGTTCGGAGGCGGTATATTCCGCAGAAGAAAAGCCCAGATGCGAAATGAGCACGCGATGCGGATCGAAGCCGGGCTGTATGCGGCCAGCGAGCTGGAAGCTCCGGGTAAACAATCCCGCACCAATGACAGCGACGAGCGCCAATGCAACTTCGGAAACGACCAGGAGACCGCGGAGGCGCTGCGCACCGGCGCCGGAAGCTCCCGTGCGGCCGCCTTCCTTAAGAGCGTCGTTCAAGCTAGTGCGCGCGGTGCTGATGGCGGGCGCCAATCCGGAAACGAGGCACACGACCAGGCACGCGAGGAGGATGAAGGCGAAGATGTCGGCGTTCAGGGTGATATCGAGCGTCAGCGGCAGGCCGGAGGGCGGCAGGAGATAGCCGAGCCAACGGCCGATCCACAGCGCCAGCGGGATGCCAGCGAGCGCGCCGATGATGGCGAGGAGCAGGCTTTCGGTGAGAAGCTGGCGGATCATGCGGATGCGGCTTGCGCCGAGTGCCATGCGCATGCTGAACTCCCTTTGCCGGGCGGTGGCGCGGGCCAGCAGGAGATTGGCGACGTTAGCGCAGACCACGAGCAGAACCACGCCGCACACAGCCATCAGGATGCGCAAGGGTTCCAGCAACATGCCCTGCGCACCGAAGTGTCCTTTCCAGAGGGGCAGCAAAGTCACGCTCATGCCGCCGTTTTGGTACGCGTATGCGTGGGCGAGCTGATTCGCGATGGAGGCAGCTTCGCCGCGCGCTCGCCCGAGAGTGACGCCAGGTTTGACACGCGCGAGTGCGATGAGGTTGCGCGCTTTGCGGTCGCCGAGCCACCAATCGGGCAGGAGGTTGAGTTGCGACGCCATGACCACGGGCGTCCAGATTTCAAATCCCAGGCCGGGAATGCTGCCGCGGAATTCGGGAGGCGCGACGCCGATGATCGTGAGCTGCTGGCGGTTCACACGGATGGTGGAGCCGATAACGGAAGGGTCCGCGCGGTAATTTCGTTTCCACAAACTGTTGCTGATCACGACGACCGGATATCCGCCTAACTTGTCCCCGTACTCCTCGGGCGAGAAGAAGCGGCCGGCGACGGGCTTGACGCCAAGCACCGCGAAGTAATTGCCGGAGACGAGCTCGCCCCAAATGCGCTCGGCATGATCCTGCTCACCGATGCTCACGGCTGTGGGGCTGGAGATGGCCAGGCCGGAAACGAGGCGCAGGTGGTCGCGGTAATCCCGGTAATCGGGGTAAGAGGTGGTGATGAATTCGCCATTGGGCGTGACGGTTTCGAACGACGCCAGTTCCCCACCCTGCGCCGCACCTGGTATGGGATGGACGAGAATGCCGTCGATCCAACTAAAGATCGCAGTGTTGGCGGCGATGCCGACGGCCAAGGTGAGCACGGCAACCAGCGTGAAGCCCGGGCTGCGCAGCAACACGCGGGCGCCATAGCGGAGGTCCTGGGTCAGAGCGGGCACGGTATTTGTCCTGTTGAGAAGGTTCTAGAGTAAATGCTAGGGCAAGCGAGATGCCATCGCATGTTGCGGTGGCGATAGGGTTCCGTGGTGGAAAGGTGTTCGGAATTGGGAAGAGGGGAGCGGAAATGAACAGGGGAAGCTAGCTTTTGTTCAGTGACTCAGATGTTGGCTGGATTCCCCAAAACTAGTTCGCCGTGCTCTCCGACCTTGGCTTCAATGACCATGGTTTCATGGAGTCCGACGAATCTGGCAGACCATAACGACGAAGAAGACTCGGCCTTTGTCCCATCCGCCGAGCCAGCAGACCCGCCAATCATCAATGTGATCACCCAGCGACACCCGCTTGCGAAGCCGAAGGAACTTCGTCTGAATGTGCATGGCAACTCGCGCCCAAACACATCCATGGCTCGTTTGGTAAGGACCGGCAGAATATACGCCGACTGGTGACAACCGGTTGCCCGAAGCCCTGCGAAAACTGGAACGCAAGTGGCCGCTGACGCTCGGTGCGCCGTTCAGGTCGAGCGGCAAAATCTCACGCAACTCGCAAGGATCACATGACGGCGGCTGGCTGTATACTGAACAGCACCCGGGAGTCCGGAAAGGAAATTCCGGGCCAGTGGCAAGATGCCGGACGAGTCAGTAAAGGATTTGCGCGAGGCAGTGTCGCGCATCGAGCGTGAGCTAGTGCAGGTCAAAGACGCTCTGGGCTTGCTTGGCGTCCGGCCGTGCCACTGGTGCAAGCGGTTCTTCCGGCGCGCAGACGCTGGTGCTCTACTGGATTGCGGCGATCTGGTTTGCTACGAGTGCATTCCTGAATGGTGGCCGCATCGGTGCGTGGAACTCAGCGTGAAAGACCGGGAAGCCATCGAGCGCAAACTGAAGCGCTGGCTGGTGACCCACCATAACGGCCAGGTCATTCACGACCTGAAGAAGCTGCCCGACAGTCAGCTCCTGGAACTGAAGATCGCTGCGACCTGCGAGGATTGTAATGGAACAGGAGTCCAGGACCACGCGCGCTGTCGGAGTTGCGATAGCGGATCGATATGGGTGGTAGTGCTAAAGAGCGATGCATACTGCAACGCGAGTCCGGAATGATCAGCACTCAGTTTGGGAGGGCCGCAAGACTGGGTCGACGAAATGGATACCGATAATACTTCACAACGGGCGCCATCCTACTACTCGTGGGGAATCCGGCCACCAGCTAGGTACCGAAGGCATATCTACGTATAAGGCGTTTATACGTCCATGTGGCTGGACTCTGTGCTTGGCAACTGCCGTGAGCGGCGTGGCACGGGACTGATCCGGATTGTTGGAGGTCCGAACTGATACCGCCCTGGAGGTTGTTGCCCTCCGGCCGCCGTGCTCAAACGGAAACGACCGCGACTTGTTTCTGGACCACTCTACCTCCGGTCTGGTTGGATTCATGTCTTCACTATTGTCACGCCGGGCTCCGTCGCCGTCGTGAAGAGCCGGGTTTCTTGGGGATGTCTGGCGAAAGCTGTCGGTTGAAACCTAACGCACCACAGATAGCTCTAAACTGAGATAGGAGTGTGTTCCATGATTACCGGACCGGACCGCGTGAGCAGGATGCTTGCCGGCCGTAAGCGCTCCTTGGTACGCCGGTGCTTGATCCTGGGGATCGTCCTCGCCCTTATCTTAGGCGGTGTGATAATTCTGCTTGTCCGGAACTGGCCGTTTACGCAGCAGGCTGTTACCGTCGCACTGCAGGATCGGTTCGCCAGGACGGTCGAAATCCGCAATTTCAGCAGCACTTACTTTCCGCCGGGATGTATAGCGGAGGGACTCAGTTTCCTGCATCGGAAGCACAAGGATCTTCCAGCGCTGATCACGGTTCGAACGCTAATTGTCCAGGCCAGCTATGCCGGCATGTTCAGTTTTCATAAGCGCGTCGGTGAGGTTGAAGTGATTGGGTTGCATGTATTGGTGCCCCCGAAGAATCCGAACGGGCAATCGGACGGCGTGATGCCATTGACGGACAGCAGTTCGAACGACACTCTGGCAATTGGCGAAATTAGAGCGGATGGCGCGGTGCTGGAGTTCATGTCTAGCCGGCGTGACCAAGAACCGTTCAAGCTGGAGGTTCATCAACTCACGCTCGACCATGTGGGCGAGAATGGGCCAATCTTCTATCGTGCCACGCTGTTAAACACAGAGCCACCGGGCGAAATTCGCTCAACCGGTCGATTTGGCCCCTGGAACTCCGAGGCGCCTGGCAGTACGCCGCTTTCGGGTTCCTACACGTTTGACAACGCGAATCTGGGTGTCTTCGAAGGCATCGACGGAACGCTTTCTTCCAGTGGCAAGTTCAGCGGCACGCTCGAGCACATCGAATCCGAGGGCGGGGCTGACGTACCAAACTTCCACGTTTCCGGCAGCAACCACATCGTTCACCTGTCAACCGCATTCCGCGCGGTGGTTGACGGGACGAACGGGGACACCCAACTTCTCAACGTCCGATCGCATTTTCAGAGGACTACGGTGCTCTCGAGCGGCACCGTCACAGGCCAAGCCGGCCAGCAGGGAAAAACGGTGGCGCTGGAGATGACCGTGAAGGACGGCCGCATCGATGATCTGTTGAGCCTGATTGCGGAGGACAAAAATCCCTCGATGACGGGTAGCGTCAGCTTGCATGCGAGGGTCAAAGTGCCGCCCGGACAACTGGGATTTCTGAAAAAACTGGATCTCGAAGGCGACTTCGGCGTCGGCAATGAACGCTTCACGAACGCAGCGGTGCAGGTGCCCCTCAACAGCTTGAGTGAGAGTGCCCGCGGCGAGAGCAAGAAGCAGGAAGCGGAAGATCCTGAAACTGTGCTCTCGAATCTCAAGGGGCACATCTCCGTGAAAAATGGGATTGCGACGTTGTCAAATGTCTCGTTCAGCGCCCCGGGCGCGATTGCCCAGATTCGTGGTACGTACAACTTGCTGGACAAAACCGTAAACCTACAGGGAGTCTTGCACACGAATGGAAAGTTATCCGACACGACGTCCGGAATCAAAGCAATCGTTCTGAAAGCAGTTAGTCCATTCCTGAAGAAGAAAACCGTAACGATAGTGCCATTCACGGTCACCGGCACGTCTAAGCAGCCATCATTTGCACTGGATTTTGACGCAAAACGGACGCTCTAACTGTCAAAGATGTTCCGGCGATACATCCTCGCTTGTCGCCCAAAGTAGACTGATCATGTACCGATCACTTTCCCGGATAAACGCGCTATCCGTGGATATGCGCCAACCTTCACAAGCTGGAGGTCGGGTTCGTGCGGACGAGTCTTCGGGACGCGGCAAGAAATAGCTAACGACAATGTGCGACAACGGCAGCCATTCTCCGATTTCGTGGCGCATTACGGGGCCAAGCCGACTCATGGGGAGTAATCTCCCACAACGCCGTTTGTGGTCCGTTTGCACATTGGTTGTGAGATGGTTGTTCAGGATTATTTCGCCAACGTCAATTCCAACGTCTCGCCGAACGGACCAAGACCCTGAATTTGCAGCCGCCCCGTGATTTTGGTGGTCTGGCTCACGGTCACCGGCAGCGGTTCCACGCTGGTCGATTGCAGGTAGGGGACGCGTTGCCGCAATGGGAGATCGCCAAAATTCGTGTGCAAGACAACTCCAGCCTTGGATTGGTTTGTAGGAAGCCAGGCGGCGGACCCGGTGTTGACAAGAGAGGGTGTAACTTGGCACGTGCCTGCCGCAGGGACCTGAACTTGGGAGCCGTTTTCAACTGTCATGTCGAGGCCTGGACATTGGATGTGAATTCCGGCCAACTCGCCGTTCGCATATTTCAACGGTCCCGAGCCGTTGTATGGCACGTTGCCCACTTGCACCTGGAGCATAGTGGAGGTGTCAGTCCCCGTACCGTCATCGCGAAGCACTACGGGACTCCCCGCCTGCCGGGCCATAACGTAGTCTTTTCCCCAGCGCAACGCTATACCCACATCGCCGCGGGCGTCAGCGTCGCGATCAACGGTTAGGGTCACTGGGGTGCCGGCCGGCGCGCTTGGGGGCGCCGCGCGGAACGTAGCGCCCCACTGTGCGAGCGTCTGGGCGCAGGGACGCGGCGTGCCATCGGGGCTGATGACGCCATAGTCGTCTCCGGTATCCGTCCGCCAGCCGCCAGGCATCCACCAGACCGAGGCTGCGCCTGCTCCATCGTCATTGACAAGGTGCATGACGGAATCACAGGTAGCAGTCTGAGTGGCTAAGCCTGCTTCGTTGGCACCGATATTAATGCCATATTCGGAATAATAGACCGGCTTACCCGCTGTGCGATACCGGCCGTAAGCAGCGAAGAAGCCCGCCCCCTGTCCGGCCGGCCACGGGATGGGAATAAAGTAGGCGTGCGGCGAGAAGAAGTCGACGTAAGCAGCCGCCGTACTGAGGTCCCATTTCATCTGGCTCAGCATAAACATCCCCGCCGCGTTTATTGAATCGTTTGCATCCAGCGGTGCCGAACCGCCGTTTCGATAGCTCACAAGCGTGCCGGGTGAAATGCTGCGCACGACGCGGGTCGCGGCCCCGAACGACCGGCCCAGAAAGTCATCGATGAACCGCCGGTAGGCTGCCACCATAACCCGCCAAGGCCCATCGTTCTCAATCTGATCATCCAACGGATTCGAGAGCTGTCCTTGAGCATTGCGCGGCGCTGTGAAGCCCCAAGTCTTTTCAGCATCCGCCAAAGAACCGTACTGCTCAACCAGCCACTCGCGCCAAGCGCTGTCAGCAGCCATGCGGGCACTGTGGAGGCCCAGCAGGGGCTCCCATAGTAGGTCATAAGCAAAGACACGGTCGTGCCCGGGGAGAAAGGCCCCTTGCAGCAGGGCCCCGATATTGGGATTGATACCGGCTAAGCCTCCTGCATTCAGAATGACCGGCGGAGGGGCCCATGTGAATGCGTCGAAGTAGATGTTGGCCCACAAGCCGTGTTTCCGGCAACGGTCAAGAAAGTCCACCAGGTCTCGGGCCTCGCCGGTTCCTACAGACTGGTCGAGGACTCGATATTGAACGCTGACTAGGTTGAAGTTGAGTGAGGCCAATAGGGAGAGATCAGCGTCAACGAGATCCGGATCGTAGTTCTGAGGCGAGAACCAGGATTGGGATAACCATGTAGGCTCTTTACCTGCGACGTAACGGGGCCAATAGTTCACGCCTTGCAAGTACACTCGCTGGCCACCGGCCGTATAGAAGGTTCCGTTCTTTACGACAATCCGCTCGTCCGGCTGAAAAGTGGTGGTTGGATCGAAGACCCGAACCTGGCTATCGATGCGATCCACCTCGGTTGAGCCTACAACCAGACGAGCTATAACGGTGTAATTCCCGGGCGGCAGCTGGCCGGCATCCACCGGAGTCGGGCTGAGCATTTGCCCGGGCTCAATGCTGAGGGAGTTAGTGAGTTTCACAGCCTGGGTACCAGACGAGTCCGCAATGGACCAGACGAGGTTCGGAGCCGCTGGCGATTGAGACCAGTTGCCGACCCGGGCACCCAACAAAATGTTTTCCGTTGGCAGCACGACTAGTTGCGTGGAACCGGCATTGAGAATGTAGAGACGGCTAGGGGCTACACGGAGCAGATCCACGAGCTGTGAGCGATCCGCACCCTCCAATTCAGGCCAAGGCAGCCAGATGATCACGGTTCCCGCGTTGGTGACGTACCACGTTGCGGCGGGCGCCAAGAGGTTGCCGATGGCGCGGAAACGGCCGTCGGAGTCAGCGGTGGCGGATAAACCTCGCCCGCGACTAACGGGGACGCGAACGGTCTGACCTGACCGTTGTGTAGCGTATTGCTTGTACCAAGGCGATAAGGTCTCTACCGCAGGGGGTGTGAAAGGTTCCAGAGCCCGTGCCGTTGCAGTACCAATCGCGCTCACAGCAAACTCGAGAGGGCCTGGCTGTGCACCCGGCTGCGCTCCCACGCCTGTGGCCACTCCGAAAAAGAGCTGCGCGGCGTTCACCGGGTTGAAGGTCGTTGTGGCACGTGTGGAAGGTCCCCCGCTGAAATATAAAAAGTTAGAGGGCAGAAGAACCTGTTTGGCCCATTGAGCGGTCAGCGGAATGCTGGCAATCCAATGCGAGCCGTCGTTCTCAACCCATTCGAGGAGCATGAACTGCCCTGGAGTTCCACGGGTCCAAACAATCGTGGCGTTCTGTCCCGCACCAAAGATGGGCTTCGGTATCGGAGCCGAAAGCAGAAACCACTGGTTCGTGTTTGGGAACTGAAGTTGGAAGTCCAAGGCCTGCGACTGACCATCCGGGCCGGTAACGGGGGTTTGCGTGACCGGCTCCGGTATGTTGAAATGCTCGCTCAGAACTGCTGTGCCTGGATTAAGGATGATGTTTTGTGGCGCTAGGTTTTGCAACCAACCGTTCTGGTCGAGCCACTGACCGTTCGCCGTCAGATACAGCGGATCGCGGAACGGTTCTCCCCCACTAGCCATCAGAGTTCCGCCGGAGGTGAGAAAAGAAGCGATTGCTTTGAAACTATCGATAGGCAGGCTCTCAAGACTGGGGACCGCTAGGAGAGTCTGGGCTGTCAAATGAACCGACGGCAAGTTCACCGGAGAAACGCTCTGCACTTGATAGCCGGCATCCGTGAGCAAGCTAGAGAACTGCGTCACGCCCAGGCCCCAGCGAGCATCGCGCCACGGGCCCGCGGCATCGACCACGATGGCGCTCGGGGCAGTTGTGGCGGCCAAGGATGGACTGACCGGGTAGACGGCCAGCAGAATCAGATGTCGTAAAGAGAATCCACTCTTCAAGTACGGACTCACTTTCTAACCTGGTTCAAGATAGTATAAATCTACGACATGGGATCCCTGCAAGTGGCCGAAGGAACTCGCTTGGCTTGATTGTTGAAGCCGATGCGTTGTCCCTGCGTGTTCTGTTCTTTCCTCGAGCCGGCAACCATATTCAGACCGCATGTGTTCGTCCAATGGCGATCGCCGCGATCTCAGAAAAGCAAGTCGCCAATCGCCGGTATTCGAGAAACTCTGAAAAGGACGGCTGGAGCCCTGCCAAACCGAAATGCGGGAGATTCTCGGTGACGACCATTAGACGATCGGGGTCGGGATCTGGCAATGGATGCAGGAATATCGCGTCCACGGCAGAAAAGATCGCAGTACTGGCACCAATCGCGAGGGCCAGCGTCAACACGGCAACAATGCTGAACCCCGGGCTCTTCAGAAGCTGACGGCTGGCAAAGCGAATGTCTTGGAGCATGAAGCCTCCCATTGATGCAGGCGCAGCGAAACCTATTTCAGTTTGTTTAACGTGCCTGGAGGGAACTCGTGCCACACCCTCTCATTCCGTGCCATATGTCCGGTTCTCTTCCATCATCGCGCTTAGAATTCTTCCGGGGTTGCGCGGGAAAATAGCTAGCCTTAATGACGCATAACGCTCCGTTTTAGTTCGAAGTAATTTCTTCAGTCCTCTTCCATCAGTGGGCGTCTCCGACCGAGAGAGCAGGATGCAGCCAACTTGCGGTCGGTTTCGGCGGCACCCTCTGGGTCCTATAGTTTCCCCATAATTCCCGGTAGCCAGTGGACGGCGTTGTCATGGAAAATTTTGCGAAGAACTGACTCGGGCAGCGCCAGCCCCTGGTAGCCGTGCCCTTTGTACTCGACGGTCTGGTCCGTGGCGAAGAATTTCCAATCGCGCTCGTAAGCGCTGTTCCATTCGGCGAGCGCCTTTTCGGTGTCGTCTTTCGGCATGACGACCAGGTCGGTGGCGTAGAGGACGCGGTCCTGATATTTGATGAGGAAAGCCCGCACCTTGTCGCGCGGCTGGAGCATGAAGTACGGGACGCGCGCGGCGGTGTCGACTGCAAAATTCGGATAGCGGTCAAAGCGCGAGGCTATCTCATTCACGTCGGCTTCCATGCTACCCAGGTGCGCGCCGATCACGCGCAGCTTAGGATTCTCCGCTACGAGATGGTCGCGAGCCCCAAGGATAGCGGCCTTGGAAGGCCACTCGGGATGTACGTAGGCGTACTCGTGCGGGTTCTGCTGATAGTATTCGTAGTCAGGGCTGGCGGAATTGGGAGGCTGCCAGCAAGAGTCAGGCTCCGCAAGATGCGCAACCACTGTCCGATGGTGGGCTGCGATGTCCTTATAGATCGGCTCGAAGGCAGGGTCGTCGGGCATCACATATTTCCCGGCTTTGGATTTCATCTCCATGCCCATGACCTTGTAAATCTTCACCGCGATGGCTCCTTGCGCAAAGTCGGCATCGAGCTGGCGGATCGTGCGCCGCGCAAATCCCGCCCCTTCGAATTCGTAAGGGCTGAAAGTCGTGCACAGAGCTGCACGGGCTCTCGTGCGATGGACGACCTTGAGCACGTCAGTGCGCTGAGGCTCCAGCCCCTTGGCGTAAGGGTCTCGATCGTCAATCACGCAAATGTCTAGAATGCGCAATTTCAGGCGCTGCATCAGCGCACCGAACGCCGGGTCGTCTTTGTAAAGGTGCACGTGCGCGTCAATAGGCGCCAGGGCGGAGAAGCTCGCGAGATCGACAGGCGGTTGCCCGTCCGTTTGGGCTTCGCACAGGCGGCCCGTGACCAGCGCAGAGGCGAGTAGTATCAAGACCGCCAGGACAGCCATCGCCAGTGATGACGTCCACTTCGAGTTTGGGATTTTCACCTGAGATCTCCTGCCGGCAGAATAGCATTAACTAGGCTCGTGGCTTCTTAGCCAATAAGGCTCGCGGCTTGGCAGTGTTCCTCTTGTGTCAAAAGTCCGCGATGGCGACTACAGGTCCCTGTGAACGTCGGGCACTCTTAGCAAGTTCCGTCACCCGTCCGAAACCTGAAACTAAGGGGGATCACACCAACCTGAGCAACCCCGGAACAACTCGCTCGGCGGTGCTACAATCACCCAGGGAGGTTCCATCCATGCGAACCCTTGCCCTCCTCGCGGTCCTTTCTTCTTGTCTCTCGGCCCAGTCTAACCGCACTGCCTGTTCACTCACTCCCGAAGTAGAAACAGAGTACCTCACCTTGCCTTCCATGTCGGACTTGTCGCTGTCTTGGGAAGAGCGGTACGCACCTCGCCGTGACTTGGCCAAGAAGTATCCTACCGACTGGCCACTTCAGTTCACGTTGCAGCAGCCCATTCTGTACCACTCTGACATGGGACGCGAATGGGATTTGGCGCTCGCACATTATCGCTCTGTACCTGATCGTGTGCTTGGCGAACTGCTAGAGGCGCGTCTGTTTTCCCCACTGCACAGCAACATGTCCCACGAAGTGCTCGATAAGATGCTGAGCCAGGCCAAGGATTCACCCTGGACACATTTGGCTGCGCTCGCATGGGCTGCGAACCCACGGCGCGGTGATCCGGTGCTCGCGGCGCAAGAGTTCGAAGAGTTCCGCGCGCGTTGCCCTGGAAGTTTAATTGCATTCCAGTATCTCGGATCGGTGCACGATCCCGCAAAGCTAAGAGGCCACGTTGCAGCGCTCCGTAATACGATCGAGACGAAAAAGAAGACCGGCCTGCACGAGTCTGAAGTCGAGCTGTTTCGAACAGCTTGGACCTGGGAGCGAATGACATACGGCGAGAATCGCCTCGACGATTTCAGGCGCGCAGTCCGTGCCGATGTGGAGTTCTTGCGCGAGCATCTGAATTACGACTCATGGTCTTCTGTCTTCATGGTCTCGTACGGTTACACAGAGATACTCAAGGAGAATGCTGCCGTAAAGACCATCGAGGATGAGGTCCTCCGCCGAGCGCCGAATGGGCAGGCCGCGTGGTGGATCAAGAAGGGGCGATGGGAAGAACAGAATCCCCCACCCAAACAGTCGCCACCACAACCGAATCAGCCCATTCCTCCGAGCGACATGGCTGCTAGTGAAGCATACGGGAAGTCGTACACGGAGTTCATGCTCTCTCTTATGGAGCAATTCTGGGGTAAGCCTTACGCGGCGGAAGAGGCTGAGCACCTCATGGGTGCCCAAGATCTGCCTGATGGCGCGTTCGAGCGGCTGGTAGACCTGGTCCTATCGAATGCCGAACGTTTCCCGGACCAGAGCACCAGTACACGTCCTGTGCAGATCCATGTCGCGGAACAATACGTGCAGCATAAGGTCCGCCTCGATCGCGTTCCCTCCTTAGTGCAGCAAGGTCTCGACCAAGTCGAAAATCAGGAGAAATACGGACGTGATAGTGACGATGCCGATAGGATGCGGCGCTTGTACGGCACGGATAACTATACCCAGCGCCGCGCCCGCGAGATCCTGATCCGGCATGCAATCGTTACCCAGCAGAAGGAGCGAACACTCGCGTTGCTGAGCGATTTCCGTCGGGAACTCGACCAGTCAAAACCGGCGGATACAACAGGTCCTGCCGCCAGCTCATGGCGCAGCAACCAGATGAGTTATACGATGCTGGCGAGGCAGGCAGGGGTGGAGGTCCCGATGGATGACCTCCGCGTTTCCAACCGCGAGGAACACGAACGCTACCCCGTCCCCGAGTTCGAGGCTAAGGACCTCTCGGGAAAGTCATGGAGCCTCACCGATCTCCAAGGAAAAGTCACGTATGTCCTTCTCTGGCGAACTTGGTGCGGCGGATCGTGTGATCCCATATTGGGCGGCGTTCAGAAGCTCTACGAAAGCTGGAAGAACCGGATCGACCGAACCGTTCTGACCATTTCACAGGATGAAAATCCCGGCATCGCGGCATCTATCGTGAAAGATGGTGGTTACTCGTTCCCTGTGATCTGCAGCGCGGGCCTAGCGGACAAGTTCGTTCCCGGCGGCGGCTACCCGCAGGAGGTCCTTATCGATCCCCAAGGACGTCGTATACGGAGGCGCCCACCCCGCGCTTCTGAGGAAACCATCGTCAAGATTGACGAAATAGCGGATAAGATCGGCGTAATACAGTAAACGGCGTAGGAAGCCGCTCGATAACTATTCGTCATGGTCGCGGTCACGTCAACTGGACGTATAACGCGCGACCCGTTGATGTGCGCTAGTCGCCGGGAGCCGGAGGTCGGCTTCGGGCCCATCAGCCCTCTAGAGAATGCTTCAGAGTGCGCCAGAAATAGACGCCGATAATGCTCCACAACGGAAGCTTTCGCGGATTGCCCGGCTCCCATCGCTAAGAGAGAGTGGCCCCAGGGGCTCTCACCTCTTGCTTGCGACACGCAGCGTCACGCCGCCTTTCACGCCCTTGGTGTCGATTTGGGTTATCGTGATGTCGCCGCGAATCGATGGCTTGGCTGGCCCCAATTCTACTTTGAGGTGACCCTCCTCGCGAGGAGCCATCAGCAATCCAAGGATCGCCGCTTTTGCGCTGGTGATCAGAAAGCCGCCCTTGCCGTCCGACTTGAGACCGACGAGTCTGCCTTTGCCGGCGCGAAACGCGCGCGTGAGTGCTTCATCGAGCGTCACGCGGATCCTAGCTGGTGCCCGCATAAGTGTCGGAGTGACCTCGAAGCGTAGCGCCAACCGCTCGGTTCTATCGCCGATGTTGCGCACGATGAAGAAGCTTGGGACGCTCATGTCACCGGGTGCGACGACCTTTATGTTGCGCCAGGCGAGATTGTTGTTGTTCGCCACATCGGTGTCGATGCCCAGCCCTTCGATCGGTGGAGTTGCCTGGACGCTGAGAACGCGCAGATAGAGGCAGTAATGATCGTTGGCGGGAGGCAAAGGCGGTGGAATCCAAGGGATTGGACCAATGCTCGAGGTCGTTCCGGCTTCGAGCTGCAGGGCGATAAACTGGCGCGATTCTGGAATCGTGGTGAAATCCGTGGGATAGGTGAGACCAGAGGAAGCGAGAGCATAGTACACGCCTACCTCGGCATAGACGACTCGTGGCGATCCGGGACGGGTGTTGCGCAGAGTTCCATAAAGATAGTTCGTCACGCCCGTGATGGGATTTTCGTGATCGGCCGAAGTGCCGCAATCGCGCACGACGCCGCCAGTGGTGACTAAGTCTCCATATGCGTCTACCGGCTGGACGCAAGCATCCGTGGTCACCGCCGCGCGCCGGTTCCAAACGTCTGGACTGATCCAATGGGTGCCAGGCGAAGGCACCGTGCCGTTGTCCGCGATATCGGTGGAATTGTCGGCCATCCAGGGATCGGCGGAGGGATCGGCCGGCGAGGGCACAGGACAACTAGTGGGGTGGAAGCTGCAGTAGTTGCGATAGAGCAGATCGATGTAGCCGTGCCAGCGCCAAAACATTGGATCCTTGGGCGAACTCGCATTGCACATGCTGCCGTAACCTGCACCGCTGGTCTCAAAGAACGTTCCGAGACTCACACCGATGTTGCAATGGACCTGACCGTGAAAGGTGAATTCAAACGAGTGGGTGAAGTCGTCGAGCGTAGCGTAATCTGACAATTTTAGCTGGCTGCCGGCCGGGTCGGGGGTCGTGCCGCCGGTGATTGTGTAGTAGGTGGGAATGCGGTTGTTGTCGGCGACGTACGTGAGCCGCAAACCAGCATCAGCGTCGAATTGCGGGCCACTCGGAAGCGGTGTACCCGGATACCAGGGCGCGACGGTGTTGTAGCCGAATTCCTGGCGCCACAGATCGAACCGGCGAACGAATTCGCCGTGCCATGCGAGGAAGCGCATCCAGACCGGGAAGGAAGGGAGGTCGTGCACGCTTTGATGCCAGAAGATGTGTTCGTCGACGACATGCCCGAACAACGGATTGGTCGTGCCCGAGGATTTATGGTTCGAGGTATAGAAGTCTTCTGCCTGTCTAGTGATGTCCGACTCATTGCGCTCAACGGTGTACGGTACGGTCACACTGCAACTACCGCCACCGGATCGCGTGACGGCGAGCGTGACATTGCGCGTGAACGGACCGTTGTTGGGTTCGAATTGTGCGGCAGAAGGGACCCAGTAGAATGCTACCGACGGGGAAGTGAAGTCCGACGGTGCGATCGGCGTCGTGCTCCAGGGCAAGGCCGCCCCGGGCGTGGGAGTGTTTTCGGAGCCGAGATCCTCGTTGTAGTCTTTGATGGTGGGACCGTCGATGGTCCAGGAGTAGGTTGCGATCGTAAAGCCGCTGGCCGTTGCAGTCAGGATGATATGCTCTCCGAAATTGAACGTCGTCGCTGGCGCAGGCGGAATCGTCAGGCTGTCTGAGGCGGCCGTGAGGGTAAGCGAGCCGCCACTCGCACACGCTCCAGCGCTTGCGGAAGGAGCGGCGACAAAGCTGCTGAGCAAGGCTGCTGCAAACAGGAAGAAGCGAGAACGCGTCATGAGGATTCCTCAACTCTTCGAATTGTTTTCTGGCTCTACCCGCACAACCACGACGTTGCGTTCAGCGGACCGGAACCAAAGTGCCGTAAAGCTCGCCGTCTGTGAAGCGGCTCGTAGTTATAACGATTCCAACCTCGCCGTTGCCGGCGGACAAAATACGCTTGACGAATGGCGCATCCGGCTCAGCGCTGTTTACGTCGAAGAGACCTTGTAGCGAGCCGCCCGTAGCCTCGTCGCGCGAGGAGAGCAACTCGAGCTTCGGCAGCGCCATCTGCGGCGTGAAAGAGCGGGCATTCGGCCCCTGGTTGGCGACGAGCCCCACGCTGGTCGGTGCGCCCGTGGTGCCGGCCACAGTCGCGGCGTAGAACACCGAAACTCTTCCGCCGGGCAGATAAATCTGGCTCAAGATCGCCGTTCCGCTGCCTTTAGAATCGGAACCCGCGGCGGGTTCCAGATGCGCGACAAAACTCGCAACCCGGACCATGGCGCCGTTGGGCGCGAGTTGGCCGCGAATTTCCGGCTCGCCGTTGCCGCCGATGATCTCGACATAGATACGCTGGGAGTCGAATTCGCCGATGAGATGATTGTCAAGTGCGCGGCCGTCGCTACGCTCGAAGCGTCCGGAGATGGTGGCGGAGTTGCTGTATGGGCACGGCTTCGTGCCAGCGCCACAGAGTATCTTGACCAGGTCCCCGTTCTTGCTCTTTCCGAAATTGGAAAGCATGATGCTCTTTGGGCCGCCTGCTTGCAACCCCTCATAGGTGAGACTGTACGCCAGAGTGTGCTGAACCGGATCCAGTAGGAACGCGCCCGTTCCCGTCGCGCGCGACGAACTGCCACCGACCACCTGCTGCGCGTTGAGCTGCGCGACAAACAGTGTGTTCGTCGGCATAGCCATCCCCTTGCCAGCACTCTGAGCCGCTGCAAAATTCACAGAACTGATCAGTGCCGTCATGGCAATGGAGAGAAAGCAGCATAAAAATGTTTTCATGGAAGTTTCCCTCAGCCTTTTGCGCAGGCTGCACAGATCTGTTCTGGATCTCGATGTAGCGCGGACAACATTGAACAGGATTATCCCATGTTCTCGACGGCCTGCAAGCCCGCGGTCCTGGTAAACGCCGGTCACAGAACTAAAACCCGCCTTGTACGCGCAGGCTTTCCAGTTTTGCTTGATGTTCTTACCACCCCCGAGGTAATGTCCACATGGCAACAGAAAGCTTCCGATATGGCCCATTAAGGGGACCTAAATGACCGAACTGATTGTGGTGGAAAAGATCGTGGAATGGCAGCGATTGAAGGCGCTCGTACTCGACAGCGTCTCCTCGCCGATTACACGCCGCGTTTACAACATGGCGCTGGAGGAGTTCGTCGCCTGGTTCCGGCAGGAGCCGCGGCCGGGTTTCACCAAGGCGACGGTCAGCGCTTGGCGAGTATCCCTGGAAGCGCGCGGCCTCGGCTCGTCATCGATCATCATCCGGATGTCCGCCATTCGCAAACTGGCGGTCGAAGCGGCCGACAACGGTCTGCTGGCGCCTGAGTTGGCGGCTGGCATCGCTCGCGTGAAAAGCGCTAAATCCGTCGGCATCCGCGTCGGGAACTGGCTTTCACTACGGCAGGCGCAGGCCCTCCTCAGCGCGCCCGATACGGCGACGATGAAAGGGCTGCGCGATCGTGCGATCCTTGCCGTCCTGCTCGGCTGCGGTCTCCGGCGTTCTGAGGTGGCGGCGCTGACATTTGCGCACGTACAACAACGCGATGGCCGCTGGTGTATCGTCGACCTTGTCGGGAAGCGTACACCCTGACGGTGAGTGTGGGCCAGCGAACCGACTTTCCGCTGATTGCGTACGCCGTTGAACTTCTGGTGGGGACGACAAGCGTTGCTTCCGACACCACACTCAGGCCGGCAGCGGGAACCTTTGCGCTCGATACAGTCACTTACAACTCCGGCAGTTCTCCGGGTAGCGGACATCTCATCATCCGCCTCACCGGAAGTGGCGACGGGCAGGCAGATTTCGCTCAGGTCGCGCTCTCGGCAACCGGAACCGGCCCGCTGTCCCCAGTGACCTATTACTTTTCCGACCTCGCCGTGGGAGGTGGTTGGCAGACTACCCTCACATATATCAACTACTCCCCGCAGGCGATCACCTGCGTCACCAATTTCTATTCCGACTCCGGAAGCCCTTTGTCGATCCCGTTCAGCGAAGGAACGATTTCAACCCGCACCGATACGCTCCAGCCTGGACAATCCATCCATGACCAGAGCATTGGCAATCTGGCGGCTGTCGTGGAAGGATGGGCGCAAGCTTCGTGCACCGGCCCTGTCCGAGCCAGCTTGCTCTACCGCCTGTATCAAGCGGGAGTGCCGGTCTGCGAGGCCGGCGTGAATGCGGAGACCGCGCCCACCACTGAGTTCGTTACGTTTGCCCAGACGGCGACGGGGGTCGCCTATGCAAATCCATCCACCACTCAATCAGCCACGATTACGTTTACTGTGTACAACGCTGCCGGGGCTCGGCTGGGGAGCCACATCCTCGCTCTTGCGCCCTTAGCGCATGGATCCGCCAACCTGGGGCCCTTGCTTGGACTCCAAAGCTTTACGGGATTCGTCAAGATCACCTCAACGCTTCCTATCATCAGCTTGTCGTTGAATGCCGAAGCGTTCCCGGCGTTCTCTTCCTTGCCTCCAGGGGACTTAGCTAGCGGTACGCCCCTCGTGACGCCTTAAGGCGTTTGGAGTGACGGGCCGCTATGGAACGACTTCGGCTACCGTGCCGCCGTCCTCGGCATGATCTGGTCGGGGAGACCACAATTCAGATTCTCCATTGGATTGACGGTTACCTGTCCACCCGCACCCGGCAGGCGGACCAGTGCAACGGCTGTGAATAACGGGCAGATACCAACTATTGGGCGATTTCTCTTTGCCGGGGGACAAATTCAACAAGGGTCGCCTCAGGCCGTTTCGCGATCATGTTTCCTGCCGTCAATGGCTCGAATGGCGAGCCACAGTCCCAGCATGGTGATCAGGATGGCCGTCAGCGACACTCCCAGGCCGATTCTGCGGAATCTTCGTTCGTTCAGCGCGCTCACACCGGCGCGGAACGTCTCGGTAGTAATCGCCAAGCCTTCCTGGACGGGCTTCTGCACGGCTGCCGGTTGAAATGCGTGCACCGCGACGGCCGCCTTGACGAGTGCCTCCTTCGCCTCGCGCTGGCGCAGCAAAGCTTCGGAAACCTCCATTCCCGACTGCTGGGCAACCGCCAAAACCTGGTCGGATTTCTGGATAGCCTTGTCGAGGCTCCCGATCTGCCGGGCCATTTCGGCCGCGGCTTTCCCGCCGGCTGAGTCGCTATCATGGCACTGGCTGCAGACCGCATTCGGGCCCGCCAGCATGCCGATTCCCGGCCGCTTGATTTCATGATTGCCATGGCACACGACGCATCCCGCGGCTCCCATGCTGGCGAATACAGGTGCGTGCGGGCTCCCCTTGTATAGGTCTTCCATCATCACGTGGCATGTGCCGCAAACAGCGGCAACTGACGCTACGTCCGGCGGTTGCGCGCCATGGTTGCCATGGCAGGATGCGCAACTCGGCGCCGAGAGATCCCCTCGCTGGGCCAGCGCTTCCCAGTGCACGCTCTTGCGATAGCCTGCAAATTGGTCTGTCGGCAGCTTGTATTTGGCCATGTGGCCGGCGTCGGCGTGACAGCGCGCACAAGTCTCCGGCAGCCGGAGCGGATGCACCGGTGAGAGCGGGTCTCTGGTCTCGCGGATATCGTGCACGCTATGGCAGTCGATGCAGGTAGCCACGGCGGTGTCACCTGCCGCGAGGCGCTTGCCATGAACGCTGGTCCGGTACTGCGCGAGCTGGTCTACGCGCTGGCGGGGCTTATGTTTCTGCATAAACGCTGCATCGCTGTGGCAATGACCGCAGCGCTCGGGTATGGCCGTGCGCGGGATCTTGCCGACAAAGCCTTTCGCCCGGCTCATGGACTGTTCCGGATCAGATGCCGTCCGGTCTCCGCCGTGGCAATCCGCGCAACTGAGTCCGAAGCGGGAGTGGACGTCGTTCGAGAAAGCCTTGGCGGGCGCCTGCAGATTGCCATCGAGCACAGAGTGACATTCCACGCAGGTGTCGGCAGCGGAGACGGAGGTCGTAAAGACCAGCACCGCCAGAGCGCGCTTCATCTCCAATACCCCAACGCGGAAAATGTAGTCAGGTAGGCGATCAGCAGCACGCCCGCCCCTGTCACCCAGCGTGTTCGCTCTATGCCCTTTCGATCCACGGCCCAGAAAGGAAGAGCTACCCACCAAAGGGCCAGCAACCCGAACCCGAGCAGACCGACCAATTCGCCTTCAAACACCCACACGTGGCTGGGGATCAGCTTCAGCGTGTAAAACGGGGCCAGGAAATACCACTCGGGACGGATGCCCGCGGGCGCCGGCGCAAAGGGGTCCGCCTTGATGCCCAGCTCCCACGGAAACAGCGCCGCCAGCGAACCGAGTACTCCCAGGGCGGCATACCAGGCCATCAGTTCCCGCAGAAAGAAGTTCGGGAAAAATGGCATCTGCGGCAGGGGCATACGTTTGCGCTCGTACTCTTCTTCCGCCCACCTTGGCGCGCTGATGCCATGCTTTTGCACCAGGGCCAGATGGGCGAGCAGCAGCAGGGTTGTCAGGCCCGGCAAGACCGCGACATGAAAACCGAAGAAGCGCGTCAGGGTCGCCCCTCCGACATCGTTGCCTCCCCGGAGGAACCGTGCGATGTAATGTCCCACCCCGGGCACCGCCGCCGCCATGTCAGTCCCCACCTTTGTGGCAAAGTAAGACACGGTGTTCCAAGGCAACAGATAGCCACTGAAACCGAAACCCAGCGCCAGCCCGAGAAGTGCGATCCCACTGAGCCAGGTCAGCTCGCGGGGCCGGCGAAACGCGCGCAGGAACACCACGCTGAACATGTGAATGAACGCCGAAAGGATCATCAAGTTGGCCGACCAACTATGGACCGAGCGCACCAGCCACCCGAACTGCACTCGGGTCATGATGAACTGCACACTCTCGTACGCCTCTCCGGGTGACGGCCGGTAGTAGAGGAGCAGCAGTGTGCCCGTAAGCACCTGGATGACGAACAGAAAAAGAGTGATACCGCCGAAGTAATACCACATGGTTCCGGCATGCACCGGGACGGTCTTGTGCGCGAGAAACTTCCGCATTGACGCGAGCCCCAGCCTCTCTTCAAACCAGGCCAAGGTCTGCGGTGTCTCCGTCATTTTTAAGCTCTGCGCGAGACTACCACTTCATCGCCCCGAATATGCACCGCGTATTCATCCAGAGGGCGCGGTGGCGGTCCGGATACCACTTGTCCGTTTAGGTTATATAGGCCGTTATGACAGGCGCACCAGATCTGACTGCTCGATTCGCGGAACTGCACGGTGCAATTCAAGTGCGTGCAGACGGCGGAAAACGCGCGCCATTCCCCCGCACTCGTGTGGACCAGCAGCACGGGGAGGTTGCCAAACTTTACGATCCTGCCTTGATTCTGCTTGAGATCCTGCACCTTGCCGGCGGAAACCTCATTGATTGAGGCCTCGGGCACCTCCGGAGGAGACATGAATCTGAATGCCGGATAAAGAAAGGAAATGATGGATGCCGAGAACCCGCCGCCCAGCAACCAGCGCAAGAGACTGCGGCGGGCCTGTTCCATAGATGGATGGTTCGAACCGATGCAAGGCTCGTTCCAAACACAGACAAACGGTTGGTGAAGCCGAGAACTGGGGAAATGTCCACAGTCACGGCTTTCGCACTCAAGTTGCGCTGTATCGCGCAGCCAACTTGCGGAGATTCCCGCAGTTAGTCACGAGAATCGTTCTTCAGATCGCTCAACCTTACCCAAGGCTGCGGCTTGGCGCAAAACGTGCTGAGCCATAGTCACCTTTAAGCAATTCTCAAGGCCGCTCAAGGAGGACGCCATGTCTGCCCCATCCCTTACGGCGAATCCGGACCCACAACAAGATCTCAGCGAGTTGACACGGCAGGTTCAGGAACTACGGCAACGAGTTCTGAACTTAGAACAGCGTCTCGGAGAAGGCACACTCCGTGCCGCCGAGCTCGAGGCTGCGGTTCTGGCACCGGCTCCTGTTTCCGAAGCCGCCCGTGGACTACGTGTATCGTCAACTGCCTTGCCCGCGCTCGGTAGAGCGCTTCTTGCCATGGCTGGCGCCTACCTTCTTCGGGCTCTAACCGAGCTCGGGGCGATGCCCCCCACCGTAGGCGTTGCGATCGGCCTCCTATACGCGGTGGTGTGGCTCTTGGTCGCAGCGCGACTGCCGGTCGAACAGGAACTCGCGACTGTCCTGACGTGCGGTGCTTCGATGCTCATCATGGGCCCACTGGTCTGGGAAGCGTCGGAACGTCTCAAGGTCATTCCTCCCTCGGCCGGCGCCGCGGTCCTGGTAGGCGTCGCTTGCATCGCTTTGGCCGTCTCCTGGAGGAAGCGTCAGATTCTCATTTCCGGCATCGTATGCGTATCATCAACGTTAATTGCGGCAGCACTCCTGCTCGCAACCCGCGATCTCCTCCCGTTCACACTGGCCTTACTCGCCATCGCCGCGGCGTTGGAATTCGCGGCCTGGCGCGATCATCCAACCGGCTCGCGATGGTTCTCCGCGATTACCGCCGATGCTGCCGTTATCGTATTTTCCTGGCTCATGGCACGGGAAAATGGCCTTCCCGAGGGATACGTGCCTACGTCGACGCGGGCAGTGCTTGCGGCTCAACTGTTGCTGATCCTGATCTACGTCGCGACGGCTGTAACTCAATCGGTGGTCAGACGCCGGACCCTGAGTTTTTCTGAAATAGCGCAAACAGCGTCTGCCCTTCTGATCGGTATTGGAGGCGTCGTATGGGTGTTCAGAAGCAATGGCGCCGCCATGGTGACGCTGGGGATTTCGGGGCTGATCGGGGGCCTAGCCTGCTACATGATCTCCTTCCTGCGTTTTGACCGGAGCGACAAGTGGAACTTCCGCGCCTGGGCGACTTTCGGACTGTCGCTGGTACTTGCGGGCACCTTTTTGCCATTTTCCGGCGCTGGATTCTGGGTCCTGTGGTGCGGATGTGCTGTAGTGTGTTGCTGGACCGCGATGGGCGCTCGCCGGCCCACCCTGGGCCTGCATGGCGCTATCTATCTGACGCTCGGCGCGGCGGTTTCGGGCGCCGCTGGCCAAGCGTTATCGGTATTGTTTGGCGGTGGCAGCGCTCCATTTCAATGGCTTGTGTCCGTGGGTGTCCTAGCCGCTGCCATGCTATCGTTGGCGGCGATTGCCCTAAGTTGGCCGGGCGAGGCTTCCCTTTGGCGCAAACAGGTGTCGTTGTTCGCGATTTCAGCGAATATCACCTGGATTTTGTCAGGGATTGCTGGCCACACTCTCATCCTGATCTGGCTCGGCGTGGCGAGAGGCTGGGCCGGCCGCATCCCCGCGGACACTCTTGGAACGGTGGTGCTCACGACCTTCTCGGTAGCACTGGCCTGGGCCAGCTCGCATTGGCCCAAGCGTGAACTCGCGTGGCTGGTGTATGGATTCATGGGTCTTGGCGCCTGGAAGCTGGCGACGCGAGATTTCGTCAACGAGCGTAGTCTAGCCTTGGTAATCTCACTGCTTTTCTACGGTGGTGCGCTGATTCTCCTTCCAGGAATATTGCGTAAAGCGAGCCAACTCAAGGCTCCTGATTCTTTAGACAGCCCGAGCGCAATTTAAGGTAACGGAGATTTTTCAGCGAACGGGCCGGCAAAGTGGGCCGGACAGGCGCCGGGCGAACAATGCCCATAAGAGGAAGCCGATGACCGCCCCAACTCCAGCCAACCCGACGATGATGATCAACGACACGGCACCGACCAGGACCGCCAGGAGCAGGAAGCTCTTCCAGCCAACAGGACCTTCGAGAAGGCTCTCTTGGAGGACCAGAATGAACTGGGGGAACATCAAACTCAGACCGAACGCGACCGCGATGCAGATGGGAATCTGGAAAAACAGCCGTTCGGCCCGACAAGAAAGAAACATATTTCGTCCCATGCTTTCGACTCCAATCCCCAGAGTCAGAGTGAACCTAATAAGGCCTCAATACAAATGAGCAGGGCCTATCAAAACACCAAAACACTCATTGGCTCTACGAAGTTATTCGCAGCTTCACAAGTGTCTACCACGCCTCCGGCGCAACAATGCATCAACCGCTACAAATGCGAGACAGCTCGTCAATACGAGTAGCACTGCCATGGGCCACCCCCTCGCTCAGAAGAACACGCTTCTGTCCCAACGCCCTCGATTCCAGGCGTTAATGCCCCCACCCTTTGCGGGCGATTTTGCTTTTTTGCGACAACCGCTTGTCACCAAATGACATGAGACCCTCACCGCCAGACATTGTCGCTAATCATGCCTGGCGTTTGCGGCTCTATTGGTTCGCTCGGCCATCCCGCAAGGATTTTCGTCACAATTGGCGAGGGTCCAGAGCACGAGATACCGTAAACATCCCTCGGGACCTGATAAGGATGGTGCCGGCTCGATTTGCTTTACACCCCCGCTGCCATCCGAAGTGCCGGTCGGGCGTGCTCTTCGGCGTGCTCTTCGGCGTGCTCATCGAACTGCCTCTGCCGCTCAGCGTTGGCGATCTTGGCTGTTCGCAGCGCCTCCCCGGCCGACGCCTTGTAAAGGCCGGTCGGGAGCCACGTATTATACCGATTCGCAGCCGCAAGGTAGTCAAGGCTGGACTCTTGCAGCAGAGCTTCCAGTCTGTGGCATTCATCACACTTTTGCACTTGAACCCTCCCATTCCCGTTTCGGGGGCTCGTCTCCTCGAACTGATAACTCGGGACACTGGACGGTGGCTAACAGAACGACAGGATGAGCTGAGAGTCATCAACACGCTCCCCCAAGTGTCGACGGAACATATTCAGAAAAAAGGACCGCGATAGGCGATTATTTCCTGGATTGTTCGTCTGCCGGTATTCTGCTCTTATTCCCCAAAAGCGTCAAGCGATTTGTTGCATGACGCGGCGGATGGCCAATGGGTGCGAGCCTTGATGAACTTGACGGGTGCACGGCTCCGCTGGTCCCGGCTCTTGCTGATCTTCAGAACCTGATTCGAGCAGTTTCCTCGAACCCCGTTTGAACAAAGCCGCTGGAGTGCGACGGAGAGGGCGAAAGTCAAAACAGCCCGCCGGGCCTTACGGCCGGTTCCGTGACTGGCAATGCCCGCATCCATGACGAAGACGGTGCCACTGGCAAAACCTCCACCCTGCAGGACACCGTGACTCGGAGTGGTCCCGAACAGTTTTCCGTCAGTCCCCTGGATCAGGGGTGCCTGCGTCTGAAGCTTGCACCAGGGCGTTGGGGACAGTCCCCGTGGTGGACCCTGTCAGGCCGAGGATTTTTTGAAAGTTTCCGGCGAGACTGATTCTGAAGACTGTCCCTGTGTTGCCCGGTCCGGAATAATTCGCGCCATACAGGTTGCCGTCCGCCGCCTGAATCAACGCGTCAATGCCGCTACCGTCCTGAGCGGGGATGAAAAAGTAGAGCGGGCTAAACCCGCCGGGGGGCGTTATGCGGTACACACCGCCGCCTGCCACACCGTAAAGGTTGCCGTCTGACGCCGGCACAAGACCCTTTTCCGGCGTTCCCAGGCCGGTATTGTAAAACTGCGCGATCACGCTGTAGGAGCCACCAGTGGGACTGATCCGGAAGGCAATGGGAAATGCGGGCGGGCTCGTCGTGGTCCCGTACAAGTACCCGTCGCTGCCAACAGCGAGGCTCCCCCATGGGTTCCCGCCGTCGTGACAGGGAGTGTAACCACAAAAATCGTGCAGCTTTTGAAACTGGCCGGTCTTGCTGATTTTGTAGATGATTCCGGCCGCGGCTTGGGTGACAAAACCGCCGTTGAATGTTGTGCCGTAGAGGTATCCGTCTGGGCCCTCGACGAGCCCGCCCCAGGGATTGTGCCCATCCCGGTAAGCCGGGGTAGTTCCGCCACCGACAAAGGTATGGAGCAACGTGAATTGCCCTTCAGGGGTGATCTTGAAAACCGTGCCCTCACAGCCCTGTGCACACCCGTGGCCGTCGTCGCCGCCGTAAAAAGTCGTGCCGTAGAAGTTGCCGTCGGACGCCTGGAGAAGCGGCGCCACAGGAGCCGATCCGTCCGTGCCGTTGAAGGCGTGCAGTATGGTGATCGTCGGGGTTAATGCGTGGCCGGGCTCTGCCGCCGCGGACAACACGATAAGACAAATACCAACGTGTAGGAACCACTTCATGCCCAAGCGATCCTCCTTGTTCCTTCACTGAACAATGGGGCGAGCCGGCAGTTACTTTCAAAATTATTCGCTAAGGTAGAGCGGGCTCCAGTTAGCCACCCGCCTTATCGGATCTGGATGCTCCGTTGATGGCCGTCGTCGTCAAACTGGATCGAAATGGAATTTCCGGATTTGTTCCAGCCTGGTGCTAGCTCGCCGGGCCGCACGGAGGGAAACCGTTTGCCATCCAATAGAACCTCCTTCGCGGCCCGACCTGGAACCAGCGCGTCATCAATTCGGCATCGGTGCGGCCGATGAAGCCGCCGATATCACCGCCCACGAACGGCTCGCCGGATAGTCCCAGCGTCTCGTACATGGGGATGCTGAGCGCGAGCGTGTCCCAAGTGGATGACTAGGAGCATTTTACGCCAGATATCAGCAACAACCCTGTCAGGGTGATCTCGCGATTAGGCGGAAGCTCGTACTTGCCAACCGACTGGGCCCGTGCGCATAATCGCCTCATCAGGCAAGGCGGCTCGTGGTGAACTTCTTCTCTCCTGACCATCGCAACGCAGACGATGTCGATCTGAAGCGGCTGTATGACGCTGTGATCGTGGGTTCAGGTGCGGCCGGCGGTATGGCGGCGCATGTCCTCACGTCTCATGGCATGAAAGTGCTGCTTCTCGAAGCAGGCCGGAAACTCGACATCAACAAAGAGCTGAAGTCCATGGAGTGGCCGTACGACCATCCGCGTCGTGGCGAAATTCCCGCTGATACACACTCGTTAACTCCCGCGGAATATCGCTTTCGCGACCGGCCGTACGCCAAGGGAATGCCCTTCCGTCACGTGTACTCGTACATCGAATCGTGGGGCAAAGGCGATTACAGCAAGAATATCGTGGTGGATGAAAAGGATCACCCCTACACGGGAACCCCTTATGCATGGGCACGCGCACGCTGCCTGGGCGGCAAGACCAATATCTGGGGACGCCTGGGCTTGCGGCTCTCGGACTACGACTTCAAGGCCAAGAGGCACGACGGTTATGGCGAGGACTGGCCGATCTCGTACGCGGACATAGCGCCGTATTATGACAAGGTCGATCTTTACCTCGGCATCTCGGGCCACAAGGAGAATCTGGATTACCTGCCGGATAGCATTTTCCAGAGGGCGATCCGATTAAGCAAGCCGGAGATGATGCTCCGCGAGAGCCTGGCGAAAATGGGCCGTGTGCTTACGCCGTATCGCGCCGGGGTTACCACCGATGGCCTGAAACATAACAAATACCGCAGCCGGTGTTTCGGCCGCGGAGCGTGTGAGCGCCACACCGGCGGTTGCGACATTCACGCTGCCTTCGACTCGCCCACGGGCCTGATTTTCCCGGCGCTCGAGACGGGAAATCTGACGATCCGCACCAATGCAACCGCATATGAAGTTACCGTCGATCCCTCGTCTGGAAAGGCTCGCGGCGTGTCATTCGTAGATACCGAAACCAAGAAAACCTACGAAGCACGCGGCAAAGCCATCGTGCTCGCGGCTTCCACCCTGGAAAGTGGCCGGCTGATGTTGCTTTCGAAGTCCACGATCCATCCGAACGGCATCGGAAATTCGAGCGGCCACGTAGGCCACAATTTATGCGACCACACCATGGGGCCCCACATTACAGGCCTGGTCAAGGACCTGGTGGGCAAGGCTCACACTCTGGATGACGGACGGCCGGGTGGCTTTTACGTGCCGAGGTTCCGTAATCTCAAAGACCGAAACGTGAACTTCATTCGCGCTTATGGGTTTGAAGGATTTGGCGGAAATACCATGGAACCTGGATATGCCATGTCCATGCCTGGGTTCGGCCGCAACTACAAGAAGGCGGTTCGCGACCACGCCGGCGCCTTCATCAGCCTGTCGGGTTTCGGTGAGGTGCTGGCGCGCTATGAAAACCATATCCAGATCGATCCGGAAGTGAAAGACAAGTGGGGAATCCCCGTGATTCGCTTCCACTACACCTACGGCGATAACGAAAAAAAGATGTCCGTGGACATGGTGAATGCGGCCAGGGAGATGTTCGACGAGGCCGGTTTCGAGGTGGTCGACGCGCGAAATGAGATCCTTACCCCGGGCTGGTCCATTCACGAATTGGGCACGGCGCGCATGGGAACGGATCCGAAGACCTCGGTGCTGAACCAGTTCCAGCAATCGCACGATGTGAAGAACCTCTTTGTGGTGGATGGTAGCAGTCACGTGAGCGCATCGTGCCACAATCCAACGTGGACGATTATGGCGCTCGCCTGGCGTTCCTGCGATCATCTGGCGGACCAGTTCCGAAAAGGGGAGATTTGAATGGCGAATCAGAACCACCTGACCCGGCGCGAGCTGATCCAGATCGGAGCGGTGGCGGCCGGCGTTGCAGCGGGTGGGGTCGAACGCGGGCTCGCAGCGGATACCGCTCCGAAGGTTTTCTCCAAACAAGAGTTCGCCATGTTGGACGAGCTCACCGAGCTGATCATCCCGGCCGACGATCACTCGCCGGGTGCGCGCGCAGCCGAGGTCGCGGCATACCTCGATGGCAGGCTGGCAGAATCAATCGACGAAGCGGAGAGGACAGAGTGGCACGAGGGTTTGAAGCGTGTCGACGCCCTTGCGCGTGAAATGCACGCTGTACCGTTCATGGAGGCGACACCGGAACAGCGGGTTGCCGTGCTCTCTCGCATCGCGAGGAACGAGGAGAACCCGCAAACGCCCGATGAACGGTTCTTCGTGCAGCTGAAGTTCAGCACCGCGGACGCTTACTATTCATCGAAAATCGGGATCCACCAGGAAATGGAATACAAGGGGAACGTCTTGCTCCCGGAGTTTGCCGGCTACGAACTGAAGTGATCCGCCTGCCGCGTTGAATTGAAGGATTCGCCTGCGCCATGCGCTCCGTCACACCAATCGTTTTGGCTCTTGCGTTCGCGCTAGCCGGCGCTCGTTTGCTTGCACAGATGAGTGCGGAAGCACAGCAGCACGCCGAAAGGGCTGTTCAGTTGGCGCAACAAGGAGATTTGAAAAACGCTGAAAGCGAATTGCGCAAGGCCGTGGAACTCGCGCCGGACGATTCCAACCTGCTGACAAGTCTCGGAGGCATTCTCGGAATGGAGGGCAATCTCCAGGAGGCGAATACGTACCTGGCGCGGGCCGTGCGGTTGCATCCGCAAGATCCCGCATCGCGCCGCAATCTCGCAGCCAACGAGTGGCAATTGGGCCGGGTCAGGGAAGCGAGGGCGAATCTCGATCTGCTGCTTCGCGCGAACCCGCAGGACAAGCTGGCGATGTACCTTTCGGGCATGGTCTCCGAAAAAGAGAAGGACTACACCCGCAGTGCCAAGTTGCTCGAGTCCGTACCCGATGTAATGGCCCAACAACCTGATAGCTGGGTGGCGCTGGCGAGTTCCTACTATCATACTGGCCGGACCGAAAACGCCAGAGCGGCTCTCCAGCATCTGCTGAGCCCTCCATCAACAGCTCGCTCGGCATTTCTGGGTGGGACCATAGCCGCGGAGGCGCAAGACTATGCCACCGCCGAAATGCTGTTTCGTTCGGTGCGATCCAGCTATCCCGACCGTGCCGCCGTGGAGCTCGAAATCGCGCTGGCCGAGTACCAGGCCGGGCACAAGGATGAGAGCGAGAAAACATTGCTGGACGCTGTGTATGCTAACCAGGCAACCAGCGAAACATATGTCTTGCTTTGCACCATGCTGAGCGACAAGGGATTGAATATTCCCGCGCTCCAGTTTGCCACGCGCGCCGTCCAGGCGTTTCCGGAATCCTCAGAGGTTCTGTCAGTTAAAGGTTCCATTGAACTGAAGCTGAAATATTTTAGTGAAGCTGTGGCGACTTATGAGAAGGCCACCCGGCTTAGTGACTCAGCCGGGGTGAAACGGGGCCTCGCTACCGCGCAATGGCAGGCAGGTATGCACGAGCGCGCGGAAGCTACGTTCGACGAGGCCATTCGTCAATTTCCACGCGATGCGCGGACGTATCAGGTCTATGGGACGTTATTGCTCGATGATGGATCCCCGCAAAACAAGGGCCGCGCTATCGATTTGTTCAAGCACGCGCTAGCCCTCAATGATTCGGCCGTAGAGCCTCGCTATCAGCTTGCGAATTTAGAACTGGAGAATGGAAATCCTCAGCAGGCCCTGGCGTATCTGGAAAGAGCGATCCAGTTGGATCCCAAAGACAGCCGGTTGCACTTCGCCCTGAGCCGGGTGTACCGCCGCTTGAGCCGCGATACCGACGCCAGCAGGGAGACAGAGACCTATCTAAAACTCAAAGCCGTGGAACTGCCCGGCAAGCAGAACGATTCAACCGGGGGGACACAGCCATAGTGCGGCGCCAGGTCTGTTTGGTCTCTGCCGCGGCAGCCGCGCTGGCAATATGGACGCACACCGGCGTCCAAGCCACCGAAAACATCTTCACAGACGTCACAACCTCCGCCGGCATTCGTTGGAAACATACCAGCGGCGAGTCCAAAGACTATTTCCTGATCGAGGCTACCGGGGGCGGCGTGGCGCTGGCGGATTTCGATCAGGATGGTCTGCTGGATATCTTTCTGGTGACCGGAGGAGAAACGCCTCATGCAAGAAGCTCCACCCCGCCGCGTAACGCACTCTACCGGAATCTCGGCAACGGCAAGTTCGAAGACGTAACCGCCAGGGCCGGTATCGAACATTTGCCCTTTTACGGAATGGGAGTGGCCGCTGCGGATTACGATAACGACGGATTCCCCGATCTCTACATTACCGGCTATCCCGCGAGCGCTCTCTATCACAACAATGGTGATGGTACGTTCACTGACGTTACGGCGAAAGCCGGCGTCGGCAACGCTGGCAAATGGGGCGCCAGCGCGGCTTGGCTTGACTACGATCGCGATGGCCGTCTCGATCTGTTTGTGGCCAACTATGCGAAGTTCTCGTTCGACGGGCCGCAGCACTGCTCCTACCAGGGACAGCCGAGTTATTGCTCACAGACCGCTTATGAGGGTGAGACGCCGCGACTCTATCACAACAACGGAGACGGCACATTTACGGATGTGACCGCTCAGGCCGGACTCTCTAAGCTTGCCGGGCGTGCACTGGGCGTGATTGCGATTGATGTGGACGGCGACGGCTGGCCCGATCTGTTCGTGGCACGCGACGCCTCACCCAATCTGCTGCTGATCAACAAACACAACGGCACATTCGAAGACGCCGCCATGAGCGCCGAGGTAGCCCTCAATATGGACGGCAACACGCGCGCCGGCATGGGGGTGGATGCGGGCGACATCACCGGAAATGGCTGGCCGGCATTCGTCGTTACTAATTTCAACGATGAGCACCATGCTCTGTTCGTGCATCCAGGGCATTTCCCATTTGAGGAGCGGACGGCGCCATCCGGCTTGGCAAATCTCACCAAATCCTACGTCGGCTGGGGCACGCATTTTCTGGATTACGATAATGACGGCAATCTGGACTTGATGATCGTCAACGGCCACATCAATGAGGTAGTTGAACGCACGCGAAAGGACGTCTTGTACCGCGAGCCTCCGCTATTGCTCCACAACGACGGCCGCGGTAATTTCGAGAACATGGCCGCGCTTGCCGGACCGGTTTTTCAGCAGAGGTATCGCGCGCGCGGACTCGCTGTGGGCGACTGGGACAACGACGGCCGGCCGGATGTCATCTTCACCTGCCTCAATGATTCACCCGTGCTCTTGCATAACACCGCTGAAGAAACCGGCTCTTGGGTCGGCCTCCAGCTCGAAGGAACGCGCAGTAACCGTGATGCGATCGGTGCAAAAGTAGTGGTTTCAGCAGGTGAGCGAAAGCTCGTGCGGTGGATCACCGGCGGTGGCAGCTATCTGTCCTCGCACGACAAGCGTCTGATTTTCGGGCTGGGGCAGAACGCGCCCGAGCAGGTCCGAGCGGAGATTCACTGGCCCAGCGGCCAGGTCCAGGCCGTTTCGGGTCTCGCCACCAGGCGTTATCACAAAATCGCAGAGCCGCGCTAACACTGTTCAGCGGCCCGGCTCCGTACGGCTGCCCGCGGAAGTCTTGACTGCCGTAGCCGGCCCCAGAATCGTAATTCCTGGCTTGGCCTTCCGCAAAGCCTCCGCGCCCTTTTCGGTCACCTTGGTTTCCTGGAGATCAACGTACTTGAGGCTCTTCCATTTGGACAGCTCGGCCGCTGCTTCATCGTCAACTCTGGCGCACGCCTCCAAACCCAATCGTTCCACCTGCCTCAGAGCGCTCAACGTTTTAAGACCATCAGCATCAACGTTAGAGTAGCCGAGCCTGAGCGCACGCAGATCCTTGAGCTCCGCGATCGCCCGTACAAGATCTGTGCGCATCGGCCCGGACGCACGGGCCTTGCGGTAAGTCGTATCGGGGCGTTCCGCCCCGGTTGGTCCACTCAGATCCAAGTAAGTCAGCGTGGGCAGCAGCCGCAGCACCTCAATCTCGTTGTCGCTTTCCGGCCTCCGCCCAACCGACAGTTCCTTGAGGTTTACCAGGGTCATCAAAGAATCGAGTCCATTGTCGGTGATCTGAGTGTTGGCAATGTCCAGCGCCTCTAACTGCGTAAGATGGCTGATGACTTCCAGAGCGCCATCCGAAACGCGTGTCCCGCGCAGGTTGAGCCGCTTGAGATGCTTCCAATCCCTGATCGCGTTCATTCCCAGATCGGTGATCTGCTCGGTGTAATACAGATTGAAATCGGTAATCGCAGGCGCCGCCTTCAGATACAACATGCCCTCATCGGAGATGCGTGTATGGGACAGGTCCAGTAGTTCCATCCGCGGCATGCGGGCGAGCTCAATCATTTGTGAGTCGTAGATCCAACTCCCACGTAGGTCCACTGCCACGACATTCCCCGCTTGATCGCGCTTGATCTTACCGCCCAACTCACTGATCCATGCTGTGGGGTCGGAAGCCGCCAAAGCGGCACCGGCAACCCAAAGCAAGAGAACTCCGTGCAGGAGAACAGCTGCTGGCCGTCTCAAAAGCCCTTCCCTCCTCGCCGAGTTGGCAGCCCGGAGTCCTCATCGAAGAAAATCTGGCAGCGCGGTATGGCGGCCCGCAACCCCTCGTACACTTTCTTTGACACCGTTGTGTGATAGAGATCCAGCGATTGCAAGGTCGCCATCGAGCCCAGAGCCGGAGCCCCTTGGTCGGTGACATTCGTATGATCCAGACTCAATTCCTTGAGATTGGGCAATTGCTTCAGCAGATCGAGGCCCTTATCGCTGACCGTCGTATAGTCGAGATTCAGCGCTTCGAGTGTTTTCATGGTTACCAGCGATTCAATGGCAGTGTCAGTCACACGTGTGCGCAGCATATTGAGGCGCTGCAGATTTGGGAGCACGGCCAGCAATGCTACCCCCTTGTCCGTGAATCGGCCGTAATCTAAGTTCAACTCTCGAATTGTTTTTAGGGCAGCTAACTTCGCCATCCCTAAGTCACTCACATCCACGCCGCGAAGGTCGAGAGATTGCAGATTCGTCAATTTCGTTAGATGATCGAGCCCCTTATCGGTAATATCGGAGCTACCGAGTTCCAGCCGCTCAAGCGACTTTAACTCGGCAATACGCGCCAAGCCATCGTCCGTCACTGAAGTAGTGGTCAAATCCAAGTCCTCGAGAGCAGTCAAGCCAGTCAGGTGCGCGAAACCAGTGCCATTGAGCTGCAGCCCGGCCAGGGTGAGACGGCGGAGGTTTCTCAAACGCGCCAGATGCACGAGTCCCCGGTTTGATACGGAAGTGAAACTCAGATTCAATTCGCGCAGGTGGGTCAGGTTCTCAAGAGATTCGAGGCCTAGGTCGCTGACATCCGTGGCATCTAAGTTCAGCTTTTCTAGTCCAGTCAATCCGGCCAAGTACTTCATTTGGGCATCGCTGAACGGCAACCGGGCCAATGAGATGGATTGAATCCGGCCGTCGGCAACGCGCGCCTCGCCGCCGAGCGATTGGATCCACTGGGCCAGCTTGGGCTGACTCATGCCCGCCGGCCTACTATGCGCACGCTGTCCGGCGGATGATGGGGTGGTGCCTACGAAAATGACATGACATTTCGGCAGGGCCTTACGGATCGCCTCCACGCCGGCATTCGTGACTCCGCTGTAGCGAAGGTCAAGTACTTCCAGTTGAGACAAGTGACTGAGCTTGTCCAACCCTGCGTTAGTGATCCGGCTGCGATACAGGTTCAGTTCGCGAAGCTCGGTAAACTGCGCCAGAATTTCCGCACTGGCATCCGTGATCTGGGCGCCGAGAAGGTTCAACTCGCGGAGTGCGGTCAGCTTACGGAGATGCTCGACGCCGTCATCGGTGATCTTGACGCCGTAGAGATCCAGTTCCTCGATCTTGGTCAAATCGCGCAAGTACTTCAGGCCATCGTCGGTAACCAGCGTTCCTACCAGAGTCAGGCGGCGCAGATTCTTCATGCCGGCGAGCGGAGCGAGGGAGGAGTCCAGAACGTACGTGTCATTGAGATCCAATGACTCCAAATTTACAAGCGCCTCGAAGCACTTCGGGTCTTTGATCGTGGTGAGAGCCACGCGCAGGTCCTTGAGCTGAGTCAAGGGAGCCATGCGCTTGACGCCCTCATTGCCGATGTCCAGCCAGGCAAGAGTGGTCAGTCCGGCTTGAAACTTTTCCAGCTCCTTCATGCCGGTGTAGTACTGGAAGGATTCGTCGGAGAATGGAGCCTTGACATCGCTCACCGGACTCCAGACGCGCGCGGGGACGTAAAGCTCGCGGACGTGACTCAGTTTGCTCAGCGGCTCCAGGTCCTTGGGCGCCGTGAGCGTACCGTGCATGTCCACGACCACGATGCGAAAGTCGCGGTCCGGCAGGTCAAATGGATCGGCAATGGGACGATCGGCGCCCTCGATCATGACGCTGCCCCCCAGGCGAATGATCCACAGCGCGATGTCCCGTTCCTCGGATGCACTGATCTCCGCTGCCACTGGCAGCACCAGGGATGCAGTCAGCGCAACGATACAGAAAGCTTTATGAATCCACGCCATCCGGCAGCCAACTCAACGAGAGCGAATGACTCAGACCAATATCTGGCTCAAATGGCGGCTGGCCGCTGGAAACGACCCGAGCCCGGCATTCAACACGTCGTCCGCTATCGTCAAATAAAGGTCCCCAATGGTTCCGGGCATCCGGATATGACGCCCGTGCGCCAACTTCTCTTTGTTTCCCGCGATGAGTGCGATCACGCCGCTGTTTTTGTGAATGCCGGCCTCCGCATGCTCGTGCACGTAGACCAACACAGTGTTGTCCAACAGGGTTCCGTCGCCTTCGGGAATGGATTTCAGCTTGGCTACCAAGTACGCGAACTCTTCGACATGCCAGCGGCATATGTCGCGGAGGATACGCTGGCCCTCGGCGCCCTCTTCCCCGGGAGCCTTGCCGTCCGCGTGCGTGTAATCGTGATGCCGCGCAGCCGTGTGGCCCAGCCAGGGAAAACGCGCCAGCCCTTGACATTTGGTCAGCATGTAGCTGGCGACACGAGTCTGCCGGGTGACCAGAGCATAGGCCAACAGATCGCTCTGAATCTTGGCGATGCGTGGCCAGTCCTTCATATCGAAGTCTTCGTCGGGCTTCTGCACCATTCGGTAATCCGGCGGCAAGGCGCCGATGGCGCGTTCCAGGTCACGGATCGAAGACAGGTGCTCATCCAGCCGCCGCTCGTCTTCCTTCGGCAGGCCCTTGCGAAGCTCGGCGGCATCCCCTTGCACCGCATCCAAAATGCTTCGCTGGCGATTCACCCAGCCTTCGTCCTTGGCGCCAAATAAACGATCGAACAGCCGGTGCGGAATCTCCTCAGGAGGCAATGGGCGGTCGGGGCCAGTCCAACTCATGTTCTTCTGGATCGAACCCCCGAACGATTCCTGCGAAACGCCGATCTGCAAGGAGCGGAAGCGCATGTTATCCGCCATCCGCCGCGCTAAAATCTGGTCGAACGAAGGGCCACCGGGACCCCGGCCCGTATAGCGCGTGCAGGTCATCAGCGCGCTCATGGAGCCCGAGTGTCCGTCGCCGTTCGAACCACCCACAGCGGAGTTGTCGAGGCCGCTCAGCACCAGTACTTCATCGTGCAGCCGGGCCAGCGGCGTGAGACACGGAGTCATGTCATAGTTGGCGCCCGTCCGGTTTGGAATCCAGTAGCGCTCCGGAATGCCGTTGCCGTTGAACCAAAACACAAACCGCTTCTCGATGGGAGCAGTTTTTCCCACCGTCGTTTCGGCTGCGTAGGCAGTGCCGGCCGAGTTAAACATGGAGACGAGCGGCGGCAACCCGACCACCACCGGTTGGGCGAGCGACAGACCCTTTAGAAAGATCCGGCGCGATAACCTATTGCGCTTGGTAATTACCTGCGACATGGGTCTCCTTGCTCGCGGGGCCGAACACCCGCGCTTTGATTAGCGATACTAACATGTCCTGAAAGCGGAATTGTGAGTCCCGGAAGTCCTCAAAAGCCCGATAGAGCATAGGCCGGTCCGCGGGCGTTTCCTGCCGTCCAGCCATATAACGAAAGACCTGCTTGACGATGCATTGCTGGCACTCCGGCGTCCGCGCCAGCAGTTCGCCGACCTCCCGCGGGTTGGTGAACTGCGCGTCCTTTAAACCGGTTATCACACCCGTCGTGTCGACGTCCAGTAAGACTTCCTTGGGTTTCGCCGAGCGCGCAGCAACCGCATTTCTTGATACCGGCATGAACAGCAACTGGGCCTTGTCATGGTGCATACCGATGGCGTCGAATTTCTCGAAGGCGAAGCCAATCGGATCGATCAGATTGTGACAGCCGGCGCACATTTTGTTGGTCGCATGCATGGCCATCCGCTGGCGATTGGTGACCGGCAGCGATTCGGTAACTGGCGGAAGGTTCGTGTCAACCCCGGGGGGAGGAGGTGGAACGTGCTGGCACAGAAACTGCTCGCGCACGAAAAGGCCGCGGCCCGTCGGCGCCGTGCCTTCCGGTTTGCTGGTGAGAGTAAGAAACAGAGTCTGACCCAGAAGTCCGGCGCGTTCGTCAGCCCGGGGCAACTCCGCGCGATCGTAGTCGCGGGCAGGAGGGCTGACTTTGTACACCGCGGCCAAGTCGGAATTGATAAAACTGTAGTTGGCGGTGAAGGCTTCGGTGAAGTCCTTATCATTCCAGACCAAATCACCGATGAACCGTTTGGCCTCTTCGGTCATCGACGCTGCCAGCTCACGGCTGAACAGTGGGAACATACGCCGCTCGCGAGCCGCGGTCATCACCCGGTCGAATCTCAGCCATTCGGAGACAAACTCGTCCAAGCCCTGCCGCGCTTTGGGATCCGCCAGCATGCGACGCGTTACCCTCTCGAGACCATCCGGCGTGCTTAGTTCGCCGGCGGCGGCGCTCGCCAGGAGCGCATCATCGGGCATCGTGTTCCATAGGAAGTAGGAGAGGCGCGAGGCGGTCGCGTACGGCTTCCAATTCGGGTTGGGGGTATCGTCGAGCCAAAAAAGGAAATCCGGCGACTGCAGCATCGCCTCGATCACCAGTTGAGCGCCGGCGATGGCGTCTTTCTGCGTTTCGAACAGCGCGGTGTAGCGTGCCGCTTCGTTTTCCGTCAGCGGCCGCCGGAACGCCCTGCGCCCGAATGACCGCACAAACCTGGCGCCGCAGCCGGAGTCTGCCGCATCGGTCTTGCAGGGCAGTAGGCCGCGAGAGTCGCCGCGCCGGAACACGTTTGCAGCGAGCCGTGCGGCCGCCAGCGCGTACGCCTCGCCCTGAATCGGGGAAATCGAGAGGTTTTCGTACTGGTCTTTGAAACCGTTTACGAAATCCTCTAATGGGAACTGACTAGCCGGGCTGCTGGCCTCGTGCAACAGATCATGTACCGTATTGTTGTATTGGCTGTGCGTCAGCCGGCGCAATGCGGCTGTTTGAGCCACGCCCCGGCCCGCGGCCTCTTCCCGTTTGTAGCGGAGCGCGCCTGCAATTTCCGATTCTGACAACGTGGACAAATAAGCGATCCAAGCTTTGAGAGTCGCCTCTTCGGGGCTGTTTCTCGCGATGCGGAGCCCGCCGCCATGCGGAACCCGGTTAGTGGGCTTTAACAAAAGAAGGGAGTTATCCGGGTTGTTGCGGTCGACCAGTTCGACCAGCGATTTCCCAAAGGCGTCAATCCGGGCTTGCGGCGCGTCTTCGTCCGGAAAATGAAGCCGCGTCGCCGAAGCCACACCATTTGGATTGTGGCAATTGGGGCAACCGGCTTTTTGCAGGATAGGAAAGAGCTGATCGCGGAATGAGGCCTGCTGCGCAAACGCCACTCCGGTGCTCGCGACGAACATCGCGCCGATTGCAACGCCGAGATTCAGGAAGCGAACGGGCACCGTTACTCTCGTGAACGTTAACGAGCTAGATTGTAACATGTTTCCACTATTTCAGGCAAAAGGAGATCGGGTAGGTTTAACGGAACGTCTTTGGGGCCGACAATTCCGGTGCGGGCGCCAGCTCACGCCCTGCGGACGCCCGCATTTCGCGAAACAGGTGAAAAGTCGATCGCATGACCAGTTGTGGCGCCAGGAGGTGTTCTCTTGGTAGTTGCGCGCCATGGAGAATGTGATCCACCGCCAGACGCATGGCCAGTTCACCCTGCACAAATGGGCGGCTGTAGACACAAGCGGAGATCGTGCCTTTTTCAAAATACGGCCGCATTTCACCAAATAAGTCCGTGGTGATCAGCTTCACGCGGCCCGCCAATCCCGTGGCTCCAATGGCGCGGCACACTGGGAGCGTGTTGGCGGTGTTGACGTAAACGCCGGCCAGCGACTTGCGCTGTTCCAGCAGCGCGAAGCACTTCTGAAAGGCCTCGTCTTCGTCTTCATGCGTCTCGATCACTTCCTCGACTGCACCACCGGGGCAGAAGCGCGGATAAGCCTCTCGAAAGCTTTCCGCTTTTCTGCGATGGTCTTCAATCTGTAGCATGCCGGTGACAATGGCAACCGGTGAGCCGGCCGGTACCATGCCACCGAGCAGTTCCGCGGCGACGCGCCCGCTAACCTCAGGATCTACGCAAACCGCCGTAGAGCGATGGCTGGCAGGCGCATCCGTATCCACGCAGATCACGCGGATTCCGCGGCGCTCCGCCTCGTCGATCACCGGCGTCAATTCCTGCGGACTGCCAGGCGTCAGAACCAGTGCATTCGGTTCAGCCCGGATTAACTCCTCGACCTTTTCTACCTCGGCCTCGTCACCCAGGCGACCGGTCCGGCGCCAAATAGTTTCTATCCCCGACAGTTCGGCGCGTTGCGCTTCCGCTGCTATGCCCTGATACAGTTGGTCGAAATAGTAGTGTATTTCGCGCGGGATGCAGATCCCGATCCGGAGCGGCGTGCGGCGGACCGACAGTGCCCGAGCCGCCATGTTGGGCCGGTAGCCTACACTTTTGGCGATCTCCAGGATTTTCAGGCGTGTACTTTCGCGGATCCCCCTGCGGCCGTGGAGGGCGCGATCGACAGTCCCGATGGTGACGTTCGCCAGTCTGGCAATCTCCGGGATGCCGATCCTCTTCATATGCTGGGGCTTCACCGCCGATTATAGCGAAAGCGCCGCGCATTGCACTCCGATTACGATTTAGGGACAAAAGAGGCTTGACCTCCGATTCTTCGCGTGATAGCATCCCCAAAACGCTCGTGAACGTTAACGTGTGCGCATAGGGGCATTCCATTAGTTGCGGCGAAGTTCAAATGAGGCCCGGCACACACACTGAGGAGGGCATTATATGAAATCGTCGTTTCGGGGGTTGTGCTGTATTTTGAGCCTGTTGAGTCTTATTGCTTTGCCGAGCCTGCGGGCTGACGTAACTGGAAGTATTCTCGGCGTGGTCCACGACCCGACGCAAGCCGTGGTTGCCGGAGCGCGGATTGTCGCCACCAACGTGGAAACCAATCTCAGCAGGGAGACGATATCGACGGTTGACGGGTCCTATCGATTCCTTGCACTCCCCGCGGGGACATATACCGTCACAGCCACCGCGTCCGGATTCCAGCAATACATCACTAGGAACATCGATGTTAAGGTGAACGACCAACTGCGCATAGACGTTCTGCTCCAGGTTGGCAGCGTGCAGCAGGAGGTCGATGTGACGGCCAACGCTGTCCAGGTGGAAACGGCCAGCACGCAACTCGGCGACGTAATCGAGTCCAAGAAGATGCTCGCTCTGCCGCTGAATGGCAGGAGCTACATCGATCTGCTTGGCCTGCAAGCCGGCGTTGCGCCAGCGACGGCCTCGACGGGGCCCAATGATCGTCCGGTCTCCGGTGGTCTAAGCGCGGGCAACATCTCGGTGAATGGGCAACGGGAGACGGGAAACGCTTTTCTTGTGAACGGCGGCGACGTCAGCGAGGGCCGGAATCTGGGCGCGGGCTTGATTCCGAATCTTGACTCCATTGAGGAATTTCGCCTCATCACCAACAGCTTCGATGCCGAGTATGGGAAGTTCAGCGGCGCAGTGATGAACGCGATCACCAAATCCGGCGGCAACGCCATTCACGGCGATGCCTTCGAGTTTCTGCGTAACGACACAATGGATGCGCGCAATTTCTTTGTGGCCAGCAAGTCGGAGCTACGCCGCAATCAGTTCGGTTACGCGGTGGGCGGGCCCTTTTGGAAAAACAAGCTCTTTTGGTTCACCGACTATCAGGGAACGAAGGAAGTTTCGGGGGCGGAGACGGGAGTCGTCGACGTATTTACTCAAGCCGAGCGCCAGGGGCAATTCGGCTCGGCTTTGACGGGCTCCATCGATGGGCCGTACTGGGCACAGGTGCTATCACAGCGCCTGGGCTACACGGTTAGGAACGGTGAAGCGTACACCTCCCCCGGCTGCACACTAACATCAGATTGTGTTTTCCCCGGCGGCGTGATCCCGCAGCGAGCGTGGTCGAAGCCGGCCATCAACATACTGCCATACATTCCGGTGGGTAATATTGATCCGGTCAACGGCATCTTTTCAGACAACAGTCAGAAAAACAGGACAGACGACAGCAAGGCCGGCCAGCGCGTGGACTTCAACAACGAGAAGACGGGTAACTGGTCATGGTATTACCACTACGACGACTCCAGCGTATTCAGCGCGCTTCCCCCTAGCGGAGCCAGCGTGCCGGGCTTCCCATCTTTTACGCCCACGCGTGCCCAGGAGATCGTCATGAGCAACACGAAAATGCTTGGGCCAGGCGCGGTAAACGAGGCGCGCGTGAGTTTCTTCCGCACCTCCACGCATGCGGATGAGCCCAAAGGCAGCTTCGCGAGCCTGTCCTCGCTCGGATTCGTTACGGGGCTCGGCACGCTGGGAATCAATCCTTCCGGACCCCCGGGGTTTCCGCAGACCGTGCCACCACTGTATTTCAACAACTTCAGCATTGGCGTGCCGACGCTGACCACGGGCCAGCCCAACAACACCTGGATGCTGACCGACGGCTTTTCGAAGGTCTCGGGCAATCATACGCTTAAGTTCGGAGGCGAATTCCGGTACCTGCAAATCAACGAGCGGAATGTCGCATCGCCCAACGGCACCTTCAACTTCGACGGAAGTGTGACCGGGGTCGATGCCGCTGATTACGAGCTTGGCGCAGTGTCCGCAGTCGGCTCTGCGTTTCAGCAGTACAGCATGCAGTTCCTGGATTCGCGCACGCGCTATGGCGGCGCGTATGCGCAGGACTCCTGGAAGGTAAGACCGAACTTAACCCTAAACCTGGGCTTGCGCTGGGAAGTCAGCATGCCCTGGTATGACACGCAAGGCAAGATTGAGACCATCGTTCCCGGTCAGCAATCCACACAATTCCCCACTGCTCCCCTGGGCTGGGTGGTGCCTGGAGATGCCGGTATCCCGTCCACTCTGGCTCCGACGCATTACAACAACTGGGCTCCACGCCTGGGCCTCGCCTACTCGCCAGACTTCAACGACGGCATTCTGCGAAAGGTCTTCGGAGGTGCTGGAAAAACCAGCATTCGCGCGGCTTACGGCATCTATTACACGTCCATCGAGGATCTGAACCTGTTCTACGAAGTTGGCGACCCGCCATTCGGCAATAACTGGCAAAGCCCCAATGGCGTCTTGTTCGAAGAACCTTACCGCACTCGTACCGACGGAGCCTCGCAAGGACAGAAATTCCCGTTCATTTTTCCGACTCCAGGCAGCCCGGCGAACGCGACTCTGAATTTCTCCCAATATGAGCCGATCTCTTATGCACCGGGCTACGACATTCACAATCGGATGCCGTACGCCGAGCATTACAATTTCTCGATCCAGCGCGAGCTATCTAAGTCCACGGTTCTGACGCTCGCCTATGTTGCGACGCAGGGCCATAAGCTGATCTCGCAGACCGATGCCAACCCGGGGAATACGGCCTTTTGCCTGCAGCTTAACGCCGAGGGCGCCGTCGACCTGAATACGGGCCTTTCGAACCCAGCCTGCGGCCCAGGCGGAGAACAGGATGTCTATCAATTGCGGAATGGCACCAAGGTAAATGGGACCAGGACTGCCCTTGGACCCGCATTTGGCGCCAACAATACCTACACGCGCAACAGTTCGAACTCGAACTACAACTCCTTCCAAGCGTCGGTGGAGCGCAAAGCTGCGGACATGACGTTTCTGGCCGCGTACACGTTTGGCAAGGCGCTCGATGATGCCTCGACTTTCGGCGACCTGATGAATTTCACTAATTACAGGCTGAGCCGATCACTATCGTCTTTCGACGTCACCAACAACTTTGTTGCCAGCTATAACTGGGCTTTGCCGTTCGACCGGACCTTCGGTAACCTGCCAAAGCGCCTGACACAGGGTTGGAACATATCGGGAATCACGCGCTTCTCGTCGGGCTTCCCGATCCACATCCGCCAAAGCCGCGGGGATTTGTCGCTCACCGGCAGTAGCTCGACTGACGAGCCCAATGTGGTGGGTCCGGTGGTCATCCAAAATCCGCATCTTGCCGGACCGAACGGCGCCAATACCTACTTTCTGCCGAGCGCCTTCACCTCCGACGTCCTAGGATATTTTGGAGACGCCAACCGCCAATTTTTCCATGGGCCCGGAATCATCAACACCGATTTTGGAATGTCCAAGAGAATCCCGATTACGGAGTCCATTGCGGTTGAACTCCGCGGGGAATTCTTTAACATCTTTAATCACACGAATTTCAACAATCCTAGTGGCAACTTCAGCAGCAGTTTGTTTGGGGTAGTCACTGGCGCAGGAGCCCCGCGCATCGGGCAAGTAAGTGCGAAGTTTTATTGGTAATGTGCCGAGCCATTAGTTTGTTAACTTATAGCGCCAGGTGAATCACGAGAGGCGGCTGGATGTACAATCGTTAGCCACGAGCGGAAGAGGTTTCAAAGGGGGAGGTTCCGATGCTTAGTAACGCGAGATATTGCGGGCGGCTGTTAGCTACGTTCGCTTCGTTGCTGGTTGTCACTACTTCGCTGGCGTTCGGCCAAGCCAGCTTTGAAGCGCAAGTTCGCGGTGCGGTGCGTGATTCCAGCGGCAGCGTGATTGTCGGCGCGCACGTAACTATCACCGACGTCGACACCAACATTTCCAACGCCACCTCCACGGATGAACGCGGTTACTACATCTTCAATGGATTGCATCCGGCGACTTACACGATCAAGGCCGATGCATCTGGCTTCCGGTCGGAGGAGGCTAAGAACGTCGTTGTGGGAGTCAGCCAGCACACGAGTGTGGATTTTGCCCTTCAAGTGGCGGGGATGGAAACCTCGGTGACCATTATGGAAACGGCTCCTACACTGGAGACGGGCGATGCGGCCATCGGCACCACGATCACTGGCCAGTATACGCGGGACATGCCACTTTATGGCCGCAGTTACTTCGGCCTGGTGTTCCTGTCCGGCGGTGTCACCGAAGCCGCCGGCGGTGGTATCCGGGACAACTACCCCTCCGGGACCAACTTCGTTTCCAACGGCCAGCGGAACGCATCGGCTGAGATACGCTTCGACGGTGCTCCTCTGACCGCGCCGGAGCAGGGCGAAGGCGGCAATACCAACGTCTATTACACGCCTTCGGTGGAAGTGATCCAGGAATTCAAGGTCCAGAACAACAGCTTCTCGGCCGAATACGGCAACAACGGCGGTACCGTCGTCAACATCACGATGAAGCAGGGCGGCAACCAGTTCCACGGCAGCGGCTGGTATTTCGCGCAGCGTGACGCTTTTGACGCCAACGATTTTTTCAGCAACGCCGCCGGCCTACCGATACCGCCGCTCGTTCACGACCAGGAAGGCGGGATGATCAGCGGCCCCATCAAGAAGAACAAGGCTTTCTTTTTGTTTGATTTTGAAAAATTGCGAGATATCAGATCCGGTCAAACTGTGGCCACCTTCCCGACCGACCTACAACGGCAAGGGAACTTCTCGCAGACCAAAACTTTCGACAATAACGGGAATCTGGCGCCGGTGGTCATCTTTAACCCGTTCTCGATCAACGCAAACGGGATCCGCCAACCGTTTCCCAACAACATTATTCCGCCGAACATGCTCGACACGGTCGCCAAGAACATGCTGCAATACTTCCCGGAACCCAACACAACCGGAGATGCGGGAACGAATTACAACAACTTCATCGAGAACGTCCCCGGCCCGTCGCACCAGTATCAACTCGACGGCAGGGTGGACTATCAAATCAATGACAACAACCGTTTGGGTGCACGGTACAGCAAGTTACACAGTACCAGCCCTTCCCTACCCAGATTTATCGACGATGGGTCCACCTCTTTCCAGGAATCCGACAACGCGGTGGTCGACTATAACTGGACGATCAGCCCCACGATTCTGTATACCGGCCGCATCAGTGTGGATTTTGTCAATTCGCCGGTCAAGACGCAGTATCCGAATTTGACGTCGGTTGGTTTTCCCAGCTACCTCGAAAATAACGGCTTGACGCGAATGCCGGGCATTGCGTTTGGCAACGCCTACCAAGGTATCTTCGGCGCTTGCTGCAACGATACGAACTTCACACATACCTTGATCACCTATTCGTCGGCTGTCTCCTGGGTGAAGGGGGAGCATTCCTTCAAATTCGGTGGCGAGCAGCGCCAGTTCTTCAATAATTTCTGGCAACCATCGTTTCCCACGGGACAGTTCACTTTCGACCAGAATGCGACGAATCAAACGCCGAACAACGGTGACCCGACGCAAGGGGATTCCTTTGCCAGTTTTCTGCTGGGGTACGGGAGTAACGGTAATCTGCAGGAGATTCCCCCGGTCGCTGACAAATCCAAAGAAACCGGCTTCTATGTTCAGGATGATTGGAAGGTTAACTCCAAGCTGACCGTGAACCTCGGGTTGCGGTATGAATGGAGCACGCCTTACAGCGAGCGCTACAACCGTTCGACATTCGCGGACTTCACCGACAGCAGCGGAATAACGGTTCCCGGACTGGGTACCTTGAAAGGCATCACGCTGTTTCCAACCGCAGGGAAGCGCAATATTCCGGTGGACCGGAACAACTTTGCGCCGCGGGTGGGCTTTGCCTATAGCTGGGACTCGAAGACCGTGATCCGCGCCGGCGCCGGCATTTATTACGGAGGAAACATTGCCACCAACTACCAATACCCCGGCCCCGCCTTCTCATCAACTGTCAACGCTTACTTCTATAACAATAATTACCAGAGCCAGTTTGGGACCCTGGACAATCCCTTCCCCGTGGGAATAGCGCCTCCCCAGGGAAATAAGTACGGGAAGTTGGCCCAGTGGGGACTCGATAACAGCGGCGACCTGGATTATGAGACGGACAACAACGCGGATATCTACCAGTGGAGCGTGGGTGTCCAGCGGCTGCTGCCGAGCGATATCGTGATCGGCGTCGATTATTCGGCGAGCCGAAGCACCCACCTGCCATGGGGTGGTTTTAGAAATCTGAACTTCATTCCCACCAGCGTGGAACAGAAATACACCAGCGATCAGTTGAATGCGTATGTGGCCAACCCGTTCCAGCCATTGTTTGCCGGGCCGAATGCCATCTTCAACGAACCGTCTTCGCGGTACAACCAGTCACAGATTCCGCTCAGCAACCTGTTGAGCGCTTATCCGCAATTTGACGGCGGTTTTCAAGGCTTGCCGATCCTGGTGGCGATGTCCCGCTACGATTCCATGCAGCTTCGATTCGAGAAGCGAAGCGGCAAGTATTTCACCGTCCAGGGCAGCTATACGCTCTCCCGAAATACCGACGACAGTTCCGCGGGCGCGAACGCTTGGAACGGATACATAAACACTAGCGGGGTGCAAGACCCGGACAATCTGTCTCGAGAGTACGGACTCAGCGCCAATAACGCTACGCATCGCCTGGCGGCGGCGTTCACGGGCAATATACCGATTGGCCGAGGCCTCCTCCTGGGCAACAATATGAACAGGGTCGTGGACGCGGTGATCGGCGGCTGGTCGGCTTCGACGAATATGACACTACAAAGCGGGCAACCAGTCACTATCCAGATGGCGCTCGCTCGTCTTGCCAATGGCCAGCAGCGGCCTAATGTTACTTGTTCTAACCCAGGCACGGGAATCAACTATCACGATGCCGCGGCCGCCCTTCTTAACGGCAACTCCAGCGGTGTCCAGGTGTTCAACCCTAGCTGCTTTGCCGATCCCGGCGACCAGCAGCTCGGCAACGCACCCCGGTACTTTACGAATTTGAACTCGCCGGGAATCGAGATTGTGGATATCGGACTGAGGAAGGAGTTCCACATTCGGGAGACGATGAAGTTGCAGATCCGGATGGAGGCCTTCAATGCTTTCAACCGTACTCGGTTCGATCGGGCCCAGTTCGGCTTCGGGAGTGGCAGCTTTGGTCAGGTGAACGGCCTGGGTCCAGGGTATAGTCCCCGCCAGCTGCAGATCGTAGCGCGTTTCGAATTCTAATAACGCGCCTCTAAGAAGATGCAAACGGAAGCTTCGCATATTTCGAGCCGGCGTAGTTTCCTCGCGACATTAGCCGGGGCGGCGACGGCTGCATTCGCTGGCCCCTCGTCTGAAAAGCCGCTCCGCGGCATCTTCATCATCGCCGCCACTCCTTACAACAAGTCAAAGGCCATTGATTACGAAGACCTGGCGCACGAAATCGAGTGGCTGAATCGCTGCGGAGCGCACGGCATCGTATGGCCGCAGATGGCCAGTGAGTACAATCGGCTGACTGTAGAGGAACGTTTGCGCGGCTTCGAGGTCATCGCCGATGCCGCAAAAGGCAAACGATCGGCGGTTGTATTCGGCGTGCAAGGTCCCGACACCAATGCCGCTCTGAATTACTTGCGGCACGCCGAGAAGCTGTCGCCTGATGCGTTGATCGCCATCCCGCCCGAGAAGGCCAGCTCGCTCGAGGACTATCGCGCCTACTATGGCGCTCTGGCGCGCGCTACGGAAAGGCCGATCTTCATCCAGGACACCGGCCCGCACCATCCGATACCCATGCCAGCGTCGTTTCTGCTGGAGTTAGCCAGCGCTTATCCCAATCTTGGCTATGTGAAAGAGGAATTGAGTCCCGTCCTGGAACGAATGCGAGAGTTGCAGGGCAGGCGGCCTCCGATGAAGCGGGTGTTCAGCGGCGACGGCGGGAGAGGCATGCTGGCCGAGATGAACCAGGGGTCCGACGGAACGATGCCCGCCGCGGGATTCACGGATGTCTACGTGCAAATCTGGGATGCCTGGCAAGCCGGCGATCACAAGAAAGTTCGAGACATCTTCATACATCTGCTGCCTCTGATCAATTTGGCAGAGCTCGTGGACGAGGGCTATCAACCGGTGATGCACCGCCGCGGCGTATTCAAAACAGCCGTGTCGCGTCTCCCCCATGCCGCACCGTCGCCGGAAGTGCAAGCGGAGATCGATGCCGCTTACGAAGACGTGAAACCTTACTTGCGCGTCTGAAGACTGCGCACACATTGGATGACTCATGGAGAGACTTACATCAACTGACCGGCGTGTGTTCCTGAAGTGGATGGGCGCGCTCCCCTTGCTAGGGTACATATCCACACAGGGACTTATCGAAAAAGCCTTCGGGGCGGTGAAACGAAATCGCTCCAACAATATATATACGCGGATCGGGGTGAAACCGGTGATCAATGCCCGCGGACCCTGGACGTATATCAGCGGCACTCTGGAACTGCCGGAAGTGAAGGCAGCCAAGCAGCAAGCGGCGGATTACTTCGTCAACATTTGGGAACTGCATCGGGCTGTGGGTAAGCGGCTGGCCGAGATTTCGGGCGCCGAAGCGGGACTGGTCACTTCGGGCGCGGCGGGCGCTATGGCGGTGGCAACCGCGGCCTGCATCGCAGGCACTGACCCGGCCAAGATCTGGCAGCTTCCCGACACCGCCGGTCTGAAGAACGAAGTCGTGATGCTCGGTGGACGGAGTCTATTCGACAGCGCGATCCGCGGCGCCGGTGGGAAGCTGGTGCTCGCGCACACGCATGACGAGCTGCAGGCCGCCATTGGCGAAAAGACGGTAATGGTTTACACCGACTCATACGGCGACCGGTTGGAAAAGGCGCTATCGATCACCAAAAAAGCGGGGGTGCCCATTTTGGTGGACTGGGCAGACCGCGTTCCGCCGATGGAGAACTTTTACCTGCCGGCCAAAATGGGAGTCGAGTTATGCACGTTCAGCGGCGGCAAGGGATTGTGCGGACCCCAGTGCAGCGGACTTCTGTTGGGCCGAAAGGACCTCATCGAAGCCGCACTCGCCAATTCTTCTCCTTGGGAAGGCGCGGTTTGCCGCCCCATGAAGGTCGGCAAGGAAGAGATCATGGGGCTCCTTGCGGCGGTCGAGGCCTGGAAAAAGATGGATGAGGCGGGCCTCAGCCGCGAATGGGGCAAACGGATGAGCCGCGTCGCGCAGGTGATCGAGACCGTACCCGGTGTGACCACCGAAATGCAAGCCGCTTATGCCGTGCCATCCCTTTTCGTGAAATGGGACGAAGCGGCCTTCAAGCTCACCGTGGCGGAGTGCACCAAGAAATTGCTGGATGGCGATCCGCGAATCGAAGTATCCAGCCGGCACAACCCGAGCGCCGTGCGCGGGGCGGTTGAAGGCGATCCTAAGCGGCCCCACGGTACGAGACCGGATCGCATCCAGCTCGTGGCGGCGACGCTGCAACCCGGCGAGGAGTTACTCGTCGCCCGGCGGCTGCGCGAAGTCCTCAACGAAGCTCGCAAATCCGCGTAACGGTCCAACCGCAGCGCAAATTACTCGTCTCTCGTCAGTGACATCTTGCGAAAGACGGTTTTATCCGCCAGCATCAACGTTCCGTCAATCCGATTGCCATTGATCTTAAGGAGCCAGACCTGCCGGGGCGAGCGCCACTCCAGCGTGTGCTGCGCCCTGTCATGCTGCCACTCGCCTGTGCCCATCGTAATGGCTTTGCCATCGATAATCTTGTCCGCTTGGATCGTTACGACATCCGGGCGGTCGGGTACTTCCTTGATGTAGTACACAACCTTCTCGTTGTGGCATGCTAAGGCGTCCGTCGCACAGAGGGACTCTCCGTGCCAGGTTCCCGCAACATCCGATCCTTCGGCAGCCATCACACAGCTGAGTGCCAGCGTCGACAACAAGTAAAGGGGGTAGAACGTCTTCATCCTCAGTTCGACGTATCGGCCGGCAGATCGTTAGATTGGCTCCTCTCCTAAAGAATATCTATAGAAACACTGGCTGTAGGTATGATATATTCTGATGTTCCTATATGGATATTCTGCAGGGAACCCTCGATCTCCTGATTCTCCGCGCCCTGGAACTCGCTCCCATGCACGGCATCGGCATCGCCGACCGGATTCATCAGGTGACGCACGGCACGTTTGTGGTCAAACCCGGATCTCTGTTTCCCGCCCTTCGCCGTCTGGAACAGAAAGGCTGGATCGACGGCAAATGGGCGCCCTCGGAAAACAATCGACGCGCCCGATACTACACCCTCAACCGCGCCGGCCGGGCGCAGCTTGACGAAGAGAAGCGCAACTGGCGCCGCATGACTTCCGCCATGAACTGGATGCTGGAGTCGGAAGGATAAGAACATGTTCCACCGCTTCCGCCATTTGTTCGCGTCTTTATTCCGGCGCCGCCAGTTGGAGGACGATCTGGATGAAGAGCTTCGCTCCAGCTTCGAGATGGTCGTCGATCGCTTCGTTGCGCAGGGCCTTCCACCCGAGGAAGCGCGGCGCCGTGCGCGCCTGGAATTCGGTGGCTTTGAGCAGGTCAAGGAAAACGTGCGCGACGGCCTGTTAGGAGCGTCCCTCGGAACATCGCTGCAGGACATTCGCTACGCCTGGCGCGGCCTGCGCCGGCGGCCGTCATTTGCACTCATCGCGGTGGTCACGCTCGCGCTGGGAATCGGTGTCAATACCGCGGTATTCAGCGTCTTTTACGCTGTTTTGCTGCACCCGCTTCCCTATGCTCACCCCGAGCAATTGGCGCTCATCCTCGCCAGCTTCCGCGATGCCGGCAACGCGCGCGCTCCCGTCTCTGCTACCATGCTCAGCGAAATCGCGCGGCGCAACCGTACGCTGGCCGGAGTGGCAGGCATGTGGGTGGGCACGGAGACGTTTCCCGGCGACACTCCCGAGCAAGTGAGGGTCGCGCAAGTGACACCCAATTACTTCGACGTGCTGGGTGTGCGCGCCGACAAGGGACGCACCTTCGTCAAAGAGGAGGAGGCCGGTGGACGCCCTGCCATCGTGCTCACCGACGGCTTCTTCCGCCGCCGGTTCGCCGCCAACACAGCCCTCATCGGTAAGGCCCTTGACACGCGACTCGCTTCTACTCTCGTCGGCGTTCTCCCCGCCGATTTCCAGCTCCACTTCGCTCCCGACACTCACGTGCCCGCCGATGTAGAAGCCTTCATCCCGTTCCCCTACGACATATACGAAGGCCCTCGCGATCTCTACTTCATCCGCGTGATCGGCCGCCTCAAGCCCGGCGTTTCCATTATTCAAGCCCAGCGCGATCTCGATCGCGTCGCCGCCGAGATCAGCGGAGCCTACACCGAGTACAACGCACAAAATCTGCGCTTCTCGGTGACCGGTATGCAGGACGATGCTGTTCGTGACCTTCGTCCCGCGCTCAACGCGCTTTTTGCAGGCGCTTCGTTCCTTCTGCTGATCTGCTGCGTCAACGTCACCAGCTTGCTGTTAGCTCGCGCCACCGACCGCCGCAAGGAGATCGCGCTCCGTCTGGCCATCGGCGCCTCGCGCGGCCGCATCGTGCGACAGTTGCTTGCTGAAGCGAGTGTGCTCTGCTTGATCGGCGGATCGTGTGGAATTGCTTTGGGCTGGGCCGGCTTTCGTGCGCTCCTGGCAATTCGTCCCGAGCGCCTCGCGCGCATCGGCGATGCCGGTCTCCACTGGCCCCTAATCGTATTCGCCGTTGCCGTGTCACTCGGCGCCGCCCTGTTATTCGGCTTGGCTCCGGCGCTCGATACCCTCCGCCTCGATCTCACGGAAAACTTGCGCACGGGCGGGCGCGGCTGGATCGGCGTACTGCATCGCCGCGCCGGGGCCGCCCTCGTGATTGGTGAGATCACCATCGGTTTCGTGCTCGTCACCGGGGCCGCGCTCGCCGCGCGCACTCTCTCCAAAATCGAACAGGTCAGCCCCGGATTCGAGCCGCGCCACCGCCTTACTTTTCAGATCGCGTTCGGCCAGACTCTCAGCCCCGACGTCCAGCTCCATTCCATCAGCGATTGGGAAGCCGAACTCGCCGCCCTGCCCGGTGTCGAGCGCGTCGGCGCTACCTCGCACCTTCCGCTTGGCGACTTTCCCAATTGGTACAGCCCCTATCACCCCGAAGGAATCGCCGCAAATGACGCCAAAACCCTGATCGCCGATCATCGCTGCGTGACCCCGGGCTACTTCGCGGCCATGGGCACGCGCTTGCTTGAAGGCCGCTACTTCGACGCCCAGGATCGCGCTGGTTCCCGTCCGGTCCTCATCGTCGACGATCTGCTTGCGCGTACCACCTGGCCGGGCCAATCCGCCATTGGAAAAAAGATCGAAACCGAGCACGTGGTGAATGGCGGATTCGTACCCGTCTCCAGCGTCGTAGTCGGCGTGGTCGAGCACGTCCGCAATCACTCGCTCACTCGCCAGGTGCGGCCCGAGATCTACATACCCTTCGAGCAGAGTCCGCGCAGCCCGTTGAGCTACGTGCTGCGCACGCGCGTCGCGCCGCTCTCGCTCGTGCCTGCGATCCGCGCGTTGCTGCACCGTCGCGACCCGGACCTCGCCCTGGCTAAAGTCCGGCCCATGACCGAATATGTGGCGCGCGAGATCGCTCCGGCCGGCTTCACCGCCGTGCTTGCCGCCATCTTCAGCGCCTTGGCGCTCGTGCTGGCCGCCGCCGGAATCTACGGCGTGCTCAATTACCAGGTGTCGCGCCGCCTGCCGGAAATGGGCATTCGCATGGCTTTGGGAGCAGGGGCGCGCGATGTCTTCCGCCTCGTCATGCGCCATGGTCTCACGCTCGCCGCAGCTGGTGCGCTATTGGGCACGGTTGCGACCATCATTGCCGCGCGCTGGCTCAGCGCATTGGTCTACGGCATCTCTCCACGCGACCCGCTCAGTTTCGCTTTCGCCCTCTTGTTACTTCCCGCGGTTGCCTTGATCGGGTGCTGGCGACCTGCCGCCCGCGCCGCCGCAGCCGACCCCGCTCAGACCATTCGCGCCGAATAGCGCACTCCTCATGACTACAGATTCGAAGACCCCCGCCAACGTCCAGGAGGTCGTCCCGTTTTTCGGCGTGTCCAGCATGGAAGAGTCCGTTCGCTTCTACGTGGATAAACTCGGCTTCACCATGAAGCACCAATGGGCGCCCGACGGAAAACTCCGCTGGTGCTGGCTGACACTAGGCGGCGCGTCGCTCATGCTGCAAGAGTTCTGGACGGAGGGCCATCACACCGGGCGCCCCGAAGGAAAACTCGGCCAGGGCTTTTCCCTTTGCTTCACTTGTCAGGATGCGATCGCCATCTATCGCCAAGTCACCTCGCTCGGCGTCGAAGCCTCCGAACCGCAAGTCGGCAACGCCATGTGGGTCACGTCTCTCATCGATCCCGACGGCTATCAACTGGCTTTCGAAAGTCTCACCGATGTCCCGGAAGAGACGAAGCTCTCAGAAGTGATAAACCTTCGCTCAGAATAGGGTCAGACTCAATTCGGGCTGGCTTCGAAATTCCGCCGAAGGCAATCGCCGCCAACCGATGGCTGGCCATTTCGGATTTTCGTTGTCTGTCACCGAATTTCCCCTCATAAGCTCTTCTCCTTTGACCGCTAACAACCAGGCCAGCTTCACCAACGGTGTTTTCTACTCTTGGACGCAAACAACTTGAGAGCCGCGCTTGAACAGTTTCTGCCGTTCAGATAATCTGAAGACATGGCAACGAAGACGGCCACAACCGAGGAGAGGATCGGACGCGTGGGGCAGTGCCGCCAAGTGGTCATTCCGCGCGATATCCTCGAAACGTTCAACCTGCGTGAGGGAGATTTCGTGGCTTTTCGCAAACAGGCCAACGGCGTGCTGATCAAGCCCAAACGGTTGGTCGATCCCGACGACGTTCTCAGTCCAAAAGAAAGCGCCCTCGTCCGGAAGGCCGAGCGGGAGATGCGCCAGGGCAAGTATGTGACTCTCGATGAACTGCGCCATGACCTGGACCGTCCACGTTCACGCCGAAGCCGCAAAACAGCTTAACGCGATCCCGCCCGATCGCCGCAAACGCATCGTCGATGACCTTGCCGTATTCGAAGAAGACCCTTCCGGGGCCTCGTAAAACCGCTCAAGGGCCCGGCTCACAAAGGCCACTATCGGAAGGTCTCCGGCTCAGCGGTATCTCGCTTTGGATTGTGAACGAAATCGCGGCTGTCGAGAACGAGGACGGAGCCAAAGATTACGCGTGAACCCTCCGGAGACACGAACGGCAGGGGCCGTGTAGTCAGCTTGGCTTCCCAGCCGTCGATCGAAGTTTCCCCAGAAGTCGAGCAGCTAGTGAAATCAAGGGTGCCGTGATGCCTGCTGACGTCTGATCCAATACCTTCCGATAATGGCGGACATCACGTTGATACGAAGCGATCTGCGGTGAAATATGACTTACCTGACTTCAAATTTCGCTTCCTGCGTGATGGTCTGATTCGATACGCTGTCTACCACTGAGTATTGATCCGTGTAAACGCCTTTCATCATGCCGGACGGAATGGTTATCTGGCTATGGACGTGCACCCGGTAGGTCGCCGGCCGGTAATAGGACGACTCGCTGAGGTCGACAAAACCCGGAGTGTCCAGAAGAACCTTGCCGTCCGGCCCAAGAACCTTGTGGTTCATGCTGGCGTTGGTGCGATCGTTCTGAAATTGCAGGCCAAATACGTTGCAGGTCATGTACACGGTGGCGCCGGTCTCGAACCCCGGATCAGTTTCCGGAGGACCATTTTCAGCGCGTGAAAGTTGCAAATCCCGGATTTCCGGGCCGTGCGGGACTGCGACGGCGGGGGCATCCACTTGAAAGGCCGGTGTCATTTCGAGATTCGCATTGCTGACCTCGTCGGAGACTTTTGTGACGATCTTGTAAGCTCCCGGGGGAGCAAAGGACGGTACGGTCAACCCCAGGGTTCCGTTCACGGGTGCACCCCGATCAAGAGGTTGGCTGAATCGGATGGTCCACGGTTCATGGAGCGGCACGCCGGCCGGATCGAGTGCGGTCAACAGGAAATGCAGATGCGGAACTCCCCCCGCGTCTCTGGCAAATCCCGCGACGTCGTATTTGATAAACACGTTATCGCCGGGCTTATAGAGTGCCGCGGCGCGAGCTGGTCCGCCCTTACCCTCGGTAAAGGCGAAATTCCCCACTGTGAGGCGGCCTGTCGCCGTCATCGGGATCGTGGAGGGAAGTGCGACAAACTCCCCAGTTACCATTTCCGGAGCAGTCCGGTGAATCAGATAAGCGCAAGTCAGGCCGCCCGCGATCATCGCGAACCACACAATGACCAGGCCGATGCGCAACGCCTTCGGGGTGTTCCTCTCCACTACGATCGTGCCCGCCACATGGTCACCCAAGCGCTGCCGGGCTTTCGAGAAGATCGCGATGAGAAACCCAACCAGATAAACGCCAACGGCATCGACGATCCTGAGGAGGTTGCGAATCAGTGACCCCTTCATATTGCAGCGAGCGCCGGTTTTCTCTCGCACCTGGATCCCGGTGATGCCTTTGCCCAATGTGGCGCCGAAAAGTCCTTCCGCCAGCCAGTAGTACAGAAATCCGGCAATGCACGTGATGCCGATTGTGATTAGCGCTGGCATGCCATTGAGAGAGAAACCGCTATCCGTGGCTCCGCCTAATCGGGCCGCGATCGCCATCCCGGCCACCGCAAATATGATCCCGACGACGATCATGTCGAGAATCGCCGCGACCAGTCGTTCGCCCATTCCTGCCAGTCGAAAGCCACCGATCAGAGAAGCCGGGCTCCCCACATCCTGGAGTGGTGCCGCAGGCGGGGGTGGCGGAGCGAACGCAGGGGCCGGCGCCGCAGCCTGAAAGGAGGCCGTCGCTTGGATCGGAACAGCAGCCTGCCCCGAAGGCGCCGCCTGCATGGGAGTCGCCGGGAATGGGGTTGCAGATTGAACCGGGGTGGCTTCAGCCGGCGAGGCTGGGGCGGTGGGCTTGCCGCAGTTCCCACAGAAGCGCACGCCTTCGGCGACCGGGCTGCCGCATGAACCGCAGAACATATCCATGCCTCCCTAACCGTTTCCAAGGATGACTCTCAAGGTTCCGGTTAGGACGCAGTATACACCTGTTTCTTCCGACTGGGGCTCAGGACGGATCGGAGAGTTGGAACCTGGACGGATTCTGCGCGGCGACCTCAGGACGCGGTGGCTTGAACCGTGGGGCGCGCCGTCATATGATGCTTCCGCATACCAAAAGCCAGGAGCCTACGAAAATGACGCGTGGTCACGCCGCACTGTGGATTGCCGCATTTACCGTTCTGACCCAGCCTAGCTGCAAGAAAGCCCCGCCCCCGGACAGCCTGTGCACTTACGAACCGCTTCCAGCCACCGCAGAGGTTCCCTCCGGTCAAGGCGCCGTACAGGTGCTTGCATCGACCGACGCCTACTTCTACGCATTCGACGGCACTGGGAAGCAGATCGGAAGCCACGCCGTCAATGGGCTTCTGCCGGTGAAGCCCGGCGATTATCAATTGAAGTTGAACAATTCGGCGCACCCGGTTGTAGCGCAGGAGAAGACGCTCACTAAATGCTCGACTGGCGCCGTCCTGACGAGCGCCAAAACGGATGAGTACTACTACATATTCGACAATGCCGGTACACAACTGGCCTCCGCACACCTGGGCAGCGCGCTCTCGCTGTTTCCCGCAAGTTACCGTGTGCGATTGAACAACTCCGAAATTACGGCGAATGTACAGGCCGGTTCGACAACAGAGCTGAAGCCAGGAACGGTCAATGTGGAGGCTGGCACCGACGAGTACTTCTACGTTTTCGACACCGGATCAAAACAGCTCGCCAGCAGTCATTTGAGCAAAGCGCTAGGCCTTTTTGCGGGTAGCTACACCGTGAAGGTCAATAACAGTCAGGCCAAGGTCGAGGTGCGCGCGGGTGAGGGTTCGAGCGTTCCGGTGGGCACACTCGTAACCCAGGGCACAACCGACGAGTATTACTACGTGTTCGACACCGGCGGTACACAGCTTGCATCCGCGCACCTCGCGCGCTCCATGGCATTCTTTCCCGGCAGCTACAACGTCAAGGTAAACAACTCGATCACCCCAGCAACCGTGACTCCCGCAACGCCCACCGAAGTGAAAGCAGGCGCGGTGGTGGTGCAGGGGACGACGGACGAGTATTACTACATCTTCGATACCGCGGGAACACAACTGGCCTCCGCGCATCTGGGACGGCCTGTATCGCTCGTGCCGGGCGAGTATCGGGCAAAGGTGAACAACGTACCCATTGAGGTGCGCACGGAACCGGCCCGCACGAACGAATACCAAGCCGGTACCTTGACCGTAAAATCCACCGGCTCGGAGTATTACTACGTGTTCGATCTCGCTGGCACGCAACTTGCCTCCAAGCAGCTCAACCAGCCGGTTTCACTGCCCGGTGGCAAATATTCGGTCAAGGTGGGGAACAACGCGCGGCCGGTAGCCGTAGCAGCGGGACAGGCGGTGGTCCTGAACTGGTGAACGCACGACCGGATGTTCGTGGAAGTGAGGGCGAAGAACTAGGTGCTTCCAAAGCAACAGGGCATGGCAAGCCCGGTTTGGCCCGCCATGCCCTCAAGATTCGCACGTATCCGGATTTTGAAATCCTTACTGGACAAATTCGAACTTACCGATCACCACTTCTACCGGCGCATCGCTGGCCGGTGGAACCCCTTTGTACAGCCAAAGATTGAACCGTACGGTCTCGGCGCCCGGTACCGGCACGCCGCTGGTGAAGGTGTGCTGCATGATCGTCGGGCCCGGATTGCTCGCTTGTGGATCGTAGAATCCAGGTATGCTCAGGAAGGTCGCGGTCCCATTCTCCCAGCGGAAACTATGCGTGCTCTGGGGGAGATTCTGCGGCATGTCAAACCGCACCACGTTCTGCGCGATCCTGCCCGGCTGCACCACGTATTGGGAGTCCATGCTGAACGGCTTCGCCCAGCGTGAGAACTCGATGTCCAACTCGCGGTGATTATCGGCTGGATTGTTGTCGTACGTGTAAATCCCGAAAACCACGTTCGGATCTAAATCGTCAACCGGACTATTGAGGTAGAAACGATAGGTGCCATATCCGAGCGACTGGGTCAGCAGCACCTCGGCGCAGTGCCATCCATCGGCTTCAAGGGTCATTCTTAGGTGCAACCGGCCCTGATCGTCCACCCATACGTTGTTGGTGCCGTCGGAGAAGTAGTTTGGCCCTGGTCCAACCTTCCCGCGGCTCGATTCCACAACCCAGGTATACCCTGAGAATTCGATGCTCCGTAATCCGGACACGTGGATCTGTCGTACTCTCTGGTTCTGATAGTCAGCGACGTAAAGTGCCCCGCGGGTATCAAGCGCCAAGCCCATCGGCTGGTTCAATTCCGCGGAAGTCGCCGGCCCGCCGTCACCACTGAACCCGCCGAGAAGAACGGCGTTGCTGGTTGATCCGGCGATTGTCCTGATTACTCCGTTCGCTGCCACCTTCCGAATCCTCTGATTGTTTGTATCGGCGATGTAGAGGGCTCCGTTGAAGTCCAAAGCCACGCCGCCCGGCGCCCAAAGTTGCGCCGATGTCGCAGGCCCGCCGTCGCCGCTGAAACCCGACGAGTCCACTATGCCCGCAACCGTGTGAATCATTCCATCCGTCGTGATCTTGCGCACAACATGATCCAATGGCTCGGTGACGTACACATTTCCGGCGCCATCGACGGCTACGCTGCTGGGAGCTGGAACGCCGGCATCGGTCGCCGGACCTTCGTCTCCAGTCGAATTGATGTCTCCATTTCCCGCGATGGTGGTGATGGTCCCGTCCGGAGTCACCTTGCGGATGCGTTGGTTATTGGAATCGGCGATGTAGACGTTGCCGTTGCCATCCACTGCCAGGCCGCTGGGCAGGAACAGCGATGCGGAACTCGCCGGTCCACCGTCTCCGTCGAATCCAGGCGATCCGGAGCCCGCGAAATGGTGGACGATGCCGTCGGCGGTCACCTTGCGAACGTTGTGATTTGCCGTATCGGCGATATAGACGTTTCCCGCCCGGTCTACCGCAACCCCGCTCGGCGCTACGAATTGAGCCGCGGCAGCCGGACCTTCGTCGCCCGAGTCGCCGGGATTCACGCTGCCGGCGAATGGCTGAAGGGCGCCGCCTCGCGGCAACATCTGCACGCGGTTGTTATCCGGCTCGGCAATGTACAAGTTGCCGTCCAGGTCTACAGCGACCGCCTGCGGGCTCAGCACCGACGGGTCGCCGTTGCCCGCCAGCGTTTGGATGATTCCTGACGGATTGTTTTGCCCCTCCACCGCCAGGGTGCTGCTCAGAAGCAACGCGCCAAAGAATAGTCTTCCTCGATTCATAAATCCCTCTTTCGGTCTCAAGTGACCGGTGATTTGCCTACACCACCAGAGGCGGGAACCAGAGTAGGATTTACTAACGGAGAGGCAGAAAAAATGTGCTCGCCAGGGGCCATGTTACAATCCTGCAAACGGAGGCCCCGTTTTGAGCTCGGTCCCAACAACGGAAATTACCGGGCTGCTTCAGGCATGGAGCGGCGGCGATACCGACGCTCTGGAGCGCATCGTGGTTTTGGTCTACCCCGAGTTGCGCAAGATCGCCAAGCGCTGCCTGGCGAGCGAGCGTACCGGCCACACCCTACAAGCGACGGCCCTGGTAAACGAGGCCTACCTCCGGCTCATCGATATACAAAGGATGCAGTGGCATGACCGCGCTCATTTCTTTGCGGTGGGCGCCAGGCTCATGCGCCGCATCCTGGTCGATTACGCGCGGTCCAGGGGTTTCGCTAAACGCGGGGGCGGCGCGCGGCGCGTGGACCTGAATGAAGCGCTGATTGTTTCCTCTGAAATGGATCCCGCGCTGGTGCGCATGGACGACGCTTTGACCCAACTCGCCGCCTTCGACCCACGCAAGGCTAAAATCGTTGAGATGAGGTATTTCGGAGGCCTGAATGCCGACGATATTGCCTCCGTTCTGGGAGTTTCGCCCCAAACTGTAAATCGGGATTGGAGCCTCGCTAAGGCTTGGCTGGCCCGGGAAATGAGCATCGAAGAACGGAGCGAGACGCCGGCGCGTCCCAGCAACCGGACTTAAGTCGCCATGGACCCCGGCCGTTGGCGCCAAGTCGAGCAACTGTACCACGCTGCGTTGGAAAAGGAGCCCGGCGAGCGAGCATCGTTCCTGGAGCAGTCCTGTGCCGGCGATCCCTCCCTTCACAAGGAAATTGAATCGCTGCTGGCTTTCGCCGATGGCGCCGACAGTTGCTTAAAGGCAGCGGTTCAGGAGGTGGCGTCGCAGGCCTCGGGCGTGAACACCGCCTCGCCGCCTCGGCCCGGCATTGTCCCAGTTCCCCCGCGGCAACTCGGACGGTACCAGCTTCTGGAGCAAATCGGCAAAGGGGGAATGGGGGTGGTTTATCGCGCCACGGATCCGGCCATCGGCCGCACGGTCGCGATCAAAACCATAGTCCTCGATGATACGGTCGCGGAGACGTCCGAGTTGCGTGCCCGCCTGCTGCGCGAATCGCAAGCCGCAGGACGGTTGTCGCACCCCAATATCGTTGCCGTCCACGATGTGAGTGAACAGGACAATACGGCCTACATCGTGATGGAATATGTGGCTGGCCGCTCACTCCTTCAGGCCATTGCCGACGAGAAATCGCTCCGCTCGACGGGCGAAGTGCTGCGCATCGTGCAGCAATGCGCGGATGCCCTGGACTACGCGCACGGTCGCGGCGTGGTTCACCGCGACATCAAGCCGGCCAACATCATGTTGCAGCCGGATGGCACGGTGAAGATCGCCGATTTCGGCATCGCCAAGGTCGCTCAATTCTCACCGCTCACGCAGAGCACCACCACCATCGGCTCGCCACACTACATGGCGCCCGAACAATGGAAGGGTGAGATGGTGACAGGCCAGACCGATCAGTACGCGCTGGCAGCCGTCGCCTATGTCATGCTGACCGGGCGAAAGCCGTTTGAGGGCGATACCATGGCCTCTCTGGCGGCCCAGACGCTGTATCAGGAACCACCGGCTGCAACCACTTACAATTCCCTGCTGAATCCGGCGGTCGACGGCGTGTTGCACAAAGCTCTCTCCAAAACCGCCGGCGCGCGCTATCAGACTTGTAGCGAGTTTGCCGGCGCTCTTCGCAAGGCTTGGGAGCATCCATCGGCTGCGTCTTTTGAGGCGCTTCGTAAGTCCAACTGGCCGGCCGTGGCTCTGGTGACCACGTTGGCGTCGGCACTCGCCGCCGGTGCCTGGCTCTATCACCAGCGCAATAGCGCCACCCAGGTCAAGACGCAGTTGGAGGCGCTGAAAAACGAGCGTCCGCCAGCCAACAATCCAGTGTCTGCAGTGCCGCAATCAAAGCCCTCCGTGAAGAGCAAAGTGAAGGTTGCGCCTCCGGCCGATTCGCCTCGTGGCGGCGACCCGTATACTCGCGCCGGCGCTCTGCTGAAGCGCGGTGCCTATGCCGATGCGGTGCCGTACTTTACCAAGGCTATCGCTTCGAATCCCGACTATCGCGCGTATTTTGGTCGCGCCGGTGCGTATCAGCGTATGGAGCAGCCGGAAAAGGCCATTGCAGACTATTCGCAAGCCATCCGCCTCAACCCGGATAGCGCCATGGCCTACCACGACCGTGCGGTGTGTGAGGCGCGTCTGAATCGGAACGACAGCGCTTTCGCCGACTACAACCGCGCTTTGGAACTGGCACCCGACAACCCGCGCACCTGGAACGGACGAGGAGTGATTTATCTTCGTCGCAAGGAATACGAAAAGGCCATCCCCGACTTCAATGAAGCTATTCGCCTTCAGCCGCAATTCGTGCAAGCGTACGAAAACCGGGCTGCCGCAAAAAAAGCTTTGGGAGACATGGCCGGCGCCACCGCCGATCTGAACCAGGCAATGGCCCTTAAGCAGAAATTTGTGCCGCGGAGGAAATCGGGATAGCTTGATGTAATGTATTGGAGTCGCGTGCCGGAGAAAAGCGATACTGCAGACCTGCACCTGGGCGCAGAACAAGGAACCAGTCAACATCTAGCCATGACCCACTTCATACTGCTTGCGACGATACTCGTCATCGCGGCAGTTTTCAGATTGCTCTATCTTGGCCGGGATCTGCCTTTCGTATATGATCTGGACGAACGGTTATTCGTGAAGGGTGCTATGGGAATGCTCAGCCACCACACGCTAGATCCCGGCTGGTTTGGCGTACCCGCGAGCACGACGATGTACCTGCTCGGGTTCGTCTACGCGGTCATTTTTGCTCTCGGCTCAGCGTTCGGAACCTTTCATGGTACCGAAGACTTCCGGACGATTTATCGGACCGATCCAGCAATTTTTTATATGGCAGGTCGGCTGATCAGCGTCGTAGCAGGATGCGCTGGCGTGTGGCTGATTTACAAGATTACGGCTAGTATATCCGACAGGCGAGCGGGCCTTGCGGCAGCCTTCGCTCTCGCCATTTCTCCACTGCATATTGTCCTTTCACGAAACCTTCGCATCGACGCTCTAATGACTGTTTTTGTACTCGCCTCTGTCTGGTTTTCATTACGAATTATTTCCAGTGACGATGTGCGGAATTACATCAAGAGTGGTGCCTGGCTCGGAATGGCCGTGATGACGAAGTACCCTGCCGTCGTATTTGCGCTTGCGGGCGTTACTGCGCATCTTTTTTCAGCTCAACGCAAGAAAGTCATACTCCTCGGTATTTTTGGCGCATCCATATTGGCAGCTGCGTTCGTTGTTGGCCCGTTCGCTTTTATGCGATTTGGTGCAACGTTGCACGATGTTCTGCGTGAAGCCCGTCCCATTCACCTAAGTGCAACTGGACAGGGGTGGTGGCATAGCATGGTGCAGTACTTTGCCAGCGCGGTCACTAACTCTGATGTGAGTGTTATGGCACTATTAATCGGCTTGGCCGGCGCCCTTTGGCCGTCGCGCAGGAAACCGTCGCCGGCAATTGTGATTCTGGCTATTGCGGTACTCGCGTTTTGCTCATTCATCTCCGCTTTGCACCTATGGTGGTATCGCTGGTTTCTGCCCGTAATTCCTCCCCTACTGGCACTGATTGCTATCGCTTGGTCACACCTTACTGATCAGTTTCTCAGGACCAGTTGGCCTGAAAGCCTGGTGCGGCTTGGATCGATTCTTCTACTATTTCTTGCATTGTGGCCGTCGATGAAAGCCGCGGTTGAGCAATTGAGCCAAGCCAGGGCGCCATTTAGCTCTTCCTTGGCAAGGGAATGGATTCTGCAAAACATACCGGCAGGTTCGCGGATTTTCGTTGAGACATACGGCCCCCAACTTCCCTATCAGCAATATGCTCTTTTTGGCGCCGAAGACGGAAAGATCTGCTACCGAGTAGCGCCAAATGGATATCTGATAAATGTACCGGTTGCGAGGGTCGGAGACATCACGCTTGATGATCTCAGATTAAACCGTGTCCAATACGTGATTCTGACCGATTGGGAAGAACGCTTTGCGATGGAACAACGGGCCTACGCAGTGCCCTTGAGCGTCTATCACGCAGTGGAGAACTCAGCCACTATTGTTCACGATTTCGCAAGTGCGCGCGGTCCGCGCGTGCGCATACTCAAATTGTATTTTCCAGAGTCACCGCGTAACCTGAGAGGTCCTCAGTGCTGAGGATTCCCGATCCCGTCTTCGCCCTCCCCTATGCTGACAACGATTGGCGATAACCCCCCTTAACTTCGTGTTTCACTCCAGGGGTTCACTTCATACTGCTCTTGCGGAGGAGCTGTTCGGGATTCTCCGAATCAGGCAAACACGCAGCCGGCTCCCTCTTGGCGTAGTCCCCCCGTGAGAAGTATTTTTCCAGCCAGCAGTAGAGTGCTATGAAGAGGTAGCGGCTGCCCATTTCTTTTATCTTGAGCTTCGATACCCCGGATCGCCGGTTGCGCCAAGTTATCGGTATCACGGTCCACGAGTAACCGCGAACGATGGTTTTCAGTGGGATTTCAACCGTAAGATTGAAGTGTGGCGACAGAAACGGGCTGCAACCCTCGATCACTTTCCTGCGGTACGCCTTGAATGCGTTCGTGAAATCATTGAGCGGCACGCGGAACATCAGACGAAGAAATAGATTGGCGAAACGGTTCATGACCAGCTTGTGCCATGGATAATCGATTACCCCACCGCCCCGGATGAACCGGGAACCGAACACCGCGTCCCATCCCTTATTAAGCACTTCCCAGTAGCGCACCACATCGCGGCAATCATCGGATTCGTCCGCCATCATGATCACGACGGCGTCGCCTCGAACCCGATGGAGACCGAAGGTCACGGCTCTCCCAAAGCCATGCTCCTCGGTATTCTGCACGGCTTCGAGCGTTGGCACGCGGTGCTTGGTTTGTTCCAGCACTGGCCAGGTGGAGTCGGTACTGCCATCATCCACCACGACGATTTCGTGCTTGATGCCTTGCAGCCGCAGCTCGACGTAAAGATGCTCGACGGTGGCGCTGATACGGCCCTCCTCGTCTCGCGCAGGAATAACCACAGAGAGAAACTGAATGGGTTCCTGGTGGGCCGGTGACTGGTTTGTCTTCATAAACCACTGACCTCCAGCCAGTGCGGATTGCACTCGGCGTGTTGAGCGATCTCAGTCAGAATGCAATTTAGGGAAAACTCCACACGCCAGCTGAATCTTTTCTCGGCCTTGCCGCTGTCCATGACCAGCCAAGGAATGTCATAGGGCCGCGGGCGCAGATCCGCCTGCGGAGCGTGGGGACGAAAGCGCCCGTCACACCATGCGTTCAGCCCCGCGAGCGAGATGGCGTTCTTCGGCCCCCCTCCGGCGTTGTAAATGCGTGGGCCGCCAGAACCAGCGGTATTCATCTGGGCGTCCAATAGAGCACACAAATCGCGTGGGTGAAACACATCCCGAACTTGTTTGCCTGTCCCATCGAAGCCGATGTACCGGAGCGGACGCCGGCGCAAGTGTGCATTGATCCAGTAAGAAAAGATCCCCTGATCCGGCGTGCCGAACTGCCCGGCTCCTGCCAGCACACCACAGCGATTGATCCAGACCGGGAAATCGAATGCTTCGCCGTACTCCAGGGCAACCGTTTCCGACGCTAATTTCGTGCTGCCGTATAGCGAAATCGGAGCGCGAGTCGAGAAATCAATTCCCAGTCCACCGGCGGACACCCCGTCAGGAGCTGGCCCGGTCTCGTCGAATTGAAAGGCGTCGCCGTCCGCCCGCAGCGGCAGCGACACTAGCGCCGGGATGGAGTACACGCGGCTGGTGCTGAGCAGCAGTAGACCCGCTTTGTGCTTCTTGCAATACTCCAGCACATTGAGAATACTGGCCAGGTTGTGTTCGAACAGTTGGCGGCTGCTGAAGCCGCCCGTGACGCCGGCCAGGACGCTTGGATTGGCCGCGGCGTCGATCACCCAATCCACCGCCGGTAAAAGTTCGAAGTCGCTGGCCGCGCGAATGTCCCCATGAACGAACGTGACCCCGAGCTCTCCAAGTCTGCGGCGATTGCTTTCAGAGCCCGGCCGCATCAGGTTGTCGATGCCCCAAATCGAGATTCCTGGGCGCCGCTCCAGGAGCTTCTCAGCCAGAGAGCTGCCGACGAACCCGCAGATCCCCGTGATCAAAACCTTCATGAAACATTCTTCGACGCCAGCCGTTCCGTCCAGCTGGCGCTAATTTCTTGGAAAATAGAATCCAAGGGCTTGGTAATGTCCCAAGCGGGGTAGTGGGCCTTCATTTTACGCAGATCACTGTAGTAACAGATGTGATCGCCAATCCTGTTCTGGTCCAGATACTGCCACTTCATCGGGCGCCCCGTGAAACGCTCGGCCATTCGAAAGGCCTCCAAAATCGAACAGGCGTTCCCCTTCCCGCCACCCATGTTGTACACGGCTGCGACCCGAGGGGACTTCCAGAACTCGAACATGAACCGCGCTACGTCCTCGGAATGGATATTGTCCCGGACTTGCTTCCCTTGATAACCGAAGACTTTGTACTCGCGTCCCTCGATGTTGCACTTGATGAGGTAACTCAGGAAACCATGCAGCTCCACGCCGGAATGGTTGGGGCCTGTTAGGCAGCCTCCGCGTAAACAACAGGTCGGCATGTTGAAGTAGCGTCCGTATTCCTGCACCATCACATCGGCAGCAACTTTTGAAGCCCCGAACAAGGAGTGTTTGCTCTGATCGATCGGGAACTCCTCGGAAATGCCGTTCTCGAATGCCGGATCATCATAATCGAAGCGCGAATCCAGTTCCTTAAGGGCAATCTGGTTGGGCCGGTCGCCGTACACCTTGTTGGTGGACATGAAGATGAAGGGAGATTCCGGGCACGAACGGCGCGCGGCCTCCAACATGTGCAGAGTGCCCAGCGCATTTACCTCAAAATCGAGGAACGGAATAGAAGCTGCGCGATCATGCGACGGCTGCGCCGCGGTATGGATGATCAGGTCAGGGCGCAGCTCATCAATGAAGGCGAGAAGTTCATCCCTCTGTCGAATATCCAGAGCCCGGTGCTGGTAGCCCGGAATCTCGCGTTGCAATCGCCCTAGAACCCAACTTGTGTCGCCCTCCGGCCCGAAGAAAATCGCACGATGGTTGCTGTCGATGCCGCAGACCTGAAATCCATTCCGCGAGAAGAAAAGCGAAACCTCGGAACCGATCAATCCGCAGGAACCGGAAACCAGTACCGTGGGCATAACTGCCTTAGCCATGTGGGTTTAGCTGCACCCCTTTAAAAAGTCAAAACCCATGATTCATGTTCAGGTTGACGGAACATTTGACATTTGTCAAGACACAGTGCTGCTAGTACGGTATGGGCGATTCAGGCAGTCCAAATTGGAACCAAATCACGGCAACCGCCAATCTCCCGCTAAGAACGGATCAAGAATGATTCATTGGGTGCCAGAAGTACTTGGTTTGACGGGAAAAATCCAAGAAGAACCGTCAACTGGAATCGGGTCCATAAGCATGTCCGATACGTGAGTGCAAAACTCACTGGGAAACGCGTAGGTATTCCAGCGGCAGATGTCTCTAGGAGGCGGCCCTTGCTCGTTTTTTTGGAGCAAAACTACCGCCGTCACGTCTTGCATCGTCCGTTCCATCTGCTGGAAATCCCTCGGCCGCAGCCATCCGGGAAAAATCATCGTGTGCCGAATAGCCTGCGGAATAAGATAAAAGAAATGCAGGTGCGAGCTGACAGTAACCGGTTGACGCTCCAGAATAATGACTCCCTTTCTGTCCGCCATCGGCGACGACTTTCTGGCCTCAAATTCCGCCAGGGCTGCGACTAAATGATCTGTTCGGGCCAGCACCTCGGGGGGCAGCCACAGGCGTTCGCCCCTAGGAGTGGTCGTCATCACTAATGGAACAGCGGACGCGTGCCTGGAATCAGGGCGCAGGGCAACATATGCGCCCGGTAAGAATAGAAGAGCCAGAGCAATGCGGGCAGGTATCCGTAGGGACCGGATGCCGCACGCTGCGCCGATTCCTAGCAACCATAGGCCGACATAGAAATGCCAAACTTGCTGGTAGAAGAAAGCGGCATTGGCCAGATAGGCGACAAATGGCACAATGAAGCGATAGCTGGTTTGATTTTCGTCGAGGGACGTTTGCCGGGCGCGTGACGAAAACATTTGGGCGCCCAAGAAGAAACCCACACAAAGGAACGCGACCACTGCGGTCATCTGCGAACCGAGAAAATAATTCAAACTGATCCATCGTGGATAGCGATCCTGCGGACCGTACACACTGAAGGAGCCTAACATATAGAAAGGCCAGGCAACATCCTGAGCAACGTCGCGAGGTAAAGTAAGAAACAACTGAATCAAGAGTGCGCTTTCCACCAACAGAAATCCGCACAATATGAAAGTTCCCTGCTTTAACCATGTTTTTAAGACATTTCTTGTGACGGCGCCTTCTCGGGCATAAAGACACAGTAGATCTACGATCAGCACTCCAAGGATAGGTCCGGCCGAAGAACCGAAGCGAACCCATTGCATAACTCCCAGCACAATACCTACTAGCACACTGCGGCCTGGCTTGCGGGTTGCCGGAGCCTGCCAAATCACCATCGCTATTAGTGTCAAGAACTGCTCGCACTCGTATTGGAGTATAAGTGGCTTAACTATGAAGGAGGAAAGGCCAAGAAGAACTAAGGCTGTTGCCTTCAAGTCACAACGTCCTGCCGCCAGGACAACAAAGACGGCAATAATGCAAAGGATATGAATCGTTAGAAGATAATTAGATAAGGCTTCGATTCCATTCCCAAAGAACCGGCTAACAAACGTGTAAAGACCAATCGGAAGAGATCCGTATTGGTAAAAGGAATCGAGATAAAGGTGCTTTCCTTCTAATAAGTTTTGGACAGTGTTTAGGGTAAACCCACCATCCCGGAACCAGAATTCTGATCGTGCAGCGGGCGTGTGGTTAAAACTTACATTCACCCAAAGGACACATAGAAGTGAAACTATTCGTATGAGCGGTAGTGGTGACAGCCAGGATCTGGGATTCATTCGTGGCAGGATGCACGATGTCTAAATCTAAGTCCAAAGCCATATGCTCGATGCGTGGAAGCAACTCGCCCGCTGTTAGCAAGTACTATCACCAAGCACCTGGCTCAGTCCGTTCTCGGAGGTGTCCAGTATCCTGCCATCCTGCGCGGTGTGTCAAGAGCATTGATCTGGCCTGCGAGATGGAAGTTTTTCTCAATCCGAAGCGATCGGAGGTTCGATGGATCGGCACCTTCCGCACCCGGGATCGTCCCGTGCTTCCCGCTCGCCTCCGGGCCCCTTTTGCCGGAAACCATAAGTTTCCGATTTTTTCGCGCGCCGATCGGCGACGGCGGCGGGGTGCTTGCGACGGCCCGCCTTTTAATGAGCGTCCGCGAGGACGGTCAACTCGAGCGGTAGCGAGCGGTGGTAGCCGAAAAATGCGGCCACCCGGCGGGCAAGCAAGTCACGAGCGCGGACAGTTAAAGTCAGGTGGAGCTCAAGATTGGCAGAGGGTTGCCGCCCTGGCGGCGGTTGGAAAACAAGTTCGCACGTCGACTGGCTGCTAAATTACTAAAAATAATGGCGGGGACGACGGGGCTCGAACCCGCGACCTCCGACGTGACAGGCCGGCGTTCTAACCAACTGAACTACGTCCCCGCTTGTTGTGCCGGATACAAGAATGGTAACATGACCGCCGGATAGGGCCAAATTCTGGTGCATCGGCTCTATCGGGTAGATTCCTGACAAATCCGAGGACCCTGTTACAGTTGTTTTATGAGAAAATGAAGTTTCGTTCACAAAATGTCTCGCCAGGTGGCGCGTGGAAGAGGCGCTCATGAGCTACACGTCGGAAACGCCGTTCGATAGCATTGAAGGCTCCCATCAGTATGTCTCGCTGCTGGCCGAGGCGATCGAAGAAGCCAGGCGCGAGGTGGATGAAGAAATCGCTCTGGCCATGCGGGAGGGCCCGGAGCGCCGAAAAGAGGCGCTGCAAATTGTCGCCTACAACCTGGCCAAACTCTCCCTGCACATCAAGACCAGCGGCCGGATTCTGAACGACTTGCGCACTTTGCGCCGGCTTCTGCAATCGGAACGGCAACCGGCTCAGCCCCGCGTGCGGGTCGCATCCCAAGGTTAGGCGTATGGCGATCTCCCGCCGGTCCCTGCTCTACGCCGGCGGTGCAGCCTTCCTCTCACCCGTTCTTCGCGCGCGTTCGCGCGGGCTCAAGATCGGTGTAACCGACTGGAACCTAAAATTGACCGGGAAGGTGGAGGCGGTCGAAACCGCCGCCCGGCTGCGTTTCGACGGCGTCCAGGTGAGTCTGGGCCGCAAATCGGTCGACGGCAGGCTGCAGCTCGATGACCTGGCGCTTCAGCAGCAGTACCTGACCGCGTCGAAGATCCAGAAAATAGCCCTCGACGGGACGTGCCTGGATATCCTCCACGTCAATTACTTGAAGAACGACAAGTTGGGCCAGAAGTGGGTCGCCGATTCGATTCCGATTACCAAGAAACTGGAGGCGCGCGTGGTCCTGCTGCCGTTCTTTGGCAAGGGGGCGCTGGCCACCCACGACGAGATGGACTACGTCGGCGATGCTCTTCGCGAAATTGCCCCGGAGGCGGAAAAGGCGGGCGTGATCCTCGGCCTGGAGGACACCATCTCGGCCCACGACAACGTTCGCATCATGGAGCGCGCCAAATCCCCGGCGGTGCTGACCTATTACGATGTCGGCAACTCCACCGAAAATGGGTTTGACGTCGTCGAGGAGATCCGATGGCTGGGGAAGGACCGCATCTGCCAGATTCATCTGAAGGACAATCCACACTACCTGGGAGAAGGCAAAATCGATTTTCCGGCTGTCCTCAAAGCCATAGAGGATATCGGTTTTCACGGCTACGCCAACCTGGAGACCAGCTGCCCTTCCAATTCGGTGGACGATGATATGATGCGAAACCTTCACTTCATCCGGCGGTTGATAAGGTAAAGGAGTACACCACCCAAGCCCAGTGGCAGATGGTGGCTCCGAGCAATTTTCTTGCCTAAGCTATGGGCTACATGGCGAGTTCGCAGAGGCGTCCGGCATGCTGGAAACGCCCATCTGGAGGGCCTTTGCGTATTTTCTGTATTGACTTTAATGTGTAATGCGCTTATCATCGCATCTTCTCGTTAGTTGAAGTTTAGATACAACTGAGCACCGGTGGTACAGGTGAAGGGGATCTCCGTATGACCTTCGAAATCGGTGATAAGGTGGTGTATCCCAATCAGGGAGTGGGCACCATCGAGAACATCAGTAGCCGCTCTTTCGGCACTCAATTCGAAAAGTTCTACTTGTTGCGATTGATTTACGGCAGTATGACCGTGATGGTGCCGTTTTCCAACGTGGACACCATCGGGTTGCGAAAGGTGACGCGCAACGCGGAGATAACGCGTGTGCTGGCGTTCCTTTCGAGCGGAAGCTGCCAGTTCCACGGGGATTGGAAGTCGCGCTTCAAAGAGAATTCCGAAAGGATGCTGAGCGGCAGCTTGCTGAGCGTCGCGGAAGTTTTGAAGGGACTGCTGCTGCTTCAAATCGAGAAGCCGCTCTCATTCCGGGAAAAGAAGATGCTCGACCGCGCCCGCCACATGCTGGTGACGGAGTTGACCATGGCGCGCCGAGTGCAAGAGCCTGAGGCGATTTTGCTGCTGCAGAGAGCGCTGGCAAAAGCACATTTGATGCTGCCGCCGGTACTCTGACCGGGTCGCCCCACCGTCCAGCACCTGCAACGCACCGACAAAGTTGCGATCTTAATTACTTTGTGTTAGCTTCTATCCCTTAGCCCACTGCGCGGGTACTTCCGTTTTGGAGAGTGCATGCTGCTTGGTCCGGTAGTCTGGGTCCTTACGCTAGCGATCTGCTACGTCTTTCTCGGTCATTATTGGTGGTTCCCGCCGCCGATCTCGCAGCACGGCCAAGCCTACGACCAGCAGTTCACCGCCACGCTCTGGGTTACTGGCATCATCTTCTTCTGCGCGCAAATGTCGCTGGGATGGGTGATCGTTAAGTTCCGTGATCGCGGCGGTATAGCGCGGTACTCCCACGGAAATAACGTTCTCGAGGTAGTGTGGACATCGGCAACCGCGGTGCTCTTCATCGGCCTGGTGCTGGCGGGAACACGTATCTGGGCGGCAGTACATTTCGAAGAGGCTCCGGCCAATGCGCTCAAAATCGAGGTCATGTCCAAGCAGTTTGCCTGGGCGTTCCGCTATCCCGGGCCGGACGGCAAGTTCGGACGCACCGATCTCAAACAGGTCAACGACCAGGGTGGCAATCCGTTCGGCATCGACGACAAGGATCCCGCGGGCAAGGACGATATCACCAGCGCATCGATCAAAGTGCCGGCGGGAAGGCCGATCCAGCTCATCATGCGATCACGCGACGTCATCCACAATTTCTTCGTGCGTGAGTTGCGCTTGAAGCAGGACATCGTCCCTGGTATGGAGATCCCTTTCCATTTCCAGGCCGATCAGGTGGGCACCTACGAAGTTCCTTGCTCGGAGTTGTGCGGGCTGGGCCATCATCAGATGCGGACCACGCTCGAGGTGATGGCACCGGCGGACTTCGAGAAATGGCTCCAGGAGCAGGCCGCGCAGAAGTGAGACCCGACCGCGGCGTATCAATCAGTTCAGCAATCTTAGGGGAGAAAGCATGTCCTCACCGGTAGTGCATCCGGCGCATCACGCGCCGACCGGCTTTATACGCCGTTATATCTTCAGCCTCGACCACAAGGTAATTGGCATTCAGTATTACTTCCTAGCCGTGTTCTCGGTATTTCTGGGAATGGCGCTGTCGGTACTGATGCGGTTCCACATGGTCTACCCCGACGCCAAGGTTTCGTTGTTCGAGAAGCTGTGGCCGACAGGCGCGCCGGGTGGGATCATGACGCCGGAACTCTACCTCTCGCTCATGACGATGCACGGCACCATCATGGTGTTCTTCGTGCTCACCACGGCGCCGCAAAGCGGATTTGGAAACTACTTCCTGCCGATTCAAATCGGCGCCGAGGACATGGCTTTCCCGGTTTTGAACATGCTTTCCTTCTGGACCACGTTCCTGGCCCTCATCGTAATGGTGGCGGCGTTCTTCGTGCCGGGCGGCGCACCGCTGGCAGGCTGGACAGCTTACCCGCCGCTGAGCGCGGTCGGGCCGCTTTCCGGGCCGGGTGAAGGCTTAGGGCAGACTCTCTGGATCATCAGCATCGCCATCTTTTGTGGCGCATCGCTCATGGGCGCAATCAATTTCATCGCCACCACCATCGACTTGCGCGCGCGCGGATTGTCGATGATGCGGATGCCGCTCACCTGCTGGAGCTGGTTCGTCACCGCGATTCTGGGTTTACTCGGGTTTGCCGTGCTGCTGGCGGCGGGCGTGCTGCTATTGCTCGACCGTCTGGCGGGCACGAGCTTTTTCCTGCCGGCGGGGCTGCTGGTGAGCGACCAGATCCTGAATCACAAGGGCGGCTCGCCGCTGCTGTGGCAGCACCTGTTCTGGTTTTTCGGCCATCCGGAAGTGTACATCGCCATCCTTCCCGGAATGGGCGTGGCCTCGCAACTGCTCGCGACCTTCTCGCGCAAGCCGATTTTCGGTTATCGCGCCATGGTGTACGCCATCTTGAGCATCGGCTTTCTGGGATTTTTCGTCTGGGGCCATCACATGTTCATGAGCGGCATGAATCCGTATTCGGCATTCGCGTTTTCGATCCTCACTATGTCGATCGGCGTACCGTCGGCCATCAAGACGTTTAACTGGATCGGAACGCTATGGGGCGGCAGAATCCAGTTCACCACCGCCATGCTGTTCGCGCTGGGCTTTGTCTCGCTTTTTGTCACCGGCGGGATCAGCGGCATTTTCCTGGGCCAGCCGGCTCTGGATCTCTACTTCCACGACACCTATTTCGTAGTCGGCCACTTCCACATGATCATGGGCGTCGCGGCGATCTTCGGCATGTTCGCCGGAACGTTTTACTGGTTCCCCAAGGTGACCGGAAAGTTCATGAATGAAACTCTCGGGAAGATCCACTTCTACCTGACCTTCATCGGCGTGTACTGCATCTTCACTCCCATGCATTTTCTGGGGATCGCCGGCAATCCGCGCCGTTATGCGGATTTCACGAACTTCGATTTTATGGGCAAGCTGATGCCGGTCCACACGTTCATGACGCACTCGGCGATCTTCACCATGGTGGTCCAGTTCATCTTCCTGTTCAATTTGTTCTGGAGCATCAAGAAGGGCAAACCGGCGCCGATCAATCCCTGGAACGCGACCACCCTCGAGTGGACCATCCCGTCGCCGCCGCCCTTCGACAACTTCGCGGGCAAGCACCCGGTCGTGAACCATGGTCCGTATGAGTACAGTGTTCCGGGCGCGGCGAAAGATTACATCATGCAGTCCGATCCGGCCTAGCGCGAAAATCGGAGTATGGCCAGCTCGCTCACTACCGATATCGTCCACGGACCTCCTCCTCCGCCCACACGGAACTTTGGCGGCGGAGATGGAGAACCCGGAGGCCGCGGCGCTCACCGGCGCGCTTCCATGACCGGGTTGTTAGTGCTGCTGGCGGCTAGTGTGATGCTGTTCGCGGCATTCACGAGCGCTTTCTTCGTGAGGCGCGGCATGTCCAATGACTGGGTGGATACACCGCTTCCCAACATTCTGTGGATCAACACCGCGGTGCTGTTGGCTTCGAGCCTCGCCATCGAATTGGCGCGCCGCGCGCTGCGTTCCGGTAAGCGCACCGCGTTCGATCGCTACTGGACCGGCGCTACCATCCTGGGCGTAATCTTTCTCGGCGGCCAATACCTCGCCTGGCGGCAACTCAATGCCGCCGGATTCTATCTGGCCACCAATCCTTCGAGCTCTTTCTTCTTTCTGCTGACGTGCACCCACGCGGTGCATTTGCTGGGCGGGATTTCCGCGCTGGGCTACATCGAGGTGCAGGCGCTGCTGTTGCGGCTCGGCCCCGGCAAGCGCACGGCAATCGACGTCAGCGGGTATTTCTGGCATTTTTTGGACGCCATCTGGATTTACCTGATGGCCTTATTTTTCTTCTGGGGGTAACGCAGGAATGTCCGACGCGGAAGCCGTTGCGGTGGAATCGGTCTGGCAAGGGGGCGCACATCCGTATTCGATTGGATCGAAAAAGTTCGGGATGTGGCTGTTCATCATCTCGGATGCGCTGACGTTCTCGGTGCTGTTGATGGCCTACACCTATCTACGGCTTTCCACGCCGAATTGGCCCAAACCGTTTATCTTCAATCCGAGCATCATCTTCTCCAGCGTCATGACGTTTTGCCTGCTCTCCAGCAGCTTGACCATGGTGATGGCGGTGCACGCCATGAATCACGGCAACCGTGGCGCGACGGTGAAATGGATTCTCGCCACCATGGTGTTCGGTCTCGGATTCGTGGGGCTGCACATGACCGAGTGGGTGAACCTGATCACTAACGAACACGTCACGCCGTTCAACAACGAGTGGGGCGTACCGTTGTTCGGCGGTACTTTTTTTGCCCTCACCGGTCTGCACATGACGCACGTCATCATCGGTGTGATCTACCTGGGCATCATCGCCTTCGCCGTGGGGCGCGGCAAATTCAAGTATGAGGATGTCGAGGTCAGCGGCCTCTACTGGCACTTCGTCGATCTGGTTTGGATGTTCATCTTCCCGCTGGTTTATCTGATGTCGGCCAAGGTATAGGAGTTATCAATCGTGAGCGATCATAGCGAAGCAGTGGAACACGTTGGCGGGACGACGCAATCGTTCCTCTACGTCTGGATAGCGTTGTTGGTGATGACCGGCATTGAGGTGTTGCTGGCGTATGAGCAGGTGCCCACGCTCATCATGCTGACCGCGCTGCTGGGATTGTCGATCGTCAAAGCGGCCCTGATCATCGCCTACTTCATGCACCTGAAGTTCGAAAAGCTGAGTCTGTTCCTGACACTGTTTCCGATGCTGATCCTGTGCATCATCCTCATGATGATTTTCATGCCGGACTCGATGCGGTCGCTGTCCATGCGGGTGGTGCAATGAAGCGGCTCGCCGCCCTGCTTCCGATACTGGCATCCAGTGCGTGCGCACAGTGCGTGATGTGTTTCCGCACCGCGGCCGCGCAGAATAGCGCGCGCGCACGTGTGATGAACATGGGAATCATCATTATGGTGATTCCGCCCGTTCTGATTCTGGCCGGCTTCATGGTGCTCGCCTACAAGCGCCGCAAGACTTACGCCGACGCCGAGCCGGTCGCGGAAGGCGAGGCGTGCCTCGCCCCTACAGTAAGTTCGCTGTAGCTGTAGTGGCCGGGCATGCCCGGCCTTGCTTTTCAAAATTCCATCTTCTCGATCAGCGAATTCATTTCCGATTGCAGCGCCGCTTTCTTGCGGTCCAGTTCCGACTGCCGGTCACGCAGCGTGGCAAGCTGCCCTTCCTGATCGGCAAGCTGTTTGGCGTACTTCTGCACCTGTTCCTGCTGGCCCGGGACGCGATTCAGGCTGTCGATATTCTGGCGAATGCGGTTCTGGTCGTGGTCGAGAGCGTTGATCCGCTCGGTGACGCGTTGTTTCTCGCTGTCCGCCGCGGCTATCTGGCGCTTCCTGTCGAGGATGTCAGCGAGCTGCTTGCGGCCGGCGTCGCTCAAGTTCTTGTTTGAGATGTATCCCGCCAGCACATCCGGGGAAAGGCTACTGACGGCTATGGTGCTGTCGAAAACGTTCTCCTCTGTGACTGCAAATTTTTCAGTGGCGTCGGAGGCGAGCTTCACTTCGAAGCGATAAGCGTTGGCCGTTTTCTCGCTGGGCTTGCGCTCGAGCAGCGTGTAGCCGGGACGCGCGGGGTGCTCGATGATCAGCGTCTTCGCTTTCTGATCCACGTTGCGAATCGTGTAGGTCTTGGTTTCGACCGCCGCGCTCTTAGTCGTAAGCAGACCGCGATTGACGTGAATCTCACGAACCACTGCGGCCTTGGAATCGAACTTCGTGGTGATGCGTGTGCCCAGATCGACAGCATAGCTGAGCAAGCGCTTGTCGCCGGTTTTGACGGTTTCCATTAACGCCTCGCCGCCGTACGTACCGGCATCGAAAACGGTGATGGGGCCGCCATCGAGCGTCTTGCCGGTGGAGTTGCTGATCTCGGCGGCGTTGAGTGGATGCGCCGAGCTTTCGTCGGAATAGATGAGCAGCTTGCGTGCGGCAATTTTGTCTTGCAGGAACGGCAGCATCGCGGATTCACTTTTGCGAATGGTGACGGGAGTGGAGATGCGGTACTCGAACAGTTCGCCGAGTTCCTGAGCGGCAGCGGTTTGCGAGATAGAACTGGGAGTGGCGCTCAGCTGATCTGCCGCTACGCCTCCCCCAAAACCTCCAATGACGCCACCGGGACCGCTCTGGGGAGCCATCACTCTGGCGGGCGCAGGCGGCGGTGGCGGGGCCTTCTGCAATCTAGCGAAGCGTTCGAGATCCCTCCTGCCGTTAACCGGGCTCGCCTCCTTCTGATCCTTTTCTTCGTCCAGTGCCCCCGTATCCACCACAGGCGCGAGCGCCTGATCCTCCGCTAATTCCGCCTCAGGACGCCCGACGTACCTCGGCTCATACAGCCGGCTCACAAATGAAATCGGACGCCCCGACACCAGAGCCAGCCGCACATTCGTCCAGTCGTCGCCGGTCGTGTTGTCCACGATAGCCCAGCCTTCGAGCGTCGGCTGCCCGCTCTCGCCGAAGATCAGCCGGTAGCTCGATTTCCAGACCGGCGAGGGAATCATGTAGCTGGCTTGGATTTCGCGCGCACCCGAGTCACTCGAGTCGATGTACACACTGCGCTTGTCTTTCGATCGCGATTGCGCGATCGCCGCGAGATAATCCTTGAACTGGAGTTGCAGCTTCGGGTCACTGAACCGCAGCGAGCTGATGGCCCCGAGATCCACGTTGCGCAATTCGCCGGAGTCCAGTAGAAGCGTTGCCTGCTCGTGCTCCGGCTGATTCTGACCGCCGGCCAGCCGCCGTGCCCCCACAATCGCCCCCGCCACCGTCTCCGTTCCAAACTTCAGCTCTACGCGCGCGCCTTTCAGTTGGTCAAGCACCGCGCTGAGCGGCTGCTGGCTGCCGATCGCGAACGGAAATTCTTCCAGCTTCTTGGCCAGCGGTTCGCTCGAATCGTAGCGCAGCCCGGAGATCTTGCCGCCGCCTTTTTCCTCAACTGTCAGCGACTTCAGAACATCGTTCATCTCTTCGGCTTTGAAATCGAGCCGCGCCGATTCGCCCGCCGCCAAATGGCCGGAACGTGCGAAATAGCCGACGCCGTGCTTGAACAGCACCACCTCGCGGACCGGGAGATCCGCGGCCGACATCGTGACCGTAAACAGAAGTAAAGAAGCTAGTTGGCGCATCATGCCTCCTTGGACGGCATTTCCGGACGTAAAGTTCCTCACTCTCCCATTGCCTTTATGATGACGCGTTTGGGGCGCTGCCCGTCGAATTCGGCGTAATAAATCTGCTGCCACGGACCGAAATCCAACTTCCCCGCGGTTACCGGAACAATCACCTGGTGGTGCACCAGCAGGCTTTTCAGGTGCGAATCACCGTTGGTTTCACCTGTTCGATGATGCCGGTAATCCTCGCGGAAGGGCGCCAGGTGCTCCAGCCATTCGTCGATATCGGCAATCAATCCGTCCTCGGCGTCATTCACCCAAACGCCCGCGGTGATGTGCATGGCCGATACCAGGATCATCCCCTCGCGGATGCCGCTGTTGGCGAGCGCACTCTCCACCTGCGGCGTGATGTTGATGTATTCGCGGTGCCGTTTGGTACGAAATGTCAGGTGCTCTGTGTGGAATCTCATAGTTGCCATGATACGCTGCTCCCAATTTTTTTCTTTTTTTGTCAAGAAACAGGTTCAGGCTTTGTTGCAGTTTGGTAAAATCGCGCTGTCAATGCCCCTGGAGGCGGTGAGCATTCTGGTGGTCGACGACGAGCCCGCATTGCTGGAGAGCATGCGTTCTTATCTGTTGCGTCTGGGCCACAAGGTGACTGCGTTTCGCAATGCTGCTACCGCTTGGGAGAGCCTTGCCTCCCAAGACCCCGCCCCGTCGGTCGTGATCGTGGACCTGACTCTCCAAGGCATGTCCGGCGACGAGTTCATTCGCAAAGTCATGGAGCGCGATCCGGGAATCGCCGTGCTGGCAACCAGTGGATATCCAACTTCGCTCGAAACCCTGGGCCTGCCGCGGGGCACCCACGTTGCCATGCTGCAGAAACCTTTCACGCCGCGCATGCTCACGGAAGCCTTGGAGCGCCTGCTACGCGGCGAGCAAGGTGCGACGGTATAGCGCCATACGGATATGGTTTGGCTGGATGAAGGCGGCCGCAGGCGTGAGTACGCGCGATTGATAGCGTCGCCCGCGAGCCTCGCGCCTTGGGTGGAACATTTTTGGATTCAGAAAGAGCGTGGCCCCGCGCCGGAGCGGCCGTGGAGAATCGTCGCGGATTTCTGCGGGCATCTCGTTTTTACATTCGAATCGCGGCCAGGCAGCCCAGACCGGATCAGGTGTTCCGTCGTCGGTAGCCGCGCCGTGTACGCTGACATCGGCGTCGCGCGGCGAAGGCTCACCATCGGTGCGCGGTTACGGGTTGGTGCGCTGGCTCAGCTTACCCAGTCGCGAGCCGATGTGTTCACCGGGCGTGCATTCAAAGTGGAAGATGTGTTCGGCTCGCCGGGCCGTGCATTGACAGACCGTATGAGCAACTCCACGGAAGCCGCCGTCGACTACCTGACGGCGTTCCTCAATGGGCAGTTATCGTCCCGCGAAGCAGACCTGCAATTGCAACGAGCAATGCAATCCGCTTGCTCCGTTGCCTCGTTGGCCGGAACACTGAACATTTCACTCCGCGCGGCCTATACGCGCACGGCCGAGACCGCCGGGCTGAGTCCAAGGCGCCTGCTTCGCATCATGCGGCTGCACCGGGCGCTTCACCATGCGACGATGCCGCCCATGAAGTGGTCAGAAACCGCTTATCTGGCTGGGTTTGCCGACCAGGCTCACTTGGTGAGAGAATTCCGTGCGCTTCTCGGCGATTCTCCAAACGCGTGGCGCGCTCGTTCCGTTGCCGATTCGTTCAATACCGAAGCCGGTCTGGTGCGCTAGATTGCGGAGGTGACCACCCGTCGTTTTTTTCTCGCGCTGCAGGCATTGGCATCCCCTGGCGTCCTTCTCTTGGCCCAAAAAACTGCTCCGGCATCCGCGGTGGATCTGCTTCAGCAGTTTCGTTTCGAGTCGAAACCATGGCCCAACTTGCATCACTTTCTGTACGTTCTCGCGCGCTGGCGCAATAATACGCCCGACCGGTTTCGCGTGGCAGTTCGGCAGGCGCCGCTGGATGTTGCCGGCCTCGACGGCCTGCCCGTTGCGGATCGCAGCGCGTGGGATGCAGGCATTGCGGCTTATCAGGTACACGCAGCACCGCTGGACATCAGCTACGGCAAGCTGGTGGACGTAAACTACGCCCTTGCCGATCTGCCCGCCGCGGCGGCGCTCGACGCGGCGAAGGACATTCCCCTCGAAATCCGCAACGCGCTCGATAAAGCCGGACCTGTTTACCGCAAACTCTGGTGGCCGCGACATGACGCAGGGAATCACGCTTGGATCGATCAGCTCCGTCCACAAGTGGAGCAATACGGTCCACGCCTCGCCGCGCAGTTGGCCGCCGCCTTCCAGCATCCCTGGCCAGTCGCTCCGTTACGGGTCGAGGTCGTCGCGTACGCGCAGTGGGCCGGCGCTTACACTACCGGCGATCCGCCCCTCATCACCATGTCGAGTCTGAACGAAGAGCACCAGGGCTCCGATGGACTCGAGCAGCTATTCCACGAGTGCTCGCACTTGATGATGGGTACGGTCGATGCGCGCTTGCGCTCGCATGTCCCGGCAATCAGCGATGACCTGTTACGCGACGTATCCCACACCATTCTCTTTTACACCGCCGGCGAAATCATGCAACGCACCGTCGCCGGCCATGTACCGTACGCGATTCACTACAAAGTCTGGCAGCGCAGATGGACACGGAACTTTGAGCTGCTTAAGCAATACTGGCAACCGTATCTGGATGGCCACGCGACCATGGACGAAGCCATCGATCACATCGTGCGAGCGCTTTGACCGCGCTACCATAGCCCAATTGGAATGCTGCACGCCTTTCACGCGCACGAAGTGGCGCCTATTCGGAGGTTCTGCGTCGCAGAATGCGAAACCCCCAGGCATCTAGCGACAGCACCGGTAACGCAGGAACCGCCACCTTGCTGTCGTCGAACTGCGGTGTCACGTCCTCGAACTGTCCCGCCGCTTCTACCGTACCGAAAAACGGCCGACTGGAGCAGTTGATGGCGACCAGAAACTCCTCGCCTCCGCCGCGGCGATAGAACGTCAGAATGCGATCCGGATCGGCGTTGGGAATCCAGACCGTAGCGCCTTGTTGTAGAGCGGAGTGGGAGCGGCGGAGCGCGATCATCTGGGAATAAAACTTCGGAAACTCGGGCCGGCGCTCCGCTATTTCCCAGAAAACAGGTAACTTATAAAACAAGGCCGGTGCACCCGACTCGGTGGTATCGCCCACCTCCATGCCGTTGTAGAGCATCGGCGCCCCGTCCAGCGTGAAAACCAGGGCGGAGGCAGCCAGCGCGCCGCGTTCCCCGAAGCGCGCGATGGCTCGCTTTTCATCGTGGTTGTCCGAGAAGCGCATCTCCATAGCCCCTTTGGGGTAATGCGCCCTCGTCTGCTCCCATTCGGCTCTTATTGCCGCGGCCGGGGTGCCATGCTCGAAAACGCCGGTCAAGGTGCTGTGGAAAGGCCAAGCGTAGTCCAAATCAAAAGCCTTCGCCAGCAATTGCGGCTCGTGGGCTTCGGCGATCATGATGATGCCGGGCTTGACCTCCTCCAGTTGCCGGCGCGCCTCCTCCCAGAAATCCACAGGCACCATGGACGCCACATCGCAGCGGAAGCCATCCAAATCGAATTCGCGAAGCCAATACTTCAGCATGTCGAGCATGTACTTGCGTAGCTCGGGGTTGGTGTAATTGAGAGCGGCGACATCGGCCCAGTCTGGCACCGGAGAGATCACTTTGCCGGCGGCATCGTGCTTGTAGTACTCGGGACGCTTCATCATTACGCTATCCCAAGCCGTGTGATTCGCCACGATGTCGATGATGATCTTGAGCCCATGCGCATGCGCCACCTGCACGAGGTGTTTGAGGTCGGCGGCCGTGCCATAGTCCGGATTGATGGCATAGTAATCGCGAACCGCGTAGGGGCTTCCAAGCAGGCCTTTCTTTTTCAATTGCCCGGGAGGATGAACCGGCATCAGCCAGAGAACGGTGATGCCGAGCCTCTCAAGCCGGGGAACCTGGGCCTCAATACCGCGAAAGTCGCCGCTTTCTGAGAAATCGCGTGGGTAAATCTCGTAGATAATGCCGGATTTCACCCAGTCGGCGCTGGGTCTGGCGTTAGGCTGCTGGGCGTAGCCGAGTGATGCAAGAAAGAGGGCAATTGTCAGGCTAAAGCGCATAGTTTTCCGACTAGTGCAAACAGGTTAGTTAACTTCTGTTACGTCTCCCCTACTTCTCCTTTTTCTTAAACGTACAGATGTTACATACCAAAGAAAACACCTTCGTGCTAGAATACTGCCCAAAGTGGGGAATGGTCCTACGCTTACGTCGCATGGGGAGCGCGAAAGAGCCGAAGTCGATTCTGCATTAGGGTCAGCCTTTTTTGCCCGTTCGCCTCGCCTCGCAAATCTCTTGAAATACGTGTGTGAGAAGTATTTTGCGGGCGAAACCGATCAAATCAAAGAATACAATATTGCAGTCGATGTACTGGACCGCCCACCGAGCTTCGATCCCAGTGAAGATGCGATTGCGCGAGTAGAGGTCCACCGCCTTCGTAAGAAACTGCGCGAATATTATGAGACTGAGGGCGCGGATCACAGCCTGCGCATCGTGATTCCGATCGGGCGCTACGTACCGGTATTCCTTCCCGCTGAAGCCGCGGCAGACGCCGACGCGCCGACTCTTAACGGCACCGAAGCGGTGCACGTCTCTCCCCACGGTTCGGACGAAGAGGAGCTATCCAGCCTATCCGACTTGGCGCCTACCACCAAAATCGTACGCGATGCGGTCCCGTTTTGGAAGCGAACCTGGGCCCTGGCCCTCAGTGGTGTGGCAATCTGTGCGGCGGGTGTTTTATGGTTGGCGCGAACACCACGCTCGGAACTTTCCCAAACGGTGATCGCCTCACGAACGAACTCTGCAAATGCGTCCGCCATGACAGCACCGCCGGCGCCGAGCGTGCCACCGCTGGCCGGTGTTGCCACGCCTGGCGTGCGTATTCTGTGCGGCCGGCATGAACCTCACAGCGACCGCTGGGGCCGCTTGTGGTCCGCGGACAAATATTTTGAAGGTGGAAACTACTGGGAGCAGCCCCGTGTGTACCTGGCCCGCACTTTTGACCCGACACTGTTTCAAGGGTCGCGCACGGGCAATTTCAGCTATCAAATTCCTTTGGAACCAGGGGTTTACGAGTTGCACCTGTTCTTTGTCGAGACCACCTTCGGGCCTCCCAACAACGGCGGCGAAAACAGCCGGATGTTTCACGTGGCCGTCGACCGCAAAGGAAGGATATTGAGTGAGTTCGATGTCATCTCCGACGCCGGCGGCCCTGGGATCGTCGATGAACGCGTTTTCAAAGACATCTCGCCGGGACCCGACGGGCTGCTGCGCATCCGGTTTATGACGGTGAATTACATGGCCATGGTGAGCGCGATCGAGGTGGAAGCGGCGCGTGCAAACCGGTTGAATCCAATCCGCATAGTGGCCCAGGACCGGTCCTATACGGACGCCCAGGAGCATGTATGGTTTCCCGAGAATTATTGGATGGGAGGCCAGCCGGGCAATCATTCGGCGAGCATTGAAGGAACGGAAGATCCCGGGCTTTACAGCAGGGAACGTTACGGCAACTTCAGTTACGCCATTCCGGTAGATGAGGGCGAGTACGCGATTACGCTGCACTTCGCGGAAACCTATTGGGGCCGCGAGAACCCAGGAGGCGGCGGGGCAGGAAGCCGGGTTTTCGACGTATTTTGCAACGGCGTTGCCCTCTTCCGGAACCTCGACATCTATAAAGAGGTGGGCGCCGATCGATCGCTCGTCAAGACCTTCCACCACATGAAGCCTAATGCACAAGGCAAACTCCTGCTGTCGTTCGTGCCCGTGCACAATTTCGGCACGGTCAACGCGATCGAGGTCGAAGACGAAACCAAGAATTAATTCTTAGCCTGGACAGCGCCGGGCTTGGGGCTGGTATCGCCGGTGAGTGCTTTCTCGACGGCGTAGGTCAGTTCCGGCGCTTTGGAGTCGACCTCCGGCTCGAAGCGCGCGAGGATCTTGCCATCCCGGCCAATCAGGAACTTTGTGAAGTTCCACCTCACGACTCCGGCAGTTGCGGCATTGCTATCTTTGTCGGTCAAGAACTGGTAGAGAGGAGCGATATCGTCTCCCGCCGCGGAGATTTTGGCGAACATGGGGAAGGTGACCTTGTATTTCTGCACAAACTGGCGAATCTCGTCGTTCGTACCGGGCTCTTCCTGACCAAAATTGTTGGCGGGAAAAGCCAGCACCACCAAGCCCTCCTTCTGATAGGTCTGATAAAGCCACTCGAGGCCTTCATATTGCGGCGTGAAGATGCTGTGACTGGCCACGTTGACGATGAGCAGAACTTTACCGCGATAGGCGGCTAGCGTCGATGGTTTTCCGTCGATGGCTAGCGGCACGAAATCGAATGCCGACGGCGCCCCGTACAGAGAGGCGCCGAAGGCGAGCAGCAACAACGATAAGCGGAGTCTAGAATTCATAGCGCAGTGCGAACTGCATCTCGCGCGGTGGCGTGGTGTTCTGGAACTCTCCGAACGTGGTCGGATTGTGCAGCGCCAGGCTGGGCTGGATGAAGTTCACGTTGTTGAAAGCATTATATGCCTCGGCGCGGAACTGGATGCGGTGGCCCTCCCAGGGCAGCTTGAACGATTTGGAGATGCTGATGTCGAAATTCTTCTGAGCCGCCAGGCGGACCAGGGCGCGCGCTCCCGATGTTCCAGGATAAGCGTCGGCGAAACTGCTGGTCGCATTGGTGTTGGCAAAAATGCTTGGAATGCCGTTGTTGTCGATTTGTACGCCAGTCTTGAACGGGGCGCTCGGAATCGCGAGGGAGTTCAGCCAGTAGTTGGTATTCCAAACGTAGTCCCCTTGGACCACGCTGGGCAGCCCGCTGGCGAATCGCATAATGCTGGAGACCTGCCATCCCCCGATGATCTCGTCCACCCAGCCGGGCGCCGAATTGAATAGAGGCTTGTTCTTCCCGAAAGGAAGCTCGTAGACGACGTTGGCATTGACCAGGTTGCGGATATCGAAATCGGACGATCCGCGAAATTGCCCTGGACTGAATATGTTCTGAATGGAAGCGCCGTCGATGCCTGAGCCGCCCTCGGCCGCGGATGCGTTGTCGATGGAATGAGACAGCGTGTAGTTGAAATCGAAGGAAACTCCCTGACTGAAGGCGCGGCGGATGCTGACAGTCGCGCCGTGATAGTCGGCCGCGCCAGCGTTCATCCAGGTCGGCATCGAACTGCCTTGCGGCGCAAAGAATGTGAAGCAGCCATAGAGCGAGGCGCAAGTGCCGTTTGGAGTGCCGAACTTGCCAGGAATGCGATCCAGGGCGTGCAGCATGTCGAGGTAGCTGCCCCCGTACACGCCATAGATTCCGTAGAAATAATTCGCGCTTGCGCTGCCGGGGATGTAGTAATTCTGCAGCACGGGGAACAGGTCTTGGATGAAGGGACTGTTGGGCACCAAAGACGCATTGGCAGCCACTTGATTGGCCATGGTGGCCGGATCGCCATTTTGGTGGGCGCCGGCCGACGCGCTCAAGCCGTTGTAGACCTGGCGCAATCCGGTCATGCTTTGCAACCAGGTTTGACCGGATTTCGGATCTTTGAAATTCTCGAGCATGGTATACACGTCGCCTTGAAGCAGTAGCTTGCGCGACAACCTGCCAACGTAAGAAGTCTCCATGATCAGATGACCGGGGAGCTCGCGTGCAAATGACGCGTTGAGCACGATCGAATAGGGTGACCTGAGGTCAGGGGAGATGCCTTGAAATTCACCTTCAATGGCGTTGATGTTGGGGGGCGTGTAGGGGAAGCTGCCAGCCGGCGCGGCCGGAAACCCAGGCACCGTACCGTCGTAACGTGGCGACGTCGTGAAATTGTAGGAAACAGGATTGCCCAACGTGGTGGCCAGGCCGAAAGAACCGAATTGATCGAATTGCGTGATCAATTCACTGCCGAAGCGGTCATAAACCATGGCGCCGCCCATGCGGAACACGCCATTCGATCCGAAGATCTTCTGCATGATTCCGCCGCGATCTTTGGGGCTGTACGCGAGAGAGAAGCGCGGGGCGAAATCGGCATTGTCCGGACCGTACCAAGTTGGCTTGCCGTTGGCCGGGCCGCTCAAGGAATAAGTCAGGTACGCATGCGGCATGGCATTGGAGGGCACGCCCTGCGCCCCCAGGAAATTGCGCTCGGCGAAGTACTGGTTCAGCCCGATATCCGGCGCGACTTGCAGCCCGTTGGCTTCGTACGGCGGCCGGTCATTGCTGTAACGCAGGCCATAGGTCAGGGTGAGGTCTCGCGTTACGCGGTGGGTATCGCTCACGAAGAATTCGTATTCGCGCATTTTGAACGCGCGCGTCTGCGCCGCTCCCTGCGGCAATGCCGATCCGTTCCGCAAGAACTGATAAGTGATCTGCGTGTTATTGACCAGGCCCAGCAAGACTCCCAGCGCCGAGGAATCCGAGGTCGGATCGTTGAGCTGCAAATTGGGATTTCCCGTGCGTGCCTGAATGAAGTTGGTCAGGTTGGACTGAATGTCCTCGCCGAGCCCCACCAGCACGCTGTTGTTGAATCCATACTGCGGGAAGGACTGGGCGTAGGTGAAGCGGTTGTTGGTCATGATGCGGATGTTGGTGCCCGCGGTAATTGTCTGCTTGCCCTTGATCCAAGTCAGGTTGTCGACGATGTTGTAGACGGGCAAAATCCGCCCGTTGGCGCGCGCGGCCGTATTGTAGTTTTGCAACGGATCGATCGTAGCCAGGGTGAACGAGTCGCCGACCGTTCCCGATTGCGCCAGGCCCTGCCGCGTGAGGCCGAACGTCACGTTGTTGATCAGATTGGGCTTCAAGATAGCCGTGTAAGCGCCCGAGATGCCCTTGCTATTGTTCAAAAGCACACTGGCCGGCGCCTGCCCGGGGAACTGAGCCAGCTCGTTGACAAGATCCTGCGACGAATTGGATAGCGTGCCCCGAATGGAGAGCGTGTGTTTGCCGGCGCCATCGAGAATGAAGTCCATCTTGCCCACGTAGGCGCGATTGTCGAGCCGGTTGGGCGCGTTGAATCGAAACCCGCTGAAGTTCAGCCCGCCGTCGGTACCGTAGCTGGGATCATTGCCGACCGGGTATTGCTTGAGGATGCTGAGGTATTGCTGATTGAGGCCGATATGCAGGGGATCGATCTGCTTGATCTCGGCGGGCGAGAGCGTGTAGGTGTTGCCACTCGCATCCGCAAACGTCAGGATTCCCTGCTTCAAGCTCTCGGATGGCACCACACGCTGCTCCGGCGACGCACTCGCGTCGATGCGGCGCTCATAGTTGAAGAAGTAGAAGGCGCGGTGTTTCTTGATGCGGCCTCCGAGCGACGCCCCAAACTGGTTGCGGTTGAGCGCCGTGCGGTCCACGCCATTGAAATTATTGAAGAAACTGTTGGCGGCAAATAGCGTGTTCCGATTGTATTCGTATGCCGAGCCATGCAACTGGTTCGTGCCGCTCTTGGTAACCAGGACTACCTGCCCACCGGAGGAACGGCCCTCATCGGCGCCCTGGCCGGCAACGGTCACGCGAAACTCCTGCACAGAGTCGAGAGGAATGGGCAGCACGGAATTGAATCCGGAGATGGGACTGTCGGAGATATTAGCGTTGGAGCCCTGGCCGTCGGTTCTAGGACCGGCGATACCGGCATTTTCGTTGTCGTTGACGTCCACTCCGTCGAGCGTGACGTTGTTCTGATCGCGGCGCGCGCCAAGGACTTCGCCCGTGGCCGTAACTCCAGGCTGGAGGCTAAGCAACTCAACTACGTTGCGCGTGTCGAGCGGCAACTGGCGAACCTGGTGCTCCGTGAAGGCATTCCCGATGGATGCGTCCGTCGTGCTGACGGTGGCCGCCTCGGCGCTGACGTTCACTTGTTCGCCGGTGGTTCCGACGTCCAACTGGAGGTCCAACGTGGCTGGCACGTTCACTTGCAGCGTAATGTGCTCGCGCGTGGCTTTAGCGAAGCCGGGCTTGGTTGCCGTCAGCGCGTATTCTCCCGGCGGGACTTGCGAGAACTGGTAGGCGCCTGAGTTGTCGGACACAACCTGCCTGGACAAGCCGGTCGCTACATTGTTTAGCGTGACGATCGCCGTTGGAATCACGGCGCCGGTCGGGTCGGTGACGGTTCCATGCAGAGAACTCGTGGCTTGTGCATAGAGCATCCAGGCAGCAGCCAGCAGGCAGCCGCATAATAAGGCAGATCGCCGAAAGTGATGTGTGACGGGTCGCATCGCGCGCATTTTTCCTCCTAGAGTGTGAGAGACGGGTGAACGTCGGGATTACGAGGAACAGGCTCTACTGCCAGCTTGGGCGGATGCCGAATCGCGTTTGCGGCGGAAACTCAGCGAAGAGTTACTAAACTACGCTTGATGAGGGGTCACGCGGTTCGCGAACACTGTGGATACACTCCACGCGAAACAATCACCCCTATAAAGTGTTCCATCAATATTACGAGACGATGTTATTACTGTCAAGATGTAACTACACGCTCTCAAGCCACGGCCAACACAACTATCGTGGTCAGACCACTGTCGAATCGACACAAGCGAGACGGCGGGCACCAGCGACCTTTCGGATTGGCCATGTACAGAAAAAAGCCGCGGGTTCCCGCAAACAACGCGTGACCCCGCGCTACATTTTCCGACGGTTGGTTAACAGGAGTTCTCGCCAGTTTTTCGGATAAGCTACGCCACGATGTCGTGAATCACATTGCCGGCCACGTCCGTGAGGCGGAAGTCGCGGCCGCTGTAGCGGTAGGTCAGCTTGGTATGGTCGATGCCGAGCAGATAGAGAATCGTGGCGTGCAGATCGTGCACATGCATGCCTTTGTCCGCGACCTTCCAGCCGAAGTCATCGGTAGCGCCGTAGGTCATGCCGCCTTTTACGCCGCCACCGGCCAGCCAAACGGTGAAGCCGTGGGGGTTGTGATCGCGGCCATTGTGCACCTGCCCGCCCATGAAGCCGCTGCCAACCTCAACCACCGGCGTCCGGCCGAATTCTGAGCCGCACACGATCAGCGTCTCGTCAAACAGACCACGTGATTTGAGATCTTTGATCAGAGCGGCGAAAGGCTGGTCGGAGTCCTTCCCGTTCTTGCGGTGCAGCTCGATATCGAAGTGGTGGTCCCAGGGGTCGCCCTTGGCGTAGTAGACCTGTACCATGCGAACCCCACGCTCCACCAGTCTGGCCGCAGTGAGGCAGCCGCGCGCCGTGCTTCCCTCGCCGTAGAGCTTGATGGTCGCTTCACTCTCCTTGCGAACATCGAAGACATCGGGCGCTTCGGTTTGCATCCGATAAGCCGTTTCCATGGACTGGAGCGTAGCTTCGAGCTGCGGGTCATCTGCGCGCTCCTGCTCGATCTGCAACCGGTCCAGCTTTTCCAGTAAATCGATTTCGCTCTTCTGCTGCTTGAGATCGAACTTATCGTTGTGAATGTTTGCGATCAGCTTCTGGGGATCGAATTTCTTGTCCTTGACGCTGTCGGAGATGTAGGTGCCCTGATATACCGGCGGTAGAAATGCTGAGTTCCAGAGCGGCGGCCCTACGGTTGTCGGCACTTCGGGACAGAGCACCACGAATGACGGCAGGTTGCGGTTTTCCGTGCCGAGGCCGTACGTGATCCACGATCCGATCGACGGCCGGCCGGGTTGGATGTGCCCGACATTCATCATGAGCAGCGACGGCTCGTGATTCGGAATGTCGGTGTACATTGAGCGGATGATGCACATGTCATCGACACATTCCCCAAGCATGGGAAAGATCTCGCTGACTTCGATGCCACTCTTACCGTATTTCTTGAAAGTGAACGGCGACTTCATCAAGTTGCCGGTTTTGCGCTCGTGCTGCGGGATCTCGCCCGGCAGCGGCTGGCCGTGGTACTTCTCCAGCATGGGCTTGGGGTCGAAGCTATCGACTTGCGACAGCCCGCCGTTCATGAAGAGAAAAATGACATGTTTCGCCTTGGGCTTGAAGTTGGGGATTCTCGCGCCAGGGACACCGTTTGCGTCGAGAGTGGTGGCGGCGCGCGTGATGGATTGGCCCACCATGCTGGCGAAGCTCAACATACCGAATCCGCTTCCCATCCGGCACAGAGCTTCTCGCCGGGTCACTGGGCGGCTGGGCGGTAAATGTCGCATTCTAATTCCTCTTTCTCGACTCAATTCACAAACTCAAATTCGTTGGAACTCAGCAGCACGCGTGCGTACTGCTTCCACGGAGTGGGTGGCTCACCCGCGATTTGATTGCCGGGTTTTTCCGGATTCGCGCGCACGAACTCCAATCCCGCTTTCATCTCGGCCTCCGTGGGAACCCGCCCATAGAGCAGCCGGTAGGCTTTCCTGATGCGCGCTTCGTCGCTCCCCTCGTCATAGACGCGTTTGGCGAGCCGGTCGGCCTGGCGGTAAACGAAGGTGCTGTTCATGAAAAACAGCCGTTGCAGCGGAACGTTGGTAGAGAAGCGCTGCTCGGCGGTGAACGAGGGATTCGGAAAATCGAACACTTGCAGAAAATCGTTGAGGCGATACCTGCTGACCTTGCAATAGACGGTGCGGCGGTCGTTGTCAGCGGCGAAATCGGTCGCAGGGCCGCCCACTTTTTTCAGATCGAGTGCGCCCGACGCATACAGCACCGAATCGCGAATGGCCTCGGCGTCCAGCCGGCGGCGGTTGGCACGCCAGTACCAGCGATTGGCGGGGTCTTTCTCTTGATTGACTGACGATGACTCCGCGCTGAGCTGATACACCGACGAAAGCAGAATCTCGCGGTGCAGCTTCTTGAATGACATGCCGTTGTCGACGAAGGTTTTGGCCAGATATTCGAGCAGGTCAGGATTCGTGGGCCGTTCGCCCATCTGGCCGAAGTTGCTGGGAGTATCCACGATTCCGGTGCCGAAATGCCATTTCCAAACGCGGTTCGCAATCACGCGCGCGGCGATCGGGCTGGCCACCACGGCATTGGCCAGTTCCAGACGGCCGCTGCCGTTCGAGAACGGTTTGGGTTCGTCACTCGAGAGGACAGCCAGGAATCGCCGCGGCACCTCGTCACCGAGATTGTTGGGATTGCCGCGAACATTGACATGCATGTTCTGAATGGCCTTTGTGTCGCCGACGCCATGCACGAATGGAAACTGCTGCGGCAGCGCCTTCTTGAGCGCCTCAATTTCCGCGCGAACCGCGGCGATATGCTCGGTCACTTCGGTGGAGAAATGGCGTTCGAGCGACCAGTCTTTGAGGTTCAGCAGGCCGGGATCGGGCTTCTGCTCGGTCTCGGAATCGAGATCGTAGACAAAGACGTCAAGGTAGATACTGCTGCGCTCGAGCGGCTGCATGGTCTTCAATTCCAGATCGCAACCGGGGCAGAACTGGTCTTTGGTCTCGAACTCGTTGGGATAGGCGTCACGGTGCGGCTTCTCCTTGACGTCCGCTTTGGCTTTGATGATGTCGTTCTCTTTTTTCAGCTCCTTGGCTTCAGCGAGGACAGAGAGCACCACATCCTGGAATTGATTGGCCAGAAATTGCGCCTGCTCGAGAGTTCCGCCGCTCTTCACCATGTCTTGCCAATCGAGCAGATACGGGTAGTGCTTTTGAGGGCGGCCCAGGAACTTGATCCATTTCTCGAGCAGCTCGGGATCGACTTTCTCTTCCGCCGCAGCTTCGGGCAGCTTCATCTTCGGCTCGCCCGTAACTTTCCACGCGGCAACGAGGTATTTTGCTGTCTTATGCGCGACCACTTCGGCGTAAAGCTTGCCTTCCTCCTGGATGAACTTATCCAGCTCTTCGTCCAGGTCGTCGATTTTCTTTTGCTGCTTCTGCCACGCGGCGGTTTCGGCGGGTGAGGACGTCGGATATTCGGTGTAAGTGGTGTTCAAGAAGACACCAGCCAGCGCGTAGTAATCCTGCTGAGAGATGGGATCGTACTTGTGATTGTGGCAGCGCGCGCAGGCAACGGTCAGGCCCAGGAAGCCGCGGCTTACCAAGTCGATGCGTTCGTTGCGTTCGTCGGCGCGGCCCTGTACGGGTTCGGCCTGGTCCCACCACCAGGGGCCTTGTCCCAGCATGGCAGTACCGGCGACGGTTTTCGGCCGAACCTTCTGGTCCAGCAGGTCGCCCGCGAGCTGTGCTTTGACGAACGCGTCAAAGGGTAGATCCTGATTGAACGCCTGGATCACCCAATCGCGGTAGACATACGCGCCGCTGAACGGCATATAGCCACGATCTTTGGGATCCAGGCCGCGCACATCATCCTCGGCGTAGCGGACGACATCCAGCCAGTGCCGGCCCCAACGCTCGCCATACTGCGGCGAGGCGAGCAAGCGGTCCACAACCTTTTCGAAAGCGTGCGGCGATTTGTCGGCAACGAACGCATCGATTTCATCGGGCGTCGGCGGCAATCCGATCAAGTCCAATGTCGCGCGACGAATTAAGGTGCGGCGGGCGGCCGGCGCAACGGGCTTCAGCCCTTCTGATTCCAGCTTGGATAGCACCAAGCGGTCGATGTTCGTCTTCGCCCAAGACTTTTCCTTGACCTGTGGAAGCTCCGGCTCACGCAGCGGCTGGAATGACCAGAACTTGCGCTGCTCGGGAGTGATTGTGAATTGCTTTGATTTCGAGACGGGAATCGTCTGCGCAGTCTCGGGCCATGGCGCACCCATTTTGACCCACTCGGCGAGCGCGGCGACGTCCTGCGGCTTCAGTTTGCCGCCCTTCGGCATCTTGAGCTCGCCGGTTTGCCGCACCGCCTGGATGAGCAGGCTTTTCTCGGGATCGCCCGGCATCACAGCAGGCCCCGTTTTGCCGCCTTTCAAGAGGGCCTCGCGAGAATCCACGCGCAGACCGCCCATTTCGGAGTTGGTGTGGCAGGCGTAACAATTGTTCGCCAGCACTGGCCGGACCTTATTCTCGAAGAAATCCGCTCCTTCCGACGCGGTCGGAGCGGCGTGGAGCGGAACGGATGCAATCAACAACGCAATAACACTTCTCATGTCACAAAGCCTTCGGATCAATACGCCAAACTTCCTGGAACTCGTGGTTGGAAAGCCAGAGGGAGCCGTGCCCGACTCGCAGGGCGTCTCCGCCCTTGCCGACAAACTGTTTCGTAACGCGATTCGTAGCCGGGTCGATGCGAGAGATCGGTTTGCCCATTGCCGTGACCCAGACCGCGCCGGCGCCGGTGTCGATATCCCCGCCTTCACCTGGAACGCCGACGGCGATGGTCGCGGTCACTTTGTTGGTCGCGGGATCGATGCGTGTGACGCTACCGTCGCCCTGGTTGAGCGTCCAAACCGCTCCCAATCCGACAGCCAGGAATCGTGGGGACGGGCCAACCGGAATCGAGGCTACAACCTTTTCCGTCTTCGCATCGACCCTGGACACGAGATTGCTCTTCGTGCACGTCAGCCAAACCGCGCCTTCCCCCACCATCGCCGCGAAAGACCCGGCGGGAACTTGAATTCGGGCCACGATCTTGTTGGTAGTTGGATCGATGCGAACCAGTGCTCCCGATGCGTCAGAGGGCATCCAGATGCTGCCTTCACCAGCCGTTATGGTCCCTTCGGTGTCCGCGATGCCGGTCGAAATCCTGGCCAGCACTTTCGCGGTTTGGGCATCGAAGCGCCATACGCTTCCATCGCCGCAGTTGGGCACCCACACGCTGCCGAAGCCCATGGCCAGCCCGGCGCACGGCGCTTTTCCGGTGGAAATCGTGGCGACGACTTTATTTGTCTGCGGATCGAGACGCGAGAGATTGTCCTTGGGCTTATTCGAAATCCAGACGCTGTCGCCGATCCCGATCCAGTCGGGGAAACCTGGCACGGAAAACTTGGCCAGCGCATGCAGCGAGGACATCGGCTGCTGGACGGGCTTGAGGTCGGGAGAATCGCTGCCTCTGGCGCAGAGAGCGGCTAGCGCTGCAGATCCCATCAGGTATCGCGTGAACTTCATTGCGCCTGCCCCGCTGAGGTTTCGACTTTATCGCTCACCGGCCAGATGGTCAAATCGCGCAGCGCCAGCCGCTCGGGTTTCTGCATTCGGCTGAGCGCGTCATTCAGCTCCAGCAAGCTGCCACGGCTCATCTCGAGAGAGTGTTCGTCCGGCTGGTACTGCGTTCCAATCGGATAGTCGAGGTACGCCGTGCGGCTCTGCTCGATGTGGCAGCCGACCACATGCGTCACAATTTTGCCTTCGGTAAAACGAACCAGGCGCTGGGTGCTTGCCACGAACGCCGGAAAGTCGCGCACGTACAGGCGGCCGGGATAGAGGCTGTCGCCTGTGAACAGGACGCCAGTCTGGCGGTCGTAATAAGCCAGACTCAGGACGTCGTGGCCGGGAATCGCAACCACGTCGAGGATGCGGTCGCCGAGGTCGAGCCGGCCAATATCTTCCGGCCAATGGGCGATGCCGAAGAACTGGCTGGTTCCTGGCACGGTCAACGGAACTAGCGTCGTGTTCGGCCGCTCTTTAAACTGTCCGTCACCGGCGATGTGATCGTCATGCGAGTGTGAATGCCCAACGATCAATGGCGGTGCGTCGCGATGATTCTGCGCAGCCCATTTGTCAATCAGCGCCGAAACCGTGTGCGCGACGTTAGTCTGGCCGGCGCCGGTGTCGATCAGAAAGCACTTGTCTTTACCGAACAGCAGGTACAGGAAGGGCTTCTCGTAGTTTACGCACCCGCTCTCTCGCAAAATGAAGAAGTCGGGATTGTACTCGTGAATCTCCCACTCGGGAGCCTCCATGCAGTTCGGGCCGCCGGTTCTCCATGTCTTGGGGAGCGTGCCAGTGCGGACGCCGCCGCCGTTCGGCTGGGGGGCCTGCCAGATCAGAACGCTCAGGGCCAGTACCGGCAGAAAAGTTAACACCGCGTTGACATCCTCCGTTTCAATGAGCGTGCAACGAGGCAGGGAATTCGACGGGGAACAGGGACCCGGGCGTGCCACGCTTAGGCCAGCCCGGCCTTTGAATAAAGATACACCAAAACGAGGCGTTCGGCCAAAAGCCCGCGCGCCAGCTTGTCGAGACCAGGTTCGGATCAGCAAAGGCTGTTCGCCCCGATCACAGTACTAGGACTGAAACGCTAATGGCCCAGCCTGCCGGATGCTATCTTGGTCGGGCGGGACTCCCAGGTGTCTGACGAGAATCCCGTCCTTAACTTGGCGAGTGGAAGTACGGGTTTGTCTCCCGACGAACTGATCATCGATCGCTGGCGGCGCACGGAAGAGGTGTTTCACCGGGTGCTGGATGCTCCCGCCGCCGAGAGAACAGCCCTTGTGAAGGAGCTCTGCGCTGGCGACGTCGAACTCCTGCAAGAGGCCAATTCCCTCCTCAAGGCCTGGGACGCGCAGGAACACTTGTCGGCCGAATACGTTGCGAGTAAGCCAGCGGATTCCAGAGTAACTCAGGCCGGCCGCAGGATCGGTCCGTACCAGCTCGAGAGGATTCTGGGACGCGGCGGGATGGGCGCGGTGTACCTGGCGCATCGCGCCGACGGGCAGTTCGAGCAGCAGGTTGCCATCAAATTGATCGACGTCCCTTTGGCGGGGGATCTTTTCCGCGAGCGATTCCGGCGGGAACGGCAGATCCTGGCCGGTCTGAATCATCCGTTCATTGCGCGGCTTCTGGACGGCGGCACGGGAGGCGAGGGCGAGCTGTATCTCGCCATGGAGTACGTCGAAGGCGTGCCCATCAGCCAGCACTGCCGGGACCAGGCCTTATCGCTTCGGGACAAGCTGGCCCTTTTCAAGTCCGTCTGCACCGCCGTGCGGTTTGCGCATCAGAACCTGGTGGTGCACCGCGACCTGAAGCCCGACAACATTCTCGTGCTTGCCGACGGAACGCCCAAGCTTCTCGACTTCGGTACGGCGAAGCTCCTGGATCCTACGGAGGTGGAAGGCGAATTCACGCGAGAGGGGTTTCATGCGTTTACGCCGCAATACGCCAGTCCGGAGCAGGTGCTGGGCCATGCCATCACAACAGCCAGCGACATTTACTCGCTGGGCGTGCTGTTGTTTCTCCTGACGAGCGGCAGCCCTCCTTACGAATTCAGCAATTTCTCAACGGCGGAACTGGTTCGAGTGATTTGTGACGAGCAGCCTCCGAGGCCCAGTGAAAAGGCCCCGCTCGGGGTTGTGGATGCAGACGTCGATGCCATCGTCATGAAGGCCCTTCGTAAGGAGCCCGAGCAGCGCTATCCCAGCGTGGATGCGCTGATCCTCGACCTTGAGGCGTATCTCGATGGCCGGCCGGTGGCCGCGCGACAAGGAACGCTGCGCTACCGCGCGCTGAAGATGGTACGGAGAAACAAGGTTGCTCTGACAGCCGCGGCCTTGGTCATGTTGACGGTCATGGCGGGAATGGGCGGAATTCTTTGGCAGGCTCGCATCGCCAACGTGCAAAGGCGCAAAGCCGAAGCCCGCTCGGAAGATCTGCGGAAGCTCAGCAACACGCTTCTATCTGAGTTGGATGACGCGATTCAAAAGCTTCCCGGATCCACTCCCGCGCAAAGGCTGCTGGTCACGACAGTATTGGAGCATCTCGACCGCATGCAGAAGGATGCTGCTGACGACCCACAGTTGCAGCTCGACATGGTGAACGCCTACACAAAGCTGGGCAACGTGCAGGGCAATCCGTACGATCAAAACATTGGGGACCCGCAGGGCGCATTAGCCACGCTGGACAAGGCTCTAGCGATCGCCGGCCGGCTTGCCAGAGTGCAGCCAGAGGATCCGGCGGTGTCGCGAGCTTTGGGAATGGCGCAACAGTCGCGCAGCGAAGTGCTGTTTGGTATTGGCAAAACACCAGACGCCGTGGCCAGCATGCGGGCGGCTACAGCTATTTTTGACGCGCTTGCGGCGCGGCCCAGTGCGAGCGTGGATGCGCTGGCTGAGGCTGCGACCGCGCACGGCGGCTTGGGTGATGAGTTGGGGCAAAGCGGCACGGCCAGCCTGAGCGATCTGACCGGCGCGCTGGCTGCTTTTCGCAAGACACTGGAAATTGACCAGCGCATTCTCCAGCTCGATCCCTCTTACGCTCGCGCCATTCGCGGGATGGCTCTGATTCGCACCAAAATTGCCACCATCGAAGCCGAGACCGACCCTGGCGCGGCGCTACCGGACTATCGCCAGGCGCTCGACAGCATGAGATCCCTTCCCGAAGCGGTCCAGAGCACGTTGCCGAATCAGCGGATACTATCCACCATTCTTCGCAAGTATGGCCTGGCACTCAAGGACACCGGCGATTATGAGCAAGCATTGCAGAATTTCGAGCGGGCACGGACTATGCTGCAACGGTTCGTGGACCTCGATCCGCAGGATGCTCGCGCCTTGAATGATCTCGAAGCGGGCCTGGAGAATGAAGCGGAATGCTACGAGGATCGTGCACAAGGCATCTTCCCCGGCGTCACCAGGAACCGGAGCGCGGATGCTCGGAGCGCATTACGCCTGGTGACCGATGCGCGCCGGATCCTCGCGCGTCTTCTCGATCAAGAGCCTGGGAACGAGCTTTGGCGGGCCGCCCTGGGTGCGGTTCTCATTCGCATCAGCGTCTGGCAGCACGCCGTGCATCCGGATGGGTCGAGTATGGAGTTCGCCCAACAGGGCCTGGCGATTCTCAAAGATTTCCGGCCGCAAGAGAATGCTCCAGGCATGGTTCTGGACCTGGTTACCACAGGCCTGATTACCGTTGAGCCCGCGCGCCTCCGCGAGCCCAAGCTCGCTGTCAAGTATGCCGAAAGAATGGTCGCCCTCAGCCGGCGGCAGAAACCGGGATTTCTGCTGACGCTGGCACAAAGCTATCGTTTGGCGGGAGAGGCGGACAAAGCCTGGGCGACCGCTCGCGAGGCGCTGGCGCTTTTGCCGGCCCACTCAAGTGCGCCAAGTCGTATTCGTAAACTTCTCGATGCGGAGCTGGCTGCGTCACGCGAGCCGCAGCACTAGAAAGCGGCAGATGGGAAGCAACGGCCAACCCCCCGGCGAGATCACGGTGCTGTTACAACGCTGGAGTTCGAGTGCGAGATTACGCTCGCGAGGCAGCCGCGGAAAAACGCACAGCGGGAGTGCGCATCCCGCTGCATCCCGATCTCGCCTGGGTGGACGCCAGCGGCGTGGAGATGGTGTCACTCGATGCCGCGCTCAACGAACTCCAGGCAATCGATGAGCGAAACGTCCGCGCCATTGAACTTCGGTACTTTCTCGGGTGCACCAGGGAAGAGGCCGCAGAACTGTTGGGAATCGGCCACGCCACCCTGGATCGCGACCTGCAGTTTGCTAAGAGCTGGCTGTATCGCCGCCTGACTCCGCAGCTCTGACCCTCAACTTTTCCTAGAGATGCGCCTGTTCTGGCGCGAGCTCGGCCGTCAATACGATCTCGACGCATGCGCCGAGCGGAATCTGAGCAACTCCAAACGCCGCGCGCGCATGCCGGCCCGCCTCGCCGAACACCGCCTGAAAAAGCTCGGATGCTCCATTCGCAACCAGGTGATGCTCCATGAAGGCGGGGCCGCTATTCACCAGTACCGTGATGTTGACAATCCGTGCGATTCGCTTGAGGTCCCCGGCTGCGCCCTGAAGAGTACCGAGCAGGTCAATGGCAACCAGGCGGGCTGCTTCCCGGCCTTCTTCGGTGGCCATGTTGATGCCAAGCTGACCTCGCCAAGGCTGACCGTTTCTCTTCGCGATGTGGCCGGAGACGAAGATCAGATTGCCGGTCTGGACGTACGGCAGGTAGGCGGCAACCGGCGGAGTAACCTGCGGGACCTCGATCCCCATGCGGGCGAGAGTGTCGTAGACGGACATGGTTATGATTGCGCGGCGGCCTTTCGGAACGAGACCGCGCTCGTATTTCCTCCGCAGACCACCACGCCGACCCGTTCGTTCGGCTGTGGCTCGTATTTTTTCGAAAGTAGAGCGGCCAAGGCTGCCGCGCCGCCGGGCTCGGCGGCGACGCGCAAAACGTCCCACAGCGCCTCCTGCGCGCTTTGGATCGCATCATCGGTGACCAGGACGACACGCCTGACCAATGACTGGGTAATGGGAAACGCGAGCTCGCCAACACGTTTGGGTGCCAGGGAGTCGGCTGCAATACCACCGGCCGGGGAATCCACAGGGCGACCTGCCGCAAGCGCATTGGTCAGGGTTGGCGCCGCCTCCGGCTCGACGCCGATGACTTGGATTCGTCCGCCATACCAGGCAGCGATGCCGCCAATCAGCCCGCCTCCGCCAACCGCGACCAGCAGGGTGTCCAGGGCCGGAGCCTGCTGTTCGATTTCCAGGCCAACACTGCCCTGGCCGAGCAGCGTCTCCACGTCGTTATAGGCATGGACCGGAAGGGCGCCCGACTGCTTGGTCCAGGCTTCGCAAGCGGCCAACGCCTCAGCGTAGCTGTCGCCCGAGATCACCAGATCGGCCCCATAACTGCGAATCCGGTCGATTTTCGACGGCGAAGCCACACTCGGAACGAAGATCGTGGCGCGCGCCCGAAGCTTGTGCGCCGCAAATGCCACGGCCGCCCCATGATTCCCGCCCGATGCGGCTGCCACGCCCTCGGCGGGCAATTCGCGGCTCAGGAGATTGGCGAACGCGCCTCTGGTCTTGAAAGATCCGGTGTGTTGGAGCAGTTCGAGCTTCAATCGCAGATTGGTAAAATGCAGACCAAGGTCGGCGCCGTCGACTTCGACCACCGGGGTGCGGCGAATCCACGGCCGGATGAGCCGTTCGGTGGTGGCAATCGCCTGAGGATTGATGACGGCAGTGAGCATGGGCGAGTTCCAGTATACTTAGGCAGTTGGCTAATTGTCTATATGAAAATGGATGTTACGCTTCGCGCAATTGCCAATGAACGGCGTTTGCAGATCCTGGAGTGGCTCAAGGCGCCGCGCCGGCACTTCCCCAAGCAGATAGACGGGGATCTGGTAAAAGACGGGGTCTGCGGCCTGTTCATCGCCCGCAAGCTCAAGGTGACACAGCCGACCGCCAGCGAGCACCTCAACATCCTGGCGGATGCCGGACTGGTTCGCGGCAAGCGTATCAAGCAGTGGACGTTTTATCAGCGGGACGAAGTCGCGCTTCGCAAACTGAAGAACCTCATGTCAAAGCTGTAAAATGCCATGCGGTTTATCTGGCGCGCCCGGAGAGACTCGAACTCCCGACCTACTGGTTCGAAGTTCGTAGGTCTTTCGTCCACCGTTTCTATTGGCTTCCATGCTCTATAACTTAGCGACCCCTTCATGCCAGCCTGTCCGCCCTGTACGGTGGCAGTCCGTCGTGTTGGCAGTCAAGGTTGCAGTCAAAACTACTGTGGTGGAAGACATTGTTCCAAACAGTGAGACGAGGCTATAGCCCCAGCTTCCCCGCGGAATTCTCCCGAAACAAGCTCCCATCCCGTATGTACCGCCGAACCATCTGCACCGACCGATGCCCAGTCTGATTCATGATCGACCGCTCCGAGGCCCCTGCAATAGCCGCGGCCGTCGCGTGCCCTGCCCTGAGCGAATGCCCCGCGTATTTGTCAGCGTCCAGGCTGGACCGCTCCGCGAGTTTCTTGACGATGCGTGCCACATCCTGCCCTGACAACCGACTCGACTGTAGTTGTCCATGCCGATTGATGGAGCGGAACAGCGGGCCGCCACTAATACCTGCCTGCTCTACCCACCCCTGCAGAACCCGAACCGGGCACGTTTCGGGATTCGAGCCGTAGGGCACCCCGATCTTCCTGCCCGCTGCCTGTTGATCCACCTTTGACCGCCGCAACGTGATTGTCAGCCCGTCCTTGCTGAAGGTGCAATCCTCAATGTCCAGCCCGATCAGCTCCGACCGCCGGAACGCTCCGGCAAACCCGAGCAGGATTAGCGCACGGTCGCGTAGGCCGATCAGTCCCGCGTCTGTGGCGTCCACCATGGCGCGAATATCGTCCGTGAGCGTTGGCGCCTTCTGGTTAGCCGCGGTCCCGAGAGTCCGGCGGATTCCCTTCATGGTGTTGGCCACGATGGAGCTATGCGTAGGCGATTCCAGCCCGACGGCCTTGTGCGCCTCTGCAATGGCGTTCAGCCGCCTCTGGATGCTCCCCACCTTGAGGTGCCCGGCACACCCCGCAATGTAGGAGGCAACCGTCTCCGATGCGGCTGGCAGGGGCCCCAGATTGTGTGCCTCACACCACGCGCAAAAGTGGCGCCAATCGCTCTGGTAGCCCCGTAGCGTGTTCTCTGCCTTAGATGCCCGGATGAACTCCCGGACCTGTTCTTGCAGTGGCACCGAAGGGAGTGGAGTCATGTCCGCCCCCTTTGCGCCACTGTGTAGCGGCCCGATCACCTCAGTCTCGGGCGTCATGACCTCACCTCCACGTTTGAGACTTCATCCGTACCAAGCGTTATCAATGCCAGCCCGAACACGGCAGCCAGCACCATCCCCACCTCCGCGGGCGCCAGATCTGCCCAGAGCATCGCGGATGCAGTAAAGGCGAACATGAGAGCGTCCCAGAAACACCAGCGGTCAGTCATGGCGCGCCCCCTTGCTGCCCTTGGCCTGACGCTTCGCCGCGGACTTGGCCGGTTTTCGCTTCAGCCCCGCGGCTGTCGTGGCCATGTCATCTGGATCTTCGTAGCGCTTCTCCCACTGTCGCCGTAACCGGCCGAACCGTGTCCAGTCGTTCTGCTCGCGGTCGTGCATGACCCCAAGCAGCTCGAAATTGGCCCAGGTCCTGGTTTCTTCGACTAATACCTGGACGCCGCGAAGGTGTCCGTGGCGGAAAAAAGGAAACCGCTGGAGCCGAACCAGATCCGCTAATACCTGCTCGAATCCTTGGTTCAGCGAGTGGACGCTTTCGTAGACCCTGAGCTTTTGCGCGGAGTGCTTCAGGCGTTGGCCGGTCATGCTGCCACCTCGGCCGTGCGCGCGGACTGCCCTGCCTGCTGAATGATGTAATCTGCCGCCTGTTGCGCCTTGGATGCCGCTGTGAAAATGGCCCGCTTGTCGGCTTTCAGAACCTTGAGCCATGATGCGATGTACTGTGCATGATCCGGCCGCGGTTCACTGCTCAGCCCCAGATGCGCCAGGGCGAAAGCAGCCGTCAGTTCGGCTACGAGTTCCTCAACGCTGTAGGCGTTATCGCCGAAGCGCTTGCCCAACTGCCTATCGCAACGGTTACCCGTAGAAGTCCAATGCCCTGTCTCATGGGCCCGCGTGCCGTAATAATCCAACGGAGTGAAGAAGGCTGCGAACGGTGGCAGCGTAATGGTATCGGTATCAGGAGAGTAGAATGCCCGATTGCCCTGATGCACAACACGCGCGTTGATGCCACGGAAGAACTGCTCAGCCTGCTCGATTCGCTGCTCGATGGGCGTTTCCGTGTCTGCCTTAGGCGTGTACCCGTCTGCTTGTGCGGCATTGAACACGGAGTAACCGCGCGTGAACAGCAGCCGTGATCCAGACTTAGGCGTATCTTCGCCGTCGTCCGTCTCACTGGCATTGTGGGCGAACTTCCAGAACACTACCGTGGTAGCCTTCTCGCCCTTGCGAACCTGGGCGCCACGTTCCTGCCATTGCTGATATGTACCCCATTCCCCACGCTCATAACCCTTGGCCTGAGCAGCAGCCCACAGACACACGGTATTGATGCCCCTGTAGGGCTTCTTGCTCACTACATTGACTGGAGAGAAGGCAAACCTGCCTGAGGTGTGCCAGGGCATGCGCCAGTTGCTCACCCCTTGTTCAATTGCGTTGACGATTTGGGACGTGACGCGCGCGTAAACGTCCCGCTGTTCGGTTGCGGTACTCTCGTTTGTAGACATCGTGTTGCCTTTCCAACTCGGTGTTTAGGGGCCGTGCCAGGCGTCACCCTGTCGCGGTCCCGATTGTCAGCTCTGGTGTGCGATTCGCTCTAAGAATCGATCACTAGAACCAGCCTCAGAATAGAGCTTACCGGCATAAGGTACAAGAAGAATCTGCAGGTATCTTTGGATGCGCGGTTAGGTGCTGCGTGAACCGAGTAGGCGAAGTCTGCCGCACGATTGAGTTGTCCAAGGGTCCCCCAGCGCACCCCGGCGTCGAGTCCGATTGATCGCAGGCACTATTATTTTTTTTTTTGCCCAGTGAGCCGCGATTTTTTTGAGAACTGTGCGGAGAATTCGACGATTGTGTTCGATTGCGTGTGACTCCGTTATTTGCCAAGCTGCGATACATATGTACTGTTAGTAGCCTTAGAGTGACTTAGTAACTTAGTTGGCTAACCGTCGTGTTTTACGCCACCCAAACTCCTCCTGACTCGTCAAAAGAATTCGTGAGTTACCTTCAGTTCGGGGAGCTTGCCACCTGAGTGGAAGAGCGCCCAATTCCAGGACATGGAACCTGTGGAAGGTAGCCTGCGTCCACCCTTCGGCAACACGTGATCCGTTCGGATCTGTCGCCCAAACCGATCCAGAAACACGCCGACAACCTGTGGGTGTTGGGCGGGGAGATCGTCCGCGATCTAAACCGATAAGTGAAAGGATTTCCCGGATGAGGGCATAATGGGAGCATGACGGCTAGAATTTTGTGCGTGATTTCGCTTCTGGTCGGGACCGCGATGGCGCAGCAGGAGCGCGAACTCGGGAAAGGAGTTAGTTCCCACAGCACCGAGAAGGAAATCGCGCTCGGGAATCAGTTGGCAACCGAGTTCCGGCGCTACACTCGGCCGGTCGGGAGCGCGGCGGCACTGGCGTATGTCAATGGGATCGGGCAGCGGCTGGCGTTGCAGATTGGTGGACCACCGTTCACGTACACGTTTGCGTTGATCGCGGACGACCCGACTGCGATCCACGAAGTTGCGGCGTTTCCGGGCGGGTTTCTGTTCGTGCCATCGGCGCTGATTCTGGCGGTGAAGGATGAGGACGAGCTTGCCGGCATGTTGGCGAATGCGATCGCGCACGTCGCGACATTCGATAGGCCGAAGGCGGGACTTGTGAACATGGCCAGCGTGCCGCTGATCTATACGGGCGGATGGACCGGGTACGCGATGCGGGAGGGCCAGTCTTTGGCACTACCGTTGGGCCTGCTGGAAACGTGGCGGAGGTACGAGCTCGATGCCGACCGTCTGGCGGCACGCACAATGGCGGCTGCGGGATACGATCCGGCCGCCCTGGTCCGGTATATCGAGCGTGTGCAGGCGCCGGATGAGGTGCAGCCAAAGATGTTGTCGGGTCTGCCCCTGCGCTCGCAGCGCGTGGAGGCAATTCGCGCCGTAATAGGCGACCTTCCCGCGCAGGTGTATGGGACGCACGAAGGTCTGGAGAAAGTGCAGGAAGACGTGTGGCGGCTGACCGCGAGTACGCCGAAGGCGCCGCCAACTCTGTCAAAATAGCGCTACCGCTTTAGCGTCCAGTGAGAGTTCCACTTTGAGAACCGCGCTAGAGAATCCGGACGATTGGGTAGTGGGTCAGTTCGATATCCGCCCAACGAATCAGGAGAGCTATGCTTTAGGAAGCAAACGTGGCCGAGCATGTCCAGATCGAAGTTCAGCTTTCAAAGTCCAGTATCGTCACTTGCGCACCGAAGCGGTACTCCGCTACGGTGTTCTGGCTTCAGGGAATCACCCTCCTATGGATGCTCGCCGAGTGCGGCCTGTCACTCTATGCGGCCGCGGCGGCACATAGCCCCGCCATGCTCGCATTCGGCTCCGACAGCCTCGTGGAGCTATTGTCCGCGGGAGTAGTTCTTTTGCAGTTCCTGCCTCAAGTCGCCATCTCCGAACGGATCGCTGCTCGTGCTGCTGGCGCTCTACTGTTCGCTCTTGCTCTTATTGTCTGCGTCACGGCAATTGGTTCTTTGGCATTGCGCCTACGCCCTGAAACAAGCCGCCTCGGTATAGGAATCACCGGGGCTGCTCTGATCGCGATGCCTATTTTGGCTAGCCTGAAGCGCCGGGAAGCACGTCGAAGCAACAACGCCGCTCTGGCTGCCGATGCAGTGCAATCGGCCACGTGTGCTTACCTGGCCGTGATTGCCCTCACTGGCCTAGCGATAAACGCACTTTTCCATTTCGGTTGGTTTGATTCACTTGCCGCCTTGGTTGCCGTACCGTTGCTTCTGAAGGAAGGTCGTGCAGTCTGGCACGGCAGAGTGTGCGGTTGCTGTTAAGCCCAGCCTGTGGATTCAGACTGACATCTGCCGACGATTGGTGGGCGTGTTACGCTTATTTGGCAAGCTGCGATGTATATGTACTGTTAGGAACCTTAGAGTAACTTAGTAGGTTAGTGAGTTAGTGAGTTAGTGAGTTAGTGAGTTAGTGACTTAGTGACGTAGCAGCTTAGTAGGTTAGAAAGCTACCCCTCAGGGTGCATCATTCTAATTGCAAAGAAGATTTGGATGACCGACAAGCCGTGGAACGGAACCGGGCCGGAGCAGTCTGTGCCGCGTCCGTCCAATCCGGGCTGGCACCTCGGAGCAGATCTGCGGCTAGTTCCCCCACGGCGGCACTGGTCATCATGCCAAAGCCGCCAAGCCCTGAGACATGGAAAAGTCCGGGCAAGTCCGCATCGGGACCGATCAGCGGCCGCCGGTCGGGAGCAAACGTCCTAAGACAGGCCCACTGGCGGCGAATCGACAGATCGCTAAGGAAGGGAGCTACGCGCCCCAGTTTTTCGGCAAGCAATTCCGCCGCCGCCGTATCCGTGGGCGGAATCCCCGGCGCGGAGGGTGTTTCGTCGCACGGGGACAGCAGAAGCCCATCGCCTTCAGCGCGGAAATAGAGCGCTGGCTCCTCGAACCAGACAAACGGATCGCTAGCGCCGACCAGATCCAGTTGGCCGGAGACGAAGAGGTGACGACGCCGGGGCTGCAACGGCAGCGGACTGTCGGCGCGCCCGAGGTGGCCAGCCCAAGCCCCGCTGGCGTCGATGACGGTATCAGCAAAGATCTCGCCCTGGCTGGTGCGGACGCCCACTACGCGACCGCCTTTCAGGATCAGCTCCTCCGCCGCGCAGTTGGTTGCCAAGCAGAATCCAGCGCTGCGGGCGATTCCCAAGTATCGGCTCAACAGCGCATGGATGTCGACGACGCCTTCTTCAGGACACCACAAAGCCAGATCGAATTGGATATCCCGAAGGAAGACGAATCGCGCCTTGGCGACCGGGGCAGCAAGCATCTGGCAGGCGACGCCCTGCGACTGTAGCACGGCGAAGACTGCTTCTGACTCCTCAAGCTGGCTCTTGTCGCACAGGGTCAGGCCGCCAGTGGCACGCAGAATCTCGGATGGCGATTCCTCTAGCGCGCGAATGTGCGACGTCGTGCGCCAAGCCAGCGAAGCGATCAGGCTATCGGACTCCGACAGCTTGGACAGCGCGGCATTGCGACCCGAGGCATGTACTCCAAACGAGAACTCCCGTTCCAGGATCACGCCGCTGGAGCGGCCGCGACGGCTCAGGGCCCAGGCCGTGGCGGCACCGGCGAACCCTGCGCCGACGATAATGTATTCGCTAGCGGAAGGGAGAGGCTTCATCGGATTTGGCGCTATGTAGTTTACCCCCAAGAGGTCGCAGAAGTCGCGGAGCGGCGCCTTCTTCCAGCTGCTCGTGCGAGCGCGGCAACGAATCGCTGTCAAAGAGAGTGGTCATAGCGCGCTTCTGGAGTAGCAGCGGCTGGAGAAAACGCCTGCCATTGTGATTTCACCGAAGTCGCGATTGTCCATTCTCACGCCAGTCATAGTTACATATTGTCGTATCACGGCGGATCTTTCGTGCAGGCATCAGCGGCGCCGCTCTCGCCGAACTGCTGGATCTCGGTCGGGCAATTGCAACTCCCTCGTGCCCGCTGCGTTACGACGGAAGTCGGCCAGTAATCACAGTCGCGATGCCGACTTTTCATTACTAATGGCAGCAAGCCCGACACCAAATCACTTCCGCGTGGCTGACAAGCGTATCAGAAATAGGCTCGTGTCACAAAACTGTCATACCTTCGGGCGTTGGGACAATTGGAAAAGGATCCTGTATCTGCGCCCCGGTTTAGCGCCCATCACGCTGAAGTAAATTCTCTTTCCTCGTATTTGAGGCGGTGGGATATTTTCGGTCTCAAGCGAAGGGATACACCGGGCGTTGTACGGCTGCCATGATTCGTGAAACGTAAGTACCAAGGTGAATTTTGAGTAAGGCCTTCTCGGATACCAGTCGAACCAGTTTTCTCCCGGATGACTGTACAGATGAGATACGGAATAGCCCCAATGAATCCGGATGTGCTCGTTCGCTCGCAGCGGCGTGGGAAATGGTATGCGTAAGTACCCGACACGCTCGTCGTTGCTCCAGGGCTCCAACAACAGCGATCGTAATGACGCGCGACCGATCTGCGACCAGCAATCCGTCAACGTGTCAGCGCGACTTGCGTGGCAATGCTCGCAATAATCCACCCATAGCGGGAACTTGATTTCAGTTACCGCATCGTCTTGAGTGTTGACCACGGTGCAGTCGACGCTTGCTCGCCCGTTCCCGTTTTCGTCTACAACGATCTCATGTCGCCAGCTGAGCATACCGAAGTCTTGAGGGGAGTCAGCCGGGGAGCCGGTACGCATTGCCCGAGCGTAGCCAAGCTCCTCAGGAAGGCCTCTCATCTTCATCCACATCACGAGGCCAAAGCGTCTTAACCTGCCCGATGCGCGCTGTATTGGTTTTTGAAAAAACCACGCCGTCGCGAGCGAGAGGAAAATGCCGAGTACCCCGAGGATGATGCCGAACATAACCACTTCCTCGCCCTAGGTTGAAGTTATGCAAGGTATTGCGGAATGCATAGTGTTTTCATCGATTCCATAGTACCCCAAGCCACCAGGCTGATTTTCTGAGCCGGGTAATGTCGAACGTTCGGATTTGAAGCGCTGATCGTAGCCCCCGTTCGCAAAAGACTGTCCCAAAAGAGGTCGAAGGGGAGGTCCATGGGAGAACCCTGTTCGGGATGAGGGACCGTCTATCCAAATTCGTGGAGCGATTTTCCAGGAACTGTATCTGCTGGATGACAGGCAACCCGGAAGCAATACCGATTGCCACGGAGATCACCGCGGGGATCAGTACTGATAAGCGCCGCTGCGTCCGGAAATCCATTTGGTCGTAAAGTCAAACCGCACTTCTACCTACGCCTCCTGAGCGTCGAAGGGCGGGGCGCCCAAGTCACACGCTCTGCGCAGTCAGGCAACGGCGCCCCTGTTCTTGCCGACACTGCGCGGGCGAACAGATCGGGCGATCCATAGCGCGGCATTGTTCTTGAAAGTGCGCCTACTCCGCCGCGACGGCGGGCGCGGCATAGAAGTGGCGGAACAGTTCGTACGTCCCGTCAATCAGGTGCACATCCGTACCGCTCCGAGTATACGGGAATGCGTCAGCTTGAAAGAATCCGTTTTCTCTGAGTGAACCGGGCGGCGTTCGGATCTCAACTTCCTCGGGTCGGACGTTACGCGGCAAAGGCGCCTGACTATTCTCGAAGGATCTGCCATTGCAGCGGTTCCATCTTTTTTCTCAGTAACTCGCGTTCGTGGTACAGACGGTCTCGATACTGCTGCCCGGCGTCGGAACCCAGAAAAGCATTCTGTGTATCCCATACGTCTTCGATGCCGCTGGGACGCACAGCATTCCGGACCAACCCTCCAAGCTGTGCAAATTCATCCTGGTTTGGCCAATTCGCCAACCGCGGTCGATGTGTTGCACACCAGCCTTGAAGATCCGTAATCACGACATTGATTCGTAAGAGTTCATAAGGATGAGATCCCGATTCAATATGCTCGGCGACCAGCGCGTTGTGAAGACAGTGAAAAAAGCAGACTACTGCAGTCAGAAACACCCTAAGGAGCACTTCATCAAGTCGGGAGTGATTCGTCGGAATGCCGAGCTGGCGCGCTGCCGCATCGCGTGCAGCGCAGTTAAGCAGGTTCTGCAGGGTCATATGAGTCGCATAGCCGTCGGCCTCGACCTCAGCGGCCTGCGACCGCAGGCCCGAACCCGCAACCGCATGTGATGGGACTTCTCTGCGAACCGTTCGAGGACCGGTGGGGGTGGACGAGCAATGGCCATGAACAAGGTGACCCAGTTCGTGGTTGGCGGCGAAGTTTAATGCGGTGATGTAGAGAAGTACAAAGATTTCGGAGGCGCCTGGAGCGCTCATCTCGACTTCGAAACTTCGAACAAGATCCTGATCTTGGCAAGCGATCAAAAAAAGGGAGTACAGTGAGGCAAAGAGACCATTGGTGATGCCTACCATAGCCCATCCGTCTTCAATAAAGGCGAGGGCGTTGACTTCGTTGTCATCCGCCTCAATAGCGTCGAAGTAAAGGTTGGGGTGCCCTCCATTAATAACAAGGTTCTGCTTCTGGTCGGCGAACGAGTTGTTCATCAACCTATGCGCGTCGCTGATGAGGCCGTCAAGTCCGTTGTCGGATTCAGAGGGTTCGTAGCGGCCCCAATAGCCCTCCTCACGGACTACCCGCTGGAACACGTCTTCTGGTTTTCCAATAGCCATGTCGCTTTTCAGTACCTTGGCAGAATGCTCGGCCGATCCTAAGACGGACACGAAACACCTAATGCCAAACCAGTGTATTCGGTTAGTTTGCCGGCATCGCGGACACTTGGCGAACGGGTTAGGTTCCCTGGGAGCGAGTTCACGCTTTCTTGATGATATTGGCTCGGATGCTGGCTTCCAGTTTCGTCCGGAGATCGGCTGAATCTCTCCAAACCACGTGACCAAAATGCTTTGTGTCAAAGTGCAGGTTCTCCACGTCCATGTCTCGGCAACACCAGATGACCTCGCGACCGAGGCCGCGTGCGAAACCCGCCTCGAAATACACACTCTGCCGCTGTCCTGTGAAGTCGGCGACGATAAACTCGGCACGGCGGATTTCGCTGAGGATACGGTCCGTGATTCCCTTGTTTTCAGGAATGTCTTTCATCCACACGGGTGTATAACCGCACGCTCTGACGGCCGGATCGACGCCGTTTCTGTAAGGCTCATCCAGCTCATCGTCGAGCCAGGAGGCTACAAAACAGCGGCCCGGCTCACCCCCAGCCCTGAGGGTCGGTTCCAGTTGACGCCATCCATCGATAATGAGCTGGTATTGGCCACCAACCCTTCCAGGACCTGGTTCTTGAACCTGTAGTAACTCCTTCCGCTGAAGATATTGGAGATACTGTTCGAATTCTGCGTCGTTGCGCGCATCAGCGACAGGGTAATCGTAATTTGGCAGAAGGTTGTGCCAAGTGCCGGGCGCCTTCGTTTTTACCGCGATGAATTGGAGTACTTTATCCAATTTTTCCGAAATCGTCGTGCGCTGGTGTGTCTCTGCAAGTTCGCGGAAATTCTGGCTCGTAATGGTCAATGGTTCGCCCCGCTCAGTCGCCTGACGCGTGGCGGCCGATAGATAAGGCCGCAGGCCGCCTGGCACTCCCAGGTCCATCGCCCACGTAAATGTAAAGTCGCCACATCTAGGGCAATGAAATGTGTTTTTCATCGAAGTTGCAGGGTCGCTCTTTCCGGAGCCCCCACAGATTGGGCACTTACTTGGATCAATTATCGCGTCACATCTGCTTCGATCGCCGCTCGAAATCCGCCGTTTTCGTCAACCAGCTTAGCGCATCTCTTACGGTAGCAACGGGCCAGGACAGCATTTGCTCCTATGTTTTTCACACCCGTTGCAAATAGCAGCCTAACCCCCGTCTAGATGCTGCCATCAGACCATGGCCAAAAGTATCCCGCCCCACGTGCTCGCCTACCTGCGCCAAATGGGGAAGACCTACGGCGGCCAGGGCGGGAAGAAGGCCGCCAAGAACATGACGGCTCAGGAGCGATCGGCGCGAGCGAGGAAGGCAGCCAAGGTGGCAGTGAGGAAACGGACGGCGAAGCGTCTCGCGCGAAAGAATCAGGGCAAACCGGCGAAGAAGAAGGCCGCAAACGTGAAAGTGAGCCGGACGTATAGCCGGACAATAAAGGACGTTATGCTGCGCTAAATTCCTTTCACCCAGCGTTCCCGATCAGTCGTCTGGGAAACCCCCGGCCAATTCTCTTGCTCTTGGATCTGAACATTGACGTAAAGCGATTCGCAGAAGCCATCCAAGCCCGGAAAGAGCGTTGCGGAGTTGATGTTAAGTTTGTTGAGTGCCCTGAGGACGTCCAATCGCGTTTCCGACGCAACCACGAGTTTGTGCAGCCACTGGGCACTCGTTTTGTGCCTGTTGCTTGCATGAAATAGCAGGGCCGCTAAACACGTACGGAAGGGAAAAAGTGCACGGTTGGCACACAGAAACAGCCCTTGTTGAATGGTCAGGCGCTCATTCATTCTGTATGGCTGAACTGCTGCGACCAGATAGAGACCCTCGGGCGGTTGCTCCCAGTATATTCTTCTAAAATTTTCACGCGAAGACAGATCATTATTACCTTCGGGGAGGCCCAACATCGCAACCGCCTCGGTGTTGACGCTGTCGACATCGACAGCCCAGATCACGAATGGTTCGACTGGTTTCTCTGGTTTTGTGGTGATGAATGGATTAGCAGAATTCGAGGACTGCGCGGCAAAGAAGGCCGCAACATGAGAAGACCGAGTCCAATCAAGCAGCCGCGTCGGGGTACCATGGTGCTGCATAAGCGCAAGCCATTCGAGATCATCATCGTCACGAGGCACGTCAGTGACATACCGGTGAGCCCGACGCCTGAATTCGCGCATCGCGTAATCCTCGGCAACCCCCGGTTTGATCGCAACCCTTTCGATACTGGCCGCGAGAGGGCGGTCTGAGCCCTGCCCGCGAAATGCCCATTTCGCTTCATTGAAAGACTGAAGAAGTTCAAATAGCTGGGAAGCACTGGATATTGTAGGGTGGACGGTCGCGAAGTCTTCCAAAAGCCCTGTTGCTATCCTTCTGTAATCTTCATGTTCCATGGCAACTCTCTTGGTCCGGTTTCACGTTCAAGGAACGCGGCCACGTTTTCGCGGCGAGGCCTTCGTCCACCAGCTTGCGGGCGCGGTCGATCTGATGGCGGGATAGCTTTGGTTTGGGTCCCGGCCTACTTCACAATATCTCGATTTTCGTACCACAATAGTTTGTGGTCGAGAAGTGGTGTTACGTTAACGCTCCCGTACGCTTCAGATGTCAGGCAGATGCGGCGATACTGGGAGCGAGATACGATGAGGTGTACACCATCAAGATCGTTGTGCTCTGCCCGCTGGGAGATGCCGTGTATTTGGACCTGGAAGGTATAGGGGACGCACATAAACTCACAGATGTTCTAGCGGGAAAAGTGCAGCCAGACGATGATGGGTTGGATCTCACCGTTGAACTTTCGACGCCCGATCCCTAGTGCTTGTTCGCAGCCCGCTTCCTCGCTTTCAGCTCACGCTTGCGCGATACGTCTTACCGTTTCCCTCGCGCACTGCTGAACAGGCCGCGATGTCGCCCGTGTCCCGATCGGCATTCCTAGGGCGTTCCCAGCTGGCTCGCGCGCTTCCGCTCCAGAATGCTAAACGTCATATTCCTCTCGTTCCAGATACCACCGCAGTTCTTTCAGCCTCACCTCGGTCACAGCCTTCGCCTCACGTAACCATAAAAGTCCGGCAAGGGTGCCACCCCGCGCGAGATCAGCGCGAAATGCACATTGTGCTTTGCGAAAGCGCAGCCACGGTTCTTGCGACTCGTCGAGAAGGCGTTTGTTGATCTCGTCGGCCTTCGCCTTGAGTTCCGAAATCACGCGTTCTAACTCAGCGTCGCTTTCCATGTAAGCCTCGTTGGCTGCCTTCTTCATGTCAAAGTTGCTTAGTGGGTACTTCCCAAGTAGCAACTCATTGAACGCCGCTGTGGTCGCTTTGGCGAACTGCTCGGCGGCTGTTAAGAATGACGATACCTCCTCCAGTGCGTAGACTCTCTTTCGTGGGTACTCATGACAGAGGATGTGACGCACGTCGAAAAGGCGTGATAGAACGGCACACATGTTATCGCCGTTCTCGATGATCGGTGTGGCTGGCTTACCATTAACCTCGGTCTCCCATCGGTCGACGGCCTTTGCAACTAAAGCAATGAACGGCTGGGAGATAAGTGTCTCGAAGTAGCCAATCACCTGGGAAAAAGTATTTACCGGAACCGTATGTGCAACCAAATCGCCAACCGTGATGGCGCGACCCTGAATCGCTCGGACCAACTCGTAATCCAGCCTTAGATTTTTCGCAAGCGCGACAGCGTTATCCACGTAAGGGGAACCGTGATCGATCAGTTGGGCAATCCAAGCTCGGGTGAAGACTTCCAAGAGTGTGACGGCTCTGATGGGAAAAAAATCCGGCGTGCCAGTTGGACTGGCGGCGCTCGACAGTTGATGGTTCCACCCATCCTTGAGCTGTCGAACGTCGTAGTACAGCGACGTTGCAGGGCTCTGGCCCCGACTCTTGATTTCGCTGATTTCAGCAGCTCGGTCTCGTGTGGGCATGGGAGAGTGTCAATTGTATCGCCGAATTCACTCCACGCGGCCAGGTTCAAACGGTTCCATGTCGACCAGCCCGCCCCGGCTGCTTAGCGGCCCCCGCGTGGAGTTCGCGCGGCCCAGGATCAAGCGCGCACCGATTGCCAACGCGCCCACGGTGTGACAGTGTGACAAAACTCGGTGCCAAATCTGCAAAAGTTTTTGCCCTACGCGTATATAGGAGAAGTTTTGCAAAAACGCCTGCTGGATTTGTCACGTTGTCACAAGCCTAAGTTCCAAAGTCGAACCGTCCCGAGCGCTAGATCAGCTTGACGCCCTTCCAGCAGCGGACCTGCTTGCCGCTCTCATCCCTCTCCACGGCCTTTGAGCATCCTCGCAAACGCAACCGTTCGTAGAGTCGGGTGCGAGACGGGTACTTGATGCCGTTCTCTTCCGCCCACACGCAGAACTCACTCCACATGTTGGTGACCGGCGTTGCCTCCGCTGCGCTAAACTCGCACCGATCCTCGAAGAACTCCTTGAATGGGTCGTCCTCACATTTCCAGGTTGCTACCGAAGCCAGAACCTCCTGCGGCTCGACAAGTCCCTCCCGTTGCCAGTCGAGGCCGCCCTTGACCGCCCACGCTAGCACGCCGGGCGCTTCCGCCTTGAGCTTGTCCAGCAGGTGCGCGTCCATCTCATTTTTTGGAATCGTGATCGTGAACGGGATCAGTTTGAGGCGCGACCAGATGGCCGAGTCCGCGCCGCGTACGACCGGCCGGTGGTTCGCGTCCATGAAAATCTTATGGGTCGGCGGAAAGGTAATTGGATTCTCGTACTTCCTGCACCTCTTGATTTCGCTCATCCCGGTCACGTATTTGAGTTTTCCTTCGGCCAGCCTTTGGCCTTCCTCGGTCTCGCTGGTGGTCACGAACCGGGCGCCACGGAGGTCCGCCAGATCCGCGAGGGAGGCGTTGCTCTCCTGGGACCGCCGCGTCATGAGTGTGTCGATCATGACTTGGGCTGCGTAATCGCCCATGATGTACCTGAACAACTCCAGCAAGGTCGTCTTGCCGTTGTTGCCCTCCCCGAAGAGACAGAAGCAGGCTTTCTCGTTTACGTCGCCGGTCAGCGCATAGCCGAAAACCCTTTGGACGTACGCGATCAAGGCCGGGTTTGCCCCGAGGATTCGATCCAAGAATTGCATAAACCGCGGACACGGTGCGCTTGCGTCATACTTCACGGGGCAGAGCTTAGTTATCAGGTCCTGTTGGCGATGTGGCCGGAGTTGGCCGGTCCGCAGGTCGATCGTCCCATCCAAGCAGTTCAACAACCACGGGTCGCTGTCGAGTTCTTTCGCGCAGATCGCGATTCCGTCCTCGTACTGTGCACACTCAAGCATTGCCCTTATACTGCCGGCGCTCTCCGAGTGCCGCGCAAACCCTTCGGCCGCCTCTCGCGCTTTCTCGTCATCAATGCCAGCCGCCTGAGCGTAAAAGTTGCGAACTGTGATTTTCGCAAGACGCCGCGCTTTGCCTGAGGTATCTGGCACCCACCGCTTGAAGTCCCAAACGAGCCACTTCTTCATCTCGGGGCAATACCGGATCTGGGCACCAAACAGGTGGACCAACCGCTCCGCATTTCCGGTGTCCGTGTACGGATAGCACAGGAGATCGGGCTCTCCCGGCCTAGCCCCGCGTCGTCGGCGGCCTTTGCGAACGGGCCGACTCTTCTCCGTTGCGGGTTGAGGGCCCTTTGCGCCGATCAGTGCCTCCTTGGAAGCCGTGGAGTTTTGAGGGAGCGCCTCAGTTACGTCTGTTTCTCTTTCGTACATGGCTAACCCTCCACCGCGATCCGCTTGGCGCCCTCGATGACGCGACGCACAGCGCTAGGCTCGTAGCATACGTTGGCGCCGATCTTCCGCCATTCCGGCGGTTGCCGAAGGAGTCTCCTTCGACGGATTGTCCCGACAGAAACGTTGAGGAGCCTGGCCACTTCGTGCTCGGTCAGGAGTGTTTCACGAGTGCTGTTTGTATTTGCCATTTCGATCCTCTTGGTGGTTCATTCTTAGCCACCGCAATTCGAGGATTGAGCACCCCGCATAGTGGGTAGCAATACAGGAGAAAGTCCGGGAGGATGCGGGGAAATGCGGGGATGGGATACGGGGAAATGCGGGGAAAATTACTTCGAGGTCTTCTTCAGCAAAGCCCGCATGAACTCTTCCGGCGTTAGGCTTAAGGCGTGGTTGAAATTGGAAACCGCTCTCCGGGTCGTGCGTTTGTCTTCGCGCTGGAAACGTTCAAACTCGGTACGATCCTTGTACCCGACCACCGTGCTGATATCCTTGCGCGTGATCTTGTGCCCGGCTGCGCCCATCTTCGAGATGAAGGCGTCAATCGCCGCACGCCGATTGGGTCCCTTCGGGTCAGAAGTCCCCGTCGGCACTGACAGTGATCCCTCTAGCGGTCTGTTGCTTGGCAGATCTTGTGCAGTTGCAGCAGCCGTGAGCAACAAACTCGCCAGTCTCGGATAGAGCTTTCGGCTGACGTATTTCACGAACGCAGTCTGCCTCGGTGTTGGCCTGCTCAAATCAACGAGTTCACCCGGAATCTCCTCCAGCCCCGCTTCATACGGGCGCAGCCGATTCCAAATGATCAAGCTTTCAGCGCGGACAGAAATGTGCCACAGAGCCCGGATCGAATAGGGCGCTTGTCCGAATGCCAAAGCCGTACGCGTGCGAACCTGCACGATCTTCCAGACATACTCGGTTCCTGCCTCCCACCAAGGAGGAGTGGTATTCGTGCCGGTGGGTACCCATTCAGACCAATTCCCCTTTGCCTCGGCCTGGGTAAACTCGTTCTCGGCGCTCTCTCTCGCTGCTTCTTGTTCTGAAGGCATCGCTCCCTGCGCGATCCCCTGAAAACGAGGTAGCCGCCCCTGGGCAGGGTTCCCAGCCTTCGCCCCGGTTCATGACGCCGGAACTAGGCGGCCAACAATCATTCTATGCCGACGCTCACCATCCGGATTACGTTGTTGATCACATCGTGCTGCTGAGGCGCGGCGGCGACGACGAACCGAGCACCATGCGACGGCAGACCATTGAAGTTGCGACGGAAGGATCGGTTCGAGGGCTGTTCGACAAAAACGAGCAAGCTGGGAATCGCTTCAGGATGGGCAATCAGGAGTACAGAGCTAATCGGCGACTTACGGCCGTTTAGAGAGCGGGCCGAGGCCAGTCCGAAAGAGGCTCCTGGGCCGGTGCCTCCCTTTGAGTTCTCGCGCAAGGTTTCCAAGATCAGGAAACAAATCTCCAAGGCGGAACCCGAGCAGATCCAATTGGCGTGCCATCGAGCGAACACATTTGGCCGGAATCACGTACTTTCTCAACCACTGATCGCAATCACTCATTAGGTTGAGCGGCGTGGCCGAGGAGTGCACCGTAAATGCGCCCTGCTGCACCTGCATCCTGAGATCCATCTCGATCGCCATTGCGGCTGCCACTTTGTCGGTGGTATCTTTCCCTTTCCGCGAGGGCTTGATGAGTCGCTCCAGTTGCCGGGCATTCAAGGGCAGTTGGTAGTTTTCAAAGCCTTGGCTAACGTTCAGGGGACCAGGCGCGACTGCCCAAATGCACGCATCAAAACTCGCCTGGACCTTCGGATCAACGTCGTATTGCTCAGAATGCCGTTGAAATGATTCGGTTGCAAAGAAAGCTGCGATGAGCGGTGAGCGAGTCCAGTCGAGTAGCCTCGTTGGCAGCCCATAGTGCTGCATCAGCGCCAACCAGCCAGCGTAATCGTCGTCGTCGGGAAAGGAATGATGGCGCAGCTTCGCTCGGACGAAGAACTCGTTTGAAAGATACCTCTCCTGTTCTCTTGTATAACCTCGTCGGGCGAAGGGTAGCAGGTCCCAAGTGACGCTGGAATGCCCGCGAAACCACCATATGAGCTCAGTCTTGGCGATTAACGCTTCGACCTCTCGCGTGAGGGCGGCCAGGTCTTGGATCTCTCGCGCGTGCATCTATTTTCACCGATCGTAGCAGAACGCTGCCAACTTGCGCGCCGTGTCGGCGTTGGGTTATTCTCGCCTGCCGTCTTGTGTAACGACGCATCTGGAGTGTCGGAGGCGGCTGACCTCCGAAAGGCTTGCACCTGTTGCTACACTCAGTCTGATCAATCCGGGCGAAGCGCCGAATGAGCAGCCGCGATGACGACCGACGACGTGACCGCCCTTCGCGCTATTCCCACACGCCGCAACCCATCCAGCCACGCGTTACCGATCAGGAAATCCAGAAGTGGATCTCGCGCCAGCACGGCTTCGTGCCCGAGAGCGCATGGATTCTGCACTGCAAGGAGCAGTTCGGCCTCGCAGCGCCGGGTACCGCCCCCGCGGAGAATCCGTGCCCGCCAGAGAAGGTCGCGGCAATTAAGCAGGCGTTGCGGAGGTTCGGCTCCTTTGAACGGCAAGCGGGTAGATTTTCGTAACCGTCAATGGACGAGATTGAGACTTCGCGTTCCTTTGGCTCCACTGCGACGGGCCGTGCGTTTTACGTGCTTAAGCAGCGAGTAGAGCTAACGTGATACATTGCGGGCCGTCCGGGCCACCGGAATTTAGAGTTGTTCACTTATCTGGACCGATATTGCAGTCCTGTGGTTGAGGCTCGGGCCGGGTCGCCGTGTCTCTTACTCGTGTCGGAGAGCTTCCATCGGATCAATGCGGGCTGCGCGGTGTGCTGGAACATAGGCCGCAACGAGCGCGATCGCAATCATCGTCACGGCGCCGAAGGTGACCGGGAACGCGCTCATCGCCGGCAGGTCCGCGATCAGACTCCCGGCGAAACGTTGGCCCCAGTACGCGACCGGCGCTCCGATGATCAGGCCAACGCCGGTCATCCCAAGCGCCTCCCCGAGCACCATCCGGGACACGATACTCCGCGTAGCGCCCAGTGCCATGCGGATGCCGATCTCGTTGATGCGGCGCGCTACCGTGTACGCCAGCAACCCGTAGATGCCGATGGCCACGAGCAGCGAGCCCAGAGCGCCGAACGCCCCGGATAGCATCGCGATGAGCCGCTCCGGAAGGATGGACTCGTCTACCTGGTCGGCGAGGGTCGTAACACGCCCCACCGCCACGCTGCTCAGTAATTCACACACCATGCGACGCACCGCGGGAGCCACGGCCTCCGGTTTCAGGCTGGTGCGAATTTCGAATTCCGAGGGCGCACCGCCTCCCTGCCGGAAGGCGCTGAAGTAGATCGTGCGCGGCGGAGTTTCGCGAATCTCGGAGTAGTTCGCATCACCTACCACGCCGACGATTTCGTAAGGCTGATCCACGCCGAAGCCCTTCCAGTCTCTTTCAAGGGCCACGTGCTTTCCGATGGGGTTGCGGTCGCCGAAATAGTAGTGGGCCATGACCTGATTGATTATGGCAACGCGCGGGCCATTCTGATCTTGGAAACTGAAGTCTCGGCCAGCCCGTAAAGGCGTTCCGAGGGTCTCGAAGTATTTCGGCGCGACCGAGTTAATGAAAACGTAGCGGCGATCCTCCGGCCTTTCCTGGTAGCCTTCCACTACTGCGAAACTTTCAGCCGCCCCGCCAGAGATTGGTGTACCATCGCTGAGCGTTGCCGAGCGCACGCCTGGGATCGTTGCCAGACGCCCCAGCAGTTCCTGGTATACGCGGGACAATTGTTCGCCGCTGTATCCGCTGCGCGACGGATCAAGTGTCACCAAAAGAACGTGGTCGCGGCGGAAGCCCAGTTCGGCGTGCTCCAGGTCCGCCAGGTTGGCGATAAACAGACCGGCAGCACTCAACAGCACCACCGACAAAGCCACCTGCGCCACTACCAAGCTTGTTCCGAAAAGACGCTGGAATCGCGTCGCGCCCAGCCCCCCGGAATCGCGCAGCGAAGGCGCCGGGACGAAAGCGAATGCGTTCCAGGCGGGAGCCAATCCGAACAGAACTCCCGTCAACAACGCGACCGCGCTGGTGAAGAGGAGCACGCGCACATCGGGGTGGACTCCTATAATTTCGATATTAGGCGGCATCCCGATGATGGGCCGTCCGGATGTCATGACTCGTAGAAGCGCGTCAGCGCCGAAATACGCCAGGATGATGCCGAGCATTCCGCCCGCGGCAGAAAGCAGCAGAGATTCGGTCAATACCTGGCGCACAAGGCGAAACCGTCCAGCGCCCAGCGCGACGCGAACTGCCATTTCGTGCCGGCGGCCAGCCGCACGCGCGAGCAGCATGTTCGCCAGGTTGATGCACGCGATCAGCAACAGCAGGCCCACTACGGCCATCAGTGCCACGAGCGGCTTTGCGAACTTGTCGCGCAGGAGCGTGGAGAGGCCGGCGCCCGCGGGCTCCACTGTAAACTTGAGCTGGTGCTGCAGAGGATCATTGCTGTTCCTGGTTCTCTCTTCGAGCGTAAAACTGAACAGCACCGCCATTTCGGCACGCGCCTGCTCGATGGAAACACCGGGCCGCAACCGTGCGATCAAAGCCAAGGGCCCTGAGTCTTTCTCCATTGGCACCCAAATGGCCGGCCGGACACCTACATGCAATCCAAAGAATTCAGGTGGAGTCACGCCGACAACGGTCACCGGCACATCTTCCACAACGATTCGCCTGCCCACAATCGCCGGATCCAGATTGAACTTGTTGCTCCAATAGGCCCAGCTCACGACGGCCACGGCCGAGTTGGCGGCGTCCCCAGGACCAATCAGCCTGCCGATCGCGGGCTTCACTCCAAGCATCTGGAAGAAGTTCCCGACCACCCGAAATCCAACTACGGTCTCCGGCTCGAGGCCCTGGGCTTGCACATGAAGACGGGAGTGTTGAACGCCAGTGAGTCCTGAAAAAACGTGATTGTGATCCCGAAAGTGCTTGTAACTCTGCAACGAGAAAACGTTCAGCGGGGGATCACCCGGGTATTGATTCAGGAACTCGACAAGCTGCTCCGAATGATCGACCGGCAGCGGGCGCAACATCAGGGCGTTGATGAGGCTGAAGATCGCCGTGTTGGCGCCGATCCCGAGAGCAAGCGACACGACGGCCACGGCCGTGAACGCGGGGCTGCGCCGCATCATGCGAAGGCCGTGGCGAACGTCCTGCCAAAGCCTTCCGACTACGTTCCATCCCCACATGTCGCGTGTGACTCCTTTCACCGAGAGTGCGGTTATCGTGCTTTCAGGCACGCCAATTTCCGCGCTTTCATTGTAATGCGGCCGGTCATTAGCTAGCTCTTCAGCCGACCCGCGGAAACTCACTAATAACCGGCACTTCGTCGTCATCAGGCGACCTTCTTCGCCTTCACGAGCGCCCATCTCTTCCGTTGCGCAGCCGCGATCTTCTTTCGTGCCGCGGCGCTCATTGTACGCTTCACGCCGACCGGCTTAGCGTCGATTTCGCTCTGACGGCCGCAAACCTCTTCCTCTGTGCCGCAGCCATTCGCCTCCGCGCAGCCGGGCTCAGTGGGCGCCTACCTGTTTGGATCGGCGCTGCGGCTGGCGTGCCGTCTCTGGGACCGAGCTGTCGCTGGATGTCGGCGATCTTCTTTCCTTTAGAGTCCGAAGCTGCTGCGAGCACGATCCTCCGCCGGGTCGTGCCGGGCCGTCGCCATAAGCGGATGAAGGTCACCAGTCGAGCATATTAACCGCGTTTACCCTGCCTGACTGGGCTGTGCCTGACATCCCCTTGCAATCTGGCGCGAGTGGGCGCATACTTCCCATAAAGGATTTATGGGAGAAAAACCCGAACGTACATCTGGCGTCTTACAAGGCACGCTCGACATGCTGGTGCTCAAGGCGCTGGCGCGCGGGCCGATGCATGGATATGACGTGGCCGAGCACATCCTAGCGTGGTCAGGCGATGTCTTAAAGGTGGAGGAAGGCGCCCTCTATCCGGCGCTGCACCGTTTGGAGCTGCGAGGTCTTTTGGCTAGCGAATGGGGGGTTTCGGCGAACAACCGACGGGCGAAGTACTACCGGTTGACGGCGGCGGGGCGGAAGCAACTGGCTGCGGAATCGTCGGACTGGGCGCGGTTAAGCGGAGCGATCGCGCGCGTGATGGAGGCATAACGTGCGTGGACTATTCACGAACCTGCGATTGCGGTGGCACGCCCTGTGGAAGCGGCGGCAATTAGAAACCGATCTGGAAGACGAGCTGGCGTTTCACCTCGCGATGCGAGACGAGAAGAATCGGGAGGCAGGTGCGGCGGAGCGCGCGCAGCGGTGGTTCGGAAATCCGGAGTTGGTGAAGGAAGATCTGCGGGATCAGTGGACGTTTCGCGCCATCGAGAATTTCTGGAGGGACTTGCGGTATGCCGCGCGGATGCTGCGGCGGAATCCGGGGTTTGCGGCGGCGGCAATTTTATCTCTGGCGCTGGGAATCGGGGCGAATACAACCATATTTAGCCTAACGATGGAGTTTCTGTTCAGCCAGCCGTCGTGCCGGAATCCGGAAACGCTCGCCGAGATGCGGATCGGCGGGCACAGCGACATTGACATGGCCAAGTATCGTTTTCTTCGCGATGCGCATATTTTCGAGGGCCTCGCCGGCAGCAATGAAGAACACAAAGCGGAAGCCAACTGGCGGTTCGGGAGCGACACCTACCGGCTGCAGACCATGCGCGTCACGGAGAACTTCTTCCAGGTGGTCGGCGTACCAGTGGCCATGGGACGCGCGATAGAGCCGAGGGACGGCGATGTCGTCGTCTTGAGTGATCGGTTCTGGAAGGCGCGGCTGGCGGCTGATCCCAAGGTATTAGGAAAGTCGCTTATTATCGATGGCCGGCCGTTCACAGTCGTCGGCGTTCTGCCGCACAATCATCGCACGGTGCTGGGGTTCGGGTTCTCACCGGATTTGTACATTCCGGCTTCGCGCGAGAGCGACATTGTGGCGCTGATCGCACGGCTGCCGGACGGCATGTCGAGGCAGGCTGCCTATGCCCGGCTGGTTGCGGCGTGCAAGCAACTGGACAAAGTCTATCCGCCGGATTGGGGGCAGAACGCGTCGTGGGCGAATGGGACGGAAGTCGTTCCCGTAGCCGGCGTGGAGCGGCTGAGATCGCTCAATATTCTGCCATTCGCCGCCTTCTTCGGGATGTTGATGGCTGTGGTGGGATTGGTCCTCCTGATTGCGTGCGTTAACGTTTCGAGCCTGCTGCTGGCGCGAGCATCATCGAGAAGACAGGAACTCGCCATCCGGCTCGCGATTGGCGCGGGGCGGGGGCGCATTGTCCGGCAATTGCTGGCGGAGAGCCTGCTGCTGGCGCTCGTTGGCACAGGTGCGGGACTTCTCCTCAACGTTTGGCTGTCGGGCTTAATGAACCGCGTGCAGCTTCCGCTGCCCTTGCCCATGCAGTTGCTCATCCAGGCGGATTGGCGGCTGCTGCTGTATTCGATGGCGGTTGCGGTAGGGAGCGCGCTGGTCGCGGGCTTGATGCCGGCTATTAAAGCAACTCGCGAAGGCGTCAGCGCGGCGCTGAAACTCACTGAACGTCAGGTAGGGCAATGGCCACTGCGCAATGCGCTGGTGGTCGGGCAGCTTGCTGTATCGGTCGTTCTATTGACTACGGGATTTCTCTTCGTCCGGAACATGACAAGGTCCATGACCATGAATCCGGGGTTCGATGCCGAACATACGGCCTGGGCCTACATGCGGCTGGTTCCCGAAAAATACACAACCGCGGAGCAAAAACAGAATTTGGTCCGCAACGCGCTCGGGGAGCTCCGTGCGCTACCGGGTGTCGAAGCGGCGAGTATCGCGTGCATCGTTCCTCTCAATGACAATTGGCACAGTATGAACGACATTCGCACCGACATCAGCGACCAGCCGATCCGTGTGCGGTTTCACACAAGCTGCGCATCGCCGGATTATTTCCGGACGATGGAAATTCCGATTCTCCAGGGGCGCGAGTTTCTGCCCTCGGATGACAAAGGCGCCCCTGATGTCGTGATCATCAATGAGAACATGGCTCACGAGCTGTTCGGCAATAGAAACCCGCTCGGCCACACGTTCCGATACACTAGTCCGACTTTGAGTGCTCCCATGACGGTTGTCGGCGTGGCGAAGAACAGCAAATACTTCACCTTGGGTGAGGAGAATCCGCTAGCGTTGTACAACCCCTTCAACGCGGACGCGTGGATGACGAATCTGCATTTTCTGATTCGCGCTTCTCGGCCGTGCGATGTCGTGAAGGAGATAGCGCAGACCCTGGGGCGGCTGGATGCGTCGGCGTCCATCGAGGTGAAGCAGATGCGCGATGCAATGGGGCTTGCGTTTCTGCCCAGCCGCGTCGGTGCCGCATTGCTGGGAAGCATGGGACTGTTGGGGCTGGCGCTGGCGTCGATCGGGCTTTACGGAGTGCTGGCGTATTCGGTGGCGCGGCGCACACGGGAGATCGGGCTGCGCGTGGCGTTGGGAGCGGATCGCGCGGCAGTGTTGCGCATGGTGGCGCGGAAGAGTTTTGGGCTGCTGGGGATTGGGTTAGCGATTGGGTTGGGGATTTCGATGTTCGTAACAAAGCCGTTGGCCATGTTTCTGGTGCCAGAGTTGAGCACATCGGATCCGGCGACGTTTCTGACGGTGGTCGCAGTGCTGGGAGCCGTCGCGTTTGCGGCGACGCTGGGGCCGGCGCTCCGAGCGTTGCGGGTGGATCCGATGGTCGCCCTGCGATACGAATGAGGCGCTGCGGTATTCACGCCGCCGCTCGAAACAACGCGCAGTCAGCCGCTTGACACCCGCCCCTTACAGGTGCATGCTTCCATAGACATCTAGGAATCATGAGCAAAGCCAATCCTGATTCCGTTCTGCTTCAGCCTCGCAGCAACTCTCGTAGCCTCGTCTTCCATCGCCTGCTCATTCGGCTTGCCCGCGCTCTGAATCCACGTCTCGACTTTGCCCCACTGGACCTCGTGCGATGTCGACGGCCCTTTCAGGGTTACCGTGAGCCGCGTCGCCGGGCCGGGTGCGTTCTCCGTGAATCCGCAGCGCCGGAACTCAGCTATAGCGAGCGTGGCCGCTTCGTACAACGTGCTGGCGGCCACCTCGACGGCGTGCCGGATGTTGTTGGTGTCGGTGAACGAGACGAGGCAGGTGTGCGCAGTGGGCACCGGGAGATTATACTCTCTGGCGAACAAAAGCGAATACAAAAGTCCCGCCTATTCGGCTCCGGGCAGATCGAGTCAGAATCTGGAACTTGCTCTGTTCGTGGATTCTAATTTGATGTAGTATCGAGACCAGCGAATGGCTTCAACCGCATCAAATGGCATGGGGTGCAAAGGTTTCGCCCCCAAACACGAGCATACATAAGGGATGACAGAAGCAGAGCTAGTCCGACAGCTTCAGCACATGGCGCAAGATTTGAGTCAACGCAACAGTGATTGGCAACGATTCTTCCGGAACAACACACCGCAGAATGTCCAGGTGATGCTCGAATATGCGGAACGGGCGCGAAGCGAGGGACGCGCGACGGGGCTTCCGATCCCTGACTTGCCGCCGCCGGCCACCCCTGTTGCCGTCCGGGCTGCGGAGGAAGCGGTGGGATTCCGCTTTCCAACTCTTTTGGGCCGTCTATGGACTGAGGTTGCGAATGGTGGTTTTGGCCCTGGCGGTGGCATCTTTGGTGTTGAGGGCGGTTGGGAAGAGGAGCGAGTGGCATTGACAATTGCTCCGTTCTACCTCGACGCGAAGCGGCACAATGGGTTCGGGTTGTCGTGGCCGGAAAAGCTGGTTCCAATCTGCTACTGGGGCGGAGACGACTATTCGGCGATCGACTGTACTACGACGGAAGGGGACGTCGTCGATTTACTGGAGAGTAAACGCTGGAGGCCAAAGCGCAAGAAGCTGACGTTCACGCAGTGGGTGGAGGCTTGGGTTAACGGCGTGGAACTCTGAGAATGCCTGCCATCTTGTTGCCGGCGATGAGTTACCCACAAAAACCGAGAGTTCACGTTTCAACCTGAGCGACTACTCGTCAGCACAGGGCCAGTGGCTCTGATTTACGCACGGCTCCCGAAAGCTCACGATCGAGTCCGAGATACCAATCTCCCAGGACGGAAAGCGGATGCAGTTTTCGTCCCACCAGCCCGGTTTCAACCAACGGCACTCCCCCATCTTCGCGGCAGTGAGTCCCTCGCCCCAGCGCCCGCTTCTCGTCTCGGGCAGATTCGCGAACGCACACTCGGCGATCTCCAGCCCGCGGAACCGCTTGAACAGTTGATCGCGCAGAGCTGGCGTGAATCCGTTGCGCGTTCGGGCCGCGTACACGAGCCGGTCGCCCTCGTAGTATCCGAAGATCAGCGCATCGAATGTCCTCGCGCCCACTGTGTATCCGCCAATAACGAACTCCTGGCCCTGGTTGATCCGCATTTTCTGCCAGGCGCCGGATCGCTGACCGGGCTCGTAGCGGTCGTCCAATCGTTTAGCCACCAACCCCTCCAGGCCTGCGGCCCGCACGGAGGCGATCACATCGGCAAGACTGGCGTTCAGCTCGGGGCATTGGCGGATCGGTTCTCCAAGCTTCGGCGGGATCTCGGTCCGCAGCAATTCGCGCCGCTCCGAGAGCGGCTTCGCCATCACATCGCTCCCCCTCCAGGATCAACACGTCTAACACGTAGTAGACGATCGGAGCGCCCGATGAGGCGTGGTTCTGCAGGATGTTGAACGACGGCCGCCCGGACTCGTCGAGCGCGACCTTTTCCAGGCCCCTCGCTATCGAATCGGAATCACGGGCAAGGACGAAATGGCATTGGCTCCCAACGCCCGGAGTCCCATTGAACCGATTTTTGTGTTGGAAGTGCAGTCGAGCGTTCCGCGCGAACCGGTCAAAGCTGGGAACAGATAGTTCGCCCAATGACCTAAGGGGTTGAGGGCGGGCACCACGACGGCATTGGGAATCACATTACCCTGCGAATCCCGGGCGTTGCACACCACGTTGGCGGTTATGGCTGAGTCCATGTTTGCAATTGCAATCCCTGTGTATAGCTGGGCGCCATTCACGGCTAATGTCGTGGCGTCGAATGGGACTTCGAATTCGTAATTACCGTTGCTGGTGGGCACGGCTGCCTCATAATAGCTCCCGTCCGAGCCGTGACGGCGAAACAACGTCTGAACAGTAAGGGCAGGACCAGAACTAATCACAGCCCATCCCGCGACCAGGGTGCCCTGCGAAGTTCCGGCTTCGTAGAAACTCGTGCCGTAGGCGGCGACGGCACCCTCCAAGGTCGCTGACGTATTCGGACCAAACGGAACCGGCAGCGGCTTACCATTGTCGTCATAAAAGCTGATCGAGAAATTCTGCGGCTGGTTGCTGCTGTTGACGATGTAAAAGTCCGTCACGAAGGGATTGCCCGCTGCGAAATGGGGAATCACGCCGGTCACCGCCGAAGTACGCGCATCATTTTGCAATTGGCCGACCTGAGCCGCCGTCAGCACGGTTCCGAAGATGGCTGCTTCTGCTAAAAGGCCGGCGTAGGGGACACCCCCGGTGTCTCGTGCGCCGATGGTCACGGGAACATTGTTCAGCGTGGTAATCCCATTCAGACTGTCTCCGTTTCCAAACAGGGTTGTGGACACAGCGACTCCATCAACATAAAGTCGGATGCCCCTCGCATGGCCGCCGCCGTCGTAGGTAGCCACCAAGAAGTGCCAGTTGCCGTCGTTCACTGAAACCGTGGCCTCGACACCCAGAAAATTGCCGCCAACGCCCCCGGCCGCGCTTGGGGTCGCTTGGAGAACAAAGGCCAAACGCCCAGACCCTTGGGGAGCCACTCCACCAGGGCCGTTGTCGATGGCGAGATACGGTCCGCTGTAGTTGCCGCTGTTTGCTTCTTTGGCGAATAAGATCATGTTGTTGGTGGTGTAGCCGGTCTTCGCCCAGATCATCATTGTCAATGGGTGATACCAATCCAGAGCAAAGAGTTGATTTGAGGCCGTCGTTGGCATGCTGATGTACTGATCCTCAGCGATGTTGAACACAGCAGCCTGTTCAGTGGGATCTTCGATCGGTGGTCCACCGCCTGGACCGGTGAAGGTCACGCCGTTTGTGAGCGTGCCAATGTTGCCTTGGCCGGTTGCGTCATTAGCGTTGCCGTCCAACCGCCAGTAGCCCAGCGGGTTGAGCGCCAGCACATCATTCACGTACTTGCTCTGGGCCATGCCCAAGGGCGCCACAAGCCCCATGGCTAAAATCAGCTTTGAAGGGTTCATGGGTCTCTCCCGTTGCGATTGACTCAATCACCACTCGCAGCGGGTACGGTAGTCGACTAACTTGTTCCGCGGCTGGAGGGTCACCCGATCGTCCGTCGTGATGGCCAGCGCGGTAGCCGTCCAGCTTCGGCTCGTATGGCCAGTTCCCGCCCTCGGGCAGGTGGGGGCGGGCAGGAGTAGCATCGGCTCCATGAATGTCGCTTTGATCCTCTGGACGGGCACCGTCGTAGTTTACGGCATTAAAACGCGCATGGGCATCACTGTTTTATGGTTGTGCCATAATCAATCCCGGAATGGGAACGGCTGTTCAACAAGCGTCCTTGCCCGCGCCACACCCAAATGAATCGGCGTTGATTGAGATCGTGGAGCGCGCGATTCACGCCTCGCCTTCTGAATGGCTGTTCTTTCGTGAGCTGCGTGTCGGAACCGGCCGGCAGAACGGTGGAGCACAGCGCCTCGATGCATTCGCACTTAGGACGATGACACCCAAGACTCCTGCGGTCTGGCCCGCCAAATCGGCTTCAGCGTTCTCGCCGAACACTCCCGCCCACCCGCAATCGCGTGGACTAAGCTCCACTAAGCCACCCTTGCGGTTGGCGTGGCCATGAAAAGGAAATTACTGGTTGTGTTCTCCGGAACACTGTTAGTCCTCGCGGCGCTTGCGACTTACGGCAGCATGCAGGTCCGCGCGACTCCTAGCGAGCAGGCCCGGACTCTTCCCGGAGACGGCCTGATTCCCCAGCCCATCGGCTCGGTCAATCACGCGGTCACCATTCGTCGCCCTCCTCATGACGTCTGGCCCTGGCTTGTCCAGATGGGATCTGGCCGAGCTGGGTGGTACGCTTACGACTTCATCGATAATGGCGGCCACCGCAGTGCGGATCGCATCCTGCCTGAGTTTCAAAACATCGAGGCGGGCAGTGTGTTCCCCGCGCTCCCGGGGGTAACCGACGTATTTACGGTCGTGCAGGATGAGCCCGAGCATAGCCTCGTTCTCTCATGGCGCTCGCCTAGCGGCAGGTATTTGACGACCTGGGCGTTCATACTTGAACGGCTGCAGCCGAACTGTACTCGCCTGATTGTGCGCGGGCACGTAGCCCCTGACTATCATCCCTACGGTCTGCCACAATGGATCGCCCTACTACTTGCTCGACCGGCGCATTTCATCATGGAGCGTAAGCAGTTGCTCGGTATCGCTCGGCGCGCAGAATCTCTTCCATAGTCTCGCTTCGCGAAAAGATCGAATAACTATCCGACAAATGAGCGTGCGAAGACGGCTGGGACCGCGCGCCAATCTTGAATCGAAATATCCATCTTCTTTCTTTTCTTCATTGGTTTTTCTCCGTAAGTGGAGACTAGAAATCCCAACTCATAGCGGTTGGTCGCGCACTACCGTTTCATGCGCGGCCATCAGCCACTTGCCGTTCCCTTTCCTCAGCACTATTAGGATGCGCCCATCGACCGTCACACCGCCGTTGGTCGCCTGGTAGGTGCCCGCACAATAGGCGAGGTCGCCGGTGTAGTAGAGCGTCAGCGGCTTGATGAAATCGATGTGCCCGCCCGCCTTGATACCGCGTTCCCAATAAGCCTCGATCGCCTGCCTCCCATGTGCCAGGATGTGTGCCGAGAGATAATAGCCGTCGTCGGTGTACAAAGCCGCGACCTTCGCCGCGCCCCCAGCGTTATAGAACCTGATCCAGTCTTCCGAGACCTGCCGGATGGCCGCCTCGTCGGCGCTCATCTGCTCGCGCCCTTCAGGCTTTGGTGAGGCCGTTTGCGGAGCGGCAAAGGGCAAGGCGATGCACAATGCAAGAAACAATACGAAGGCTCTTTTCATGGTCCGCACGATAGCACACAAAACCAGAAGCCTTTTTGGGGGGCGTGGGACCTTCGGGATAGATGCTGAGTAAAGGCTCACTATTTTACGGGTCCGCTGGTCTGTTAGCGGTTCGGCCACTCGGAAACAATCCACATGAGCGTAAAGTCGGCAAACCGCTGATTGAATGAAGAAGATATTGGTTGGTGGTCGGACGCTGCTTCGGCTACGTCGCCCGTCCGGCCCGCTTCCGCCTCGCAGCCTGCCTGTCCCGCTTCACGCCCTCCCGCGAGAGCCTCTTCGCGGTCCGAACCTCCGCCGCTGCCAGGGATGCTTTCTTCGCGCGCGCGGAGCGTTCCTCCGGCGTCATGTGCCTCGCAGACGCTTTGCCGCCTTGCCGGCCGAACATGCGCGCGATCTCGGTCACGACCGGGCGCCACCTGGACCTGCGCGCCGGACTGCCTTGCGCCGCGTCCCAACCTGAACTAACATTTTGCGGGAGGTTCTCCAATGCCCAAGATCAACTGGAATCGTGTGGTTCTCGGCGGTTTGGTGGCCGGCCTGATTATCGACGCGGCAGAGTATCTGGTGAATGGGGTGATTCTCCAGGCGCGGTGGGCCGCCGTGATGAAAGGACTTGGCAAGCCTGAGATGATGAGTGGCGCTCAAATCGCTGCTTTCAACATCTGGGGCCTGCTAGTTGGCATGTTCACGGTTTGGCTTTACGCCGCAATTCGGCCACGCTACGGAGTCGGTCCCAAAACAGCAGTCTGCGCCGGGGCGGCGGTATGGGCGCTGGGCTACCTGTTGGCAAGCGTCGCGCCAATGGTGCTCCATATACTTCCGCGGCATTTGATGGCGATTGGAATTGCGGCGGGGTTGATCGAAATGATCGTCGCAGCGCTGATGGGAGCATGGCTTTACAAGGAAGAGGGTGCCAGCAGCTAAAGAAGAGGCGGCGACAATTTCGGGAGCGCATTCATTTCCGAGAGCGCCAGTTGCTCGGCGGCGGCCGACGCGGCTGACGGGCCAAGTACGCATATGGCACGCCTGCGGATCCTTCGCCCGGCGTGCTGCCTGATCCCTCATCAGGCTCGCCCGGTTTCTTCTTGAGTCTTCCGGCGGGCAAGCGCTCGCGACGCCTACCCCTGCCCCGTGCGAGACGTTCCAGTGACATGACCCCTTCCTCGATCTGCTCGCGCTCCTGCGTGAGTGACGCGAGTATTTTCGGAAACATCCACGGGACTCGATGGCTGCGGCGTTCCTGCCGACGCGCCTCTAAGTATGCCTCCAAGGAGTGGCCATGGCCTTTCGTCTTTTGAACTGCCCTGGCAATGCTACCTTACTACCTAACACCGTACAGCATCCGGATCATTGTCATGCTATTTAGCGCAGAGGTTTATAACCGCGCTCCTACTAACCGCCATTCCAAATTCCAGTCTCGGATGCTGCAGTATAGTTCGTGTGAGCAGGCTATAGAGTCACCCGCGACGAGGTATCTTCCCTCTGTTTCATCGCCGGCAAGCTCCTGAACCAGCTCCGTAACGGGTAGCTTGATTTGGACGAGTTTGAAGGATTCGGCGTCCAGCAGCAGAATATCGAATTCACCCGTGACAAACCGTGTCATGTTTCCAGATACCATTTGACGGACCGGATGATCCACGGCACCCTTAACCACACGCGTCGCGCTTATGGAGAACTTGTAATACAGCTTCCTATCGTGCCATTTGAGCCAAAGGAAGGCGTGAGCATTGTCAAAGGACGGCCCCATGTTGATCTCGCGCCAAATTGCGGGGACCTCACACGGCGGCAGGTCGGAATTCGCGAAATGATTGACGAGGTTCCTGCCATCATTGCAGCCAGCTAAGAAAGCCGCACCCAGCAACAGTGGCGCAACAGTTAGCGAAATCCGTTTTGAGTAGGGTGCTTCCAACTGACCTCCAACACAGCTGCTAAACGACGTTCAGCGAAATACTTCTCGCGTCAGGTTCGCGTTCATCGTGAACTTGCCATAGTTCGCCACCGAGTGCGTGACCCACGGCACGTAGCCATCTTCCCTAACCGCTAGTTCAAACTTCGTTCCCTTCACGAGGGGCACGGTTACCGGCGTTGTCCCAACCGATACGCCGTTGATTTCCACGGACGCGCCGCTCGGATCTGAGGTGACGGTGAGTAGAGGCTTGGCCTCGGGGTCCATCGGCTGCGTTTCAGCTGCCGCGGGCACCGGAACAGGCGCCGGCTGCGACGGCGGTGTCGTCAGCGCCGCAGGCCTCCTCGGTGTGGGGGCTACGTTGGCGGAAGCGGGCACAACTGCTGGAGGCAAGTTAGTCGCGGATTGCACAGGCGCCGGTACTGGGGTGATTGCTGGCGCGGCAGTCTGAGTCGACGCCACCGACGGCAAAGGCCGAATGTCCATGATGCGGAATTTCGCACGAGCCTCTTTACCCATGTTGCCGCCCTTCCGGCCAATGATCCACATGGTCGTGTCCTTCACTTCGGCCGAGAAGGTATCGCCGGGGATCAGCCCGCTACACGCACTTCCGACCCAGCTTGCGGTACACCGAATCGTGTAGCCCATGCCGTTCGCTTCCACGAGGTTGTACACCTCCATAGTTCGGCGGGTATGGGAGTATTCGTGCGGAGGCGTGGTGACCGTCTGGCAGTTCGTGTGAGTGTTGACATTGATGGTGGTCATGTAGCCCCAGTCAGTGGCCGTGCCATTCCCGCTCCCGTAACAGCTGGAATTGCTGTACCCCGGTGTGGTGTAAGAGGTCGTGCGTTCGTGAGGGATGAGCCGGTAAGCCACGGCGCGAATGGTCAGCGTCGCTGCCTGCTGATCGCTGGCGAGGGCCGGAAAGCCAAGGGAGGCGAGGAGCGCGATCAACGCCAGTGACGCCGTTCTGGGCGCTTTAGTATCTACGTAAAACATGTCTATTTAACGCATGTAGACCGCGCCAGTATCCTAACCCGAAACTCAGGAGCGTGCAAGATCAACCAGAGATAGCATTGCAAAGGGCCCTGGGAGAGCGGATTCGAGAGCTGCGTAAGAAAGCCGGATATTCCCAGGAGGGCTTTGCGGATGCCGCTGGCGTTCATCGCACATACATGGGCACGCTGGAGCGGGGTGAGGCAAACGTGAGCCTCGGCAATCTGCAGAAGATGTCCAAGGCGCTGGGAATTACGCTCTCGGATTTGTTTAAGACGGTTGAGAAGCGGGCTGAAGGTTTACGGAAGAGCTTAACGAAGCGGGCGGAGAGGCGGCCACCCACGCCTTCCAGCTAGGCCACAATTTGCGGCGCCACGAGGCCGGAGGTTGCCAAGCTCGCTTACAGATCGAGAGCTGTCAGAGAGCGACCTGCTTCTGCATGGAGCGCGACTTCACAGGACCGATCACGAAGAAGATCTTCTCGGAGGCATTCTCCAAGTGGTCGACCGCCCAGAACGGCAGGGCACTTCACTGACAGGGCGTTCCGTACAACTGCCGTTTGACTTGTGCGATCACCAGCGTCTTGGGGATATCACATCCTCTATCGTGCCGCGGTGCGCGCAACCGCTGCGTCGGGATCTTGACCGGGCCGGATCGGTACTGGCAGCGTGCTGAACCGCCGAGTTAAGGCGCTCGCGATCATGTCGAGTTCTGCCCACCGTTAACAGCCGAAATAGATCTGTCAGAACCACCCTTCCGGGATCGACTACCTTGGGTGTGAGGCAAGACGTGACCGAATCGGTCGGTGGTTGCGGTCCGGACGAGTTGTATGAGGAGGCGGCCGCCAACTATAGCGCTCCGCTCGAGCGGCTCGCACGGGCTTACGAGGCGGACCCGGAAGCCCGTCGCGACCTGCTGCAGGAAATTCACCTGGCCCTGTGGCGGAGCTTCGCGAGTTTCGACCACCGCTGTTCGCTGCGCACTTGGGTCTACCAAGTGGCGCACAATACGGCGGCGTCGCACATCATCAGGCAGCGCCGCAGCCGTGCGGGCCTGGTGAGCCTAGAAGAAATCGAGGCCATGCCGCTCCGCGAGGAGGACCGGTTTGCCGTGGACCGCCGCACTGCGGTCGAGGATCTTCTGCGTCTGATTCAACGGCTCGACCCGGTGGACCGGCAGGTCATCCTGTCCTATCTCGAAGGTATGGACGCCACATCGATCGGCGAGATCACCGGGCTCAAGTCGGCCAACGTGGCGCAGAAAATTCACCGCATCAAGCAGATTCTCGCCCGGCGCTCGCGGCGCGGAGGTATCCATGGCGAATGAACTCAAACCGGACGACATGCAGGATGTCTGGCACAGCCAGCCAGCGGACCCGGTCCGAATACCGGCCGACGAACTGAGGCGCAGAAGCGTGCTGTGTGAAGGCAACAAGCGGAGGGCGTTCTGGGCCGGCGCTTCGCTGTCCATCCTTTCCGCGGCGCTGTGCGCCTGGTTCTTCTACCGGCTGCCGTACACGCTGCCGCGCATTGGCTTGGTCCTGACGTTCATCGGCGAGGTAGTCTTTCTTTACCAGTGGCGTTCATTGCGCCGCGGCGCAAAGGAGCAGGCCGGGTCGACCGCAGTGGCGTACCGCTCGCAACTGGTGCGGCAGCGCGAGCTGGTCCTGAGCATTTGGAAGAGGTTCCTGCTGCCGTTTGTTCCCGGTCCAGCGGTGATCTTGTTGGGCTTTCTCATTCCGCAGTTGGGAGTTGTTCCTTCGGTGGCGCTGACCTCGGCCTATCTGGCTTCGCCTTTCGCGGTGGTGATTCCGTTGGCGCGGAGCAGGGCGCGCCGGATCGAACGCGAAATCGCGGGACTGGATACCCAGATCCGCTAAGAGGCACGCTCGCAACAGCCGTCGTGCGACTGCCGAAGGGCACGCGCTAGCTCGTTCAGCTGCAGCGTCCGCCGACCCTTGCTGGCGGCCAATGCGCACACATGCTCTGTCCCGTTTACGCGGTAACCGGAGAATGGTGTGCATTCGTCGGCCTCCGTACGAGTCGCCGACGGCAGGGGCGGGTGCATTAGGTGAAGAGAATGCCTGAAGAGGTGCCCTCCCGACCCTCCGAGAAACCTGATCGGATGGAGTGGTTGTCGGGTGACAAGAGGGTCAGCGCATTAGAAGCGCAACCAAGGCGACGAGCAGACTGAGTACGGGGATCAGCGTGCGCGCGATGCGCTCCGCGAATGTCCAACGTGCGTTGTGGATGGCGCGGCGCACGTTCGTAATGCTCTGCTCGTTGGCTTCGCCTTGATCGATCAGCTTTGAGCAGTCCACGTCCCAACGTTCGGCAAGGCATTCGAGCCGTGGGCGCTCCTTCGTCGCGACGAGGAAACGAGATTGGACCCGGCGCAAGGCGTGCTTCTCGTAGATCGCTCCGATCTTCGCCGGCGAATCGTCAATCATTGCCTGTTCGCAGACCTCGTTCAGCTCGTCGATCTCAATTTGTTCGAGGTTGCGGCGGTGACGGCGCTTCATCCGCCACAGGTCGTAGCTCTCCCGGAAGTTCACCGGCACGAGGTAGGACCAGTGCCAGCGAACAAGCTCTTTTGATGCTGGCGTGGGGCGCCTATACATGATCGGGAGCCGGTCAGACCAATCTGGTCGGTCCAGGCGCAACTGATTCAGGTTAAGAAGCTTCCCGCGCGCGAATAGATCACGAGCTTCCATAGACACATTTTAACAGTCGCTGATGTTGGGTGTCTGCGGTCACGCCTGTGCGCGGACATGCCCAGCCGATTTCAAACCCGGACGGGCTTCCTCCGCCGGCTCCACTGCCTCACGACGACCACCGCATCGCCGGTCATCCGTCATCCAACCGGTGTGGAACTACGCCATCTGCGCGGCTTCGTTGCCGTTGTGCAGTCGCTATTATCAGAAGCTGCCCGGACGACAATGCACAGCTCCCGGCCCCGCAGACTTGGGCTCTGAGCGTATTACGCGGCACTCTTCCAAAACAAATTGCGAACTTTACCTCTGGCGGAGCGTATCAGGCTTATAGCACGCTCGGCTTCGCCCTGCGTTGGAGGGCCATATATCGTGAGCGGCTTTGGAACTCAGCTCAAACACGTCTTGCGCAGGCTGATGCGCTCGCCCATGTTCACGGTGGTGACGCTGTTCACGATCGCGGTCGCAGTCGGCGCCAATAGCGCGATCTTCAGCGTCGTCAACGGCATTCTGCTCAAACCTCTTCCGTATCCGGATCCCGAGAGACTGGTGAGCGTTTGGCAAACGGCGCCAGGCATCGGCATCAAGGATGTCCAGTGCTCGCCTTCCGACTACTTCACGTTTCTGGAGGAGAATCGGACCTTTCAACACTTCGGGATTTGGACCGGAGACGGCGTCAGCGTTACCGGCCTAGGAGCACCCGAGCGGGTCTCGGCTGTTGACGTTACTTCCGGCACACTTGCGGCCCTGGGTGTTCAGCCGATTCTCGGCAGGTGGTTCACGTTGAAGGATGAGGCCCACGGCAATCCGGAAACAGTGATCCTGACCCACGCCTATTGGCAGCGCAAATTCGGCGGCGATGCGTCAGTGCTCGGCCGCCGCATTATGGCGGATGGAACGGCCAGAGAGATCATCGGCGTTATGCCCTCAAGCTTCCGGTTCTTTGAGGAGAAACCGGATCTGATCTTCCCCTTTCAGTTCGAACGCGCCAAAGTATTTCTCGGAAACTTCAGCTACTACGGTGTTGCCAGGCTCAAGCCAGGTGTTACCCTGACGCAGGCGAACGCCGATGTCGCGCGAATGATCCCGATGGTGGGCATGAAATTCCCGCCGCCACCTGGTTTCAGCCCTAAGATATTCGAGGACGCTCACATCCAGGCCACGTTGCGGTCGCTGAAGCAGGACGTGATCGGCGATTTGGGAAAAGTGCTGTGGGTACTGATGGCAAGTATCGGCGTGGTGCTGCTGATCGCGTGCGCGAATGTTGCCAACTTGCTTCTGGTCCGCGCCGAAGGACGCCAGCAAGAACTTGCCATTCGGACTGCTCTGGGTGCCGGTTCGGCCCAGATCGCCAGGGAGTTCCTGGTTGAGAGCGTGTTTCTGGCGATGCTCGGTGGAATCATCGGACTGGGGCTTGCGTATGCAGCGCTGCGCCTTCTAGTCACGCTTGCACCGGCCTTCCTTCCTCGTCTCGAAAACATCACCATCGATCCTGTGGTCCTGCTGTTCACGCTTGCCGTCTCACTAGTCGCCGGAGTCCTTTTCGGCCTGATGCCCGTGGTCAAATTCGCAGCGCCTAGCGTGACGGCTGCGCTTCGCGCTGGCGGGCGAACATTAAGTCAGAGCAAAGAAACACATCGCACGCGGAATACGCTGGTGGTGGTACAGGTGGCGCTAGCGATGGTCCTGTTAATTGGCTCCGGCCTGATGATCCGGACGTTTCTCGCGCTGCGGCATGTCCAGCCCGGATTCACGAGCCCACGCGAGTTGCAGACCCTCGCTGTTTTCGTTCCTGAGAGTCAGGTGAAGGAGCCGGAGCGCGTGGTGCGCATGCAGCAGGAGATGCTGAGAAGGATCTCGGCCATCCCAGGTGTTTCCTCAGCCGCCTTTGCAAACTCCGTTCCCACCGACGGAAACAACAGCACCGATTTACTATACGCCGAGGACCGGACGTACGCCGAGGGACAAATGCCGCCGCTGCGCCGGTTCAAGTTCGTTGGGCCTGGCTTTTTTCAGACCATGGGCACCCGGCTGATAGCCGGACGAGATCTCACGTGGACCGACATCTATGACCAACGGCCGGTCGTCATGATCTCGGAGAATATGGCGCGTGAGCTTTGGCAACAACCTCGGGCGGCCATCGGTAAACGCATTCGCGAGGGTATGAAAGATCCTTGGCGCGAGATTGTCGGCGTCGTGGGAGACATCCGCAGCGATGGCGCCGATCAGAAGGCGCCAACGACCGTGTACTGGCCGGTCATGATGAAGAACTTTTGGGGCAATGAGGTCTTCATACAGCGTCGCGCGGTTTTCGCCATTCGCAGCACTCGCGCCGGCTCTGAAAGTTTTCTCAAAGAGGTCCGCCAAGCCGTGTGGTCGATCAATCCTGATGTCCCGCTGGCCAGTATCCACACCCTGGAGGAGGTCTATCGCGATTCGATGGCACGGAGTTCGTTTACGCTCGTCATGCTCGCCATCGCAGGAGGTATGGCGCTGCTACTCGGTGTCGTAGGGATCTACGGCGTGATCTCGTACTCGGTATCGCAGCGGACGCGGGAGATGGGCATTCGCATCGCTCTCGGCGCCGAGCAAAACGCGTTAACAGCAATGGTCGTTCGCCATGGCCTCCTGCTCACCGCGATCGGCGTGGCCATGGGCCTGGTCGCGGCTGCGGCAGTGACGCGGATTATGTCTTCGATGCTGTTCAAGATCCGGCCGGTCGATCCGCTTACCTATGCGATGGTATCGGTCGGCCTGCTCGTTGCTGCAGCGGTCGCGAGCTATATTCCAGCGCACCGAGCATCTGTCGTAAATCCTGTTGAGGCCTTACGAGCTGAGTAGATCGCGACTGAGGCTCTGTTCTCGGCCCAGACTGGAGTTTCTAGTGACCGCGCAGACTCGATGTTGGTCCGTTTGCCAGGACTCACTCAGCCAGCTTCAAAGATTTGAGAACGTGGACCAGATTCGGAACCGCCGTCATAGCGAGATCCAGACTGACTTGGCCGCCTTCCTTCTCCGCTCGTTCCGGGTGACTGCGGGCGTGGAGTTCACGCAATATGCTGAACAAATGGTAGTCGAGCGAGCTGAGGAGAGGAACTGGTGGCCGTTCGGCGCCTGAGCCTGGACTATTCTTTCGTTCAAGCGTTGTCTTGACCTCCCCGAGCAGGTCGTCCAAGGTTCGCTTCTTCGTTGAGCCTACGGGCTTCGGCAACCGGTCAGCAAGAATGGCCTCCGCGACGTTCTTGGCACTAGTCACCGCGGCATGATGCTGCGACTGTACCAGATTGACTTCGAGGGCTGCCCAGTTTCGCTTGGCTTCCTCGCGCAAGATTGGATTCGAAATCGCCTCAAATTTTGGTTGTGGGAGACCGCTTGCCAGGCGCCTCGGCGTCAGCGTGAAGACGAGTCGGTTCGCAGAATCCGTATCAGGGTTTCTGGCGATGCGCCACAATTCAGGGGCGTTGAGTGAACCTCCGACGAAGTTGCCTGGCTGGCCCCTGCGCAAGTCCGATATCCAGCTGAAATCATGGCTCCGAGCGGTCGCGGCCAAAAAGCACTCTGCTGGTGGGGGATCGAATCTACGCTCTCGATAGAACAGAATGCCAGCACGATGCGGTGGCCCGTCAGGACAAGGCACCATTTGCAGGAGCATTTCTCGACCGTCCAGCCGATGAGACGCCAGGCGGAGTCCTTCATCGGAGACATCGTGGTCGGAAAGATACACGACATTCAAGAACAGTGAATCTTGCCCGAGCGGCGAGAAATTGCCCTCAGTATCCTGGATCAGAATTTGGCCGAAGTTCTGTTGGAAGTGAACGTACACGCGAAGCGGTATCGTCATGTGCTTCATTCTAGAGCCGAGCCAGCCAGTGAACGGGTCCCGAAAACCCCGTCGATTCTCGGGATGCGCGGGGCGGCCCGTCAACATCAGTCGAGAGCGTGCGCTACAACGTCGTTCCAATCTTTTTGGGCCGCTCTTTTAGTTGGATCCGCTAGTGTGCGATTCGTCCTGTTTGGGTTTGGGGAGGTGGAAGCAGAGCATTGCAATGTGGAATGTTTGTTCCGGGTCGTCGGGAAGGCGGAAAGTAAAGTCGAATCGTGATTCGCCGCGTGTGCTATCGGGTGCCACAAAGCACGAATGCTCTGCTGTACACTCCTGAATTGCGCGAAGGGGTGCGGTCACGTCGCGAGTGTCCAGAAAGTAGATGATCGCTGTCTTGGTGTCTCGCCACGTGAGGTACTTGATCAGCTGGTCAATCGTTGCAAGGTGTTGCTGGCGTCCGCGCCAGAATTTGCACTCTGCGACAAACAGGTTTTCCTGGTAATACCGCATCAAAATGTCGGTCTTTCCTGCCTTGTTGAATGTTTCGCCGGTGGTTGACGCCCAGCCAAACTGTGACGCGAGCTGGACGATCAGCTCATCTCGAAGCGCATCCTCCCCCTTGCCCGCGTAAGCGCGAGGCAATCGTTCCCAGGATCGTCCTCTGTTTTGGATTGCCTGGAGTATTTCTTCATAGGTGTTCTCGTCGAGCGTCCACGCGTGTCGATATGGCGTCGAGCCCGGCGCTGGCTTGGGTGCAGGTAACGTTTTTCGTACAACAGGAACTGACAAGCTCGCGGGTACGGCATCCGCCTCTTTCAGTGGGAGGTCCAGCGTTTCGAGGATGCCGAGGCGCTCCTGTAGTTCCCCTCGACGACGATCAACGAAGCTCTTCGCCAGCTCGGGCAACGACTGGTTGAAGCGGGCAATCTCCTGGTTGAGATATCTTGCGTTCTCGCTGAGGCATGCCAACATGCGCTTCACCTCTCCTTTGATATCCGCCGACGGGTGCGTGGGCACAATCACATCGAAGCACACCTCATCTCCGGCTACCCATATCGGACGCGGACAAATCCTGCGAGTGCTGGCCTGATACCGAAACACCGCAGCATCACCGGTGAAAGGCACATGAACTGTTACGATCTGTCGCGTGTGGAGATCACCGGCCTGTCGGCCGGAATAGATATCGAACCATTCCGCCCGCACCGTCTCCTCGCGCGGACTCATGGCCGCATGCTCGACATCGACAATGAGCGGCGAGATCGCGAACTGCACCGCAAGGCTTTCGGCGTACTCCGTAGGATTTACGCTCGCAATGTAGGAGAGGTCTGCCCTGTCGACCTGCTCTTTGAGCTGTTCCGTGATTTGTCGCGTCGCGGCGATGAGAAAGGTATCTTGAAATGGCGAAAACGACTCGGCCGAGCGCATCAAACACGATTCTCCGCCATATCACAACCGACGAGCAATCCGGACCGACCACCTTTAGTCCCGACGATCCGCCTGCTTTACTGACTGCACCGGCAACGAATTGCAAGCTGAACAAACGCAGACCGCGCGCTGCCTTTTGCGGTGCGATACAGTGGACTCGTCGTGCAACCGGGGCTTTATCGTCCATTACGATTGAAGCATAAGTTGATAAAATCTTGTTTGAGAATGGTGGCGTAGCAGAAGCGTGTCATCTACGATTTCGACATTGATTCAGCAGCTCACGGATGACCCGTGGAGGGCCAGGGTCGGTTTCAGTCCTTACCTGCATTCCGCGCTCGAACGTGTTATCGACCCGTCCACGCCAGATGCGGCCGTCATTCAAGTGCTCGGCGAGTGGCTATCGAAGTACCAACCGTGTCTATTTGGGCGCATCGCGGCAAAAAAGGGACTCCTTAGCTATTGTCTTCTCACCGAAGACGAACTTGCCGCAACAGATGAGATTATTGGACGGAAGATCCAAAATGCTCGTCGCGACTGGACTCGGCTAGGGTTCTTGGGCAGCGCGAGTGGTTTCATCATCGTCCTACGCTCACGCGCGCTATCGACTGCCCTCCCGAATAGCACTGTGAAAAGTATTGCTCAGCGGGTGTGCTCGCTATATCTTCAGGAAGATGTGTCAACAGATCGGATCTTTCTGGATCGTATCTATCTAGAGCAACCCACTAACCGACGCGCGACATGGGAATGGGTCACGGGCGTGAATTACTTTTCTTCACAGGGCGACAGGCGCTGGTGGCAGGATCATCGCATTCCTGCCGGCATGGCGTTCTCGGTGAATTCTGTCGGACACATGGTTAAGTCCGGAAAGCTCGTCCGTGCGTTGCGCGACCTTGAGGAGATCATGGAGACTGCCCAAGGTGACTTCGCGAATCCCGCTGTCGATTCTCTCGACAAGGCACTAGAACTGGCTATGCGAACGATCGATTTGGCATCAAATGGACCCTCTGGAAAGGCAACGAGCCTGCTGCCGCGTCCGCGCACCGTCACCCTCCCGAAATGCCCAGTCACGTTGCCGCCATCGTTCCGGGACAAAGACTACTGCGAATATCAGGGCTGGTATCACACGGACTATACGCTTCCTTCGGAATACTTCGATCCAAATATCGAACGACCAACGGCTATTCGGAATTACCGGTTGGATTTCACGTACCTGTTTGAAGAATCGCTCGACAATCCGGACTTCGAACGGATGGGTCGTGGTAGAGCAATTCGTGAGTCCACGGCTGATACCGAGGCCATCGATGCTTATCGAAAGCAAAAGCGCCTTCGAGGGGAACCTGTCGAGACTGACATCGATCACGTGCCGAGACTACGTGATGCTTTAGGAAATCACTGAACAACTGTACCGGGTCGCTAGCAGTTGTGCGAGATCTGCCGTTCGCATACGCGCCGCCGCCGGCCGAAGAATTGCTAGACAATGCAGATTTCTTTCGGTACTGGTGGTGTCCAAAAGAAAGTCGATCGGGTCTAGATCCTCAGCCTCAATTCTGACTACACCGAGATAGCGGGAGAATGGGACCGACGAACATAGGTCCGCAACAATCCTTTCCGAGACCTTATTAGCGCCTAGAATCAACGATTCTAGATAAGAATGCGATTTGGCGATCCAACATTCCCATGCCGTGACTGTGGGAGGCCCGGCCAGCAGTGATTGCCGATGCGCGTGTATTTCTCGCACTAGTCTAATCGCTGCTCTTTGAAGCTCGCCGAAGGACAGGCGGATTTTGGAATGTAGCGGAATGAGGATGTGGCTAAGCGCCCAAGTTTCCACGACGCTGGAATCTCGGAGTTTAATTTGTAGAACGAGGCGATTGCGCCTCCGTCGAACATCCGCCTTGAGGTAAGGACCATACCTGTCATCATGCACGTAAAGCGCGGCCAAATCGCCAGCGAGGTCGTCAATCAGAGGATCGACTAGATTCCTGATGTGGGGGCTTCTGACCTTCATGCCCGCAACTGCCACCGCGTGAGCTCGATCAGTTTGCTCAAGGATCAGAACTGGTGAAATACCGGACCGCACGGCCGAATAGAGCAAAGCCCGCGACACGCCAAATGTGTCGGATCGATAAAGATTCGGCGCGTACCCTAACGAGTGAATGGCTTGGCACATCTGGTCCAACGATAGTCCTTCAGAAGGCATCGGTCGGCCGAAAGGCATCGTGAACTGGGACGCGCGCATCGTGATTTGAGCTGGAGTTGCGGCTGCACCTTCTTCCAGCTCGCGTGCCTTGTGCAGGGCTGACCAAAGGGCTGTTGTTGCACATGCACTCACGCCTAGATCCTGTTGCTGAAATGCCAAGCCTCTTACCGACAATGGGACACCGAGCAAATGTGCTCTGCAGTCGCATGTGCAGCCAAAGTTCCGGACATAACCCTTATCGGCGTCAGGCGGGAAGCACCGCAGAATCGTCCGCCCGACCGGACAACCCGGAAGGGGCTTGATTACACTGAATCCGAGGTAGTACTTTTCTGAGAAATCCGCGCTACTTCGACGAAACTGCTCGGTCGTGAGCGAGCTTCGCAGCCTCTTCAATTCGCGTCGCAAAAGGTGCGCCGTACAAGAGAAAAAATGTACCCGCCGACAGGCATTAGGATAAAGCTGAAGACTTTTTGAATAGAAGACGCTATGGTCCTCCATATGGTCGCGGTCGATATAATGTTCCTCGATCACCAATGACTGGCATCCGAGGTCTCGAACGTAGCCCTCGACGTAGTGTAGTTGACGATGTGCTTCTTGCTTGCCTGTAAACGCCGGGAGAGATAAGCTTAACGCATCCGCCAATGGGCTCTTCCCAAAAGCGAAGAAAGTGACTTTTTGCTGTGGGGACAATCCGAATTACGACACGCCGCTCAACCTTTTGTGTTGATTCGGATCGCGAAGTCCCTTTCGGTCAGGTGCTCTGACGAGCGCACAGCTTCGACGAGTGGCTTCGTCCTACTTTCCCAGCGGGTGAGCGCCCTGTTAAGACGCTCTTGGACTTTACGGTCGGCTTGTTCCACCGCCGCAGCAGCGGCGCCGACGACACGATCGCTCCTGATCGAGTTCTTCCGTCTTGCCATTGGGCTTCCCTTTTTTTAGGTTCCAGAGTTTGGAACGTCCATGATGCCACAGGGGTGAGGACAAATGCCATTAGCGCCGGCTCCTAGTCCATTCCCCATTTCCGGCGCAATTCGATAAGCGAAGCGCCCCGGATTTTCCAGCGTTGCTTCGGCCCGACCTTCTTAGCGTCGACTTCCTGGCGCTTGCAGTACTCCTTGACCGTGGCCTCAGTGACTTCTCCACCAAGAAATTCTGCAGCTTCTCTTGCAGTATACCAATCCTTTGGTTTAAGGGGTTTAGCCACCGATCCTAAGGATAAACCTGTTTGTATACATTCGTCCATAGGGATCTATCTTTATCCATCGGGATGTATAGGTTTTTGTCGGAGGCTCTTTTCGCCGCGCCAAACTGTACACGCGAATTGGGCGCCCTTCGTGAATGCAGCCAAATGCGACGGGATGAAGAGGAGTTGAGCCGTGGCTTCGGCCGACGCCATCGACGCCATCAAGGTGAAGCCCCATGGTTGACTCTCCGGGAGTAGCGGCCCCACACTGGAGTCGATGAGGTCGAGATCGACACGTCCTCGCGTTGATAGCTGCCCGGATTACGACAGCCTGATCTGGGTTCTCACTTACCTCCGCCGTCCGCTCGATCACGTCGGCGAGACAGTACTATCGCGAACCGAGGCCAGGAAGATTCGCGCTTGCGGCTTCCAGGCTCGGGCAGGCTGCATCTGGCGCTGCCCGCTGCTCCCGGACGAACTTGTGCTGGATAATCCCATGCTCGGACATCTGGCGGCCGGATACGATCAGTTCTACCGGTCTCGCAAGTGGAATCCAAAACGCGCCCAACCGCTCCATCGATATCAGCCACCCACGCTGACCACGATCGAAACGAGAATCCTAAACCTGCTCGGCCGAACCCGCCTTGGCCGGCTTGCTAAGCGTGCGCTCCAGCAACGGCTCTGGCGCTACCCGGCCAGCTTTCTCAACCACGTCCTCAAATCGCTTGCCCTGAAAGGCTACCTTGAATGGAAAGGCCCTTGGATCTACTGCACCTCTGGCGCGTCCCCGCAGATCTAGGTCAAGGGCGCACGCTCACCGGGCCCGACTACAGGAGCTTGGTGTGGGTCCTGATTCACCTCGACCGGATTCCCGACGCCGCGCGCCGCACAGTGCCAGACGATCAGGAAGCCTGGTGCATTCGGCGGTGCGGATTTTTCGCCCGCGCGGGCGGCACATGGCTCTGCCCCCCACTGCCGGACCGGTTGGTGGAGCACAATCCGTTGCTCCGTCACCTGTCCGACCGGCCGGATCTTTCGGTGAACGAACGTCGGCCGAGCCGTTGGGCCCGTGAATTTCAACCCTTCTTCGAGCTTCAAATTCGACTGGCCAGGACGCTCAACAGGGCTCCAAGCTACTGCATGACGCGTCGGCAGCTCCAAAAGTCGTTCTGGCGTCTTCGTGCCCCATTCTTCAATTACGTGCTCGACAGCTTGCTCTCGGAGGGGCGGATCACCGAGTGCCAAGGATGGCTGTTCCCTATCGCTCCCGAAATCTTCAAACCGGCGGATTGGTTCAACGAAGAGGTCGACCGGCTGGATGGCCATGTTACACAGACTGCTCTTCCAGCTCAACAATTTCCCTCTGAACAGGCAGAATCGCGATGATTAGCGAAAGACTCTTTTCGAAAAAGCGGCGGGGGGACGGAACCCTCGGGCGGGCGCAGAGGCAGGCCAGAGACCTCCACCCGCATGCGAGTCGAATCGTGCGCCGTGCTAGCGATGGACGATCTCCGGCTTCCGCTTGCCTGGGACGGGAAGAAACGAACTGAGATCAACATCTCCTGCAGGTTACCCTGGGGCCAGCTGTGGTTCGCAACGGTGACGGCGGTCTATGGCCCCAGAGGCTGGCGCATGGTCTGCCCGCGGTGCGCACGCGGCTGCCTGAAGCTTTACGTGTTGCTGCCCGCGACCGATTTAGCGTGCCGAGCCTGTCACAGACTGGTCTACCGAAGCCAGTACGACAGACCGGCGGCGTGGGCTTGCATGTTCTAACTTGCGGCCGTCTGCACTCGCGGACTACCTGGCGTCGCAGATCGTTCGAAAATCCGAAAATCACCACTTCACAGTTGATCACCGGCGCTGGTGATCAAGTAAGTGGCATGTAATTCAGTGAGCTAGCAACGAAATCACCAAATCACCAGTTTTTTCGGAACATACAACACACGTGTACGCACACTCGATGCGCGCGCGTTAGTGCATAGAGCATGGGCTTTCTGTAGTAGTAGCAGTTTTTTTCAAAGAGAGTGGTGATATGGTGATAGTAAGTAGTAAGTTCAATGTTTCCTTGGGCTTAACCTGATCACCAGGAGTGGTGATCGCTGGAGATTCTGGTGATCACAATTTGCCTCGTGGGTCATCGGTATGTTGCGGCGTCAACCTGATATTCAGTCTCCATAAGCCCTTCCAGGACAGTGTCCCAGGGAAGTGCCAGGACCGATCGGGTGCCACCACAGCACACCACCGACTTTGTTCGCCGATTCTCTCGCCGAGCGCTCGGGTTAACATCCAACAACCCATCGTGGTCTAACGCCTGCGTCAACGCGGACTTCGTGACCGGGAAGCCTCCACTAGCGCGGAGCTGCTTCGAGACGAAGTTAAAGCTGGCGTCAGGTATGAGATACAGACTTCCGCCCCCGCCGGCCTTGCGCTCGTACCATCCGATCATCGCGGTTGCTGAATTGTTCGGGTTGCCGCCAATGACCATTGCGCCACTCTCCTTCTCGACAATGTAACAGGTACCAGCATCCAGGCCCTGTCGAAGAGTATTGAAGAAGAGCGTAACCGGCCGATGCTCCACGAGCGCACTGGCATGCCCGCGAATCAGATCTGTAAGCACCGTGAGACCTTCGTCGCACTTTTCTTGAGCTTGGCTCTCCGTGAGTACGCCGGCACGGACCATGAACTCCATCCCGAACTCGACGCCGAGTAGAATGTGCGCCAGGTTCTCTGCCATTCGCAGATGCGGGAGTGCCTGCTCGGAAGAGTTTAGCTTCTTGCGAAGCGCGGCAAACCGCTCGTTCACGTGGCGGCCAATCGCGCTAGGGTCGGACCGGATATAGTTCAGATACTCGACAAGGGCAACCGGCAGCGACGAGAGACCCTGTTCGTCCTGAAAGTCGGCCAACAGTTCCTTTGAGATGGCTTTGTCCACCGGAATTCTGAGCAGTCTCGCTTCCCGCGAGGTAGCCAAGTCCGGCGTGTACTCACCGGTCGAAATAACAACGCCGCGCGGGTGGTATTCGCGCTTTGTGCGTAGGTCGTTGGTCATCCGCCTCCGACCCATCGAGTCACCAACCGCGCCTAGAACTCGTGCAAAAGCCCCCTCAATCTTTTCCCTGGCGTAGCCCTTCGCTGGGTACAGGTCATCGATCGCGAGAACAACGTCCTTCGCATAGAACGAGGTTTTCTCCAGAATGTTCTCGGTATGCTCCCACCGCGCTGGTAGGTCCGTCTTGGTCCGAAACAGGCCATAATGCGCGAGTGCGGCCGCCACGACGCTCGACTTGAGGCTCCCGGAGTCTCCCTCGAAGTGCAGCATGACGGTGCACGGCAAGAAATGACAGAGAGGTGCCCGGAAGATTGCGCCAAACAGGGAATACGTGACTGCCGGGTCGGCCACCGAGAGCAGACTGACCGAGTGCCGTGCGGCGTCCTTCAAATCGCCGCGGCCGCGGGAGAGATCATAACGATCCAATGCCTCATCTCGAAGGTCGGTCTCGATGTCGGTGCCACCAACCGCGCCGCCCTGATGCAGGAAAACCAAATCGCCGTCAATGTCGCGCCAACCGGTATGGCCGTAGACCGTGCGTGTCCGGGCGTCTTTCGAAAGTGACAAAATTGCGTGTTTGAGCGTCGCACTGGTGTTCCGTTCGTTGGAGGTGATCCCCTCATGGCCCAGTTTCGGCAGAACCCAGTTCATGCGATCAAACTCTTCGGCGCTCAACTGAAACGTCTTCAGTTCGCCGGATGGGAGTTCCACGTGCATTCGGAAATGTAGTTTCTGCTCGGCGCCATCGTCTACAACGACGGTCTCGACGATCTTGGCCGCGAAGTGTGCAAGAATCAGGCCACTACCGTCTTCGCCACCGCGCTGATAAGTCTTGCCGTCCCCGAAGGAATAGATCTGAACGGGCCCAGCCGCGGCGTTGTCGCCGGAAGCCTGCTCTTGCTTCTTTTGCTTATGCTTCTTTCCCGGCGGAGGGCAGGCCTGTTTTATCAGCTCCTCGGCTTTCGTGATCGCGGCCTGAGTTATTTCCTTGCGATACCTGCCCTCGTCCCCATCCCACCGCGTGGGGTCGAGGAGGAAAAGCTTGCTGGCCCGGTACACTTTGTCGATTACTTCGGGATTTCGCCCGCCAATGGCGATCCGCACGCATAAGACAAGATCAGCCTGTGTCGGGTCTTCGAAGCCTGCCTTCTGCCAGTCGCCGGTCGTGAAGAGGTAGCACGCTTTGCTTGTTCCACGTGTTAGGAGGCGAATAGCGAGATCAACTGCGGCGTCCACCGAGGAAGGATCGTTCGATTGTGGTGTTACCGGCATCTGACGTTCTCCCCCCCAAAAAAGCGAGCGGCGCCGCGGCTTGGCCCCTGTCCGCGAGCCGTCGCAATCTCAGCAACCAACGGGCGTGCTCCGGGATTCGCTGCACCACCGCCGTTGTGATCACGCAGTCCAGGTGCGTCAAAGGCAAAGCTTCTAGCCTTCCGATCAGCGCTATTCAGCCTTCGCCTGCTCTTCCACCCAAGCTTCCAGCGCTCGCAACGGTACACGAACGCTACGTCCAATTCGAACTGTCGGCAAGATCCGGCCCGCCATCATCTCGTAGGCGGTCGCTCGCCCGACGCTAAGCTTGGCAGCGACTTCCTCAGCCCGCAGGAGAAGCTTTGTTCTGTCCGTAGTGTTTTCTCTTGCATTGTTCATGCTTCTTTTGTACGCTATTGCTTGCAGGAATACAATTTGACATTGAACTCTAGCAAGAAGCCTTCGACTCGTGCTCTAGCAGGCAACCTAGACAAATTTCTCCTGGAGTTCGCCAATATGCAACAGGCGGATCACCTCCTGCGAAAATTCTCAGATCTACTGCCACCGAGTCTTCATTCGGCGCACGATTTCAGTCCGGTGTTCCCCAAAAACCCTGACGGACTGCCCGCGGCAAACCTACACGCGTACCAGGAACTAGTGCAAGCGGTTTGGGCGGCCCCAACGAATGCCGAGCGCCGGTACTTCGGCTGGAAGCTTAGAAGCAGGCTCTACCGGGCCTTGGAGGCAGCGGCGCGGGACACAGTTCCGCAAACAATTCGGCGCGAGGGCCACGAGTGGAAGCGAGCAGGTGAGTGGAAGCCGGAATACAGCAGGATGTTGCGGTCGTTGCCGGAAACGCCGTTCGAGGCCGCACTCGACCGACTGGACGACTTGAGAGAACGAACCAAGGTGTGTGGCAATCCGGACTGTCCGGCTGCTTTCTTCATAGCTGTGAGGAAGAGCCAGCGATACTGCACGGAATTATGCGCTGGTGTGTTCCAGCGGCAGGCAAAACAGGCATGGTGGCAGCATCACGGGAGGGAGTGGCGCGAACAGCGCAGAGAGGAAACGGGAAAGGGTCGACGACATGGCAAAGCGCGGACAAAATGAAGGGTCAATTTACAAACGAACTGATGGCCGGTGGTCAGCCATAGTCAGCATCGACTGGAAGAACGGAAGGAGACGACGAAAGTTCTTCTATGCCAAGACTAGGAAAGAAGTCCGGGAAAAATTAACAGCAGCGCTCCGGGATCAGCAGCTCGGGTTGCCCATTGCGTCGGAAAAGCAGACAACCGGTCAATTTCTGCAGTGGTGGTTCGAGCATGTCGCAAGGCAAACGGTTCGGCCCAAGACGTTGAAGTTCTACGATTTCGCGATGAGACAGCATCTATTGCCGACCTTAGGCCAGATACCTTTGCAGAAGCTTTCGCCGCAGCGGGTTCAAGCCTTCCTTAACCAGGCAAGCCAGACCGCATCCGAGCGCACTGGCCGGCCGCTGTCTCCGCGGTCGGTGCGACACCTCCATCGAACACTCTGCACCGCTTTAAACTCCGCCGTGAAGTACGGCAATGTCCCGCGAAACGTGGCTACCCTCGTTGACCCTCCTGTTGCTCCGAAACCGAACATCCGGTATTTCAATGTCGAGCAGGCCCGAACATTCTTGGAAACCGCCAAGACCGATCGGTTGTATGCGCTCTTGGCCACGGTCCTGTCCCTTGGCTTGCGTTTGGGTGAAGGTCTGGGCGTGGCGTGGCCCGACCTTGATCTCGATACGGGCCGGTTCAACATCCGCCAAGCACTCCAGAGAATCGACAAGAAGCTCTACCCTGAAAAGGGCGGGCTACGACTTGTGGAACCCAAGGGCGGCTATTCGGCTCGCGTTGTGACGCTGCCAGCGGTTGCGGTCTCTGCACTCCGCCACCATCTGGCATTCCAAGAGCAAGAACGCCAGTTGGCTGGAAGTGCATGGCGCGGGAACAATTGGAACCTCGTCTTCACGACGAAGGTCGGGACTCCATTAGACGAGAGGAGCGTCCTGCGGCGGTTTCAGAGGATTCTCGCTCTGGCAGGGTTGCCCAAGATGCGCCTCCACGATCTTCGTCACAGTGCGGTCGCAATTCTGATTGCTCAAGGAGTGCACATCAAGGCAATTAGCGAACTTCTTGGCCACAGTTCCGTGGCGTTCACGCTCCAGGTGTATGGCCACCTGTTGGAAGAGACGAAGAGGGAGACCGCGCTCAAAATGGACGAGGCGTTGAATCCGGTGGCAGTCAAGAAGGCAGTCAACCGACCTGTTCAGTAAACGCATCGTTCGGTAAGCGCCTGGAACTACTGGCGCGCCCGGAGAGACTCGAACTCCCGACCTACTGGTTCGAAGCCAGCCGCTCTATCCAACTGAGCTACGGGCGCGCTACGGCCATTATAGCGGCGAGTGGCGCCAGCAACACATGGGCGGCACGAACCCCACTTTCACCGTTCGACGCACCGTTGCGTGTATTGTTGCAACTGATGGCACTCTCACCGAATCCAACACCTATGTCAACTGCTGAGATTTTGAGTGCACGGGACACACTTGAGCAGGTCGCCGGGCATCGCCGATCGATCCGCCGGTACCGGCCGGATGCCATTTCCGAGCAGAATCTGCTGGATCTGCTACGGATTGCATCGCGTGCTCCCTCGCCTTGGAATTTGCAGCCCTGGCGTTTTGTCGTAGTGCGCAGCGCCGAAGCGAAAAAGCAGTTGCGCGAGGCGGCGTTTGGGCAGCCGCAAGTCGAGGCAGCGTCCGCCGTGATTGTGCTATACAGCGACATGGACGAAGCGCTTGCACGCGTCGACGAGGTTCAGCATCCGGTATGGCCGCCGGAGCGGCGCACGAAAACGCGGGACGGGATTCTTGCGTATTTCGCCAATCTGACGCCTGAGCAGCGGCATCAATGGGGACGGGCCATCACGTACACCGCCCTTGGATATCTATTGCTCGCCGCCGAGTCGTTTGGGATCGGGTCATCGCCCATGCTGGGCTTCGATCCCGCCAAGGTGAAAGCGCAGTTCCAACTGCCGGCTCACGCGGAGGTGGCAGCGCTGGTCGCTCTAGGCTACCCCGACGAACCAGGCCTCGATCCGCATCGGATTCCGGTAGAGAACATCACGCGATTCGTGTAGTCACTCGACGAGTGTCCTCACTTACCTCACCCGCTGCGGTAAGCTGATCCCGATGCTCATCACACGGAGAAGCTCTCTCGCCCTGCTGGCCGCCCTGCTGCCGATTGGGGCGCTCTGCCAACCACTGCCCGTCGCCAAGGGGCCCGAAGAAGTGGGTTTCTCGTCCCCACGCCTCGAACGGGTGCGCGGCCAAATGAAGGCGGATGTGGAAAGCCGCCGCATTCCGGGCGCCGTGCTGCTGATTGCACGGCAGGGCAAAATCGCCTCTTTCATGACGCTCGGATTTCAGGAACGGCACACCGAGACGCCGATGAAGAGCGATTCCATCTTCCGCATCGCCTCCATGTCGAAGCCCGTTACCTCGGTCGCCATCATGATCCTCGCCGAAGAGGGCAAGCTCGATATCGGCGCTCCTGTGGCGCAGTACCTTCCCGAGTTCAAGGACGTCACGGTGGGCGTCGAGAAGGCCGCGCCGAAGCGAGCCATGACGGTGCAGGATCTGCTGCGCCACACTTCCGGACTCACCTACGGGTTCTTCGGCACCTCGCCGGTGGACGAGATCTACCGGAAGAGCAATCTCTTCGCCAGCAAATCACTCGCCGAAATGGTTTCGGCCATTGCGCACCTGCCGCTCTTGCACCAGCCGGGCGAAGTCTGGGAGTACAGCATGTCGACCGATGTTCTGGGCCGTATCGTCGAGGTCGTGAGCGGACAGGAACTGGACGCTTTCATCGCCGAACACATCACCCGTCCACTCGGAATGCATGATACCGGTTTCTATCTGAGCGCATTGCAAGCCGCGCGCCTGGCCCGCCCGGATTCCGCAATCGCCATGGGGCCCATCGATCTGACCTTGAAACCCGCGGTCTTATCGGGAGGCGGCGGCATGCTCTCGACCGCCGGCGACTACGCGCGCTTCTGCCAGATGCTGCTCAACGGCGGCGAGCTCGAGGGTGTCCGCATCCTCGCGCCAAAGACCGTCGCTTTGATGACCTCCGATGAACTCCCACCTTCGACGGATCGGCATTCCCCTCTCGCGATCGCTCTCGGCGCATTCGGTCCCACACCTGAGATGGGCACCAGCTTCGGCCTGGGCTTCGCCGTCCGCACGGACCCAGGCCGCAATCCTGTTCCCGGATCGGTCGGAGATTTCTCCTGGGCCGGCATTGCGGGCACTTACTTCTGGGTTGATCCAAAGGAAAAGCTGGTTACCGTACTAATGGTGCAAATACCGCAGGCCGCCATCGGCCCGTATTTTAGACAAACGCGCACGCTGGTGTACCAGGCACTCATTTCGGAGTAGGCCGAGCGTTTATCTGGCGTCACGAAGCGCCTGCATCAACTGCTCGCTCAGCATGGTCGGCGCCCAGTACTTCTCGATGTGCTCGATCACCAGCTCGGTGCCCTGGTCATGCGAGATGTATGGACGGGACTTAGGGTTGTACATCGAATCCGTCAAGTCGCGGACCAGAATGCATCGCTCGCCCCAGTTGGTCATCTGCTTGATCGCGAACGAACGGTTTAGCACGCACATGTTGGTGTGCACGCCCATAATGAGGAGGTTATCGATTCCTCGACTCTTCAGGAAAGTGTAGATCTCGGCGCCATTGTCGGAGATCACGTCCTCGGGCGCGATACGTAGCGTAGCGTTCTCACGGGTCCACGCCGTGTAGAACTTGTCCGGGGTGTCGCAGCCGCCATCGGAGTCGTCGATGGGCAGCGGTGGATCGGCGAGGCCCAGGCTCGGCGGTGGGCTTGTCTTGGCGAACGCCAGGATTCGCAGGCGCTGCGGCGCGTCCTTATAGAAGTCCATAGTTTCCGATGGCGCGTGAATAATCTGCACGCCGGCCGCACGCGCTTTTTCCAGCACGGGATTCATGCTCGCGGCAAGCCCGTCAACGCGCCGGCTCGCACCGGAGCACCAGTGCTTATCCCACATGTCGCAAATCAGGATTGCCGTGCGGGAAACAGGCAAGGTTTGATCAATCTGCACCTCGTGCCATTCGCCACTACCCTTGAACGCTTCGACACGCGTACGGAGTTGCAACCGCAGGGCGGCGACATCCGCGGCAGTTGCCGCGGCACACGTCAGAATCACACAAAGCATCAGGCGGTACTTCATTTTTCGATCGTCGCGTTCTTGATGTAGTCGAGCCTAGGGAATTCACGCACGAAGTACGCGTTGCCCTCGGCTTCGGCGCGTCCTTCGTCCGGACCAGTGCCCATAGGCCGAATTTCACCGTAATCGCTGTAGAATTGCGACACCACATCCATCCCCTGCGTCACCGCGCCGAAAGGAGCAAAGCGAGTAGCATCCAAACGGACATTATCTGCCAAATTGATAAAGACCTGCGTGCTGCGCGTATTGGGAGATCTTTCCGCCGCATAGGTAATGGTACCGGGCCGATTACTCTGGGCCACAGGATCATCTTGCAAATTCGCGTTGCGCCACTTGGCGTTGACTGCCGGGTCGCCGGCGATGCCAAACTGTACGACAAAACCCGGCCTCACACGGAAAAAGCGGGCGCCGTCGTAGAATCCGCTCTTGACCAGCGTGTAGAAGCGATCCGCGCCTAGAGGCGCCCAGCCGCGGGTCACAGCAACGACAAACTGGCCCTTGCTGGTATCGAACTGGACCTTGTAGGAATCCGGCGCCCGCTCATCGCTTGCGGCCGCCTCGGGCGTGTGCTTCGAGCATCCACAAAGCGCAAGGGCGATCAAAATGAGTGCGGCGATTCTCATGCCTGTGCGGCCGTCGCGGAGTGTGACGACATAGACGGATTTTAGCGCATGGATTGCCGGCGTTATATTAGATCGAAGGTCAATCGGTGAATCGGAGATCGTTTTTCGGAGTGATGGGAGGAATGGGAATGCTGGCAGCGGCCCGCCCCGCCGGGGCTACCGGTGAGAAGCGCACGGGATTTTACGTGCTGGAGACGTTTTACTTGCAACAGGGCGCCCAGGTGGAGCGCATGCGCGATTATTTCAGCAAGCTCGCGCTCCCGGCGATGCAGAAGGTGCGGCACAACGGTCCGGTGATTTTTCTGGAGTCATTGATCGCCCCGCACATGCCGCAGATGGTCGCCCTCTACGGCTTTCAATCGCTTGACGAGATGTGGGGCGTGCACACGCGCATCCACCAGGATGCGGAGCTGATGAAGAACTTCGAACAGTGGGATTCAGGCGAGCCCGCGTTCGATCAGCAATCGAGCACTATTCTCCAGGCCGCCGACTACAGTCCCGAGATTGTCACACCGGCCGATCCGCCAAAAACTTCGCGCATCTTCGAGCTGCGCGTCTATCATTCACCCACCTGGCGCCAGCTCAAAGCGCTGCATGAGCGCTTCGCCGGGCCGGAAATCCAGATCTTCCATCGTGTCGGAGTGCATCCCATTCTTTACAGCTCAACCATGTTCGGTCCGAACATGCCCAACCTCACATACCTGATTCCGTTCGAGAGCCTGGCCGCGCGTGAGAAGGCCTGGGATGCATTTGGCGCCGACCCCGAGTGGATCAAGGTGCGCAAGGAGTCTGTCGACAAGTATGGGCAGGTTTCGGCGGTGATTCAGATCTCGCTGTTCAAGTCGGCGCCGTTTTCGCCGATTCGCTGACGTACATGGCTTCAGCCGTCCCGCTCAAGTAAAGCAGAGCCGCTACCGAAAACATTCACGCGAGGCGGCGGAAGCGATTCTCTCCGCAATTTCTGACCGAAAACACGGGGTGCTGAGATGGATAAAGCAACATTGGTAGACGTCGACATTGCGGCCGGCGAACGAGTGCTTCAGATACTCGATCGGGCTGGTTTCAAGGTCAGTGTTGCCTTGTGGCTCTACTCCTCGGAGTTCGAAGCGTGGCGCCTCTACATCGCTTCACCCGTTGTCGACACCGAGGGCCCAAAGGAGGCATATGTCCGATTGTTGTCCGCCATACGAGCCTCTGACCCCGATCTCACAACGGCAATTACAATCACGCTCGTCAGCCCGAAAGATCCTCTCATGCGCGCCTTACGACGAACCTTTGGAACGACAGCCAACGTTCACGAAATGCGGCTTGGGGGCAACGTTATCGACGGAATGTTTGTCGAACAGGCGTATGTTTACCGCGTCAGGTAGACAGAAGCCGGACGACCAACCGTTAGCCTCAATCTTCGCTCGCGAAAATGTCGGAGAGCGCGGTCAGCGGGCTGTGTTCGTCGGCGCTGGTTTTGCCCGGCGCGAGTTCGCGGCGCAGCTTGTTGATGGTCATGCTTTGCACAATCAAGCGGCCGGGGCCGGTCATTTTGGCGAGGAATAAACCTTCGCCGCCGAAGAGCGCCGTCTTGATTCCGCCCACGAACTCGATATCGTAGTCCACCGATTCATCGAACGCCACGATATTACCGGCGTCCACATGTAGCACCTCACCCTCCGCCAGTTGGAATTCTACGAAGTCGCCGCCCGCATGGATGAACACAGCTCCCGGCCCCGTCAACTTCTCGAGAATAAAACCCTCGCCGCCGAAAAATCCCGCGCCGAGCTTCTTCACGAACGCGATATTGAACTGCACGCTGGTTTGAGCGAACAAAAACGCATCGCGCTGTGCCATGATGCTTTGTCCCTCCGCCAGATCGAACAACTGAATCTTGCCCGGATAGCTGCCGGCGAAGCCTAGCTCTCCCGGCCCGTCTGAACGGAAGTACGTGAGGAACAGCGACTCGCCCGTAATCGTCCGGCGCAGAGCTCCGAGCAGTTTCTCGCCTAGCGTCTCGCCGCTCATGCGCGTTTCCCAGCTGACGTTGGCGGTCTTATAGACCATCTTGCCGGCTTCGGCGTAGATCTCCTGATCCGGCTTGAGGTAAATGCGTGCAACTTGCAGGTTGTCTCCCTGGATCTCGTACTCCAGCGGCTCGACCACCACCTGCGCCGCCGGCGCGTCACCCGCACCCGCCGCCGGACTTCCGCAGCTCGCGCAAAATCTCGCCTGATCGCCCAGTTGGGCGCCGCACTTTACACAAAATGGCATAGAGAAGAGTATAGAGAGTCAGACGCGAAACGCAAAACTATCGCAAAATGAAAACATGCTTCGCGACCCGGCGCTGATTCCGCTTTCCCAGCAGCACCACAACGGCTTGGCCCTCTGCGTTCTGACCGAACGCGCTTTGCACGAGGACCGCTCCGAGGCGACCATTCGCCATCTCGCCAAGCGAGCCGTTGACCGCTATGAAATCGAGCTCACAAATCATTTTGACATCGAGGAGCAGGTTCTGTTTCCGCTGATCGAGCGCGAACTCGGCAAGATGACGATTCTTGCGGAGCTGATCGACGACCATCGCGCGCTCGAACGCATGATCGACGAGATGCGCACCGCGCCTTCCGCTGAGCTGCTCGATCGCTTTTGCGACCTACTGCGCCGTCACATTCGGCGCGAAGAAAACGAGCTGTTTCAGGATGCGCAGCAGCGGCTTCCGGCGGAACTGCTGGCCGCCGCCGGAAAGGAAATAGAGGCGCAGGCAATTCGCGTCTGCCTGTGAGCGTTATGCGAATCGCACTGATCCAGATGAACAGCCGCGCAGTGGCCCGCGACGAAAACGTCGGCCGCGCTTGCGAATTCATCGCTGAGGCCGCGCGCTCGAAGCCCGACGTCATCGTGCTGCCGGAATTCTTCAACAACGAATACTTCCCGCAATACCGCGACCATCATTACATGGATTACGCCGAGCCTGACGATGGCTACACGCAGACGCGCATGAAGGCGGAGGCACGCCGGCACGGAATCCACGTAGTGTCGACAATCTTCGAAATGGCCCGCCCGGGCCTCTACTACGACACCGCAATGCTCATCAATCCGGATGGCGAAATCACCGGCAAGTATCGCAAGGTGCATCCGGCGGCGCTGTTGAGCCTGGAGAAAATCTACTTCCGCGGCGGCTCCACGTTTCCTGTCTTTCACATCGGCGAGTGGACCGTCGGCTTCTCCATCTGCTATGACAACCTGTTTCCCGAATCGTGCCGCTGCCTCGCTCTGCACGGCGCCGAATTGATCATTGCGCCGTATGCCACGCCAATCGGCGATCCCTGGGAAAACTTCCTCACCACGCGCTCGCTCGAAAATGGCGTCTTCCTTGCCGCCTGCAATCACGTGGGCCGCGAAGGCGATTGGCAGATGTCCGGCAAGAGCATGGTGATCGATCCTCTGGGCAAAATCATCGCCAAAGCCGGTGACGCGAACGAGGAAATCGTGTGCGCGGAGTTCAGCCGTGAACAGGTCATCGACGCGCGCCGCCGCTTCCCGCTGTTCCGCGACCGCCGTCCTGACGCGTACCGTGCGATCACCCACGCCACCGAAGATCTCCACCGCTGAACCGTTTGCCTTTGCCGATTTTTCCCAGTATGATTTTGGGTGCCCCCGAGTAAAATTTGAAGGCAGCGTGGAATCCATCCAAGAACCGATCATTCTAGAAACCAGCCTCGACGGCATCGAGCGCTTCTCCCGTGGTAAAGTTCGCGACGTGTACCAGCTCGGCGACCAGCTCCTGATCGTCGCCACCGATCGTCTTTCGGCTTTCGACGTCGTGCTGCCCACTGGCATTCCCGACAAGGGACGCGTGCTCACACAGATGTCAATTTTCTGGTTCGAGCTGCTGCGCGACGTGACGGAAACCCACTTCCTCACCGCTAATTTGGACGCCTATCCGGCCGTGCTGCGGCCATTCCGGGCGCAGCTCGAGGGCCGCTCCATGCTGGTGAAGCGCGCGGACATGGTGCCCATGGAGTGCGTGGCGCGCGGGTATCTCGCGGGCTCCGGCTGGAAGGAATATCGCGCCAGCGGAACCGTTTGCGGAATTCCGCTTCCCAAAGGATTGCAGGAGAGCAGTAAACTCCCCGAGCCGATTTTCACGCCCTCCACCAAAGCGCAGACCGGCCACGACGAGAACATTTCGTTCGAGCGCATGGCAGGGGTTGTGGGACAAGATACCGCGCGGCAACTGCGTGATCTGACGCTCGCCATTTACACGCGCGCCGCGTCGTACGCGGAAACTCGCGGTATCATCATCGCCGATACTAAATTCGAGTTCGGCTTCATCGGCGGAAAACTGGTGCTCGGAGACGAAGTGCTGACCCCGGATTCTTCACGTTTTTGGCCGCTGGATTCATACAAAGCCGGACAAGCGCAGAACTCTTACGACAAACAATACGTACGTGATTATTTAGAGGAGATTCGCTGGAACAAGCAGCCGCCTGCCCCGGTTCTGCCCCCCGAGGTCGCGCAGAGGACCAGTGAGAAGTACCGGGAAGCCTACCGGCTGCTGACCGGCAGAGAGCTATGAACTGGCTGGATTGGGTTCTGATACTGCTGCTCGCCTTCTCGATTATCACCAGTTTCCGCAAAGGCTTTTCACGGGAACTGATCGAGCTCATCTCTATGTTCGTCGCGCTATTCTGCGGGCTCTGGTTCTACGGCGCCGCGGGCGCGTTTCTCGAACCGTATGTGAAGTCGCCAGGCGTCGCGCACTTCTGCGGATTCCTGATCGTTTTCATCGGCGTGCTGCTTGCCGGGGCCATCGTCGGCATGCTGTTCAGCCGTCTCGTCAAGGTTGCCGGGCTCACATTCTTCGACCGCGTTCTCGGCGCGGGTTTCGGCGCCGTGCGTGGCCTGCTCATGTCGGTCGCGCTGATCGTGGCCATCGTGGCGTTCACCCCTTCCACGGGCGACGCCGCTCCTAATGCCGTGGTCCACTCGCGATTGGCCCCCTACGTGATCGACACCGCGCACTTGTTTGCCTCGGTCGCGCCCCGCGAACTCAAAGATAGCTTTCGCAAGCACTATGGCCAGGTGAAAAGTATCTGGCAGGACACTCTCAAGAACGGTGTCCACCGCCTCCCCGATTCCGACGCGTAAACACAACCTGAAATGAAGGAAACATTCGAAAAGCTCGTCGACCATCTGCTAAACAATGGATTTTTTATGGAGGAGGCCGTCGAGATTCTCGAGAAGACGCTCATCGCGCGCGCCGTTGAGCGCACCGGCGGCAACCGCTGCGCCGCCAGTAAACTTCTCGGCATCCATCGCAACACGCTGCAACGCAAAATGTTGGAGTACAAAATCGGTGAGCCGCGCCGGAAGCCCATGCGCCGCGCGCAAGCTCCGCGCCGTCGTGTCAAGGTGGGCTGAGTCCCGCCGTCTCCACCGCAATGGATCTAGTGATCTTCGACCTGGACGGCACGCTCATCGACTCCAGCCGCGATCTGGCGAACTCCGTCAACGCTACGCGCGCGCATCTTCATCTGCCGCCGCTGGAAAACGAAACTGTCTACTCCTATGTCGGCAACGGCGCCCCCGTCCTGATCCGGAGGGCGCTCGGTCCGGACTATACGGACGACGAAGTACAGAACGCTTTGCTCTATTTCCTCGGCTACTATCGCGACCACATGCTCGACCACACCGTGCTCTATCCAGGGGTGCGCGAGGTCCTCGACCGCCTCCGCGACTCCGGCGTCCGCATGGCCGTGCTCACTAACAAGCCCGTGCGCTTCAGCCAGGCAATCATCGATGGCCTTGGCTTGCACGCGCACTTCCGCCGCGTCTATGGCGGCAATAGCTTTGACCAGAAAAAGCCGCATCCCATCGGCATTGAAACCTTGATGACCGAGTGCGGCGCCACCCGCGACGAGACTCTGATGGTGGGCGACAGCTCCGTTGACGTGCAGACGGCGCGCAACGCAAACGTTAAGGTCTGCGGCGTCACCTGGGGCTTTCAACCGGAAACATTCGCCGAGTGTCCGCCCGATTTTCTCATCCACCATCCGGAAGAACTCGCCGAGCGCGTGACCGGCCATGGCTGACCCCTCCGCGTCCTGCTTATTCTGCAAGATTGCCGCCCGAACCGTGCCGGTGCCGGTGGTCTTCGAAGACGAAACGTCGCTAGCCTTCCTCGATCATCGCCCTGTTTTCCCCGGCCATACCTTGCTCATCCCCAGACAGCACTGCGAAACGTTGGCCGATCTGCCCGCCTCGCTGATCCAGCCGTTCTTCGCCGCCGCACAGCTCCTGGCCCAATCCATTGAGTCCGCGCTCGCAGCAGACGGCACCTTTGTTGCAATCAACAATAAGGTCAGCCAGAGCGTTCCTCACTTGCACGTTCACGTCGTCCCGCGCCGCAAGAAGGATGGCCTGCGCGGATTCTTCTGGCCCCGCCAGCCTTACAAAACAGAAGAAGAAGCAGAAAGCGTCAGAAAAAACATCGCCGATGCTGTGCTGCGCTTGCGCGCCGGTGCATAATAGTCCCCTATGTGGCCGCAGAACTATACGCCGGTAGGCGGCAGCCTCTGGCTCTCCGCACTCGTAGCGGCGGTTCCGGTTTTCGTACTCCTGGTCCTTCTGGGCGTGTTGCGTAAGCCGGCGTGGCAGGCATCGCTCTATGGATTGGGCGCCGCCGCCGTGGTCGCCTTGGGCGTCTACGGCATGCATGCCGGCAAACTCGCCAGCGCCATCGGCTACGGCGCCGCATTCGGACTGTTTCCCATCGGCTGGGTCGTATTCACCGCCATCCTGCTCTACAACATCACCGTTAGCACCGGCAGATTTCAGATCGTCAAGGACTCCGTCGGCAGCCTCACCGAAGATCGCCGCTTGCAAGCGCTGCTGATCGCTTTCGCGTTTGGCGCATTCATTGAAGGTGCGGCCGGATTCGGTACGCCCGTTGCCGTGGCCGCCGCCATGCTCACCGGACTCGGATTCTCTCCGTTCTTTGCCGGCGGTATCTGCCTGCTCGCCAATACCGCGCCTGTAGCGTTCGGCTCCATCGCCACACCCATCCTCGCGCTCGCCGGCATCACTGGTCTTCCGCTCGATCGTTTGAGCGCCGGTGTCGGCCGCATCTGCGCGCCGGTTTCCCTGATCGTGCCCGGCTACCTGGTCCTCGTGATGGGTGGCTGGCGTGCCCTTCGCGGTGTGCTGCCGGCTGCGGTGGTTTGTGGATTCGCTTTCGCCGGCGTTCAGTTGCTTGTGTCAAACCTCATCGGCCCGCAAGTCACCGATATTCTCAGCTCGCTCGCCGCCATCGGTGCGCTGGTGCTGTTCTTAAGATTCTGGAAGCCTCGCGACAAGTTCGACTTCGACGAGCACAGCACCGCGCACGTCGCTCCCCCACGCCATTCAGGCCGCGATCTGCTGCATGCCTGGGGGCCATATATTCTGCTTGTGATTTTCGTCCTCGCCTGGGGCTTCAAACCACTGCAAGCCACGCTGAACACGGCTTCATTCAGTTTTCCATGGCCAGGATTGCACAACGTCATCCTGCGCATGCCGCCCGTGGTTAACAAACCCGCGCCCTACGCGGCAGTCTATACGTTCAATTCTCTCTCGGCTCCGGGGACAGCCTGTCTGTTCGCGGCAATATTATCCGCGATCCTGCTGGGCATGCCGCCCGCGCAGTTCCTTCGCGTGCTGCTAAGCACCATGAAGCAACTTCTGTTCGCCGAACTGACCATCGCCGCGGTTCTCGCTCTGGCATTTCTGATGAATTATTCTGGCGCCACCGCCACTCTCGGCTTGGCTTTCGCCGCTACGGGCGTGATGTTCCCGTTTTTTAGCGCAATGCTCGGATGGCTGGGGGTGTTCCTCACCGGCAGTGACACTGCTTCGAACGCGTTGTTCGGAAATCTGCAAGTCATCACCGCCGGAAAGCTAGGTATGAATGCCGTGCTCATGGCGGCCTCGAATTCCGCCGGCGGTGTAATGGGCAAAATGATCAGCCTGCAAAGCATCGCCGTCGCGTCCGCCGCCACCGCCATGAAGACCGAAGACGAAGGACGCCTGTTCCGCTTCACCCTGCGCCATAGCATCCTGCTGGCTTCGATCACCGGCTTAATCGTGATGTTCTACGCCTATGTCGCACCGCAGTGGGCGCCGTGAAGACGGGCTGGTGCTCGACAGACTGATCGGAAAAGAGTAAAATAGACACAGAAAACGAGCAATTAAGAGTATATGGCTAGAATCCAACCCGTGTTGACGCCGGCCGAGCTTGCGCTGGTTGACCAAATGGCGGAATTGACGGGATCAAAGCGAACTGACGTGATCAAGAGCGCGCTGGCGGTCTATCACTGGTTCGTCCGGCAGGCTCTCACTGGCAGCCGGGTTGTGGCGCGTAAGCCAACCGGAGAAGAGGTCGCCATCGAAACAGCAGAACTCGCAGTCCTGGAGGGCAAGGGCATTCGGCTCAGCCCCGAGGAGTTGGGCCTGCTGGCGAAGCAGCTCGCAGCGGCGTCGAATCCAGCCGAGGCCGCGCGGATTAAAGAGCGTCTCACCCGTGGCTTCTACGGGATCTAACGCGGGACGCCAGGAGTCAAGGTTTTGCCTCGCGTCCGCCGCCAAAACGTTCCGCCCGCATTATTTCAGCATCTGCTCGACCGCGTCCAGAGCAGGAAAATTCCAGCATCTCAGTTGGAACTATTGGCGAAGTGGCTCGACGGAGAGCCCGATGTGCCCGAGGGTCCGTGGTACAAGCGATTCTCCGGCATGACGGTCTGCGGCGAAGGTGGGTTGATCAAGACTTTCCTGCTCCCTGGCCAGGCGCCGAAGGGCCGGCGCGTTCCATGACCCAATCGAGCGCCTCAGGAAAACTCAGCCCCGCGCTCAGCAAGTAACTTCCGCAGAATCGAGCGGTGACACCGTTCCTCATTCTCGCAGTAGCACCCTAGTGAGAAATTAGTCTGATGGGACAGCGCCGCCAACACGTCAAGCACCCTGGCCGTATCAGGCTTCTTCATCTCCGCCCTGAATTTGCGCTCGAATGCCTTCCACGACTTGTCATCCCTCGATCGCAAAGCAAACGCCACCAACTCCTGGCTCGGAGCCAGATTCGGCAGCCAGACATCGTAATAATCCAGCCTCGCGAATTGCGCTTTCGGCACTCCGCGGGGCGGCCTGCGGACCGTGCCAAGCCGCAAGCCCTCATTTGGCTTCCTCGGAGATCCGAGCCTCACCACTGCAATGGGCAAACTCGAATCCTCCTTCCGCCCTGCGGCACGGCCGCGTCGCTCTATTTAGGAAGTTTAGCGCCCAATACGTCTACCCGCTCGATCACCGGAGCCGCGGCCAATAGGTTCGGAGCCTGCGCCATGAGAGCCTTGGCAATGGGCCCGTTGAGATGATTCTGCCGTCCTGCTTCATCAGAAAATGCATCGAATATGGCAAACGTGGCCGGCCCAATTCGCAGCGCAAACCACAGTGGGGTCGTTGTCTCCTGATTGGCGAGCTGGAGGCCCTGCATCAGGAACGCGGCTAGCTCCTGTTCCTTGCCGGGTTTCGCCTCCAGCCGGACAAACAGACCAAGTGTCAGCATTTCAAATCTCCTTTTGCGGCGACGAGCCGCTCAATTCGAGCTTAGTTCTTCATGCCGCCGATCAAGGCTTTTTCTTAGGACACTCGATCACCACCAACAGAAGTTTCTGGTTGGTAATCCAAGATGAGCCAGCGAGCACGGTATTGGTCTTTGGATTGTACGTGACAGTCTCGGTAATTCCTTCGCCTTTCTTCTTTTGCTGCTTGGAATCGTGAGTCAGGTCGAGGGTATACCATCCGTTCTTGAGTTCTTGGGCGCCCGTCACCGCCACGCAGTGACCATTGGCGATGATCTCGACATCGCAACCCCGGCGTATGGCGTCGTAAATCTTTTGTGCGTACTGCGTTGGTTGATTCGGAACGGTCGTGTCGACAGGCCATTTCTTTTTGCCTGTCTTCTTGTTCTCACTGTCCACGTAGTCTTTCTTTCCATCCTCCCAGCCGTCCGGGCAACCATCTTGCTTGTGCCAGCCGGTCGGCTTCTTGAGCTTGTCGATCGAGATGTCATCGTCTGGGATGTCAAGCTTATGCTTTTTGTTCAGGAACTTCAGACTGTTTGAGATCGCCGTGGGGACACACTCATTGGGACCGCACGGCTGGTTCGGAAAGCCGTCGTGAGTTGCCTTCGGACCCTTCACTTCACCACCCTCGACCGGCTTTGGAGATTGGGGAGTAATTCCCTGTGGGCGCTCTCGAGGACCACCTGTCCCTCGGCGGAGCCGGTAAAGACGCTGGGTCACTGCCGCATTCGCCGTCATGGGCGGCATCTTGCCGGTCGGGCGTCCTGTCAGCGAGTATCCGTACTCCACTTTTCGGACTCGTTCGCCTTCGCGGTTTCCGAGCGGAAACGAGAACCAAGTCTCCTGCCGTTTCCCTGGTCCCTCCCGGCTCAGGACCGGGACATTCCGTACCGCCCACGTCCCCTCGACCGCCAGATTGAAATAAATGATCTCCTTACGGCCCACGAACCGGAGTTGCACACTCCCCCAAGTGGAGTACCGTATTCGTCGATCATCGAAGTCAATGTCCAACTGATAAAACCGCAGTCCGGGCTTTCCCCCGCCGCGTGTGGCTCGCTTTGCAGTTTCTGGTTTTTTCTTGGCGGTCATGGGAACTCCTTTCTCAGGCCGTCTCTGAATTTCCCCCGTCCATGCTAGCAATAACGAGTGAGTGCTGCGTCAAATCAGGTAGATATAATATAGTGATTGCAACTGATTGCATCTGATCAGGTAGTGCAACGCGCGGATATTCTGAATCACCAAGCTGTGGAAAAGGAACATGCTCATGACGGGTAAGTTCATCATGCACCGGGTCGTTCTGTTTCTTTCACTAGCTGTTCTTGTGAGCCTGACGGGTTGCACGCCATGTGGCTGCAGCGATGCGACACTCGAGACGGTGATTGTGCAGATTCTTGATCACGGCCTGACGAGTGCGCAATTTCACTTCGACAGTCCGTTGATTGGCCAGGATACATTCACCCTGCGCTTGGCTTTTGCCGACCGCCAACCGGTCACCGTCACCGGGCCGTATGAGGCCAGTGGGGATACCATTACTTTCCGTCCACTAGGCGGCTCTGGGCTTGGCATTGTGGGTGGAACGAAGTACAAGATCACCTGCCAGAAGGATCCCAAACGGATGACCATCGAAGTCAACGGTACTAAGCTGACCTTTGATTGCGGTGAATGACCTGCCTGATCGGTAGCCCGGCTCAGACTTTAGTGGCAGGAAACGATACGGGCCGATACAATCTCTTTGTGCCCCGAACCCTTGTCCTCGCCTGTGCCGCTCTTTTTGCTCTCGCCGCACAAGCCCAGAAAAAGCCCGTCACCATCGACGCTATCACCGCCGAACGAAAAATCACCGGCTTCGAGGCGGTTCAATGGGCGCCCGATAGCCGGCGGTTTGCCTGGCTCGAGGAGAAGCAGCTTTGGCTCTACGACGTCCCGTCCGGCCAGAGAAAACTCCTCGTTAATCTTACCGAGCTCGAAACCAAAGCCGTTAAGCCCGCGCCGCCGGATGCTCACGAGTGGCAGGACAGCAACGTCACTGAGCAGATTTTCTCGTGGTCTGATTCCGGCAAGGAAATGCTCATCACCGCCGCGGGTGACCTATTTCTGCTGCAGGTGGAGTCCGGCAAGTGGGACCAGCTCACGGCTACTACCGAAGTGGAGCGCGATGCCAAGCTCTCACCCGGCGGCCGTTTCGTTTCCTTCCGGCGCGAGCACGATCTCTACTCGCTCGAAATCGCCTCCGGCAAAGTCGTGCGCCTGACCCGCGACGGCTCGGCAACTCTGCTCAACGGCGAACTGGACTGGGTGTATCCCGAAGAATTGGCTATCGGCACCGCATACTGGTGGTCGCCCGACGGAAAGTTCATCGCTTTCCTGCAGCTCGACGTCAGCCGCGAGCCCCTGTTTCTCCAGGTGGATGCGCTGGCCGTGCACGCGCGCTTCGAGCCCGAGCGTTACCCTCACGCGGGCGATCCCAATGCCGATGTGCGCGTGGGCATCGTTCCCGCGGCCGGCGGCGAAACACGCTGGATGGATCTCGGGGAGCCGCGCGACACTCTGTTGGCGCGCCTCGACTGGCTGCCCGATAGCAGCGCCGTGGCTGTCGAAAAGCTCAATCGCATTCAGAACCGGCTCGATCTGCTCATCGCCGACGCCGCCACTGGCGCCGCCCACGTCGTGCTGCATGAGGAGGATCCGTATTGGATTAATGTCAACGACGATCTGCGCTTTTTCAAAGACGGCAAGCGGTTTCTGTGGGGCAGCGAGCGAGATGGCTTTCATCATCTCTATCTGTATTCCACCGATGGCAAGCGCCTCCATCAGTTGACCGAAGGCGATTGGGAAGTGGAGAACGTCGCGGGCGTGGACGAAGCCGCGGGCGAGCTATATTTCACCTCCACGGAACAGAGCCCTCTGGAGCGCCAGCTCTACTCGGTCCACCTGGATGGCAAGCATCGCCGCCGCGTCACCAGGGAATCCGGAATCCACGAGGTCTCACTGAACCCCGACTGCAGCCTGTATCTAGATACCGCGTCGAGCATCACTTCGCCACCCCGCCGCGCCATTCATCGCAAAGATGGAGCTGAAACCGCCGTGTTCCGTGATACCGACCGCTCACAAACGGACGAGTACGACATCCTGCCCACCGAGATTCACAAAGTGAAAGCCGCCGATGGCACCGTGCTCTATGCACGTCTGATCAAGCCCGCTGGATTCGCGCCTGGGAAGAAATATCCGGTCATCGTCGTGGTCTACGGCGGTCCGGGCATTCAAATCGTGCTGGATTCATGGCCGGGCATGCCATGGGATCAGGTCCTGGCTCATCGCGGGTTTGTCATCTGGCAGCTCGAGAATCGTGGTTCCAAGGGCCGCGGCCACCGCTGGGAGTCGGTGATCTTCCGTGACATGGGAGAGCACGAATTGCAGGACCAAAGAGAAGGTTTTCGATACCTGGAGTCGCTCGGCTTCGCCGACACTTCTCACATGGGACTCTTTGGTTGGAGCTACGGCGGCTATATGACCTTGTACACGCTGACCCACGCCCCAGGCTTGTTTCGTGCCGGAATCGCCGGCGCCCCGGTCACGCACTGGCGCAACTACGACACCATCTATACCGAGCGCTATATGGGATTGCCTTCGGAAAATGCCGAAGCTTACGAGCGCGCTTCAGCCCTCACCACCGCTGCCGGCCTAAAGGACAAGTTGCTGCTGGTGCACAACCTGGAAGACGACAACGTGCACTCTCAGAACACCATCCAGATGATGGACGCGCTCCAGCGCGCTGGCAAGACTTTTGAGCTGATGCTATACACACAAAAGACCCATCACGTGTCGGCACCCTTGACCAAACACCTCTACGAAACCCTGACGGATTTTTTCGAAAAGAATGTGAGGTGAGGTTCTACTTGTGGCCGCCGCCACCGCCGCCTGCGTGACCGCCGCCCATGCTGCTCATGCCGGAGCCGTGTGTGGACGAAGCCGAGCTCGTCGACGCCGCCGAGCTGAATCCGCCGCCACCACCACCGCTGTGGCCGAAACTCCCACCACTCCCCACAGCCACACGTCCGTCGTGGTTGGCTGCGGCCACCGACCGCATCGCCACGACCGCCGGTGTAATTCCGTGCGGAATCCGGGCAGGCGGATGTGTCACATGACTGCCAGTGCCACCGGTACTCCCGGTTACGGGCCCGTAGGGGTAGTACCCACCGTAGTACGGCAAGGTGTTGATGAAGCCGTAAACGTTGTACGGGCTCCAGAATGTGTAGCCGAACGGATTGTAGTAACCACCCATGCCGGACCCTAGGCCGTATCCAAACCCGGGCAGGAACGTGTACATGTTGTAGAACGGATTAAAATACCAGCTGCTCGCGCCCCAGTAGGAGCCGGAATCCGCCACCGTCTTGGCCGCCGACACATTGGCCATGGAGATGTATTCGGAGCGGCGTGCCCCCCACAGGTATAAATCGTCTACGTCTTTCTTCTTGTCGAATGACGCTAACTGCAGCCCGCCGTCCATCGTCAGTGCGTGGCCTTCTTTCACTTCCTGCATCTTGCCATCGAGCTGCACGAGCGCGTCGCCCTCATGCACGCGCAGATTCGGCGCTTCAGAAGCAAAGTGATACACACCCTTCTTCTGAAGCTGCACGGCGTAGTCCTTGTAGACGATCGTGATCCCGTTGTCCTTTAGAATTTCGTCGGCTTCCACCAACGCCTCTCCCGACAAAAAATCCACGCGTGTGTCGATGAGCCGGTTGGTGATCATGCGGATGGCGCTATTCTCCCCCAGGCGCAGAAACACACCCGGCGTGAGCAGAATTTCCACACGCCCCTGTTCGGTGCGTACCTGCTGGTTTTCCTTCACGTCCGGAAACTCGCCGAACTTGCTCTCGATCAACTGATCGTTCAGGAAAACGCGGCCTTCCACGTAGTGGATGATTCCAGACTTCGCCGAAATGACCGTCTGCGCCGAAGCAACGAAACTGGTTGTGCCCGCCAACGCCGTGACGCACAAAGCCAACCGCACCAACGATTTCATGGGGCTACCTCACTTTCGATAATGCTCCTCTATTAGAGACGTGTCAATGGGATACATCAGGCTTAACGCTTCTGAACGGCCACACTTGTAAACTTCTGCCCGTTCAAGCAGTTATTTGCAGCTAGCCGCTGGACGGCGCCGGCGTCAGAAGTTCCCGAACCTTGTGGGCCAGTTCGTCGCGCGTAAATGGCTTGGGCAGCAGCGGCCGCTCGTAAAGTTGTCGGCGAACGCTGAGGTCATTGGCGCACCCCGACATGAACAGAATTCGGATGGTGGGCCACCGCTCCGAAATCCGCTCCGCCAGATCGAAACCGTTCATGCCAGGCATGGCAACATCGGTCACGACTAGATCTAAAGCTGCGCTACTTTCCTCACAAACGGACAGCGCCTCAACCGCGCTGGATGCCTTCAGGACAGTGTAGCCACTGTTCCATAGCATCTTTTCGATCATCCGCCGAATGGCTTCTTCATCGTCAACCACCAGAATGGTGGCACGCTCGGTCCCGCTCCGGTCCGAAAACGTACCTCTTATCGTCATAATTCACTCCGCTTTCGCGGCTTGCCGGCCGTTTATTTTTGGTTTTCAACAGTGCGTATTTGGGCCAGTCAGATCGCATGATTTTCGGCGCGATTAAGAGGATCTCCAATAGATTAACAGCTTTTCATGACGGCGAAAACAGAAATTACACCGCCAACGCATACCCGCGTCGGCGGTCTCAAGCGGCTCGAAGGTTACGTAGGATTTTGCTACAGCCGGACTATCTTGGGAGACGAAATTCCCTTGAACGCGTTCCGCGTGTCGACGATCAGCTTGGCCTCATCGGCAATCTTCCGGTAGTCAAAAGCCGAATGATCGGTCACTATCACGGTGCAATCCGCCGACGCCACTAGGCTCGTGTCTCCCGACTTCAGTTGCTCTCCCTCCAGCTCGAGCCGCGGCACGTGCGGATCGGAGAATGTCAGCCGCGCGCCGCGCCGCTTCAGCAGCAGCATGATATCCAGCGCCGGCGATTCGCGCACGTCCTCGATATTCTTCTTGTAAGCCACGCCCAGAATGTGGATATGCGAACCCTTTACCGGTTTGGTGTGCTCATTCAGTGCATTCTGAATCTTATCCACCACAAAATGCGGCATCTGGCCGTTGATATAACCGGCCAGCTCGATAAAGCGCGCCTCGATGCCCGCCTGCTTGGTCTTCCAGGAGAGATAAAACGGATCGATCGGGATGCAGTGCCCGCCCAGCCCCGGCCCCGGAAAGAAGGGCATAAAGCCGAACGGCTTGGTGGCCGCTGCTTCAATCACTTCCCACACGTTGATCCCCATCCGGTCGCACATCAGCGCCATCTCGTTCGCCAGGCCAATGTTGATCATCCGGAACGTATTTTCCAGTAATTTCACCATTTCGGCGACCTGCGTGGAGCTCACCGCCACCACATGCTGCAGCGCCTGCGCATAGAACAAGCGGCCCATCTCCGAGCACGCCGCCGTAACGCCGCCCACTACCTTGGGAATGTTCGAGGTATTGTATTTCGGATTGCCCGGATCCACGCGTTCCGGCGAAAAGCACAGGAAGAAGTCCTGGCCGGCCTTCAGTCCGCCCTGCTCCAGCATGGGCAACACCAGCTCATCGGTCGTGCCCGGGTATGTGGTGGATTCCAGAATTACCAGCATCCCCGCGTGGAAAAACTTCGCAATTTCCCCGCATGCGGAAACGATGAAGCTCATATCCGGATCTTTAGTCTTGCGCAACGGTGTCGGGACGCAGATGTTCACCGTATCCAGATCACGAATTACCGAGAAATCCGACGTCGCCTTCAGCTTCCCCGACTTCACTAGTGGGCCCAGAATTGCGTTGGGAACGTCGCCCACATACGAATCGCACGCATTGATCCGCGCGACCTTGGAATCGCTCAAATCGATTCCGGTCACCTCAAACCCCGCCTTGGCGAATTCAACTGCCAGCGGCAGCCCCACATAGCCCAAGCCGGCGATTCCTACCTTCGCCTGGCGCGTGCGAATCTTTTCCTGCAGAACCCGGGCCGTCCCGAGCGTTTCCAGTTGTGTGGTGCTCATTCCTGCCTATTCTCCCAGATAGAACTCGCCTGTCGCTAGGATCTCAGCCGGCCCCACCAGGAACAAATCGGGATTTCCCCTGATTTCGAGCGGCCCGGCAGGGGTTCTCACCGTCACCGGGCTTTCTACCAATCCACGCACAATGGCGGCGGCGACGGCGCCGGTCGACCCCGTCCCGGAACTCCACGTCTCACCCGCACCGCGTTCATAAAAAACGACTTCGATGGTGTGCCGATCCACTGCCCGGAAGAATGATACGTTGGTTCGATTCGGAAAATGCGGGTGCGATTCGATTTCCGCCCCCATCTTGTGCCAGTCGAAATCGAAATTTTCCACAGGCACGGCGCACTGTGGGTTTCCTACCCAAACCAGCGTGACTTCCCTAGGGCCCGCCGCCAGCCGGAGCGAAAAACTTGCCGAGCGGATCTCCGGAGCCCCCATGTTCATTTCAAAAGTGAAACGAAGGCCCGCGCGCTCAACCAGCCGCAGATGTTTGACCCCCGCACCCGTGCGGATGCGGACTTCCGAAGCCTTGAGGCCACGGTAAATCAGAAACGCCGCCGCGCATCTTGTGCCGTTGCCCGAGATTTCGGCCACGCTGCCATCCGCGTTGTAAAGATGGATCTCGCCGTCGGCTTCGGAATCGCCCGGACCGACGTGCAGCCATCCGTCGGCCCCCACGCCCGTATGGCGATCGCAAATGGCGCGCGCGACGTCCGGCATGGTCACGCCGCGAGGTACTGCCGCGACCGGAGTCAGCAGGAAATCATTCTTGGCGCCGTGCGCTTTGAGATAGGGAATCTTCAATTTGTCAGTCCGTCGCAATTCGCGCAATTCGGGGACAGGCTACGAAACCCCCAAACTCGGGGCCGGCCTCGAAACACTGACGCCAGCAATCGTCGCGAACCGATGGCGGCCTATTTCGGGGTTTCGTAGCCTGTCCCCGAATTGCCCGAATTGCCCTATTGCAGCAAGCTCTCCGGGGCCGTCCGCCGCTGCCAAATCTCGATCACCGGAGCATCCTTCACCATGATCCGCTGCATGAGTTCGTAGTTCGGGCCGCGGCGCCGCGCGTGATTGATGGCCGTCTGCACCGGATCGCCGCCCATCACCACTGCCCATTGTTCCCACAGAGCGAGGTCGGGCCGCAACCGCGCCACTTCGAAGGCCAGCCCATTGTCGCCCGTTAGCGTGTCGCCGAGCGGAATGCCCGCTTGCCGATAGATGGCGGTCATGTCGCCGAAGGAAGTGAATACACCGTCGCCGGCGTGGTAGTGCGCCGCCAGGTAATCTGCCGCCTGCTTCGCCCAGGCTCGCCGCGCGACCGAGTTATAACGCGACTCCTTCCACGTGATCCAAGCATCCGGGTGCGGATTCCAGAGCCAAGGCGCAATGCAAATGCCCAGCACGGCACAAGTCAAGAAAAGTCTGCGGAGCTTGGCGCCGTGACTCAGCGCCGCCAGTCCCGCCCCGCCAAACGCAAGAAGCGGCAGCGAGGCCAGGCCGTAACGCGTATTGTAGATCCCATGCGGCGGAAGATAGAACAGATGAATGGGTGTGTCGCCCGAGTGTACCGTCAGCACGTAAAACAGGCCGGGAAGCGCCAACAGTAGGATCGGCCAGAACGCGCGCTTCCATGCCGCCGCGAGAATGCCCGCCGCACCCAGGAAGAACAGCGGCGCACCGGCACACGCGCGCACCGCCCATCCGTAGTAGAGGATTGCGAGCTGCCAGTCGCCCTTTCCCGGATAAGGCAGCCCGCGCTGGATGGCCTTTGCCGACGCCGCGCCATTGTAGAACTCCAGCACGTTGTCGAAGACCCACCAGTTGAATGCCAGCCATAGCACCGGGCCCACCGACGCGATCGCTCCAAACACGAACGCCGCCCGGAAGCGCCGCCGCGCCGTCCAGAAGAAATACGCGGTAACAAACGGAATGAGAAACCAGCCGTCGTAACGCGTCAGCGTGCCGAAACACGCCGCCACCCCCGCTCCCGCCACGCTCCAGAGCGATTGCGTCTCCCGGAATCGCACCGAGAAGTACAGCACCGCCGCCAGCGCCGCGAAGAAAACCACCTCGGTCATCGGGATCGATTGCAGATAGAGCGCGTTGGGATTCAGAGCGTAGATTGCCGCGGCCACCGAGGCTGCCACACTGCTCGCAAAGACGCGCCGCACGGCCGCGAAGAAAAATGTCACCCCCGCGACAAAGCAGATGCCCGTCGGGATCGCACCCGCTAATCCGTTCCGCCACAGCCAGTCATGTCTCACGAGCGGCATCATGAGCATGTGCAGCATCGGCAGCCACGACGTGCCAAGCTGCTCGTACCCCGGAGTGCGCGACTCCACCACACGCCGTGCGATGTTGAGGTGCGCCTCCGCATCACCGTAGTAGAGCGTCCAACCCTGTCGCCACGTGAGCCACACCGCGCCAGCGCTCAGTGATGCAGCCAGAATCGCCGCCAATGCAACCGGCGCCCAACCTCGCGGTGCGGCCACTACCTCGGCCTCAGAACTCGGTGAAGGCTTTGAACTCTCGATAACGGGCATCGATTTCCGGGCGTGTGAGATCGCGAAAGCGGTCCGGGCCAAACTTTTCGCAGCAGAAACTGCCCATCACGGAGCCGTAGATCACGGCTCGCCGCAGTTCCTTGTGATCCATCTTGCTCCGCGGATCGATCCCGACTTGGGCCAGATATCCCATGAAACCGCCGGCAAAGCAGTCGCCTGCGCCAGTGGGATCGAAAACGTCCTCGAGCAGGAATCCCGGCACCATAAAATGCTCGCCGCCCTGAAACAGGATGGCGCCGTACTCACCGCGCTTGATCACCAGCGTGTGCGGCCCCATGGCCCGGATCTTGTCGGCCGCGCGCCGCAGGTTATGTTCGCCCGCCAGCATGCGCGCCTCGCTGTCATTGATCAGCAGGAAATCCCATTCCCGAATGGTGGCCTGCAACTGGTCGCGGTAATCGCGAATCCAATAGTTCATGGTGTCGCCGCCCACGAAGCGCACGCCGTTCATCTGCGCACGCACGCTCTGTTGCAGCGCCGGCTGAATGTTGCCCAGCAGAAGGTATGGCGCCGAGCGGTACGCCTCCGGCAGCTTGGGATTGAAATCCGCGAAGACGTTGAGATCGGTCACGAGCGTGGTGCGGTCGTTCATGTCGGCCGAATACACCCCCGCCCAGAAAAAGGTTTTGCCGGGAACGCGCTCGAGCCCCTCGAGATCGATGCCGCGGCTCTGCAGGAAGTTGACATCCTCGTTGGCGAAATCATCGCCCACCACTCCCACAATCTTCGCCTGCGTGAAATAGCTGGCCGCGAGCGATATATAGGTGCACGACCCGCCCAGTATCCGCTCCACTTTTCCATGCGGCGTTTCCAATCCGTCATAAGCGACGGAACCCACTACGACAAGTGACATCAGAACGATTGTAGCGAAGGTGTCAGGTATAAGGTTTCAGGTGCTAGGGCCGGGTTTCGGAGCGGTCGCGCGCGTTCTGCGGGGTTCCGCGAAGAGACTAGCGGCGCAGAGTGCTTGGACAGCCATCATTTCCCATCTTTTTTCTGGGTCTCATCGAGGGATCTAGAGTAGCCCGCATAGTAGGCGTTGACAACCAACATTGCGAGCCACGCTTGCCGCTCCGTGTCAGTTGGTTTAGAGGCGAGCGTCGCGTACTCGCTTGCATGCGGGGATGCTTGCCAAGCTCCACTGTCAGCGAAGTCAAGTGATCACTGAACGCCTTGTCCTTCCGGGAAAACCACACAACGCCGACACGTTTTATATCGTCGAGCACTTGCTGAGCGGTGATGGAGTATGAAGGCTGCGGTTGGGGGCTGGTTGTTGACGCCAGAGCGAGAAGGAGCACGAGCGCAAAGGAGATGGATTTCATATTGACTTCTCCGGGTGTCCAGAAAATTCGTACAAGAACGACTTCGGTGGTAAGATTATGCCACTCATGGCGACCCAAGCAAAGATCGAATATTGGGTATATGAGAACCATCACAACGAATACGCCAGAGGCGACACAAACGCCTGTCTGGACTTTAAGAAACAGCAAGGACTAAATTTGGCGACCGGTCAATGGCATGGTCCTTACCAATCGAAAACTCTTGCAATGGCCAAGGGAAGCAGCTTGCCGGTGCCTTTTCGCTGGTGTAAAAAATGCTAAGAGCTGAGACAAGCTGGGACGAGAGTGGCAGACAGGGACGTGGCGAACTGGGACGGAGACCTCCGTCCCCATGACGATGAGACGAGCCCAGTCTGTCTGACTATCCGCCGCACTCCTGGACACTGGCTTCCCCACCGGGCCGCTTGAGCACCGTGACATGACGCCGCATATCCTTTACCCTAGAGAGAAGACAGTCAGGAACCGCCCCATGAATATCGAAATCCACGATACGGCCTTGGAGGCTCGAATCAAGAAACAGATTCAAGCGACCGGTGCCGCCAACGCCGAGGAGGCGTTACTCCGCCTGCTAGAAACGCAGGAGGAACAGGATCGCTGGCTGCTGGAGAATAAGAACGCCGTCAACGCGAAAATCAGGCGCGGACTCGATCAGCTCGACCGAGGCGAGGGCGTGCCCGAAGACCAACTCGACGCCTACCTTGCCAAGTTAAAAGCCCAGCCTGAATGAGAAGGCGCTACCTTCTAGCGCCAGAGGCCGCCCTCGATCTGGTTCAAATTTGGCGATACATCAAGAGAAATGCCAGTCTTGAGATGGCCGACCGGGTTGAATCCGCCATCCGCGAGAAGATCGTCTATCTTGCGGGAAGACCCGGCGGGGGCCATTGGCGCAAGGATTTAACGGATGAACCAGTGAAGTTTTTCCCGATCTACTCCTACCTGATCGTTTACCGGCCAGAGACGAGCCCCTTGCAGGTTGTCGCCATTCTGCATGGCCGCCGCGACGTGGAGGAGCTTCTCAAGGATCGCTTATAGCCGGACTGATCGCTAGCACCTGATACATACAGAATGCAGAAGACCAAATGACCACTATCAGATGTTAGACTACGAACCAGGAAGGGGCCCGATCAAGTCATTATTCCCTAACAGAATTTCCGCCCCGAAGGAATTCACGGGACATTGCCATGGAAGCCAAGACGCCCGACGCCAAACAACATGCCCATGAGCTGCTGGAGCAACTCGGTCCAGGTCAACTCGCCGCAGTGGTTCACCTGCTTGAAGCCTTGGTTTCGCCTGACGAGGACGGAGACACACTGAGCGCCGCCGAGCGTCAAGCGATCGCCGAAGCCGACGCTTGGCTCAAACACAACCACCCGATCCCGCATGCCGAAGTTCTCGCAGAGTTTGGCTTGACCGAGGCCGATTGGGAAAAGATGGGTCAGGAGCCTTTGCCGGGGGAAATGCCGCGCCGGAATGGCTAAGCTCATCGTCTGGACGGAACAGGCCAGGGCTGACCTTCGCCGCATCGAGCAACCCATCGCCTTACAAATACTCAAAACGCTTGCCCGCTACGCCCAGACTGGCAAGGGCAACACTAAACAGCTTCGAGATATCGAACCGCCCATGATCCGGCTCCGCGCGCAGGAACACCGCGTCTTCTTTCGGGACAAAGGTGATTACTTGGAGATCTCGCGCGTGCTGAATCGCAAGGACGCCTACCGCTGATTGGCAGGCAAGCCAACAGCCCACCGCCCGTGATCGCTGACACCTGACACCTAACACCTGAGTTAGAATTCAAATCACCCAAATGACTGCAATCATCTCTCGTTTCTCCCCGCTCCTCCTCGCTATTCTCCCCGCTCTCGCCCAAGACCAGCCCCGCGTAATCCCGCTCTGGCCTAACGGCGCGCCGGGATTTGAGAGCAGGCGGAACGAGCCGGAGATTGCCAAGGATTACTACATCCGCAACATCAACAACCCGTCGATCATGGCCTATCTGCCGGCGAAGGACAAAGCCACCGGAGCCGCAGTCGTGATCTGTCCGGGCGGCGGGCATCGCCTGCTGGTGTTCAAAGCGGAGGGCGAAGATCCGGGCCGCTATCTCGCCAGTCTCGGCATCGCCGCGTTCGCACTCAAATATCGATTGCCCCGCGAAGAAGGCTCGCCCTACTCGCTCGAGAAACATCCGCGAGAAGATGGCCTGCGCGCCATGCGCCTGGTACGCAGCCACGCCCAGGAATGGGGCCTCGATCCCAACCGCATCGGCATCATGGGATTCTCGGCGGGAGGCGAGGTCGTCTCATGGGTTACGTTCACTCCCAACGACGGCGACGCGCATGCACCCGATCCCATCGACCGTCTGAGCGCCCGGCCAAATTTCGTGATCATGATCTATCCCGGCCCGCTCGGCATCCCATCGAGCGTCGCGCACAATGCACCGCCCGCATTCCTGCTAGCTGCGAACGATGACGAGTGCTGCTCCGGCCCGACTTTGAAGGTGCTCGAAGCGTATCGCGCCGCGAAAGCCCCCGCCGAGCTCCACATCTTCGCTCACGGCGGCCATGGCTTCAACATGGGCTACCGCTCGAAACTGGAAAGCCTCAAGGGCTGGCCGCAACGACTGGCCGACTGGCTGGCCGACAACGGAATTCTGAAGCCGCGCGAGTAGGTCATTACCTGAAACCGACACCCGGCAACCTCACTTGTGTGGGCAGGGCTGCGGCTTATGGCTGCGGCAGCGCCTTCATTACCTGCTCGGCGAACAATTGTCCCAAGTCGTAAATCGAACACTCCCTGCGATGCACCTCGTTCCGATACTGATCGCGCACGATATACAGCCCATGGCCCGTAAAGTCGCACAGCACGAAATGATTGTGGACACCGGTCTTTTCTTTCGCTATGGCCTGCAGGAAGGTGACCGGGGTCGTCTTCCAGTTTTGGGGCGATAAGTACGTGCCTAGCTGACCTGAAATCGGAGTGATGTAGATATTCGCCAGCTCAATTCTTTCGCCCGGGGATCGGGAGGAAACGACGTTCGGCAGCCGCCAAGGCCGCCGTCGATGCGGGATCGCTCGGCCAGGTGTGGCGGCTGCGCGGCATCGTGGGGCACGGCGGCCCCGGAGGTCCCGAAGGCCTGAACAAATATTTCGTCGATTGGCTGACGGACCCGGAGAAAAATGGCGGGCGCACTCATGGATTTCGGCTGCTATAACGCGCTGTGGTCGCTCTGGTATTTCGGACGGCCCGACAGAGTATACGCACAAGTCAATCATCTGCGACCCCGCGAGTTTCCCACAGTGGAAGACAACGCTGACCTGCTGCTTTCATGGCGCGATAGCGTTGGTCTCTTTGAGGGAAGCTGGGACCTCCCGCGCGGCTTTCAGGATCTGGAGTTTTCGGGCTGAAGGGCAGCGTCTACATGAAGAACGGCAGCGCGGATCTGCGCACGGGACGCGACTCGCAATCGCTCACACTCAACTTCAGTACGTCGCTCTGCCGCCGCTGGCGTCGTAGCACTGGCCGGTGACGAACGAGGAATCGGGGCTCGCGAGGAAGTGGACCACGGCGGCGATTTCTTCCGGCGTGCCGGTGCGCCGCATGGGGATGCGCTGCGTCATGTAGTCCACCTGCTCCGGAGTCAGTTGATCGAGAATGTGGGTGCGGATGACCGCGGGCGCCACGGCGTTCACGCAGATGCCCTCGGTTGCCACTTCTTTCCCTACCGATTTCGTGAAGGCGATGACCGCGGCCTTGGTCGCCGAGTAGGGCGACATATTGGGATTGCCTTCTTTGCCGGCGATAGACGCGATGTTCACGACTCGACCGTAGCGGCGCTGGCGCATGTGAGGGATCGCCGCGCGCGTGCAGTGAACCACCCCCATGAGATTGATGCCGATGATGTGACGCCAATCCTCATCGGTCTGCTCCCAGAGCGGCGCCGCCTTGCCGCCGATGCCCGCATTGTTCACCAGGATGTCGATGCGGCCGCGGTGTGCGATGACGGCAGCAATGGCGGCGTCAGCCGAATCCGATCGTGAAACATCCAGCTCGACAGGGAAAGCCTCGCCGCCAATGGAGCGTGCCACTTCCGTGGCTCCCGTGAGGTTCAGATCGGCAACGGCTACCGCGGCGCCGGCACTCGCTAAGCGTCGTGCAATAGCTTCGCCGATCCCCGTCGCCGCGCCGGTGACGATGGCGGTCTGGCCCGTCAACGCGAAGGCCATCGCTACTCCTCTTTGACAACCTTTACGACAATCTCGACGGGCACCTCGCGGTGCAGCCGCACGGTGACCTTGTGATCGCCGAGCTGCTTGATGGGCTCGTCGAGCTGGATCTTGCGGCGATCGATGGTGTAGTTTTGCTTTTCCAGCCCCTCGGCGATGTCCTTGGCGGTGACAGACCCAAAGAGCTGATCGTTCTCGCCGGCCTTCTGCGCTATGGTCACCGTGACCGTGCCCAGAATCTTGCCCAGATCCTCGGCTTCGGTCTTGAGCTTGGCTTCCTTGCGCAAATGCGCCTGGCGCTCCTGCTCGACGATCTTCTTGTTCGCCTCTGTGGCCGGCACCGCCAGCCGTTTGGGTAGCAAATAATTGCGCGCGTAGCCGGCAGTCACCTTCACCACCTGGCCGCGCGCGCCGAGTTTATCGATATCTTCCCGAAGGATAATGTCCATGATGATCTCCAGAGGGCGACGCACGGGCCGCCCCGTATCTTAAATCGCCGCCGCGAACGGCAATAGCGCAATGTTCCGCGCTTTCTTGATCGCATCGCTGAGCCGCCGCTGGTGCGGAGCGCATACGCCCGAGATACGGCGCGGCACGATCTTGCCTCGCTCGGCAATAAAGCTCGAAAGCAACCGCACGTCCTTGTAGTTGATGTCGTCGATCCGCTCCACGCAGAAGCGGCAGACTTTCTTGCGCCGGAAATATTGCTTCTTTTGCGTGGCGACGGCTTTATCGCCGCCGGTGGGCCGCTGGCCCGCGCTGCCTGGTCTTCCTTTGGTTTCCGCCATTTCGATTCTCCTCGCTTACTCCGCCGGCGCGGGCTCGCCCGGTGCTCCTCGTTCGCCGAGCATCTGTTGCGACACCGACGGTTGCGCCGGAGCTGGAGCCGGGGCCGCGGTAGCTTTTCGATGCGCGCGCTTGTCACGGTCCTTCTTCCGCTTGTCCAGCCGCTTGAGCGTCTGATCGATGCGCACGGTCAGAAACTTGATCACCTGGTCCGAAACGCGCAGACGGCGCTCAAATTCCTTGACCGTTTCCGGACCGGAGTTGAACTGGAACAAGACGTAAAAGCCTTCCCGGTACTTGTCTACCTTGTAAGCCAGGCGGCGCTTGCCCCATTTGTCGGTCTTATCCACGGACCCGCCGGCCGAAGTGACGACGGTTTTCATCTGCTCGATGAATTGGTCGATCTCCTCCTCCGGCGTGTCCGGCTTCACGATGAACAGCTCTTCGTAGATCCTCATTCTTCCTCGGTTTTTGAGCCTTGGGCGCGACGATTGAATTTCGTCATGGACTTTTCGACGCCTTCAGCAATTATGAAAGCGACTGCGTCGGCTCCGCGGCCGATCAGTTCTTCCGCCTGCTCCTGCTGGGACCGCTTGATGGGTGACAGCAGGTATTCCGCACCATCGCGGAGCCTATGACCCGGGTTGATTCCGAGCCGTATTCGTACAAAATCCGTTGTCCCCAAATGGGCGATAATCGACTCGGGGCCATGATGACCGGCGGCGGACCCACGCGGCTTGATTTTCATTTCGCCCCAGGGTAAGTCCAGCTCGTCGTATACGAGAATCAGATCCTCCGCCGCCAGCGAGTGTTTCGCCATCAGCGGCTCCACCGACGTACCGCTGAGATTCATATAGGTCTGCGGCTTGGCTAGCATCACCGGACGGCCGGCAATCTCGCCCACACCCATCAGCGCCTTGGAGTCTTTCCGATTCACGCGGATCGCATGCCTCTCAGCCAGCAGGTCGATGACCCGGAAGCCCAGATTGTGAGGAGTATTCTCGTACTCTTCACCGGGGTTTCCCAGGCCCACGACCAAGTGCATTCCCGGCTACTTTTTCTTGGGCTTGGCCTCGCCCTTGGCCTCAGGCTTGGCTTCCGCCGCGCCTTCCTCTTCCTTCTTACCCTTCTTGATAACTTCGGGCTCAGCGGGTGCGGCGCCTTCGGCAGCAGGCTCAGCAGCTACTTCAGCGGGTGCGGGCTCGGCAACGACCTTGACAGCTACGCAGTGCGCGATCACGGTATCCGGGGAACTTACCAGCTTGATCGATGCGCCGTATGGAATATCGCTGGCGCGCTTACTCTGCCCGATAAGCAACTCACTGACGTCGACCGTGAAATGCTCCGGAATGTCATCCGGCAGGCATTCGATCTCCACCTCGCGCGTGACAATTTCGAGCAGGCCGCCCTGCTGTTTCACGCCTTTGGGCTCGCCCAGGGAGAGCACCGGAACCGCAACACGAATGCGCTTCGCCAGGTCGATCCGCTTCAGATCTACGTGCAGCAGGTTCCCTTTGATGGGGTCATACTGGCCGTCCACGACCATCACTGGCGAGTTCTCGCCGCCCTGCACGTTGATGTTGAAAATGGTGTTGTGGCCGGTCTTGCTGCGCAGGATCTGTGAAATGTGCCGGGGATTTACCGCGACTGGTACGGGGTCCTTGTAGGCGCCGTAAACCACCGCGGGGATCATTCCCGAGCGGCGCGTGCGGCGTGCTTCATTCTTTCCGCGAGAGGCGCGCGCCTCCGCGGCAACTGTTATATCCGTTCTCATTCCATCTCCTCAACCGGTTCGCAAGTCCGAGCGCCGCATTGGAGCGGCTCCGTGGGTTGCGTGGCCCGGCAATCTCTCTAGTCGCCAAAACCGCTGATTTCTTTACAGACTCCTAAACAAACAAAATACTGACTGAAGTCTCCTCGTGAATGGATTGCACCGCCCTGGCCAGCAAAGGCGCCACTGTCAGTGCTTTGATTTTGGCGCACTGCTTGGCCTTCTTCACGAGCGGAATCGAATTCGTTACCACCACTTCCTTCAATTGCGATCTCGCAATGCGGTCAACGGCCGGGCCCGACAACACCGCGTGCGTGGCGCAGGCGGAAACGCTCGCCGCTCCATGCTCCAGCAGCGCTTTGGCGCCCTTTACCAGCGTTCCAGCCGTATCGATCAGGTCATCTACCATTAGGCAATTGCGATCTTTCACTTTGCCGATCACGTTCATCACTTCGGCCACGTTGGCTTCTTCGCGGCGCTTGTCAATAATGGCCAGCGGCGCGTTCAGCCGCTTGGCGAAGGCCCGAGCGCGTTCCACACCGCCCGCGTCGGGTGAGACCACGGTCAAATTCCGGATCTCCAGCGGCTTGAAATAGTCGATCATCACCGGGGTGCCAAACAGATGGTCCACCGGAATGTCGAAGAATCCCTGGATCTGCGCCGCGTGCAAATCAAGCGCCAGCACGCGGTCCGCACCGGCAGCTTCAATCAGCGTGGCTACCAGCTTCGCGGAAATCGGAACGCGGGGTTTATCCTTGCGGTCCTGCCTGGCGTATCCATAATAGGGTAACACTGCCGTGATCCGCTCCGCCGAGGACAGCTTGAGCGCCTGGATCATGAACAGCAGCTCCATGATGTGGTGATTCACCGGTGTGGAAGTGGGCTGCACCACGAAGACGTCGGCGCCGCGCACATTTTCCTGGATCTGGATATTGTTCTCGCCGTCCGCGAAGGCCTTTACTTGTGCTTGCCCCAGATCTATGCCGAGGTTCTGGCAGATTTCTTCAGCCAACGCCGGATTCGCGGTGCCAGTGAAGATCTTGACGCGATCCGGATTCATCGCGCGTATCGGCTTTGGGGCGGCCATAGGTTCTCTTTGGTGTGTGCTCCGAGCCGTTTCCACCACTCCGAGCGATACTTATCGCGGCTCACCAGCGTAATCGGAAAGATTCGTTCCCCTCGCAATGATTGAATGGCGCGATGCAGTTCGTCGCGCGTGGCAAATAACCCGAAAAGTGCGGAGCCACTCCCGCTCATCAGAGCGGGTCGCGCACCCAATTTCAGCAGACGCCGCTTAATCGATTTTAGCTCGGGATGCCGGCTGAAAACGACTGTTTCGAAATCATTTTGTCCGTGTGACGTTTCGGCTTCACGCGGCCCCGGCACACTGCCGCGCCACACGGTGGACTGGAAACTAACCATCTTATTTTGTTGCGATTCCGTTGTCAATTCGGCGCTCAGCCGGCGGTAGGCGTCGACAGTCGAAACGTGGATTTCCGGAGCGACTAGGAGTCCCCGCGCCGGCTTGCGGTCGGGCAGTGGGTAGAGTTCGGTCCCGCGACCGAGGGCGACCGCTGTCCCTCCCAGCAGGAAAAAAGGCACGTCGCTGCCGAGCTCTGAGCCAAGTTTGAGGAGTGTTGGCCAATCGAGCGTCTTGCCGGCGAGCGCCGGCAACGCTAGTAGGACGGCTGCGGCATCGGATGATCCGCCACCCAGACCAGCGCCCATCGGAATGCGCTTATCGAGATCGAATTCAACGCGGCCAGTGGTCCGCATGGCGTCGAAGCAGGCATCGGCGGCGCGGACGATGAGGTTGTCGGCGATGTCAACATTTCCGCGGATCACGAGGGCGGTCTTGCGTGCCGGCGTGAACGCGATTTGAATGCGATCGGCCAGCGAAATCGTCTGGAAAACCGTGCGCAGCTCGTGAAAATTGTCCGCGCGGCGGTACAGCACTCGCAGATCAAGATTGATCTTGGCGAACGCAAGAATCGTCGCGGCGCGCGCACCGCCTGTCATTTGTCGTATTGCAACAGGGAAAACACGTCGTAACCGTTCAGCCTGCCGCGGCCTTTGAGGAAGGTGAGTTCCACGACAAAACCCATGCCGGCAACTTTGCCGCCGGCCTTTTCCACAAGCTTCGCCACAGCCGCCGCGGTGCCACCGGTGGCAAGTAGATCATCCACCACCAACACGCTATGACCGCTCTCGATGGCGTCCTTGTGCATCTCCAGGCTGTCCGAGCCGTACTCCAAATCGTAGCTCACGCTGATGCTCTCCGAAGGCAGCTTCTTCGGTTTGCGGACCGGTACGAAACCAGCTCCCAGCGCATACGCCAGCGCGGGAGCGAAGATGAATCCGCGAGCCTCGATGCCGATCACCGTGTCCACATTCGCGCCCTGGTAATGACTCTTCAACGCATCGATCACCTGGCGAAATCCCGGCCCGTTCTTGAGCAAAGTCGTGATGTCGTAAAACAAAATCCCCGGCTTGGGGAAGTTGGGCACTTCGCGTATCAGCTTCTTGAGATCGTCGTGATGGTTCATCAAGCCTCGATTTGAAAGGTATCGTATTGTTGCACGCTGGCGTCGGATTCTTCAACGCCGCGGACATCCGCGAATCGCGGGCCCTTCCACAAACGCCCGGCCAGTTCCGACAACTGTTCGGGAGTCCCCACGGCGTAAACTTCAACGCGGCCGTCGTCGAGATTGCGTGTATAGCCGGTTACGTGTAGATCGGCGGCGTTGCGCTGGGCGAAATAGCGATAGCCCACACCTTGCACGCGGCCTCGAATCAAATATCGCTTGGCAATCACGTTCCGCCTGGACATGGCGCGGGTTTTCAGTAGCGTGTAGCGACGTAATTGTCCAGGATTTCGATGAACTCGGGAACGATGTGCTCACCCTTGAGGGTCTTCAACAAGCGCCCGTCGACAAATACGGGGGCCTTGGGGTCCTCGAAGGTGCCAGGTAGGGAGATGCCGAGATTGGCGTGCTTGGATTCGCCGGGGCCGTTGACGATGCAGCCCATCACGGCCACGCGCATCTCTTCGACGCCGTGGTGCTTTTTCTTCCAGACGGGCATTTTCTCCCGAAGGTAGGTTTGGATCTGGTCCGCCATGTCCTGGAAAAAAGTGCTGGTGGTGCGCCCGCAACCGGGGCAAGCGGTGACTTGAGGTGTAAAGCTGCGAATACCGAGCGACTGCAGGACCTGCTGCGAGACGAACACTTCCTCGGTGCGGTCGCCGTTAGGCAAGGGCGTCAGCGAGGCCCGAATAGTGTCGCCTATGCCCTCCTGAAGAAGGACAGCGAGTGCGGCGGTAGTGGCGACGATGCCCTTCGCCCCCATGCCGGCTTCGGTCAGCCCGAGATGCAGCGGATAATCGCAGCGGCCCGCCAGCGCGCGGTAGACGTCGATCAAGTCTTGTACGCCGCTCACCTTCGCGCTCAAAATGATCTTGTCGTGCGGCAGGCCGTAGCGCTCGGCGGTGCACGCCGATTCGATGGCGCTCACTACCATAGCCTCGAGCGTAACCTCGCGCGCGTCCTTAGGCTCGGCAAGCTGGGAATTCTCATCCATGAGACGGGTGAGCAAAACCTGATCGAGCGATCCCCAGTTCACGCCGATCCGCACCGGCTTCGCATATTCGACGGCCACTTCGATCATGGTGCGGAAATTGTCGTCGTGCTTCTTGCCGATATTCACATTGCCGGGGTTGATGCGATATTTCGCCAATGCCCGTGCGCACTCCGGATATTTCTTCAGCAGGATGTGGCCGTTGTAGTGGAAATCGCCGATGATGGGCACGGGCACGCCGAATTTGTCGAGCGTTTCTACAATACGCGGAACAGCGGCCGCTGCGTCTTCTGTGTTGACGGTTACGCGCACCAGTTCGGACCCCGCGCGCGCCAGCGCCATTACCTGGTTGACCGTGGAAGCGCTATCCGCCGTGTCGGTGTTGGTCATGGATTGGACAACAATCGGATGATCGCCGCCAACCTTCACACCGGATACGTCCACCACAGCCGCTCCACGGCGGCGTTTCACAGCCATCAAACCCTCCGAGATGTCTTGATTTTAGCATCCGGGTCGCGATAGCATGGCCGCTTGCTCAAAGGAGCTACTCGGAATGAAGCGGCGCATCTGGATTCTCAGCACGTTTGCGGTTTTGGCCTTGCTCGCCTTTTTCGTCAGTGGAACCGGCGCACAGCCGGGCACCGTCAAACAGATTGTACCCGGCGTGTGGTTTCGCGAAGGCGACCTGGAAAAAGAAGGCCACTGCAACAACATCATCATCGAGATGAAAGATTACCTGATCGTGGTGGACGCCAATTTTCCTAGCGGGGCGCGGCTGGCCATGGAGGCGGCAAAGAAGGTTTCGAGCAAACCCGTCAAATATGTTTTCGACACGCATCATCATGGCGACCACGCTTATGGAAATCCCGTCTGGACCCAGGCCGGCGCCAAAACACTGGCGTACAAAGGCGTCGCAGAGGAAATGAAGCGTTATGAGCCGGCACGCTGGCAAGCCGCCGCAAAGGGCCGCAAGGATGTTGCCGATATGCATCGCGATGCCCCCGAGCCGCCCCAGCAGACTTTTGACAAGAGCCCGTTCATCTTGAAAGACGCCACGCGTGAGGTGCGCTTTTACTTCTTTGGCTGGGCACACACGCGTGGTGACGGCTTCGTGTATCTGCCGAAAGAGAAGGTGCTCTGCACCGGCGATGCGGTGGTGAACGGTCCTTATAATTTCACGTCCGACGCCAACGTGGGCAATTGGCCCGAGGTCATTCGCAACGCGGAGAAGCTCGACGTCGAGCATGTGCTACCGGGGCACGGCGGATCCGGCGGCAAAGAAGTGCTGGAGGGTGAGCGGCAGTTCATGACTGAGCTGCACTATGCCGTTGCTAAGGCCATCCAAGACGGCAAAAAGCTCGAGGACCTGGTCCCGCCCGGCAGGCCCGTCATGGTTTACGGAAACCTGGTTCCCTCCGTCACTACGGTAGCCCTCCCGGCCAGCGTGAAGAACTGGGTGGGAGATTTTCTGCCCGCCCAGGTGAAAGACACCTACGAAGAAATCACCCAGAAAAAGCCCCACGGAGATTTGCCGCATTAAGTTTTCCCGAAGTCGCGGGCAGGCACTCCTCCTTTTTTTCCTTACTGCCGCTCTGTTCGCGCAGCACGGTGGCGCTCCTCGCTTGCCTCCGCAGACCCAAGCGGTGCTGGATCACATTTCCGCCGCCTCGTTGCGGGGCCACCTTTCCTTCATCGCTTCCGACATGCTCGAGGGGCGGTTCACGCCGTCCCGTGGGCTGGATATTGCAGCGGAATATATCGCCGCGCAGTTTCGCCGCGCGGGACTGGAACCCGGGGGCGATGACGGTTACTTCCAGACTGCCGAGATGCAGGAACTCGAGCCAGCGAAAACCGGGGCCGAAATCAAAATCGAGCAAGGCAGCCGCGTGATTTCGATCCCGCGCGAAAACATCACGCCTCGTTTTCACGACGCGTTAGAACTCTCCGCGCAAATCTACACGGCCAGTCTCGATAACGAGGCCGCCCTCGATCACCTCCAGCCCGAAGACGTGCGCGACCGGGTCCTGATGGTCAAGTTGCCGGAGTTCAACGGCCCCTCGGCCAGCCAGGCGGCCCGCCAGTACGGCACGCTTTTGGGTGTGCTCAGGCGCGTGAAACCGAAACTGACCCTGATGCTCAGTCTCTCCGGCATGGCGGAACTGGACTCAACGCTCATCAATACCGGTGAGAGGCGCTTCGATGAGCCGGTGATCGTTGTGCGCAGCGCGGAAGTTGCGCGTTGGTATGAATCGCTCCGCAACGGTCCCATCGGCGCCACGATCTCGGTGCGCTTGCCCCCGGCCGGGGAGGTCCCGGTGAAGGTGCGCAACGTAATCGGCCTGCTACGCGGGTCGGACCCGGTCCTCAAAGACACATATGTTCTGGTGACAGCCCACTACGATCATCTCGGCATGAATTCAGAAGGCTCCGGAGATCACATCTTCAACGGCGCGAACGACGACGGCAGCGGCACGGTTTCCGTGATCGAATTGGCCTCGGCGCTGGCCGCGCTTCAGCCTAGGCCGAAACGCAGCCTGGTTTTCCTGGCATTCTTCGGTGAGGAAGAAGGCACCTTGGGCTCGCTGTATTATGCGAAACATCCCGTATTTCCGATCGCCAAGACGGTTGCCGACGTGAACCTGGAACAGGTGGGCCGGACGGATGCCACCGATGGAATCAAACTCGCCCAGGTCACCTTCACTGGTTTTGACTATTCCAATCTTCCGCGCGCCTTTCGGGCGGCCGGCGCCAGGACCGGCGTCCGCGTCTTGCCCGACTCGTCTGGAGAGGATTTCTTTGCCCGCAGCGATAACGCCCCGCTCGCCGACCAGGGGATTCCCGCCCACACCCTCGCCGTGGCCTTCGAGTTCCCGGATTATCACCGAGCCGGCGACAAGTGGCAGAAAATCGACTATGACAACATGGCCAAGGTCGACCGCATGATTGCGCTGGGACTGATCATGCTAGCTCAGAATCCGGAACCGCCGAAGTGGAATGAGGAAAACGCGAATGCGACGCGGTACCTCGATGTCTGGAGGGAGCATCACCCTCCACGGTCCGAGTAAATTACGCCACTGGTGCGATCGGCCGCGACGATACCTTCAAATCGTCCTTGGGATACTGGTAGTACTCGGTGAGGTAGACGAATTGTTGCATGTCGCCCTGTTCCACGAGGTTGTCGATGATCGCCCCGTACGGAATCGTGTGGTATTCATTCATCGGCACTTTCGTGCGCGGATTCAATTTGCGAGCTTCGATCGATTTCGTGAGCTCGAATTTTCCCATTTTGGATCTCCGAAAAGCCTTCTATACAGGATCTTAGCTGATCCTCGCGCCGCCAAACAATATATCTAAAGAGGGCCCGCTAGCATCCGCGTAACCGTAGATTTGTCGGCCGCTCCGCGAAGGGTTCCGGCCATTTGGCCGCGATTGAAGAGCATCAGAGTGGGAAGAGCGTGGACGCCGTAGCGCTGTGCTGTGGCTGGATTTTTGTCGATATCGAGTCTGTAAACCTTCACGCGGTCGGCGTAGTCACCCGCTACGGATTGCAGCGTGGGCTCCATTTTCCGGCAGTACCCGCACCAACTCGCCCAAAACTCCACCATCACAGGAGCCTTGGACTCCAGAACCTCCGAATCAAAATTCGCGTCGTTCACCGCTAAGATGTCTCCGGACGGCTGGTGTACTGATTGGCCAATGAGCCGCCACAGGCGAGGTGGCGGAGCGACTTTGTTGGCAGTATTGGTCTGCTCCCGGTCCACCTGATCGGCAGGCAGGCTGCCGTCACCACCGTCTGCACTTCGGAACATGTAGACATCGTTGATCACGACGGGCGCGCCATCGCATTCCACCGTGGTGCCATCTTTGAGCACGAGTTTCCATGGTGTGGCGCCGAGCAGCCAAACGAAACAGGTGAGGTAACACACCGCGAATCGGCGCATACGATTCGAGTGTAGCCGCGCGTCGCGGCTATTTTACAGTAGACAAACGCCTGTTATCCAAGGTTCACAATTCAGCCGGCGATTTGCTTCACCGCCGCCACAGCCCGATCCACTTCCTCCAGCGAGTTGTAGATATGCGGCGAAAAACGCAAACCCTCGGCATCGCCAGACGGCGTCATGGCGATCGCCATCCGGTGCCGTTCCCAAAGCGTATCGTACGCCTGCTTGGTGGGCAGGTTCTTCAAGCGGAATTTCACCACGCCGCCGGAAAGCCGCGGTTCGAGGTTAGTCTTTAGCTCGACGCTAGGGATCTCGCTTAGCTGGACCTTGGCTCTTGTGGCCAGCGCCTGTAAACGGGCTTCGACCGCGGGCATGCCGATCACGTTGATGAAATCCACCGCCGCTTCGAGCGCCACCACGCGCGGGTCGTCGCGTTGGCCGAATACCTCGAGTTTACGCGCGCCCTTCAGATGGTCGGTCCAACCCGCCGTTACGATGGACGGCCAGATTTCCGGAATGCGTTCGTTCCGCACCCAGAGAATACCGGCTTCGAGCGGCCCCATGAGCCACTTGTGCGCGCTGGCGGAATAGGAATCACAGCCAATTTCTCCTAGATTCACATCCAGCGCTCCAAAGCTCTGCGCGCCATCGAGGTGCACGTAAATGTTCCGCCGGCGGGCCAGCGCCGCGATTTCGCGAGCCGGATATTGAATGCCCGTGGTGCTCGTGATGTGCGTGATCGCGATGACTCGTGTGCGCGGCGTGATGGCGCGCTCGAAATCGGCCAGCAGCCTTTCCGCGCTCGTCGCCGGAATCGCGACCGGCAGGGACTTCACCACGAAGCCATCCCGCTGGGCGCGCACCCGCCAGGAATCGTTGTTCGAGGGGTGATTGTGATCCGTGATGAGCACCTCGTCGCCCGGCTTCAGATCGACTCCCTTCACGATGATGTTGCTGCCCTCGCTGGTGTTCCGCGTGATAGCGATTTCATCCGCGGAAACGCGCAGCATCCGGGCCAGCTTCTCGCGCAATGCTTCCCGGAGAGCCACATACTTATCGCGATTCTGGAAAGAGGGATTCGCATGGAAATCGCGCAAGTATTCCAGGTGCCTGTCCATCACCAGCCGCGACGCCGGGCAAACATTGGCCGCGTTGAGATACAGCAGCCCTTCTTCGAGCGGATACTGGCGCTTCACCATCTCCCAGTAGCTTTCATTCCCGGAGTCCGGCAGCCTTGAGGCAGCGGCGGCTTCGAGTCCGGATTCGAATGCGCGCCAGGCTACCGGCACGGCGGCCAGGCGGAAAAAGTCGCGTCGCGTGTTGATCATCAGGCGCCTCCTATGGGTGATTTATTGTACTCCGCCATCCTGTAAACTAAAGTGCATGAAACGACTGGAGCCGGTCATCTGGGCCAAGGGCACATTCTTGACTCCGCAGCATCTCCAGATTCAGGACCGCTTCCTCGAAAACACGCTACAGTTCCGGCTCGACGCGCTCTCCTTCCGGCCGTGGGGTTTTCGACAGCTTCAAGTCAACCAGGAATTGCTGCCTGCCGGAACGTTCGCCATAACCAGCGCATCCGGCATTCTTCCCGACGGCCTGCTGTTCGACATCCCCAACTCGGATCCGGCGCCCGGCCCAAAACCCATTGCCGACCTCTTCGGTCCCGACCAGGAAGAAATTGCGGTGTATCTCTCGATTCCGCAGTATCGCGAGCGCGGCCTCAATATCTCGCCGCCCATGCGCGACGCTGACACGCGCTATCGCGCGGAAGTCGAGACCTTTAAGGATGAGAACACCGGCATGTCGGAGCGGCCGGTGCAGGTGGCACGCAAGAATTTCCGCCTGCTGGTGGAAGGTGAGAGCCGCGAGGGCTGTTCGGCCCTGCGCGTGGCTAGTGTAAGGAAAACACCCGCGGGCACTTTTCAAATGAACCCGCGCTTTGTTCCGCCGTTGCTCGATTACACCGCCAACGACTATCTGGCCTCCATAGCGCGGCGTCTGGTCGAAATTCTTTCCGCGCGCAGCAGTATGCTGTCGGGAACTCGCCGCCAGAAAAACCAGAGCCTGGCGGACTTCACCACCGCCGACATCGCCAATTTCTGGCTCCTCTACACCATCAACAACTATTTCCCCATGCTGCGGCACCTGTTTGAAACGCGAGGCGGGCATCCGGAAGAACTGTACGCCGCTATGCTGTCGCTCGCTGGCGCCTTGACCACGTTCTCACTCAAGATTCATCCGCGCGATCTGCCTCTTTACGATCACGACGATCTCGGCCCATGCTTTACAGATCTGGATGAGAAGCTGCGTTTGCTGCTCGAGACCGTGGTGCCCAGCAACTTCGTGTCTCTGCCCTTGAAGCTGGTGCAACCGGCCATCTACGCGACGCCCATTGAGCAAGATAAGTACCTGGTCAACACAAAAATGTACCTGGCCGTGAATGCCGAGATGAACCAGGCGGATCTGATCAACAAGACTCCGCACCTCATCAAGGTATGCTCGGCGAATCACATCGAACATCTGGTGCGCCAGGCGCTGCCGGGAGTGCCCCTGATGCACGTCGCCACGCCGCCCAGCTCAATTCCCATGAAGCTGAACTTTCAGTACTTCAGCATGAACCAGACGGGCCTGGCATGGGAGGCGATCACGCGCGCGCGCAATCTGGCGGCATATGTTCCCGGCGACTTCCCCAACCCGCAACTGGAGCTGATTATTCTGCTTCCGCAGGTGGCATAAAAGAGTATCCACGCACTCGCGTGGACGGCCGTCAAGCTAGTCAAAGGGGGGCAAATGTTCCGATCGATTGGAATCCTCTGCGTTTTCAGCCTGTGCTGCCTGGCTGGAAACCATCGCCTGCGCGAGGAAACCTCGCAGGCATCCTGTGAGCCTAAAAAAATGACTCCGGCCGTTTATAAGGGTTATGTTTACTGGATCGGCCGTGATGCGGACGACCGCGTAGTTAATGTTTACGGACCAGAGGGCAACCTGGATCTGGTCTTCGTACACGAGGGCGAGGTCAGGAATATCGCTTTCGATACGGACGGTACAGTCGCTGTGTCCTGGGTGGACAGGAATAAGAACACCAGGGGTATTGATTTCCGGGATGTACACGGCCAGGTGACCAAAACCATTGACACCGGGCGCTACCTTGCTTTTCAGCTTGTATTCGCCGAGGATCATTCCCTATGGACCTTTGGGATCCAGGTTGACTCGAGAAGCTACCACGAGCATGAACAGGACTACATGACCGTCCGAAAGTATTCCCGGAACGGTCAGCAGTCGGGTGCATATCTTCCCCGGTCCCTGTTTCCCGGTGAAATACCCCCCGCCTCGTCGGGCTGGCAACAGCACGCTATTCTTATGTCGAAAGACCGGGTTGGTATTTGGCTCGTTCCCCGCGTAGACGGCCCCCCAAAAACCGAGTGGGTGGAGCTCGACCTGAATGGAAAACTGCTGAACCGCAAGCGCTTGGATGAGTTTGATGGGAGCATGTCAATCGCCCTGACCAGCGACGCACGCGTCTATATCCAATGCCGCTATCCGAAGGAAAGCAAGCTCTACGTTCTGGACCGCGATTCCTCCACCTGGCGTCTCATTGACGATTCTCCGCCTGGATACCTAATCGGCGCCGACGAAAACACTCTAGAGTTCGAGGACGCCAGAAGCCCGGTGCACCTTTCCTGGTACGAACCGCCCACTCCCACTGAGAAGGCCGCAGCCGTTTTGCTAAAATAGAAAGGTTATGTCGATTCCCAATGTGAAGCGGTTCCGGCCCTTCTGCCCGACCTGCAATGAGAGCTTCACCATCATGGCTGTGCTCCCGCGCGAGGCAGATGTGAACAAGTATCTAACCGACGCCGTGGCGCGCCACGATCACAAGGCCTTTCAGGAAGCCAAGCAGGCGCATTTCAAGGTCCGCGTCGGCCAGCAGAAGCAGAAGAAAGCCAAGTAGTTTTTGTTTAGAGGCGGGCCTTCACCGTACGCAGGGCCCGCAATCCCTCTTCCGCTACCTGGTCATCTCCGTCGTGGCTCAGCTTTTCCAGGCAGGGCACGGCGTCCTTTCCACCACTCGCTGCGAGAACTCTCGCAAGGTAGATTTTTTCGTCCTTGGTGCCGGTTGCGGCGGCTTGGTAAAGCGGCGGCCGCAACGCCGGATTGCGCGACAGCTCCACCAGGTACGCATACGCCACGCCGCGGTATCCAACCGAATTGACCGTGTTGATCAATAGCTGATACGGGCTGAACTCCGAGATGTCCGTCTTACCCAGCAGCACTTCCGCGAAGGCAAGTGCTAGGCGCGGCGCCATTTTACTCTCGTCTTTGAAGGCCGCATCGATCATGGGCAAGTCGCTCGGATTCCTGAGCCTCCCAAACCCTTCAGCCGCGGCCGCGCGCAGGCCGTCATCCTTATCGTGCAGATATTTCCCGAATACACCGCGGCTTTGCTCGTCAGGAAGCATCGCCAGCGAGGTCAATGCCGCTCGCTTCACCTTGATGCTGCGGGAGTGCTCGAGCACATCAAGCAACTGCGGCACCGACGATTTGTTTTGCAGCAAGCCCACGGTCTCGATGGCGGCAAGCTGCACCTTTTCGTCCAAGTCGCGCAGCAGGAACGCAACTCCCGAAGCCGCCGATTCGTCGCGAATCTTCTGCAGCGCGATGAGCGATTCGTAAATCACCTCGGTATCCTTGGAGCGCAGCGCCGCCAACAGATCCGGAACCGCTGCCTTAGCGCGCAGAATGCCAAGCGCACGGGCTGCGTTGGCACGCGCTTCCACGCTGCCGGATCCGCGTACCAGAGTGCCGAGCGCCTGAATCACATCCTGCCGCGGAATGACGAACGGATCGATCACCTGGTCATTGGTATCGGTGAATTTTCCTTTGATACCAGTGCCGAAGCGCTTGATAGAAGCGCCTAGCCCGTGCTGCACGTAGCCCGGCAGGTAGAAATTCACCAGGCCGTCGGTGGCGCGAATCTGCACCTCGGGGTCTTTATCCGCGATTACCTGAATGAGCGGAGTCAGGCTGCCTTGCGTGCCGATTTCCGTGATGGCCTTAACGGCTTCCACACGGATATCCACATCGGGATTGCCCAGCAACCCTTGCAACTGCGGCAGGGCGCTTGAACCCTGCTTAGCCATGTTGCGGACATCTTTCGGGCGCAGCGTCTCTTGCCCGGCAGCGGAGAAGACTGCGAACACACTTACGCCTGCCAGGAGAACTGCTCGATTGTGGTGCATGTTTTTACTGTAGGACAGGCATTCCTGCCTGTCCATCGCTTGGAGCGTTAAGGCTGAGCCTATCTGACAAACTCCACTTCTACGCGCCGTGGAATCAACCCAGCCTCGTAACCCAGATCCAGGAACTTCTGCGCCGCCTTCGGCACGATGTCGCCGCAATCCACCGTGTAGTGATTGACGTACATTCCCACAAATTTGTCGGCGAGACGCGTGTCCATGTCGCGTGCGAATTGCAGAGCATAGCTGAGCGCTTCTTCGCGGTGATCCAGAGCGTACTGGATGCTCTCGCGCATCAGACGGCAGCACTCGCTTTGGATTTCGCCGGGCAACGAGCGTAGAAGAGCGTTAGCGCCCAAGGGCAGAGGCAGATCAAATTTGGCTTTCCACCACCGGCCCAGATCCAGGATGCGATGCAGTCCTGTCTTGTGATACGTCAACTGAGCCTCGTGAATAATCAGCCCGAGATCGACTGAGCGGTCGCTCACCGCGTCCAGTATTTTGTCGAACGGCGTCACCACGGCTTCAAAATCCGGCTCGTAGATCTTAAGCGCAAGATAGGCGCTAGTCAGCTTCCCGGGCACGGCAACACGCTTGCCACGGACCTCTTCGGGCTCCATGGGCCGCATCCCCACCAACATCGGCCCGTAGCCATCGCCAATACTTGAACCGCTCGCCATCAAGACGTATTTATCCGCCACATGCGGATAGGCATGATAAGAGATCGCCGTGAGATCGTACTGGCCTTCGAGCGCTTTCCGATTCAGCGACTCAATGTCCTCCAGCACGTGCCGCAACGTCACCAGGGAGGATCGGACCTTCTTGGTGGCCAGCGCGTAAAACATGAAGGCATCGTCCGAATCCGGACTGTGCGCAGTGACGATTTCCCTTGGTGTTGCGGGCATGGAGGAGCGGAAAACTCACACCAGTATCACACGGTGTAGGGCACAGAACAAATCATCCGGAAAAACCCCGCGGCAAAATGGAAAAAGGGCGGCCGCATCGTAGATCCCTTGGAACTCGAAGAGCATCGTTGCCGGTCATCGGTGCCGCGCAAGAGCGCGCTACACGTGGGAAACAAGCTCAACCACGTATCATCCGACCGTTCGTCACTCTTCTTGCTGCCCGTCCTCGGGAATCAGGTGCGACCGCCCTCATCCTTGCCCGGTTCTATCTGTGTCACCTCCTGCCGCCGTATTGCGCGGCGCATTTGGCCAGGAACCCGTTACCGAGCTGGTTCCTGATTGAGATTGTGCTCCCCGTGGCTCTGCTTGTCAATAGTGCCGATCGCTTACGATAATGGCTAAGAATTTGAGGCCGAAATTGTGTACGGGGACAAACACTAAGGCAAGGCACTGAATCATGCTGTCCCGCTGGTTTAACAAGAAGGACGTGCCACTCACCGGCGCTCCTGCCGTGCGCCGGCAAAAAACATATTCGGCGCAGAGCGGCTACGTCTACCAGTATTTCTACCAAGGGCAGCGCCCATCGTCCCCCAATCCGGGCACTGAATATGTCTTCGATGTGTCCGCCGACCGCAAGACCTCGGCGCCAGCATCGGTATTCGTCAGCGCGGAAGCCGTGGAGAACTGGCAGAGCCAGACGGGAAGAACGCTGAGCAACGCGGAACGCTATGCCATCGCCAAAATGGCGCTTTTCCAGGCTTTCGATGAGCGCGCGACGCCGGACGCGATGCGCGAAGTGGTCCGGGTGACCCCGGCCGGCGTCCGCGCTATTCTCGAAACCCTGAACATCGACTGAGCTATCATTAAAAAACGGCGCATGTCTTTGCCACCGATTTCGGCGCTCAATCACCTCGGAAACCGGGGCTTTTCTTTCTATCCACCCATCCTCAACATCGAGCACAACGAGTGGTTCTTCCGGCGCGGCACATGGTCGGAGATTTTGGTGGTCAACTCGCGCACCACGCAAGAGATCTGGATTCCGCGGCGATTTTTAGGTGAAGTTTCGCTGATCGAAGATCCCGTAGTGATCGTCGGCCTGGTGAAAGAACTGGAGTACAAGGCCGGCGCGGTCTGGCCGCACCAGCGGCGTGTGATTGAGATGCCCATGGCGGTTGGCGAGCGGCCGCGCCCGCCGCAGCCACGCAACGAGCCACTCGCGCCTGTGATCGGAATTCGCACGGAATCCGTGACCGACTCTCGCGTAGGAAAACTGGTCGGCCTGACGATACTTGCCAGCGCGATCGGCGTGACGTGCTGTATTGGGGTCAGCGTACTGCGCGAGGGATCGCTGAAGCCACGCGCGGCCTACGACGCGGGCGATCAGAAGTATTTGGAGCTCACCGGCAACGATGGCTATGACGCAGTTTTGCGCCTGCTCGGGCCGCCCGCCGAGGACCACTGGCAGACGGCCGACGGTGCGGCTCAAATCCGCCGATTGTGGTATCCGGAGCGCGGATACTCCGTCATTCTGAAGGGCGATTCCCGCAACACCGCCCGCTACATCGGAGCGGTGGATACCAGGGGGAATCCGATTTACCGAAGCGCACTCGGCAACGGCGGAAGTACTTTCTCCGCGCTCAAGAGCCTCAAAAAATTCTGACCATGCCGCAAGCAGCCTCTGCTTCGCGATCCAAGAAAATCTTGGGCCATCTGCTCTGGGCCGCCATTGCGATCTTTGCGGCGTTATGCCTGGCCGCCATCGCGCTCAACCATGGCGAGCGCATCAATAGCGCATGGCTGGTGCTTGCCGCCGCGTCCACCTACACTCTGGGATACCGCTTCTACGCCAAGTTCATCGCCGCACGCGTGATGACGCTCGACAACCAGCGCGCCACTCCCGCCGAGCGTCTGGAAAATGGACACGACTTCGTGCCCACCAACAAATGGATTCTGTTCGGGCATCACTTCGCAGCCATAGCCGGCCCCGGGCCGCTGGTTGGTCCCGTGCTCGCCGCACAATTCGGTTACCTGCCGGGAACGCTGTGGATCATCATTGGCGCGGTACTGGGCGGAGCGGTGCAGGATTTCGTCATTCTGTTCGCTTCCATGCGGCGCGATGGCAAATCGCTTGGACAGATGGCGCGGGAGGAGATCGGCAAGCTGGGCGGTTTCGTCGCGCTCCTGACGGTGCTGCTCATCATGATCATTCTGCTGGCGGTGGTGGCGCTGGTCGTGGTCAACGCACTGGCCGGCAGCCCTTGGGGCACATTCACCATCGCGGCTACTATGCCCATCGCCGTGTTCATGGGCTGGTACCTGCGCTATCGCCGGCCGGGCCGCGTGTTGGAATGCTCCGTCATCGGTTTCCTGCTGGTTGTCGCCGCGATCTTTGCCGGTCAGTGGGTGGCGCAATCGCAGACCTGGGCGCCGGTCTTTACGCTCTCCACAGTGGCATTGGCGTTCTGCATCATTATCTATGGCTTCCTCGCCAGCGCGTTGCCGGTGTGGCTCTTGCTGGCGCCTCGCGACTACCTCAGCACGTTCGTTAAGCTCGGCGTCATCTTTCTATTGGCAGTGGGAATCATTTTCGTGCGTCCCGAATTGGAGTTGCCGGCGTTCACCCGTTTCGCCGACGGCACCGGCCCGATTTTCGCGGGTAAGATCTTTCCGTTCTGCTTCATCACCATCGCTTGCGGCGCCGTTTCCGGATTTCATTCGCTCATCTCATCGGGCACCACGCCGAAGATGATTGCCAAAGAACAGCATGCGTGGCCGGTAGGATATGGCTCCATGCTGCTGGAGAGTTTTGTCGCCGTCATGGCGATGATCGCCGCGTGCGTCATGCATCCCGGTGTGTACTTCGCCGTCAACTCACCCGCTGGCATTGTGGGCGCGACGCCGGCAGCCGCGGTCGCGACCATCAGTTCCTGGGGTTTCCCGGTGACTGTGGCCGAAATGCAGGAGCTAGCCCGCGGTGTAGGGGAGCGGACTCTGTTCTACCGCACCGGCGGCGCACCGTCGCTGGCACTCGGTATGGCCCATATCTTCGCCCGCTCCGGCGGCGGCCAGGCCGTGATCGGTTTCTGGTACCACTTCGCCATAATGTTTGAGGCGCTGTTCATCCTGACGATTATCGACGCCGGCACGCGCGTTGGCCGCTTCATGCTTCAAGACTTGCTGGGGCACGTGCATCCCGCGCTGGGCCGCACAAGCTGGATGCCCGGCGTGATCGCTACGTCGAGTGCGGTCGTCATTGGTTGGGGCTACTTTCTCTATCAGGGCGTCCGCGATCCGCTCGGCGGCATCAACTCGCTCTGGCCGCTGTTCGGCATCGCCAACCAGTTGCTGGCCACAATCGCGCTGTGCGTGGCCACCAGCATCCTGATCAAGATGCATCGTAGACGATATATCTGGATCACTGGTCTGCCGCTTGTCTGGCTCGTGGTCGTGACATTCACGGCTGCCTGGCAGAAGATTTTCTCTCCCGCGCCGCGTATCGGTTTCCTGGCACAAGTGGACCAGCTCGAAGCAGCGCTGCGCTCCGGCGCTGTCACGGCCGCGCAAATGGCGTCAACCCAGACTCTGATTTTCAACTCCCGGTTGGATGCCCTGGTCTGCGGTGTGTTTCTGGTGCTCGTGGCGGTGATACTCGTCGATTCGGTCCGCATCTGGGCGGGCATCCTGCGCGGTACGCGCGAATCGAGAGTGGCCGAGGCGCCGTTCGTGCTTTCGCGCCTCCAAGCGGAGGAAGTATGAAGAATGTTCGGGCCTTCTGTGGGCTGATCCTGGAATTTCTCCGTGAACTCGCCGGCGAAAATGCCTATAATCGTCACCTGAAGGCGCACGGATTGCTACACTCAGCGGAGGAGTGGCGTAAATTCGCCGACCAACATTTCCGCGCCAAGTACGCGCGGCCAAAATGCTGCTGAACCGTCAACGTGAATAGAGGAGGGGATTGCAAATGAAAAGAGGATTATTGTTACTGGTTCCCGCAATGGCACTGGGCCTTGCGGGACATGCGCTGGCTCAGGGTCCGTCTGGCGTAATTAATGCCGAGCCGAATCCTTGCAGAATTAAACCGGGGGAAAAAGAATGCACGTCTCACATCACCTGGGAGGTTCAAGGCGCAAGGCACGCCAAGGTAGTCGTCAAATCGGAAAGCAAAGAGGGTGAGAAGGTCCACGAATTCTCGGGTTCGTTGTCCTGCCGTGGCCATGAATGCCCTGCGCCCTGGATCCGGCCTGATACCCGTTACGTGTTCCGGCTCCTCGATGGCGAAGGCCGCGAGCTCAGCTTGGTGACGGTGACAGCGATCAAAGAAGAGAGATAACCGCTCGCTATTCCTTGTGTGAGATGATCACCTGTCCCGGCGACGGCGGAAGCGGATGCAATTCGCTCACGCCGAATCCGCTGTTCCGGAACATACGGTCGAATTCGGAAAAGGTGTAGGCGTCCCCGCTTTCCGTGGTGCCGAGCATCATCATACTGAACGCGGCCGCCATGGGCGGCGATACACGGTCCTCGTTGGGAACGAACTCGAACGTGAGGGCCCGGCCGCCCGGCTTCAGCGCGGCCGCTACTTTTCGCAGCAGCGTTTCGCACGTCGCTTGATCGAAATGATGCAGGAAGTTGGTGAGCAGGACGATATCGTATCCCTCTCCAAATTCGACTTCGAACGCGCTTCCCGGTAAGACCTGATAGCGCGAGGCCACGCCTGCGCTGACGGCATGCTCCCGCGCAACTTCCAGAACGCGGGCCCAGTCGACGGCCACAATAGTAGCGTTGGGATTCTGCCGGGCGATGGCTATGCCGAACAGACCGTGTCCCGCGGCAATGTCGAGCACCTTCCACGGAGCGCCTTTCTCCGCGCCGGCCAATTTGGCGATGGCCTCGGCCGGCATGGCCATCATAGGCGCCATAGACCGCGCGAACTCGACCCAGATCGGATGATCCGGATCCATCGTGCCGTGAGCACTCATGATCTCGCCACCCTTACGGACGATCGCCGCCAGGTCCTTATACGCGTCCATCAACGTCGGTGAGGCCAGAAACCGCTCGGCGATTCCCATATACGCAGGCGACCGGCGATCGAGAAACATGGCCGTGTCCTGTGTCAGCCCGTAGTTCGACCCGTCTTTTGTCAGAAATCCGATAATCACCAGGTAATCGCAGAGGATGCGCATGCCACGCTCCGAAGTGCGGCAACGGGATGCAATCGACTGTGCCGTGGTATTCCCCTCCCCGATCGCGGTAAACACTTCCAACTCAATCGCACCCTTCAGCGCTGCCGTGCGTTGGTAAGCATTCATGGTCTCGAAGAAGAGGGCCGGGCTGGGAGGAGTCTGGGCTTGCGGTGCGCTCATGAGGTCTACTATATCCTACGGCAACCGCTGGCCATATATCGCGCTTGGGGAGGTCCGTACTATAATGCGCGGCAAATGGCATCCAGGTCCGTGATCATAGTTGCCCTGTTCCTTTTGTGTGAGGGCATTCTTTTTTCGGTTTACTGCTTGCACCCGGGATGGAGCGACAACATCAAGTTTGGCGCAACGGTGGTCGCCGCGACATTTGCCTTGTTTGAATTCCTGCAAAAGAATCAGCACGACCGTTCTGAGAGCGCCGGAGAGTTTATGAAACGATGGAACGACCCGGGTCTCTATAGCGTGCGACTGGAAGTTCGGGCAATCCTGACAAACGCGCTTTTGCTCCAACCTCTCATCAAGACATCGAACAACCCCGCTCAATTCACCGAGGAACAAAACGCCAAGAGAGGGCAGTTAATCGGGGTGCTGAATTTCTTCGAGGAATTGGCGCTCGCGGTGCACAGGAGAAGGGCGGACGAAAGATATTTGTACGGCTTTTTCAGTGATACGGTTCGTATGGTGTGGGAGAAATTTCAGCCCTGGATTAAGGCGGATCGAACCTACAATGGAGGGACTGAACCGCCCGTGCCGGCTGCGGCACCACCAAAAGAAAACACCGATCTCTGGTGCGAATTCGAACGGCTCGAGAACAAGTGGAAGAAGCCGCCCCGCTGGTGGGTTTAGCGACTCGCGTTCTACAGGGTCGGATTGGTGGAGTTGACCATAGCTCTGTGTCCTCTTTGATGCTAGCTGACTTTCCGCAGGTTTTCAACCCCGTCAATCTCCTATGGCCTGCGCCGGTATCCCAGCCGCTCCCATTGTAGTCCTGCAAACTGCGTTCTTTTCCTACCCGCCGCGCGTAATATGTCAATGAGAAGCGCGAAGTGACAGCGAGCAGTTTGGGAGGGTTAGCAGTTCGCGTGGCGGAGGTTCCCGAAAGAGCGGCGCAGGTTGCGTTACCGGCCTTCGCCGAAATCGTTCGGGAGCACCAGGGCATGGTGTTCAGCCTGGCCTGGCATTTTCTGCGCGACCGCGCGCTAGCTGAAGAACTGGCTCAGGAGGTCTTTTTGGAGTTGCATCGCCATCTGGCTACCATCCAGTCGCCCGAGCACCTGGTGTTTTGGCTGCGGAAGGTGGCCAGTCGGCGGTGTATCGACCAGACCCGGCGCCGCGCGTTCTGGCCCAAGTTCGGCCTGGATGAGGTTCCCGAGCCGGTGGCGAAAACCCGTCAAAGCGATCCCATGTTGTCGCGGACGCTTAACAAGCTGGTGGCTTCGCTGCCGGAAAAGGCACGCGCGGTGGTGATCCTGCGTTATCAGGAGGATCTGGATCCGTCGGATATCGCGCAAGTACTTGATATGCCAGTGGCTACGGTGAAAAGCCACTTGCAGCGCTCGCTGGACATTCTGCGGGACAAGCTGGCGCGAACCGTTGGGGAGATTGCCCTATGAGTAACTTGGAAGAAGATTTGAAAATGGCGTTGCGGCGGGAAGAGCCGCCGGCCGACTTCACAGACCGCGTGCTGGCACGCTTGAACCAGCCGCCGGAGCCCTCCTGGCGGGAGCGATTGTCCGTGCTGATGCGGCCTCCGCGCCTTCAATGGGTTGCAGCCAGCGTGCTGCTTAGCGTGCTGCTCCCGTTCGCGGGAGTGCAATACCACAAGGAACAGCAGTACCAGGCCGAAGGCGAACGAGCTAAACAAAAGCTTTTGTTCGCCGTCCACGTCGCCGGAAGCCGGCTGCACCAAGCGCAGAAGAAAGTTTTGGAAGGCGGCCGGATGGATACACGTTTATGAAGATTCCATGGGTTTTAGCAGTTTCAGTGTTGGTCGGCAGCGCCGCGTATGGGCAGGCGCTCGATCTCAAGAACCTCGATAAGCTCAGCGATAAGGCCAAAGATGTCACCGACGTGACGCTGGACGGCTCGCTATTGAAGTTCGCCGCGAAGTTCCTCTCCAACGACGATCCCGACCAGGCCAAGGTCAAGAAACTGGTGGCCGAAATCAAGGGCATCTATGTAAGGACTTACGAGTTCGAGACCGAGGGCGAGTATACCGAATCTGACCTGGCGGCCATTCGCAATCAACTCCGCTCGCCCGGATGGTCCCGCATCGTCGGCGTACATAGCAAGAAAGAGCGCGACAACACCGAAATCTACCTGAAAACGGGCGGAACGGAACCGGGAGGGCTGGCCATCGTCTGTGCTAACCCGAAGGAGCTGACGGTGGTCAACATCGTCGGCAAGATCGATCTGGAGGAGCTGAGCGAACTGGGCGGAAACCTGGGTGTCCCTAAGCTGGATCTCGATAAGCCAAAAGCAGTTAAGCCTGACAGCAAGAAGGACGAGCACTGATGGGAACCGCAATAGCGCTAGCCGTCCTCACCTGGTACGCCGCCGAGCACCCGGAAGCGCCTGAGGTCATCATGGCGAAGGTGGCGCAGAATCAGGATCGCGCTCAGGAGATGCGCAAGGCTTTCGTTTATCACCAGAGCTTGCTGATCCGTTTCAAGCGAGGCAACGGCAAGTTGGCTCGCGAGGAACAGCGGGAATACACGGTCACGCCCTCCGAAAAAGGTTTTAAGAAGGATCTGGTGAACTTTACCGGGAAATACGAGAAGAGCGGCAAACTGTTCGAGTACAATGAGCCCGGTTTTGAGTACAAGGGCGTGGACATCGATGGTGAGCTGGCGAACGAGTTTGCCAACGATCTGGCCAATGACAAGGAATCGCGCGACGGCATCACCAACGATCTTTTCGCGCTAACCGGGGAAAAGCAGAAGAAGTACACCTTCAAGTTTGAAGGCAAAGAAAACTACCGCGGAACGGAAGTGTACCGCATTACTTTCAAACCGAAGAAAGCGTCCCTATTTGACTGCGATGAAAACGATGAAGGGGGCTGCTGGGCGGGTGAAGCGTTAATCGACACGAAGGAGTATCAACCGGTTCTGGTGACCAGTTGGCTGGCCAAGAGCGTCCCCATGGCGGTGCAGGTGCTGCTGGGCACCAACATCAAGCACCTGGGGTTCAAAGTGGCTTATCAGAAGTTCGCCGACGGTCTCTGGTTTCCCGTCACGTATGGCGGAGAGTTTTACGTGCGCGGCGTTTTCTTTTACAAGCGCACCATCGCGATTTCCGTGGTGAACAGCGGCTTTCAGAAATCCGACGTGACGTCTACGGTCTCGTTCCAGCTTCCAACGGCTCCGTAGCGACGGGACGGTGCTCGAGGCTGACCAGGGCATCTGCAATCATGCTGACCACCTGTTCCTCGGCGTTGCGAGAAGTCTTATTCAACGGCAACACGGACAAATGCAGATGCACTAATTCGTGGACGATGGAAAGCTCCATGTCGGCGGGAATCTTTTCCGGCGGGAGTTCGTAATCGGCAGGGCTCAGCACTTTAATGACGGCCGTGTGATGCGGCGTCGACCAATCGATATGCCCCAGGGTACCTTGCTCCAGGTCCCAAATTCTGACAATCTTAACTTCGATTTTCCAGTCTTCCAAGCGCAGCCGCTTCTGCCAAAGCTTCAGCCAATCCTGTGCTTGATCTTCGGTAACGACCGGCGGCAGCGAGGTGACGCGGTTTCGTGAGGCTGGCGGTTCGGCAACCGCGAGGCCCGTGACCAACAGCAGAATCGTAATGATCCGCACCATTGTATTTCTCTCTAATATTATCGGAATTTTTCAATAAATCGAGAGAAAAACTAATCACTTAGAGGAAATTACTGAATTCGCGCGCGGTGATATAACCTATGTCCACTTCGGCTGCTAACTTAGGCCAACGACAGCGGGCGCCTAGAAAACCTACGGCCCCGACGTGTTACCCTTGAAGTTTCAAAGCAATCTTGCGATATGCCCGCTCGCCTGAGCGAAGCCATCGTTTTGCAGACCTACCCGTTCAAAGAATCGGATCTGGTGGTGAGCTTTCTGACGCGGGATCAGGGAAAGCTGCGCGGAGTTGCCAAACGGGCGCGGCGGCCCAAGAGCAATTTCGGTTCCGGTTTGGAACGGCTCTCGCAAGTGAAGATTTCGTACTTCCAGCGTGAGACGCGGGAGCTGGTGAATCTGGACGGCTGCGAGTTGATTCGCTCGCAGTTTGGATTGCTGGGAGATTACGGCGCCGCAGTGGCGCTGGATTACCTGGCTGAGATTTCCGAGCAGTTGCTGCCGGCAGGCGAGCCGAACGAGCGTTACTTCCGGCTGCTGGTGACGGTGCTGGATCATTTGCGATCGGGTGCGGCCGGGAGCGTGTGGCGCAGCGTAACCTACTTCAGTTTGTGGGCCGTGCGTCTGGCGGGAATTCTTCCGGAGCTGCACGTTTGTATCGGATGCGGTAACTGGCTGGACAATCCGGAGGCGCGTGAGCAGGCGTTTTTCAGCCGCTATCGCACGGGCCTCTACTGTGGGCATTGCCGGAGAAGCGCGGAATTGGGAAAGACCTGGGATTTGAGCGTGACATCGAGAGATATCGCCGAAGAGATGCTACACAAACCGGTGGCACAACTGGCGCACACGGACTGGCGACGCGAGACCGCCTCGGATTTGCGCCACTTTCTCGTCCGGCAGATCGAGAACCATATTGAGCGGCGGCTGATCACCGCGCCTGCGCTGGAAGCTGCATAGGGAATGGATTCCTACCAAGAGATCATCTTCAAGCTGAAGAAATATTGGTCGGATCGCGGCTGCATCATTCAGGAGCCGTACGATCTGGAAGTCGGCGCGGGGACCATGTGCCCGGAAACATTCCTGCGGGTGCTGGGACCGAAGCCGTATCGCGTGGCTTACGTGCAGCCCAGCCGGCGTCCGGCGGACGGCCGGTACGGCGAGAATCCCAACCGGCTCTATAAGCACATGCAGCTTCAGGTGGTGCTGAAGCCGTCGCCTGCGGCCGTGATCGACCAGTACCTGGGCAGCCTGACGGCGATCGGTATCGATCTGCGCAAACACGATATCAAGTTTGAAGAGGATAACTGGGAATCGCCAACGCTGGGGGCGTGGGGCGTGGGCTGGCAGGTGATGCTCGACGGGCTCGAGATCACGCAGTTCACGTATTTCCAGCAATGCGGCGGGATTGATCTGGACCTGGTGCCGGCGGAGTTGACGTACGGGCTGGAGCGGCTGACGGCGTTTCTGCAGGTCAAGGATAGTGTGTACGACATCGAATGGGCGCCGGGCGTGAGTTATCGGGATGTGCGCTTCGCGGATGAGCTGCAGTTCTCGGTCTACAACTTCGAGATGGCGGACGTGGGGATGTTGTGGAAGTTGTTCGAGCTGCATGAGGGGGAAGCGGCGAGGCTGCTGAAGATGTTCGATCCAAAATCCGCGGACAAGGCCCGTTTCCCGCTGCTGCCTACCTATGAACAGGTCCTCAAATGCTCACACCTGTTCAACACGCTCGATGCCCGCGGAGCGATTTCGGTGACGGAGCGCGTTGCCGTAATCGCACGGGTGCGCAAGCTGGCGGTGGGTGTCGCTGAGGCTTGGATGGCGCAACAAAGCGCCGATGAGCTCGTGGAGGCCGCGCAGTGAGCCTCCCGTTTCTGCTGGAGATCGGGACGGAAGAGATTCCAGACTGGATGATACCCACTTGGCTCGGAGAATTTCAAGCTCACGTAAAGGAGTTGCTCCGCTCAAATTCTCTCGGGGGCCAGATAACCTGGGTGGAAGCGACACCAAGGCGGATTGCGCTTCGCGTCAGCGATGTTGCCGAACGCCAACCTGACTCTTACGTGGGAACGCCGGGACCCCGAGTGTCGGCCGGGGAGAATGCAAAAACTCACTTCGCCGAAAAGATGGGAATACCGCCGACAGAACTTGATGTTGAGCCTAACCCGAAAGGCGACTACTACGTGGCTCGGAAGCACCGTCTGGGCAGACCCGCAATCCAAATCCTCGCGAACGCACTGCCCGAGCTGGTTTTGCGGATTCGATGGCCGAAGACCATGTACTGGACCGCGAAAAACGGTTCCCGATTTATCCGACCGATACGTTGGATCGTTGCGCTACTGGGAGATGTGGTCGTCCCTTTCGAAATCGCTGGAGTGAAGTCCGGAAGCGTCACATCGGGGCATCGCATCCTCGGCGCCGCGCAGATTCCGGTCACAATCGAGAACTACGAGCAGAAACTGCGCGAGAACTTCGTCATCCTTTCTGCCAAAGAGCGGGAAAAGCGCATTCGCGATGGTGTGGGAGAGATGCAAGACGAGGGTCTCCTGAAAACGCTCGCCTATCTCACCGAATATCCGAGTGTAATTTCCGGCAGCTTCGACACTGAATACCTAAAGCTCCCCGCAGAAGTGCTCGTAACGGTGATGAAGCACCATCAGAAGTATTTCGCCGTTTATGAAAACGGACAACTGACAAACCGCTTTCTGGCCGTCACGAATACCGACGGCGATCCCGAGGGCCTCATCCGCCGGGGCAACGAACGTGTCCTGCGGGCGCGGTTCAACGACGCCAAGTTCTTCTGGGAGACGGATCAGCGGAAGAAACTGAGCGAGCGTCTGGCCGATCTTGCTCACGTCACGTTCCAGGCCAAACTCGGCACCTATCTGGAAAAGACTGAGCGAATCAAGGCATCAGTCAGAGATTTGGGCGGCGACGATGCTGCGATTCGCGCGGCTGAGCTGTGTAAAACCGATCTCACCACTGAATTGGTGAAGGAGTTTACCGAACTCCAGGGCGTCGTCGGCGGTCTGTACGCGCGTGAGCAAGGCGAGCCCGAGGAAGTCTGGACCGCGATCTACGATCACTACAAGCCCGTCAGCATGGACGATTCGATTCCGCGCAATCGCGCCGGACAGCTGGTATCGATTGCGGACAAACTCGACACGCTGCGCGGTTGCTTCGGGATCGGACTGATCCCTACGGGGTCAAAGGATCCGTTCGCTCTTCGTCGCGCGGCGCAAGGAATCGTAAAAATTCTCGTCGGGGGTAAGCGGAGGGTAAATCTCTCGACCTTACTGCGGTTACCTCAACTTTTGTCGCAGCATCTGAAACAGATTGCCAGTGGCGAACTCACGGAGTTTGGACCACCACAATCTGCGGGTCTGAGCGCTAAAGAGATTTCGCTGCTGGAGTTCTTTCTCGATCGCATCCGCTATTACTTCAAAGACATTCGCGGTTTCAAGTATGACGAGGTCAACGCCATCCTGGCTTCAGGGTGGGATGATCTTGTGGATGTCGAGGAGCGGCTCATCGCGATTCAGGCCGTTCGTCCGACCGAGAACTTCGAGCCGCTCGCGGCCAGCTTCAAACGCATCCAGAATATTTTGAAACAGGCCCAGTTCACGGGCAACGGGGGCGCGATCGACGCCGCGCTGATCGAGCCGGGGCCGGAATCCGATCTCTACCACGAGTTCCAAAAGGTGCGCGGCACGTTGGCGAACCTGCCATACCGGCCCGCATTGGAGTCGATTGCTTCGCTTCGTCCTAAGGTTGATTTATTTTTTGACAAGGTGCTGGTGAACGCGCCGGACGCGAACATCCGGCAGAACCGGCTCATGCTGTTACATACCCTGCTGGCGGAATTTTCCACCATCGCGGATTTTTCTGAAATCGTTACTAACGCATAGGAGAACAGAATGACGAAGTACGTGTACTCGTTCGGCGGCGGTACGGCCGACGGCGACGGAAAGATGAAAGATGTGCTCGGCGGCAAAGGCGCTGGGCTGGCGGAGATGTCGCGGGCAAAACTTCCCGTGCCTCCCGGCTTCACCATTTCAACGGACGTTTGCAATCTGTACTTCGAGCGCGGCAACAAAGTGCCGGCCGAGGTGGATACGCAGATGAACGAGGCGCTGGCGGCGCTCGAAGGCAAGATGGGCCAGAAGCTCGGCGCGAACGACAATCCGCTGCTGGTGAGCGTGCGCTCGGGCGCGAAGTTTTCCATGCCGGGCATGATGGACACGATTCTGAACCTGGGTTTGAACGACCAGAGCGTCCAGGCGCTGGAGCGCAAGAGCGGCAATCCGCGGTTCTCGCAAGACTGCTACCGCCGCTTCATCCAGATGTTCGGCAATGTGGTGCTGGATATCGAGAAGCACGATTTTGACCAGATTTTCGACGCGCGGAAGAAGAAAGCCGGCGCCAAGTTCGATACCGATCTGACGGCGGACGATCTGAAAGCCGTCATTGTGGATTACAAGAAACTGGTGCAAAAGAAAACCGGCAAGCCGTTTCCGCAGGATGCGCGCGAGCAGCTGGCAATGGCGCGCGACGCCGTGTTCCGCTCCTGGAATGGTAAGCGTGCGATCACTTATCGCCGCATGAACCAGATTCCGGACAGCCTGGGAACCGCGGTTAACGTGCAGACCATGGTGTTCGGCAATCTGGGCGAGACTTCGGCCACAGGCGTGGGCTTCACGCGTAATCCTTCGACCGGCGAGAAAGCCTTCTACGGTGAGTTTCTGATCAATGCGCAAGGCGAAGACGTGGTGGCAGGTATTCGTACGCCGCTGGATATATCGGAACTTCAGAAGGTAATGCCGCCGGTCTACAACCAGCTCCGCGAGATCACCACGAATCTGGAAAAGCATTATCGCGACGTGCAGGATTTCGAATTCACCGTGCAAGACGGCAAGCTGTACATGCTGCAAACGCGCAACGGCAAGCGCACGGGGCCAGCGGCAGTGCGCATCGCGGTGGATATGGTTGGCGAAGGTCTCATCAGCAAGGAAGAGGCCGTGCTGCGCGTGGACCCGCAACAGCTCGATCAGCTTCTGCATCCGGTGCTCGATCCGGCCGCGAAGAAGACGCTAAATTTGCTGGCAAAGGGCTTGCCGGCATCGCCAGGCGCCGCGGTGGGCCGCGTGGTGTTTACGGCGGATGAAGCCGTGGTGCAGGCCGTAAAGCAGCCCGTGATCCTTGTGCGCGCCGAAACCGTACCCGACGACATTCACGGCATGGAAGTGGCGAAGGGCATTCTGACATCGCGCGGTGGCATGACCAGTCATGCAGCCGTGGTGGCGCGGGGCATGGGAATACCGTGCGTAGCGGGCGCTGGTGAACTCGAAGTAAACGAGCGCAAGAAAGAGCTGACCGTCAACTCGAAGGGCAAGAAGCTGCTGCTCAAGGAAGGCGACTGGCTGTCGCTCGACGGCTCGACTGGCGAAGTTTTCGCGGGACAGGCTCATACCATCGACGCCGATCCATCCTCCGGCGTTCTCAAGACCTTCATGGAATGGGCGGATACGTTCCGCGGCTCGTTCGGCGTGCGCGCCAATGCCGACATCCCGCGCGATGCGAAGGTCGCCCGCCGCTTCGGCGCCGAAGGAATCGGGCTGTGCCGCACCGAGCACATGTTCTTCGCCGAGGACCGCATTCCGCACATGCAGGCCATGATCCTGGCTCGTGATGAAAAATCGCGGCGGAAAGCGCTACTGAAGCTGCTGCCGATGCAACGCGCCGATTTCGCAGGGCTGTTCAAGGAAATGGACGGCTTCCCGGTGGTGATCCGCACGCTCGATCCGCCACTGCACGAGTTCCTGCCCAAGCGCGAAAACCTGATGGTGGATCTGGCGCGATTGCCGCACGCCGATACCAAGGCGAAGAAGGAAATGTCCGAGCGTTACGGCATTCCGGTGGGCCAGTTGAAGAAGGAGATACCCACGCTTCTCGGGCGCGTCGAGGAGCTGCACGAATTCAATCCCATGCTGGGCCATCGCGGCTGCCGTCTCGGCATCACCTACCCGGAGATCACCGAAATGCAGGCGCGCGCCATTTTCGAGGCCGCTGTACAAGTTTCGAAGAAGGGCGTCAAAGTCATTCCCGAAGTGATGATCCCGCTCATTGGCAGCGTACAGGAACTGGAACACCAGAAGAAGATCGTGGTGAAGGTTGCCGATGAAGTGCTCGGCAAAGCGGGCAAGAAAGATCTGCACTACATGGTCGGGACCATGATCGAAATCCCGCGCGCGGCGCTGACCGCGGATAAGGTTGCGACCGAGGCCGAGTTCTTCAGCTTCGGCACCAATGACCTGACGCAAACCACTATGGGACTTTCGCGCGACGATTATACGAAGTTCCAGAAGGATTACGAGACCGCGAAGATTTTCAAGAACGATCCCTTCGCGGTGCTGGATCAGGAGGGAGTGGGCAAGCTGATCGAGATGGCTGTGAAATTGGGCCGCGCGACGCGCAAGGACCTGGAAGTGGGCATCTGCGGCGAGCATGGCGGCGAGCCGAATTCGGTGCAGTTCTGCTATCGAGTGGGAATGAACTACGTTTCCTGTTCACCCTATCGTGTGCCGATCGCGCGGCTGGCGGCGGCGCAAGCGGCGATTTCAGGGGATAAAACGGAAACCATGCGGACAGCGTAGAAGGCTCCGAGCGTTGAACCCGAGCCGTGACCGGAAGGGGCGGTCAAATCCCGATTTCGGGGCACCGCTTTCTTCGGGCGCGGCTCAGCAAGCTATCGCGAACAGGTCAGCTTTCACTGGCGGGCATGAGCTTCTTCACGGCTCAGGCGGCGAGCGGCGTCGATTCCGTTGATACTGCCGATCCCTTTCCATTTGCGGAACGCGGGCCAGTACCCATCACTCAGACGCATCTGAGTTTCCAGTATGGAGCCAATCAGCTTGGATACCGATGTGTTCTGTTCGGACGCTTTCCTGCGGACCCACTGTGCGATTTCGTCCGATAGTCCGATGGTTATGCGCACGGTCGTAGCGTAACATAAGCGTGAGATCTCACCGGGGGCAATTCGGTGACAGGCAACGAAATTCCGCAATCAGATCTGTAGATTTTTCGGCCGCGTGCCGCTGGAATTTCGAAGCCAGTCACCGAATTGCGACGTCAGCAGACTTCGAAGACCCTTACCACGCAGCCACTATTCGCGCAGACCACATGCGCGGGGCGGCGAGCGCCGTTCCCGAGAATAGTCCGGCGAAGTTGATCACGTTCAGGCGGTCGGTCAGGTTCAGAACGTCAGTCTGGAAGCGAAGGGAGCGGGTGTCGCGCTTCCACAGGTCCACCCCCGCTGACGCGTCGAGGGAAAACGAGGGTCGCACGCGCCCGGCCGAGAAGTTCACGCGATTGACCACCGCCTGCCCGTATTCCGCAATCAAATCGTTGGTGTTGACAGGCCCGTCGAGCTCGATCGGCAAGCCGCTGTCGTAGCTGGCGCCGAGAGCCAGCCAGAAACGCCGGCGCACTTGATAGCGCATACGGCCGCGCACGGTGTTGCGCTGGTCCTGCGAATCCGGGAAACTCGCGGTCGAGTGCAACAGATCGGCTGCGTCTTCCAGGAAAAGCCCTCCCGTCACCGGCAGGCGGGCAATTCCGGCCATGTTGGAGTAGGAAATGAATCCAGAAACCGGCCCCCAGCGCGGGATTTCCAGCTTCACTTCGGCGCCGTGAATTTGCGCGCTGGCAAACGCGATGGGGAAGCTGACGCCAGTGTTGAGCAGCAGATCGTCGTCGGAAAAATCGCGAATGCGACGTTCATAGAGGCTGGCCTCCAGGCGCACGCGGCCGAACAGAGACTTGCTGAGCCCGGTCTCGTAGAAATCGCCGCGCGAGGGCCGAACCGGCAGACCCATCGCGGAGTTGGTGAGATGCTGAGCCGCCGCGGAACTGGCCAGCAGCAGGTTCTCGATGGCCGGAACCTCGAAGGCGCGGTCATACGACGCCCGCAGCACCAGCCCGGCCCGAGGCCAGTACCAGGCAGCGGCCAGCCGCGGGCTGACAGCCGAATCGTTCACCAGCAGATGGTAGCCATCCCAACGCACGCCCGCATTGAAAGTCCACCGTCCTGCGCGGATGGTGTCCTGCACGAACGCGGACTCCTCCATGCGGTTGGCGCGCTCGGAAAAAACAAACACGGGCGGCACATCGGGCGCGAAGAAACTCGCGTCGGTGATCTGATAGTTGAAGTTTTCATGGATGGACGTGCGAATTACTTCTCCGCCAGCCTTCCATTCATTCACGCTTTGGTGCGCGGAGATGGCGCCTCCGGCGTAGCTTTCGCGGAACCCGCGCTGCTGGGCTGCGAAAATCGGGGTGGCTAGAGCATTTGACCACAGGCCGGCGCTCAAATCGCGAACCGCCGCGCGAACGCTGGCCAACAGCCACGGTGAGAGCGTGCGCTGATACGATATCTGCCCGTCGATTTCCTGATTGCGGCGATCCTGCCGCTGTCCCGCGGCGAACTGGAGCCGTTCGTCCGGTACCAGAAACCCCGTACGGTTCTCGGTGACCGCAACACGCAATCGGTCCTTGTCGTCGAAGCTGGTGGAGAAGTGGGCACTGCCGCCGCCGCCGGTGGATTTGTTGGTGTAATTCTCAGGAACCGGCGGATCGAGATAGCGGTCTGTATGGTCGGAGTCCAGGCTCACTCCCGCAACGACGCGACCGCGCGCATACTGTGCCGAAACATTGCCCTCAGCGGTGGAGAAACTACCGCCATCGAATCCGGCTGATCCGTGCCATCCCGCGCGTGTATCTTCTTTCGTGGTCACTTCGATCACGCCGCCCAGCTTCCGGCCGTACTCGGCAGGATATCCGGCGGTCCGCACGGTCATCGACTGGATGTCATCCGCATCCAGACTGGGGGCAAACGCCGGCGAGCGATTGTCGATGATGGGAAAACCGTCCAACACGTATTGTGTGTTGTACTCGGCGCCGCGCGGATGGAGCACGCCGTTGGATTCAAGGATCCAGCCGGGCTGCGACTCGACCAGGTCAATCACTCCCCGCCCGGGTGTGGCAGCCGGCCGGTCCTGCAATGTTTCGCCACCAAGGTAATAAGCCGGCGCCGTGCGCTCGGCATCGATCAGGGTAGCCGAATCCTCAACCACCATGGTCGTTTCGATCTGCGCTAAGCGCAGTGTGACCGTGTAATCTCGCGGCACCTCCGAGCGAATCTCCACGAGGGCCGAGTAGGAGCTGAATCCCGCGCGTTCAATTTTCAAGCGGTACGTGCCGAACGGCAGATTCCGCGCCGTGAAATGGCCCTGATCGTCGGTACTGAAGTTTTGTTGGAACTGGATCGCCTGGCTGAGCAGGGAGCCGGAGGCTTCTAGCGCCGAGCCGGTGTCATCCAGCACCTGTAGGCGCAACTCACCCCTTCCGCGTTGCCCATACAACGCGGCGGCAAACAAGATCAGGCCCCACCAGCATTTCAAAGCGCGGGATCCCCCCTTTCGATCTTAGCGAAAAAGGGATTCCGTCCCGCGCGTGAGGCCTACTTCAGGGTGCGGACGAACGCCACGACGTCATCCACCTGCTTGGCGGACAAGCCCGCGACCGCTTTCATTTTGCCCTTGCCGTCCGTGATGATCTTCTTCAGGTCGGCGTCGGACTGTGCCTGCACTTCCTTCGACCCGAGCGGGCGCATCTCAACCTTCATCATCTTGGCAATCCCCGGATTGCCCTGCCCCGATGCGCCGTGGCAGCTCTTGCATTTGGAATCGAAGACTTCTTTACCCTCAGTGGGTCCCGCAATCGCCGGAACCACTGAGACGCCGAGTAACACGGCACAGCTGAGAATGTGAGCTTTCATAACGTCATCATGGTATCGCGATTCCGTTACGTGCGGTACGCTAGTCAAGGCTGAAGGTGACGCCTTGAGGCGCCTTCCAGTCAGCACCTGACGCACGTCAGTAGTGATACCGGCAGGCCAATATCCGAATCCTATCTTCGATCACTTGGTATACGAGCCGATGTTCTTGATCGATGCGCCGCGACCAGCAGCCCGTCAACTCGTGTTTTAGCGGTTCCGGCTGACCCGTGCCCTCGAACGGCTCGCGCTGAACTTCCCGGAGCAATTTAATGATTCGCAGGGCTTTCGCTCGATCTGTCTCAACCCACCAAGCTAGGTCTTCGAACGCAGCCGGATCAAATTCCAAGCCTCTCATGGGCTTCCTCGATGGAAATTCCCCCTTTGCGACTCTTCGCTTCCGCTAGTCGCCGCTTCATGGTCTCACTCTTGAGAAGATAGGCGGTTTCTCTTTCGGATTCGATTTGTCGCCAAAGGTCGATCGGCACAATGACACTGATGGGGGTGCCGTTCTCGTCAGAGACGTATTGGATTTCGTCCGCGGCCACTGTCTTGATTTTATCCCGTTTCACGCGCCGCTAATACCGTCGCCTCCGTCTAACGCGTAAAACCTCGCTGCCGTTCCTCCCAGCAATTTATCGCGCACTTCCATAGGCTGCGGCCCAACCGACTGCGTGAACGCCGCCAGCACTTCTTTCCATGTCCCGGCAAGCGTGCACACTGGCCAGTCACTGCCAAACATCAGCCTGTCCGGACCGAACTGCGAAAACACATGCTGCACGTAGGGGCGCAGGTGCTCCGCTTTCCAGCCGCTTGGATCGTCCTCGGTGATCATCCCGGAAAGCTTGCAAAACATGTGCGGCATCTTCGAAGCCGCTTCCATGTCTTCGGCCCATCCGTCCAAACGCTGCGCCGCAATCGGTGGTTTCGCGATGTGATCGATCACCATGCGCAGCTCTGGAATGCGCTCCGCGACGCGTGGAACCAGCGGCAAATGCTGCGGCCGCAACAGCAGGTCGAACGGAATTCCACGGAGGGCGAGTTCTCCGAGGCCACGCAGCACGTCATCGCGGATCAACCAAGCCGGATCCGGCTCATCATGCACCAGGTGCCGCACGCCCTTGAACTTTGGATGCTGCTGCAGCTCATCGAGCGTCGCGCCCACGCGCGCATCCGTCAGATCTACCCAGCCCACTACACCGAGGATGAACTGGTGCTGCTTGGCCAATTCGAGCAGCCAGCGGGTTTCCTCGATCACCACATTCGCCTGCACCACCACCGACCCATCAAACCGGTTGCGCTTGAGGATCGGCCCCAGATCGTGCGGCAGGAAATTGTGGCGCAAGGGTGAATCGCCCTTGGGCATCCACGGATACTGGAGACGGTGAATGTCCCAGAAGTGCTGGTGGGCGTCGATGCGCATAGGTCAACGATTCGCGCCTGGGAACGTGAACTCGCGTATGAGTGGGGGATTTTGGTCGAAATCGCTATAGCGGATCCACGTGGGCCGCACGACGAAGTAGACAATCCCGGGCCAACTCATGCGCGCGGGACCGTCCAGGTACGCTTTGAAATATATTTCCTGGTACCGTTCCAACTCCGGTGATTTCAGCTCTTCGGCTTCGCCTTCATATTGGACAGTCTGCTCGCCTGCACCCCAGCCGCCGATAACGAAGGAGCACGCGTGCCGGGCGATGAGGTTCGGATACTTGCGAGAACTTTTGACCGTATCGAAGACGATCTCAAGCTTTTCCGTGACGGCGATTCCTATTAGCGCCGCTTGCGGCGCGCCGCGTGGACCGGTCGTGCCAAGCACTCCAAGCT